>Ga0163215_100040_pt1 | contig 483431 bp, 409 predicted proteins | sample SynspAceP_FD_185934 | JGI IMG/M metagenome (GOLD analysis project Ga0163215, IMG submission 185934) | Saline lake microbial communities from Ace Lake in Antarctica - Synechococcus sp. Ace-P (Hybrid Assembly) | ecosystem: Environmental > Aquatic > Non-marine Saline and Alkaline > Saline | place...
ACACTAGAATGCTTCAAATTTAATGAGTAAGGGTCTTGTTGGTGAAGCAGAGTTCACAAATATGTAAGCCAGTAAATCCGCTAAATATTATATATCTTCTATTCGCGATACTTAAAAGAATGCAGTGTGATCTTTTTACAGCAACTAGGAAGAGGATTGCGCAAGAACCAGAATAAATCGTTTCTCACAGTGCTAGATTTTATTGGTAATCATAACCGTAGTTTTATGATTGCGATTGCTTTGTACGGACGAAGCTCTTTTGATAAAGACAGTTTAAAAGTGGCGGTTAAACGTGATTTTATAGATTTACCTGGATGCACTCACGTTAGCTTGGATGAAATTGCTAAAGAACAGATACTTCAACAACTCGAAAACGAAAATTTCAATGCATTGCGATATTTGAAAGAGGAATATTATGCCTTCAAAGCTATTTGTAATACATTCGCAAATGCTAGTAAATACAAATTACCAACGCTGAGCCACTATTTAATGATAGACGGTTCTCCTGAACCTTTAAAATTCATCAATTACTCTAAAACGTACATCGAATTTCTGTCTAGGGTTGAACCTGACAATATAACGATTGCGCAGTTGCGCATAGATGCTAATTTTACACAAGTTTACCGTTTTGTATGTGATCATATGCCAGCTAAACGCGTTCCTGAACTATTTATATTGAAACTACTTACCTCACATGAAAAAGTGACCATTGGAGAAGTGGCAGAACTCCTGAGTCAAAATGGCTATAAGTATAATGCGAGCAGTATAATTTTTGCCTTCAATTATTTAGCCGGACAATATTTTGACAAAAGCGATATTAATAAATACGGTTCTTTGGGACACATTGTTGTTAAGGATAAAAGTGGCTGGAGCAAATATATTCAATCAAATTTTATTGCGCTACAAGAAGTGCCTGTCGGCGAACAATATTATAATTATCCATCGCACTCGCATATTGAATTTGTTCGCTCAGCCACTTTCATTGACGCAATAAATAGTCACGACAAACTGCATTTTTTAAAGGATGCTATTGACTATGCGCTAAATCGACATGAACAAGAGTTTGGTGAAGCTATAAACGGTGAGCATTTCTTTGGACTTTATAAACAATACAACATGCGCGATGTCGCTTTTGTGTGCGAATATACGAAGAAACACAGTGCATTTAGAGGCGCAGGTGTTTTCAGTTATGGACAAGACTTGTTTCTCTTTATTGAGTTACATAAAGATGAAAATGCAATTGCTTACAAAGACAAATTTATTAGTTGTAATCAATTGCAGTGGGATAGCCCTGAGTCGAGTCGCCCAGATATCGGCCGCGGTTTAAACATTATTCAACACAAAGAAAAGAATATAAACCTTCACCTTTTTGTGCGTAAATTTAGAAGTATCGATGGTATTATTCAACCCTATATTTATATTGGGAAAGGCGTTTATTTATCGCATACTTACGAAGCAACACATAAGCCAATTACATTTCAATTGTCTTTAGAATATGCTGTACCTGCAGAGATTTTTGCTGAGTTTACAACCATAAGTTGATAGTCATGGGCATCTAGTAAACAGAATCATTGGACGCATCAGTTAAATGCCGTATTTGAAAAACCAAACCCCACTATTCATTGATGCTGATAACGCTCCCACTGACAAAATCGACAGCATACTTTCGATACTCGTGTTTGCTCACTTTTCTTCAACCCGCCACCTAAACAAATAATTAAAATTCCCCAAAATATTTGTTAAAATACCTTACCTATTGCGCATTCAAATAAATATCTATGAAACATAGTTCCAAAGATAAAAGTCAGAATTCCTCCGCAAAAGCAGTTAATTCGCGAACCCAAGGTGTGGGTCGTTTAACTATTGACGCAGTATTGGCTATCACTAACATTGTTGAGTCAATGCACAAACGGGTAAGTCCGCTTTCACACGTGCGGTCGACGACTGACAAAGAACAGCTTTCAGGAATAAGCGGGTTGGTGTATCGCAATATTCGCAATGTGACACAACGGCTAGGTAAAAGGATTGATGGTCCACTGGCGGCAATCAGTAAAATACTAGCTTCTCAACCTGACTCAACGTCGACACAAACTTTGCTTGCAGCATTGAATGGTGTATTGGGCGATTATCTTGTTGCTAGTGAAAATTCTTTGGCTATTCAAATGCACTTTCGTCGAGAAGGGCAAATTCTCCATGACGTTCAGTTGCGCGAGATCATAGACCAGAGCAATGGCAAATTGCTGATTATGGTCCATGGCTTGTGCATGAATGACTTGCAGTGGTGCAAAGAAGGTCATGATCATGGTGTCGAATTGGCAAAAGAGTCGGGTATGGGATACATCTATCTGCACTATAATTCGGGACGGCATGTTTCTGATAACGGCCAACAATTTGCTAGTTTATTAGAGTCACTGGTAAACCAGTCAGATAAACTCGCAGAAATTAATATATTGGGCCACAGCATGGGCGGACTGGTCTCTCGCAGCGCTTGTCATATTGCCCAAAATAGCGGTCAAAAATGGCCTGAACTACTCAATAAATTAGTCTTTTTAGGTACTCCGCACCATGGGGCTGCACTTGAAAAAGCAGGTAACTGGGTTGATCTAATTTTAGGTTCGCATTCATACACCGTTCCGTTTGCACGCTTGGTGAAAGTGCGCAGCGCCGGGATTACAGACCTACGTTATGGCAACGTGCAGGAGTTAGATTGGCATACCACGGAACGCTTTGAGTTCAGTGGTGACAAACGTTTGCCCCTACCTTTGCCTGGTAATGTAAAGTGTTTCGCGGTAGCAACGAGTGCTAGCAAAAGTATTAATTACCCCCTAGGTGACGGTCTGGTAAGGATAAAAAGTGCATTGGGTGAACACGCCGATCCTGCGTTTGATTTACACATTCCAGATAATCGAAAATGGATCGGTACTAACATTAATCATAACCAACTATTAAGTGACCCTAAGGTTTATCAAGTGTTGAAAACGTGGTTTGAGATAGCCTAATTAGTTAATCTTAATTTCCCTAACCGTGTCATAAGATTAGGACCACTAACCGTTAAATAATTGGCCTTATTTTATGATCGATATCATCTAATGTTGTGAATAAAATTGAAAAAACTATAAAAGTGCGTCTAAACTAGAGTATCGATACTATAGATTGTCGAGGTAACTAGGATGTCAAACAAACTAAACGCACTCGATCTTGCGTTTTTGTCCTTGGAAAAGCAAAGTACGCCGGTGAACGTGGCCAGTCTGACTATTTTTGAAATTCCAAAGCACTATAAAGGAAATTTTCCACTCGATTTACTGGCTAAATTGCAAAGCCAAGAGGCCAAGCCGCCTTTCAACCAAAAGTTAAGTTCGGTGCACAGCGCTGCATTACCTAGTTGGGAGACCGATACCCACTTTGATATTCATTATCACGTGCGTCATTCAGCATTACCACGGCCTGGAAAATTGGATGATTTACTAGAGCTAGTATCACGCTTACACAGTCAACTATTAGATCGCAAACGACCACTGTGGGAATTTCATCTGATTGAGGGCTTGGAAAACAACCAATTTGCCATGTATCTGAAGATGCATCATGCTTCGATCGATGGCATGGGCGGGATTGAATTGATGGAACATTGGTTTAGTTCATCTGCTGACGATGAAGTTAGAGCTCCTTGGGCATGTATGCCAAGTCATCGAAAACAGGGCGCAAATCAACTTTCTGGGCTGATAGGAAACACGTCCAAGCTAGTTGAAAAAATGGCTACCAGTTCAAAGATGGTTCAAGACCTCTCAAAGATGTTCATAGGGCAGGGCCTCAAGGCAGTAGGTATTGATAAAAACACGTCCCCAGTGCCTTTTAGCGCGCCACAATCCATGTTTAATGTGCCAATTACTGGTTCTCGTTATTTTGTAGTAAAAACGTTATCACTTACTGAAATAGAAGACTTGGGTAAACAGGCCAATGCCACGGTTAACGATATAATACTTGCCCTTTGTTCAGGTGCGTTGCGCAACTATATGATGGAAAAAGGAGTTTTACCCAAAAAATCATTAGTTGCCTCTGTTCCAGTTTCGGTGCGCCAGGCAAACCGCACCGGCAATCAAATTACCTATGTAATGGCCAATTTGGCCACCAATGAGCCCGACACCATGACGCGCCTTGCTATGATTGGCAAATCTACTAAGGACGCAAAAAAGGAACTCGTTGATGTGTCGGCAACAGCAGCTACTAATTTTGCTTTTCTAGCTCAGGGGCTTGTGGCAGTAATGAATCAGTTAAATATATCTAGCATGATGCCGCCAGCAGCGAATCTGATCATATCTAATGTACCGGGGCCACGTAAGCCCTTGTATTTCGGTAAAGCTAAGCTCAAAGCTACCTATCCTGTTTCTGTTTTGGTCGATGGCCAGTCGTTGAATATTACCGTGGTCAGTTATTGTGACGCCATCGGTTTTGGATTAATGGCTTGTCGGGACACGATTCCTGATGTGAACGTTATTGCAGATTATATTGAAGCTGCAATAGATGATATTAAAGGCGGTATTTATTTAAGAGATTTAATGCAGCAGCAAAAAGAACAACAATAATATTTATCTAGATCCAACATCTGCATGATTACACTCCTGAATGAGCGTTGGAAGTCTGTATAAACCGACTCTACTTAACTGCTGTAACTTAGCATTTATAATGATTAATAAAATAATTTAGAAATATTGTATAATTAACGTACGATTTCTAATTTATTGAAGATGTCGATGAAAATGAAAGAATTATCTGGTTTAGATGCTGCATTTCTATTTCTTGAAACACCAAAAATGCCAATGCATATTGGCGGGGTGTCGATTATACAAGGATCGCTACAGTTTGATGATTTTCGCGAATTTGTCCAAGACAGACTGCATATTGTGGACAAACTTACGCAAAAATTAGCTATGGTGCCAATGAGTTTGGATAGGCCATGCTGGGTCGACGATCCGGATTTTGATTTAAGTCTGCATTTGCATAAAGTTACATTACCGCGTCCCGGTGGCTGGAAAGACTTGCGTAATTTAGCTTCCAGTTTATTTTCTCAGCAACTTAATCGTGAAAGACCGCTTTGGGAGTTTATTTTTGTTGAAGGAATAGACTCTATTGCTCAAGTTCCTAAAGGGTCGGTGGCACTGATAAGTAAACTGCATCACTGTGGTTTTGACGGTAAGTCGGGCGCTGATTTGATGAGCATGTTATTTGACGTCTCACCTAAACCTCAGTCTGTTTCTCCTGCTCAGCCAAAAATAAGAGAGCCGATATCGGGTTCTGTCGGTCTCATAACCAAGAGTATTTACCACTTTTTAACTCGTCCTGTTAAGCTTCCAGGATTGCTCTGGGATACAGGAAAGTCTGCTCTCAAAGCAGTGTCTTTGTCACGTATCCAAGGTGTTACAAGTCCTACCATGCCATTCAGTGCGGCAAAGACGAGTTTTAACGATACGGTTGAAGCGGGAAGGGTATGGAATTCTGCAATACTGGATATCAAACGGGTCAAGACACTGCGAAAAGCGGTGCAGGGCGCAACCTTGAATGATGTTATTCTTGCTATCTGTGCAGGGGCACTGAGACGTTATTTACTTGAAAAAAATGAGCTGCCAGATAAACCTTTAGTGGCTATGATACCGGTTTCTACTCGCACGACTGAAGAAAAAAATGATATGGGTAATCAGGTTTTTGCTATGTACGTTGGGCTTGCTACGGATCTTGACGATCCCATTAAGAGATTAGAGAAAATCCATATCAATACGGTAATAGGCAAACTATACCAAGACGTAACTGCTGCAAAAGGTCTAATGGGTTACGCCGAATTAATTCCATTTGGTTTAGCTAGTGTTGCTGCCGAATTGTATACTCGTGCCGGCATTGCAAAACTTCACAAGCCCTTTTTTAACGTTATTATTACCAATGTCCCAGGCGCACAAATGCCCCTCTATATTGCCGGACATAAATTAATTGCGCATATGGGGGCTGCCCCAATATTCGATGGAATGGGCCTCATCATGCCAATATATAGCTATAATGGTAGCATTTCGATTAGCCCTACTAGCGCGCTTAATTTGATGCCTGATTTGGATAATTTTACCCAGTATATATCTGAAAGTGTCAACGAACTAGAGAAGGCTGTACAACAAAAAATGAGAAATGCAGCAGTCCTCAAGAAATTTTTAGAGCAAAATTAGCTCGTTATTTAGGAAGTATTATGAGTAGAGAAGTCGCAACTTTAAAGTTATCCATACCATTTTTATTTCACTTGCTTGCAAAAAGCACAAGCGAACTTATCTTGTTGTTTAAGCCGAGATACAATTCATGATAGTAGAAGATATTCAGCACCACGTTGCACAGCAAGTCAGTGCTAACGGTTTGCAAATTACCTATGATAGTTTTGGTGACCCTGGCGATCCGGTTATGATTTTAATTATGGGTTTGGGTACTCAGATGATCCACTGGAGCGATCAGTTCTGCCAATTATTAGCCAGTAAGAAGTTGAGGGTCATTCGTTTTGATAATCGAGATATTGGCGAAAGCACCTGGTTGACTGACTATCCAATGCCAAGCACATGGGATTTTATAGGCAACAGTTTGTTTAACAGAAAAGTTAACGCGCCTTACTTACTTGATGACATGGCTGATGATACCTTAGCTTTGATGGATGCATTAAGCATAGATAAAGCCCATATTGTGGGTGTCTCAATGGGTGGTATGATCGCCCAATGTATGGCTTTAAAATCTCCAAATAGAGTAAATAGCCTCACCTCCATTATGTCCACTACGGGCAATCGTGCTTTGCCAAAAGCGAAAATAAGAGTCATTGCAAAGTTGCTTAAACCGCTAGCGAAAGAGATTGAGCCTTATGTAGCCCAGAATCTGGACGTATGGCTTATGTTACATGGTAAACATTTCCCTTTTGACCAAGAAAGTGTTGAAAAAGTGATACGTTATTCACAGCAAAGGGGAGTTAATCCTGCCGGTGTTGCTCGCCAGCTAAGTGCAATAATGGATTCTCCTGATCGCACTTCGGGTTTGCAGAAGTTGAAAATACCCAGTTTAATTATTCATGGTGATATTGATCCTCTGGTTCCTGTGGAGTGCGGCATTGCTACTGCGGCAGCAATTCCCGGTGCCACTTTAAAAATACTAGAAGGAATGGGGCATACCTTGCCGGCTCAACTATGGCCACAAATTGTTGACAACATAGTCGAGTTAAGCAAAGCAGGGTAAGCCCATTGTCATTGCGTTGATAAAGCTAAGCAGAAATTAAGGCGCTTTTTTAGAAGTCGCCGTAATTGCTGGGTTTGCTACTTTATTCGCTGGTTCAGGGGGCTTAGCGTCGGTAACAGCTGTTGATGTTGATTTAGCTGCAGATTTCGCCACCGCTTTATTTGCCGTTCCAACGGACTTAGCCTTTGTTGCTGTTTTGGGTACTGATTTAGCTGCCGATTCAGGTACCGCTTTATTTGCTGTTCCAGCGGGCTTAGCCTTTGTCGCAGTTTTGGGTACTGATTTAGCTGCCGATTTAGCTGCCGCTTTATTTGCTGTTCCAGCGGACTTAGCCTTTGTCGCAGTTTTGGGTACTGATTTAGCTGCCGATTCAGGTACCGCTTTATTTGCTGTTCCAGGGGGCTTAGCCTTTGTCGCAGTTTTGGGTACTGATTTCGCCGCTGCTTTTTTTACTGGGGTTGCTGCATTATGTTTTTCAATCAACTTAACAACAACAGTTGTCAGGTGATCGACAGTCGCGTTTAATTTAGCTAGTCTTTCTTCCTGTGATTCTTTTGAACTCGTTCCAATATACTTTTTACCTCGGGCCTCTAAATCATCTTTTGTATCATTAATTTTACCTTGAATTTCTTCGCCTCGCGTCAGTAATTCATTATAAATATTATTTGTTTTTTCTTGGGCTGCATCAATTGACTTACCCAGCGCTTCTACGCTGCTTTCGATAGAGCCTAAGCCTGCCAACCATGTATTTCGTGCTATATTTTCTAAGGTGTGTTTAGCTGACATTAATGTTTCTCCTATAAAATTAAGTGTTACTAAATGCTCATTTAAATGGGCACTAGCAGAATAAAATATCAATTAAGAAATTTTACTGACCGCGACTGTTAACGCATCAACTTTTTTAGATAGCTCATCAATTTTAGCATCGGTGTCCGAGTTACCAAGACCAAACGTTTTACGCATGTCTTCAACACGTTTTTCTATAGCCGTATTTTTTTTAAACTTCTTTTTAGTGTCAGCTTCAAGTTTTTCGCCTTTAGAAACTAATTCCTCAAATAAACGACTTGTTTCATTGTTTAGTTTTTCGTACTGGTTTTGCATTTCTTCAAAGCTCTTACCATAAGCACCAAGACCAGCTAACCATATTTTACGCGCTGCTTCTTCCGCTGTTTCAATTGTGTTATTTACTTTGTCTAAATTAGTCATTTGTTGTCTCCAACAGGGTTAAATAATGTTAAATAAGTTTGGGTAAATCTTCTTAATGATTTAAATATAACCAATATTATTAGAAAATGCATACTAAAATTGTTCGAAATTTAAACTAATTTAAATTTGTCTCTTTGTTATAAGTATTATTTCGCGTATAAAATGACATATGATGTCATAAATGTATGTAGTGTTAAGTATGATATTAAACTATTGAATTTATTGCTTATTAAATGGGTTTTATTGCTATATGAATGTTCGTAATTAGTCTCGAATTAAATAAAACGAGCTGTTTTTAATAAGACTTTAATTAATATGGCGAGAGGTTGAGTTCAGTAACCCATTTTTATTTTCAATTGAGGCTGCTTAACTTAGGTAGCGGGTTTTCAGTTGGTCCTTTCGCAGCAAATAATGAATGCATTAATTCTCTTTCTCGAGTAATAATCGGATCAATAAAGTCGTGTACTTCACCGAGCTTTTTAAAGGACTTAAATCCTTTCTCTAAAAACGCATGCAAACTTTCTACCCCAGCGACTTTTGCTGGTTTACGAGATAGCATCAAAATAGCTGAAATACCTGTAATTTTAACTACTTGTGCCAGATCTAAACCGAGATCTTCAAGTAATTGAATTTGCTCCTCGCGTTTAGACTGCTTACCAGATTGACGATAACAAGAAAAATAACTGTCACGATTTATCTCTTTACTACCTAGTTCTTGCACCAACGAAATATCGAGTTCCAGAGAAAGGCAATTGAGCCGAAGCGCGGCTTGCAATGATTTTAAACCTTTACTGGGTAATACTTTCGCCATTTTAGGTACCACTTTTGCTAGTTCGATATCTCGCTGACTAAAATCTTTCGGGCCATATATCTCATCGATAAAAAACTGCATCGCGGGTTTAAAACGCTTGGAATTCCATAAATCATCATGCGTAACCAACAATCTTTTGGTTTGCCATGTCTGTAATTTTCGAATGATTTTAGTCAAATTCTGCTGAGTGATCACCCGATGCATTTGTTCGGTTTTTTGTAGGTCTTGTATTATTTTTTCAAGCATATTAGACATAGGAGATGAAAATATTATTTTTTTATCGGTTAACTTATCGATACTGATTTAACAAATGTACTCATTAATACCAAGTGAAACAAGACCTTTTAGCTAATTTATTTTCTCTACCTTTACCTGCACAACTGAAGATTTACAGCCATTAAGGGCAGAGTGCTTGCTGCGATTAGTAGTGTCGGGTCTTGAGGAATACAACAAACAGAGAGGCATATTTACTCGGGTCTATGCTTCGAAGTTCTGGAATATCGGATTTTTTTGATTATACTTAATAGCAACATAATTATTATTTTCAGGAATTTTTTCTATGTTGTCGATATCTACTAGTGTCTCTCTTTATCGCTTAGAACGCAAAATGCGACGCGCCGAAAACTATGCCGATTGGAAGCAGGCAGCCCTCGAACACGACTCGGTTTCTGGTCTTGAAGGATGGAAAAAGAAAGAAGTATCCAATAGTTACGATCATCTAAATATTCGCACCAGAATAGATATGATTAGAAGACTAAGAAAAGAGAAGGACGATGTTGGATTACTTTTTGCACTCAACGAGGGTATTCATGGTAATCAAGGAGGTATGGGAAAACCTGCTCTTTATCAACTGGCGAAATTTGGTACAAAACACTTAATTGAAGAGTATGTTCGCGAGATAGTCGATGCACTCGAACATATTTCAAGTTTGCCTGAGACCGGCGATATTAACCACGAAGACAAGCTCGACTTTTTTGAACGTGCCAGCCTGTGTTTTGGCCATTCAGCGCTGATGTTAAGTGGTGCAGGATCACTTGGTTATTTTCATCTTGGCGTCATCAAGGCTCTATTCGAACATCAGCTGCTGCCTAATGTGGTTTCTGGATCAAGCTCAGGATCTATATTTGCTGCAGTGCTTGGGACCCATACAGATGATGAACTGAGGTTTTTTATTCAAGGTGACATGCTCCTAGACCCATTACAACTTTATGTAGACAACAAGCCAAAATCCATGGTTCGGGAGCAGGTCGACTCGGCTTCATTGCGATTGACTTTGGAGTCGGTTATTCCTGATATCACTTTTCAGGAAGCTTTTGAGAAAACCGGTAGAATGATTAGTATCACTATCGCACCCTCAGAAGAACATCAGACTTCAAGATTGATGAATGCGGTCACTTCTCCTAATGTTTTTGTTCGCAGCGCTGTCATGGCCTCTTGTGCTGTGCCTGGCCTTTTCCCACCTGTTATGCTGACCGCTAAAAATGTGTATGGTGAAAGCCAGCCATATTTGCCAAATCGGCGATGGGTAGACGGCGCAGTTACTGATGATTTACCTGCAAAAAGGTTGGCCAGACTGTATGGTGTTAACCACTATATCGTTAGTCAGGCGAATCCGTTAGCGTTGGCTATTATCAAAGGTGAGGAATACTTACCTATCCCCAAAAGTGCCAAAAACATAATACGCTTTTCCTCACACGAACTTTTAAAAAGTAGTGAACAATTTAGTCGGCGTTATCTTCGCAGGCTCCCTGATATTGGTAAAGTTATCAATATGTTCTATTCCGTTTTGGCTCAAGATTACAAAGGTGATGTGAATATTGTACCTAACTTTACTTTTGTCAGCCCGCAAAAACTGCTGGGTCAACTCAACTCAGATGAAATCAAGCAATTAGTCAAAGAAGGTGAACGTTCTACCTGGCCACAATTAGAACAGATTAGAACTTGCTCCAATATTAGTCACAAGTTAGAGCAGATTATGGACCATCATACTGACCACAATGTTAAACATCTATATAAGGTGAACCGACGCAAATCGGTGCAGCGAATGTCCTCAAAATTTCTACCCAAAATCAATGATGATAACTGACTAGTTCGCCGAAAGCTGAGTGCTTTTAAACGTAAATTAACGTCAATAAAATTGACCTATGTCAAAAAATAGATTAACGCTCAGCTTAACCTTAACAAAGTGCACTTTTTTGAGTATAAATACTATGCCAATTAAAACACCATTGGAAATGTTATATCACTGGCAAGACACTACACCTAACACTGTATTTTTACGACAACCTGTCGATGGTGTGGTGAAGGAGTTCACATGGCATGAGACTGCAGATCAAGCAAGTAGGGTTGCTGCAGGATTAATCGCACTGGATTTACCTCCAGCTAGCAACATAGCTATTTTATCGAAGAATTGTGCAGAGTGGTTTATTGCTGATTTAGCCATTATGTTAGCCGGTCATGTGTCTGTTCCTATATACTCAACAGCAGGCGAAAAAACGATCCGTTACGTAATGGGTCATGCACAATGTCCGGTAATTTTTGTTGGCAAGCTGGATAAAACTACTGAACAAGAAGCCGCTATCTCAGAAGGTATTATTAAGTTAGCTTTTCCGTATCCTAATATTGTGGCAGATCAAAGTTGGCAGCAACTACTTGAAAATCAGCCTTTCATGGAACGGCCTGTGCCGAATATGAAGTCAGTGATGAGCATTGTTTACACCTCTGGAAGCACTGGCAATCCAAAAGGTGTGGTACATAATTATGAATCCATTTGTTGGGCCGCCCATCAAGCATTAGACGAACTTGGGCTCAAACAGCAGGACCGTATGTTGAGTTATCTACCGTTAGCACATATTACCGAAAGGGTGTTAGTGGAAATGACCAGTTTTTATTGCGGAATGCGTATTGATTTTATCGAGTCGCTGGAAACATTTGCCAGAGATATAAGAAATACCCAGCCTACTTTGTTTATTTCCGTACCCAGATTATGGACACGATTTCAAATGGGCATATTAGCTACTATTCCCCAAAACAAACTTGATTTTTTACTTCGTATTCCAATTCTTAAAAATGTCATTGCAAATAAAATACGCGCCAAACTTGGCTTACAAGAGGCACGTTTGTGCGCTAGTGGTTCTGCACCGATACCGCAAGCAACGTTGAAGTGGTTTCACCGTCTAGGGGTGAATATTTCTGAAGGCTGGGGGATGACAGAAAACTGCGCTTATGGGACCTGCTGCGTGCCTTTTAGGGCTGATAAAATTGGCAGTATTGGGCATGCCTATAAGGGCGTAGATATTCGTATCAGTGACGAAGGTGAAATACTGGTCAAAGGTAACTGTAATATGAAGGAGTATTATTTGGAACCAGAAAAAACTGCCGATGCATATACTGAGGACGGTTATTTAAAAACGGGTGACAAGGGCATTATGGACGCAGATGGTTATATAAAAATTTCTGGACGCTTAAAAGAGATATTTAAAACCTCAAAAGGAAAGTATATTGCTCCTGTGCCGATTGAATCAAAATTAATGGCTAATTCCATGATTGAACAAGTCTGTGTCACTGGTGCCAAGCGTAAACAACCTATTGCTTTGGTGGTATTATCTGCAGAAGCACAGCAAGAAGCTCTTGAAAAAATTGAGAGTAGTCTGCTAAGCACTTTTGATGAGGTTAATGCAACTTTAGAAAGTCACGCGGTGTTAGATCACGTTGTCATAATGCAGGATGACTGGACTGTTGAAAATGGCTTACTCACACCGACTCTAAAGATTAAGCGCAACGTACTGGAAGACAAGTACGAAGAGTTAATAAATAAAACTTACTCGGGGAAAATTGTGCATCAGTAAATAAGTGGCCAAAATAATTTGACCTCTTCAGCCCTGCATTAACTGCTTTATTCTGGGTTAGTGCAGGTGATTCTTAATTAGCTATTGTTAGTTTCGGCCTAGCTCTTCATGCGATGTTACCCAGTCTAAGGATGAAATAGCGGATGCTAAAGATATCTCACCTGCTAGGACAACCGAGGCTACTATTTCAGCAAATTTTAACGCATTACCCGGCCCATAGCAGTGTAACATTTCTAGACATTCTCTTTGAGTGGCTAGACCGGTGCCGCCGCCACAGGTTGCAATAATTAGTGAGGGTAAGGTTATTGAAAGGTATACATCGCCATCATCTGTTATTTCTGAATAAAGAATACCTGCTGATGATTCAGATACGTTAGCCACATCTTGACCGGTGGCAATAAACATGGCAGTAATACCGTTTGCAGAATGTAATCCTGTATTGTTGGCGCCTGCTAAAAATGCGCCTATAGATGCAACACGCTGATGTTGCGCAATTTGTTTTGGCTCAACTCGCATAATTTCAATCAGGTCATCTCGTTTGATCGTGATTTCGGCTGTAACTCTCTTTCCACGGGTGTTTAATATGTTGATAAACGATGATTTTTTATCTGTTGCCATATTCGATTCGAGGAAAAAATTGTTGATACCTGGGTAGTGCTCAAGTATCCAACCACAGGCAAAATACGTTGCGCGTCCCACCATATTCTGGCCTCCAGCATCGCCAGTTTTAAAATTAAATCTTAAAAAGGCGAATTTGTTGGATTTGTAATTTTCAATATTAAGTAGTTTTATAAAGGGATCGGTTGCCTCTGCCTGATGTCTTATTTCATCAATATTATCTGCCACCCATTGACCAAAATCTCTCGCTTTTCTGGCATCATCAAAAATAAAAACAGGTGCACGTTGCATCGCATCATCTACTACTGTTGCTTTTACGCCGCCTGATTTATTCAGTAATTTCATGCCTCGGTTATACGAAGCTACTAGTGTGCCCTCAGTCGTGGCCAATGGAATAAGATACTCTCCTTTGGCATGCTCACCATTTACTTTAATCGGCCCAGCTATGCCAATAGGTACTTGGGCAACACCACAAAAATGTTCAATATTCCCTCGAAAAGATTCTAGATCAACATCTATGTTAAATAAGTTTTTGGGTTTAACGCCGGTTATCTCCGTTACATAATTTTGTCGTGTTTGAACAATATCGGGATGAAAATCATTTTCGGTGTTGCGCGGAATTTCATCAAAGGTTTTGGCGGGAATCGACACTTTATCTTGTACGCTTAATTCGATATTACCAAAAGGCCTAGTAGACATGGTGATGTCAATATTGATGATTTTTGACTTTGGCACAAAAGTGCCATCAACAAATACATCTAAAATTGAGCCAAGTGGAAATTCGACTCCTTTTGTTTGTTCAAGGGTTTGCAGTCCAATGGGTTGACCTGAATTCAGCGCAAGCATAATTTTGTGGTTATTAATTTTTTGATTGTTAATGGATAAGTCTACTATCTGATTAAAGTGTGCACTTTTAATCCGATTTTTTAATGAAAAACTCAATCCAGTATTGGTTTCTCTTAAACTGCCAATGGTATAAAGCTGTTTCAACATTGAGTCTGGCACAAACATAGGAAATCCATATTAAAGAGGAATTGTATTAACTATCTATATTTTCCTAATGTATTTCTTGATGAAGATCAAATAAGTTGTTTTTTTTAGAGTCAAACTTATTACTGGCTTTATCTAAGGAATCACAATGACCGTTAAAGTTAACATTGATTTAAACCGCCAGTTTATCGTTGCCGCAGACATCGATACCGTCTTCTCGCTTTTATCTAATGTTCCAGAATCAGCCGCGCATTTTCCTAAAGTACATGCGTTAACAGCTCTGTCTGATGACTCATTTCGATGGGATATGGAAAAAGTTGCGCTGGGTATTTATTCTATTCAAACGAGTTATGCCTGCCAGTATGTTTCTGATAACGATGCAAAAACAGTAGTGTGGACTCCCATAAAAGGCGAGGGTAATGCTACCGTGTCGGGTAAATGGGAATTAACCGAGCTTGCAGCTGGTACCGAGATTTCGTTTAAAACAAAAGCCGAACTCACGCTGCCTTTACCCGGATTACTTAGATTAGCGATTAACCCTCTGGTTAAATTAGAGTTTTCTGGGATGGTAGACACCTATTTACATAATCTAAAAGGTCTATGGGTTTAGGGTCGTTAACCCAATGGTTAATCAATCCGACAATGATAAACGGTGATATGGACTAGGCAAGCGTTTTTAGTGCACTAAATAAGGGGTATTAATACCTCGTGTAATTTTTTAATAATGAGAGTTCAGTTTAATTTTTGTACAGTTGTTAACCCAAGCGTCGTTACTTTTTATCAACCTTAAAAAATAGAGATATTTTGTGAAAAGATCTGATTTATTCATTTTAACTGCGTTATTAAATGTGACTGCTGGTCCAGTTTATGTCTTTGCGAGCGATGAAACCTCTTTTATTGCTCCTCTCGTTAAAGAATCCTTACTGCTAGATATTGCTAACGGAAGTTCCTCGATTATTGTTGGTGAGCGAGGCCATGTTTTAATAGCAAATAAGGTAAACACAACTGATCCTCAAAACCTCGAGCTTACGCTTAATGATTACAAGCAAGTCAGCGTGCCGACAAAAGTTACATTAACCGCAGTTACCTCTTTGGCTGACTTAGCATGGGCTGTTGGGCATGACGCCAGCATACTTGGTTCCAAAGACGCGGGGGCAAATTGGGCATTATTAAATTCAGCTCCAGAACTAGAACGTCCACTTCTCGATATCCACTTTTTTGATGAAAAGGAGGGAATAGCTGTAGGCGCGTATGGCTTGTTTTATCGCAGCTTAGATGGCGGAACGACGTGGCATCAAGAACACCATCCATCACTATTGTCGGACGACGACAAAGGTTATCTAGAAAGTATTAAAGATGACCAAGCCTTTTATTTACAAGAGTTGTCATTTATCTCGCCTCACCTTAATCGACTGCATGATGCCAATGGCACACTTTATTTGGCTGGAGAAGCGGGCTTAGTCGCCAGTAGCGTGGATAAAGGCATAACGTGGGAAAGGTTAGTGCTTAATTATGAAGGTTCATTTTTTGATATTGCAACATTGCCAAATGGCGACATTATTGCTGTTGGTCTGCGCGGTAATACATTTTTGCTTAATCAGGGCGAGTGGCAATCTATTTCAACTTGCGTGACGACTTCCCTTAATTCAGTGCTCATAGATGGCTCATCTGTTTTTATTGTGGGTAATAATGGCGTTGTCTTAAAATTAGACGCTGGGCAAGTAAATCGTAAGCAGTTACGAGCTTCTAATAGTGAAGGCTGTCGCCGTCATGCTTCTATTTCTCTGGTGCCAACCAATTTTTCAGATGCAATATCCAGTGCAATGGTAATTCACAATACTATTTTGGCTGTAACAACTGGCGGGATCAAAACCGTGGACTTAGGTGAATAATATGAATTCATTAGTTGATACTATCGAACGGTTAGTTTTTGGAAACCGTCTTGTTGTAATAATTGCCTTCTTGTTAACAACTCTATTTTTGACTTATCAGGCATCCTTACTAAAACTGGACGCCGGTTTTACTAAAAACATCCCGCTGAATCATACATACATGAAAACCTATATTAAGCACAAAGAAAATTTTGGTGGTGCGAATAATATTTTGGTTTCAGTGTGTGATAAAAATGGTACGATTTTTAATAAGAAATTTTTTGATACCTTAAAAAATGTGCACGACCAATTGTTTTTTATTGATGGGGTTAACCGCTCACTAGTCGTTTCTTTGTATGCGCCATCCACTCGTTTTACCGAAATTGTAGAAGGCGGTTTCTCTGGTGGTCCAGTCATTCCTGCGGATTTTAATTCATCTAATCCCGGCGCATTGCAAGTGGTGCGTAAAAATATTGATAAAGCAGGCATTGTTGGTCGTCAAGTATCTAACGATTTTACATGTGCAATGGTGACAGCTCAATTATTAGACATAGACCCTGAAACGGGCAAGCCCCTAGACACCTTAAAGATTGCCGCAGAACTCGAAGATCAACTTCGTGGAAAATTTGAAAACGAGCAAACTAGCGTCCATATAATAGGCTTTGCTAAGATGATTGGTGATGTAGCTGATGGGGCTAAAGATGTGGTTTTATTCTTTGCCATAGCAATAACGATTACCGCCGTCATGGTTTACTTCTTCTGCAAGTCACTAATACTAACTTTTTTACCCTTAGCTTGCTCGATTGTTGCTGTAATTTGGCAGCTAGGGCTGCTTACTTTGTCTGGCTTTGGCATGGATCCAATGTCAATCCTTGTGCCGTTTCTGGTGTTTGCCATTGGTGTTAGCCACGGCGTACAAATGATCAATGCGCTTGGGAAAAAAGTCGCGGCTGGGAGCAGTGTTGAAATTGCTTCACGATATGCGTTTAGGAGTTTACTGCTTCCTGGTGGTATTGCTTTGTTGTCAGATACCGTTGGTTTTATGACTTTGTTAGTTATTGATATAGGAATTATTAAAGAGTTAGCTATTACCGCTAGTATGGGGGTGGCGGTTATTATTTTAACTAACCTATTGCTGCTACCTAAATTAATGTCTTACGTTAAATTGTCCGACCGTCGCAAAGAGAATTATAAAGAGTTGGATAAGGCCTCGCCATTTTGGGACAAAGTGTCTCATTGCGCTACCCCTAAAATCGCCATTGGTATTGTCACGTTTACGGCGGTTTTGTTTGTGTGGGGAAGCATCCAGTCGAGTAATTTAAAAATTGGTGACTTACACGCAGGTGCACCAGCATTGCATGAAGACTCCAAATACAACCAAGACACACTTTTGATTACCGATAAGTTTGAAATTACGGTTGATTATATATCTTTGATAGTGGAGACATCACCTGAGGCTTGCACCAGTTATGAGATCATGACCGCCATTGATGAATTTCAATGGAAAATGCAAAATGCCCCCGGTGTTCACTCGGCTATATCTCTGGCCTCGGTAGCCAAAAAAGTTAATGCGGGTTATAACGAAGGCAATCCTAAATGGCAAGTATTGCCGCGCAACCAGTCAACGATGGTGCAGGCCGTTTCTAGGGTGCCAACGTCATCGGGTTTGTTAAACGGGGATTGTTCCGTAATGCCGGTTATCCTATTTTTGCAAGATCATAAAGCAGAAACGATTAGTGTTATCGTCGATGCAGTTAAGCAATTACGTGATGAATACCAAACCGATGATTTACAAATAAAATTAGCGTCTGGACCAGTCGGTGTTATGGCCGCGACGAATGAAGCGGTAAAAGCGTCACAAAAACCAATGCTTTATTACGTTTTTGGGGCTGTAATCCTCCTCTGTTTGATTAGCTTCCGCTCGATAAGAGCAACGTTAGCAGTGGTTATCCCCTTATATGTTGTCTCTGTCCTAGCTCAGGCACTAATGACGTTCTTGAATATTGGATTAACGGTATCAACCTTACCTGTTATTGCCCTAGGCATAGGTATTGGTGTTGATTATGGTATTTATATACTATCTACAATGACACAAAGACTGCGCGCGGGGGACGATGTTCAGTCGGCTTATTTGGCCGCACTGCGCGAGCGTGGCAGCGCGGTATTGTTTACCGGCATTACCTTGGCCATAGGCGTTAGTACATGGGTGTTTTCAAGTCTCAAATTTCAAATGGATATGGGAATATTGCTAACATTCATGTTTTTGGTCAATATGCTGGGTGCTATATTCGTGTTGCCGGCTATTGCTTGCTTATTGTGGTTTAAACGAGTAAAAAACGGGTGAAAGAGTGAACATGATTTTGACTTTCTATTACAAAAAAATACTGGCAGCCCCTTAACTATTTCTTTACAGGAATATCTTCAATCAGCTTTATAATGGCATGATTATTAGTAAGTTTAGCCAAGCCAAGTCGCTAGCTTTTTTCAAGTTCTTGCATCGTTTGGTTTCCCAATAGTTCTTTTACCGACTGCTCTTCACTATTTACTATGGAGCTTTTTAAGGCTGCAAAGTTTTTAATCTTGTGTTCATTTTGAATTGCTATTTTAGGTTGTTCTGTCTTAACCACGAGTGCAGTTAGCTATACTATCTATACTATCTATACTAACGACGAAGCGTAAAAACATCTATTGGGACCTCGGCTGGCTGGTGAAAACTTTCTTTAATTCAGGTATCAAAAAAAATTGAAGTCACCTTAGTGCAGACTAGTAATGAGCGAGGTTAAATCAGACTCAACGTTTTTTGCGGTGTTGCAAGATAGTCTAAGAGTAGACACTACTAGCTTTAATCGATACCCTAACAAGAATAAGTATTTAACTAAGTTAACAAGGGACGACAATGGATTGGTATATAAAAGTTCTCAAAAATTACGCAAATTTTGATGGGCGTGCACGCCGACAAGAATACTGGATGTTTCTCTTAATCAATTTGATAATTATAGTTGTCATTGGCGTTATAGACGGACTAATCGGTGACTCAAGCATCTTTGGAATAATCTATTCCCTAGCTGTTTTTATCCCCAGTCTCGCTGTCGGTATAAGAAGATTACATGACATTGGCAAAACGGGTTGGTGGATACTAATCTCCTTTATTCCTATCATTGGTTTTTTCGTGATTATTTATTTCTTCGTACAAGATGGCGAGCCCGAAAACCAGTGGGGGCAAAATCCTAAAGCGCTTTCACCAGAAATATAAAGCTGACCCATTAACGACAAGATAAAATGGCCCCTGCTAAATCTGATGGGGTTCTTACAAGCTTTTTATGCACTGAACTTGAGGCTGTTGCTGTTGGTAATCAGCCGTCAAACCTATTAAAAATAGGTGAAACACCGCAAAGCACGCAGTACAAATTTTCATTTAAAAGAGATAATAATTCATGCATGAAATCATCTGCCCGCACTGTAATAAAGCATTCAAAATCGATGAAACTGGTTATGCAGACATTCTAAAGCAGGTTCGCGACAGCGAGTTTGAGCAACAGTTGCACGAGCGACTTGAGTTGGCTGAGAAGGATAAACTAAATGCAGTCGAACTGGCGAAGAGTCAAGGCGGCAGTGAAATGCAAAGAGCACTAACCGCCAAGGATATTGAGATCCAGGCGTTAAAAGCTAAATTAGATACGGGGGAAGTCACTCAGAAGCTAGCCGTGACCGAAGCGCTAGGGGATGTTAAAAAAGAGCGAGACAGTTTGGCTAATGAGTTGGAGCAGATTAAGCGGGATAGACAAGCAGCTTCCCAACTTGCCGATGCGAAGCTTGCTAAGGAACTCCAGGAAACGGCAGCAATAAAAGACAGAGAAATTCAGGCCTTACAAGCCAAGCTTGGCAACACTGAACTTGAGCAGAAGGTAGCGATCACTGCTGCCGTAAGCGCTGTTGAGAAAGAACGCGACGAATTAATTAGCGGTCTTAAGCAAGCGGGTCTTGAAAAGCAGCTTGCCGAGACATCGCTTAAAGACAAGTATGAGACACAAATTAAAGATCGCGATGATGCCATTGAGCGTCTTCGGGACATGAAAGCTCGCTTGTCAACCAAAATGGTTGGCGAAACCCTAGAGCAGCATTGTGAAACAGAGTTCAATCGCATTCGCGCAACGGCATTCCCGCGAGCGTATTTCGAAAAAGATAATGATGCTCGAACAGGTAGTAAGGGCGACTACATTTTTCGTGACTCGGACGAACATGACACTGAGATTGTTTCAATCATGTTTGAAATGAAGAATGAAAATGACACCACGGCCACTAAGAAAAAGAATGAGGACTTTTTAAAGGAGCTGGATAAGGATCGCCTGGAGAAGGGCTGCGAGTATGCAGTGCTAGTGTCTCTTTTAGAGCCTGACAGCGAACTCTACAACACGGGGATCGTTGATATGTTTTACCGTTATCCAAAGATGTATGTTGTGCGCCCGCAGTTTTTTCTTCCAATCATTACCTTATTGCGCAATGCGTCAATGAAATCACTGGAATATAAGAGGGAACTTGCACTGGTTAAAGCACAGAGCGTCGACATAACTAACTTTGAAGACGACCTTGATTCATTCAAAACTGCCTTCGCTAGAAACTATGACCTTGCCTCAAAGAAATTTAAAACTGCAATCGATGAGATTGATAAGTCGATTGATCATTTGCAGAAAACCAAAGACGCATTGCTTAGTACGGATCGTAATCTTCGCTTGGCAAATGATAAGTCACAAGATGTAACCATCAAGAAGTTGACGAGGCGCAATCCCACGATGAAGTCTAAGTTCGATGAATTAAATGACCAAGAGCCTGCTGATAACGAATAATGCTTAGTTACTCTGCATACCATTGTAGTTTGGGGATGCAGAGGAGCTTGGAAATCACATGCGGCTGGTTAAAGCCAGTATTGATTATGGACTAAATGTTTACCTGATTTATTCGATACTTTGTAAAACCAAATTAACAAACTCACCGATTTTACTGGGCTCTAACCAACGAGTTACAATCACCAAATCATGTTGATTATCTATGACAACAAAGTTACCGCCAAACCCAGCAGCGTAGTAAATAGATTCGTCTTCAACTTGTTGCCATTTTCTGGGGCCTTTGTTGAGCCACCACATATAGCCATAACTTTCGTTTGCGGGCGAAGGTTGAGTCGCTTTATTAATCCATTCTGAAGAAATAATTTGCTCACCATTCCATTGACCGTTGCGCTCAAATAGTAAACCGAATCTTGCTTGGTCCAGAGTATTTACAAACATACCGGCGCCACTATGACCGCCACCTGTGACGGATTTCATTTGCATACCGTCTAAGGTTATCCAAGCGTGCTCGTAACCATGCCAACGCCAAGTAGTTGAAGCGCCAATGGGATCCATTAAGTTTTCTTTAAGGACTACCGGAAGCGGTTTTCTCCAAGTTTGTAATAAAGAATAAGCAAGTAAATTTACGCGTACATCGTTATACTCCATGACTGTGCCAGGTTCACGCAATTCTCTATTTTTCCAATCGTCAATATTACCCTCATGCGGTGGACGATCGGCCCAATCTTTGATGCCGAATAATTGACCAGACCAATCTGATGACTGGTTTAATAAATGCTCCCACGTAACTTTGCTATTGTGGCGCCCTTCAAATTCACCTGACCATACATAGTTACTAACAGGCTCTGTGATATTTTTAATGAGTTGCTTATCCTTCGCTATCCCTGCAACCGTGGATAAATAACTTTTGGTTACGCTGAAGGTCATATCTACACGTTCCGGATTACCCCATTGAGCCGCAATATAACCATTTTTTATAATGAGGCCTGTGGGTCCACCTCTTTTTTTAGTGGGTCCTAAAACCTCGTGAAAAGGCTCTTTTTCAAAACCCTTTAAGATGGCAATACGCAGGTCGCGAGAACCATTGTACTCGTTTTTTTCAGCAAAATTAATTGCCTTATCAAGTTCAGGTTGATTGAAACCTAATTCAGCAGCAGGCTTACTTTGCCAATTGTTGCGTTCGGGGAAGTAATCATTGCCGCTGTTAGCATCTGCCATTAATGCAAAGCCAAGCATACTTAACGTTAATGTTAATGTTATTAAAGTGTGACGCATAAGGTTCCTTTGAAAAGTTAACTAATATTGCAGACTAGACGTTAGCTGAAATACTTACCAAAGCATACTTATTTGGTATGTTCAATTAACTACAAAGATGCAAAACGTTTTGTATGCGCGTCAGTGCTGCCAAACAAGTATTGAATAGTGGTTAAACGTTTGAATAGATGACCCACATCAATTTCATCCGTCATACCGATACCACCGTGAATTTGAATTGATTCACGGCCAACTAAGTTAGCTGCTTTGCCAATACGACTCTTTGCTGCTGATAATGCTTTAGGATCATTGCCATTATTGTTATCCATTTTTAATACTGCCATCAAAAGGATAGATTTAGCTTGTTGATGCTCTATAAACATATGTACTAAGCGGTGCTGAATAGCTTGAAAGGAACCGATAGTGCGACCAAACTGCTTGCGAGTCTTAGCGTATTCTAGGGTGCGTTCATGTGCAATTTGCATTGCGCCAACGGCTTCGGCACAAACCGCTACGGTGGCTTTATCGATGATATTTTCAATTGCCGGTAAGGCCTTATTTAGCTCGCCGAGTAATCCAAGGGTAGGGGTATGGTCAAACCAAATATCAGCCGCTTGGTGGCCATCGACATTCGCATAACCTTTACGCTTGACGCTGGGGTGATTGGCATCGACAACAAATAAGCTGATGCCATTGTCATCACTAGCACCACCAGAGCTGCGCGCCGCAACGATCAATGTGTCTGCATGATTACCATTTAATACTACCGATTTTTGACCTGTAATGACAAATTCACCGTCTTTTTCGACAGCACTACATGTCACGTTGTTCAACTGATAACGGCTTTGAGGCTCTGCATAAGCAAATGCCATTTGCAGTTCACCGGCCATGATCCTTGGCAAATAGTTATCTTTTTGCTCTTGGTTACCGCTTAAGGCAATTGCACCGCCAGCCATAACGGCAGTCGCAATGAAAGGTTCAACTACCATGCCTTTACCAAATTCTTCCATAACCAACATAAGGTCGACCATTGAGCCACCTAAACCGCCGTCTTCCTCGCTAAATGGCAGCATTAACCAACCGAGATCAGCAAATACTTTCCAATTTTCTTGACTATAACCTGCTGTTGATTTGAGTATTTTTCGACGTGAATCAAAATCGTAATCGTTGAGGATAAACCGCGATACGCTATCTTGAATCATTTGTTGTTCGCTACTTAATGAAAAGTCCATATTAAACTCCTAATGCTAATCTAAAGGCCTAAAACGGCTTTGCTGATAATGTTAGTTTGAATTTCGTTACTGCCACCGTAAATGGATGTTTTACGGTTATTAAAGTAACGCAATGAACTGTTCGTGGCTGTATCAGTGCCAATAAACTGGCCGTCAAAGTCATCATGGTACTGCTCAGGAACAAATGGCATGGAGTAGTAACCAGCGGCTTCAACATATAATTCATCGATGGCTTGTATGATTTGTGTTCCAACGATTTTTAAGATAGAAGATTCGGGGCCCGGAGCTTTGCCAGTGCTGATAGCAGAAAGAGTGCGTAGGTCAGTATATTCCAAGGCTAATAAATCAATTTCTACGTTAGCCACTTTTTGCGCGAAAATAGGATCGTCGATTAACTTGTTCGATCCATCTGGCGTCGTTTCTGCTAATTCTTTTAACTGCACTAGACGGTCTTTCGATACTGCAACGCGAGCAATCCCTGTGCGTTCGTGGGTTAACAATACTTTGGCGTATGTCCAGCCTTGTCCTTCTGCTCCGATAAGATTCTCTGCTGGAACACGGACACCATCAAAGTGAACTTCATTAACCTCATGTTTGCCATCAATAGTAATAATCGGGGATACCGTAATCTTAGGGTCGTGCATATTAATGAGTAGAAAACTAATAGCCTCTTGGTTTTTCTCGCTAGGATGCCCAGTGCGCACTAAACAGAATATCCAGTCAGCATATTGACCTAATGTGGTCCATGTTTTTGTACCGTTAACCACATATTCATCTCCTTCCTTCACAGCAGTCGTTCTAACCGCTGCAAGGTCAGAACCTGCTCCGGTTTCCGAATAACCCTGACACCACCACACTTTGCTGGATAATATATCGGGTAAAAAACGTTGTTTTTGCTCGTCAGTACCAAAAGTATAAATAATGGGTGCAACCATTTTTAAACCAAATGGAATTATATCGGGTGCACCGCCGATGGCACATTCAGTTGCAAAAATGTATTTCTGTGTTTGCGTCCAACCCGTACCGCCATATTCGACCGGCCAGTTAGTTGCCGCCCATCCTTGTATATAAAGTGTTTGTTGCCACTGAATATATTCTTCTTTGGATAAATGTAAGGCTTTCTTTGTCTTTCTAGCGAGCTCTTGCGGTAATTTATCTTGCAAAAATTGGCGCACTTCTTGTTGAAATTCTTTTTCTTCAGCTGTGAAATTTAAATTCATTTTGCAAACCCTTCGTTGTACTTAATTTATTTATTGAATGTCTCTGATCATATCTCAAAAATAACATCACAAGTATGTGAACCCTGCTGGTCCATCTTTTTATCTTTGGGTCCAAGGGTGATTCCAAGAGTAGCAGCATTCACTATAAAGGCTGATATTCCCTTAGGTCCTTTAATAGAAGAGTCAGTTCGGGCCATTACGGCAAATGTGCCTGCTCTTGGTGCATTGGTAATATAACGTTTGGTACCGTTAAGAATATATTTATCAACTTTCTTAACGGCCTAATTCAATCGCCACAAGCACTTCTTCTTCCATGATCAATCCTAAGCCGCCATATTCTTCAGAGGTCGTCATCCCCAACCAACCCATGTCTTTATATCTTGAACAATATCATCGGGAATGGCGTCGTTTTTAGCCACTTTATTTTCCGCTGGGACTAAACGCTCTCTAACAAATTTTGCAATACTGTCCAAAAATTGATCCAATACCTGTCTATCTCGAATCATTTTCAACCCTCGTTAGACATTATTTTATTCCGCAAAGTGGAACAAGAAACCCACAAAACATCAAGATGTAATTATAATAAAAGCGTATATTTGATTACTGGAAAATAGCACTGTAGTCCGGCATATCGTCATAATAAGAAACTATTCGCTAGGTGAAATTACAGCATAATAAGAATAACAATATCTAATGCCAAAAGTACTAATGCGCTATATAAACCATTCCACTTAATCCCCAGTTGAAAGGGCGCTATTCTACTGAGCTTAGCGCCAATGCGAACTGAGGTAGTTATCGGGGAACTACCTATAACCACAGCCCACGTTACCATCATCACTAGCGCAATGGTAACAGGCATATTTTCGACCCCAGGTAACTGAGATAGAGCTCCGGCTATCAAGGTTACTGAAATCATCGGATTTATGTAAAGAAGGGCTGCAACAAAAATTATCCATGAAGATAGAATCAGCGTGAGCGCTGCAGATATATTCATATGTGCCAATTGTTGCGCAATCCACTCAAGATCCAACACTATCAGCAACAAACGTCCAATCAGCACCGAACCTGCAAAAAAGACGATTTCTGAACGTTGCAATGGCAACCTAGAAAATATGTCGGTTGTAAAATATTTTACGGTTAATCGCATTGCGCTTATCTTGTTATGTTCGCGCTTATACTGGGCAAATATCCAACCTGTACTTACAATCGCCGCACTTAACAACACCGCAGAAATTGGCCGTAGGGAGGTTACAAATATCAGTAGGCCAGATACGATTACTAACGTGATGACCACAATCAGGATCGGCAAACTGACCTTCAAATCCGCTAGACTATTAGAAATTGGTGGTACAAGATGACTAAGATATTTGGGCGCCTGAATATAATCTAGCCAAATGCCAAACAACAGCAGGGCAAGCGTTAAGTATAGACCATAGGGCATAATATCTATCCACTGCAGATCAGGAATGGTTGTGACTAACAGAGTAATAGTGACTGTTGTCGGAGCCCACAATGGTATGCTGCAAAACCCGCGCAAAACCGCTAGCATCATACGACGCTGTCTTGCACTGTTGATGCGAGGATCAACGGTGTATCTGTTGTCATGTAAACTTCTTTGGATCATGGTGCCGAGTAAATTAATTGCGCCGACACTCATTAGTATGCCCAACAAGTGACTACTAAATGTGAGCAGCGCATAACGTCTGACCGGCTGTTGTTGCAGTAGAGCAAGACCGGTTAGGTTAACTGACCTAGAGCTCGAGGCTGCTTCTTTTAAAAGACTCAAAGCAATTAGAAAAAATGCAAAAAACGCTACACTGCCACTTAACATAGCTAACTGGTGAAAGGATATCTGTGACAATAGTAACAATGCCAGCGTCAATCCAGTTGCTATCGTTGCGATGATTTTGGCTGTTAAATCTAATTTTTTCCATTCAATGAAAGTGAATAATAACAGCATGCTCACAGCCAAAATTGCGGGTGGCTGATAACCGCTCCATTCTGTTACTAAGGTCGCAAAAAAAACAATGACTAGGCACAGTGGGGACAGCCAAGAAGAGAAGTTATTCATGTATCGCGTTATTTTGCATGGTATTAAATTGTGAAGCTTGTCGACTTTGACCGCATAGTACCACATTGAAAAGGCGAGCTAAGTCGTGTCTCAAAAAACTTGCAAAATCTAATTCCGCATTGCAGATTTTTTATATCCGCTTCCAGAGATGAAATAGCTGAAAAACTCACTAGGGTTGCTTCGATATTGCGCACGATACTCTTTAATTGTGGTGCAACTTCAGAGCTCAGAAACTCTTTCGACAGTCGAAACGCAGGTCCGCCTGCATTGAAAACATAGATTTGGCCTTGCGTCAGTTTCAATGGAACAGCAATAGCGTTCGTATCTGGTTCCCAATCGCCCCATGAATAGCAAAAGCCACTAAATAAGCGCGTCCGGTTGCTGTGGTTGCCATTGGAATTCGATCGCCATTTCTTGGCATACCAGTCAATGTATTCATTTTGCACTACTCAATTTTTTATAACATTAGGCGTATTGACGCGTTGTAACGGTCGATACATTTTTAAGATTATGAAAATAATATCACATTGTTTTTCAAACATTTTTATATTATATACAGGTTTCAGGATCAAATTTATAGATTAATAAATAATTGCGACTCAGCACAATTGAATCAAAAATAAGTTATCGTATATCACCCGATTTTCACACTTACTTTGGCTTAAGTAGCATAAAAATACAAAAATCGGGTTCATCATATACGTTTGGTTAAGCGTATTTAAGCTTAGTAGTTAGGCTCAACCGTTGAACTTAAATAAGCCATGAAGGCCTTACTGGCTTTTGACAGGTAGTGATTTTTCTTCCATGCCAAACTCAACTTAAATTCAATCTTTGGCTCAAAGGGTATTGATGTTATTTGCTGTTCGTTTTGTAAAATACGCGACAGACAAGTCGTAATACCCACCTCATTGCGAACTAATGATTTTTGCAGTTCAACAAGATTCGTTTCCATACGAATATCCAAAGCTAAGAGGTTTTTTTTTGAATACTGACTGACGACTTCGCGCAAAAAATACCCTTCATGAAATAATACCAATGGCTGCTTGCAAAATTGGTCTAACGATATGGTTGGTTGAGAGGCTAGGGGATTTGAGCTAACCATTCCGGCAACTATTTCTTCATTTATCAGTTGTGTATAACGCAGTTGTGGATGTTCTAAATCACCACGTATTAAGGCTAAATCGAGCTCGCTATTAAGCAGCATTTTCTCTAAAGCGGCGGTACCTTGGTCAACTAAGTGGATTTTTATTTTTGGATGTTTTTGCTTGAATTCTGTCAATATTTTTGGGAAGTAATAAGAACCCATCATAGCTGAAACTCCAAAACGAATCGTACCTCCCTCTAACTCTTTTAGCTCTTCTAACTCTAATTCAACTTGTTTTGCTTGGCTTAATAGTTGTGTTGCGAGTTTAAATAGCACTTCACCTTCAGCGGTTAAAAGTGAATTTTTGTCAGCACGATTAATCAACTTTAGCCCCACTTCATGCTCTAATTTTTGAATAGCAATGGTTAATGCAGGTTGAGCTATACCAATTTTCTGAGCTGCCCGAGTAAAGTTGCCTAGCAAGGCTAAATGACAAAAATAGTCAAGACGTTTCAAATTCATAATGATGCACTCGATAACAAAAATATATTAAATATATAAAAACTATATATTATATTTATTCTATTTTTTAGCATACTATTATCTGTTAAATTAGACAATTATCTATAAAAGCACATGAACGGAGTAATCATATGAGTCAAAAATTAGCGTCCTTTAGCTGGCAAGATCCAATGCTGCTTAATAGCCAACTAAGCGAAGAAGAGCGCATGATACGCGATACTGCTCATGATTATTGCCAACAAAAACTGCAACCAAGAGTGCTTGAAGCCAATAGACACGAACGCTTCGATCGCGAAATAATGAGTGAATTAGGTGAGTTAGGACTGTTAGGTGCTACTTTGCCAGCTCAATATGGCGGCAGTGAAGTCAATTATGTCAGTTATGGCTTAATTGCTCGCGAAGTAGAGCGGGTAGACAGTGGTTATCGCAGCGCTATGAGTGTGCAATCATCATTGGTTATGCACCCTATATATACCTACGGTACTGAAGAACAACGAATGAAGTATCTACCTAAACTTGCTTCTGGCGAATGGGTGGGCTGCTTCGGTTTGACCGAGCCTAATTCAGGTAGTGACCCTGCATCAATGACGACTCACGCTAAAGCAGTAGAGGGTGGTTATTTATTAACCGGTAATAAAATGTGGATCACCAACTCACCGATAGCAGATGTTTTTGTTGTTTGGGGGAAACTCGAAGGAAAAATTCGCGGGTTTGTACTTGAAAAAGGAATGCCGGGTTTAACAGCACCAAAAATCGAAGGTAAATTCTCTTTACGTGCATCAGTAACAGGTGAAATTGTTCTGGATAACGTATTTGTGCCAGCTGAAAATATGTTTCCTGATATTAAAGGATTAGCGGGGCCTTTTGGTTGTTTAAATAAAGCGCGTTACGGTATTGCTTGGGGTTCGCTAGGCGCTGCTGAGTTTTGCTTCACCGCTGCCAGAAGTTACACCTTAGATCGCGAACAATTTGGTCGTCCTTTGGCTGCAAATCAGTTAATTCAAAAGAAACTTGCTGATATGCAAACTGAGATCGCGCTTGGCTTACAGGGTTGTCTGCAAATGGGTCGCTTGATGGATGCCAATGAGTGCCCGGTTGAATTGATTTCCTTATTGAAACGCAATAACTGCGGTAAATCTCTGGATATTGCACGCGTGTCACGCGATATGCACGGTGGTAATGGTATTAGTGATGAATATGGCGTCATTCGTCATGTAATGAATCTTGAAGCGGTGAATACCTATGAGGGGACTCATGATGTGCATGCCTTAATTTTAGGTCGCGCCATCACCGATATTCAGGCTTTTTACTAAGCACTCACGCATTAAAGATAATTAAAGTTATCTATCGAAGCGGGGCCTTGAGCCTCGCCTAAAACTTCTTCTAAAAGCTTCCCAAAACAACATTAATCAGAAAGCCTAATGTGGTGCTTGACTAGCAATAATCACCTAAGTAATTAGCGTGCCGTTATATTTTCTTAAATTGACGCGATGCTAAACCAATCATTCCTAATGATAAAATAGCAAGTGTGAAAGGTGATGGTAGTTATCTGGCTTTATAAAAAAACGCTGAAAAATCATTTTGAGTCTTAGATCGCTTAATCTGACCCAGCTCGTAACCATCAGACTGAGACGGACTTATATTATCAGTAATCCACACTGCCAATGCTGGAGTTCTGTTATCCCTCATTATTCCAACTATACGATCTATTAGCCCTTCAGCACCTAACATATTGTCCCATATTCGCTGGCATCCGAACGCCTTGGTAACCTTTGGTACCCACTTCATATTTTCTCCTCTCTGCATCGACCCCGGACCACTTCCTAAGGGGGGATATGGATTAAATGTGTTTAACATCTTTACGGTTTCATGTGACGTCGCCCATACCCAGCCTGCCATATCAAATCCATTTAACGTGCTGTTTGCGCCACATACTCCCGCTGGGCACTGTGCATTTATTATATCCCAACTCAAGCCACTGAATATGTCTACTTTTGCCCATGTTTTACCGTCTACTGTTACTTGGTCTGCGGGTGGGATAGGTCTTGCGTTCGCACTTCCCATACCTACCAACAAAAACAACGCGGTGGTTATTACATATAATTTATTTTTCATTCTTATTTTCCTTTGTAACATTCGCAATAAAGTTGAGGTGTTATTATTTAACGTGAAAATTGAACGACTTGTCCCTTTTAAACATCACAAGTGTAGCGAATGCTCGGTAAAATTTTTTGTCCTGTATCCACAGATGTTTTTCATATATCCACAATGTCGTGCATCCCAAAAAATTCCACTGCCTTAAGTGAGCAAAATTGCCTAAAGGGTTTCATCTGCAAGCAATTGCTTTAACATTCTTTTCTTGTGATTTCTGATAGGGGCTCGTAATCTGGCAATAATCGTGAGTTGCCTTATTGATTCAATATGTAAGCGTCCAATCAACCTGCGGGTGGGTCTAGCCCCCATTTGCTTTTGCGCTCCAAGGCAACAACGCTTCAATATCCTCGACCTTCTCAGCATAGTGCACCGCGCTAGCGTCTGCACCAGTGGAAACTAAAAAATAAGGAAGTGGTTTCATCTTACGCTTAAAGCATCTTCAAACTCAGGGTAATGCATCTCGACCAGTTGGTAAAGCAAGGTGTTTTTTGGGCAGTGACGTTTGTATTGTGTGGTTTGCTGAAATGCCTGCAACTCTTCATCCTTGGTTGCAATATTTGGATGAAGGGTGGCAAAAGTAATATTGTGAACTCGCCGCATGAACTGGGCAAATATTTCTGGATCTTTGATCTAGGAAAACATCTGATTATGCGGATATTGCCATTCGCTGCGGCACCCATTTCAACTACCACTTTGCCAAGTAGTTCATGTGATTTATTATCATCTATACTCATGTTGTTCTCCATTTTTTATTATGATCAATAAAAACAGTAAGCATATGCTTATTTTCTAACATGAAGATTAGGTATTAATTATGTAATGATTGGTATTTGCTCAAAGGAGTTTCTTTCTGACAGCAACGCGCCTTTGTTTGGCTTTTCCTAAAGTAAAGATATAGCCAGTGCCATAATCGCCGGGGTCCAAATATACCTTAGCTAAATCGATAATAATAAACACCATTAAAAAAACGTTGATTAACCTCAAGGTCTTCTCATTTATATGATTCAGGTGAATAATTTGCTATTGTTAATTCGTTAAAATAACAACAGGCTCCTGACTAATATCGAAGTATGTTGTTGGGATGATTGAAACTATTCGTCAGCGCTAAGGAAAGCCATATGTTTCGAAAATACATCACCTTATTAAAATATCAAACGTTGATACAATTACATCCTTCTGAAGCTAAAAAAATTAGACGTAAAATTGATCATACTGAGTTTGAATCACATCTATTGCACAATGTCTTGCCCAACTTACATAAATGGAAAGACAGTCCTGAACAACCTATAAACCCATTTGAATTAACGCCGATTGTAGAGTTACCGTTAGGTAAAGATGATTGTATTGGCATAATAGTTGAAACTCGAATACATGAACACTTAATAAACACGCTTCAAAACTATTTTTCAGCGGTCAATCGCCCAGCGCTTTTATTTTGTAGTACCCATAATTTACCTCTCATTATGGATTCTGATTTAAAAGACAAAGTCGGCACCGAGTTATTTCCAATTATCATTGAACATGAACCCTTTGGTGTGCGCAATTATAATGAATTATTTTTATCAGAAGCGTTTTGGAATATACAACCAATTGTCAAACAAATATTGGTGTTCCAGACAGATGGTTATTTCAATCCAAATAGTAAATATCAATTAACTGATTTTGCCAAATATGATTACATCGGCGCTGATTGGGTATGTAGAATTAGAACGAACGGTTTGGTTATTGATGGCGGTATTGGCGGGGTTAGCCTTCGAAATCAATCTTTGTCACGTGCTGCGGTGCGTCGTTTTGCTTCATTAGGATGGGAAGGGGGCGAAGATGATTTTTTTGGATTTTATATTGAATTATTAGGTGGAAAAGTTGCACGAAAATTACAGTGTAACCAGTTTTGTCAGCAGAATGAATTTAAACAGTACGCGTTTTCGGTGCACCAGCCGAGTAATATGAACAGAAAGGATCAGTTAAAGTTTAATCGTGCTTTTCCTGACTGTTATTTAACGCAATCAGAACATTAACTAAACAGTGATACTTATGAAGTAAGTGTAAATGATTTAGGTGGTTTTTTTGTTGAATATTTGTCAAATAATGACTTTGAACCATAACGTGACTCCAAAGAGGTGATGCTCGGCAGTGAGCAGCCGACTGCGGAACATACAATTTGATATCTAGGGGGTTACCCCTATCCAAACTTTGCAGCTTCCCTGTTAGGTTAATTAAGAGATTAAGATAAAACTTAGTAATTAAAGATAACCAATAGGTGTCAGATGACAAAATTAATTAAAACCAATCCCATATTAAGTGTCGCAGTCGCAGTCGCAGTTGCTCTCGCCTCAACCTCGGCTTTTGCCAGCACTCCATGGATGTGGGATCAAGATGCTAACCAAATTGATGATCGCATTGAAGCCGTTAATAATATCGGTCTAGAAAAAGCATTTGAAACTAGTGGTCGCCTGCGCTTTGCCGTATTTCCTGGCAACATCACTGAGTTCGGTGTTTATGTTGGGTTTGAGAATATACCTACTGAAACTGAGCTTGGGCAATTGCGCCAATCAGGCGTAAACGTTTTAGGTATGAAGGCCTATCAGAGCATTCCTTATGTCAGAATGACCTTAAGTTTCCAAGACATTCAAACCGTTGCTAACTTACCTGGGGTAACTCGAGTCGAGTCAATTCCAATGATGTACGCCAAAAATGATAATGCGAATAAAGCATCAGGTGCTGTTGCAAGTGGTTTTACACGTTTCCCAACCGTACATGAAAATTTAGGTATTACTGGCCGTGATGTAGTTGTTGGTATCATGGACACGGGTGTAAATGATGAACCAGATGTTGTTACAGGTTTCCCCGGACACGAATCGTTTGTTGGAAAATTCATTGCCGGCGGCGAATTCTATTTCGGTCAAGCATTTCTTAATACCGCAACCGACGACAGCCTAAATCCAATTGATCGCGGTGAAAGCGCCTCATCAAACCACGGAACTCACGTTGCAGGCACTGCTATCGGCACTGGTGGTAGTTCAGGCGTTTTTGGCGGTGTTGCTCCGGGCGCTAAACTCGTAGATGCTAAAGTTTTATCCGATGCCGGACTGGGCTTTGGTTCTGCTGATGGTATTGACTGGGCAATCGTCAATAAAGATAAATATGGCATTAAGGTTTTAAATTTAAGCTTAGGAGGAGTAGATAACTCAGATGGCAGTGATGCTGGTTCACAAGGAATTAACGCAGCTTTCGATGCGGGCATTATTTCCGTAATCGCAGCAGGTAATGATGGCGAAACTAATTATATATCTTCCCCAGCAGCGGCAGATAAAGCAATTACTGTTGGTGCAATTGCTGATTTAAATACGGTTGACCGTACGGATGACACAATCGCTAGTTTCTCGAATGAAGGTCCTCGATTAGACGATGGCGATGCCGATAATATCGACGAGATGAAACCAGAAATTAGTGCCCCTGGCTTTGGCTTAATTTCTGCCGACGGCTCGTTAATCAGTGATGGCGGTCAATATAAATCATTAAGTGGTACCTCTATGGCAACGCCACATGTTGCTGGTGTTATTGCGTTAATGCTGGAAGCAAATCCTAATATGACACCGTCAGAAATAGACGGCGCTTTACGTCACACCGCGGAGCATCGATTCGATTGGGGTAAAGTCGACGCCTCTGAACGACCATTTAGTAGCATCGATCCTAACTATCATCCGTCTGGCGGATGGGGACAGGTTGACGCTTATGCGGCCGTGAAAGAAGCACTTTACATGGCCGGGGACCCTAAATCAGAAACCCAAGTTGTGCATATTTTTGCAACCCCAGATGAAGCCAATAAAAGCATTACGCTGTTCTGGAAAAGTCAGCGTGAAAGCAACCTCATCGGCTACGATGTATATCGCGCTACCGATATTGATGGGGCGCCCGGTGTTTTTGAGAAGATTAACAGCAGCATGATTGCTGGAACAGGCGCAGCGGTAATTGAAAACGTAAATAACCGTAACCAATATTCGGTTGCTGATACCGAATTGACTGTAGGCGAAACGTACTGGTATCGGATAGATCATACCTCAATCAATAGTGAAGTCGGTGTCGTTGAAGAGCCTGCATATCCAGTTTCATTAGGAACACCTCAAGCGGCGGTTGCGGTAACTGAATAAGGTAATTCATCACAGGCTCCCAATGTTATGACCTTAGGATTGTTCTAACTTACATAGTCAATTAACTTGAAGTAACTTCTAAGAAGCCGGACCTAAGTCTGGCTTTTTTTTACATAGTCGATATGTCCAGCACGCTCTCAAGTATAAAAATAAACTTATTCATATTTTCAAAAGCCTTTGTAAATCTACTCTCACATATCACTACTTAAAATAACTGTAGTTCACTAGAGTTGAACGATAGGTTGAGACAAGACAAGGAGCAACCATCTGTCATCGTTCAAATCCCTTCCTTTGGTTAAAATAAGAAACTTATTTAAACTCATAGGCTTAGTTTAAATTCAGAACTTAGTTAAAATTCAAAACCTAGACCTTGCATTTTATATGACATGCCGCCATTGATACTAAGTAGCAAATATTGCATTGTTAGTATGCCAAAGGAGAATCAAAATGAGTAAAATAGTTAAAGAAGTAATATCCGCAAATGCTAGTTATGCAGCTGATTTTGGAGATAAAGCCGATTTACCAATGCCTCCGGGCAGGCAGTTTGCCATACTGACCTGTATGGACGCGCGCCTAGATCCAGCTAAATATGCCGGCCTTGCAGAAGGTGATGCGCATGTGATCCGCAATGCAGGGGGCAGAGCAAGCGATGATGCTATCCGTTCACTAGTAATATCTTACAAATTATTAGGCACAAAAGAATGGTTTGTCATCCATCATACAGATTGTGGAATGGAAACATTCAACAATGAAATTATGGGTGATTTACTCTCTGGCAGTTTAGAAACCTCAAGTGTGGATGCCTCTGGTTGGCATGATAGCAACTCGGGTGGTGGCACAACTGATGGTAAGTATATCAATTGGTTGACCATAAGTGATCAAGCAAAAAGTGTGTTGGAAGATGTACAACGCATCAGAAGTAACTCGATGGTGCCAAGTGAGATCCCAATTTATGGGTATATATATGACTGTAAAACAGGAAGTCTTATTGACGTTCCTGAAGCAACAGAAGCAGGAAAAGTAAGATAAAAAAAGAGTCAGCTAGTTACAAATATATTCAGCTGACTCCATTTTTTTAACTGTCTTTACCTTACACAAATACTTAACTTAAGCTTGGCTTGCTACCAAGGCTTGTTCAATATCGGCAATAATATCGTCGATATGCTCAATACCAACAGATATACGTACCATTTCTTCTGATACACCGACCGTGGCTAATTCTTCAGGATTGAGTTGACGATGCGTGGTGCTGGCGGGATGACAAGCCAACGATTTAGCGTCCCCAATATTAACCAATCGCAGAATTAATTGAAGCGCATCAATGAACTTTGAACCGGCTTCAATACCGTCACCTTTAGGTGATTTTAGACCAAAACTTACGATCCCAGCGGCTTTACCACCGCAAATCCGTTGGCAGGTTTCATAATATTTACTGGTTGGCAAGGCCGCGTAATTAACCCAACTTACCGCTTCATGAGCTTCCAAGTAGGCAGCTACTTTTTCTGCATTTTCGCAGTGTCTTTCCATTCTTAATGACAAAGTTTCAAGACCTTGCATGATTTGAAATGCGCTTTGCGCTGACAACGATGCCCCTGTATTACGCAACGGCACTACTCGACAACGACCGATATATGCGGCGGGACCAAAGGCTTCGGTATATACCACACCGTGGTATGAAGGATCTGGGGTGTTCATCACTTTGAATCGTTCGCCGTTGGCGACCCAATCAAACTTGCCAGAATCGACAATGATGCCACCAATAGTGGTGCCGTGTCCGCCAATGTATTTAGTTAGTGAGTGGATAACGATATCAGCGCCGAAATCAAAGGCACGGCAGAGTATAGGGGTAGCGACTGTATTGTCGACTATTAAAGGGATACCGGCTGCATGCGCAACGTCAGCCCAGCGCTGAATATCCACAACATTGCCTGCAGGATTACCAATGGATTCGCAAAATAGAGCCTTGGTATTTTCATCAATTAATGATGCTAGTTTTTCAAAATCATCGCCTGCTGCAAAACGCGCTTCTATGCCTTGGCGTGGAAATGTATGGGCGAATAAATTGTAGGTACCGCCGTATAGCTGGCTAGAACTCACAATATTGGAACCTACCTCAGCAATGGCCTCTATTGCATAGCGGATGGCCGCCATACCGGAGGCTACCGCTAGCGCACCAATGCCGCCTTCTAATTCAGCTACGCGTTGCTCTAATACTGCATTGGTGGGGTTCATAATACGGCTATAAATATTGCCCGGAACGGCTAAATTGAACAAGTCAGCACCGTGTTTGGTGTCATCAAATGTGAATGATGTGGTTTGGTAAATCGGTACAGCAGCTGCTTTGGTAGTTGGTTCACTTGTGTAGCCTGCGTGTAACGCAATAGTTTCGGGTTTCATTTGTTGCTCCAATGCGGTGTTTGCTAACCAAGAACTAGGCTCGGTTATGTTGTTAAGGGTTTAAAAGAATTGCATGTAGGTACCTTCTTTATACTTTACTCAACGACAAGGGGCAATGGCATACTTTGAAACACAGTTTAAACAAGTCTATAAAATGACAAAACCAGATAATTCCATACATACAGATAATTGGTGTAACAAGGCACTCTCCTCATCACTATGGTCATTCCATTCAGCACCAACCAATGCATAACCAAAAAAGTCAGCGAAGTCATCTCCATAAATTATTGATAGGTTAAGCTCCATATTACTCTCAGTTTCTTTACCTCTGTCGTTATATAAATTGACCCAGTTTTCCCACTCGCCTTCATCTTCGTCACTATAGGGTGTATCGAGTGATTGACTTGGTTCAATTACCCATTCAACTTCATCTAAAGACGTGACTAAGGTTTTAAAGTTTTCTTTGGCAGCAAACGCTTTATCGGCGCTGTCGGTAACCGAAATTTGCATATACATACCCACTCTTTGAGTAGGGCCTAAGGCAAAAAGCATTTCTTCATTTGCGCTAAAATCAACGCTAGCTGGAATATATATTATTCCACCCGTATCTTGGTGTTGATAAATATTTATTAACGTATCTTGTAAAGAATATTTTAGTTTATCTGATTTGGTAATAATATTATTGAAAGCCTCAATATCCTCCTCAATACCAGCCTCTATTCCTTCTTCATATAGACTCAATACTAATTCAAGCATGTTGACTTGATAAATATGATAGTACTTACCTTGACTGGTATCTAGCATGACCTCTTGTTCAGTCGACGTCACGCTATGTTTGTAATCTGAGCGTATTGATTGTAAAGACGCGGTATCTAATGTTTGTCCACTTGCTTCAATCAACGATAAATACTCTACAGCAGGGACCGCCCAGTTTACTCTCCTAAATCCTTTTTTACTTAAACCTCCCGCGCCGATGCCAATTACCTTCTGGGTAGCATCATCTATAATAGGAGCCCCTGAATGGCCGGGTGTGATACCCGAACTTACTCTTAGAATTTTTACGCTGCTAAGTGGAAAGCCGCTAGCCGTTACGTCTTTAACTACATTATTTGGCAAGACCGCCTGCATTGGTAAATTATGCTCAGTGCGAGAAAACTCGATTGAATCGCCTTGCACAATTCTCACGCCGGCGGGGAATCCATAGATATAATATTTGCCATCTATTTTAGGAGATGCATTAGCTAAATCTAGTGCCGGCAGTGCCAATGTGCCTAACTTAGGTACAAGCAAGGCTAAATCTGACTCGTAATGAGCTTTGAAAACAACTAATTCTGTTGCAGCACTTACCGTATTAAAAAAGATACTGCTTTGGCCGACCAAAGTGTGCAAAGAAGTCGCAATGTATTTTTGATCTCTTCCCTGCCACACAAAGCCGGTTCCTATTTGGTCACCCGCTATAATTTTTACGACTGAATCGTTCGGACTTGAAGCAAAAGCCGGTTGCACTGGACAGCACAGCGCAATGATAAATAACCAAACACCGGCACATGGGTTCATTTTTCTAGTGTACATATTATATCCTCAATACCTAATAAGACATCGCTAAGAATTTTTTCATCCGTAATGTTGTTCTGTAATATAGTTGCGATCGCATTCAACTGTGCTTTCGCTTTATATTCGCTCAGCCCATTTTGATAAACCCAAAGTGCTTCATTCGGATTATTATTGTGAGCAGACAGGCGGATTCTGTCACACACGCCAGCACTGCCTCCAGCAAATTTAAGCGTTTCTTTTACGCTTATTTGTTCTGAAGACCTTTGCTCTGAGGACCTTAGTTGTGACGACGCAGGTTGCGCCGACGCCAGAGCCTCGCGGTCTAGCACAACGGTGGAAAACATGCTGTATATAAGAATCAACGCGCCAAAGGCCATAAAAAATAGACCTGGGCCTGAACCTGAAAATGTCAGTTTGAAAAAGGCGGATTCGGTTTCTAACTTACCATTTCCCTTGTCGACACCGTAAACGAAAAGGCGATATCCAAGGTAGGCAAATACCATCCCACCAAACACAATTAATAACCGTTCTATTCCGCGATACGCGAAAACATTAGCATAAATATCTAGCATAACCATCCCTGACTGATATTTTTATTATGTCTAAATAGTAGACGATATTCTTTTATTAGACAATACAAGTTAACGGGTTTCGGCGTCACCCTCATTGTCGCTTCGATAGTTTGCTCGAAACCAATACAAAACCTTTGATGTAGTGTTGGTCGTTCATTTGACTGCAAAATCATTATCTGATTAGTTTACATTTCAACTAAGTTGACTTGTTAAAAGTCAAAATACTGCGTTAAACTCTAGATTATAGAAGGGCAAAATATTGTAGATTACTGATACACTTTGGAACAACCTACGTAAGTATAATATAAATGACGCTGTGTTAGCCTAATATAACAATTAATTTATCGTATTACTGGAGAAACGCTTGGGGCAACGTATTACATTGATATTACTGACGCTGCTTTTTATTAAGCCGCTTTGTGCTGCAGAAGTGATAACAATAAACGTGGGTGTTACCGTATTTAAGCCATATAGTAGTATTGATGAGAGCACTGGACAATGCGTTGGCAGCGGTTTTGATATAACTAAAAAGCTACTAAAACCCTATAATATTGAAGTAAACGCTTCATGCTCAGCCCCAGCCAGAGTATATCGTTCACTCTCGAGTGGAACTGTTGACCTATCACTTAACATCAAGTCTACGTTGGCGTTGCAAGATAAAGTAACCTTTACAACGATTCCTTTTGACGCTCTAGTTCTAAATTTCTACAGTAATCCTGATGTCAGTAGTATGAATAATAAAATCGCGGCAATTAGAGGATACGATTACAATGGATTCAAAGACACGCTTATTCAAAAAGGCTTTGAATTTGTCGACGTAGCAAATGCAGAAGACGCTATTCGTTTATTTGCCAACAAAAGAACTAAATATCTATTGTCATATGAGGGCCCCTTTAACGGCTATATCGACAATGAAAAAGGTGAAACTGAGTTGTTAACGCTGAATAATGCACAAAGTGAGTTGTTGGTCTCAATCCCAACCTACTATGCAATTAGTAAAGCCTCTCCTCATCATGCTCTCCTAGTGAAAGTCTTCAAGCAATTAGAAAAAAAAGCACAGGGTCAGCATTATTATATCAATGCATTTAAGGGACTTAAAGCATCTACTGAAGCCTCAACAAATCGCTGATAAAGGAAGTTCTCCTAGAAACTCTTTTAATGAAGGCGCATTGTCATCCAGACAAATGAATATCCAGTTTTCCCACATTTTACTGCGGATCTTTTTGAGTCCCTGATCCCCTTTGGCGAAGTTTTCTAACTATTCAAAAAATGTTTCTAGGACTTTGCTTAGATCGAGGATAACGCTTACTCTTCGTATATGAGTATAAGATGAGTTTCTAAACCTTGAGGGTGATATATGAGTAAAATTACTGACGATCCAAGAATAGACCCGCGTATTAAAGCTATTTTTGGCAAGATGACCATGGCTGGTGGGCGTGATGTAGACAGCCGAGAAGCGGCACTCGAAGCTGCGAATAGCGAGAGAGCGATCACTACTAGGGAGATGGTTGGAAAATTTCTCGAACTTTGTGATACCGAGGAAATTGCGCCGTCCGATGGCCTAGTTGTTACCGACAAAACGTTTACGTCTGCACCCGATGGCAACACTATAAATATTCAATTCATTCGTCCAGATAATGCAGATATTTTGCCCTGTGTTTATTACATCCATGGTGGCGGCATGACAACAATGTCTTGCTATGATGGCAACTATAAAGCTTGGGGTAGAATAATGGCTGCCCAAGGCGTTGCTGTAGCAATGGTAGATTTTCGAAATGCTTTAGTGCCTTCATCCGCGCCTGAGGTAGCACCTTATCCGGCCGGACTAAACGATTGTATATCGGGTTTGAAGTGGGTTAGTGCTAATAGTGAACTTCTTTGCATCGATCGCTCTAAAATCGTCATTGCTGGTGATAGCGGCGGCGGTAATTTAGCCCTCGCTTCTGCTTTGCGCTTGAAGCAAGATGGTGATTCCGGTCTTATCGCTGGTATTTATGCGCTTTGCCCTTATATTGCAGGACACTGGCCCACAGCTGAAAGTCCTTCTTCGAGCGAAAATAACGGTATTCTTCTTGACTTGCACAACAACCAAGGTGTAATGATTTATGGCATACAAGAATTTGCTAAAGGCAATCCCTTAGCTTGGCCAGGTTTTGCCACCGAAGATGACGTGCGCGGCCTAGTACCAACGGTTATTAGCGTTAATGAGTGCGATCCGCTTCGCGACGAGGGGGTTAATTTTTATAGACTGCTGATGCGAACGGGTGTTAGTGCAACCTGTCGCCAAGTAATGGGTACAATTCATGCCATCGAGGTTTTTCCAATCGCTTGTCCTGATATTAGTCGAGAAACGGCCTCAAGCATTGCTCATTTTTGCTTTAGTCTACGTTAGTGGCGCAAAGTATTTACGTTTAGATTAGGTCAATCTAAGGTGCTTTTTGCAGGCGATTATTGACATAATTTAATTAACCTGATGTAGTCAACCATGAACCATGAACCATGAATCGAAAAAAAAAGACATTAATCACAATAAAACAGGAATAAATATGCTTAGTTATGTAACTATCGGTGTCAGTAATTTAGAAAAATCAGAAGCCTTTTATAATGAAATATTAGCATCACTAGGGGCAAAAACGCTGATAAAAATGGATCGCATTATTTTCATTGGCAAGAGTATGACAGAGCCCATGCTCGCAATTTGTACTCCCTACAACGAAGAGCCACAACACTGTGGTAACGGCAATATGCTAGCTATTGCTCCCGGTTCCAAAGAGAAATGTGATGAGCTGTATAAAAAAGCAATCGCTTTAGGCGCAACTTGTGATGGTGAGCCAGGACAACGTATTCCGGACGTTTTTTATGGTGCTTATTTTCGTGATTTTGATGGTAATAAAATTGTTTTTAATCATTTTGGTTAGTACTTTTTTTGCAATTTAGTAGGGTTGCATGACTCAATTTAGCGTGCCGCTGCAATGCGTGATGATGCAAAGCTGCGCGCATTTGCGGCCTGTACACATAATGTCTAAATTTAGAATGAAGATTAGATGAGAAAAGTAATCATTTTTGGAAATTCAGGTTCGGGAAAGTCTACATTGGCAGCTGGGCTTCGCGACCAGGGGTTAGCTCACCTCGATTTAGACGTGCTTGCTTGGACCCGCACGAATCCACCTGAACGAATGTCGATCAATCAGTCGTATGAAAAAATCCAGAATTTCATTAAAGAAAATGATGAATGGGTTGTAGAAGGCTGTTATACCGACTTGCTAGAGTTGGTGAAGCCGTTTGCAAATGAAGCTATTTTTTTGAATTTACCAGTTCATCTCTGTCAAAAGAATGCCAGAAACCGAGCTTGGGAACCGCATAAGTACGAATCAAAAAAAGCGCAAGATGACAATCTAACAATGCTTATCGATTGGATCGCCGAGTATATGCTCAGAAACGATTCCCTCTCATACAGCGCACACAATGCTCTGTATGAGGGCTTTCAAGGAAAAAAGACCGCGATACTTTGTAATCGACAGCCTTACCATCCAGAAAATAATAACTGAAATCGATATTGCTTAGGCTTTAACTACATTTACTGTGCAAAATCAAAGGTAGCCTCCAACCTGAAAGAGGTATTGCTTTGATCGTCAGATACCAGATATGAGATAATATAAACACTGGCTTGTGTGTCATTATCCAATTCATATCCAATAAAGGTAAATTCTCCCGCCGTTAAATCACCATCACTGATAGATGAGCCTGTGGTTACCGGTGATTCAGGAAAGTTGACAAAAGCATTATTATTATTGGGGTCTAAATAGCCAACATTTACTTGCTCAATAGTAAATATGCGATTACTTAGGTTGCGCAGCACCACAAAGAAGATACCACCGGCTTCAAGCTTGTTATTCTCATACACTCCACTTGATCGACCCGTCGTCAATATCGCTTCAGATAAGTTATCAGTGCTGTATACGCCAGAATTCGCACTATAATCAGTGCTTCTGGCAGACAAGGAAATGAGCCCCGCGTAGGAAGATTGTAGCGAATAATTCACTGCACCATTGGTGGTCACGAGATCTACATCTCGATTCATAGGACCTTCGGTTATAGTTAAGGTTATGGGCGTACCGTCTGCAATTACGCCACCTTCAGCACTCGGCAATAACAGCAGATTTACTTGCGCTGCATCACTGCTATCGTTGAGCATAATATTCGGTTTAACAAGCATATTAAGTGCTTTTGGTGCATTGGGATTGAATACAATTTCTAGCGCAACGGGGGCAGAATTAATACCGGTTAACGACGCCGATATATCAACAACACCAGCGGCTAAACCTCTAACCAGACCTTTGTCGGACTCGTTATTACCTATTGAAGCAATATTGACATCACTACTCAACCAATTCACTTGAGATGACACATCCTGAGTTGATGAATCAGAATAGCTCGCAATTGCGCTTACCAATGCCGATGACTCAATACTTAATTGGGCGCTTGGACTATTGACTTGAATACTGGTTAGCACTGCATTTGTAACATCAATATTAATTTGGTCACTGAGTAAGCCTAAGCTCGCTGATATTGTTAACTGACCTGCGCTAATAGCTCTTAGTAAACCTGCTTGGGTCGCATTATTTGAAACATTCGCTTTTGAAACGTCATCACTTTGCCAACTCACTTGCTGACTCAGGTTTTTAGTCGACATATCGGAATATGTGCCAGTTGCAATAAGACGCTGGGTCATACCGCTAGCCACAATCGTTTGTGTTGCACTGATAGAAATACTCTGCAACGTTGCATCTGTTACGTTGATGTTACCCACGCCGCTTAAGCCTTCCTGCACTGCGCTTATAATAGCTGAGCCTTGATTCAAACTGAGTATAGTTCCGTTATTGGCTGACAGCAGGTCAACGAAACTAGAATTTGACGAACTCCATATGACTGTTGATGTTAAATCGATTAAGGAGCCATCGGTATAATGACCGAGTGCTTTAATTTGCGCATTCGTGCCTTTGGCCACTGTTTGATTAGCCGGTTGAATCTCGATGCTACTTAGCGCAGCATTTGCAATTGTTAATACGGTGTCTTGTTGAATATCTCCTAAAACAGCGGTTAGTGTAACGTTGCCTAACGCAATCGAGTCTGCTAAGCCTGCCAAGGATTCGGTGTTGCTAATCAAAGCCTGGCCTTCATTACTCGATAACCATGTTACCTCAGAGGTTAGGTCCTGAACGCTGGCGTCAGTAAATGTGCCTTGAGCCGAGTATTGTTGGGACTGACCTAGTGGAATAGAAGCATTAACTGGAGACAATGAAAGAGAAACCAGTTCAGCATCGGTTACATTGATTGATAAGTCTGCTTGTTGACCTGAAAGATTTGCAGAAACTGTTGTTGAACCTGTTGATAAGGCCAACACGACAAACGAATTATCTTCAATCATTGCTATTTGGTCATTCGAATTAATCCAGTCAACCTGATTACTCACATCTAGCTTTGTGTTATCAGAAAAGATGGCGGTAACATTCACGCTAGCACTTGAGCCTGCGGCTAAGGAAAGCAAAGAAGGTGTAATTGCGATACTACTTAAGGTTGCTGGGCTAACCGAGATAACTAAAGAGTTACTGAGACCTTCTTTGGTTGCAATAACTGAGGCTGTACCTGCCTGTAATGCTGTTAGCAAACCTGTCTCTGAATCTATCGACGCTATGGACGTGTTAGATATACTCCAGAATACCTGTTCGCTTAAGTTTTGCTCAGTACCGTCTGAATAAACTCCTTTAGCTGAAAACGAAGAAGTTAAACCAGCGACTATTTGCGTAATCTGGGAACGTACCACTATTGATTGCAGGGTTGCTGGAGATACCGTCACACTTAAACTTGAACTTACTCCTCCTGCATTAGCGGTAACAGAAACCGTACCCGCGGACACACCAAGCACCACCCCAGAATTTGAGATGTTCGCCACGTTTATATCGGATGTTTCCCACGTCACTAGGCTATCAAAAGCCTCTTTACTGTTATCCGTATAACGGCCAGTTACATTTAATTGCTGGGAAGAATCAATTGCCAACGTGACAGATGTCGGGGAAATACTTAAATCGACTAAGGCTTTCACGGAAATACTGCGTTCAACTGATAGGTCTTGGTAAGTAGCCGTTACGATGCTCGTGCCGGCTGACAAGGCTGTCACTGAGCCTGAGCTGGATACTTCAAGTATCGCGGTATCTGCTACAGACCACGTCGCCACAGAGCTTAAATCTTGTGTGGACGAATCAGAATAGTTTCCTGTTAAGGTTAGTTGAAATGTCTGTGCTACTTTAAGCGTTGACGAAACTTCCGTGACCGACAATGACACTAAATTTGGTAATACGGTAACTTGTATTGCTGCACTTACACCCTCGAAACTAGCGGTAACTGAAATCGTACCAGCAGAAACAGCCAGCACTAGCCCAGACGTTGAGATATTAGCGACGCTCGAATCGGAAGATCCCCACGTCACTACATTATCTAACACTTCACTGCTGTCATCCGAATATCGTCCGGTCACGCTTAATTGCTGGGAAGAATCAATTGCCAGCGTGACAGAGGTCGGTGCAATGCTTAAATCGACCAAGGCTTTCACTGAAATACTGCGTTCAATTGATAGGCCTTGGTAAGCAACCGTTACCATGCTTGTACCCGCTGACGAGGCAGTTACTAAGCCTGAACTGGATACTTCAAGTACCGCGGAATCGGCAACAGACCACGTCGCCACAGAGCTTAAATCTTGTGTGGACGAATCAGAATAGTTTCCTGTTAAGGTTAGTTGAAATGTCTGTGCTACTTTAAGCGTTGACGAAACTTCCGTGACGGACAATGACACTAAATTTGGTAATACGGTAACTTGTATTGCTGCACTTACACCCTCGAAACTAGCGGTAACTGAAATCGTACCAGCAGAAACAGCCAGCACTAGCCCAGACGTTGAGATATTAGCGACGCTCGAATCGGAAGATCCCCACGTCACTACATTATCTAACACTTCACTGCTGTCATCCGAATATCGTCCGGTCACGCTTAATTGCTGGGAAGAATCAATTGCCAGCGTGACAGAGGTCGGTGCAATGCTTAAATCGACCAAGGCTTTCACTGAAATACTGCGTTCAATTGATAGGCCTTGGTAAGCAGCCGTTACCATGCTTGTACCGGCTGACGAGGCAGTTACTAAGCCTGAACTGGATACTTCAAGTACCGCGGAATCGGCAACAGACCACGTCGCCACAGAGCTTAAATCTTGTGTGGACGAATCAGAATAGTTTCCCGTTAAGGTTAGTTGAAATGTCTTTGCTACTTTTAGCGTTGACGAAACTTCTGTGACGGACAATGACATTAAGCTTGGTAGCACGGTAATTTGTATTGCTGTACTTACACCCTCGAAACTAGCGGTAACTGAGACCGTACCAGCAGAAACAGCCAGCACTAGCCCTGACGTTGAGATATTAGCGACGCTCGAATCGGAAGATCCCCACGTCACTACATTATCCAATATTTCGCTGCTGCTATCCGTATAATTAGCGGTCACACTTAATTGCTGTGAAGAATCAATTGCCAAAGTGACTGAAGTCGGTGCAATGCTTAAATCGACCAAGGCTTTCACTGAAATACTGCGTTCAATTGATAAACCTTGGTAAGCAGCCGTTACTATGCTTGTACCCGCTGACAAGGCTGTTATTAGACCGCTGCTGGATACTTCAAGAATCGACGAATCTGCAACAGACCACGTCGCCAAAGAACTTAAATTTCGTGTAGACGAATCAGAATAAGTTCCCGTCACACTTAGTTGAACTGTTGCTGCTACTTTGAGGTTTGACTCAACTGAGGTGATAGCTAAAGAATCTAACGAAACGGTCGGGTTATTCGGAGTTGAACCGCCACCACCACCGCCGCACGCAGAGAGCAAAAGCACGGAGCAAAAACCGATGAAAAATGAATAAATCGAACGGGTATTTCTTACTGCGGCCATGTTGTAGCGTTCCTAGTTTCAATAGTTAAGGTCCAGTAAACATTCTTGATAACAATCCCTATACTGATCACCATCCTTTTACTGATAATCGGCCACTGTACTGTTTTAATTAACTTTGTAAACTCGCCAACGATATTTATTTATAAATCGAACGATAATCTTACTTATCCATTGCGAACCTAGTTTGAACAATAAACGGCTTTATGTCACAGTGCGATACTCCTACACTTACATAAAGTCTACAAGATGCAAAATATATACAAGGGTCTATTTTTTGCCTTTTCAATGCTATACCTTGTTCTAATGGCATTTGACCAACTGACGATATCTTGGCTCATTAAAATTTTACCAATCATGGTTTTAGTTATCGCAGTTGCCAAAACACCGGCTTTTTCTGGTAAGACATTATTGCTCTTAGCATTAGTATTCAGTGCCAGTGGTGATATTTTGCTCGAACAGGGGCTTTTTATGGCGGGCGTAGCTGCATTTTTGGTTGCTCAACTACACTACGGTGTGGTTTTTGCGCGCAGATGGTCCTCAATCAAAACTCGCTGGCCGATCTCAGGCTTGATTCTGGTATTTATGCTAGTAATGGTATTTTTACTAAGCCCGCATCTGGGCGAACTCCAACTCCCCGTATTTGCTTACTTAGTGGTTATTGGTTTGATGGGATTGCTAGCTACTCAATCGAATATGCCGCTACGGTGGGCAGTTTTTGGAGCCTTCGTGTTTATCTTATCGGATTCTTTTATTGCCATTGACCGCTTCTTACTTCCACTACCATTAAGTGGTTATCTAATAATGACAACCTACTACGGCGCACAATGGATGATTATCCAAGGCGCGCTGAATGAATTTAAATCGGCCCAATGCAGCAAAAGAAAAATGGTATCCGCTAAATCGCATGGTGACACTTGAGCAAAATCGTTATAAGTCGAGTGAGTCATACCGTACTATCTTTAATTTTCAGATGTGAGTCATAATCTATCATATAATTCTGCTTGATAATTTTCGAATTAAGCAAACGTTCGTTGACTTAAAAAAGGATAAACAGCAAGATACCAAGAACCATTCAATGCGAAGTTTAACTGTCACATTAACGAGCGTTATTTTCATTAAACGTTCATTCTACAACCATGAGGGAAATATGATGAGTAAGGCAATTCGAGCATCTGATACACCATATGCTGTTGAAGTGGAAGCGGGTAAAAATTACTTTTGGTGTTCTTGCGGTAAAAGTGGGAAACAACCTTTTTGTGATGGTTCTCATGGTGGCACAGAGTTTACGCCGGTGAAATACGCGGCAACAGAGTCTAAAAAAATGTTTTTTTGTGGCTGTAAATCGACAGCATCTCAACCGATGTGTGATGGTAGTCATAAGTCATAAGTCATAAGTAAAAAAGCACCAGTAATCACCAAAGAAGCTTAGCTGCAGGGCAGGTTCTTGCTAGCTTCAGCTTTATCGTAACATGCAGCGAGCCGAAAAATACAAAACTAAATACATTAATAGGACAAGTAATTACATGAAATATATTGTTTTAGCTGTAGTCATCGCATTGGCGATATTCTACTTCACTAGAAACGCAAATAATAAAAAAGCCGCTGTTGATAATATTGCAGTAGGAATAGATTTCTTGGCCAAAAATAAAGCGAATGAAGATGTACTAGAAACGACATCTGGTTTGCAATATCAAATATTACAAAAAGGTGAAGGAAATGTTCACCCAAGTGCGAGCTCTACTGTTAAGGTGCATTACCATGGCTTATTGTTAGACGGCACTGTATTTGACAGTTCAGTAGACCGTGGACAACCCATTATTTTTCCTTTAAATCGTGTGATAAAAGGGTGGACGGAAGGAGTTCAGTTGATGGTTGTTGGTGATAAATTTAAATTTTTTATTCCTTCAGAATTAGGCTATGGGAATAGCGGTACTGGCAAAATAACGCCCGGTTCTTTACTTGTTTTTGAAGTTGAACTGTTGGAAATCCAATAGTTGAATAGATATTCGCCAGTGCGCTGGCTTTTTTTAATTGGGGTTACAGCTTAATGCAATTGAATGCCAAACGATTGGTGAATATCGCGTTATTTGAGCTAGTCAGATTATTTTTAACCAAAACAGGCTTACTTGCTGTGGCGGTCTTTTTAATTTGTTGGTTGCTGGTGCTGCGTTATGCCATCGGTGAGTCAGTCGATTTATTAAGTTCTCCTGATTTTTCGCAATTTATTGACCAGATATTTGGTGCTATAGGCTTAAGTAAGCTGCTGATTTGGTCAGAGGCTGAGTTAGTCGTTTATTGGTTAATCGCGGTATATACCTTTCCTAATTTTTGTTTGTTTCTGTGCGCGGACCAGACTGTTGGTGATAGGCAACGCGCAACCCTCAGATTTTTATCTTTACGTGCAACACGTGCTGAAATTATTTTAGGCCGGTTTATTGGGCAGCTATTAATCTTAATTACTCTGATATTAATCACCTTACTCGCCACCCTTGCTATGCTGACCTACCGTGAGCCATCACTATTTGTGCTTGGTTTATCGCGTAGCTTGGGTTTATTTGGGTATTTGGTCGTTGCTGTAATGCCTTATATTGCTCTAATGAGCTTTATAAATACTTTTGCAAATTCGGCTCGCTCAGCGGTTGTAGTGGCTATTTTATTTTTTGCTGGCGGCAATATTATTGTTGGTTTATTGACGTGGCAGTTGCCAGCACTAGGGGTTTTGAATTATATTTTTCCTGGCTATCAATTAGCCGAAATGGCAGCACAAGACGCTAGCTTGATGTTGAGTATAGGCTTACCTCTAACACAAACCGTTGTATTACTGGTTTTTGCTGAGCGAATTTTTGCAAGGAGTTCACTATGAGCATTTTAATTAGGGCTTGTGGGATAACTAAGCAATTCGGATCTAATCTAGTTCTTAGTAACGTGAGTTTTGAGATAAAAAAAGGTGCCCCCGTAGCACTTATAGGGCCAAACGGTGCGGGGAAAACAACATTATTTAGTCTAATGTGTGGATACATTTTCCCGAGTTCTGGTGAATTGACGATTATGGATAAGTGCCCAGGTAATGCTGATTTATTTGGTAAATTAGCGGCTTTACCACAAGATGCTCAATTAGATCCTCGTTTTAGTATTCTTCATCAACTGACGTTTTATGCACAGCTACAAGGACTCACTAAATTACAAGCAAAACAAGAGAGTGGCAGGGTGCTTGAACTTGTAGGCTTGGGTGATGTGGCAAAACAACAGCCTAAGGACCTATCCCACGGCATGCGCAAGCGAGTGACCATTGCTCAAGCACTGATTGGAAAGCCGCAAATCGTAATGCTTGACGAGGCTACTGCAGGGCTTGATCCAGTGCATGCTCGTGAAGTAAGGGAGTTGATTAATACCTTAAGTAATGAAACTACTTTTATTTTGAGTTCGCATGATTTAAGTGAACTCGAACGTCTATGTGGACAAATACTTCATCTGGATAAAGGGAAGTTGACTGAACACAGCGCATTAAGTCAAAGCATGAGTAACCAAGGCTTCGTCACATTGCGATTGAGCCAAGCCTATGACGATGCCGAAAACATCCTTTCTAGTTTGCCCGCCGTGCGCCATGTTTATAAAAGTCAGGCTAAAGAGTACGTAATTGAATACGAAAAGTCAGATGAGGTTTTCGATATTCAACTGCTACAATGCTGTCATCAACAAGGTTGGCATTATCAACAACTTATCAATGGCCATACACTAGAAAACCAGATTTTTCATAAAGGATAATGAGTATCTGGTTAAGCAGCCGCCTGCTACACTATGGCTTAAAGAATAACATGAGATAACTATGCTTAAGACTAATGACGGCAACACCAGCGCTGACATAAGCGCAAACGAAACAGATGGCAGTGGAGGGCGTCACCGTATGTCTTATCGCGATGTCGCGATGCATAAAGTCATGCTGCAAGATATTGTTCGCACCGAGGCTTACGAGAAATCCATCAGTGCAGTAGTAAAGCCTGAGCACAGCGTTCTCGATTTTGGATGTGGTAGCGGCGTATTGTCGATGTTTGCGGCCCGAGCTAAGGCAGGTAAGGTGATTGCGGTAGACCGATCGCCTTTTATCAAGAACGCACAAGAAATTGCTCGCACCAACGGTTTTGAGAATATTACTTTTTATCATGACGATCATCAGTCTCTGCAATTAGACGAGAAGGTGGATGTTATTGTGTCAGAGTGGATGGGTCATTGTTTGTTCTACGAGGCTATGCTAGAACCTCTGCTGACGGTAAGAGACCGCTATCTGGCGAAGGGAGGGATTATGATCCCTGCCCAAGTAAGCCTGCATGTTGGACTCGTTGTTGATGAAGATGTATTGGAGGATTTGTTATTTTTGGCTGACCGCCCTTACGGTCTCGACTTTTCTAACATAGCACAAGTACCCTTTCAGCAATCGGATTTGGTCGCACTTGGGCCTGATAGTATGTTACAGAGCATAGCGGATCTGGGTACCTTGGATATGCATACTATCAGCAAAACGACTGCGCCTAGAGTCTTTACCTCTACGCTAATACCTAGCGAAACAACAGAGATATATGCTTTGTGTGGTTGGTTTAGCGCCCAGCTTAGCCCCGGCGTAGAATTTGGCACCGGTCCAAACGATATACCTACCCATTGGGATCAAATTTTATTCCCACTGCCCGAGCCATTTGCGGTGTCTCCTTCACGAGAGTTAACTATTACGTTATCGCCACAGACAGAGCAAGTAGGTAAAGAACAATTTTGGTGTTGGTCTATTTCAGACGGGGAAAACAGCTTAACTGTTAACGAACAGCAATTGCAGCAGCAAGCAATTGTCGAGGTTGCGCAGGGTAAATTGTAAAGTATATATTTGGATGATGAGTCGAAGCGACTATTTTTTCGAGCTCATCTATTCGACAGGAGTTCCGAATACTACTATTGCGAGCCCCAAAACACCTAGCGCTACAAATCCGATCCCTTTACATGACCAGCCGGTTTCTGACCAGCTGCCCTTTGCGGCAATGAAAGCTTGTAAGGCATAATAAAAGCCGAACGCACGTGAGGCATAGCTAATAATCTCGAACACGCTCATCGCCCATGTCAGGGTCAATCCCATGGTGACCAGTACAGCATAACCAGCCCTTGGAGGAATACGACCCTTAGTAAGCTCGGCGATTAGGCCTCCGGATCCACCCGTATCGGCCACAGCCGCACTAAATTGAGCGCTAATTGCAGCTACAATCAAAAGCAACGGCAAAATAGGGGCGACAATAGCCATAAGATCGATAATCGCCGTTTCACTCAGTTCTAAATTTTCTGGTATGAAAACGTAACTTAAAAAGATAATGTAAATCATATAGATGGCGGTTGAGAGCAATTGCGCCAGTTGCATCGACTGAATTCTGGTGCGCGGCTCGTATTCGTCCCCGAGATACCGCGATGTCTCAAATCCTTGCACTGTCATCAGCAAGCCAGCGATCAGTGCAACCGCCTGCCAACCTGATATGGCTGCAGGGCCAGCAACGAGTTCTTGCGCTGTAGCCATGTCGATAAAAAACCACCCGAGACCGAATAAAAGTCCTGCAATAATAGAGAGCTTCAATCCAACTGTGATCTGCTCCATACGCTCTAACGCTTGAAATCCCTGTGTCCAACCAACGACCAAAACAACGACAAAGACCGCACTTGTGACTAGTTTTGCGTGGAATGCATCGTTTAGCGGTGTCAAACTAACCGCAAATGCCCCAAGCAGATTCAGATAATAGGCGACCGAAATAATATATGCGAACGCTAGCGCCCATGACGAAACTGTTTCGAGGCGTTCCTCTGGAAAACTGCGTATGCCGAGGCAAGTCTCAATGCGAGCAATATTGAAGCGGATAGCCGAACCAAAAAGATAAGCAACTAGGCATAATACAATCATGACAATTGGTGCATATTGCCCGAACGAAGACACCAGAATAGGACCTAGGACTAAAAAGCCACTGCCGATAATAGAGGCCAACGGCGTAATTGCGGCCCGCCATAGCAAAGCTTTTACCACTTTAGGATAAAGTAACAGTGCACCCGTGGCGACAGTTACCAGAATAATCAAATAATTAAGCATTCACACCTATGCGCCTTTTTACATTTGCGTTTGCACTCTGAATCACGTGCACGGAAAAATTGAGTGGAATATAACACTTTTGTTCAGAATGTGAGGGGGCTATTTTGTATAAATAAATAAATTAGAAGGCCCTGCGCGCAGCGCTAACTAGCCAGCGGTTACTTTTGGGCGCAAAGGAATTGCAGATGCTAGTATCCTTCATTAAACGCCAGACACATAGGCAATTCATGGAAAGGGAAAGGTTTAAAACCAACCCAGACTCTGGATTTTGTAAAACGCTTAAGGTATCAAAAATGTTTTATACTAATAGGGAAGTAAAATACTCAAGTATGTCTTTGTCACTTATTGTTTGGTGTTCCGCACCAACCTGTATTTCAATCATATATTTGTGTGAATTAGGAAACTTGGAAAATTGACTAAAAAGTTTAAGGTCCATTTTTTTGTTCAACTGCTTGGCTTTCTTAGTAAGCTCGTGAATATCACCTTCAAGGAAAACAAAGAAACCATTTGTGTGCGGAGTGTTAATCTCTAATTGAGGAAAGCATGTGAGCAGCCTAGCAATTTCTTTTGCGCGAGCTACAAATTCGGGTATATGTTGTAGTCGATTATCTAAACCGTCCAAAGCGCCGATAACCATAGGGAAAGAAGTAAAAGCATTACCCCCTAATCGACTTCGCCATATTTCACACGATCGAATAAAGTCAGGTTCACCAGCTAAAATAGCGCCACCTATTGCGCCGAGTCCTTTGTACATTGACACATAGACTGAATCGAATAATTCACTGACATCGGCTACCGATTTTTGATAAGCACAGGCCGACTCCCATAAACGAGCGCCATCCATATGAAAATGAATTTGCTCGGCTTTGCACCAATGGCTCATCGTTTCCAATTGCGCCCAAGGGGTTAGTTTAAAACCTGCACGACGAATAGGTAACTCAATAGAAAGCGTAGCAAACTTTGCTTCGATTGCTTTAATATCATCAATATCAAAAGGACTGTCGCAAGCTCCTATCAAGATACCGTTTAATCCCATAAGGGTTTGATAAGCATCATCTTCATCCAGAACCATGTGCGACATCGAATGCAGCACAACATTAGTATTATTTCGCTGCTCGGCAGAGACTTTCAATGCGCAAAGTTGAGCAATCGTTCCTTTTGGGAAAAACAAGCTAGCCGGTTTGTTTAACAAATTAGCCACTCGTTTTTCGAGCTCAATAACTCTGCCATTTTGATTGTAAATATCGATCGGACCGCCCACATATTTAGACGCTTGTAAGCGAGTTAACCAGTCCTTTTGTGAATAGATAGGCATACCAAGGCTTCGCATTTTTTCTCCCAATGAGCTTTTAGTTAATATTGTTCATGTATTTAAAGGCGAAGTTTAAAATACGCTTGCTATTCACACCACCTTATTTCCTATGCGCGACCAAACAGGTCGTCCATAATGTTTGCCAAAATCAGCATACCACTACAAAAATAGACTGCTTATAATATTTTGGAAAAACAATGTTTTCGAAAACCTCATACATAAGATAATCATTTCAGGCTATAATTATAGGCTAAGTAATACCAGCATTGTTAGATTGAGAACGAAACTATGAATCGTCGTAAAAAAAGTAATCAGATTTTAAAAGCGCGTGCTAAAAAAGCAAATACCAAATTGTCTTCAAATAGTAAGCCGAAATACATTAGCAAAGCTGAGCGGGAAAAATTGATAATTGATGGCACTGAATACACAAATTCGGTTTCTGAGGACTTCACCGTAAAGAGGAATTGGGAGTGAAGCCATGATCTTGCGTCGTATCACCAAACACGTCAAAGACCAGAACTGGTTCGCTGTCGCTCTCGATTTTGTCATTGTAGTTTTCGGTGTCTTCATTGGTATCCAGCTTGGCAACTGGAATTCTGACCGCGCCGATGAGGCACGCGCAAAAACCTATCTGGAACGTCTGGGAACCGACATCAATATAGACATTGTGAACGCACAGCGTAAACTCGAGTTTTGGTCGCAAGTTTCAACCTATGGCACGCTTGGTCTTGATTATGCCGAAACAGGTCAAGCCAATGGAAGGTCCGAGTGGCAATTGCTGCTCGCATATTTTCAGGCGAGTCAACTGGATGAGTTCACTGTGACTGATACGACCTATCAGGAGATGAGAAGCGCTGGCGAACTATCGCTCATTAAGAATCTATACTTACGAGAAACTCTTGGTAACTATTATGCACTCAGCGGCAATTATGTTCTAACGGAGCGCCCGCGCTACAGAGAGCATGTGCGCGGTAAGATTCCCATACGCATACAGTCTTATATCTGGACCAACTGTTATAACACCGACGCAGTGGGCAACCAGACCATGCTGGACTGTGAAGCCTCGTCTGACGCCGAAGATATCAAACGCATTGTCGAAACGCTCTCCAGCGACGAAGCATTGATGGAGGAGCTACGTTACTGGATATCGACCCTCCAGATTGCGGCGATCATTAGCCAAGACAGCATTAACAGCGCGCAAAGTGCTAGTAAGCTGATCGATTCAAACCTTGGCCGAGTTGCTAAGCCTTGACCCTCCGCCGCATCACCAAACACGTCAAAGACCAGAATTGGTTTGCTGGATGATAAAAAAGATGGCCAAGTTAACATTAGATTCAGGATGGGATGACATGGCTTATGCTTACAAAGTAATATTAGGTGACAATATCATTGGAGATAGCAACAATGGTGAAGAAATAGAATTTGCCGTTCCTGATGGAAAACACAAATTGTTTCTAAAAATTCATAGGTGTCGTAGCAATAAGCTTGATTTAGATGTTTCTGGTAATTCGATAATATTTGAATGTGTAGTAGCCTGAGAGATTAAGAGGTAGAAAAGATTTTTGTTTATCATCTACACAGTTTCAAGGGCGGATTAGGGCTTGATAAATAAGGACCAAATAGTGCCTATTGAGCAATCTGAAAAGATGGTCGAAGCACTGTGTCCGTCAAGATAACCACACTAGCTTAATTTGACATTCCAAGGTGCGAGTTTGTCAGGATCAGTCTCGCCATGCATGATCTTGTTCATTGCATGCATCAGGTAATCATAAGGAACAAGGCCGTTCGCTTTCGCGCTCTCTACGATTGAATAAAGTGTCGCACTTGCGTTTGCACCATTAGCCGTTTGACTAAATAACCAAGCGCGCCGGCCCATCACGAAGGGCTTGATTGCTCGTTCAGAGCGATTGTTGTCGATATCTAAACGACCATCATCAACGTACCGAATGACTTTTGCCCATTGGTTTAAGGCGTAGTTTAGTGCTTTTCCTAGCAAGCTTTCAGGTAATACATGGGGCGCAGATTTATCCAGCCATGTTTTAAATTGATTCAGCAGTGGAAGAGCCAACTGTTGCCTAATGCGATAGCGCTCTTCAATCGGTAAGTCCTTAATTTGCTTTTCGATGCGATAAAGTTTTTGAATGTGGTTTAGTGCCCAATCTGCTTTGCCGGTTTTCTTACTGGTTTTACTTTGGGCTTTTTGCGCTTCATCGAATTTACGACGAATATGCGCCATGCAGACTACAAGGGTGCAATGCAGTTGATGATAACCAGCATAACCATCTACTTGTAAATAACCAGTGTAGTGCTGCTTATTGTCGTTTTGTAAAAAGTCTACGGCACATTTACCGGCGCGCGTCGGCTGGTAATCGTATAAGACAATGTTGGGCGCACTGTCGCCGTTGATATTCCCCGCAGGTGAATCGGCTCCACTGCTATACACCCACATATAGGATTTAATGTTGTCATCATTAATCACTTTTAACGGGGTTTCATCGGCTTTAATCACATCTTGTTGTAGCAGCGCTTTGTGCCAGTGTTCGTACAACATCGGATGGAGCAGATTGGCGATTTTAATCAACCAGTCTGACATGGTTTGCCGGCTTAAATTGATACCTAACTGCTTAAATATCACCTCTTGGCGATACAGCGGCAAGCCATGTTGATATTTAGCAATAATAAGTTGCGCTAGTAGACTCGGCGTTGCATAACTTTTCGGTAAGATGCTTGCCACGGGCGGTGCTTGTTTAATCGGGTTGCGCGTGCCGTGTTGTTCGCAGCCTCTGCACGCGTATTTTAAGCGATGGTGCTCTTCTATAGTCTACTGTGTCCTAGCAACGTTTGAATGACGTGTATACACTTTATTGTCACTGCACAGCAGCTTAACTAACTTATATTTATTACAATGGCAGTGTAATCGGCGCAGGTGCAGTGTTATTATTAACTACATCAATAAGAGAGAAGTAAATAAATGGGCTATATCACATTGCTTGATGGCGGCATGGGGCAAGAGTTATTGCGCAGAAGTTCTCGTGCAGTCACACCCATGTGGTCTGCTGACATCATGTTGAATGAGCCAATACTGGTGCGAGATTTACATCGTGAATTTATAGACAGTGGTGCGCGTGTCATTACCCTCAATACCTATACTGCAACACCGCAGCGTCTAAAACGAGAAAATCAACTTCATCAATTAGATACACTTCATCAGCGAGCGATGAATGCCGCCCAAGAGGCAATTGACTTGGCACAGTGCAATGATGTTGCAATCGCAGGCTGCTTGCCCCCGTTAGTTGCGAGCTATCGGCCAGATGTGTCGCTGTCATTTGAAGACTCGCTTGCTACCTACCGTCGCCTTGTTGAATTGCAATCGCCAGCTAGCGACTTGTTTATATGCGAAACAATGTCATCTATTACCGAAGCGCGCGCTGCTTGCACTGCTGCAATTGAAAGTGGCAAGCCGGTTTGGGTTGCATTGACGGTCAGTGACGAGCATCCAGAGCAGTTACGTAGTGGTGAATCGTTAAAAGACGCTTTGCTCGCAATCCAGTCTTTCGATACCCAAGCAACGCTATTAAATTGCAGTCAACCCGAAGCAATCAGCGCGTGTTGGTCGCTATTGGGTATGCAAAAGGGGCAGGTTGGTGCTTATGCCAATGGTTTCGTATCGGTGGATTCATTATATCCTGGCGATACAGTAGAGACGCTTGAAATGCGTCAAGACTTGAGTCCACAACAGTATGCTGAGCATGCTATGAGTTGGGTTAGAAAGGGAGCGTCTATTATTGGTGGTTGCTGCGAAATTGGACCGCAACATATTAAAGCTTTACATGGCAGGCTAAGCAGCGAAGGATTTATCTAAGACAACGGCAAATAATAAAGCCCCGAAAATTATGTCTAATTTTCGGGGCTCACTGCAAATGCAGATTAAGCGCTTTTGTTTCTCTTTCGCGCTACGCCAGGGCCTAGCAGACCTAAACCTAATAACGCCAAAGCACCTGGCTCAGGAACAGTAACGCGTACATCATCAATGAAATTACCCAAAGTACCTGAAAATGGTACTACTGATGTAAAAGTCAGTGTTGCAGAATTACCAGTGGCAGTAAAACTTTGTGAGAAAGTTTTCCATGAACCTGTAACGTGATCACTTATATTCCAGCTTTGACCATCGACCGACACGTTGAACACTTCATTGCTTGATGAAGTGCTACCGCTGCGGGCACTGTAGGCAAAAAATACGTCATAACTGTAACCTAGGATGGTGCTAAACGTCTGAGAGATACTCCATGCACCGCTGTTTTGCCCGTGAGCATTCAGCTCAGCGTGATAATCGCCTTCGTACGCATTAGGAGTGCGATTAATCCAAAGTTCAATATTATCACCATTCCAGCCGGGAACATTGGATGCAAGATAGTAATTCCAACCGCCACTGCCACCAAGTGCAGTGCCAGTTGCTTCTTCGAAACTACCATTGCTAATTAAATTAGCATTAGCAGATGTTGTTAGCAGCATACCGAGAATAGTTGCAGTAATTGACGCGCTAAAAGATTTCTTGTTCATTAGATATTTTCCTTAATATAAATTGAGGGTTGAATTTGTGTCATTAATAAGCAAACGGCTTTATTAATAAGCATTTTGTGCTTTTAATAACCACTATTTTTTACTGGCACATTCTGGGCCAATATTGTAAATAACTGAAAAATATCAAATAATTAAATTTAGAATGAAAGGTTAGTTACTGTGTGTAAAGAAACCCGACAGTAAAAACGGGTTTTATTGAATAACGCTTTACAGATTATCTATTCGTAAAAAGGTGGGGCAGTAGCATCTCTAGTCGAACATTGTAACTTCAAATTAATGGTGTTAGCCAAATTTTTGATGCACGTTATCTTCGCTGCGGCGATCTTCTGGTGTATCTAACACCTCTTCAGACTCCGGGTGCATTGGCAGCACATTTGGCGAGGTGCGCACCATTGCAGCATATCGACTTTCATGGTTTTCTGGGCGTTCAATTATGCGTGAACGAATTAATTGCATTATTAGGATCAAACTGAAGATCGCTAAAATAATTAAATAATAAGCTGGTAGAGCGCTGGCACCCATATATTTCAGTGCGAACCCAGCAATGGCGGGCCCAATAAAAGATCCTAAGCCATAAATCATTAATAGACCACTGGATCCAGCCACCAGATTATCCTTATGAATTCGATCCACTAGGTGTACTACTGATATAGGATAAACAGCCAGTATCAATCCACAAAAAATGGCTGAAAGTGCAGTTATCAACCCACGTTCAACGGCGAAATATTTTGCGCAAATCGCCATCGATAAGGCCACTAAAGTCCCGAGAACAAAAGTGAATAAGATAACTCGTCTGCGATCCATTCGATCCGACCAACGGCCCACCGGGTATTGGATCAAAGCACCGCCAAGAATGGAGAGTGAGATAAAGGCTGCTAATTCTTTGTCGGTGTAACCTAATTCGCTTACAAATAAAGGCGTTAACCCCCAAAATGGTCCCATAATTAAACCTGATACTAAGCAGCCAGTTACCGCCACTGGCGCAGCATCAAACACTTTCAAAATACTCATAGATGGCATATCAACTGCCACATGCGGTTGCTGTAGACGTGTCCAAGATATAGGCATAACGGCCGCAGTGATAAGAAAACTAGCGATGATAAAAAGTGTATAGCTAGTCGCATTATCGACAAGCAAGAGTTGTTGCGAGGCGGCAACGGCTATCAAATTAATAAGGGTATAGATGGAAAATACGCGGCTACGATAAGCATCTTGAGTTTGACCGTGCAGCCAGCTTTCGACCACGGTATACACCACAAAAACAGCAAAACCGGTAAAAAATCGAATAAATAACCATGTTACTGGCGAGATGAATATAACGTAGGCTAAAACGCTACAACCAAGCAAGGCAGTGCAGAACGTAAAACAGCGGATGTGGCCCATGCGTTTGATCATAGTCGAAGCCATTAGCGTTGCTACGAAAGCGCCCAAAAAATAGACCGACGTCAGGATCCCTAAAAACTGGCCTGAGAATCCTTCAGAGACGCCACGTAAAACCAGCAATGTGGTTAGTAAACTGTTGCCTAATAGCAGCAAAAATATACCAAAGAACAGGGCTAAGATAGATACAAGGATTGAACGCATAACGGTTCCGAAAAAGCAGATAAGGCACGACGTGCGGAGTATAACCTAAACGCTGCAAAATCAACACCCGTTCACTGTATCCGCAACAAATATTCCGATGAAGGGTTATTTACTGATCTCTAAAACCAAAGAACTTGTTATTTACGATTTCATTTACGGCTTCTTTAGGAAGGGAGTTTTCCCAATTACCTCGCCCTTTAGGAATTTGTTTTAATATGGATCTAGAGAATATTTTAAATAATGCTTTATCACTGCAGTCGATACCGGAAATAAAACCATTTTCTAACAAGTGGCGGTATAAAAAACGCAAATGCTCTGGCACTTTTACATCAGTGAACTCGCTAATTTCGCCTTCTGAATTAAGCTCTGGATACACAAATAGTCGAGTGTGGTCGGGGAATAATTTACCAAAACCTTCTAAGATCCCACCCTCAACACCACGATAGAAATCTTCATCAAAAATTTGCTTCACATTTATCATACCTACCACTATACCGATGTTAAGATTAGTGTATTGGCGAAAGTAAGCGCGCAAAGAAAAGTAGCGCGTATAATCCGAAATCATCACATGATAACCCAGCGAATTTAAAACTTGCACGCGCTGAATAATATCCTGCTCAGAGAAATTGGCGTCATTACCTTTGGCATCATTAAGCGAAATCTCAGCAATGGCAATGGAGTTCTCGGGTGTCACGTCTTCAAGCTCATAGAAAGATCTTTTACCCTGTTCGATCATATCTATATTTAACTTTGTTACTGGCCGGAACGAACCGCGGATAGTTAACACGTTCTTTTTGTAAAGTAATTCTGCTGGCACCGCTACCGAACCATCCGGTTTGAGCATAATAGCGCGTGTTTTCCAGCTTCTAATCAAGTGAATGTTTTTCATTCGATTATCTAAATCCTCAAAATACGGACCTTGAAAATCAATTGAATCAATTTCAATACGATTAGTTTTCATATTGTCGGTTAACGAATCAATAATTATTTTAGGATTCTCAAAATAGTAAAACGCAGCATAGATAAGATTAACCCCGAGCACGCCTAATGCTTGTTGCTGGGCTTCGGCGTTATCATCTGTCATTCGAACATGCACTGTTATTTCAGAGGCTTCTGCGCCGGGGTACATTTGTACTCTTATGCCACACCAGGCATGACACTCGTTATCGCCCTTAAAACTTTTAGCCGCGACGGTGGCTGCGTAAGCAAAATAACGTGAAGACTTGGAACGAATGTCACCAACTCGTTCAACCACTAATTTAAATTCTTGGTCCATCATGGCTTGAACTCTAGACTTACTTACGTAACGTCGGTCTTCTTGAACGCCGTAAATAGCGTCAGAAAACTTCATATCATAGGCGGACATGGTTTTAGCAATAGTACCTGCAGCAGCACCTGCGAGAAAAAACTGTCTCGCCACTTCCTGCCCAGCACCAATCTCGACGATGGTACCGTATTTTTTTTCGTCTAAATTGATGCGTAATGCTTTTTGGCTAGTGCTGCGTGCGCTGACTTGTTTGTTCATGATGATCCCGAAGTAATTAAGCATTATTGTGCTGTCGCTATGATTAGATTATTTAGGGTTATGGCGAGACTGTCAACTTATTGAAAACAAAGCGTAGATTATATCATCAGCCGGCTTGAAGAAATCAACAACAAATATAGTTATAAATGCATCGGTTCAAATTACAAACAAAACCAAAGGCTTTCTATCAAATAATGGGATTGTTCATCCTTGAACGATTCAAGAGGGTAAAATTGCCTCAATACCCCAAGGCTTATTGATTAGTCGCAGGGCGGTATTTACTAAAAACGCTACCATTTATAACTAATTCCTACACTCGCTACGTTTTGTTTATAAGTTAAGCTGTCTTGGTCAGACTCATAGTCTCCGCTTTCTAATTCTGTCTTGATGGCTAAATTGTCTAATATATCTACCGACCAAGTTGCTGTAATGACTTGTCTATTTTCATCTCTTTCTGATTCCTGTTGAGACTCTGGCTCAATAGGTTCAATGCTCATGTAGTCTTTAACCTGATAGCGCCAGTCTAGGCCAATCTGAGAACCTAATCCGAAGAGTGTAAACTTGTGTGAAACCTTAGTACCAAACCCCAGTCCTTTAAACGTAAATGCTTCATTAATTGTTGTTTCTTTTTCGATATTAAAGCCAACCATCAACATCGTATTCGCGTTATTGGTAAAGTGAAATATATCTGCTGATGCAGCCAACGCCTCTGCATCTCTGTCGGTTAACTCTGCAAACGATTTATTCTTAATTTTGAAGCTTGTTCGTATATAAGTTTGTGGTTGAACGAACAAGCCATAATAAATAGTAGCTTGTTGGAAGTCTAAGAACGTTTTTGCAGCTAAACTTGCTGTTGCTGCATCAAGTCTAAGTCCAATTTCGCCCTTATTTAATTGGTAGCTTGTATCCACATTGGCTTGATGTAGAGCCAAGTCATATTGGCTGAATGTATGGTAATTTTGTTGTTGATATGAATAACCCGTAACTACCTTTATTTTTTCATTGGGTAACCATTTTGCGTTAAGTTGTATGCCAATTTTGTTTCCGCTATCACTATCGCTAGACACATTATCAATCTCATCAACACTTAATGCTGAATTGTTAATTAATCCTGCGCTAACTTCGCCGCTAACGCTAAAGTCACTGTTTGAATCTGCTAGTACGCTGGCACTGGCAGATACTGCTAACAAACCAATAATTTTACATATTATTAATTTCATTTTAGAATCCTTACGAGAATGAGACTAACGCCGACCTCAGGCCGGCGTTAATAGGTAAGTCAATAATTAAAGACCTAGACTTAAGTCATTACTAATGTTGTTGACTACTTCCGCTGCGGTGGCTGCTGCGATCTCGTTATTGATCTGTTCAGAAACCAAGGTACTGATTTGACTATTCACCGATTCAGAAACTGAGTTCTGAGTATTGCTAGTGATTGAATCAAGCACGTTAGCCTGAATCGTTTGGTCGATAACCGTTGATGCGTCAGTGGCAGAAGTTAGAGCGCTGTCAGTTTGTTCTTGCGCTAATACGTCGTTACTAGCATCAATAGCCTCTGCTGGAACATTATTATCAGTGCTTAACAACGACACTGAATCTACCGTAGTGGTACTAGCTAGTGCAGATGCACTAGTTAGTTGGCCTTCGAAGTTATCCGAGGTGCCAATGACTAGATTGTTACCCACTTCAGAAAGGCTATCGAGCGTGTTAACCGTTGCCGTTTGGACTATGTCAATTTTTACTAAACTGCTCATTTTCAACCCGGTTTTGCTCGATTGTTCTTCCGCTTCATCATCTGAGCTATCCGAATCATCTGAGCTACCTGAATCAACCGAACTATCAGAATCAACTGAGTTATCAGAACTATCTTCATCATCGATAGACTCTTCTAAACCTGACATTGAAGTGTTGTCAGTCTCAGTATCTAACTTAGTAGACGACGTTGCTGAAATGTTATTGTTCATCTTCATACTATTTGGACCTGACCCTGTGTTGCTCGATTGTGATACGTTAGTTTCATTAGAAGCATTGATGGATTGGCTAACGCTTGTGTCGGCAGCGAACGCGCTCATTGAAATTTGTGCAACGCCTGCAATTACCATTACTTGTACTATTTTATTTAGCTTAGTCATTTTAGGTTTCCTCGTAGTTTGCTTTGAATGACACTTGGATAACGAATCAAAAATGACTTTATTCCCAATTTATTGAAAAAATTTAATAAATAAAATTTTATATTTAAAAATAGGCTGGGAAGAGAGGTAAATATGTAAGAAATGCTAGGAACGAAAGCTTAGGAAGTAATAACTGAATAGAGGAATAGAGGAATAGAGGAATAGAGGAATAGAGGAATAGAGGAAGTAATAACTGAATTGAGGAATAGAGGAAAGATAGATCAGACGCTAAGAAAGGCAAAAGAAGTTGAATGCTAAACACAACTAACAGCTACTAAGGCTGAATAGCCCCGAAACCATAAATAGGGTCTTTACCAACAGGCCCTAGGTCAATTGCTCTTTCAGTAAGTGCACTAAGTACTTTGCTTCTATCAAATTCTGGCGTGTCGTCTATGCCAGCTAACGTACACACCAGCGCAGCTGATACTACGGGAGCGGCCATGGAAGTTCCTGACTCACGCCCGGTGCGCTGCTGCGATTGTGCTGTTAATACATTAACTCCCAATGCAGCGTAGTCAATATGAGAGCCCTGATTCGACCATCTATAGGGTTGCTGATCTTGATCAATTGCGCTCACAGCTATAACGTCGTCGTATCCAGCAGGGAAAACAGCAGCGGCAGCTGGCCCTTCATTACCTGCGGCGGCAACAATAAAAGCCCCTTGTTTATGTGCAGCATTGATAACGGCTTTTAATATTGCGTTGTCGGGTCCAGCGAGGCTCATATTAATAACTTTTACATGCTCCTCTATTAACCAATTTATTGCTTCAATCATGGCATTTAATGTTGCCCCTTGGGCATAATCTGATTGACGATAAAAAACTTCGGCTGAGTACAAATGAGCGCCTGTAAGTAAAGGAGCTTGATCATCAATTTCTCCTAGAAGCACACTAGCGACTGCTGTTCCGTGTAATAAAGGGGACTTTACGTTGCCAGATAGAAATGATTTCGCTGTTATTTTGGCATCATCAAATGCTGGGTGAGCCTGATCTACAGCACTATCTATCATCCCAATACGTAAATCGTCGCCGCAAAATGAGGCACCTAGTCCCCTAAGATTTAGTTGCGCTTGACTTTGTTTATGATTATTCGATTGCGAGATAGCTGGCGTAATGTTTAGCGCAGATTGAGCTTGATAAACGTGGTTTCGATCTAGTGTAGCAATAACAGACTCTGACAAATAAACAGCTAACGCTTGTTTTGAATCAAGATTGTCAGGAACGGTAAAACGTAATAAAGACAGTTTTAACCCCTCGTATGATCGGTTTGATTCGATACTAGCGCCTAACGATGTTAATTCACTTTTGGTATTCTCATCGGCTAACACTATCCATTGGTTTTTTACCGCGCGCCAATTATCTTCAACTTTTACTTCGGTCCAAGCCGGATTCAAAATGTCATCACCTATCGCTAACGCATCGGGAAGTTTACTTAGTGGCGACGTTACTAGTGACTCAATTGGCGGCATCAATCTGTCGTTAATTGCTTGCTCTGACAATCTTTTATTCAAGGGCAGGCGCAATCTATTTGTCACAGAGTTAATGTTATCAATTGGCGGTATACTTCCGATACTTTGTTCAATAGCTCTAGCGCTTGTTAATTGGCTTATGCAAACTGTTATTAGTGTTATCAGCACCAATATGGTGGTTTTTATAAAGGTCATGCAGTCCTCTGCAATATAAAGTTTAGTTATAACTAGACGTTTCAACTAAAAATAAATTTCATTATTTGGGAATAAAATTAATCTTGACGCGTTACCCTGATAACAACTGAGAAAAAAGAGAACAAAAATGAGTGAATCTAGTGCAAATGTATCGTATGAAAATATCATACCAATGTTACGTCGTTTTGCCTATTCCCTAACTGGAAGTGCAGCAGACGCTGACGATTTGGTGCAGACAACATTCGAGAAAATTTTAAACAAAGGTGTTCCAGACAACGTTGAAGCGGTGAAATGGGCATTCAAAATATGTCGAAACGTTTGGATTGATGAATATCGCTCACAAAAAGTAAGACAAAAGGCGACGCAAGCCCCAGAATTACAAGAAAAGGCAGTTGATCTTCAAGCGGCTTCACATGAATCAAAGGAGCGCATGGCAAAAGTCAATGCTGCTATGGGAACGTTACCTGACGACCAACGCTCTATTTTATCATTGGTCGCTTTAAAGGGCATGTCATATAAAGACGTAGCGGTTATCTCTGGGATCCCTGTGGGTACTGTGATGTCAAGGTTGTCTAGGGCACGCACTAGTTTACTCAACATGTTGGACAATCAAACTGCAGGGCAAAACTTATGAAAATAACAGACGAAAAGTTAAGTGCGTTTTTAGATGCTGAATTAACCTCAAATGATATGGAGGCAATTCGTGAAGCACTTGAATTAGATGATGATTTAGTCATGCGTCTAGCAGAACTCAGCCAGGTTGATCAATGGGTAGTTGAAAATGCTGAACAAATAGATTCAGTGCCAGTGCCTGACAAACTGATACACCTAGCGAGGCAAATCGATAACCGGCATAAGCAAACTAATGTCGTGCGGATGTCTAATTGGAAAATACTAAAAACCAAGATAAACACACCGATGTCTTTAGCAGCTAGTATGGTATTAGCGGTAACCGTTGGTGTAGCTACGATAAATTATCAGGGCGAGCAAACGATTTCGAATGAAATAGTCAAGGTACTAGATACTTCTATTAGTGGCCAAACAAGCTTAATTGCCGATAACACTAGCGTTAAGGCGCAGCTCAGTTTTGCTAATCGAGATGGTGATCTTTGTCGTCAATATCTGTTGATTAAAGAACAGGCTAATTCAACAAACATTGCTTGTAAGGAAAATAATAACTGGCGTTTGCTTGCCTCTATTCAAGTAAATGATATTAATACTCAGAGCTATCAAACTGCTAGCAAGGATCAAAATTTAGAACAAGTAATCGACGGCATGATTGCCGGAGCACCACTAAATAAAGAACAAGAACAAAACGCTATTTTAAAACAATGGCAATCAAAATAACTAAACGAGGTGAAATATGAAAACATTCATGATTTTTTTATCTATAACGATGTTAATAACAGGCTGTGCTTCAAAACCAGACTATCGTCCAGCGACTAACGGCTCACCAGGCCATAGCGAGCAAAAAATATCCGCTGACAGATACAGAGTTACGTTTAAAATATACTCAAACAGTGTGGCTGATGCCACCGATTACGCTCTATTAAGATCTGCGCAATTAACCAAACGAGAAGGATTTGACTGGTTTCTGGTCACCAGTAAAGAGACTTTTATAGAGTCAACGAAAACGCAACCAGCGTCTAGTGTTGGTATTTCGCAAAGTCGCGAAACAGTTAGGAATTGCGGTTTATTAACATGTGATACATATCAGCGTCCCTCAACCCGCATGGATGCCTCTGTTGCACTTGGATCTCAGAACGATCGTAAAGAAGTACATACCATTTTAGATATTAGAATGGGTAAAGGTACAAAGCCTAATGACGACAGTTACAGTACACAAGATGTTATTGATAACCTAGGAAAAAAAGTCAATTAACAGTTAAAAATTAAACTTCAGTACTTAGAAAAAAAGGCTGAGTTGAATTAAAGTGAAGCCCGAAAGTTAGACATAATTTTCGGGATTTTTCATTTAATCAAGAAGAATTTAGCTCATTAGTGGTTTTCTGCATAAAGTAAATAAAAAATCACAACGTAGGGCAAAAATCTTTTAATGACTCGGGTAAATATGGATTAGTCAAGCGAAAGATTCTGCGCGTTCTAAGAGACAGTCGGTTGATTAGATTTGGATGGTGCATTTCGAATAGTAATTTATGCTTGCCGTTGTCAATAGCTGTTGTTAAACCACTTTCAATTATTCTAACGAGATCATCTCTATTCGGGTGAACATAGAAAACTAAGGGGAGCGGATAGTAAATTAAACAATTAGGTTCAAGTAATAACCCTGCTTGTGAGCCTCTACTCTCCTCAAAAATCGATTCTATTTCATTCGCCCCTAAAGCAACGTAGTCAAACTCTTGGTCTACTAAACGAATGAAAATATCGTTTAAACTACCTTTTTCCGTCACATTAAAACCGTTATATCTAAACAAATCAGCGTCAGCCCATGTGTTCGGAATACCTATCGTCATTTGCTGTAACTGTTGAATACTATCAATGTTAGCAAAGTGCTCAGCGTGCTTCTGCGGTATTACCAGCAAACGCTGGCCCAAAATACCTCGGCAAACAGGTATCTCGATAATAGTTGTGGGCTTATCTACGAATTTTTGATTCCCTGCTACACTAACAAGCACGTCACAGCCGTTGGAGAAAATATTGCCCTCATCCGCTGCACTTGGATAGTCAGACTCATCAACTATAATATCAGCATCCATTACACCAGCTTCTTGCAAACATAAAGACAGCAATTGCGCTTCATAGTGACGCCTCGTTGGCGATTTGTTACCATTCCAAAAGCGTACTTTTTTTTCTTTAATTAGCATTCGTTTAGCCTATCAAGGAAGTAAACTGTGAGGCATAGAATAATGACATACACACTCGCATGAATATCTGTTTCAAGTACTATAGCGCATTATTGGTGCTTACAAACACACTCAATATAATGCGAAAGATTATTTAATAATTAACAAACTTAGTTCAGTTTTGCCTCAATTGTCGAAAATGTCGTGTTTTTATCTCAGAATGTTTCTTTACATTTAAGTTAACTGATAACAATTGGCGGGATGTCTTAGCTAGGGCTGACATGGCGATGTATTCTTCGAAAAACGCGGGGAGCAACCAAGTCGCTTTAGATGCTCCGTTGTGTGCGGACACACAAATAATTATCTGAGTTTGGCATTAATATGTAAAAAGTTTGATATTACTTGTCTACATAAATTAGACTTACGCTAGCAGTGTTCTGATATTAAGATTCATTCGCTTAATTTGGGATATATTAACGCTTTAAGGATAGTCAAATTTTTTAGCTTTATATTTAAATAAGAGAGCAGAATGTTAACAACTTCAGTGTTTTTCGAAAATATCGACTATGTATTTTTCAGATGTGATTTTAAGCATACAATAACCCACTGTAATCCTTTTATATCAAAGGTAACGGGCTATCATCAAAACGTTTTCCTTGGCAACAGTTTACTGTCCTTTTTTCATGTAGACGACAAGGCAGATGTAGTAGAAATATTTACCAATAAACAAGCCCATAACCAACCGCATACTCATAGGTTTTGCAAAGCAGACGGTAGTTTTTTTTGGTTTAAATGGCAATTCACTCAAGACGAAAGCTTAAACGAAAGCTATATAGTTGGCGAGGATATCTCTAAATTTAAACGAATTAATTCCGCCCTTTCTGCTCTCGAAAAAGTGACCGATACTGGCTATTGGGAAATAGATTTAGACACTCATTATTTATACTGGTCTGACTACGTTCATCGCATTCATGAAACAAATCCGCTCACTTTTAAACCTAAACTCGAAGAAGGTATTAAGTTTTATCATCCTGATGCTATTCCAACATTAACGAGTGCATTGCAAAAACTGGAAAAGACAGGTGACTCCTATTCAATTGATTTAAATTTCATTACTAATAAAGGTAAAAATTTAATCGTTAACGCAACTGGCTTTTCTGAAGTCATTAGCGGGAGGATAGTTAGAAATTTTGGCACGTTTAAAGATCTAACACTGCAAAAAGAAGATGAAATATTAAGGCAAGGCCTTGAGCAACGAATAGGTCTTGCACTTCAAGCTGCAAAAATAGGAGTCTGGGAGTACGAAGTAGCCAATGATCAACTAATATGGGATGACCGATTATTTGAAGTTTACGGCCGAAACAGAGATACTTTTAAAGGCACCTTACAGGACTGGATTGACTCAGTTCACCCCGATGACCTTGATCAAGCGCAGCAAGCACTTACCGAAGCAATAGAGAGCCACACTTATTTTAATCACGAATTTAGAGTGGTTACTGATACTGGTGATATTCAAAGTGTACTGGGAATGGCTGCTTGTATTTATGATTTAGATAATAACCCAATTAAAGTAACTGGCGTTAATATCGACCTGACTGAATCGAACCGCATACAAAATGATTTAAAAGAGACTAGCAAGCGCGCGCTCCTTAGTGCTCGACTGGCTGAAAAAATGGCTGAAAAAGCAAAAGCTGCAGATATACAAAAAAGTGCATTTTTAGCAAATATAAGTCATGAAATTCGAACGCCACTTTCCGGTGTAATTGGTCTAGTTGACATGTTACAAGATGATGCTGAAATAAATGAGGAGAAACGCCAGTATTACTTAGGATTGATCAAGAACAGCTCTCAACATTTACTTAACATCATTACTGATATACTCGATTTTTCTAAAATTGAAGCAGGTAAAATTAGTATAAGTAGCCAATCATTTTACCTAGTTAAGGTCGTTGAAGATTTAATAAGTGATTTTAAACATCGAGCCGCAGAAAAAAGCCTCAAATTTGATTATGTGTCAGTTGGAATGGAAAAAGGTTTATTCATTGGTGACCCTCATAGATTAAAGCAAATATTATATAATTTATTAGGCAATGCGATTAAGTTTACGCCAACAGGCAAGATAAGCGTGCGAGTTCGACTGAACAAAAAAACGGCACAAAAAGCCTCTTTCATTTGCTCAATAATTGATACAGGCATAGGCATAGAACAAGATAAATTACAGGTGTTATTTGAACCATTTGAACAGGTAGACACAAGCGCTAAACGCAGAGCACAAGGGACTGGCTTAGGCTTACCGATTTCTAGTGAATTGGTAAAGTTGATGGATGGCAATATCAGTGTAGATAGCGAATTTGGAGTGGGTTCCAATTTTACAATTAGTGTTCCGTTCGGTAGACGCAAAGAATCAACTATTGTCGATATAGAAGGCAGTGAGGCGAATGTCGACAATGCACCTAGTCATATATTCGAAAATTGCCATGCCTTAGTCGCTGAAGACAATGACATTAATCAGGTTGTGATCCAGAACTTACTTGCCCAATTGAATATCTCTTGTACTTTAGCCGTTGATGGTGAAGACGCTTTGGCATATTTGGATTCAGATAAGGCCGACGTCTACAATTTCATTTTAATGGACTGTCAAATGCCTAAACTCGATGGGTTTGAAACCACTCGAATTATTCGTCAAGATGAGAAATTTAAAAAAGTAAGAAATATTCCTATTATTGCTCTTACAGCGAACGCGATGATGAGCGACAAGGAAAAATGTTTTGAGGCTGGGATGGATGGATATTTATCCAAGCCGGTCACTAAATCATTATTGGGCGACAAAATTACAGAGATACTAAAAGACTCAAAGCAGGATATGAATAGGTAAGCTGAGCATAATGCCTAAGTAAATTGTTTGGATATGCTTGAGCACAGTTGAGCCCAATGCATTTGACAGGATATTTTTATCTACTACTTTCATCTAAACAAAACGTTATTCATAGTAGTTTTGCAAGTTTGATGTTATCAATAATGTAAATCACTCTGATATTCAGATTATCCAAGTCAAATCTGATAGGACCACTTATGTCGACACAAATTGTACTTCCACGAATTCTTCAAATTGGCGCAGATGCAGCAACCAAAGTGGTAGCGGTTATGAACAGTTTGGGTTGTCATCGTCCGATCATATTGACCGATAAAACCATGGTTGAACTCGGTTATGTTGAGGCCCTCTTAACGCAGTTTAACGATTGTGAACAATTGCCTTATGTATTTGACAATACAATACCCGAGCCAACTGTCGACTCAATTATGCTAGCAGTAGAAAAAGTAAAAAGTGCACCTTATGATTGTATCATTGCTTTAGGTGGTGGAAGTCCTATTGACAGTGCAAAAGCAGTGGCTGTGCTTGCTACCTTGGGTGGCGAAATGAAAGACTATAAATTTCCGCACATACAAACTAAATCTGGCTTACCTGTAATTGCTATTCCTACTACTGCCGGTACAGGCTCTGAGGTCACCAAGTTTACTATTATTACAGACCAAGATACCGATGAGAAAATGCTGTGCGCAGGCCCTGGGTTTATGCCCGCAGCAGCACTTATTGACTATACGCTGACATTGAGTTTACCTCCACGAACTACAGCAGACACGGGCATTGACGCGCTAACTCATGCAATTGAAGCTTATGTGAGTAAAAAAGCAAATTTGTATAGTGACAGTCAAGCGTTAGCAGCAATGAAATTACTTGCACCTAACCTGCGAGAAGCTTATAACAGCGGAAAAAACAAAGCCTCTCGAGAGGCAATGATGTTAGGCGCTACTTTGGCAGGTTTAGCCTTTTCTAATGCATCAGTTGCGTTGGTGCATGGAATGAGCCGCCCGATAGGAGCTTTTTTTCATGTCCCTCATGGTTTATCCAATGCGATGTTGCTGCCAAGTGTGACTGCATTTTCTATTATAGGTGCAAGCGCGCGTTACGCTACTTGTGCTCGAGCTATGGGCGTTGCTACAAATGCGCATTCTGATCAGCAAGCGTGCGAACTCCTGATTACAGAACTACAACAACTCAATGATGACCTTAATGTGCCAACTCCCGAAGAGTTTGGTATTAATCAGGAAGCATTTTTTGAAGTTTGCGAAACGATGGCTAAACAAGCCTTAGCGTCAGGCTCTCCGGTAAATAATCCCATTGTGCCTAGTATTGATGAAATGGTCGCGATTTATCATGGGCTTTGGGACAGGTAAATACTAAAATAAAAGTGCTAGCTTAATGAGTTTATCTCCGTGAATTAATTTACTGAGCATGGGCAATACTCGCTTGATAGACAAATTTACAGTAAATCAATATAACACTGCTAATGGAATGACAACATTGGAAACCCAAAACTCAGTTAATACTAGTTCAGAAAATATCATTATTGTTGGTGGTGGAGCGGGGGGCTTAGAACTTGCCGTAAAACTTGGACGACGTTACAAAAAGAAATCGCGCAACGTCATATTAGTAGATAAAAACCGAACACACATATGGAAACCACTATTGCATGAGGTCGCTGCAGGTTCACTCGACCCTGACATTGATGGGGTTGATTATTTGTCTGTGGGCAATAAAAATGGTTTTATTTTTCATCTAGGTAGCATGGTTGAGCTTGACCGCGAAACTAAAAAGATAACGCTGGCTCCCTTGTTAGATGATGACGACAATGTGGTGCTCAATTCAAGAGAATTAGGATACGCAAAGCTGGTTTTTGCGATTGGCTCAGTAACCAATGATTTCGGTACTGGCGGTGCTAAAGAACACTGCATATTTTTAGATTCTCCTGCAAGTGCTCAAAAATTTCATATTAAATTACTTAATGAATTTTTAAAACTACAATCTGACAACAACAATCATACCTTAGAAATTGCTATTGTTGGAGCTGGGGCGACAGGCGTAGAGTTGGCGGCTGAGCTGTATAAAACTTCTGAACTACTCAAGTCATACGGTTATAATCACTTGTCGAGCAACCGACTCAAAGTCACGGTAGTAGAAGCAGGTCCTCGACTATTGCCTGCGCTTCCCGAAAGAATTGCCGAGAGTACCAAGCGTGAATTAGAGAAATTGGGCGTTGAGATATTACTCGATACAGCCGTGTCTGCAGTAGAGAAAACCGGGCTACATACACAAGACGGTCGATTTATTAGCAGTCGCATGTCGGTATGGGCGGCGGGCATAAAAGCACCAGACTTTTTGGCCAATATAGGCGGCTTAGAAACGAACCGAATTAATCAAATTGTGGTCACGCCGCAGCTAGTCAGCGTCACTGATAAAAACATTTATGCGTTGGGTGATTGTGCTCATTGTTTAATGGAGGATGGATCAAAAGTGCCTCCGCGCGCGCAGTCTGCTCATCAAATGGCCAGTCATGTATTTAACAATATTAAGCTGCTTGACGAAAACAAACCGCAAACCGCTTATAAATATGTAGACTATGGCTCCTTAGTTTCATTATCAACCTATTCGACGGTTGGGAGTCTTATGGGTAATCTAACGAGCGGTAGCATGTTTATTGAGGGACGTTTAGCCCGTATTGTTTATATTAGCCTATACCGGATGCATCAAGTGGTTATTTATGGCAAATTAAAAACGCTGTTATTCATGTTTGTCAGTCGAATTAACAATAGACTGCGACCCAACTTAAAATTACATTAACCGCTGGCATCGTTTACTACACCCTATAAATATTGAGGATTTTATGAATTTTGCAGAATTCGCTGCGTCTCGAAAAAGTGTTCGAGGTTTTAATAAAAAAAAGGTTTCCAAAGAAACCGTTGATGCGATTATAAACGCGGCTAAATGGGCACCTTCGTCCTACAACACACAAACTTGGCGAGTACATGCTGTCACTGGCGACGTCTTGGACAAAATACGCGAGGGCAATACACAAGATACGATGGCTGGAAAGCCTCATGTTCGTGACTTTCCCTATAAGGAAGATTATGTCGGTGTGCATAGGCAACGCCAAATTGACGTGGCGGTGCAACTATTTGAAGTCATGGGCATAAAACGAGAAGACAAAGAAAAGCGTATGGATTGGATGATGAGAGGTTTTCGTCAGTTTGATGCTCCGGTATCGCTTGTGCTTACTTACGATAAATCGTTAGAGCCGGCTGGTATTACGCAGTTTGGTTTAGGCTCCTTAGCTTACGGCATCGTGCTCGCTGCTTGGGATCTTGGATTGGGGTGTGTCATCAACGGCCAAGGCATTATGCAATCAGACGTGGTGCACAAATACGCACAAATACCAGACACCGAAGCAATTATGATTTGTATTGCGCTCGGATACCCTGATGAAAATTTTGCTGCCAATGAAGTGCGCTCAGTTCGCGCAGATAACAAAGAATTTGTTAGTTATCACGGGTTCTAAATCGGTAACTCGATGTTAGCAAAAGCGCAATCCTCAAATTAGATTAAAAAATGGGTCGTTATTCACCTATAATGCTACATGCAATAGAGTTAGCGACCGTTCAAGAATATTGTCACAACAAACTTGATTTATGCCAAATACTTAAACACTGCTCGATCCACACGTTTCTTGATTACCTTTTTTGGCCAACTTCTACATATAAATACCCTGAAAAAATTCTTTTCCTAAGCTCTTTGTTTGAGATTTTAATGTAAATTTTTATGTTAAATTTTTTATGTTAATTATTTGTGTTACTGTTAGAGGCGATAAATGTGACTAAGTTACTTGTTGGTTTTTCCTGGAACTCCTCCGTAGTTATTGCAAATATGGTGTATTTTTTAACTGATGTTAATGCCCTGCCTTTGCAAGCGAAAGGCTTATCGCGTGACAAGCTGAACTGAACCGAGATATTGGTCTACTTTACCTCGCCTTAGCAGATCTAGATAATTTTAAGTATGTGAATGACACTCATGGGCATCCTGTGGGTGACGAAGTACTCAAGATTCTAGCCAATTGTTTTAGACAGAATTTGCGTGAGTATGATGTTATTGGTCGCTACGGTGGTGAAGAATTTCTGGTAGTGCTGCCTAATGTTGATTCATCAGTGGCAAAGACCATTATGGATAAGCTAAGGATTTGCTTCAGTGAAATTAACCATTTTAGTGATATGGGAAATTTCCATTGTAGTTTCAGTTGCGGGATTGCCTCATTTCCCGATTTCGACAGTGCTAATGCTCTCAATGAAGAAGCGGATAAAGCGCTGTACATAGCAAAAAATGGAGGCCGTAATCAGATTGTTATTAGTACTCCATAATTTAACTGGTTGTAACATAATTAGTAATTATAATCACAAAGTAAGGGACTTTCGAATTGAGACATAGTGAAAGCTACTTACTTTTATTGGCGTGTGACGCTACTATATTTAGATATTGAATATTATCGTGTTTTTACCTTCACATGCAGTTTTTAATAAGTTAATTATTTACTAATATTGCCGATACAACCAATAGCGATACAAGCCTTTTCAAAACAGCGGTGGGATATATGGTTCTTTTTGAGAATAAAAAATTAAAACAAGCTCTTGAGCAACTCTATGCATGTCAAGCACGCACAAAGGAATTGGACTTCACATTATCAGCAATAGAGAAAGCAGTTCCTTTTATTGAGTTTAAACCGGATGGAACTATTTTTCATGCAAATGAGCAATTTTTACAATTGTTTGACTATCGACTGGATGAGATAAAAGGCAAGCACCACAAGATATTCTGTGATGATGTTTACATTCGCTCTCCTGAGTACAATACTTTTTGGCAAGACTTAATATCAGGAGTAGCAAAGCATGGACACTTCCCGCGAAAAACAGCATCAAATCGAAAGTTGTGGCTTGAAGCGTCCTACTTTCCGGTAGTCGATGATAACGATAACGATAACGTGATAAAGGTGATTAAAATTGCCACTGATATTACTGACATACATAACGATAACGCAGATAAGGAAGCCCTTTTATCCGCACTTGACAGCAATATGGCGGTTATTAAATTCACTCCGGATGGTCATGTGATAGAAGCCAACCAGAATTTTCTATCGGTGATGGGATATACTAATCAAGACATTTTAAACAAACCTCACAAAATATTCTGCTACGACGATTTTTATGATAAAAATCCAAAATTTTGGTCTAAGTTAAATGCAGGTGAAAGTTTTTCAGGTAGGTTTGAGCGCAAAGATTCTAAGGGCCAAACTGTTTGGCTTGAAGCCACCTACAGCCCAGTAAAAGATGAGTTGGGACAAGTATATAGAGTGGTTAAGTTCGCAACGGATATAACCGCGCAAGTGGTTCGATCTCAGGACGCTAGAGACAGCGCAGCAACAACATCTAAACAGACTTCTAAGATAGCAGCAACGGCTAATAATGCCTTGAGTGAGGCGGTAACAGTGTCTGAGCAGGCTGCAAAAGAAATCGCTCTGGCTGTGCAACTTAGTCAACAGTTAAAAGAACAAGCAACCTTAGTATTTAGTATTGTTGAGGCTATTCGTGCAGTCGCAGACCAAACTAACCTGTTAGCGCTCAATGCTGCTATTGAAGCGGCTCGGGCAGGTGATGTTGGTCGCGGTTTTGCTGTTGTTGCAGATGAAGTTCGCAAACTTGCTGGTCAAACCGCAGCATCGTCTTCAGAGATTTCAGAGGTGGTTAACGCAAACAGTCGATTTATAGAACAACTGCTAGAGAAAATGAATATCGTTGACGAATTATCAAGCAGTAGCGTTGAGCGGATTACTTCTGTCGCGTCGGGCATAACAGAGGTTGAACAGGGAGTTTCGGCGCTAGCTGTTATTATGTCGCAGTTAACAGAGTGATAAAACATAGGCTTTTCTTATCACTCTGTCTGGATAAATAACTACCAACTTATTTGGTGATTTTTTGCACCATAACATAAAACATAGGTACAAAAAATATGGCTAAGAAAGTCGCTGCAAACATACCGCCTATTACTGCTATACCGATCGCATTTTGAGACGCTGCGCCCGCACCATTGGATATAGCCAACGGTGTCACGCCTAATATAAATGCCATAGATGTCATAATAATCGGACGAAAACGCTGTTTAGCCGCGGTTGAAACTGCGGTCATAACATCAACCCCATTTTCAACTTGGTCCTTTGCAAATTCAACAATCAAAATCGCATTCTTAGCTGCTAAGCCAACGGTCGTTAAAAAGGCCACTTGCAGATAAATATCATTGGGTAGATTGAAAATAAATGCGGCTACGACTGCGCCTAATATACCTAGTGGCACCACTAGCAATACTGAGATTGGTACTGACCAGCTCTCATATAATGCAGCTAAGCACAAAAACACGACCAAAATTGAAATAAGATACAGCTGACCTGATTGTGAGCCGGCCGCTTTTTCTTCATACGATAAACCAGCCCAATCAACCCCAAAGCCGCCGGATAACTGGCTCACCATATTTTCCATTTCAGTCATTGCTTCACCTGATGATATTCCTTGTGCCGGGTTACCTTGAATATTCACCGAGGCAATACCATTGAAACGCTCTAACTTGGGCGAACCATAGGTCCACTGCGTAGTAGCAAAAGCACTGAATGCCACCATTTCACCATTGTTATTGCGCACGTACCATTTTCCTAAGTCTTCAGGCATCATTCTGTGTGGTGCGTCGGCTTGCATATAGACGCGTTTAATTCGGCCATTATCAACAAAGTCATTAACGTAGCTTGAACCCCAAGCAATTTGTAATGTGCTATTAATTTCGCTTAGAGGAATACCAAGCGCGGATGCCTTTTCACTATCAATATCAATTTTGAATTGCGCAACATCAGCTAATCCATTAGGGCGCACGCCAGCCAGTTTGGGGTTTTGCGCAGCCATTCCAAGTAATTGATTCCGCGCATTCATCAGCGCTTGATGACCACCTCCGGTTCTATCTACAAGTTGCATATCAAAACCCGTCGCATTTCCAAGTTCTTGTATAGGTGGCGGTAGAATAGGAAAAGCAGTCGCGTCTTGAATTTGAGAAAACGCCTTGTAAGCCTGATTTACAATAGCAAATGCGCTGTTTGATTCATCTCTGTCGCCCCAATCAATTAAATGTACAAAACCCATTGCGGTATTTTGTGCTTGCCCGGCAAAACTAAATCCAACGATAGTAAATAGGTCAGATGTGACGTCGCCGTGAGTGTCTAGGAAGAAATCTTCAGCTTGTTTAACTGATTCCAGTGTACGTTGTGCCGTTGAACCTGGAGGCGTGCTGAGTAGCATGATAATACTACCTTGGTCTTCATCGGGTAAGAACGAGGTAGGTAAACGCACAAAAATAATGACCATGACTCCAACAAGCGCAGCATAAACTACTAAGTAGCGTTTTACTCGCTTCGCGATATGTGTCGTAGCTCTCTCGTAACCATCTCTGCCTTTGTTAAAGTTGCGATTAAACCAGCCAAAGAACCCTTTGTTTTTGTCTTTATCAGGATCGTGTGGTTTTAATAATGTAGCGCACAATGACGGCGATAGAATAATCGCAACTAACACCGAAAATCCCATAGCCGATACGATAGTTATTGAGAACTGACGATAGATAGCACCAGCCGAGCCACTAAAGAAAGCCATTGGAATAAACACGGTAGATAATACTGCTGCTATACCGACAAGTGCGCCGGTTATTTGCTTCATTGATTTTTTAGTTGCCTCTTTTGGCGATAAGCCTTCCTCGTCCATAATACGTTCAACGTTTTCAACTACTACAATCGCGTCATCGACCAGCAAACCTATCGCCAATACCATGGCAAACATAGTTAATACGTTAATGCTAAATCCAAAGGCATAAAGCACACCAAAAGTACCGAGTAAGACCACGGGCACGGCTATCGTAGGAATAAGCGTCGCTCGCCAGTTTTGTAAAAACAGCAGCATAACTAAGAACACCAGCACGACTGCTTCAATTAGAGTTTGTACCACTGACTTAATTGAAAGTTCAATGAACGGGGAGGAGTCAAGCGGATAAACGACTTGAACACCATCGGGCAATGTTGATTTTAACTCATCTACTCTGGCTTTTATTCGCGCGATGGTATCGAGGGCGTTTGCACCTGTTGCTAAACTAACAGCCATGCCTGATGCTGGCCGGCGCTTATAGCGAACAATGGCATTGTATGACTCAGCACCCAGTTCTATTCTAGCTACATCGCGCACTCGTACTTGAGAGCCATCGGTGTTAACTCTCAACACAATTCTTTCAAAGTCGTCAACCGTTTTTAGTCGCGATTGTGCTTGTATTGTCGCGTTAATTTGCTGTCCCTCAATCGCTGGCATTCCACCTAATTGTCCAGCGGACACATCGGTGTTTTGGACAGTTACAGCGTTACGCACATCAACAGGGGTTAGGTTAAAACTGTATAACTTTGCTGGGTTCAACCAAATACGCATTGAGCGTTGCGAGCCAAATACGCGCACGTTACCTACGCCATCTATTCTTGAAATAGGATCGCGAAATTGTGAAACTAACATGTCACTTAAGTCAAATTGACTTATGTCTTCATTATCAGAGTAAAACCCAACAACAAGGGCAAAAGCCGCATTTGATTTGGTTACGGTAACCCCTTGTTGTTGAACTTGTTGGGGCAATAACGAAATAATCCCTTGTACTTTATTTTGAGTTTGAACTTGTGCGATGTCAGGATCGGTCCCTGGTGCAAAACTCAATGTAATTGTCATTGAGTTATTGGCGCTACTTGCTGAGAAATAGCTTAAGTTATCGATACCAGACAAACTTTGTTCAATGACTTGAGTCACTGAGTTTTCAACGGTTTCGGCTGACGCACCAGGATAGGCTGCGCTAATAGACACAGTGGGAGGAGCTACCTTTGGATATTGTTCTATAGGCAGAGATGAAATTGCAAGTATGCCAGTGAGCATAGTGATGATGGCGAGTACCCATGCAAAAACCGGACGTTCGATGAAAAAGCCAGCCATAAGTTGCTTTCCTAGTTTGTTTCTAAAATTAAAGTGTGTACCACTCTAGATTAACTCTAGCGGTTGTTATTATTGTTGGTTGTTAATTTGTTGTCCAAGGAACAGCGTTCACGCTAACGCCTGGTCTGACTTTTTGATATCCTGTGACGATGAGTTTTTCTCCTGAATCTAAGTCTGCGGTAACCACGTAGTCTGAACCAATGGATTTTATTGGATTGATTTTTCTAGCTACAACCTGATTATTGGCATCAACTAAATAGATTGTTAGGCTGCCATCAGGTTGGCGCATAGTGGCTCGCTGAGGCACTAAGACTGCATCTTTTGAACCTACATGCACTCTTGCGGTAACGAATAAACCAGGCAGCAAAATGCTATCTGGGTTCGGCATGACTGCGCGTAAGGTAATTGCACCAGTGCTTTGGTCAATAGTCACTTCTGAAAATTTCAGCTGACCTTGTTGAGAATATAATTCATTGCTTGTTTCATTAACTAAAATCGACACCGGTAAGGCTTCTTTTTGCTGCATTTCACGGCGTAACTGTAAAATAGCAGAGCCAGATTCTTGCATATCAACATAAATAGGATTTAGCTGAGTAATAGTAGCAAGTTGCTGTGCTTGATTTCCTGTTACCAAGGCACCTTCAGTTACATATGAACGGCTAATTTGACCGTCTATTGGAGCGTAAACTTTAGTGTAATCTACATTCACTTTGGCAACGGTTACTTTGGCTTCAGCTACACTAATATTTGCGGTTGCTTGTTCATTTTGGGCAATAACGTCATCGTATTCTTGCTTACTAACTGCATTTCTCGAGACTAAGTCTTTATATCTTGCCGCTTTAGCTTGCATGGTTCTTTGGTTTGCTAGCGCACTTTTCACATCTGCATGGGCACTATTTAGTTGCGCACTGTACCGAGCATCGTCAATTTGATAAAGCTGCTGACCTTGCTTAACTTGTGCACCCTCTTCAAAGAAACGTTTAATAATGACGCCATCCACTTGTGGGCGAACCTGAGATTGCTTAAAGGGCGTGACTCGGCCGGGTAAATCCATGGAGATGTCAACGCTCTGTTTTGTTAATGTGAGAAAGGAAACAGTCGATGTTGATTGTTGAGACTGCTCTTGTGAGCTATTTGTAGCTTCAGAACATCCATAAATGGTGGCTGATAGAAATACCATCATTAAACAAATTCGAAATGTGTTCATATATAAACCTTGGAGAGAAAGGATGATTAGGCTAGACAAGCGCGCCGTAATTGACTATCGTAATATACATACATGAATGTATGTTGTCAATTTATCAGACATTATCAAACAATTAATAATGCAAATCAAAAAAGACAGTTTGTCGTCATACAACGCAGAGCTGGTCGTCATATAGACGTGTGGAGCAGTTAATAGTCATGAGAAAAACGAAAGTAGACGCGGATATTACAAAGCAATCAATTTTAGATGCTGCGGTTAAATTATTCAGTGAACATGGCGTTGCAAAAACGTCATTACAAAAAATTGCACAAGCGGCTAATGTAACCAGAGGGGCTGTTTACTGGCATTTTTCAAGCAAGCAAGATATTTTTGAAGCTCTACATGATCAATTGCATGCGCCATTTATACAAACAATCACTGAAGGCTTAGACACGGTTACTCCTAATGCAATAGAACAGTTGCAAGAGGTATGTACCGAACTCCTTATCGATTTAGAACAAAATAAGATGAAGAAAAAAGTGGCCACCTTGTTTTTATTGCGCTGCGATTACTCCGACGAATTTGCGCAGAGTAAGGATCGATACAATGAAAAGAAGAAACAAAAGCACGTTACCTTGTCGAGGTACTTCGATAAAGCAATTAAGCAAGGCGTGCTTCCAGAAAATACAGACTCCATGCTCCTAACTATCGGTATTAGCGCTTATTTACGAGGCATTGCGGTTGAGTATTTAGAAGATCCTGATGCGTTCTCTATGCAAGACAATGCGGCAAAACTTATCGGTATGTATTTTGGAAAATTGCACAGTTAGCCACTTTTTTTAGTTTACGTTGTGGGTGAGGTATTTTTGCAGCAGAGAGATAAAAACCACTTGTTCCTCCTCAGCAAAGACAGATACTATCTTTTCTTGCGTTTTAACATGCTCAACAATGACTTCGTTAATCAATTTTAAGCCTCTTTTAGTGAGCGCGACGTTGACACTGCGTTTATCATTCTTTTTAGTTTTTCTCTTTACTAAGTCTTTCTTTTCCAATTTATCTATTCTGGTAGTCATCGTGCCAGATGTAATATCCATTTGCTCAAGCAATTCACTTGGTGAAAGCGAATAGGGTGCGCCTGCACGAAGCAATGTGGCGAGAACGTCAAAGCCAGCATCGGTTAATTTATAGTGTTCGAAGTTAGTGCACAGTTGGCTATTCATTGCTTTCGTGGTTTGCTGTAATCGGGCAATCAGTGCCATTGGTTTTGTGTTCAAGTCAGGCATTTGTTCTAACCATTGCTGAACTTTTTTCTGAACTGGATCCATGCGAGTTATCTCTTGTTATAAATTTAACATATTAATAGTTTATCTTTACGCTAAAATAAAAAGCCACTCTGTATTCTCGCAGTACCTTGGCAAAGAGCTCGATTAAAGCAACTAGACTTATTTTTGTGCGGATTGTTCGTCGCGATCCTTCTTTTGTTTCTCTTCAAGTTTTTTTAGCTTTATAATATCAGCGCCTAGTATGCGCTCAACAGTCTTCCTGCCCAGAATGGCGACGGGAGAATATGGGTATTTTCGTTTAAAAAATTTTTTAAATGCTTTTATATTGAACATAATGATGTGTGCCTCCCTAAATGTGAATAATAAGGTTTAATAAATATTTTATGCTCTATTTTTAATACATAGGCTACATAATTTATTTACCTTGATATCAAGATAGTTCAAATGTATCTTGATGTCAAAGTATTATTTTGTTTTAATTTTTAATCGCTTGTTGATTATTAAATTATTGAAGATGTTAGGTTTCATTATTACCAATTGATTCGCGCATCATAAGTTATTCTACTAATCTATAAGAGAAGTTAGAGATGTTATTAATTTTAGGGGACCTCTTGAATAATTATAAAATGACTACATGTATTGATAGAATAGAAACTTGGAAACCACCAATGTTAAAGATATTTTTGATTTTAGTGCTGATATTTGTTGCAAATGTCGCTTTCGCTAGCGGTGGGCTTGTGCAATCTGATAAAAACACATCAATTATTTCTTGTAACGCCGACTCCGAAGTGTTTTGTAATCAAGACATTAGCGACATCGAACTTGATTTTTTACCACCTCTTTACTCCCTAACTATTCCCAATTATATAAACATAAAATTTAGCTTACATGATGCTTTAATTACTGCATTAAGCCGTAATTTTTTCAAGATCCGAGCTCCTCCATATTATTAGTTACCTTCATATTTAAAAATTGATTGATATTTTATGATGCTTAAAACCGGCTCTAAGTTTTTTCAGCATCTGTCTGATAATAATAAGGAATATTCTTATGAAAAATTTAACATTATATAACACTGAATCTATTGATAAATTAGTTTGGCCAGACGAGAACGTATCAATTTCAAAGAATACGCCAGCGCTAAGTATTTTCACAGATTTTCGCTATAATTTACCCAGGGTCATTGGTGCCAATGTCAAAGCGGTCGATGTTGAAGAAATGATGAAGCGCGCTCATGTAAAAATGAAGCTAGTAGTCGATACTAATAATAATTTTGTAGGACTGGTTGGTTTGCATGATCTGTCTGAAGAAAACGTTCTCAAAAAGGTTAATAAAAGTACGCGCCGAGAAGAACTCTTAGTTAGCGACTTTATGCATTCAAGAGAGAGTTTAAAATGCTTTGAGTATAAAGAACTTATTCACGCCTCTGTAAGCGATGTTTTGGAAACACAGAGGAATAATCATCAACAACATTGTTTAGTTATTGACCGTGAAAGACATGAAATAAGAGGTCTCATTTCGGCACGCGATGTAGCGCGTTTAATTCAGCGCTCATTTGATGTTGAAAAACACCTTTCATTTGAGGCATTGTTCAAAGAGTTGGAAATTTAGGAGCGTTTTATGATTAAAATAGTATTAAGAACGGTGTGTTTCTTTAGTGCCTTAACTCTGTTATCTCTGAGTGTGCTTGCAGGGCAAAGCAATACATTATTCTTAGGTAAGTTGGACTTGAGGTCAAAGCAGTCGGTGACACAATTAAGTCAAATTTCAACTGATTTAGCAAACGCAGATAACCCTTACTTCTTTGATAGGAATCACCTTTATTTTTCGCAGGTTTCTGATGCCTCTAACGAACAGCAATCAGAGCTTTTTGTTTGGGAATTATCATCAAAAAAGGTGCGCAATATTGCGCGCTCAAGTGAAAATAAACTCGCCTCTTTATCGGCACCAAAGGATTCGGCGTTGTTGGTCATAAGAGAAAAGGACAACGATAATAGTGAATTACGCGCGATAAATGTGAATGGAAATCCAGAAACCTATTTAGTCCAAAATGGTGAGGGCATTCATACATCCATAAATTCTCATCAGTTTGAAAAATCTAATTGGTATCTTTATACTGAAAATCGGCACGAGGCTCAATTAAAAGCCTATAACGCTAAAAGTAAGAAAACCATTGTTGTTGCTCGATTACCACAAGGGAGTGAGTATTTTTCAGTCAGTGCAACGGGGCACCTTATTGTTAGTGATGGCAGCAAGCTTTATCAACGACAAGTCATAGCTAAAGGCGAAAACCTACAAGCAGAGAGCGAATGGAGCCCAATGAATATTAACTCTGCGTTCTGCCAATCGGGTATTACTAAAACGGCTATTTCACCCTACGGTGAGATGATTGCGCTAGTATGCTCGAACTAAGGCTAATCTGAACAAGTCATTCACGTGTGAGTCAGGCTCAATAGGGTGATTGGGCGGCGATATCAACCGCTCATTTAATTTTCTACTGTGACTTTTCAAAGGAAAACAATTTGACCAGTATCTAGTGGTTAAGTGTAAATCTTTGTCCTAAGCTGCATCATATCGTTATTTTCTTATGTATATCAGCGCCTTAACAAACAACTTTTTGTCTTTTTAGGCGTGTTGGCGCGTATTTTGCGTTACACTTCACAGATGCTCGCAAAACTTGAATGAAAACATGAAAAATATCGCTAAAAAGTTAGTCCATTTTTGTACGCAAAAACCGAAAGTTGTTTACGCAATATTGGTGGTCTTAGCGTTGCTTTTTACAGCGCAAATACCGCGCATAATAATTGATACTGACCCAGAGAATATGCTCGATGCAGAGCATCCAGCACGTTTGTTTCATAATGAAGTAAAAACGCGCTTTGCGATGCATGATTCGATTGTCGTTGGGGTGGTTGATACCAGCAGTGAGAATGGCGTGTTCACACCATCGTCACTCACTGACATATATGACATCACACAGTCAATCTTGTCAATTGATGGGGTTATTTCGGCTGATCTGATGTCAATATCAACCGTCGACAATATCAGTCAATCCGAGTCAGGCACAATTCGGTTTGAATGGATGATGGACAAGCCTCCTTCAACTCTCGATGAAAGCGTAAAAATTAGAGAGCATCTCGCTAGACTGCCATTGCTGCAAGACACACTGGTGTCTCAAAACGGCAAAGCAGCAGCCATTTATGTACCCATTAAAGACAAAAATGAAAGCTATAAAATTGCTGAGCAAATTAGACAAAGTATAAGTAAATTAAACGGTAATGCCGACTGGTATATTACCGGTTTACCTGTCGCTGAGGACCAATTTGGTGTTGAGATGTTTATTCAAATGGGTATTTCTGCACCACTAGCAGGATTAACCATTTTCATACTACTGTTTTTCTTCTTTAGAAATATTCCACTCATTATAGCGCCGATGATCGTAGCAATGGCAACCGTCATGATTACCATGGGCGCGCTTATCGGTATGGGCTATACCGTGCATATTATGTCCTCGATGATTGCTATTTTCTTGATGCCTATTGCGGTCGTCGATTCAGTGCATATTCTTTCTGAATTTAGTGACCGTCACAAACCAGGGGCAGACCTGAACGAAACTATTGAAGAGGTTGTTGGGCATTTATTTACGCCAATGCTATATACCTCGATTACTTCATCAGTTGGTTTTTATTCACTTATGCTAACACCAATACCACCGGTACAAATATTCGGGGGTTTTGTTGGAACGGGTATATTGCTCGCGTTTGTAATCACTATAACGTTTATGCCTTCCTACTTGTCACGGATGAACAATGCGTCATTAGAAAAGTTACAATTAGTTATGCATTCGCAACAAGGAGGCAGTCGAATAGCTAAAATCGCTAAATTTCTCGGTGGTTTTGCACTCAAATTTAAAACCTCACTCGTGCTAGGTTTTGCTATTGTGTTCGCTATTTCAGTATGGGGAATAACGCAAATTGAAATTAACGATAATCCGGTCCGTTGGTTCAAAAAAGATCATGAAATTCGCGTGGCAGACAAAGTACTTAATGAAAACTTCGCTGGAACCTACGACGCTTATCTTGTTCTTAGTTCAAGCAACTCATTATTGTCGCTTGACGATTTGCTTAGCAAAGACAAACCCGCTAGCTTAGCAATTTGGGCAGCAACGCAGGTCACTCAATTATCTGGGCAACCGATTAGTGAACAGTATCAGCAACTGTTAATCAATATTGATGACAAGCTATTTTCAGACGTATCTGATGTCGATGCAACCTATCTCAATGCGACATTAGAAAAGGCAGAGTCAGCATTAAGTCAATCTAAAGCATTTCAGTCTCCGGAGTTACTCGCGTATGTTGCATCATTGCAAGACTATTTAAAAGCATCAGGATTAGTCGGAAAATCAAATTCACTTGCCGATGTTGCTAAAGTAGTTAATAGAGAATTAAGATCGGGTGAGGAAAAGGATTATGTATTACCTAATTCTCCTCAGGCGGTTGCGCAAACGCTGCTGCAGTATCAGTCATCACATCGTCCGAATGATTTATGGCATTTTGTGACGCCAGATTATCAAGAAACGCTAATTTGGCTGCAAATGACTTCAGGTGACAATCAGGATATGAGCAGTGTTATTGCTTTGGTTGACGAGTTTATGAGTCGCCAACCGTTACCACAAAACATTCAACTACGTTGGGCGGGCAAAGCGTATTTGAACGTTGTTTGGCAGGACAATATGGTTGCAGGTATGCTGGACAGCCTTATCAGTGCCTTTGTCATTGTGTTCATCATGATGGTGCTGCTGTTTCGTTCCCTAGTATTCGGCGTATTGGCTATGCTGCCACTAACCATCACTATCACGTTTATCTACGGTTTAATTGGCGTTATTGGTAAAGATTATGACATGCCAATAGCGGTATTATCTGCGCTGACGTTGGGCTTGTCGGTCGACTTCGCCATTCACTTTTTAGAGCGAGCGCGTGAAGTATTTAAACAAACTAATGATATTAAACAAACCTTTGACGTGATGTTCGACGAACCAGCAACCGCCATTACTCGGAATGCCTTGGTAATTGCTTTTGGCTTTACGCCACTGTTGTTTGCACCGCTAGTTCCGTACATAACAGTAGGGATATTTTTAGCCAGCATTATGGCAATTTCTGCTTTAGTGACATTGTTAATTTTGCCCGCGGTCATGATCATGGGCAAGCGGATTGTCTTTAAATAAAATAAGGAAAACGATGATGTTAAACAAAAAATTGAACGTATTTAGATTGGGTTTACGTCTCTTAATAACAGCACCGTTGATGGCTGTGCCGTTATTAATCGTGCCAGTGTATGCTGTGAGTGCAGACTTGAGTTCGGTTGATGTAGCAAGCATTGTAAAAAATGCTGAAAAAGCAGCTTATTACAGCGGTAAAGATGGTCGTTCTGATGCTCGAATGATGATTGTTGATGCGCAAGACAGAAAACAAACGCGTCAGTTCACCATTTTGCGTCGAGATATTGAAGACAATGGCAATCAACAAATGATGGTGTTCTTCTCAAGGCCGGCTGACGTTAAAGACACTGTATTTAGAGTTGAAAAACACGTTGATTTAACTGTTGAAGATGACCGATGGTTGTATTTACCCGCACTTGATTTAGTAAAACGTATTTCTTCGGGTGACAAGCGTACTTCTTTTGTCGGTTCTCATTTTTTTTATGAAGATGTGTCAGGTCGCGCTATTTCAGAGGATAACTTTGAGTTACAAGAAGAAACTGATGCTGCTTATCTATTAAAAGCAACGCCTAAAGCACCTGATACTGTAGAATTTACACATTATGTTGTGACTATTGATAAACTCACTAATCTGCCAGTGCTGATTGATTTTTTTAAAGCTGACAACACAAACTATCGTCGCGTAGAAGCGATAAAAACTGAGGAGATACAAGGTTTTCCAACCGTTGTTCGCTCAAAAGTGAGTGACCTTGAAAGTGGGGCTTATACCTTAATGGAGTTTCGTAATATTAGCTTTGATCTTGGCTTAGGCGATGATGTGTTTAGTGAACGCAGTTTGCGAAATCCACCGCGTGAGTGGTTAAAATAAGATGAAATTTGGTCTATCCATTCTAGCAATTTGTTTGGGGCTCTCGGGCTCTGTGTTAGCTCAAGAAGATCCGTGGGATATGGAAGAGTGGGGTGACGAAGAAAATCCCACTCAACGCTTTTCTGGCTTTTTGGAACTCGCCTTAGGTGCTCGCCTGTCGTCGGATCCTGTCATTAATACAGACAAAACATTGGCCGATTTAAGAGCACAGTTGCAATGGGACAAAGACTTTGACGCCTCTAGAATCAAATTTACAGCCGACGTTTATTATGACGGTGTGCTCGATCAAACGAAACTACAAGTAAGGGAGTTGGCTTGGCAGGGCAGTTTAAACGCGATAATTGACTTGGGTGACTGGGGTAGCAAACTCGATATCAAAGTCGGCCAGCAGATACTCACTTGGGGTACCGGCGATTACGTATTCTTAAATGACTTATTCCCGAAAGACTTTCAGTCATTTTTTGCTGGACGAGACGATGACTATTTGAAAGCACCATCGTTATCAGCAAAAGTATCTGGTTTTTTCGATTGGGCTAATGTCGATTTTGTAATTACACCAAAATTCACCCCTGACAATTATATAAATGGTGACTACTTTTCGTTTTTCTCTCCTTTTGCAGGAGCTAATGTAGCCCCTAGTTTTGATGTTTCATCACCCAACAAACCTAGCTCGCCAGAGTATGCAATGCGTATTTATAGAACGATAGGTTCAACCGAATATGCTGCCTATGCTTATGTTGGGGCGCATAAATCGCCTGCTAGTTTTACTGAATTTGGCGAACCCTATTTCTCGAAATTAAGAGTTTACGGTGCTAGCGCTATCACGCCCTTTGCCGTTGGCTTATTAAATGTAGAAATAGCCTATTACGATTCAACTGACGACGAGCAAGGTCGCAACCCGCTAATACCAAATAGTCAAACGCGCTGGTTGCTAGGATATGAACAGGAATTAGTAAAAAATCTGACCGGGAGTGCACAATTATATTTAGAGCAAACAAGCGATTTTGATGCGCTAAAAGCAAATTCACTGACTCCTGAGTTCGATCCGAATCGAAGTCGAGTTTTATTTACTCAACGGCTGATGTATCGGATAATGCAGCAAACATTGACGTTAAACGCGTTTAACTTTTATTCAACTAGTGATGACGATGGTTATTTAAAGTTGAGCGCAGATTATAGCCCTGTTGATCAGTGGCAACTATCTGGTGGATTCAATGTGTTTTATGGCAAAGAACGGTTTAGTTTCTTCAATCAATTTGAAGATGCAAGCAACGCATTCGTGCGGTTCAAATATTATTATTAAATAAGCTTTATTTAGGAGGCGTTATGTCAGCAGAAAGAGCGTTAACTGCATTTGCAGGGTTTATGTTGTTAGTATCGGTTGCACTGACTACTTGGGTGCACCCAAATTTTGTATGGTTCACTGTTTTTATTGGTGCAAATTTGTTCCAACAGAGCTTTACCGGTTTTTGTCCCGTCACTATCGTTTTGCGCAAAGTGTTTGGTTTTAAAACCGAAAAAGAACTAGCAGCAAAAAAATAGTATTCTAAAGCTGCCCAGGTAGGTATTTTTATCCTGGGCACTTTGCTACGCGCGAGCCTTTGGTTACTCGTATTTGAGGCCCACTTTTTGTAGTTTTCGATATAAGGTCCGAGTACTCACGTCAAGCTTATCTGCGAGTTCGTCAATTGACATGTTTTGTGATTCACACACTTGCCTCAAATATCTCTCTTCAGCAATCTCAAGACTAACAATTTCAGCGCTTAACGTTTGAGGTTTAGCTGATTTGAAAAATATTTGTTCGGGTAAGTCTTGGACCTCAATAATATCTTCATCTGCAAGTAATGTTGCCTGTTCTACAATGTTTTTTAGCTGGCGGATATTTCCAGGGAAGTCATATTGAGACAAGCGTTTCAGCGCTGCATTGCTGAATCTTTTATGACGCAGCTCTGTGTGGTGCAGAAAATGTAATACCAATGCTTCAATATCGTCTTGCCTTTCGGCGAGTGAAGGTAGTGAAATTGGAAAACCAGCAATTCGGTAATACAAATCTTTACGAAATTCTCCTGCCTCAACACGCTCAAGTAAATTTTGGTGGCTAGCGCAAATCAACCTGAAATCGGCTTTACGTTGTTTTAAGCCGCCGACGGTCCGGTAACATTGAGTTTCTAATAAACGCAGTAGTTTAACCTGCATACTTAAAGGGACATCTGCAATTTCATCGAAAAATACAGTGCCACCGCTGGCCACTTCGATCAAACCACTTTTTGCATGGGTTGCCCCCGTAAAAGCGCCTTTCTCATGTCCAAATAATTCGGATTCAAACAGGTTTTCATTTAAGCCTGTGCACTCAATTACCACAAAAGGCTTTTCAGAACGACGGCTAGACTCATGCAAGGCCTTAGCTACAAGTTCTTTGCCTGTTCCTGTCTCACCCTGCAACAATACCGCAATTTCAGACTTAGCAGCGCGATTGATTTTAGTCAGCATATTTTTGAAAGGTTCAGACGAGCCTATCATTTTATTTGCTTGCGAGTCGGTTGCAGCAAAGTTGATGCGATCGAGTATTTCAAGGAATCCAGTGGTTATGCCATCGGCATCTTTTATTGGTTTCATTAATATGTCGCAATAGGTCTTTCCGATATTTGTATTGTGAATATGCACAACACTGCTAGCTCGGTCAGTTTTAATACAAGCTTGAATTGGACATTCTTCGCCATGCTTATCGCAAGGTGATGTGTGACCATGAGATATTTCAAAGCAGCGACTATTGCCTACAATAACCTCATTTTCATACGTATTTCTATAAGCCTCATTGACCGCCAGTATTGTGTATTGTGTATCGATAAAAATCGCCGGTTTATCGATCGAGTTGATCATAGTTTGCACAATAGACGTGTTCATATTTCGACCATTTGTAGTGGTGCCAAAGTTGTCTGATTATGTGACAAAACTGGCGATGATTACAAGGTGTAAAAGTATTTTATCTTGATTATTTAAAAATAGACAATAAAAACAATAGCTTGTTTTTTTTAAATAAGTGGCACGAGTTTTGTTTACAAGTAGTTTACAAGCTAAAGAATAATGTAAATTCATTCTCAAAAATAAAGGAATCAATATGGCTAAGGTCGTTGTGTTAGGAGCTGGTACTGGCGGTATGCCAGCGGCTTATGAAACAAAAGAAATGTTGGGTAAAGATCATGAAGTAGTGATGGTTAATGAACGCCCTGAATTTAGATTTGTACCTTCTAATCCTTGGGTCGCTGTCGGTTGGCGAGAACCAGAAGCAATTACTATCCCAATTGAAAAGTATTTAAGTAAAAAGAAAATTGGTTTTGTTTGTGCTCGGGTTATTGAGATTGATGCTAAAAAAAATCAACTGAAAACTGAGTCAGGCAACACAATTGATTACGATTATTTGATTATTGCAACGGGTCCTAAGCTAGCATTTGCCAATATTGAAGGCGCTGGTCCTGAGTTTTTTACGCAATCTGTTTGTACCCTTGATCATGCGATGCAATGTTATGTTGATTTCAAAAAGCTACTTGAAAACCCCGGTCCTGTGGTTGTAGGTTCGTTTCAAGGAGCGAGCTGTTTTGGACCGGCTTATGAATACGCCTTCATTTTGGACAAAGCATTGCGCGATGCCAAAATGAGAGACAAAGTCCCTATTCATTTTGTGACCAGCGAACCCTATATCGGACATCTTGGTTTAGGTGGCGTGGGGGATTCAAAGGCGATGTTGGAATCAGAACTTCGTTCGAAAGACATCAAATGGATCTGTAATGCTACCGTCGACAAAGTGGAAGAAGGGCTTATGCACGTATCTGAACTCAATCGAAAAGGAGAAGTTGACTTCAATCACCAATTGCCATTTAACCACTCTATGTTGATCCCTCCATTTGCGGGAATAGATGCAGTTGCGAATGTTGAAGGGCTCTGTAATCCCAAAGGTTTTGTAATTACCGATGAGTTTCAGCGCAGTCCTACCTATCCTAATATATTTTCTGGAGGCGTTTGTGTGGCTATACCACCGGTTGAAGCTACGCCTGTTCCAACTGGAACGCCTAAAACAGGATACATGATTGAAACAATGATGACGGCTATTGCGCACAATTTAAAATCAATTATTGTAAATAACGAAGAGCCTTCAAGCAAAGGCACATGGCATGCTATATGTTTAGCCGATATGGGTGACACTGGAGCAGCCTTTGTTGCGATGCCACAAATTCCTCCGCGCAATATTACGTGGTTTAAAAAGGGGAAATGGGTGCACTATGCCAAAATCGGATTTGAAAAGTATTTCATACGTAAAATGAAGACGGGCACAAGTGAGCCTATATATGAGAAGTATATGCTCAAAGCATTGGGTATTGAGCGCTTAAAATAATAAGGCAAAGAGGCAACAACGATGAATAAAACGATTAGTTATTTAGCAATTTTTGGCTTACTTGTATTACCACAGCTGGCTTTTGCTGACCTAGTGCAAGACAAGCTAAAATTAACGCATGTTGAAGCTATCGAAAAGCAAATACAAACACCTGTTTTAGGGGCTAAACGCCAAAGTCTGCCACACTTAAATGAAATTGTGACAGACAATAAAAACCGAGGGGGGGAAGATCACGAAGCATTAATTGCGCAAGCAAAGATGAAAGTTAAACAGTTCTCAACGCAACTAAAAGCTGAATTAGTTGCTGCGATCCAGTCCGGGGGACTTGAAGCGGGTGTTGAAGTCTGTCACACCAAAGCTCCTCAAATTGCAGAGAGTCTATCCGTTGATGGCTGGACAGTTGCTCGAACAAGCTTAAAAACAAGGAATGAGAACAATAAACCGGATCAATGGGAAGCAGATGCTCTTCGTCAGTTTGATAAACGTTTTAAGCAAGGAGAGAATCCGGCAAGCCTAGTTCTGACGATATCTGAAGAAAAGCGCTTTCGTTTAACCAAAGCGATCCCTATGGATACGGTTTGCCTTGCTTGTCACGGCAGTTCTGTTGGCCCAAGTTTGCAAAAAAACATTCAAAAACATTATCCCGAAGACACCGCGACCGGATACACTCTTGAAGATATTCGCGGCGCATTTACCCTTCAAAAAGACCTTGCTGATTAAAGTGTGAGCAATAATGATTGCGCTGACATATATGTCAGCGCACTTTGCCATATATGACTTAAGCACATTTTTAATTACTTTTTAAATTTAGTTATTTTAATTTAAATGTAATAAAAACAATGCGATAAAATTTATTGTAAGATTGGCACACTGCGTGCTAAGTCGAGACTATGTACGCTATTTTCACCTTATTTGAGCACGCTTGAGGAGATATATAATGACCTTAACCTTAGTGAAATTAATTCCTAGGTAATTTGACACGAGCGTCACGATACACATTTTACCAACGTTACTCCACTATTCTCAGAGCACTTTGTTGGGTAAAAAACTGATTCACTCTTTTCTTGCGAAGGAAAAATACACCATGAGTAAACTTAATATTCAGCCATTTTTTGATGAAAACACGCAAACAGTTACCTATGTTGTGGTAGATAAAGCGACTTGTTTGGCGGCAGTTATTGATCCTGTTTTAGATTTCGATTCCCCTTCAGGTAAAATATCTTCAACGAGCGCCGATAAAGTTATTGCTTTTTTGGATGATAATAATCTGCGATTGGAGTGGATATTGGAGACGCACGCGCATGCAGACCATATTACAGCTTCAAACTATATTAAAACAAAGCGCGGTGGCCAAATTGGTATTGGTGAACACATTAAAAAAGTGCAGAGTACCTTTAAAAAGATATTTAATTTCAACGATGACTTGGCATGTGATGGTAGTCAGTTCGATTTTCTATTTGAAGACGGCGAAATAATTAGTCTAGGCCATTTAAATTTCCACGTGATACACACACCAGGACACACACCTGCTTGTGTGAGTTATTTAATTGAAGATGCTATTTTTGTCGGCGACACTATATTCATGCCTGATTTTGGTACGGCTCGTGCTGATTTCCCAAGTGGAAATGCTAAAATTTTGTATCAGTCTATTCAGAGAATATTATCACTCCCTGAGCAAACCAGAATTTTTGTTGGTCACGACTACAAAAGTCCTACGCGAGATCAATACGCTTGGGAAACCACGGTATTACAAGAAAAACGCAATAACATACACGTTAAATTAGGTACTACGGAAAGTGACTTTGTGAGTATGCGAGAGTCACGCGATGCCAATTTACCTGTTCCTAAGTTATTGCTTCCATCCATACAACTGAATATTAGGGCGGGGCATTTGCCTATTGAAGAAGCAAATGGAGTTTGTTATTTAAAACTCCCTTTGACCGTGGAGCTGAGTTAATGATATTCGATCCTACCATCTGGATAGGAGCCATACTGATGGGCTTAAGCTTAGGCCTGCTCGGCTCCGGAGGTAGCATTCTAACCGTTCCACTGTTGGTGTATATCGCACATGAACCCGAAAAAGCGGCGATAGCAGAGTCGCTATTAATTGTGGGCTTAGTTGCTTTGACGGGCAGCGCGTCACTATTTTTGAAGCGACTAATTGATTTGAGGTTAGTCGCGGTTTTTGGTTTGCCAAGTATGCTTGCCGCTTATTTTGGTGCCTACTTGTCGCAGTATGTTGGCGCTCAAATACAAATGCTGATCTTTGCGGTTGTTATGCTAGGAGCTAGCGGGTTTATGCTGCGGCCTATCAATGCATCAGCCAGTCTATCTAAAAATCAATCTCACAGCAGTATGCTGCAAGGTTTTACCTTGTTGCAGTATGTCACATTAGTAATCGCTGGCATTGCTGTGGGTATTTTAGCCGGATTGGTAGGCGTTGGCGGAGGTTTTTTGATTGTGCCTGCGCTGTTATTTATTGCAAGAACAACGATGCAAAAAGCGATTGCAACGAGTCTATTTATTATTGCGATGCAAAGTTTTGCCGGTTTTACCAAATATAGTTATTTACAAAGTACACAAGGAATCGCTTTTAACATACCACTCATCATACTGGTTACAGCCTGCGCAATATTAGGCGTATTGATTGGAGGGACGCTGGTTAATAGGCTTCCACAAGCTCGATTGAAACAGGTGTTTGGCGCGGCTCTTATCCCTCTATCTTTTTTTATTTTGTATACTAACGTTTAACAAGGACTTGATTATGTCGAATGATTTAGTGATGCCACAAACCGTTAACATTGTAAACATAACTAAGCAATTTTCCGTTTCTGGGGAGCTAGCAAAAAGTCAGTTGAGCACCTTGGTAGAGCAGGGGATTGATACGCTTATTAATGTTCGTCCCGACAATGAATGCGAAAATCAAATAAGCGACCAAGAATGGCAAACCTTGGCACAAAAACATAACTTACACTACGTGTATATTCCTGTAAAACCTTGCCAGTATACCGAGCAAGATGTGCAGCAATTTAGAGCTGCGTTAGCACAGTCCTCAAAGTGCGTGCATGCATTTTGTCGAACTGGCACAAGAGCCACACACTTATGGGCACTGGCAAATACAGGAATTTTTTCTTTTACTGATATGCAAAGAATTGTAAAAAGTAGTGGTTACGATTTGGATATGATTGCCGCAATGTTTGAAGTCGGAGAATAGCAAATGAAAAAGTTAATTATTGTACTTTTTGGGGTGTTTTTATTGTTGATCTCGCCATTCTTTTTAGCTGCTGAAGAGGCGGATAACAACGAATCCGATAGCCGTGATCATCGTATTAATATACGACTCGACGAAACACAGCGAAAATTTGTTTTAGGACATATGCGGTATATGTTGCAAACGTTAACCGCTATTCAGCAAAAATTACTTGTTGATACCCCTGATGAGGTTCATCAATTAGTGACTTATATGCAAGAAAAGACTCGAAAAACGCATCCTAAAATGTTGGGTCAGTTACTCCCTGATCCTTTTAAACAAATGAGTGAGCAAATGAACCAACATTGGCGCAATTTATCGGTTCAATCTAATGATAAAATCTACATTCAAAAAGAAGTGATAAGTGTCATGTCAACATGCAACGCATGTCATGCCGTTTATCAAATTAATGGGGCCACAGAATAGCTATGTGGTAGCCCTAAAGGCTTGTTTTTTTGACCTTGAAGCCAACGTGGTCAGGCCTGTAATCTCCTTCCATACCTAATCCTTCAATTTCCTTTCCGGTTAATTTACTTAGCCATTTCAAGGGTAAAATTCGCGATGCGATGTATGTTTTAGTGGCTTGATTACCAAATACGATACGCGCTTTATTGCGCATTATTGAGTTTGCGATATACAAGGCTATTGTTTCGGGTTCAGTGGTTAAAAAACGCTCTTTGAATTTTTGACTTTGCTCCAACCTAGTGATGTTGGTATTAATGCCGCCAGGATGAACTAAATGCACCTGTACTTGAGGATATACTAATTCGAGTTCAGCGCGCAATGACTCGGTATAGCCTCGAATAGCAAATTTACTGGCGCAATAATCGGCTGTATTTGGAGGAGCAACCAATCCAAACACACTAGACACATTCACTAATGCAGACCACGGGCGCTGGATTAAATAGGGAAGGGCTGCTTTACTACCATATACCATGCCATAAAAATTGACATCCATGACCCGTTTTAAAAGTTCGTCATCTGATGCCCATGTAGGTTGCGAAGCGCCTTCAATGCCTGCGTTATTAATTACTATATCAATATGTTCGCAATGACTCGCCACGCCTTGTAAGTACGTTTCCCAATCGGCTTTATTAGAAACATCAAGGACACTTGTAAATAAAGTCAGAGCAGGATGGGCTGCTTTAAGTTTTACAACAACGTTCGAGAGTGCCTCTTCATCAATGTCGCAAATTGCTATTTTGCATCCCAAATCAGCAAATACGGTGGCAAGTGCTCGACCTATGCCGGAAGCAGCACCAGTAACAACAACCGTTTTATTTGCAAAAAAATTGTGTAATACAGGCATTTTTCTTTATCCTTTTAGGCTGATTTAGTCGATATGTTGGGCATATTACCAATAAACTTTAAAATACTACCGAAGGCGCGTTGTCCGCCTTGTTCTATTTTTTTATCAAAATACCAGTTACCCAGCAATGGAATATTAATATGCCCCTGAGAGCGCCAGTGCACATGAGTTTTCCCATCAACTTCAGTTAGCCTGACTTCGCCAAATTTATGCTCGTAAGGAAGTGGTTTTGAACGAATTATTTTGTAACTAAGTACGTAGGGCGGCTCAAATTTGACAATTTCTTCATGTAAAGTAGCTCCCGCTGCTTGAATTTCTCTTACTGCACCTAAGCCATTAATATCATCCTTTCCATTTTTAATCAGAGTGGATTTATCAACGCCTTTAAACTGCGAATAATTAGCGTGTTCACTTAATACCTGAAAAACCTCGGCGATGGGTTTATCGATTGTGCGCTCAACTGAAATTGAAAACATAGTGTTCCTTATTGCTATTATTATTATTTGCGATTATCAGTGTATTTTAGATTAATTTTGTTCGCAATATTTCCATTGATATAGGTATTGAGTGCTCGTTTTACCATCAACATTCACTTTTGTGAATTATATAGCTTAATTTGTATCACACTCTACCGACCTAGTTTAGGTTATATGACAATATAATCGTGCACCAGACTGGACAATCGCGACATTCATGTTTATTTTTGTGTACTAACTGTAATCATTAAAATGGTAAAAAATAGAATGCGACAGAAAATCGGTATAGCAACTCTTTCAATTGGCTTAGTCATGTTTTTAGCTAGTTGTGCAAAAACACAATCAATGACGGCAGATGCAATAGTAAATATCGTTAGCACACCCGCTTTAGCGCATGCTCTAAAAGTAAAGGCGAGCAGCGAACAAAGTGCTTTGTCTTACGACATTGTGAAGTCACTTACAGTGGAAGTTGGACCGCGAATACCTGGTTCACCAGGTGATAAGCGAGCTGTCGCTTGGGCAGAAGCAAAATTAAATGAATTAGGTTTTGATAAGGTTTACAAACAACCTGTTCGGGTCAGAAATTGGGAGCGTGGGTTTGCTGATGCGAAAGTTGTTGCACCTTTTCCACAGGAGTTAGTTATTTCCGCGTTGGGAGGCTCTATCGCGACGCCAGAGAAAGGACTTGAAGCAAAAGTCGTTATGTTTGATTCACTCGATTCACTTGCCGCCGCAGAAAAAGACACTGTTGAAGGTAATATTGTTTTTCTAAACACAAGAATGCAGCGTGACAGGGCGGGCCGGTTTTATGGCCAAGTTGTTCCAAATAGAGTAAACGGCGCTGTTGAAGCTGCAAGACAAGGCGCACAAGCTGTTATTATTCGTTCTGTAGGTACTGACAACTCTCGTTTCGCGCATACTGGCGTAATGCGTTATGACGATAATGTTGAGAAAATTCCAGCGGGCGCTATCTCAACCGCCGATGCAGATAATCTGGAAGCGATGTTTAGCAGTCAACAAGACATTATTCTGAATATTAACATGCAGGCAAAAGATGCGGGTTGGCAAACTTCTTACAATGTTATTGGTGAATTTACAGGGTCAGAAAAACCTGATGAAGTTATTTTGATATCGGCCCATCTAGACTCTTGGGACGAAGGTACCGGTGCCCTCGATGATGGTGCGGGTGTTGGCATTGTAACTGCTGCTGCGAAATTAGTGAAGGAAGCTGTAGGTCAACCCAAACGTACTCTTCGAGTTATTCTTTATGCAGCGGAAGAAATTGGATTAGTGGGTGCTAATCAGTATGCACGCACAAACAAAGACACATTAGGAAATATTATTTTTGCTGCAGAATCGGATTTTGGAGCCGGTCAAATATATCAACTCGATACACGGTTTGCTGATGCGGTCAGAAATGAGCCTGCCGATTTGTATGCCGCTCTGAAAATGATGGGTATTGAGCTTGGTAACAATACCACTAATGGCGGCCCAGATGTTTCTATGTTGCCAAATTATGGCGTGCCTGTGATTGCGTTAAAACAAGATGGTACGTATTACTTTGACTATCATCACACGCCAAATGATACCTTGGACAAAATTAAGCCTGAGGATATTCAGCAGAACCAAACCGTATGGGCAATGATTACCGCCTATATGGTAATGTCTGATTTTGATCCACGCCCAGCCCCCAAAAGCGAATAGAGCCTTAAACTTTGATACAAACACCAAGACGCCTAGCGAAGCTTAAGCTAGGCGTTTTTATTTCAGTCTAGGGAGTTCAGCAGCGTCGTTCTCAGCGCCAAGATAAGCAATAGCAGCCTCAGCCATTAGCCCGTTTTTATGACCGACATTAGGCACACTTGCTAGCTGCCAACCGAAATTAACTGCATATTGCTGTGAAGCCTGTTTGGCTTGATTAAAGAAAAATTTTCCACGTGCTAGCCTATGTGGTCCTTGCAGCATTGCTGGCGCAGCTTTGCGCAAATATTTATCGTTAGGATCGCTGTCGGCCTCTCCTAACAAAATAACCACTGGTTTTTGCAACGAAGCAATTAGATTGTCTTGAGTAACCATCGTATTTTTCAACCCATATGGGAAACCAATGTTGAAGTCGGGTGTTGTGTACCAACCTGAATTTGCACTAACGATTTTTGCTGTTCTAGAGTCTGGCACGAAAAAAATAAAGCGATGCACAAATTGCGAACCAGCTGAGTGACCATATAGGTTGTAAGTGTTGTTGGTATTTGCATATCGCGATTTTACATAATCGAACAGGGGTTCTATTGCAGAGTATGCCCATATTTCTGGTGGATTAGCTTGCTGATATTTATCATCTGCAAACACATTGCCTAAGTTGTATCCAAGTGCCCGAGGAAAGTTTTCTTGACTAAACTGCGGAACAATGAGAAGTAAATTGTGTTGCTCTGCTAATGCAGCCCACTCATCACGATAACGGTCAGCGTCTCGTTTAACGCCATGCATAACAAACAATACTTTACTGTTAGGTGCATAATTACTTGGGGTGTAAGCCCATACTTCTAATGGTTTGCCTTGCCATTCGGTAAATACAAATTGATGCTTGCCAGACGATGTTTCTGCATGCGCATCCTGAATAGAAAAAGCGAAGTACAAAAACGCTAAAAATATTACATGTTTTACGGTAGTCATGGGGTTCCTTTTACAAATCCATAGTACAGATTATGAATTGCTCAATATATAGCGATTTTCCCCAAGAGTCACCAAACAGATCGTCGTTAACGCTACAAATGATTAAGCGGTATAGCCGTTTGGTTTTTGATTTTTTCCATGGCAAAACTCGATGTAACCTCGCGTAATTCGATACCTGAAATAAAACGCTTATAAAAATGATCATAACCTTGCATATCAGAAACGAGGACGGTGAGCATGTAATCAAATTCACCACTTAGTCTATAAAATGCAACAACCTCTTCAAATGCTTGAGTATGTTCGGCAAATTTTTTGAGCCAACTAGAGTCATGTCTAGCTACTTTGACATTCACAAAAACGGTTAAACCAAGGTTTAGCTTTTCAGGTTGTAAAAGAGTTACCTTTTTTATGATTATCCCTGAGTCCTGCATACGCTGAATTCGTCGCCAACAAGGTGTTGTTGTCAATCCAACTTGCTCAGCAACCTCTGCGGTTGTGAGTGAAGCGTCCAGCTGAATAATTCGTAGAATTTCTTTGTCTATTCGATCAATATTCACGACTATTGTTCTCCCTAAAAAGCAGTTTTTGGAATGATATGCTAAAAACTACTTTGTTCAAAGGGGCGGTCACGAATTTATATTTTATGCTCATAGAGAAATATAAATATGTAATGTGATCATATGATCACATATAAAATTGCATTTAAAACCAGCGGTGTAGGCCATAATTCTTAAATGATCATTTTTTTAACATACAAAATTTAATATCTGATCATATGGTTAATTAAATATTACAAAAAAGTAAAAAATATATATATTTTGTTAAATTACATAGGTGCGTTTCAGTAAGTATATGATTTTTATAGTTTAAATTATGTTGGTCCATTAATTGCTCTAACCTCAATAACACGTAAAAGGCAAATAATAAAAATAGGTGGCATTACAGATGATGGTAAATAGCAATGTGGAGTCAATTGAACCTATCAAACAAACACACTTTGTTCATGTAACGGGTGTTTTGAAAAATAGGTTTGTTGAATTTGATTACTCAATTGGAACTCCGACCTTGTATGTGGAGCTTGTTTTACCTTTTAAGCAATTCCGTCAATTTTGTATTAAACACGATGTTAAAGAATTATCAACAGAGCAACAACATGAAGTTGAGCTTGATAAATTAAAATGGCGTCATGGCCAAATAGATTAGTAATTTTAACTACACATTAATGGAGACTGAGTTTTATGTCAGTGCATATATCCACAAAAGAAATAAAAACTAAACGTACTAACTATGCTTACGTAGGTCGACGAATTGGGCATGATAAACCTGCATCTCGTTATCAAGAAGCTATTTACGATATACAACCTACTGCTAATTTTCATTATCCGCCGACGTGGGCGAAAGGAAAAGAATTGTATGATGTGACAAACACATCAATTGTTATGAAGGATTGGTACAGCTTTACCGACCCACGTCAGTTCTACTACAGCGCTTATGTTATGGCTCGAGCTAAACAGCAAGAGAGCATGGACAATAATTTTAAAATGGCAGAAAAACACAACATGATTCTATCTCTGCCTGAAGAATTAAAAGCATCAATCAAAAAAATATTAACTCCTTTCCGTCACGTCGAATATGGCGCAAATATGAATAATCAAGATATTTGTGATCGATCGTACGGTGCTTCTATAGCAACTATCGCATCGTTGAATGGTTTCGACCGAATAGGTACATCACAATACATTTCTAAAATTATTTTGTTAATTGATGAAAATGAATCTGTCGGGCTTGATCAGGGGAAAACTGATTGGTTAGACGCTCCAATGTGGCAAGAGTTAAGGCATGCCATGGAAGATATTTTTGTTTTAGATGATTGGTTTGAAATTATGGTTGCTCAGAATATTGTAATGGATGGTCTTATCTACCCATTGATTTTTGATCAATATGTTCAAGAAGTAAGTGCTAAAGGCGCTACTGCTCTTACGTTGTTAACGCAGTTTATGAGTGACTGGTATGTTGAAACTACCCGTTGGACTAACGAACTCATTAAAGTCGTTGCAAAAGAAAGTGATGCAAACAATGAATTACTTTCTTCTTGGGTAATAAAGTGGACTGAACGTTTAAATAATGCGGTTTTACCTATTGCTCACGAGGCTTTCGCTGTCGGTGGCGAAGATAAATTAGAAGAAGCAAAACAAGCGTTACTCGCACGTCTAGTGAAACAAGGTCTTAAAATTTAAGGTATTACCATGTCAGAAAGCAAAGTATTTATTATCTTACAAAATAACGAAGATGCTCGCCCATTTGCAGAAGCCTTTGAACAAGAAAATCCTGAAGCGGTTTTTAAATATGATCAACCTGGAATGATTCGCATTGAAAATACTGGCCAGTTAAAAATTACAGAAGACGTGGTGTCTGAACTGGCGGGTCGTGATGTTGACTTGCAAGAACTACATTTAGTATTGGTATCTTTATCTGGAAGTGTGGATGAAGACGACGATTATTTTAAATTGTCATGGGATTAATTGAGGAGAACGATAATGGCTAAAAAATTAAATATGCGTAAACGCTATGAGTTATTAACTCGTGGTTTAGGTTGGGAACCAACTTACCAACCAAAGGAAAAAGTGTTTCCTCAAGAATCGTATGAAGGAATAAAAATTGTTGATTGGGATAAATGGGAAGACCCTTTCCGTTTAACCGCCGACGCTTATTGGAAATATCAAGCGGAAAAAGATAAGAAACTTTATGCAATAATTGATAGTTTTTCGCAAAACAATGGTCATTTAAATATAACCAATGCGAGCTATATCAATGCACTAAAGCTTTTTATACAAGGTGTTTCGCCATTAGAATATGGTGCTCACCGGGGCTATGCAAACTTAGCTCGTCAGTTTAGCGGTGAAGGTGCTCAAATAGCTTGTCAGATGCAATCCATTGATGAACTGCGCCACTCACAAACACAAATCCATACATTAAGTCACTATAATAAACACTTTACCGGTCTACATGACCCGTTCCACATGCATGATCATGTTTGGTATTTGTCTGTACCAAAATCATATTTTGATGATGCAAGATCCGCTGGCCCATTTGAGTTTATTACCTCAATTTCGTTTGCTTTTGAATATATTTTAACCAATTTGTTGTTTGTACCTTTCATGTCAGGTGCCGCTCATAATGGTGACATGGCAACGGTTACTTTTGGTTTCTCAGCACAGTCCGATGAATCTCGGCATATGACTTTAGGGCTCGAGATTATAAAGTTCATTGTTGAACAACATGAAGACAACCTTGAAATAGTGCAAGGTTGGATAGATAAACACTTCTGGCGCGCTTATCGTGTTCTTGGTTTGGTTTCTGCAATGCAAGATTATATGCTACCGGATAGCCCAATGTCATGGAAAGAAGCCTGGGATATCTATTTTGTAGATAACTGTGGTGCATTGTTTAAAGATTTAGGTCGATATGGTTTGCGGATGCCCAAATTTCATGAACAAGCTACTGCTGAAGCTGAACATTTAAGTCATCAAATTTATTTTACATTGTATCAATTTTCACATGCAGCAGCCTTTCAAACAGAAGTGCCATCCAAAGAAAAAATGGATTGGTTATCTGAAAAATATCCAAACACTTTTGATAAATATTATCGACCTCGTTGGGAAATGTATGCCGAGATGGAAAAACAAGGTAAACGTTACTTCAATGCCGGGCTACCTCAGCTATGTCAAGTGTGCCAAGTACCTATGTGTTTCACTGAGGTTTCAAAAGGAAAGCCTTTAGATATTTCTTATCGTCTAAGTGAATTCAAAGGGGACAAATTCCATACCTGTACTGATGCTTGTAAAGCTATATTTGATCATGAACCTGAAAAATATACTCATGCATGGTTACCTGTGCATCAAATATTAAAAGGTAATTGCGGTGGCGAGGGAATTCCAGATGTCTTGAAATGGTATCACTTCAATGCAGAAGATAGTGGCGAATATAAGGGGTCTGCGGACGATATTTCTTGGCGTGCAGCCCATGGTGAAGACAATGATATTGAAAAAAGTGCATAGGAGATAAGAAGATGGCAGTAAAGACAAATTATGGTGCTTATCCCGATGGAAATAAAGACGCGCTAGACACTTTTCACGGCAACCAGTTGGTATATTTCGCGTGGGATGATCATTTGGGACTGGGGACCGCGTTTGCTTTCCCATTTCCTCCTGAAATGCCTTTTGCGGCATTTACGGGTGACGTTTTACCGAATGTTTGTGGTGCACATCCTGATTTTGAAAAAGTAGATTTAGCAAAGGCTACTTGGATATTAGACGGAGAAAGCTTTATTCCAGATTTGAGTAAAAACTTAATTGAAAATGGTATAGGGCATAAATCACTATTACGTTTAAAAACACCTGGTTTAACCGGTTATAAAGGTAGTGGTAGTTAATTTATTGACTTAAAAAAGCATTAATCAGCTTTAATCTTGAAGCTGGTTAAATTTATAACAATAAGAGTAGATATTATGTCTTATCAAGTATTGATTGAGCCGCTTGGAGAAACCATTGAGGTAGAGGAAGGGCAAACTATTTTAGATGCGGCCCTTCGAGCAGGAGTGTATTTACCGCATGCCTGTGGTCATGGATTATGTGGCACATGTAAAATTGATATTTTAGATGGTGATGTCGACCATGGTGATGCATCTCCTTTTGCTTTAATGGATATGGAAAAAGAAGAAGGTAAATGTCTAAGCTGCTGCGCTATCCCAACAAGTGATTTAGAAATAGAAGCCGATGTAGAAGAAGATGAAGATGCGCAACATCATCCAGTGAAAGATTATGTAGGGGTTGTTACAAAAATAGAAACAGTGACACCACGAATAAAATCTATATTTATTGCATTGCCAGAGGATATTGAGTTTCAAGCGGGACATTATATTAATTTACAGCTCCCAGAAGTTGATGAATATCCAAGAGCATTTTCAATTTCTAATCCTCCTTCAGATAAAAATCAAATTGAACTAAATATCAGTTTAGTGTTGAACGGTAAAGGGACTAAATGGATACATGAAGAATTGAAAGTAGGTGATGAACTTAAGTTCAGTGGTCCATATGGTCGATTTTTTGTTAGAGAATCAGCACCGCAACCCATGATATTTCTTGCTGGTGGTTCAGGGTTGTCGAGTCCGAAGTCTATGATCATGGACTTATTCGAAAGAGATGAGAAACGTGACATTACCTTGATTTACGGAGCGCGTAATCAAGACGAGCTTTATTACCATGAATTATTTACTGAAATGTCTGCAGAGCACAGCAACTTCACTTACATTCCAGCATTATCTGATGAACCAGAGTCATCTGGTTGGCAAGGGGCTAGAGGCTATGTTCATATCGCAGCTAAAGAACATTTTAATGGCAAATTTTCTGGCTATAAAGCGTACATGTGTGGACCTCCGCCAATGGTTGATGCTTGTATTACAACGCTAATGCAAGGCCGGTTATTTGAACGAGATATGTACATGGAAAACTTTTACACCAAAGACAGTCAAGAAGCAGCAAGTAAAAGCCCTTTATTTAAGTCTATTTAACGCGTAGGACATTTGATGCTAAATAATCCTGAAATAGGTAAATCAATAAAAGCTAATGGAATTAATACTAATTACCATGATGTTGGAAAAGGTGATGCGGTATTGCTTATTCATGGCTCTGGCCCTGGTGTTAGTGCATGGGCAAATTGGCGCTTAACTATTCCAGCATTAGCTAAAAATAATAGAGTGATAGCGCCTGATATGATTGGTTTTGGTTACACAGATCGACCGACTGACAATATCTATTCAATCGATGATTGGGTGGCACAAATTATTGGTTTATTAGACGCTTTAAATATAGATAAAGCGTCTGTTATTGGGAATTCTTTTGGTGGCGGTATAGCTTTAGCGATAGCTATTCGTTACCCAGAACGAATAAGTAAGCTTGTCCTAATGGGCAGTGTAGGTGTCCCTTTTACTTTAACTGACGGATTGGATAAAGTCTGGGGATATCAACCTTCTATCGTCAACATGAAAGCACTGTTAGATATATTCGCCTATAAACGCGAGCTTGTTTCTGATGAATTAGCTGAATTACGTTATAAAGCAAGCATTCAAGAAGGTTTTCAAGAAGCTTTTTCAAGCATGTTTCCAGCACCCAGACAACGATGGATTGATGCTATGCAAAGTGCTAGTCAAGATATAAAAAATATTATACATAAAACACTAGTCATACACGGTCGAGATGATGAAGTTATTCCATTAAACAATGCTTATAAGCTTATTGAGCTTATTAAACACTCTCAATTGCATGTCTATGGCGAGTGTGGTCATTGGACCCAAATTGAAAAATGCCAAGAGTTTAATCAACTAGTGAGTCACTTTTTACATAACTGATTTGAGCATAATTATGGAAATTAGACAGACATCAAAAAAACATAAGATCACTATTCTTGATACCAATGAGACGTTTAGATGTTCTGAAAAAGAACACTTACTGATAGGAATGAGATCATTAGGGAAAAAAGGTATTCCCTCGGGATGTCATGGTGGTGGATGTGGTATTTGCAAAGTGAAAATACATTCAGAGAAAGATAACTATAAAACCGTAAATATGAGTAGAGCTCATATTTCAAAAGAAGATGAAGACAACGGTATTTTGCTTGCTTGTCGAGTATTCCCATTAGGAGATATTCAATTAAATGTAGTAGGTAAAATGAAAAGAAAATGCATTAATGAAAATAAAAGCTATGTGTTTAATTATTGATAAATAGACATTTTTAGAATTTCAATTGGAGTAAATATTATGGGTGTTATGAAAATAGGCCACGTTAATTTGCGTGTTTTAGATATGGCGGCGGCAAGAAATCATTATGAAAATATCATAGGACTTATTGTTACTGATGAAGACAAAGACGGTAATATTTATTTTAAAGGTTGGGACGAATGGGACAAATATTCAGTTATATTAAGCCCATCAGATCACGCGGGTATGGATCATGTTGCTTATAAAGTTGAAACTGATGCTGATCTTGATACCTTTACCAATAATATTGAAGCTTATGGTATCGCAGTAGAAAAACTGGCTGCAGGTGTTTTAATTGATTGTGGCAGAGCCATACGCTTTAAGCTCCCTAGCGGACACACCATGTGTTTATTCGCAGAAAAAGCGTTTGTGGGCAAAAGTACGGGTGATACCAACCCAGCGCCATGGCCGCTTGATGTTAAAGGTGTTGGTGCTCATTGGTTAGATCATTGTCTGCTTGTATGTCCATTGGATCCTGAAAATCAAATTAATACCATTGCCGACAATGTTAACTTTTTATCAAAATGTCTAGGTTTCAGGTTAACCGAACAAGCTTTGGTTGGTCCTAATGGAGATATTCAAGCGGTTGCTTTTTTAACTGTGACTAATACACCACATGATATTGCTTTTGTTCCGGGCCCTACAGCTGGGTTCCATCATGCATCATTCTTCTTACCTAATTGGGGCGATATATTAAGATCAGCAGATATTATGGCTATGAATAAAGTTAAAATAGATGTTACACCTACTCGTCATGGTATCACTCGTGGGGAAACTATTTACTTTTTTGACCCTTCAGGAAATCGTAATGAGACGTTTGCTGGGTTAGGTTATTTAGCTACACCCGATATGCCGGTAATAACTTGGACAGAAGAAGAGGTTCCAAGAGGTATTTTTTATCACTCAGGTGAACTTAACCCTGCCTTCACTGAAGTTTATACTTAGAAGGCGCTTGGTGCAAATTGAACAACAGCAGTGAGGTTGAAAAATGAAAATATCTGTAGACAGTCGCATCATTCATTGGCAAGCCGCAAATGCTATTGCAGTAGCGGCGATTGTTAAAGCTGAAGAATTAGGAATAGCCATTAATGTTGCTGTTGTCGATTCCGGTGGTAATTTGGTGGCATTTTTAAGGATGCCAAATGCATTTTTGCACTCTATTGATATAGCTAAAGACAAAGCATATACCTCAGCTGGCTTTGGTTTTCCAACGAGTGCTTGGAAAGATATTTTTGATAACGAAGCAATGCTCGAAAAAGGTATACCTCTTAGAAAACGCTTAGTTGTTTTTGGCGGGGGTATTCCAATACAAATCAATGGCAATCTTGGCGGGATAGGAGTGTCTGGAGGAACTGAAGAACAAGATATAATATGCGCTGAAGCAGGACTTGCAGCTATAACTATAAAAAACAAGTCCTCTTATGCGTAAAAATAAACGATGTTGAGAGTCGCAATTTTAGGAGCAGGTGGCATTGGTTGTTATTACGGTGCACGTTTGCAGAATGCGGGTCACAAAGTTGTGTATGTTGCTCGGGGTGAACATTTGGACGCTTTATCTTCATCAGGTTTAACCTTAAATCACCCCGATTTTACGTTTAAAGGCAAGGTTACTGCATGCTCATTATCATCATTGGTTGAGCAACATAAACCTACTGATTTCGATATATATCTACTGTGTGTTAAAGCCACAGCTACACAACAAGTTGCCAAAATATTACAAGCCTGGATCAATCAATTTCAAGAGCCTATTACTCTTATATCACTCCAAAATGGAGTTGATAATGAAATTATTCTTAAAAAGTATTTATTAAATTCAAAAGTCGTGGGCGGTCTGGCAGTTAGAATAGGCGGTCATATTACGAAGCCAGGCACGGTGCAAGCGAAAGGTGCAGCTCAATTAATTATTGGTCAATGGCCTCATGCAAATGAGAAACAGAACAGCCAACTAGTTGCTTGGTCACATATTTTTGAACAAGCAAACATTCCAACGCAAGTTGTTAATAATATTCGTTTTGAATTATGGCGAAAATTACTCATAAATAACGGTGTTAACCCACTGTCAGCGCTTACCGGACTGGATACAAAAAAATTAACACATCATCCCCATTTTGGAAAAATTGTTTATCAACTAATGCAAGAAGTTGCACAAGTATCCGTTGTTGATCATGAAGAACTAACAACAAAGGATGTTGATGAAATGTATCATTTGATTAGGACATTTGAGCCAATAAAAACATCAATGCTCGTTGATTATGAAAAAGGCCGTAATTTAGAATTAGACGAAATTTGTGGTGCTATTTTAAAGCGAAGTAAGGTGATAAATATTTCGGTACCGTACACAGAAGTTGTTAATGCGTTACTTGAACATAAACTCAAAAATAAAGCATGATTTGATGCTACCGACCTTAAAAAGTAGCTTGATAGCGGCTAGAGGAATTCCGTTAATGAAGGCTACTTTTGGTGACTGAAATACTGAAGTAACATTAGGTAAATATAGATCAAAATATTGAATGTTTTATCGTCATAAATAAAATAGGGTAAATTAAGAGGATACATTATGAAATATATATTATTGACCAGTTTATTTTTATTATCTTTTTGCAATTATGCAAAACCATACCCTGTTGCAGGTATAATATTAACTAAAGAAAATGTTTCACAATACAGTGATTTTATTGATGCACCATTAAAGCAATTGATTGAGCAGGGTTATGTCACCATTACGGTGGGCGATACATTTACCGTTCCCATGAATGATAATTTCGCTATTCAAACAAAAAAATTCCGAAATACGGCAACTATTAATACTAAAAACAGTCATTTACTAAATTATAATGGTGGACTACCATTTAGTAATCCCATCGCAGTAAATGACCCACAGGCAGGGCTTAAAATTGCATGGAATATGCGATATGCATATGGCGGTGATTCATCTGTCGTTGACCCATTTATATGGGATTATCGTGATATGAAAAACGATAAAATAGAACGAACTATCTCATTTGTGGGTAAAACATTGCGTTATAAACATAGAGTATCGTCCTTACCGGAAACCGATTTACCTGATAACAAAGCCGGAATCTTTAATGCGATATATTTATTGGCGACAAAACCATATGATTTAAAAAATACACAATTGTTAGTACATCGTCTAGAAGATGACTCAGCTCGAGAGCGCACTTGGTTGTATTTGTCAGTGCAACGAAGAGTTAGGCGCTTACCTTCAGGGCAATCAACTGATGCCTTTCTAGGCAGTGATATCATGATTGAAGATTTTTTGGGCTATAACGGCCGTATAATGGATATGAAATGGAAGCTGTTAAGTAGCGAAGAGATCTTGGTTCCCTTTTTTAAACAGACGACATTGATTCCAGATATAGAAGAGTCAAATGACTATTATTTTGGTCAATTTCATGGAAAGGGTCATTGTTTTCCAAATGTTCCATGGCAGGTTAGGAAAGTTTATAAACTTGAAGCTATTCCTAAATGGACTCAACATCCTTTGTCGAAAAGAATATTTTATGTAGATGCTGAGACATTTACGCCTGTTTTGGGACGTTTTTATGATAGGTCTGGAGATATTTGGCGTCTGGCAATAGGAGGTTTTTCACATCCTGATTATCATCTAAATGAGAATAAAGGCTCTGGTGTTATGATCCCCTCTCTAATAAGTATGATTGATATACAAGCTCAACATTGCACCACATTGAAAATGAAAACAAGTATTGATTCAGCCGATGTTACACGAAAAGACTTTACAGTGCAGTCTCTTAGAACAAAAGGAAAATAAACAAAGAAAACAATTGCTTGATAATGGTTTGTAGTATTCTCAAGCAATATTGTTTGGCGTTTTTATTAACTTATTTTAAACCCATGCATCTTTTTCGAAATTTAATACAACTTCTGCAGTTTTTCTAATGTGTTTTTCATTACTCTCACAAACACCCTTGATATCTTTAGCCAGAGCTGCTTCGTATATATCAGTATGTTCAGCATGGATATTGCGTTCAGTATGAATAACCTCACGCGCTATGTTGCGGTAGCGTTTATGTTGGTCATAAAGGATGTTATAAAATTTTAATAAAATATTAGAATTACAGGCTGAAACTAAAGAGTCATGGAACATTTTATTGTATTTTTCTAACTCTTGATTATCTCCATTAGTTGAGGAATACTCAATTTTTGATAAGCGATGAAAGGCAGCCACTACAGATGACTCCCAATCATCATTTCCATTCATAATACTAAGCTTAAGTACTTCATTCTCTATTAGTACTCTTGAGTTGGTAACATCAATTAAGTCTGCTTTAGTCATTTCTACAACACTAAAACCTTGTTGACCTTTTATAGTAACAAATCCATCTGAGCATAAACGGCTTAAGGCTTCTCGTATCGGTGATGCGCCTATATCGTATAGTTTTCTTAACTGCTCAATTTTTAATTTACTTCCCGGTATCAACACCCCGTGAACAATATCATCTCTAATTTTCAAATATACAATATCAGTTAATGTTTTTGCTGTTTTCATTTCAAATTTAACTCGATTTTCTGGTGCCTAAAACGTTCGTTTATCAACGATTTATCTATAAAAATAAACGCAATAGATTATACAAACTAACTTGTACTAAATATACAAAATTAAAACAGTTGAACAACTGTAACCAATATATATTTATCAGTAAAACAAAGGTAAAGCAACTCTATGTATATAAATGTTAATAATATATATATTTTAATTGTTTGTCGATTTTCTTGTGCTATAGTCTCAGATACAAGTTTTGGCAGGGGTATTTTTTGAAGTCTAAATATATAGTAATAATTTCAATTGTTATGCTGATGATGGGGTGTGAGGCGCCATTGCAATTAGATGACGTTTTAATTGAACAACAAAAGGCGACTCATCGAAGTGACCGACTTCAAAAAATCACCACTAATGGCGATGTTAATGTGGTTGTAGGATCTTTTGGTGTAATACTAACATCGATGAAAGAGGGGGATTGGCAACGACAAAAAATTGCTTCACAACCATCTTTTATTGATGTCACCAATTGTCCAGATAAAAGTTTTGTTGCTCTAACACTTGAAGGTGCTATTTGGATTTCTTCAAATAACGGTCATACATGGACAGAAAAATCACTGCAAAGTGAAGAAACCCCACAGGCAATAACCTGCGCACCAGATGGAACGATCTGGGTAGTTGGTAGTTTCAGTACATTTTTATCTAGTAAGAATCAAGGTGAAACTTGGCGAAGCACATCTCTTGATGAAGATATGATTTTATCTTATATCAAATTTTTTGATGCTAAAAACGGAATTGCTACAGGTGAGTTTGGCAGTTTACTCGAAACGAATGATGCTGGGGAAACGTGGTTTTCAAAAAATCCTATGCCCAACGAATTTTATCCAATTGCTTCTTTATTTACCAGTTTAAACGAAGGGCGCGTTGTTGGTTTGAGTGGAAAAATATTGTTTACCGATAATGGTGGTGATGAATGGTTTGTTGAAGAGTCGGGTACTAAGGCTCCTTTGTACGGACTGAGCAAAAGTCAGGACAAAATATATGCAACAGGCGCATTAGGTACGTTTCTAGTAAAAAATCTACAACAAAAAGATAGTCCTTGGCAATCAATTAATCAAAACACACGATCTTATCTTCGAGGAGCATTAGCTTTTGATGACCATGTGATCATTGTGGGTGGCAAAGGTTTCCTAAAAAATGCGTCGTTAAATAAGATTGAGAAAAAAAATGATTAATTTATTGAAAAAATTAAAACAAGTAGATGCGGTGGTCTTCTCTTTTCCCAAAGTAACAGCGTTAATAATATTAGCAATCACAGTATTTTTTGCTTTCCAGTTACCAAGCGTCAGAATGGCCTCGGATTTTGCTGATTTATTGCCGCAAGAACATGAGTATATTAAAACTCACAATAAAATAAGTGAAACATTTGGAGGTGCAAATAATATTGTTGTCGCCATTACCGTTAAAGAAGGAACAATTTTTACTAATGAGACACTGAATAAAATCTATAGAGTAACTCAATCTATTGATGGACTTACCGGTATAAATCATAATTTGGTGAGTAGTTTAACGCATAGGAATACACGTAAAATATGGTTAAATGAATATGGCACAATGAAATCTGCACCACATTATGACCCACTTAAAGAGGGGGGATATAGTGATGAGGAATTGCAGGTTTTTCAAAATGAAGTCGTCGCTAATCCGCGTGTTTATGGTTTATTAGTTGCCCCTGATCTATCCTCCGCCCTAGTGCGCGGCACCCTTAACGAAGGTGAATTAAATTATGAAGTTATATTTAATGAACTACAAAGTATTAGAGCGAAGGAACAGACTGCTGGGGTCGATATATATGCAACAGGCCAACCTGTTTTAATTGGTTGGGTAACTAGTTATGTTGACGAAATAGTTCAAATATTCTTATATACCGTTTTGGTTCTTATTGTTTTACTTTTAAATTACTTCAGACGTTTCTACGGTGTGCTTTTACCCGTTATTGGTATTATTTTAACCACAGTTTGGGGTTTAGGAATGTTGTCGTTACTCGACTACAATTTAGATCCTTTGATGATGGTAGTGCCATTTCTAATATCCGCTCGAGCCATGTCTCATGGAATTCAGATCGTTGAACGTTTTTATCAAGAACACCGAGTTATTCATGATAAAAGAATTGCAGCAAGGAATACTTTTGAGGGTTTATTTAGACCCGGATCGTTAGGTGTTATTTCTGATTCTATAGGTTTACTTCTTATTTCCCTGGGCTCAGTGCCGATAAATGATAAGTTGGCTATTTACTCATCTTTATGGGCCGCGAGTGTTGTTGTTACGGTTTTAATTTTTATCCCTGTATTACTTGCACTGTTGCCTGAAACTGCTCAAAAGCCTCACCGGCATTCTCTTTTGCATAAAGTATTCAAGAATTTTTCTCAAGTAGCTTGTACAAAAACAGGGTCGAAAATTACCTTATCAACAGTTGTTGTTTTGTATCTATTCGCTGGATATTTCAGTTCTTGGGTACAGGTAGGGCAATCTGAAGCTGGTTCACCTTTATTATATCCTGATCATGATTACAACGTTTCTTCACAATCAATTAATGACTTATTTCCAGGTTCTGAAGAGCTATATATTATTGCTCACTCAGATAAAGAAGCGGGACTAAAAGAGCCTGAAGTTATTAAAGCTCTAGCTGATTTTCAAAACTATATGTTACTTGACCCTGAAATGGGTGGAACCAAAGGTTTACCTGATTTAGTCACGCAAGTTAATCAAATTATACATAACACCGATCCTCGCTGGTTAGCTTTTCCTAAAGACAGATTTGAAGCAGGTGGATTGATGTTTACTTATATGATGTCGAGTCCAATCCCAGGGGCTTTATTAGAGTTCTTAGACCCTGAAGAGCAAAATGCCAATATGGTTTTTTATTACAAAGATCATAAAGGCGAAACGATCAGGCGAGCTATACAAATGGTCAAAGACTGGTCGAGTTCTCCAATAGCTCAAATTGAAGGTTTCTCATTAGAGTTGGCCGGCGGTGTTATAGGTGTAACAGCGGCAGTTAATGAAGCTGCATATGAAACCAATATTGTTGTTATCCCACTGGTTTTCTTATTAATTTTTGTCTTTGTAACCGTGTTCTATTGGTCTATTCATGCGGGGTGGTTAATGTTTGTTGCCATGTCATTTGCTACCACTCTTACTTATGCATATATGGGTATCGTTGGTGTTGGCATTAATGTAAATACCGTACCAATAATTGCCGTAGGTATAGGGGTAGGCATTGATTACTCTATTTATATTATGGACAGAATTCGTGAAGAATACATTACCCATAATAATTTACAAAAAGCCATTGAAGTCGCTATTAGCACGACCGGTGTCGCTATTGGCTTTACTGCCTTAGCCTTAATTGCGGGTGTCGTTATGTGGGTGTTTATTTCTTCCATGCGCTTTCAAGCAGACGCGGCTTTATTACTCATTGTTATGTTGGTATTAAATGCACTTGCGGCAATGTTTTTGGTTCCTGCGTGGATCATGACATACAAACCCAAATTCATTTTAAATGCAGTCTCAAAATAAAATAATAGAAAATTTATAAAAAGTGAATTTTAAAATTCATAAATAGTGTGGAACACAAAATCGAGGGGAAATATATGATAATAAAACGACATTACTGGAATAATATGACAGTAAAAAATAAATATACATATGTAATTGGGGGAGTGCTGTTAGCAACATCACTTTCTAGTTATGCAACCGATCCTGTTGAAATTGACGGCTTTGTTGAAAATGCGACTAGTGTTCGCGAAGATAGAGGTTTATCAAAATTTAGGAACACGTTGCAACTAGAGTTTGCTAAAAATCTAAACCGTTTTGGTGGATTTTACGATATATCGCTTAATGCTACTCTAAGAGCCAGCTATGACGGTGTTTATGATCTAAATGATGACGAGTTTGGTGCTAAAGCCGGTCGAGCGATTAATATTGAAGACCAAAATGTGGGTTCAGTGCCTCACGGTCAAGGTTTAGGATCTACAAACCCTAATTCTCCATATTTTGGTGCGCCACTTCCACCAAGTAATGTACTGGGTGTGAATACTGCGGCTAATCCGAACTCCGGTATGATTGTTTTAGGTGAACATTTGCATGAAACTGCAGGTGGTGTTGGTTTTGGTGTACCAGTACGCCCATGTGATGTTGACCCGAGAGGGTGTCTTCAAGGATATATGGATAAAAGCGAAAACGAACTAAGATTTTCAGAATTTAATGATAATTTAGATTTTATTCGTGAATTCTACTTTGATGCAAGCATGGACTTAGACAGTGGTACCTTTTTCAATTTGAAAGTGGGTAAACAGCAAATTGTTTGGGGACGTACGGATTTATTTCGTGTTTTAGATATTATCAATCCAGTCGATTTTTCAAGAAACAATATTTACGATGAACTTGAAGATATCAGAATCCCTACTTGGTCTGCAGCTGCTGAATGGCAGTTTGGTGCTAATGAAACCTTCAATGATCTCAACTTCCAGTTAGTTTGGGTTTTTGATGAACCCAGACCTAATAATTTAGGTCAAGGTGGTGAGCCAAATGCTATTTTAGATGCGGGCTCATTTTTCAGAGGGATGAATAATTGCTGGGAAAATGGCTGCACAGTTTCAAATTTTGCTGGCGGAACAGCTGCAACAGATTTTGGACCTAATCAAATAGGCATAAGACAAGCTAATGTGCCTTCATGGTCATTAGGCAACACTTCATATGGTTTTAAAATAGAAGGTGTATATCAAGATATTGGTTTCTCTGTGAATGCGTTTAGTTACCTTTCACAATTACCCAGCTTACGTGGTGGCATAGAAGCGATAAATAGCTTCACGGGTGAAAATGATGTTTGGCCATATTTGATTGCTTTTGATATTGAATTTCCTCGTATTAATATGCTTGGTGGTTCGCTTGATTTCTATTCACAGAGTATTGATTCTGCTTTTAGAGTTGAAACATCTTATTCAATGGGTGAAGAATTTGCCAATACACTACAACCACGTTTATTTTCTGACTCGGATGTATTTCGTTGGGTATTAGGTGTTGATAAAAACGTATTCATTCGCTCGATCAATCGTAATAAAGCATTTTTGTTATCCTTCCAAACTTTTGGTCAGCATCTGCTTGAGCATGAATTAGAAGAAGGTCCACTTGGTACTATCGGTATGCCTGATTGGAAAGATAATTTCATTTCAACGCTCTTATTTAAAGGGTGGTGGATGAACGATAGTTTAAGTCCACAAATTCTCACCGCATATGATTGGCGCGCTCATTCAGGTGTTGTTGCCCCCTCTATTGATTATATTACAGGTGATTTTCGTTTTACTTTAACGGCTAATATTAAGTTTGGTGATGGTGCTAAAGAATTTACAGATTGTCGTACTTGTAACCCGTTTAGTCCTTTTACTGCAACACCTTTGCATGAAGATAGAGATGGTAATGGCCTTCCTGATTCATACGATGTCGGTTTAAGTGGTTTTGAACCTTTAGGACGGTTCCGTGCTGGACCAATTGGTATGGCTAATAAAGAAAGTGAATTACAAATTTCACTTCGTTACAGATTTTAATTGATAGGAAATATTTATGAAATTATTCAATAAAATAAAATGTACTGTCGCTTTCTCAGCAATAGCATTGCTAAATGGGACAGTATTCGCGGGAGACGCGGTAGAAGCGTCTTTTTATCCTTATAAAAATGGCTTTCCAACGGCAGATAAAATTGTACCTGGCTTAGTTATTACTAAAGATAATGTTGATATTGCAAAAGATGTCTTAGACCCTGAAATGTTGCAGCATGTTAAAGATGGTTGGGTTGAAATCACTGTAGGCAAAAGCACCGACTTTATATTAAACCAAGAGTATATAGAGGCAACTAAAAAGAATGTAGATAAAATAACTCTACCAAAAGATAAAGGTAATTTAGAGGGGGGTTATATTGCAGGCAGACCATTCCCGGAAGAACCTGATTTAAATGATCCTCGTGCTGGTGAAAAATTAGCATGGAACTTTCAGTTTGGTTATAACTGGGGAGATAGTGCAGCAATAGATCCATTTTACTGGCGCTACCGCAATATGACAACAGACAAGATTGAGCGTGAATTAAAATTTGATTTTCATTTTTTAAACTGGGCTCACCGTGTAAATGACCAACCATTACCTGAGATCACCCCTAATCCATCGGAATTGTTTAGATCTATTTATGTAAATGTAAATGAACCCTATGATGTTAAAAATACTCAGTTATTAATTCACCGTTATCAAGACGATTTAAAAAGAGATAATGCATGGTTATACCTCGGATTTCAGCGTCGTGTTCGTCGTTTAGCGACAGGTCAAGTGACTGATTCATTCCTAGGTTCAGATCTTATGATCGAAGATTTTGAAGGATACAACGGTAGAATCTCTGATATGAATTGGGAATATCTTGGTACTAAAACGATGTTATTACCTTTTTATAATCATGATGAACAAGCGCTAACAGATGAGTTCAAGGATGAAGATGGTTACAAGTTTGTTGATTTTCATGGCAAAGGAGGGTGCTTTCCAAATGTAACCTATCAATTACGTAAAGTGTATATTCTGGAATCTTCACCAATTGATGGTAATCACCCTATAAGTAAACGTCGTCACTTTGTTGATGCTCAAACATTTACTTTACCAAGAACCATTATTTATGACAGAGCTGGTAAATACTGGAAATCGTGGATGATTGGTCAAGCCCATCCTGACCATCATTTAGCCATTAACAAAGGCTCTGGTGTTTCAGTCGATGACAGTTTTGGAATGATGGATGTTCAAGCAATGCATTGTACTACCGGACAGTTTAAAGGCATCGTAGATCCTAGTTTAAATCAACCTAAAATGTTTAAAGTACAATATATGCGTACTTCAGGTAAATAAAAGCGCTTTTTACTTGATTGTGGTGTCGTTATGATACTGAGAAGTTTGAAGTGTTTACCTAAGCTTCGTCCTTCTTAGTATCGACCTCTTTTTAAGGGGAAGTGACCACTGAGTAAAACCTTTATCAAAAAGAGTCAGGCTATTACCTGGCTCTTTATTCATTTGTTTAGCTGTTAAATAGCACTAAACCACATCATTAAAACTATATAAATTCAAGCTGCTCCGTGGTGCAAACTCATGCTTATCCTCTTGCGCTGTCTTAATGCTGCGTCATTAGAATCAAGGAAAGTTATATATTTTGGGGCTTAGTGTATCGGCTATTGAGCTAAATTAACTGCGGCAATAGGTCTCATTTTACAGTTCGTCAAGCAAACTTTCCTCTTAACTGGTTGGCATTAATCTTACAGGAGTTTTTTTGTTTATAAAACTTGATTAATTTTATATTAAAATATAAAATATCGATATTAATTAGTTTTGTCGATATTACTGCGTTTGTTAAATTTCCATGCCGCAATAATTAATACGAAATAAATATTTAAGGAATATTGATATGTTAGAAATAAAGAACTTCATTAACGGTGAATTTGTTGGTTCTGTTGAAGGTAAAACTTTTGACAATATCAACCCTGCTACTAATCAAAAAATTGGCATTGTGCATGAAGCGGGTAAAGTAGAAGTAGACCTCGCGGTAAAGTCAGCTAAAGATGCGCTTAAAGGCCCTTGGGGGAAACTTCCTTTGGCTGAACGGATGGCTATATTACATAAAGTTTCCGACGGTATTAATGCTCGCTTCGATGAGTTTTTAGAAGCGGAATGCTTGGATACAGGTAAGCCTAAATCACTCGCTTCCCATATCGATATACCGCGCGGTGCCGCTAATTTTAAAGTATTTGCAGACGCATATAAATCTGTTTCTAATGAATCTTTTATGTTGGATACACCGGATGGAACAGGCGCATTAAATTATTCTGTACGCTCACCTAAAGGTGTTATTGCGGTCATTAGTCCTTGGAATTTACCTCTTTTATTAATGACATGGAAAGTAGGTCCCGCATTAGCTTGTGGTAATACTGTTGTAGTTAAACCATCTGAAGAAACACCAAGAACGACTACGTTACTTGGTGAAGTTATGAATGATGCAGGTGTACCGCCAGGGGTTTTTAATGTTGTTCATGGTTTTGGTCCTAATTCAACAGGAGAATTCTTAACAACCCACCCTGATATTGATGGTATTACTTTTACCGGTGAAACTAAAACCGGTGCTGCCATTGTTAAAGCTTGTGCTGATGAAATACGCCATGTTTCTTTTGAGTTAGGAGGTAAAAACCCAGCGGTAGTGTTTGCAGATTGTGATTTAGATAAAGCCATAGAAGGCACAACACGTTCAGTGTTTTCCAATTGTGGTCAAGTATGTTTAGGTACTGAAAGAGTGTATGTTGAGAGACCTATTTTTGATGAGTTTGTTGCGCGTCTTAAAGCGTCGGCTGAAAAACTTAAATTGGGCGCATGGGATGATGAAAGCGCAAGTATGGGCCCTCTAATCAGTCAAGAACATAAAGAAAAAGTATTAAGTTATTACGAAAAGGCAAAAGCCGAAGGTGCAACTGTCGTAATAGGCGGAGGCGTACCAATAATGTCTTCGGAATTAAAAAATGGAGCTTGGGTTGAACCTACTATCTGGATTGGTTTACCGGAAAGCGCTTCGGTAGTGCAAGAAGAGATTTTTGGACCTTGCTGTCATATTCAACCTTTTGATACCGAAGAAGAAGCCATTTTATTATCTAATGATACTAAATACGGTTTGGCTGCATCTGTTTGGACTGAAAATATTTCAAAAGCGCATCGCGTATCAGCACAAATTGAAGCTGGAGTTGTATGGGTAAATTCTTGGTTTTTACGCGATTTAAGAACGCCATTTGGTGGTTCAAAACATTCGGGTATTGGCAGGGAAGGTGGCGTTCACTCTCTTGAATTTTATACTGAATTAAAAAATATTTGCATTAAATTATAAAAATTAACAATAGGATATTTAATATGTTAGAGCAATCATTAATTCAATCATATTCAGACGAATTATTTAATGCGTTATGTAATCGAAAAATGATTGAACCATTAACAAGCCGCAGTCCTGAAATAACGATTGAAGACGCTTACGCAATTTCTAATGGACTATTACAGAAAAGAATTACAATAAATAATGAAAAAGTCATTGGTAAAAAAATTGGTGTAACTAGTGCTGTTGTACAAAATATGCTTGGTGTAAATCAACCCGATTTTGGTTATTTAACCGATGCGATGGTTATTGATGAAAGCGAAATACTGTCACTTAGTACCAAAATGATCCAACCCAAAGCTGAAGGCGAAATTGCTTTTGTTTTAAAGCATGACTTAATTGGCCCCGGTGTCAACGCTAGCGATGTTATTCGAGCAACTGATTTTATCGCACCATGCTTTGAAATCGTTGATTCAAGAATTAAAGATTGGAAAATAAAAATTCAAGACACCGTTGCTGATAATGCATCATGTGGTTATTTTGTCCTCGGACAAGATGTTGTAAGCCCACGAAGTATTGATCTATCAACTTGCGGGATGGTTGTTGAGCTAAATGGCCAAATTATATCTACAGGAGCCGGCGCAGCGGCATTGGGAACTTCCCCTATCAGCTGTGTGGTATGGCTAGCTAATACATTAGGCAAGTTTGGCGTTCCTCTTAAAGCAGGTGAAGTTATTTTATCTGGTTCTTTAGTTCCATTACAAGATGTTAAACCTGGCGATCACATGTCAGTAAATATTGGTGGAATTGGACGTACAAGTATTCGTTTCAATTAGTTTTAACAAACTATTTAAGGTTGATTATTATGAAAATTCGCTGTGCATTAATTGGTTCCGGTAACATTGGAACGGATCTACTTTACAAATTGTTAAGAAGTGATGTTTTAGAACCTGTCTGGATGGTCGGTATAGATGCCGAATCCGATGGCTTAAAAAGAGCGCGTGATTTGGGTTTGAAAACAACACATGAAGGTGTTGATGGGTTAATTGAACATATAGAAGAAGATAATATTGAAATTGCATTCGATGCAACATCTGCTTATGTTCATGCTGAAAACTCCAGAAAATTAGTTGAAAAAGGCGTTAAAGTTATCGATTTGACGCCCGCGGCTATTGGTCCTTTTTGTGTGCCGCCGGTAAACCTTGATGCGCATTTAAACCAAGGTGAAGATAACGTCAATATGGTCACATGTGGTGGTCAAGCAACGATTCCTATGGTGTATGCGGTGAGCCGTGTTCAAGATGTTAGTTATGGTGAAATTATTGCGACAATCTCATCCAAGTCAGCGGGTCCTGGAACTCGTAAAAATATTGATGAGTTCACAGTAACCACTTCAAGCGCGATTGAAAAAGTCGGTGGAGCGGATAAAGGCAAAGCGATTATTATTTTAAATCCAGCTGAGCCACCATTAATGATGAGGGATACTGTTCATTGTTTGACTAAAGAGGAGCCTGATCAGGTAAAAATCACTGAATCCATATTAGCAATGGAAGCTGCTGTTCAAGCTTATGTGCCTGGCTATCGTATTAAAGAAGGTCCCGTTTTTGATGGTAATCGTGTTTCTATTTACCTAGAAGTAAAAGGTAGAGGAGATTACTTACCTGAATATGCCGGTAATTTGGATATTATGACGGCCGCTTCAGCAAAAACAGCTGAGATGTTTGCAAAGCAAATGATAAAAAATAGAACTTAGAGGACATATATAATGAGTAAAATAATTAAAATTCATGACATGTCACTACGTGATGGCATGCATTCGATAGCACATCAATTTACATTGCAAAATATGGTTGATATGTCTCAAGCTTTAGACAAAGCAAGAGTTCCTTTAATTGAAGTAACTCATGGTGATGGTTTGTCAGGTGATTCTGTTAATTATGGTTTTGCTTTACATAAAGATGAAGAATATCTAAGTGCTGTTATTCCGAAATTAAAATATTCTAAGGTATCAGTGTTATTAATTCCTGGGATCGGTACCGTTGATAATCTTAAAATGGTTGAAGATTTAGGGGTTAAAACCGTACGCGTAGCAACCCACTGCAGTGAAGCCGATGTTTCAGAACAACATATTTCTTATGCTGCTGGTCGTGGTTTTGATACCGTGGGTTTCTTGATGATGGCACATATGTTAAGTGCTGCAGAAATAGTAGAACAAGCGAAGAAAATGGCTGGATACGGAGCCAATTGTTTATATGTTACCGATTCATCAGGTCACATGTTACCTGATGAAGTTTCAGCTAAAATTGGATTAATGCGAGAAGCGTTTCCAAATCATGAAATTGGCTTTCACGGGCACCATAATTTAGGAATGGCGGTTGCTAACTCTATTGCTGCTGTTGAAGCCGGCGCAGATCGAATTGACGGCTCTATTGCTGGTTTTGGTGCTGGTGCAGGTAACACGCCATTAGAAGTATTTGCTGCAGTGTGTGATTTAAAAGGGATTAACTTAGATGTGAATCTAAGTGCATTAATGGACGCCGCAGAAGATGTTGCAACTCCTATAATGGGTGATAAATTACCAAGAGTGAGCCGCGGAGCATTAACTTTAGGGTATGCAGGTGTTTATTCTTCTTTTTTACTGCATGCCATTCGTGCTGAGAAAAAGCACGGCGTGCCAGCTCGTGAAATATTGTTAGAACTTGGTCGTCGAAAAACGGTAGGTGGCCAAGAAGATATGATTGAAGATGTTGCATTAGAATTATTAAGAGCAGGGGGATAAGCATGAGCACTTTATCAAATTCAACGATTGCAGAATTAGCTGAGCACTTGGAAAATGCAGAATTACAAGCATATGATGTTGAAAAAATCACCAATAAATACCCAGATATGGATTGGGAAGACGCTTATGATATTCAATGGAAAATTCGCTCAAGAAAGGAAAAACGAGGTACTAAAATAGCGGGATTGAAAATGGGGCTAACGTCGTATGCAAAAATGAGCCAAATGGGAGTTGATACTCCAATTTATGCTTTTTTAGCTGATTATTTCAGTATTCCTGATGGTGGCTCCATCCAAACAGATGAATTAATTCATCCTAAAATTGAGGCTGAAATTGCTATTATTACCAATAAAGAGCTTATTGGTCCAGGTTGTACTATCGCGCATGTTTTAGCCGCTACCGAATGCGTGGTGCCAGCGGTCGAAGTCATTGATTCTCGCTATGAAAACTTTCAGTTTGATTTAAAAAGTGTCATTGCTGACAATGCATCATCTTCTCGTTTTGTTACTGGTGGTAATCCTAAACGTCCTGAAGATGTTGATATGAAAACTTTGGGTGTGGTCATGGAGATCAATGGTGAAGTTGTAGCGACAGGAGCGGGTGCTGCGGTTTTAGGCCATCCTGCGGCAAGTGTTGCTATGCTAGCTAATATGTTAGCTGAGCGAGGCGAGTCAATTCCAGCTGGAACTTTCATAATGACCGGTGGTATTACCGCCGCGATTGCGGTAAAAGCTGGAGACAGTGTTTGTGTCAGATACCAAGATATTGGGTCTGTAAGTATGACATTTAAATAGGAGTATAAAATGCCGCTAATTCAAGTTACCATCATTGAAGGTCGAACGTTAGAACAAAAAAATACTTTTTTTGAAAAAGTTACTGATGTAGCTGTTGAAACTTTAAATGTTAAAGCGGCTCAAGTGCGTGTTGTTATTAATGAAGTACCAGCAACACATTGGGCTATTGGCGGAGTTAGTAAAGCAACTATTGATGCTAATAAATGACGTTTCGACATAAAATGTAATGTGATTTCATGATATTTAATGAAGAAAACTTAGAATCATTGCTATTAAATAAAGATTTAAAAGCAATGATTAAATTTGACAACGAAACGGGTATTATTTGGTTGGGACAACAACGTATGTTGTTGTTGCATTCAACTGCCTTTGGTGTGTTGCGCGCCGAGTTAATAAATTCATTTGGTAATAAATACGCGAAAAGCGTATTAATGAAAATGGGGCATGAGGCAGCGGTTGAAGATGCTGCTTTATCAAAGTCAATTCGCTCGGGTGAATCGGCTATGGATATATTTATGAGTGGGCCTCAACTTCATAGTCTTGAGGGCATGGTCAGTGTGAAACCTGTAGAAATAAACCTAGATAACACGAGTTTCTATGGTGAATTTATATGGGAAAACTCTTTTGAAGCAAATGAACATGTTCGTTTATATGGTATCGCCAATGAATCAGTTTGCTGGCAATTACTGGGTTATGCGGATGGATTCACAAGCGCGCTATTTGAACAACCTATTCACTATAAAGAAGTCGAATGCGTGGGGCGAGGCGACAAAAATTGCAGAATAATAGGTAAACCACTTGCTGAGTGGGATGAAGAAGAACAAAAGGAAACAGTTTATTCTTTAAAATCTTTAGCTTCTAAATTAGAATGTTTGGAAGAAGAAGTCTCTGATTTACGTATTGAAAAATACTCATCCGTTTCATCACAAAATATCATTGCTGACTCCGCATCTATCCAAGAAATAATTCGCTTACTAGATAAAGCTGCTAGTACTAATGTAACGGTTTTAATGTTAGGTGAAACTGGGGTTGGTAAAGAGGTCTTTTCTCAATATTTACACAAGATTGGAGAAAGAAAAAATAATAAATTCATTGCTGTAAATTGTGCATCCATACCAAAGGAGCTAGTCGAGTCTGAGCTCTTCGGTGTCGATAAAGGGGCATTTACAGGAGCAGATAAAGCTAGGAAAGGTCGCTTTGAGCGAGCAAATGGTGGAACTCTTTTTCTTGATGAATTAGGCGAGTTAAATCTTGAGTCGCAAGCTAAATTACTTAGGGTTATTCAAACAGGAGAATTAGAGCGGGTTGGTGGCACCGAAATTATTTCTGTCAATGTTCGAATTATTGCCGCAACCAATTCAAATTTATTAGACGCTGTTAAATCAGGTCACTTTCGTGCTGATTTATACTATCGACTAAATGTATTCCCTATTACTATACCGCCGTTGCGAGAGCGACCAGCCGACATACCTGGATTAGTTAAAAAGTTTATTCAAAAATTTAATGATAAATACGGTAGATCGGTTTCTACTATTACGGATAGTACGCTACATCATTTTAATTTGTATTCTTGGCCTGGGAATATTAGAGAATTAGAAAATATCATTGAAAGAGGCGTTATTTTAACCGATAACGACTGTAAAATTGAATCAACCTTGATATGTATCGGTATGCCAAATTTATCTTCGTCGTTTGAAAATATAAATACCCAAGGTTTGATAGAAAGCGATGATGAAGAAAAACCGGAATCCGTAGAGCAACCCTCATATAAAAATATGTGTTTGCAAGCTATATCATCTGGATTGTCCCTGAATGATTTAGAGGATGATTTGCTTAAATTAGCGCTCGAACAATCTGGCGGAAACATCGAAAAAACCGCACGTTTGTTAAAAATAACGGGTCCGCAATGTCGTTATCGAATGAAAAAAATAAATAAATAACTGAAGTGTGTGATTAAAAATAAAGTTGACGCGATCAGTAATATTTAGGTCCTCAGTTGAGTGGTTTTTCTAATATACCCGGATTCTGCGAACACTGACTTGGACTTTGACACAAATAGAATACATGTTGTCGACGACAAAGAAATGAGCTATTGGTTATTTTTCTAATATCCAATAGCCCTCAAGATACACAACACGTTGTTGTTTAAAACTTGTATGAAACGCTTACTCTAGCGTTTAGAGGTTCACCAATAGTAATGTTGTCATCATTATGAGCCGATGGATAGTAGTCTTCATCGAATAAATTCTCAATGTTCAACTGCACTTTAGTATTGGTTGATATGTCGTAATATAATGCAGCGTCAACACGCGTAAAATCAGGTAACTCAGTGCGGTTGTTCAACGATGTATATTGTTCAGACTGATAAATTAAACCTAAGCCAAAAGCCCATTTCTCATCTAATCGATAGTGATTCCAAACGGTAAACATGTTTTCCGGTACTTGAGACAATATTCTGTTTGCCAAGCTACCATCAACCACACGACCGGTCTCATCTGCGTCTAAGTTGCTGTACCCTGCGTTGATTTGCCACGCTTCAGTCAAATAACCCACTAATTGTATTTCAAAGCCTTTGGTTTTGGTTCCAGTAATAATCGAATTTTCAGGATTGTTTGGGTCAGTAACCGTGCCGTTCTCTCTGGTAACTTCAAAGACCGCCGTGGTAAAGCTCAAATTGTCCGATAAATTCCATTTAATACCAAGTTCTTTGTTTGCAAACTCCTCTGGAGCAAGTGCTTGTGAACTAAGCGATAAGGATAAAAACTGGTCTCCTGAACGAGGCAAAAAAGACTTACTAAGGCTGACATAAAAAGATAAATCGTCATTAGGTTTGTAAATAGCACCTAAGCGTGGGGATGTTTCGGTGTCTTTACGACCTAATAATCCATTGTTTCCATCGGCAACACCATTCGCAGCTTCTATCGCATCGGCCACATCTATATCGAAGCTGTCATAACGCAGGCCTGCAATAACAATAAATTGCTCAGATAGTTTTATTTCGTCCTGAATGAACAAGGACGTGAAGGTTACGTCAGATGCTCTGTCACGGACAAAATCGGTAAAGCCAACCGCTGGAACAAGCAATGGATCAGAAAAGGGGAATGTGATTTGGTCATCATTACTGTCAGCAAATAAAGTATCACGGCGGTTATTGCTGGTCTCTTGGTTACCATGCTCAGCACCAAGTAATAAAGTGTGTTCTACGCTGGCTGTATCAAATTGTCCAACCGCATTAAACTGCAGGATTAGATTTTCACGTTCAGTGATATCTTTGTAACCGTCCAAGGTCAACTCGTTTTCGCTAGCATTGAAATTAATTGGGTATAAATTCTGATATAGCTTGTTAAAATCGGCATATTGCAGGGTTGCATTAATTGACCAAACCTCGGTAAGTTGATGATCAATTCTTCCTCTTAATACATGCGCTTGTAGGGTTGTATGGTTAAGGTTTGGTGAACCAAAAAATGTTTTATCAACTCCTTGCAGCGGTTCGTTATTAAGTGAAGGTACGCCGCGGTCAACAACACGATCATCGTTAATATATTCGTATGAAAATACTAATTGAGTTACATCATTCAGCGCTGCTGTATAGGTAGGATTTATTGCAAAACGTTCACCATCATACTGGTTGCGATGATTGTTTAATTGCTCATAAAAAGCATTGATTCGAAATGCTTGGTCGGCATTCAGTGCTACATTGTGATCGACACCAACCACAGTATTTGCAAACGTATCGATATTTGCATTGAGGGCGGTGAATGTGTCTTTTGTTGATGCTGTTTTAGTCACTCGGTTAACAATACCGCCACCACCACCGCGACCAAATAAGAGTGCATTTGAACCGCGGAGGATTTCAACACGCTCTAAGTTATACAAAGGACGAAAATATTGAACATCGTCACGTAAGCCATCAATAAAAAAATCAGCCGTGGTGTTTTGACCACGTATTGTCATTTGATCTCTATGCCCTTCACCCTGGCCAATCGAAGCACCAGGGGTGTACTGCAGAATATCCGCTAATGATTGAAAACCTTGTTCTTGTATTTGTAGGTTGGTTATAACCGATAATGATTGAGGAACATCGACCAATAATGTTGGCGTTTTGAGTGAGTCGGCGTTTTGTTTCCCGAAATAAGCCCCACGCACGGTAATACGTTCAATATCGCTTGCAGTTGCAGCTGCTAAAAGAATAGGGCTCAATGCTACAGGAGAGACGGACATCATCTCTTCAGCTTGGATCTCATTTGGGGATAATGCAATAGCTATAGCGATACTGACAAACAACGGTTTAAACATAAAAAAATCAAAGCTCGTTTCATTAAGATGCGTGTATGATAGTAAACATACAAATGAGAGTCAATCTCATTTGCATTTAGATTTGTGCGTTAATTTGAGGAAATACGGCTTAAATGACAATAATTAAATACGTAAAGTGGAGTAGTGCTGAAATATGCTGTGCATTGTAACTAGCCGTGTGATGAACTTAAGAGACGATATTGCGACACAACAAAGACACTTTTGCCGTTATTTTTTTTGCTCATAATGCTCGTTTAATTCTAATGGCAGCTCAAAACCCCCTTCTTTTAACCATTCACTTGCTTCTGCTTTTCTACTAAAAATTCTTCTTTTGTAACCGCTTAATGTGGGAGCAACTGCGTTAATAATACCTAGGTGAGGTGAGTCATCTTCAATAATGTAGGCTGCGTGTGAAGAACCTGCGGCGACTAATCGATTCAGTTCAGCTTTTGCTGTCAACAAAAAATGATTATTACCACCTTTCCACTGTCTAAGGTCGGTCATACTTCCCCATTCTTCACCTCTGAGCCTGATTAAGCTTACTTTTACCTCAGAAATAAACGACTCAAGAATAGCCTCATTCCAATAATCATAAAATGTTGCTTCAATTATGTTTCCATTCAGGCGCAAATTATAGTGCTTCATAAAAATTTCCTCTAGCGCGATTATGTTTAAGCATAAGATAATTTAGTCTTCGCAGTCCAAATACACTTTCCCTTTACTTTTACTTATAAATAAAATGTATAGATCAATATCTATTTTGGGTGCTTTGGGTTCTTCATTGTTTTAACTCAACATCATTAATGACAATTAATTTGCTGTGAAATTCGATGGTCGTTAACCGAAATATAATAGCTCATTATTGTGTTTATTTGTGTGACTTTGAGAAATCGACACTGAATTTATTTCTCAATAACACAGCTCAGCAACAAATTTCTGACGTTAACGCAATAATAAAAAAGGCTTAATATGAAGCGCATATTAAGCCTTTTAACTGCGTTATTATTTTTTAAATATTAGTATTGTGCATTTCCAGGTGTTCTTGGGAATGGAATAACATCGCGTACGTTTTGCATACCTGTAACATAAGCAACCAGACGTTCAAAACCGAGTCCAAAACCGGCATGTGGAACCGTACCGTAGCGACGTAAGTCGCGGTACCAAGAATAATCTTCTTGATTCAGGCCCATTTCTGCTAGGCGTCGGTCAAATACGTCAAGACGTTCCTCACGCTGCGAACCACCAATAATTTCACCAATACCCGGGGCTAAAATGTCCATCGCGGCAACGGTTTTATTATCATCATTAATGCGCATATAAAATGCTTTAATATCTTTTGGATAGTTCTGCATGATAATAGGTGCGCCAACATGCTCTTCAGCCAAATAGCGTTCATGTTCAGACGACAAATCAACACCCCATTCAACGGGGAATTCAAATGTCTTGCCGCTGTTTTTCAGAATTTCAATCGCATCGGTATAATCCATGCGGACAAACTTAGAGTTCACTACGTTTTCTAATCGAGTAATGACTTCTTTATTTACCCGTTGTGCAAAGAAAGTCATATCATCCAGACGTTCTTCTAATACTGCTTTGAAGACATATTTCAATAAGTCTTCAGCTAATTGTGCAACCGTTGCTAAGTCAGCAAAAGCCACTTCAGGTTCAATCATCCAAAATTCAGCTAAGTGTCGACTGGTATTTGAGTTCTCAGCTCTGAAAGTAGGACCAAAGGTGTAAACCTTTGACATAGCGGTACAGTAAGTCTCAACGTTTAATTGGCCTGATACCGTCAAAAAGGTTTCTTTGCCAAAAAAGTCTTCTTTATAATCAACGTTACCTTGGTCATCATGCGGAATATTCATCATATCGAGAGTTGATACTCGGAACATTTCACCTGCGCCTTCGGTATCGGACGCTGTAATAATGGGCGTACTAATCCAAAAATAACCCTGTTCATGGAAAAAGCGATGTACCGCTTGCGATAAACAGTTTCTTACTCGGGTTACCGCTCCAATAATATTAGTACGAGGGCGCAAGTGTGCATGCTCTCGCAAATATTCAATACTGTGACGCTTGGCAGCCATTGGGTAAGTATCTGGATTCTCTACCCAACCCAATACTTCCAATGACATTGCATCTATTTCAATGCTTTGGCCTTGTCCTTCAGACTTTTTTACTGTGCCAATGACTGACACCGAGCAACTGGTTGTTAGACGTATAATTTCGTCGTAGTTTTCGAGGGTGTTTAGCGCAATCACCTGAATCGGATCGAAGCAGCTACCATCGTGCACGTTGATAAAAGAAAGACCGGCTTTAGAATCACGGCGGGTTCTAACCCAACCTTTAATTGTCACAGTGTCGTTGACACCATATTTGCCAGCCAAAACGTCGGCGACTGGTGCATATGTCATATTATTCTCCATGGGCATTACTAGATTTCACTAATTCGTTTTTTATTGCGTTGTTAATCTTCTTTGCGTTAAAACTTGTATAAAAAAAACGCAAGTGTAAAAATTAGCAAAGTTGTACGCAAAGCGCGCGATATTAGAAACATCTTATTTAGTTCTCAATATTGCTGCCAAGTATACTTAACTATGCGACGGATAACAGTAGGCAAATTGGATTATGCAGTATATTCATAAAAAAAATCATGCTGGAGGAGATGCTGGTGCGCAACCTGTAGACTTTGTCGATCGCCGTCAAACGGCTGCGAATAAAGAGCCACTTTTTAGAGTCATGGTTATTTTAAATGTTAGCGCTTGGATTTCACTCTTAGTCGCATTGGTTCTGTTTCATTATGCGCGCCCAGAGTTTATCAGCGGCGTACAAAAGTTTTGGGGGGTTAAAGGACGAATAGACTGGTCGCAAGAACATATCGATGGTTTGTTAGCCACATTGCAAGTCTGCCTGGGTTTAAGCTTGGTATCAATGATCCTGCGGGTCAGAAGAAATAGACGCAAGACAGATAACTTCGGTGTGAATCTGTTTATCTTAGTGGCTATTGCTGTTATTAGTTTAATCACTCTATATACCGCGATAAGCTAATATTACGCCCCGCTTAGTGATAAGCCAAATTGGGTTGACTAAACAAGACAATAGAATGAATACTAGGCAGTTGACTTAACCTTACGAACCATCGCAAAACGGCTTTGTCTGTAAATTGCGACACCTTTGTTATTTATCTAAGAGCTTGTTAATTATTAGATTTATGTTTCATTTGAATCTCAAGCTATATAACATTCAACAAAGTGTTTCTTTTTCGCTTCACATTACGCTTCAAAAAATCCTCTGCATTTCTTAACTAATTGAATTTAATGAATTAAACCATGTTGGCGTGTATTTTGTATAGTCGTTGGTGAGCGCCTTTTGGTTGGCGTCTTAGCGTAGCCATTTAGGGTTATATCATTAGGCTCAGAGCTTGGTAGTTTTAGTCAATAAATACAAAAAGCGTTTCAGCGCTTACTAAGGAAAAAGTATGACTGATTTTAAAAAATTAATGACAATTGCGTTAACCATTATGCTTGTTCAAGGTGTGTTGGCATTGCTAGTTTCGTCTAATGCGAATGCTCAAGAAAGCCTGATGACCACGCTTGATAACAATCAGGATGGTTTGATTTCTCTTGGTGAAGCAGCAGGACATCAAACGCTGCTTGAAAGCTTTAATGAAATTGATAGTAACGAAGACGGTTACATCAGTTTAGATGAACTAGAAGATAGCCAGATAACCATAGGCTGATATTTTATTAGATGCGCTGCTACATAAGTTTATGGCTCAATACATGGATGAGTGGGCCACTTTGTCAGTGTTATCAATATGCAACTATTGATGCAAAGCCCCAGCTATGTAATGCTTAAGAAAATTCTTCTCAAATTATTTCGTCAAGTGCAGATACGCTCTCTCAAACAACTCATCCTCGGCAGCTTCATTGTTGCACTCGTGCCCTTGTTTACTTTGCTTTGGCAAAGCCAAAGTGACTTAGCTAAACTAAATGCTAACACAGTAAAAGAAACGCAATTTTTTGTTAGAACAGCGGGCACTATCAGAAACTTAGAAAACATGGCTCTGGATATCGAAAGATTACTGCGACAGCACTTCGTTCTGCCAAATGCGACCCTGAAACAACTAAATGACGACTCCTTGAGTTTGTTTCAAGAACAGTTAGCGCCTTTCTGCCAACAACTTAAAAATTCGGATGCTTGCGGACACCTGCATCGTCAACTCATTCAACTCGAAAAATACAGCTCGATGACTAACAAGATAGTCCTTGACGCGCATTTGCAGTCATTTCGTTTAGCTATCAATACATTGAGCGATGAAGTGCGTGATACGGTCAATGAGCGCGTTTCCATGCAACAAGATTATTTATCTAAGTTGCAGCAAAAACAGGCGTGGTCAACAGCGGTGTTAACAATTTTATCGTTGACCCTTATCATTTTTGCTACTAAATTGATTATTAAGCCGGTCAATAAGCTAAAAAGTATTATTGATGCTATTGCCGAAAATCAAAACGATTTACCAGCAAAATCATCATCCGGACCACGTGAATTAATTGCCGTTGAAAAAGACTTATTTTCCTTACATAAACGGATGCAGCAACTAGAAAAAGTAAGAACGGCGTTATTACGTCATGCATCGCATGAATTAAAAACCCCGCTTGCCAGCTTCAAGGAAGGGTGTGCATTGCTTGCTGAAGAAATGGTAGGGCCACTGAGCGTGCAGCAAAAAGAAGTCGTAACCTTACTGCAAGCCTCTACGTCAAGACTAAATTTGTTGATTGAAAAACTACTCGATTACAACGCTTTACTGCAGCAAGCCGAACCTTCTATTGAGGATGTTAAAAGTACTGAAATTATCCAAGAATGTTTAACCCAAAATGGGTTAGCATTAAAGCAATCAGGTTGCCTTATTGAAGTTGCTGTAGAAGATGATGCAATTGATATCTCCACGGATGCAGAATTATTTAGACGAATATTGGATAATCTTATATCCAATGCAATCGCGCACGGAGCGCAACAAACCAAAATTTATATTTCAGTTACCATGGATAACAATCATTTTATTCTGGATGTTGCTAATCATGGCAATCCGATCTCAGGTGAGGCACGCAAAAACATCTTTGAACCATTTAAGCGAGGAGACTTTATGCGCAATGACCGAGTTATTGGTGCGGGGTTGGGTTTATCTATTGTTGCCGACTGTTCAAGATTACTCGGTGGCACTGTCACCATTGTAGATGTTAATTACGCGGAAGTGTGTTTCAGAATTAAATTACCGAGGAAGGATGCATAATGAAAATTTTGCTTATTTTATTTGCTATGTTTTCACTCATCGGTTGTGGATTGTTAAAACCATTAAAAAGCGAACCAAGTGAAGTGGTGAATTTAATGGCTACCAAATATTGCGAGGAAGCGGAGACAATTGCACTTTTTGGTGACTATTGTAAGCTTGATACTTGGTCGGATAAATTGATGTTATCGTCAACTATTGCATGGCCAATTAGGAGTGGGATGATTGAAGAGTTAGGACAAGACCCTAAATCACTGCTCGAAAAGGTGTTATTGAGCCAAAGTAATGACACACCTTATCGAAATCGTTTGCGTGCGCAAAAATGGATTGAAGAGCTGCAAACATTGTCCGACAAATCGATGACCCATGTGTTAGATATTCTTATATATCAGCCAAGTCAACAGTTATTGGAATTAGAGTCGGCGATTACTATTTTGAGTAAAGTTAATACTCGCCAAGAAAAGACGATTACGGCTCAAGCAGTTCAATTGATAGAAAAAAATGAAGAGATAGAGAACCAGCGCAAACAAGTTGAGCAATTGCTCGACATTGAAGCGTCGATGGTTAATCAAAATAGGAGTGATAACAAATGATCACAACTCCAACCGATACTGACAACTCGGCAGTTAGCAAAACTAAAAACATACCTCGTTTATTGTTAGTTGAAGATGACGAAAACTTATTACGCCTATTAACTATTCGACTGCAGGGCGAGGGCTACGATGTAACATCATCAGAAAATGCGACCAAAGCGTTACGCATGATGTTTAACAATAAATTTGATGTTGTGCTGAGCGATATTCGTATGCCAGGTTTGGACGGTTTGAGTTTTTTTGACGAAATACTTCATCGTTATAACAATTTGCCGGTGATATTGATGACTGCACACGGCACTATTAAAGATGCTGTAGCAGCAACCCAAAAAGGGGTCTTTGGATTTCTAACAAAACCGATAGACCACGATGAGTTAAGAAAAGTATTGGCGCGAGCCACACGAAAAAATACAACTAGCGATATTGGTGATTGGTGCAAAGATATAGTCACCCGTGCACCTGAAATGACCAAGTTATTGCATCAAGCACATCGTATTGCGAGTAAAAATGTGAGCGTGCTAATTAACGGTGCTAGCGGAACGGGTAAAGAGCTACTCGCAAAAGCGATTCACAGGGCGAGCGACCGTGTAAACAAACCCTTTGTCGCCATAAACTGTGGTGCGTTGCCGGAAAATCTGCTTGAATCTGAATTATTTGGTCATACCAAAGGAGCATTTACGGGGGCGGTGCAATCATCAATAGGATTATTTAGGCAAGCTCATGGTGGTACTCTATTTTTAGACGAGATTGGTGATATGCCAACGTCTCTGCAAGTGAAGTTACTGCGTGCAATACAAGAGAGAACGGTTCGACCCGTCGGCAGCGCCACTAACATTGATATCGACGTTCGGATTATTTCTGCAACGCATAAAGATTTGCAGCATGAGATGGAAGAAGGTCGCTTTAGAGAAGATCTATATTATCGTTTGAATGTGGTTAATTTGCGTATTCCTTCATTGAAAGAGCGTTTCGAAGACATTCCTTTATTAGCCGATCATTTGCTAAAGCAAAGTGCAGAAAGACATGGCGTAAAGGTGACTCGATTCGCAGCAGATGCACTAAAGCTATTAGTGACAAGTGATTGGCCCGGTAACGTAAGACAATTAGTCAACGTGGTTGAGCAGTGCGTAGCACTAACCCATACCCCTGTTATATCCTTAAGTCTGGTTGAGCAAGCTCTGTCTGAATTATCACAAAATTGGCCAACGCTGACTGAGGCCAGAGATTCTTTTGAATATCAGTATTTGTGCCGACTGTTGCAGCTTGCAGATGGCAATGTGACGCGTGCATCTGACCTTGCAGGACGCAATCGCACCGACATGCACAAGCTCTTGAAAAAACACGGTTTAAATGCCGCTGATTTTCGTGGTAATAAAGACTAGTTTGGATAAAGGCGCTCGATAGCGACATGAATTGCAGAAGTCAGTTTGCGCAATTGCTCAGGCTCAATAATATAGGGAGGCATGATGTATATGAGTTTACCAAAGGGTCTGATCCAAACATCTTGTTTTACAAATATTTGCTGAATTTCAGCCACGTTTACCGGCTGTTTCATTTCTACCACACCAATAGCACCGAGTACTCGAACCTCGGCGACTGACTCATAAGCATTCAGCGGCTCAAGTTCTTCGATCAGTTGTTTTTCTATGTTGGGGATTTGTTGCTGCCATGCTCCTTCGAGAATTAAATCAATACTCGCATTGGCAATAGCACACGCTAGTGGGTTTCCCATATAAGTTGGCCCGTGCATAAATACACCAGGGTCGCCAACACAGGTTCCCTCTGCCACTTCGTCGGTGCACAATGTCGCAGCCATCGTTAAGTAACCGCCGGTTAGTGCTTTGCCTAAGCATAAAATATCGGGACTAATTTGAGCATGCTCACAGGCAAATAATTTACCGGTTCTTGCGAAGCCGGTGGCAATTTCATCACATATAAGTAGGACGTTAAATTCATCACAGAGTTTTCGGCAAGCTTTAACATACTCGGGGTGATACAAACGCATTCCGCCTGCACCTTGAACTATCGGCTCTAATATCAAGGCGGCTATTTCATCATGATGATGTTCAAGTATTTCTCGCATCGGTAAGACGTCATCGGCATTCCACGTTTGATCGAAACGGGTTTGCGGTGCAGGAGCAAAGAAGTGCTTAATTAGACTTTGTTGAAATAAGCTGTGCATCCCATTTACTGGATCGCATACAGACATAGCAGCAAAAGTGTCACCATGATAGCCATTGCGCGGAGCGATAAGTTTAGACTTTTGCGAACGTCCCTGACATGCCCAATATTGCAGTGCCATTTTAATCGCTACCTCAACTGCAACCGACCCTGAGTCTGCCAAGAATACTCGATTTAAACCGTCGGGAGTCATGTTGATTAATTTACGGCATAAATCTATCGCCGGCTGGTGGGTGATACCACCAAACATCACATGTGAGAAAGCGTCGATTTGTTTATGTGCCGCCTGATTAAGTGCAGGATGATTATAGCCATGCACCGCGGCCCACCATGATGACATACCATCAATAAGCTTTTCACCGCCAACTAAAGTTAGCTCAACGCCGCTGGCACCGATTACTTCATAGCAAGGGAGAGGGTTTATTGCTGACGTATACGGATGCCATATATGGCGTTTGTCAAACTCGGTATTGTTCAAATATTAACCTACTGTATAGTTTTTTGTTTTAGTAAAGTTGACAACTTTGTTGGGTCACATAGACTAGTGGACATAATAAGATTAGTAAACCCTATAAGCACGATAAAACGTGATGGGACTAACAAGGACAATACATATTAATGAACACATTTACGACTTCAGCTACGCCACAAAACAATCAATTTGAACCAAGGCATGATTGGACTATCTCTGAAGTAAATGCGCTATATGCGTTGCCCTTCAACGATTTATTGTTTCAAGCACAATTGGTGCATAGAGCTCACTTTGACGCAAACTACGTTCAAGTAAGCACGCTATTGTCGATTAAAACTGGTGCGTGTCCTGAAGATTGTGCATATTGCCCGCAAAGTGCTCGTTATGACACCGGTCTTGAAAAAGAACGTTTGATGGAAATAAGTAAAGTTATTGAGCGTGCGAAAGAAGCTAAAGAAGCTGGCTCTACTCGGTTTTGTATGGGCGCTGCGTGGCGCAATCCAAAAGCTCGTGATATGCCATATGTCACCGACATGGTGCGCGAGGTGAAAAAACTCGGACTAGAAACCTGCATGACGTTAGGAATGTTAACTTCAAAGCAAGCGTTAGATCTTAAACAAGCGGGTCTGGATTATTATAATCATAACCTGGATACATCGCCTGAATTTTATGGCGACATTATTACCACCCGAACCTATCAAGACCGTCTAGATACGCTTAGCCATGTTCGTGATTCTGGCATGCATGTTTGTGCGGGTGGTATCGTTGGTATGGGTGAAACGGGTGATGACCGTTCTAGTTTACTGGTGCAACTCGCGAATCTTGACCAACATCCAGAAAGTGTTCCAATTAATATGCTGGTGAAAGTAGAAGGCACGCCGCTAGATTCTGTTGATGATTTAGAACCGTTTGAATTCATCCGCACTATTGCCGTTGCAAGGATTATGATGCCACAGTCTTTTGTGCGCCTGTCGGCTGGACGCGAATCAATGAATGAACAAATGCAGGCATTGTGTTTTATGGGCGGCGCGAACAGTATCTTTTATGGATGTAAATTACTAACAACGTCAAATCCAGAAACTCAAGAAGATGTGATGTTGTTTAATAAGTTAGGAATTAATTCAAAGCAAACTAAAGATTACTCTGATGAAGCATTTGAAGCAGCGCTAACCGACGAAATTTCAAATAAGCAAAACGCGTCGCTATATGTTGATGCAACTGCGAAAATACGCAAGCCCAGTATAGAAAGTAAAGCTAAAAAAGAGCAAGCGAAAAGTCAGACTGAGCAGTCGCTTAGCTAATGCCGTTTAATTTCTTAAAAATAGAGCTTGAGCAAAGAGTCGCTGATTCTTTACTCCGAAAGCGGGTGGAAATTGGCAATAATAGCCAAGCTATTATTGAAGTTGATGCTAAGCATTACATTAACTTTTCGAGCAACGACTATTTGGGCTTGAGTCAACATCCAGATGTGTTGCAAAGCTTTGCTGAAGGCTTGAGTTTATATGGTGCTAGCAGCAGTGCCTCGTCAGTAGTAACTGGCTATTCTCGGGAGCATAAATTATTAGAAAGTGATATTTGTGAGCACACGCCGTTCGACAATGCCTTACTCTTTTCAAGTGGTTTTGCGGCAAATCAGGCACTCTGTCAGGTGCTCTTTCAAACGGCAACTTCAAGCACTCAAGCGTCGCGTTATATCGTCGCGGACAAGTTAATGCACGCGTCATTCACAGACAGCGCTGTACAACTTAACAATGACTCAAAAAAACCAGTATTCTCAAGATTTAAGCATAACGATCTTCAGCATTTACAATCTAAGTTAACGTCAAAGACTGACACCTTAGTTGTCACCGAAGGAATTTTTAGTATGGACGGTGATAGGGGTGACATACCAGGCATTGTGAACGCATTAGAGAACACGACCTCAGATGCATGGTTAATGGTTGATGATGCCCACGCCATAGGTTGTATTGGCGAAAATGGCATGGGAAGCTCCGTAGTACCTTTGCAAAAATCAACGGCCAATGGACCTAAGATTAATGTGTTAATGGGGACTTTTGGTAAAGCGATTGGCACTCAAGGCGCATTTATAGCAGGTTCAAATGAACTTGTTGAATATATGGTCAACTTCTCCAAACATTACATTTACAGCACTGCGATGCCGGCTGCACAAGCGCGAGCGACTAGAACAAGCTTGCAAATAATGCGAAAGGGTATAGAACGTGAAGCCTTGCATAAGAATATCGCTGTTTTTAAAACGCTGGCAACCCAAGCTGGCTTGCCCATTTTAGACGTTGATGGACCCATTCAACCGATCATCATTGGTGATCCGATAACAGCGTTAGCAATGAGTACTCATCTAAGAAGCTTAGGTATATGGGTCAATGCTATTAGGAGCCCAACTGTTCCTAAACATTCTGATCGACTACGGATCACGCTTAGTGCACTTCATCAAGTTAAAGATATTCAGGCATTAGTAGATGCTTTGAGTATCACTATGGGCTGTTTAAAAACCTCAGGGTATCACAACACGTTTCTAACTAACGGTGCAAGCTGATGTACAACGCAGTTAACGAAATCCCTGATGCAGTAAATGAGCGGGCAGACTTACTAGATATCGCATATGATGAACAATGTCGTGAACCCAGAGACGATCTGATATTAGTCGAATGCACTGAGCTTAGCCAAGATAACAGAACGCAATGCCGCGCTCAGCGAGTAAATAAAAAATTGGTTGCTGAGCATTTTTCGGCCGCTTGTTCTAGCTATGATAAGTATGCCCAAGTGCAGAAACAAATTGCTGAAGTGAACCTTAAACTGCTTTGTGAGGTGATGCCAGGGCACAGTAAATATGCAGTCGATTTAGGTTGTGGAACGGGTTTGCATACTAGCTCATTGGCAAAAATGGCTGATAATTGCTTAGCCATCGATATCTCCCATGACATGTTGAAAACGGCCCATACCAATAACGCTGATATGGCGACGGCTGCCAATAAAGCAATCCTGTATTGTACTGGTGATGCCGACAGTTTGCCGCTTCAAACGCAATCCATTGATGTACTTCATTCATCAATGGCATTGCAGTGGTGTGCCTCGCCTAGCAATACCATTGCTGAAATTGCTCGAGTACTGTCAACTAATGGGTCAGCACAACTGGCTATTATGCTTGATTCGTCATTAGATGAACTCCGACAAGCATGGCAGAACATTGGCTTAGCACCAAGAGTAAATGAATTTTTTAGTCAAAAACAATGGCTAGAAGCAACTCAAAATTTGCAAACTTATCAACTCAGCGCAAACGCAGTTACGCAAATAAATGTAGAGCACCAGGTACGTAGTTTTACAGAATGGCATCCGAGTAGTTTGCACATGCTAAGGGCATTGAAAAGAATTGGTGCTGCGACAAAAAGCAACGGTGCGCAAATAGATGAAAATAGTCGTTTACAATTGGTATCAGCAACATCAGCGGCTATGAGTAAACAAGAGCTACTTGAACTCGACGAACAAATGCGCCAACAACGACAAGCGTTGTCTGCACAATCAACGCAACGTAAAGCAAGTGATAAAGAAGAGACTAACCAAAGCTTGCCACTAACTTATCAAATTTTATTTCTATCTATCAAAAAAATACAGAGCTAACAATGAAAAGTGTATTTATTACTGGTACCGACACGGATGCAGGGAAAACCTATGTGAGCGTTTTGTTGCTCAATGCAATTAATCGTGCAGGCTTTAATAGCATCGGTTTTAAACCGATTGCAGCCGGTTGTGAGCAAACACCACAAGGTTTACGAAATGACGATGCCCTGAATTTGCAGGCTGCCGCGAGTCATCAACTTCCCTACAAATTGGTTAACCCAATTGCGTTTTTTCCACCTATTGCTCCGCATATCGCTGCCGCCCAAATTGGGGTTGATATTGATATGCAACGAGTCTCGGATACGTTGAAAGCGTTACAAAACCAAGACGCTGATTTCTTATTAGTAGAAGGTGCGGGAGGATGGCGTTTACCTACATCATTGCCATCACCTTCAGCACCACCTTCAGCACCACCTTCATTGTCTCCATTACCGACTAGCTTTGATGTGAGTGAGCGCGTTCCATTAAATGGCAAAAAAAAAGTGATGTTTTTATCTGATTTCGTCGTCCAAGCCAATCTATCGGTGATACTTGTTGTGGGAATGAAACTAGGTTGTTTAAATCATGCGATGCTTACTTTTGAACAAATTAAACGAGATAATTGTGCAATTGTCGGTTGGATTGCAAATCAGATAGATCCAAACATGAACTGTTACGCTGAAAACCTTGCATCGCTACATTCACTTATTGACGCTCCCTTTCTTGCTGAAGTTAAGCATGAGCAACAAAGCATAGACTTTGCTGCTAGCACGCTAAAGCATATTATGGGCTAATTATAGGTAAACTGACATATCACTGCCTGCGGGGATAATTTTTTGTTGCTTTGCAGTAAATACGACAGTATCAAGTTGACCTAGAAGTGTCCGTTGCTGACCTTTACGAAGCAGTGCACTTCCTTCACGAAGGCCTATAACAGGCACTTCAGGATACAAAGTACAGAACTCTGCGGTGCGCTGATCTCGTGTTTCACCATTGTGATGAGGTGCAACGTAATCTGTTTAATCATTCCACGGCACTGTTACACCATCAAACGGGATGAACAACACGTCGGTAATCTCAATTAAATGTTCTTTTATCATTAATTCAGCATGATATGGGTATGGCTCATGGTTCTTCCTAGAACTGCTTAGCATAAGTACTTTAGCCAAATCAAGCGTATTAAATTGTTATCCTACTAAATTGATATAAAAACTGATGTTAACAAGAGAGTGAATTGTTATAAACTTGTATTCTCGTTTTTTATTTGAAAACATAGGTCGTTTGACCTAAAAACAAGGTAAAGGTAATCCATGTCGTCGCCAGCAATACTTTTCGTCTGTTTAGGAAATATTTGTCGTTCACCCACGGCGGAGGGGGTATTTACTCTAAAAGCGAAGACCCTGGGGCTTGATTTTAAAATTGATTCCGCAGGCACTGCGGGTTATCACAAGGGGGCAGCGCCAGATAAACGTTCTCAAGAGGTCGCTAACGCCCGAGGTTATGACTTGTCTCGCTTAAAATGCAGAAAGGTAAACGAAGAAGACTTTACCGACTTTGATTTAATTTTAGGCATGGACGAAGCTAATATAAGAGATTTAAAACGCAAATGTCCCGAAGAATATCATTTCAAGATAAAGTTATTTTTAGATTACGCACAATCCGAAGTTGATGAAGTTCCTGACCCTTATCATGGCGGCAAACGAGGCTTTGAACTGGTTCTTGATTTAATTGAAGATGCATCAGATGGCTTATTAAAGCATTTGACAAAATAAGAGCCTCAATGAGTCAACGTAAAACTATTGTTTCATCCTTTATTCTATTTACCTTTGTAGTTACCTTGTTTGTCTTCGCTGATGGGCTCGCTTGGATGAATATAGATATTGAACAACATATTTTCATCAATATTCGGCTACCCGTTTTATTAACTGCTATTGCGGTTGGTGGTGCTATTTCGATTAGCTCAGCAGCACTACAAATTTTATTGAGAAATCCTTTAGCGGACCCCGGTATTATCGGGATTAGTGCTGGAGCAAGTTTAATGGCGACACTTGTGCTACTGACCGGAAGTGTTGCGTTGTTGCCTAGTGTTTTTGATTCTGTTACTTATTATATACTTCCTATTGCGTGTTTTATTGGCGCTTTGTTAAGTAGTTTTATTATTTATGCGTTAGCTCGAAAGCTTCAAGCCTCAATTAGTGCAGTGATTTTAGCTGGTATCGGTATTTCGACGATTGCTGGGGCAATCATCGGGTGGCTATTTATATACGCTCCTCCACAGTCAATTAAAAACTTAAGCTTTTGGTTAATGGGGAGTTTGCACAATACTAATTTCACCAGTCTTGCTGTCGCTCTACCCATCATTTGTATTTCAGGAGCGTTGCTCATAAGACAGGGGAGGAAGCTTAATTGCTTATATCTCGGTGGTGCGTCGGCACAACTTAAAGGCGTTGACCCTATTCAGTTAGAACGCAAGATACTTTTCCTAGCGGCGTTGTTAGTAGGAACCAGTGTGTCTATCGCTGGAAGTATAGCGTTTATTGGACTACTGATACCGCATTTTGTAAGGCAATTAGTCGGTCATGATAATCGTGTGGTGTTGCCTGTCTCTGCTTTAATGGGGGCATCGTTGCTGATAATAACAGCATTAATCAATGAATGGTTATTCGATATGATTGTGCCCGTATCAATGTTAACCGCCACAATAGGCGGTCCATTATTTATTTATAGTCTGTTGAAGCAGCCTAGCGTGCTCACCAATGCTAACCGCGACTAAATGCGAGTGTCGATTGCACCGCTTTATGCCACTGAACTAATAATTTCTGTCGCACGGTTTTATCAATATTAGGTGTAAAGCGTTTTTCAATTTTCTTTTGTGCAGCGATATCAGCTAGATTTTTATATAGCCCTAATTGTAAACCAGCTAAGTATGCGGCGCCTATTGCTGTTGTTTCCATATTTTGTGGACGTTCAATTTCAACTTGCAATATGTCTGACAAAAACTGACATAACCAGTCATTTGCTACCATTCCGCCATCAACGAGTACCTTTGAAGAGGCAATCCCATCACTTTCCATTGCATGTTGTAAGTCATAGGTTTGGTAACATACAGCTTCAAGCGCAGCGCGCGCGAAGTGTGCTTGTGATGTGCCGCGTGTCATCCCGTATAAACTAGCTCTAGCATCAGGATCCCAGTGTGGCGCACCCAATCCAGCAAAGCCTGGGACTAAAAATACACCATGGTCATAGTCGAGTGACTCAGCTAATGCTTGACTTTCTTGAGCGTCGTTAATAACGCCAATACCGTCACGTAACCATTGAATGTTAGCTCCAGCGGTGAATATCGACCCTTCTAACGCATAGGTCGTTTCGCCATTTAGGGTATAGCCGATGGTCGTCAATAATTTATGTTTTGATTTAAGTGCTTGGTTACCCGTATTTAGCAATGCAAAACAACCCGTACCATAAGTCGACTTTAAATCACCTTGGGAAAAACAACACTGACCGAATAACGCAGCTTGTTGATCACCAGCAACGCCAGCAATCGGCAATGAACGGCCAAATAAGCTAGCTTCAGTTTGGCCAAAGTCATCTGAGCATTCTAATACTTTAGGTAAAACAGAGGCGGGAACATCAAATAGACTGAGTAACTCTTCATCCCAACACAAGCTGTGAATATTGAAAAGATTGGTACGCGATGCATTGGTTGTATCGGTTACATGATTGACACCACCGGTTAAGCGCCAGATTAAAAAGGAATCAATAGTACCAAAGGCGAGTTTACCTTCATTTGCAAGTTTTCTTGCGCCATCTACTTCATCTAATAACCATTTTACTTTTGATGCCGAGAAGTAAGGGTCTAACAATAAACCTGTTTTGGCGGCGACGTTATCTTCATGCTCTTTTATATTATTACAAAAAGCAGCAGTGCGGCGGTCTTGCCAAACAATCGCATTGTATATTGGTTTACCCGTTTCTCGGTTCCATATCACAGTAGTTTCGCGTTGGTTGGTAATGCCAATACCTGCAACGTGTACGTCTTTTAGATGCGCGTCATGCAATACCGATTTACATGTTTCAACAGTGGTTTTCCAAATCTCTTCAGGGTCATGTTCAACCCAACCGTTGTTAGGATAAAACTGCGTGAATTCTTTTTGGGCGGTAGCTATTTTAGTGCCGTCCAATGCAAATACGATAGCCCGAGTAGAAGTGGTTCCTTGGTCTATTGAAAGAACTCCTGATGTTGTAGACATGTTGTTCCGCCTTTATTGTATGATATTGCGTGAGCAAACCTTTGTTTTAGATTAAGCAGTTTCTAATGACCTTGCAAATCACTTGCGTTGGTAATAACACATTTACGCACAAACAATGCAAACATTTCGTTGACACTAATTATGCGATGCAATCAATATTACAACACACAGCCATCAGAATTTAATATTAACAAGCCTTGAAAGAATAATAAATCATATATATCATATTTGAACATATGGTTTACAATGTAGTGGCATAAAATCAATAATCGTTAAGAATTTAGAGTGAAGGGTGTGGGTTTATGATTTTAAGAGAAACTAATATAACCAAGCTATCTGCTGAGGTATTCGACGTGCTTGTCTTGGGTGGCGGTATTAATGGCGCTGTATCAGCGGCCTCTTTATCAAGGAAGGGCGCCAGTGTCGCTATGATTGATAAAGGTGACTTTGCTTGCCATACTTCCTCTAATTCGTCTAACCTCGCGTGGGGCGGCATTAAGTACTTAGAAAATCATGAATACCTTCTAGTTAATAAATTATGTAAAAGCCGTAATCATTTAATGCGAAGTTATCCTTCAACGGTGCAAGAAATTCGTTTTTTAACCACATTACAAAAAGGCTTTCGTTATCCTGCCTGGTTTGTCTTTATAGGTACATGCTTGTATTGGCTCATGGGGCGATTTTTTACCCAAATGCCTACCTTTATGTCTTCAAAAAAAATTAAAGAAACTGAACCCGCCATTGATATATCAAATGCGCAAGGCGGGTTTGAATATTCAGATGCATTCTTACATGATAATGACGCTCGCTTTGTTTTTAATTTTGTGCGCAGTGCAATGGACAACGGGGCTGTTGTTACCAATTATGTTGGAGCTCACGGCAGTGAACGAATAGACGGCATTTGGTATACAAAAGCGGTCGATGAGCAATCAGGCAAAACATTCACTATCCAATCTAAAGCAATTATTAATGCCTGCGGTCCAATGGTGGACAAGTATAATGACGACACTAAGCAAATCACTGAGCACAGTCATTTGTTTTCTAAGGGCGTGCACTTAATTGTTGATAAGCTCACTAAGGTGGATAAAGTGTTGGCCTTTTTTGCATCCGACGGGCGTTTGTTTTTCGTCATTCCTATGGGCCAAAAAACCTGTATTGGTACAACCGACAATCAAGTAGAAAACCCGAAGACGTCAGTAACAGAGGCAGACCGAGACTTTATTCTTGATAACGTAAATGCACTGTTAGATTTGCAAAAACCATTAACCAGAGATGACATTATTTCTGAACGTTGTGGTGTTCGTCCTCTCGCTGTTAAGGGCTCAGGAGGCACTGCTGATTGGGTTCAGCTGTCTCGTAAACATGCCGTGGACGTTAATAAAGAAGACAAGTATTTGAGTATTTTTGGCGGCAAATTAACCGACTGCATTAATGTCGGAGAAGAAATTGCAGACCTTGTCGAAGATTTGGGCATTTTATTACCCAATAAAAATGCTATTTGGTATGGTGAGTCTTCAACTGAAATTAAAAAAGAATTTGAATATAGGGCTAGGCTTATCGGATTAGATGATATGACGCCAAGTTACAGTTCAGAAAAGCTCACGGTTAGATTGTGGCGTCGTTACGATATTTATGCATTGCAAATTCTTGATGAAATTCAACGTGATCCGGCCCAAGCTGAGCAATTGATGCGCAATGCCGAATATTTGCGAGCCGAAGTACATTATGCGGCAAGAAGAGAAATGATCACAAATCTCGAAGACTTTTTGCGTCGCCGTTCGAAAATTGAAATGGTGCTACGAAAAACGGAAATTATCAATACACCTGGAATTATTGAGGCTTGCCAAATTTTGTTCGGTGACCAAGCGGAACAAAAACGTAAAGAGTACGTTGATAAAGTACTCAAAGACTACCCCGATGCACCCGTGGCTCAGCCCAAAGTAGCATCTTAGAAGACTCATATTGGCTTGCTTTACAGTCTTTAAATAGAGACACTAACGGCTTGGTAATATACATCAAGCCGTTTTTTATTTTAAGGTATCACTTTCTGTATGCTAGCCGTCTCTCAAGTGCTCCTTGAACATCGCCTAAAAAATATTAATGTCAGCATGCGTGCTGGTGAGTGTTGGCACGTGCTTGGTCAAAATGGAGCGGGTAAAAGTTCACTGTTTGACGTTATAGCCGGGTTAGTAAAGCCTGATAGTGGTGTGGTTAGACTAAATAGTAGTGATATTTGCGGGTTTCCAATTTCCGTTTTGGCTACTAAATTGGCGTATTTGCAACAGCATTATGCATTATCATTTTCGCTCAACGTGTCAGAAATTTTAACTTTTTACGCGGGACACAATGATATTCCGCATGAGATTGACCAGGCACTTGTAATCACGCCATTGTTAAATCATAAATTAAATAACCTCAGTGGTGGTGAACAGCAACGTGTGCACATTGCACGGTGCCTGATGCAAGTTTGGCATAGTATTAATAATGGCGACGCCTTGATTCTGTTAGACGAGCCGATCCAGAGCCTTGATGTTGTATTTCAAGAGAAAACCCTCGCGCTGCTTAAAGTACTAGCACAGAAAGGAAATTTGGTGATACTGAGCATTCATGATGTGAATCTGTCTCTGCGTTATTGTGATCATGTTTTGATGATAAAAAATAAATCGGACTTTTGTACTGGTGAAGTTAAATCTGTGATGACTGCTGAGAATATAAGTGAACTCTACAATTATCCGTTTACTGAAGTTATAAACGACAGCAACTCAGAAAAATTCTTTATTAGAAGCCCACTTTAAAGCCCCTTATGGTATGCTACAGGCACTGTTCTGCTTGAGCTAATCAATTGTTGGTAAGTATATAAATAGAGACAAAAAACAACTATTGAATCAAACGCTCAAACATCAAATACAACATTTAAAAACACTAACAATACAAAATAGAGTAGAAGGAAACACCGTGAGTCAATGGAAACCCGATAGTTGGAGGTCAAAGCCGATACTCCAACAACCTACATATCAAGACCAACACGCACTCAAAGAAATTGAAGCTAAACTAGCGGGTTATCCGCCGTTGGTATTTGCTGAGGAAACACGTCAACTCTATAAACAACTTGGCGACGTATGTGAAGGTAAAGGTTTTTTGCTGCAAGGTGGTGATTGTGCCGAATCATTCGACGAGTTCAATGCACCTAAAATTAGAGATACTTTTAAAGTTATTCTGCAAATGGCTATAGTATTGACTTTTGCGGGTCGCTGTCCGGTTACAAAAGTTGCTCGTATGGCTGGGCAATATGCCAAACCACGTTCAGCTGATTTAGAAACCATTAACGGTGTTACATTACCTAGCTATCGCGGGGATATTGTAAATGGATTTGATTTCACACAAGCTTCTCGTCAACCTGATCCTAATCGTTTAGTTGAGGCTTACAACAAAAGCGCTGCGACACTCAACTTATTGCGAGCATTTGCGCAAGGTGGGTTAGCAGACTTGCATCAGGTTAATCGCTGGAACATGGCGTTTTTGGAAAATAATCCATTAAAAGAACGTTATCAAGATATGTCGGATCGTATTCAAGATACATTGTCGTTTATGGATGTGATTGGTATAAATGCACAAAACAATAGTTCATTGCATGAAACGACACTGTTTACCTCGCATGAAGCTTTGCTATTAAATTATGAACAAGCATTAACACGCATCGATACGTTAACTGGCAAGCCGTATAACTGCTCTGCGCATATGCTGTGGATTGGTGAGCGAACACGTCAATTAGACCACGCCCACGTTGAATTTTTTAGTGGTATTAATAATCCCATTGGTGTGAAAATTGGACCAAGCATGCAGGCAGACGAATTGATCCGATTGATTGATGCGTTAAATCCAAACAATACACCAGGAAGATTAACCTTAATTACGCGCATGGGAGCAAACAATCTAGGTGAAAATTTACCTCGATTGCTACGTCGAGTTAAAGCTGAGGGTCGCAATGTGGTTTGGAGTTCAGATCCAATGCATGGTAATACCATTACGTCTTCAAGTGGCTACAAAACACGTAATTTCGATGCTATTTTGACCGAGATTAGACAATTTTTTGATGCTCACAAAGCCGAAGGAACGCATGCTGGTGGTATCCACTTAGAAATGACCGGTCAACATGTGACCGAGTGCACAGGTGGCGCCTATAAAATCAGTGATGCAGATTTAGCTGAAGCATATCAAACGCAATGTGATCCTCGTTTAAATGCAGACCAAGTGTTAGAAATGGCATTTTTAGTCGCCGATCATTTAAAGAGTGCGAAAGCGTAGGCTAGTCAATAGGACTAAGTTCGCGGGTAAATCAAACAAGTAGCATTTAAAAAGCCGACATTATCTAATAATGTCGGCTTTTTAAATTTTAGTTGCAGTGTGAATAACAATTTTCGGATAAGGAAGAAAGTACGTGTTCTGAAACCACTTTTATATGCGTTGACTTGGATAAAATGCGGATACTTCCGACTGAAACTCACTCTCAGTAGTATCAGGGGATATAATCCCTTTATATATTGACATCATAAGTTGTTGATAACGATAACGCGCTCTTCTTCGGTCAACACCTGAGTGAAAACAGTTGCTCTGCGCATATTACGCATTTTCACCGACTTTTCTAAAAGGGCGGCAGTAAACTGCTCTGGTTTATCTTTTAATTCAAGAATGGATAACCATGTTAAATAAGCTCCATAATTCATTTGTTTTGCGCTATAACGCATTTCGATTCGGGCTTGAATGCCAGTGAATAAATCAGGATATACAAAACATTTCTCAGCCATTGCTTGGTGTAAACAGAGAATTTGATGGTCAATGCCAATATCTTTCACTGGCACTTTTTCATACTGTGCTTTGCGCTTTGATTTGGCGCGTCGTTCAGAATTAAAGAAGCTCATATTAATAATTCCTCCTGCGACTGACTTCCGAAATCGATATTCATATAAAGTGCTTCTTATCTAGACTGATTACTAAAACATGCGAGCTTGCGTGTTACTACTATATCAATCATCGTTACTATTTTTTTGCTGTGCTTGCCATAGGGTTGTATATAGCCCATTGAGTTTAAGAAGTTCGGCATGCGAGCCGCGTTCTGCAATTTGTCCCTGATCCATCACAATAATCATATCAGCATCGACAATAGTTGAAAGTCGATGTGCGATCATAAAACTTGTATGGCCTTTGGCTATTTCTCGCAAAGCGGTCAATATTGCTTGCTCCGATTGTGAGTCGAGTGACGATGTTGCTTCATCAAATACCATAATTGGAGGGCGTTTTAATATTGTTCGAGCAATCGCTACGCGCTGTTTTTCGCCGCCACTGAGCTTTAACCCGCGCTCGCCAACTTTTGTGTCGCCTTTATCAGGAAGACGCCTTACAAATGTATCTAGGTGGGCTAACTGTATAGCCTCTTCAATTTCTTTTTCAGATGCATCAGGACGTCCATAACGAATATTCTCATACAGTGTGTCGTTAAATAAAACAGTATCTTGAGGGACAATACCAATATGTTGTCGAACGGAATCCTGGGTATATTGCGCAATATCTTGACCATCAATTTTGATGCATCCGGTTGTGGGATCGTAAAAACGAAATAATAATTTTACTAGGGTTGATTTACCTGCACCACTTTCCCCAACCACCGCTACTTTACTCCCAGCGTTAACCACAAAGCTCACATTTTCGAGTATTTGGCGATCTTTATGATAAGCAAATCCGACGTTCTCAAAGGTAATTTCTCCCTTCGTAACATGAAGTTCCTTTGCGTTAGGTCGGTCAACAATCGCGGGCTGTTTTTCTAATAAGGTAAATAAGTTTTCGATATTAGTTAACGAACCTCTTATTTCACGATAAACAAAACCCAAAAAATTTAACGGCATAAATATCTGCATGGTAAAGGCATTAACCAATACAAAGTCACCAATGGTCATATTGCCATTCGCTACGTTAATAGCCGCTAAAGCCATCATTGATGTCATCGCGCCAGCGATAATAAAAGCTTGACCGCCATTTAACGCAAATAAAGATAGGCGGTTTTTGCGCCGAGCCGTTTCCCATTGTTCAAGGCCAATGTCATAGCGATTAGCCTCAAATTTTTCGGCATTAAAGTACTTAACTGTCTCGAAGTTCAATAAGCTATCAATGGCACGTGATGTACTATTGTTATCGGCTTGATTTACTTGTTTCACATATTTAGTCCGCCAATCGGTCGCTTTCATCGAAAAGAACACATACAACACGACAGAAACAAAGATGACGCCAGCGAAACTGGCCCCGTAATTGTAAAACAAGAGTCCTACCACCATACTAATTTCAAGCAGAGTAGGGCCAATATTGAAAATCAAAAAGCGCATTAAAAAACTCACACCGGACGTTCCACGTTCTATATCACGAGACAAACCGCCAGTTTGACGAGAAAGGTGAAAGTCGAGGTCGAGTTTATGCAGATGATTAAATACGGTTAAGCCTAAGCGTCGCATCGCGCGCTCAGTGACACGACCAAATAAAGTATCTCTTATTTCACCAAACAAAACGTTAGCTAGTCGTAGTACACCATAAGCAATAATAAGACCTAAGGTGGCGGCCATTATTACTTCTTTTGTGGTGTTTAAATTAAGGTTGTCTACCGTGTCTTTTAATATAAAGGGGAGGGCGACACTGGCGACTTTAGCGGCAACCAAACAACCGATAGCAAGCCACACTCTGGTTTTAAATTCAGTAAGATAAGGCCAGAGTTTGATCAGTACGCGCCAGTTTACTGGTGCGTCTTCTGGATCGTTGAAGCGAGATGGGCGCATGGTTTTCTTGTACTACCTTTGATAATGAAGCGATATTCTACTACCCTGATAGTACGCGATTTATGCATTAAACGTTTAATAGATTCCGTAGTTTTTTGTATTTTTGAGTTTGTGCAAAATTGAGCTTTTTTTGTTCGAGCACATCTATGCTGCGATTAACATGTAAACCTAACTCTGAAATAGCCATGCTCATTTGCAGTTTTGAAATGACATGCAGAAGATTTAAGGCAACAGAGGTGTTTTTTGGCATTAATGCTGAGGCCTGCGAAAATATCTCAAATGCTTTGCCAAAATTGCCGGTATTAAACGCCTGTATCCCTTCTTTGTTTAACTCTTTTGGATTCAATCGAATACTTTCTTTTTCTTTCTTTTCTTTACTCACTAATTTTGAAAACAGAGAGGCATCCGAAAGTTCGTCTTCAAGCTGGTTGATGTGCAGTTGAGCGCGCTGTTCTAAAACATTGTAGAGCGCAATGGAATCGTCTTTTAATCCAATTTCATGCAAGGCTTTTGCCTTATCAACGAGTGCTTCATCTAACATCAAAGAATTGTCTCTATTGAACTGTTCGACAATTTCGAGCGCTTTTTCATTTTCGTTTTGCAAATATAAGATGCGTGCTTGCATTACTTTTATTTCTTCGGCGTGTTCTTCTACAACATATTGTTTTTTCAACTGAGTTAAAAACTGTTTTGTCGCACTCATAATTTCGTGCAGTTGCTGTGGCTCAGCACTCATTGCATAGTCGATACCCGCCCGAACTGCATTTTTATACAACTCGGGTGATTCTTTAACTGAATTTTTAGCAAAGGCGAGCATGCGTTTGGTGATATCAAATTCGGTTTCGTGATCATGTGATAATTTAGCCAGCAAACGCGTGGTATTTTGACGCTTGAAGTTTTTGGGGGACATTTCGACCGCCATTAATGCACTTTCAAGCGCTTCATCAAACTTATTATGTTTAACATGCAATATAGCTAATAGCTCATAAGCCGCTGTTTTGGTTTCTCTTTTACAAGCTAAATTAACAATCTTCTTTTCAGCTTCATCATCTTGATCGAGTGCAATAAGGCACTTAATAAAGCCTATTTCAGCCCAGCTAAGTGTTTGTACCTCTAGCATGGATGTAAAAAAGGAACCGGCGTCAGTATATCGTTGGCTGAGTAAAAACAAATCACCTTTAGTTTTAAGCGCAATAGGAAAAAGTTCGCGATTGTTTTGCGATGAGAGAATCTTATCAATCTCAGTAAGCGCAGAATTGTATTTTTGTTGCCTCATAAATTCGCAGACAGCACTCATACGCTGCTTTCTTAACAATAAGCGGTCAATGCGCTTGGAAAGCTTTTCTGTATTGGCAGGTTTCGCAATAAAGTCATCAGGAGGTAAATCGACAATGCTTTGAATAATTTCAAAACTAGTAGTGGTGCTGGTAAAAATAAATCCAGTGTTGCAATTTAATAACTTCAACTGTAATAACTGTTCATAAAAATATAAGCCATCATGCTCAGTTTGAATGCTATAAGCACAAATAATTAAGTCAAACGGCAGTTTTTCAATAGCAAGCAGGGCACGACTAGTAGATTCGACATATTGAATGTCTCTAAAACCAATTTGCTCCAAAGGCGATGTAAAGTGTTTCTTTGCGCTGACCACATTATCAATAATGAGGATACGTATCTTTGTAATGACCGCCAGGTCCATTCGTCTCTACCACTAATTCTTTAATACTGAATTTATTATCGTTATCTTTCCAATATACTTGAATTGAGTTTTTTTAATATGCTTAAATTAAAAAACATCACCAAATCAACTTGAATCAGTGACCTTCGCTCAGTATAGAGAAAAGTCTGAAGGCGGGAAGCAATTAAATGCTGTTCTAGAAATTCTAGTTTGAAAATGTATCTGTTATATAGTTTTTATGACTTTTCCATCTTAGTATTAGGTATCAATTGTGCTGTATTGAAAAATAATATTAAAATTGAACATCAAATTAAACAGTCGTCAACGGGCATGCGCGATGTCCAATGAACTTCTTGCGCTACGCCAATTCTCAATATTAGCTGCGGATTGGCACCGCAATCAAAAAGACTCGAGACTTGTTTTCGTAATTCTGACACTTCAATTGCTTGATTCATGAAAGAGGCTGAGAGACCAGCAGTCGTTAACGCTAACAGCAAGTGTGATAATAACCGCCCGGTATTTGTCCAATTTTCTTTTGTATCTGAATCTGTAGAAATAACAGCGAATATTGGACTACCACTAATTATTTTTTTTCTATTAAAATCGCCAATTTGTTTCCCTCTATCCAACCATTTTATTGTTGTTTCCATTAAGGGTAATGGTATACAAGATGCAAAAAATCCGAATCCCGTTACTCCGTCAGATTTATATGAAAGAGGTGATCTCAACCAAGAAGAGAATTCTAATCTATACCAAGGCATTGATTGCTGTTGCCTGACTGCCGATGCTGTTAACACAGCAAAGCTTTCTTTTAGAACTCTTTCGCTCGTGAATGCAAGTGCGACCCCAAGTTCCTCAGCTGCAGCATGACACGATTCGAGTACATTATTGGGTATATCAGCACTCGTAAACCACCCCCGATTAGTTTGTCTTTGTTTTATTGCATTAAATAGCAGGATGTCTTCAGCCGATGGTTCATAACTGTTAGATAACTCCATTCTTGCCAAATGGTTTCCCTGATTATTTGTGGGAAACAATACGCTCGGCATATTCAAAAAATAACGAGCTGCAACTTCAACCATACGGATAGCTGCGCCACAACTAATAGTCAATTCTCTTAGGTGAGGGTCGACAAAACTTGCGCCACGAGAAATATTTTGTAGAACGTCAATGCCTTCAGGATCTATGCGAAACGTCCAAGGTTGTGTATTGTAATGGGATGGTGCAAGAATGGCGTACTTAAGCAAAAACCTAAGTTGTTGCTCTTTGCAACCGGAGTAGGGGAAAGTACTTTTATATATCTGTCGCGGTTCAAATTTCGACTCTGCCACGTTAGCACCGAAGTCAGTTATGGAACCTTCATTGTATGCCTAATTTGCAGCATTACTTTGATCTGCATCATAATACATCGGCTTAATTGTCATATAAATTAACCAAGGTTTTACCGATATTTCACAATATTAATTAATGTAAACATATTATCATTTACGTTTTACGGGCTCTTAATTTTTATTTTATTACATAATAAATTAGTGATAACTATTTCCAGTTGACTGAATAAAGTGCACTAATCAGATCTGACTGAGTGATTATACCACACAATTTTTGTTCGCTATCCAACACGGGTATATGGTGCAATCCAATATCGGATAATAATGGTACTAATGCCACAATATGATCAACGTCTTTTACCGCTATAACATCAGTTACCATTAAATCTTGTACCAAGTTTTTAACTTTATTTTTATGCGTACGGGCAATTAATAAAGAATTTAGATGCCGTAATAAACCTGAATAACTGGGTACCGATAGTTGCTTTAAAAAATCGACACTTGATATCACTCCAATTAATTCTCGCTCCTCATTCACCACAGGCAGCATACTGATTTTGTGTTTCCTAAATAATTTCCAAGCGCTGCCAAGTGACGTATCTTTCCTCACGGTAATGACATCCTTCGACATAATATCACGACTTAATATTTCTGGACTGCGTGCTTGATAAGCATGTTGCTGGGCCTCCCGGTAAATTAGCTCTAAGTCTTGTTCGTTCACGTCTAGTACCGAATTAAAACCGCTTATAGCATAGCGTAAATCATCGGGCTGTATGCCTAAGCGTTGCAGTGGTTAGCGGTCTTTATGCAGATGTATAGGATCATATGGCTGTTCTATTTTCGCCGCAGCGCGACGAAATACTAAACGGTTGAGTGTTGCACTAGCGAGCAAAAATACAATTAAGTTCAACGCTACGGCCACTAATATATCGTCGCTTACCGGTCCACTCTGACTTGCGATCACGGGCACCAATGCGGTTGCAGCCGCAGGGGGGTGAATGCACTCAAAAATGTACATTAGCATTAATACTGCTGCGACGGTCAGCCCCGCCATCAAAGCGAAATCGCTGATAAGGTAGGTCATGCCCAATCCGATAAAACAGGCTAAGCTATGACTACATGCAAAGTTCCAAGGTTTACCCAGAGGACTACTAGGTAAGGCAAAGATAATAACTGCAGAGGCTCCCATTGATGCTAATAGCACTGCAGAGGCTCCTTGATCTTGAATGATTTGACTTACAAACGTAACTAAAAATAGTGTAATAAAAGCAGCTGCAGATACCTTAACTCTTTCCACTAAAGGAATGGCGGCAGTGCTTTGAATATCTTTTTGCACTATGCCTAGTTGAGCTAGCAAACGGATAGACCATTTTCGACCGGTGTTGACTATTGGAGACATAAAGATATTAATTACCAAAGCGCTGATAATAGCAAAATCAATGGAGAAGTTTCAAATAAATACTTGCTCAGTTAATGTATATTTTCAAATGCTATGAGCCTTAACAATCATTATTTACAAATTTTAAAAATAAGCAGAAAACAATCAATCACTGTCCTTTAATCTTAATGTGGTTACCAATTTTTGACTACATGTTGTGGTCAAGCATACCCAATAGTGGGTACCTGTATACCTACTGATAATCATTCTAAAACTGGGCGCTATAGAGTAAATTAACAACACTAGGTTTTATATTAAAAAGGTTTTCAATATATGATTTCAATGTTCAGTGACTTACTGTCGATGGCTAACGAGCAGCCAGACCCACAGCGTCTTTTATTCTTATTTGCATCAACCGAAGCGACAAGAAAAAGCCGTAAACGAGAAGATAAAAAGGGAACAATTGAACCGACTATGGTTGTAGATAAATTACCTAACGAACTTTCGAGCTTTTCCGAATTAGTGAAAGAAGCTGACAGCATAAATAAGAAATGGGATTTTGTATTTATTGCTAGTCTTGGAGGACAAAATAAACAACATCCTACGAGTGAAGAAGCTGAGCCTTATTTAAATACAATGACTGATGATGTAATGACGGGTAAAAACATTCGTAAATACGTCGTGTTTGATAGAGATGAAAACCCTATAGAACTGATGGCAAGTTAACAGTGATATGATATCGATTAATTTTGCCGCCATTGCAGGAGGCTGGAGGCTGTAACAAAATCTGTTACATCCTCCCATTGCAGACTAACAACAAGCTAACAATTATTGGAGAAAATAATCTGTAGGAGGTGAATAAACGATGTATCGGCTCTACTCAACAGGCTTTATTTTTCAAAAAACAACTAATTTACAATTCTAGGGTATCGCCATTTATGTTTGATGAACTTCAACATACACTCATGACCACGTACTCCACTAGAAGTGACTCATCGTTTTTCTTTTGACGTTTATTGGGTAGTTGAGAACAACACAATAACGACAAATAACATGAATATCCAAAACACAGACATGACTTGCCAAAACATCAAACCTTTGCTGTTTTGTATGACAGGGTCATCGTGCAAAAACTCAGGATTAGGTTGGGTTATATCTTTAACAAACTGCGATAAAGAGCTGTATCGATCAGACAACTGTAGCGTAACACCCTTTTCCAATGCTCTATCAAACCAAAGTGGAATAATCGGGTTGTAGGTATTGGCAGGAATATACCGCAACTTATCAAAGTCGGTTTTGTTTACGCACTGCTCAATTTTCTCACTGTAGGGGAGTTTGCCAGTGAATAGCTCATACGTTATTGTAGCCAAAGCATATATGTCGCCTTGTATACCGGTATTTTTACCTTGTAAGTAGTGAGGATCTGAGTAAGTGGCCGTGCCCAAAGCTCCTAGGTGTTCGATAGGAATAAAAATTTCCGCAATGCCGGCAACAAATACGGAACCAAAATCAATCACTTTAATATTACGATTTTTATCAATCATAATATTGGCAGGTTTCAAGTCTTGATGAATGGTTTCAGTTTCGTGGAAAGCTTGTAGTGCTTTGGCAATTTTCTTGATAATGCCGATTGCTTTTTTAGGTGTCGGCAATGGATTATTCTGCATCCATTTATCTAGTGAAATACCGGGTACGTAATCCATTAGATAGTATAAAAATGTTCGCGGATGGTTTTGAGTAATAATACCAACGGTGTAATCGCTTTTAATGCGCTTGCCAATCCATTCTTCTTGAATGAATCGGTCGATATAATGAACATCGTCCTGAAAATTAATTGAAGGTGTTTTCATCACTATTTTGTGGCCAGTTTTACTATCAGTAACCAAGTAAACTTGACTTCGGCTGCTGGCAAATAATTCTTTGATAATCTCAAATCCATCTATCCTCATACCGGGTTCAAGGTTGGGTGGAAATGGCAATAGTGTCATCTTAGTATTAAAGTCGTCACGGCTTTCGTGCGGGAGTTGCATCACTTTACCTAATACGCAGCTGATATTGTCATCGCTTTGGTGAGATTGCGCCAATGCCACCAATTCTTCACAAATTTGCTGAACAGGCGCTTTTTTTACAGCTAGTGAGTGAATGTCCGATTCGCTAACAAAGTCATGGATGCCATCAGTGGTTAAGAGCAACAAGTCATCTTGTGCAAGACTTATTTTGCCAAAGTCTATCTGTAGTATGTTGTCCATGCCTACTGCCCTGGATAAGATATTCTTACCGCCACCAATGTTAACCGTATGGTCTCGAGTGACCTGTCTAATGGACGATTCTTGATTTTTGCTTGTGCAGATATGATAAAGTCGTGAATCGCCCGCGTGAAAGAAATACGCAGTTTTAGACTTAATGATGACGCCACTAAATGTGCACAAATACCCTTTTTCTTGTTGGATAAATTCGTGGCTTTTTTTGAATAAATTAAGATTGATAGTTGAAAGTGTTTTTTGTCCAGCTTGCTTAACCGACCAAGTATCTGGTGTCTTAAAATATTCCTCTATGAATTTTAATACTGCGTACTGACTGGCTTCTTTGCCAGCTTCAGCGCTGCTTACGCCATCAGCAATCACTAAACCAATACCTTTATTGATAATGGAATGGGTATGTTTTGGAACATATGAATGAACAGCGTCTTCGTTAACGGGTTTCTGGCCAGCGATTGAAAACTGAGCAATATCTACCGACAGGGAGACAGAAGAAATTTCGGTTTGCGGTTCAGACGTGTTAGACAAAAATTGATTTCCTTTTGGTAACCATAAATGGATAGCTTGTAGGCTATTAGCCTCGGGTATTTTTAGTTCAGCTTACATCAATCATATGAACACTGCCATCGGCAGCAATCTCTGCAATTTGACCCTTTGGCTCCTCTAAGAACCAGCATGCGCAAAAGATAACTAACGCAGATGCCGCTATGACCAAAAAGAAAGTGCTGTAATCTACAAACGATAACACGGTTAGATAAGTAACCGCTCCTACATTACCGTAAGCGCCAGCCATGCCCGCAATTTGCCCCGTCATTCTGCGTTTCACTAATGGCACTATAGCAAAAACAGCGCCTTCTCCCGCTTGCACAAAGAAAGAACAACACATAGTGGCTATAACAGCCAATGCTATCATCCAAGTACCATCTATTTGTCCGAGGATAAAGTAACCAACAGATAAGCCACTTATCAATATCATTAAGCTCTTGCGACGACCAAATTTGTCAGAAAACCAGCCACCGGTTGGTCTGGCAACAAGGTTCATGAAAGCAAAACCAGAGGCTAACAGGCCTGCTTTTACGGGATCTAGACCTTCAAACGTGTCTAAGAAAAATAGAGGTAGCATAGACACAACAGCAAGCTCTGAACCGAAAGTAACAAAGTAAGCAAGACTCAGAATAGCGACTTGTTTGAACTTGTATTTTTCTAATTCAGGCACCCCATGCTCAAGGTATTCTTTATTTACTTTATAAATTTGTTGCGTCTGAAAAATAAACAATAGTGCTAAGGCAAGCCATAAACCATACATGGTATTGTCACTGAAGAGATTGACACCAGTCGGAGATAATTTCCATGCTAATACTGCGAGTGCTGCGTACATTGGAATATTCATAAGTAGGTAAAAATAAAAATCTTTTTTACTAGTAACTTCTAATCCGCCAGATTTTTTAGGTTTAAAGTAAGTAGAGCCTTTAGGCGTATTTCGCGCTTGGAAGAAATAGAACACGCCATACAGTAAGGTGAAAATACCTGTGGTGCCTAATGCATATCGCCAACCATCATCGCCGCCATACATATACGCTAGTGTTGGCAGTGTCATTGCCCCAGCCGCGGAACCAAAGTTACCCCAGCCACCATAAATTCCCTCAGCAATGCCTACATGTTTAGCCGGAAACCATTCGCCTACCATACGTATGCCTATGACAAAACCTGCACCTACAAAGCCGAGTAAAAATCTAAACAGGGCAAGTTGTTCATAACTATTGGCCATCGCGAAGCCGAAGCAAATAAAAGAAGAGCTTACAAGAAGTCCACTAAATACAAGTCTTGGCCCGTATTTATCTACCAGAATACCAACGGCAATCCTTGCTGGGATCGTTAAGGCCACATTTAAAATCAACAGCGCTTTTACTTGTGCGGTGCTTAGATCGAATGCTTCTTTTATAAAAACCATTAAAGGCGCGTGGCTAAACCAAACAACAAAGGTCAGAAAAAATGCAAACCAGGTAATGTGAAGTGTTTTAATTTTGGGGTCACCAAAATTAAATAGATTGAATTGACTGCCAGTTGACATTTCATGCTCCCAAAGAGTGATAACACGCTTTCTTTTTGTATTAATTGCAAACATCATGGCATGCTTTTATGCATTATATTAGTGTTCGAAATCGTGTTTGAGATGATGAAAGTAATTGCCTAGCTATAAAGTGGTAGGTGCCTTTTAGGCTAGAGTCCGCATGGATTTTAAAACGAGTACTACTAAATGAGTATATGAAATATGTATCACAAATTTTTATGACTAGTAAGGGTTATAGTGAATAACTAAACATAAGTTTATAGTAACTACTTGAATCCGCCTTTGCCGTAGAGTAAATTTGAATAACGCTGTGAAACAACGAAAATCAACCTTAGCACTGATTATGGCGACTATCGTATTTGCCGTAAATTTTTCTGTGTGGACATTGTATTCAGTTATAGGTATTGAGCTGAAAAGCGCGTTGGAGCTTTCTAGCACGCAGTTTGGCGTTTTGCTATCTGCTCCTATACTAACGGGCGCGTTACTGCGATTACCGGTTGGAATATTGTGCGAACGATATTCCCCTAAATTATTATTTATTGCGCAGATGTTAATCTTAATTCCTCCCCTTTATTTTTTATCGTACATTGACACGTTTTTGGGTTATCTAGTCATTGGCTTAATTATAGGTATATCGGGCGTATCTTTTACTATTGGTATTCGTTACTTAACCGATTGGTTTGATTCTAACCAGCAAGGAACCGCAATGGGTGTATTTGGTGCTGGCAATGCAGGGGCAGCCTTGAGTCTTATTCTAGTACCCTACATTAAAGATATTTGGGGCTTGGAATATATAGGACCGTTTTATAGTTCAATGATTTTGATTGCATGTATTTTATTTTGGTTGCTGGCACCCAAAACACCTGTTTATTTAAAGACTCAACATAAAAAAGCGTTTTCTTTTTATGTAAAGCCATTTAAAAAAGCGAATGTCTGGCGATTTGGCTTATATTACTATTTTGTCTTCGGTAGCTTCCTCGCACTCATTTTATGGCTACCACAATACTACGTAAATGCATACCAACTTAGCTTCAATCAAGCGCTGGTCTTAACCTTACTTTTTGTTATTAGTTCAAGTATGGCAAGAGCTGTCGGTGGCTGGTTCTCTGACCGATACGGCGCTCGTAACGTGAACTGGGGCGTTTTTTGGATATGTCTTGTTTGCTTGTTCTTTTTGAGTTATCCACCTACTACTATGACTATTCACGGTGTATCCAAAGATGTGGAGTTATTCATAAAGCTCGATGTTTGGATATTTACCGGTTTATTACTCATTATTGGGCTAGCGCAAGGATTTGGGCGAGCTAGTGTATTTAAGCTTATAAACGACTATTATCCCGAACAGATGGGAAGTGTTGGTGGTTTAGTTGCGATGCTAGGCGCATTAGGTGGCTGTACATTACCGATTTTGTTTGGAATAGCTGTTGACTCCGTAGGTGTTTATAGTGCTTGTTTTATGATTTTATACGGCGTACTCGCGACCTGCATGTTACTTATGCATTTTGCAATAAAGCGGGAACGCTACAATGAAAGGATAGTGCAGGCGACCCAACATAACTTTTTAGACATGGATTGAGCTAGATGTTAAACATTACTGATTTGAAAAAAGAACAACGACTTATCCCTATTTTACGACTCGGCTTTAGGCCTTTCTTTCTGTTAGGTGGTATTTTTGCCTTTATAGCGATGGCAGCTTGGTTGCTAATGCTAAATGGAGCTATTTCTACAATACCCTTAAACGGTTCGATATGGTGGCATAGTCATGAGATGCTATTTGGTTTTGTGCCTGCAATTATTGCCGGATTTTTACTTACCGCGGTACAAACATGGTCGGGTGTGGCCGGTGTTAAGGGTAACGAGCTATTGTATTTAGTGCTAACTTGGATCAGCGCTCGTGTGCTTATCATTGCTAATTTGAGCATGCCAGTTGAGATCATTATGCTATTGGATTTGTCTTTTTTACCTTTAACTGGATTTCTATTGGCGCGACCCTTAATTAAAATTAAGCAATATAAAAATATGATCTTTTTGCCTGTTATAGCGCTCATGACGATAGCTAATTTTTTCACGTATTTACCTCAATTAGGTTTTTCTTCTGACTTTAATAATCAGGGCATGCATTCAATGGTTATTCTAAGTACATTCTTAGTCGCTTTAATGGGAGCAAGAGTTATCCCAATGTTTACGGCTAACGGCACTAAAACGCAAAAGGTTTTGCCTATCAAGTGGCTGGAAGTATCTGCACTTTTTACTTTATTTACAATTTTTGTATTTATTATTGCTGGACTTACAGAATATAAAATTATCCTAGGTGCTATATGTTTAGTAAGTTCGACCTTATTTTTTTATAGAAACTTAACCTGGCGTCCTTTGAAAACACTGCGAGTCCCTTTAGTGTGGACTCTGCACGTAAGCATGATGTTTTTACCCATCGGTTTGCTTCTTATGGGCTTGCATTTTGTTTTTGGCATAGTGAGTTTTAGCGCTGCATTACATAGCCTAACGGTGGGCGTGATTGGTGGTATGATTTTAGCTATGACCTCTAGGGTTTCGTTAGGGCATACAGGAAGGCCACTAGCGGTGCCTTTTGTGATGGTGCTAGCGTTCATAGCTATTGCCTGTGCCACGCTTGTTAGAAGTGTCTTTGTGGCGGTTTTACCTCAATTTACTGCACAACTTTGGTTATTATCTGGCATTTTATGGTGCATTGCTTTTGGTTTCTTCGTTTGGGTATATTTACCCATTCTCTGTAAACCTAGAGCAGATGGTCGACCCGGCTAAAGTAAACTTCTTTAGTTTAGCCTCATTTTGGCTTTAGAATTAGCTGGTAAGGTCTCGGTCATTACTCTGGGCATTGGCTATGAATCTCTAAGCATTGCCAAATACCCCATTGCAGATAGAGTTGGCTTATTAGTCAAGTATGCAAGTTATAGTGCTGATGACTACTCAGTAGATACAAGAAAAATCTGGAGCATGCTTGCATTTACGTTCTGATTTAGTTGACACCCAATCAGCTGATTTTTTCAAGTTAGCTGACTTTATCTTTAAATTTAAGCTTTATTTATTTTATACATACCTCTTAGGGAGTATCCCTTCAGCGTAATTACAACATGCCTTGTTTTAGTCCACACTCTAAATAGAAAAACTCCGAGCTTATCCTCCTAAGGTATGATTATTAACTAAGGGATTTAAGCCGCAGTAGCGGTCAATAAAAATCTGTTATACATAGATTTTTATTGGCAACAAACTGCCAGGTTAGTCCGAGAAATCGGCTGGTCTCCCGACGAGTGTTAACCTCGACAATTGGAAAGGTGTTTATATGCAACTACAAGATACATTTGGCAGAAAATTTAAATATTTAAGGCTGTCAATAACGGAACTGTGTAATTTTCGATGTAATTACTGTCTGCCCAATGGGAATGATTGTGATACGCCTAAAACAGGGCTTAGTATTGATGAAATTGGTACATTGATAAAGGCTTTTGCGCAATTGGGAACTGCAAAAATACGGATAACCGGTGGCGAGCCTGCTCTGAGAAAAGATCTATGCGATATTATTGCTTTGTGCAAGCAAACCCCAGGTATTGAAAAAGTCGCTTTAACCACGAATGCGTTCCGTTTGAGCAAGGACGCGTTCCGTTATAAAGAAGCCGGGCTAGATGCGCTGAACGTGAGTGCAGATAGTCTCGATCCTAGAATGTTTGCCGCTATAACAGGTAAAGAAAAACTCAAAGATATTCTCCAAGGTGTTGAAGCAGCTATTGAAGCAGGTATTAAAACAGTCAAATTTAATACGGTTATGTTAAAGCAATTCAATTACAAAGAATTAGGTACTTTCTTTGAATATCTGAGACAACACCCTGTTACTTGGCGATTTATTGAGCTGATGCAAACTGGTGATAACCAAGCGTTCTTTTCACAAAACCACGTGGCGGGTGCATCCATAAAATCGGGTTTGCTAAACCAAGGGTGGGAACCAATCATTAGAGGTATAGATGCAGGCCCAGCTGAAGAATTTTCACATACCGATTACCTCGGTAATATTGGATTAATTATGCCCTACAGTAAGGACTTTTGTGCTACTTGCAATAGATTACGAGTGTCTTCCCAAGGTAAATTGCATTTATGCTTATTTGCCGAAGAGGGACAAAATATACTGCCTTATTTAGAGGCTGGTGATGTAGATGCAACTGTTGAAGCTATTTGTGGACATGTAAAAGATAAAAAAGCCACTCACCATCTCCAACAAGGATTTACCGGTGCAACAAAACAATTGGCGATGCTAGGTGGATAACTAAACGCATAAAAAATAAGTGATTCTCAATTAATGAGAAAAAGGTTAGTCGTATGAAAAATGCAGCATTTTAATTCAGATCAGAGTTTTGATAAAGAGGAGACAATAAGTGAGTCATTCAAATAAACGTTTTGTGCCCTTAAATATTGCAGTACTAACGGTTTCTGATACCAGAGACCACACAAACGACACCTCTGGCGAGTATCTAGCGTTGAATGCTGCCGAACAAGGGCATGCGGTGTTAAAAAGAGATATTGTTATTGACGACATCTATCTCATTAGGGCTTTGGTATCCAATTATATTGCAGACCCAAATATACAAGCTATCATCATTACCGGCGGCACAGGCTTCACGCAACGTGATTCTACGCCAGAAGCAGTATCGGTGTTGTTTGACAAAGAGGTAGAAGGTTTTGGTGAATTGTTCAGATACTTAAGTTATCAAGAAATTGGTACTTCAACTATTCAATCTCGAGCATTATCTGGTTTAGCCAATAGCACTGTGATTTTTTGCGTGCCAGGTTCAACTGGGGCTTGCAAAACAGCATGGCAAGGTATCATCAAACCACAGCTTGATGGTTCCCAAGGTCCATGTAATTTCATACCTCATTTGAAAAATGCAAATGCCAATTTATGCGCAAGTAAGGCAACATGAGTAGCAAATCAGGCGACTGGAGAAAATAAGATGATACAACTACGGTTTTTTGCAAGTTTACGAGAAAGGCTTGGTTCGTCTTCAATTAATTTTGAATACTCGGGTCAAAAAACAGTGAATGAATTGATGATTGAGTTGTTTGAAAAAGGTGACCGCTGGTTACTACTAAAAGAGCAAGACGTATTGGTTGCTGTTAATCAGACGCTTTGTGCTAAAGATGCCAAAATAAACGACGGTGATGAAGTCGCCTTCTTTCCACCTGTTACAGGAGGTTAATGATGATTTCTGTACAAACTGAGGATTTTGACCATGGTCTTGAGTATAATGCATTGAGGGAAAGTGCAGACAGCGATGGCGCAATCGTGACGTTTACCGGTCTTGTCAGAGATTTTAATATTGAGCGTTCGGTGTCTAACATTGTAATTGAGCATTATCCTGGAATGACCGAAAAATCATTAATGAGTATTTGTTCAGACGCGAGAAAGCGGTGGGAGTTAGGTCAGGTTAGGATTATTCATCGAGTTGGTACAATTGAAGCTTCGGAGCAAATTGTGTTTATTGGCGTAACCTCAAAGCATCGTAAAGACGCATTTGAGTCAGCACAGTTCATTATGGATGTCTTGAAAACGAAAGCACCATTTTGGAAACAAGAGGGCACAGCGAAGGGAATGGAATGGGTAAAATCTGCAGCATCAGATAGAATTGCTATTAACAAGTGGTAGATGCTTGACAATTATCATCTAGTGGAGCTCGTGATGTTTTTTTCTATTAACTGTTTGGCTGGTTCGATTAGCTTCAAACTTGGCGTGTCACAAGCAAAATTCATTTTACACTCCGTTTTGATGATGCACCATCCATACCGCCGCCTCAACACGAGAACGTAAATTTAGCTTTTTGAGGAAGTGTTTAACATGCACTTTAACGGTGCCATCAGATATATCAAGTTCTCGTGCTATCAATTTATTACTCATGCCTTTGGCGATAAGTTTTAGTATCTCAAGTTCACGACTCGTTAAACTAGCCAACGCTCGGCTGCCAGCACGTTCAGGCTTTCTTAATGCGCTGGCCAATATTTCTGTTAGTTTTGCGCTCAATACCATTTTACCCAGAGCAGCATCACGGAGTTTTTCTATAAGATCCTCTGGATCCATATCTTTGAGTAAGTAACCATCTGCGCCTGCTCGAATTGCTTCTACAACGTCTTCATCGTTATCAGAAACGGTGAGCATGATAATACGTGAATCGATGCCCTTATCTCTCATTATCTTAAGAGTTTCGAGCCCGTCCATACCTTGCATGTTTAAATCGAGAGTAATTAGATCAGGTTCAAGTTTTAGTGCTAATTCGATAGCCTCTTGTCCGCAAGATGCTTCACCCACAACATTTAGGTTCTCTTCATCGATGAGTAACTGGTTTAGCCCCTTTCTTAGCAATGGGTGATCATCAACCATCAAGATTGTAGCGGGCTGGTCTTTAAACATCAGTTATTCTCCATATTTTTGGACATTATTTGAATCGTTACTCTTCATCCGTGTTGCTAACTATACACTATGCCTTGTCTTTAAAAGAATAACTTAGGGGTAATTAGCTTACCTACTTAGAGGTATATTTCCAAAATGCCTGCACTCGTTTGTTTTTATGGCTTACATACTTAAAAGTACACGTAAGGTGGAATCAATATACGTACATATTTGCTATTTTTATTGCCTACAATGATTTGATTTTATACCTATTGGTGCAGATTGTTCAGGTTCACCTGATAGACCATAGTACAAGTAGATTATATAAAAATATGAATTGGAGAAAGCACATGTCTGATCTACATAAGTGGGATCCAGAAGACAAAAACTTTTGGGAAAAAGAAGGTAAGAAAATAGCAAATCGTAACCTTTGGATATCTATTCCTAGCTTGTTAGCTGGGTTTGCAGTTTGGTTGTATTGGGGGATTATTACGGTCCAAATGTTGAACTTAGGTTTCGGATTTGCAAAAGCAGAATTGTTCACATTAATGGCAATTTCAGGATTAACCGGTGCAACGTTGCGAATTCCAAGTAGTTTCTTTATAAGGCTTTGCGGTGGGCGAAATACGATTTTCTTTACCACCGCCTTGTTGATGATACCCGCAATAGGCGCTGGTTTTGCATTGCAAAATCCTGACACGCCATTATGGCACTTCCAAATATTAGCGTTACTCTCCGGTTTTGGAGGAGGTAATTTTGCTTCTTCCATGTCAAATATCAGCTTTTTCTTTCCGAAAAACCAACAAGGCTTAGCGCTTGGCTTAAATGCAGGCTTGGGCAACTTTGGCGTGACTACCATGCAAATTGCTGTCCCTTTATTTATGACCGTTGCTGCGTTTGGGGTATTCAGTGGCGATCCAATGATATTGATAAACGCTTCAGGTACTTTGATTGGCAAAATTCCCGCAGGTACCGAAAGCTATATCGCAAATGCGGGTTTTGTGTGGTTATTAATACTGGTGCCATTGTTCTTCTTAACATGGTTTGGGATGAATAATATTCGTACACCAGAAGTATCCCCTAATATTGGAAACCCACTGACTTCCTTTGCAATAATAACTGTTATGTTATGTATTGGTTTAGTCGTAGCTGCGTTTGGTTTATGGTTAATGTTACCTGAATCAGCAAATGGCTCTGGTTTTGGTGTTCCTAAAGAGGTTGTGTTGGTCTTAGTCGTAGCGGCAACGGTCGTTATTCTCAAATTTCTGCCCGGTAGTATAGGTGAAAGTTTATCTCATCAATATAAAATCTTTAACAACAAACATACTTGGGCAATGAGCGTGATATATACCATGACTTTCGGTTCTTTTATTGGGTTTGCCGCATCGTTTCCACTCGCAATTAAAGTTATATTTGGTTACAGCCATATTATTGTTGATGGCTCGATGACGCACAGTACACTCAATATGAATGGCCCAAGCGCACTGATGTATGCATGGATGGGGCCGTTTATTGGTGCGCTTATTCGTCCAGTTGGCGGATGGATGGCCGACAAGTTAGGTGGGGCTTTTGTTACTCAAATTTGCTCAGTTGTCATGATTGGGTGTGCGTTAGGAGTGGCTTACTACATGAAGCGTGCTTATAACTCGGCTACGCCAGAAGAATACTTTATTCCATTCTTTGTACTATTCTTATTTCTTTTTGCGGCAACGGGTATAGGTAATGGTTCGACGTTTAGAACTATCGCGATGGTCTTCTCCAAAGAACAAGCAGGACCTGTTTTAGGTTGGACTTCAGCGGTAGCTGCTTATGGCGCTTTTTATATTCCGAAGGTGCTAGGCGAACAAATTAACGCGACGACACCAGAGGTTGCACTTATTGGGTTCGCGGTGTTCTACGTGATTTGTTTGCTACTTAACTATTGGTTTTATTTGCGCAAAGACGGCGAGTTTTATAACCCATAATCACACTATTTACTGCATGGAGGAAGTACTGAATATAGCACTTCCTCTTTTTACGAGAGTTAACTTAAAAATGTTTTAAAAAGAATGCAGCATTCGATATATAGTTGTTTTAAATCTGCAAATAGGCAACCAATCGGGACTGATTCTGGTAGGGATAAAAAGACTAATTAGTCATTAGAACCAGCGTGAATTAATCTGGAATGCCCGTAGGCATTATTTTATTGACTGCGCTGCACCTTCAAATCAATTTTCTGAGCATATTCAGGTAAGAAACTAAACATAACTTCCGTTCCACCATTAGTGAGGTTTTCAATGGATAGTAAACCGTCTAAACTGCGGCTTCTTTCTTGCATTATTGCCAATCCATAGTGGTTTAGTTTATTCGGATCTCCGGGCATGCCTATCCCGTTATCCTTGATAGACAAACTTACCTCAGACAAACTATTCGTATTAATATTGATTTGAATTTTAGAACCACGTGAATGATAAAACGCGTTTTGTGTTGCTTCTCTGGCAATTTGTAAGAGATGAATTTCTTCTTGTGGTGAGAATGGAATGTTGGATACTTGATAATTCAATTCAAACTCAAAGTCTTCTGATCTTGTTGTCAATTGTTGTATAGTTTGCTCCAAAGCTGCTTTAATACCTTGACCATCAAGCTTCAACCTAAAGGTAGTTAGTAACTCTCTTAACTCACTGTAAGCAGAGCTTAACCCTCCTTTGAGCTCGTCTATTACTTCATCTATTTGCGCTTGTGCATCTTCTTTTTGTTGAAGTCGTTTTAATCGAGTTACTTGAATTTTTAAATATGATAGCGCTTGTGCTAACGAATCATGAAGTTCTCTAGCAATGACAGTTCGTTCATTCATCAGAGCCATACGGCGACTTTGCTCATGTTTTTGCTTCATGCTTAAGCCGTTTGCTATTTGGTCTGCTACGGCTTCAAACAAAAGGTGTTGCCAGTCTTCCAATTGCTGTTCCGCGTTGGGGTTAACGCTAAAAACACCATAATTTTGCTTACCTTGAGTTAATTGGTATCGCATTTTACTGCCATTATTTGGAAAAAACACACTGTGGTCCGTGCAATCACCGCATTCATGTTTAATACACTTTTCTGGAAGGTCTTTGTTGGAACTAACTAAATGTTCGTATGGACTATTACCTTTAGCTGTCATGATGCACAGATCTAAATCTTTTATATTAGTTATATCCGCTAAGTTTTTTAATAACGGTTGAAAGTCCATAGAGGCAAAATCGATATTATTTAAATTTTTAGATAATGTGTATAACAAATCGAGAGATTCATTTGTACGGGAGAGTATAATTGTCTTTCGTTTAACTTGAGTCTCAAGCTGATTTTTTGAGTGATATATTGAATCACTCATTTTATTGAGCGTTTTTGCCAACAAAGCGAGTTCGTCGTGACCACTTTCATCCGCACGAGCAGTAAAATTACCTCTGCTAATCTGATTTGCAACCTCGGTTAATCCATACAATGGCTTTTCTATATGTCGATTCACAATTAGCATGGCGAAAGCGATTAATAATAAGGTGCCAAATAAAGCAATACTTTGGATCAATCTTATCGTGGCTATATTACTTTCAGCGTGCGCTTGATAATTTGATACTAGCTTTTCTATTTCTTCAACAAACGCTAGTGTGTTTTGATTGAGTAAAACCTTGTCTAATAGGTCCTTGTCATTTGAAGCGATAAGCAAAGGCTTGATATTCTCTCGCCATTGTATGTTGATTTTTTCCAATATTGCTGTTGATTCATCTGATCCTATTAAGGCCTGCTTATTTAATAAAATCCCAGTGGTTAAATCGTCCTCTAGTTTTTGTAAAAGACGCTTAAAATTAATCTTTTGCTCAGGTGTTTTGTTTTCAATTTGCGCATAGCTTGCCAGTTGGAAGCTTTGCATACGTAACGTCCCTGAGGCATTGATTGAAGCCGCGTCGGTTTGCGCGCGATCACTGACAAAAACGGAGCTGAACATGCTCGCAATAGCTAAACAGCTGATTAACAACATAAGCACCGCTATTTTAAATACGGTGGAATGAAAGAAGTTCTTTATCATATGATGCACCTATTACTACAATTCTAGAGTCAAAGGTAATACCTACAAAGAATAATAGCTTTAGTTTTGAGTTGTCTTTTTTCTACCCCTCAGTCTATACCCCTTTAAATCAAAGGAAAAGGCATAAATAATCAACTACCACTTTGGAGGTAGTGTATGATTTTTATAGACTTTTCACCCCCTTGTGTACTTCCTTATTATCGACTTTAATCTACGCATAGCTCGAATTTGCAACAACATAGATCGTTCATCTTGTGGTTGTAATCTTATTAACCAAGGAGTCTGGCGTGAGTCACTTTTTAGACAGATTACAGTTTTTTAAACGTAAAGAAGAATCATTTTCCGATGGTCATGGCGTGACCACAGAAGAAAATAGAGATTGGGAAGACGGATATCGCCGTCGTTGGCAGCATGACAAAATTGTACGTTCCACCCATGGTGTTAATTGCACTGGCTCCTGTAGCTGGAAGATTTATGTGAAAGATGGCCTGGTTACATGGGAAACTCAGCAAACTGATTACCCGCGTACGCGTCCAGACTTACCTAATCATGAACCTCGCGGGTGCCCGCGAGGCGCAAGCTACTCTTGGTATATATACAGTGCTAACCGTCTAAAGCATCCTAAAATTCGTAAACGTTTAGTTAAATTATGGCGGGCAGCCAAACTCGAGCATGAAGACCCTGTAGATGCATGGGGTTCAATTGTTGAAAATCCAGAAAAAGCCAAAGAATATAAGCAACAACGTGGCTTAGGTGGCTTTGTTCGCGCCAATTGGAATGAAGTAAATGAAATCATTGCTGCGTCTAACGTTTACACAGCAAAAACCTATGGTCCTGATCGTATAACTGGTTTTTCGCCTATTCCGGCGATGTCTATGGTGTCTTATGCAGCTGGTGCGCGCTACTTATCGTTAATAGGCGGTAACTGTTTGAGTTTTTACGATTGGTATTGCGATTTACCACCGGCGTCTCCGCAAGTATGGGGGGAGCAAACCGATGTCCCAGAATCAGCCGATTGGTATAATTCCAACTATATTATTTGCTGGGGCTCAAACGTTCCACAAACCAGAACACCCGACGCTCACTTTTTAACGGAAGTGCGTTATAAAGGCACTAAAGTAATAGGCATTACGCCTGACTATTCTGAAGTAGCGAAGTTAACCGACCAATGGTTAGCACCTAAACAAGGCACCGATGCTGCGCTGGCGATGGCATTTGGGCATGTCATATTAAAAGAATTTCATTTAGAAAATCCGTCTGAATACTTCACCGATTATGTGAAACGTTATACCGACTTCCCAGTATTGGTAATGTTAGAAAAAGCCGAAGATGGCTCGTTACATCAAAGCCGGTTCCTGCGGGCGTCTGATTTAAAAGCAAACTTAGGCCAAGACAATAATCCCGAATGGAAAACCATTGCAATCAACGATCCCGACGGTGAGCTAGTATCACCAACCGGGTCGGTAGGTTATCGGTGGGGGGAAAAAGGCAAATGGAACATTAAGCAAACAGACGGGAAATCAGGTGATGATCTCGACCTAAGAGTCAGTCTTAAAGGTTCTCACGATGAACTCGTTGAAGTTGGTTTTCCCTATTTTGGGGGGGCTGAACATGAATTTGGTTACTTCCAAAACACCGAGCATGACGACATTCTGCCGCGCAAAGTGCCGGCTAAAAAGATCACGTTGGCCGATGGCTCACAAATATATGTCGCCACTGTATTTGACTTAACACTGGCTAACTATGGTATCGATAACGGTTATGACGACCCAAATGTAGCGACAAGCTATGACCAAGACATTCCTTATACGCCAGCGTGGCAAGAGCAAATTACGGGTGTGCCGCGTTCTGAAGTCATTAAAATAGCCCGTGAATTTGCCGACAATGCGAATAAAACTCGCGGCCGCTCGATGATTATTGTAGGCGCAGGTATGAACCATTGGTACCACATGGACATGAACTACCGTGGCTTAATTAATATGCTAATGATGTGTGGTTGCGTGGGTCAAAGTGGCGGTGGTTGGGCGCATTATGTAGGTCAAGAAAAACTACGTCCACAAACTGGCTGGCAGCCACTCGCATTTGGTTTAGATTGGCAACGTCCGCCCCGTCATATGAATGGCACGTCTTTCTTTTACAACCATTCCAGTCAATGGCGCTATGAAAAATTAGAAATGAGCGAAGTCATTTCGCCGCTGGCAGATAAGAAAAAATGGTCGGGTTCAATTATCGACTTTAACACTCGCGCTGAACGCATGGGCTGGTTACCGTCCGCGCCGCAATTTAGTATGAACCCCCTGCAGTTGTGCAAAGATGCAGAAGCGGCGGGCAAGTCGCCAAAAGAGTATGCGGTTGAGGGGCTTAAATCAGGTGATTTAGACTTTGCTTGCATGGAACCAGAAAATCCTAAAAACTTTCCGCGTAATATGTTTATTTGGCGCTCCAACTTGTTAGGCTCATCGGGCAAAGGACACGAATATATGCTGCGCCATTTACTTGGCACAAAACACGGCCTGTTGGGTAAAGATTTAGGCGAAATGGGCGGTAAAATGCCTGAAGACATCAAATGGGAAGACAATGCCGCAGAAGGCAAAGTAGATCTACTTGTCACCTTAGACTTCAGAATGTCTACCACCTGTTTGTATTCAGATATTGTATTACCTACCGCAACTTGGTATGAAAAAGACGATTTAAATACCTCTGACATGCATCCGTTTATTCACCCATTGAGCGCTGCCATCGACCCAGTGTGGGAATCGCGTTCTGACTGGGAAATATTTAAAGGTATCGCTAAACGCTTCTCAGAAATAACCGAAGGTCACTTGGGAATAGAAAAAGATTTAGTCACTGTGCCCATTTTACACGACACACCTGCGGAAATTGCTCAACCATTTGGCGTTAAAGCTTGGTGGAAAGGTGAGTGTGATTTGATCCCTGGCGTAACCGCACCAAATATGGTTGTAGTAGAGCGAGATTACCCTAATACATATGCACGCTTTACCTCTATTGGACCGGCCTTAGAAAAGTTAGGTAATGGCGGCAAAGGCATAAGCTGGAACACCGACAAAGAAGTTGCATTTTTAGGTGAGCTAAACCGCACGCATACGGCAGAAGGCGCTAATAAAGGCCGTCCTAAATTAGAGTCGGCAATTGATGCTTGTGAAATGATCCTATCGCTGGCACCGGAAACTAATGGTCAGGTTGCTGTTAAGGCATGGGAGGCGCTCGGTGTATTTACCGGTATAGACCACACGCATTTAGCAAAACCAAAACAAGATGAAAAAATTCGTTTCAGAGATGTGCAAGCGCAACCGCGCAAAATTATAAGCTCACCCACATGGTCAGGCTTAGAAGACGAGCATGTATCTTATAGTGCAGGTTATACCAACGTACACGAAATGATTCCGTGGCGAACGGTAACCGGTCGTCAGCAGTTTTATCAAGACCATGAATGGATGCGCGATTTTGGCGAAACCATGTGCTTGTATAAACCGCCTATTAATTTAAAAACCGTTAAGCCCATTATGAATACGGACCCTAACGGCAACAAAGAAATTGCGCTTAACTTCCTAACTCCGCACCAAAAGTGGGGAATTCACAGTACCTATTCGGACAACTTGTTGATGCTGACATTGTCACGCGGCGGCCCTGTTGTATGGATGTCTGAAGTAGACGCCAAGCGCGCAGACATAGTCGATAATGATTGGATTGAAGTGTTTAATATCAATGGTGCCATTGCGGCTAGAGCTATCGTGTCGCAGCGTATACCCGAAGGCGTAAGCATGATGTATCACGCCCAAGAGCGCATAGTCAATGTGCCGGGGTCTGAAATGACTAAAACCCGTGGCGGTATTCATAACTCGGTAACCCGTATTGTTATGAAACCCACGCATATGATTGGCGGCTACGCGCAGCAGTCATACGGTTTTAACTATTATGGCACCGTAGGCTGTAACCGCGACGAATTCGTTATTGTACGCAAAATGGCAAAAGTAGATTGGCTTGACGACGACAGCGTTGATCAGGGCGATAAAGAATTCAACAACACTCAGGCGGAGAGCCAATCATGAAAGTACGAGCTCAAATAGGCATGGTGCTTAACCTAGACAAATGCATAGGTTGTCACACCTGTTCAGTCACTTGCAAAAATGTCTGGACCTCGCGCGAAGGTGTTGAATACGCGTGGTTTAATAATGTCGAAACTAAACCCGGTATTGGCTACCCCAAAGAGTGGGAAAACCAAGAGAAATGGAATGGTGGCTGGAAACGGCATGACAACGGAAAACTTACCCCAAAGCAAGGTGGTAAATTAAGGGTCCTAGCGAATATTTTTGCTAATCCAGACTTACCTGGTATTGATGACTACTACGAACCTTTCGACTTTGATTATCAGCATTTGCATAAAGCCGGGGAAAGTAAACATCAGCCTGTTGCGCGCCCGCGTTCGTTGCTAACGGGCCAGCGTATGCAAAAAATTGAATGGGGACCCAACTGGGAAGAAATCCTTGGTACTGAGTTTTCTAAACGCCGAGCTGATACCAACTTCAATGAAATGCAAGCTGACATGTATGGAGAGTTTGAAAAAACATTCATGATGTATTTACCGCGCTTATGCGAACATTGCATCAATCCAGCTTGCGTCGCTTCTTGTCCTTCTGGTGCCATATACAAACGCGAAGAAGATGGAATTGTATTGATTGACCAAGACAAATGCCGTGGTTGGAGAATGTGCGTTAGTGGTTGCCCTTACAAAAAAATTTATTACAACTGGAAAACAGGTAAGTCGGAGAAATGTATTTTCTGCTATCCAAGAATCGAAGCTGGTCAACCCACAGTATGCTCTGAAACGTGTGTCGGTCGCATACGTTACTTAGGCGTTATGTTTTATGACGCTGACCGCATTCAAGAGGCAGCATCTGTAGCAAACGACAAAGACCTGTATCAAGCCCAATGCGACATATTTTTAGATCCCTTTGATGAAGCGGTCCAAGAAGCGGCTCGTAAAGAAGGTATTACCGATGCATGGATAAAATCGGCGCAAGAGTCACCAGTTTATAAAATGGTCATGGATTGGCAAGTAGCACTGCCGCTGCATCCTGAATACAGAACTCTACCTATGGTTTGGTATGTGCCGCCTTTAAGTCCGATTCAAACGGCTGTTGAGGCTAACAAGGTGCCAATGAAGGGAGTTTTCCCTGATTTGAAATCACTTCGAATCCCAATGAAGTACCTAGCCAATATGTTAACTGCGGGCGATGAAGCTCCTGTAGAGCGTGCTTTAGAGCGCATGATGGCAATGCGTATATTTAAACGTTCTCAGCAAGTTGACGGCGAAGTCAATTTGGAAGCATTAGAACAAGCAGGCTTAACAGTTGATCAGGTTGAGGAAATGTACCGTTATATGGCCTTGGCAAACTATGAAGACCGATTTGTTATTCCAACGAGCCATAAAGCCTACGCAGAAGATGCTTACGATATGAAGTCGGGTTGTGGCTTTACCTTCGGCAATGGTTGCAGCGGTGGTGACAGTGAACCTGACTTATTTGGTGGTAAAAAACAAGTTGTTCGCCAGGTAATTCCAGTGGAGGTGCGCGACTAATGAAAATACTAGGATTACTTTCTCGACTTATTGATTACCCTAATGATGAGCTATATTTCCATAAAGCTGACATATCAGAATATATTATTAGCAATGAACATCTATGTAATGCTGACAAAAACGCGTTAACTGCATTTGTTAATCAACGCTTTACCGATAGCTTGCTTGATTGGCAGTCTGACTACGATGGCCTATTTGAACGTGGTCGCTCGTTATCGTTGCTCATTTACGAACACATCCATGGCGAATCTAGAGATCGTGGGCAAGCCATGGTCGACCTGCTAAAACAATATAGAGCGGCAGGTTTAGACATTGGTGTACGTGAATTACCGGACTATATTCCTTTGTTTTTAGAGTTTGTTAGCACCCAAGGTAACGAAAATGCTAAAGGGTGGTTGCAAGATATTGCGCCTATTCTGGCCTTGCTAACGGTTCGATTAGAAAAACGGGAATGCAACTACAACGCTATATTTCAATGTTTGGTTAATTTAAGCGAAGCTGAAATAGATTTACAGGCATTGCGCGAACAGGTAAAAGACGAAAAGCGCGACGATACTAAAAAGGCCCTAGATAAAGTCTGGGAAGAGGAGGCAGTTACCTTTGGAGGCGATGCTGTTAATGGCGGTTGTCCAACCGACACGGGTAAACCATTGGAGTCACAACGTCGTGATCAAGATGTGCCGATTCAATTTATAGACGCAGCCAACAAGCTGAACAATGAGAGTGCAAGGAGTTAGTCATGAATGTTATCGATACGGTATTTTTTGGGATTTACCCTTATGTAGCCACTGGTATTTTCTTTCTAGGTAGCTTGATCAGATATGACCGCGAACAATATACCTGGAAAACTGGCTCTAGCCAGATGCTAAGTAATAAAAACTTTAGAATCGCGAGTATTTTATTTCATGTTGGTATTATCATGATTCTGCTGGGACACTTTGCTGGTTTGGTGATGCCATGGGAAATTTGGCACGCGCTAGGTATTAGCATGGCAACTAAACAAATTATTGCGATGGGAGTGGGCGGCTTTTTTGGGGTTTTGTGCTTTATTGGCCTAACGATGTTGGTTTATCGTCGTTTATTTGACCCAAGGATAAAAGCCAATAGCAGCCTTATGGATACCGGTATCTTATTGCTAATTTACTTACAGTTAATTGTCGGCATGTTTACCATCTATATTTCATCTGGTCATATGGATGGTTCGGTCATGTACAACCTTATGAGCTGGTCGCGATATTTGTTAACGTTCCGTCCAGTTGAAGCCGTGGAATATATGTCTACCGTACATTGGGTGTACAAAATGCACGTAACGTTGGGTATTACTTTATTTGTACTCTTCCCATTTAGTCGTTTAGTCCATATTTGGAGTGTGCCGGTGCAATATGTACTTAGAAGCTATCAGATAGTGCGTCAAAAAGGTTAACCGTCTGATTTTATGGACTCGGTTCCATTCGCACAAGGCAAGGACGCCTAACCCTTTGTTACCCTAGTTTTTAAGGAACTATTATGTCATTAACTAATACCCCAGACATTATCGTCAACGGCATTGCCATTGCCGCTTCAGCCATCGATACAGAAGTACAATATCACCCAGCGGGATCGCGCAGAGAAGCAATGGTGCAAGCAGCTCAAGCGTTAATAATCGCTGAGCTTATTGCACAAAAAGCCCATGAAAAAGGCTTAACAGATGTTGCTGATAGAGAACGTTTAGAAAGCGACCCAGCATTGATTGATACTTTGTTTGCTCAAGAGGTCGATATACCGATAGCAACAGACGAAGAGTGCATTCGATATTTTGAAGCAAATCCAGAACAGTTCACTTCTTCACCTTTGGTTGAAACCAATCATATTTTATTGGCGGCAGACCCAAAGGACCTAGAACATCGAGCAGAAATGCTAGTAATCGCAGAACAACTGATCAAACAGTTAAAAGCCAAAGATATCGACTTTGCTAGCGCAGCACGATCTTATTCTGTTTGTCCTTCCAAAGAGCAAGGTGGCAATTTAGGTCAACTGTCTTCAGGTCAAACAGTGAGTGAGTTTGAGCGTCAAGTTTTTGCAGCAAATATAGGCTTGATGGATTCGCCAGTAGAATCTAGATTTGGCTATCACATTGTTGAAGTGGTTAGGAAAGTCGCAGGTAAGGCGCTTCCTTACGAGCTGGTAGAAGACAAAATTGTCAAATATCTGAACGACAAAGTACACAGCAAAGCGATCTCCCAATACCTTCACCGCTTGGTTAGCGAGGCTGATATTAATGGTTTTGCATTTAATATTGATGAATCACTTTTGATGCAATAGATGCATTATAAAGGTTCATATTGAAAGATTTGAAGTATTATAATGCCTGATGGTGTTGTCAACTTAACAGCCCCTCAACCAATTGTGCGATAATCTGCTGATGAAAAATTCAAATACCTATGCAGGTTATCGTTATCCTGCACAAATCATTAACCACGCAGTTTGGCTTTATCATCGATTTACAATGAGCTTTCGTGATATTGAAGAATTACTCGCAGCAAGAGCCATTAGCGTGCAGTCGATCAAGATGGCGATGAGATAGATATTTTGGTTCAGAAACGAAAAAATAAGGCAGCTGCGATTCGCTTCTTTAAGCGACTATTGAAAGGGCAGGCAGGTACGCCGTTAAAGGTTGTGACGGATAAACTCGCAAGTTACTCTGCTGCAAAAAAAGAATTAATACCAAGTGTAGAGCACTCAACTGTTCAGTATGAAAATAATGGGTGTGAACTATCACACCAGCCTACTCGACAACAAGAACGAAAGATGCGGAAATTCAAATCACAGGGGCAAGCCCAGCGATTTTTAAGTTGCCACGGGGTAGTAAATAACCTATTTCGTTTTGGCCGTCATTTAATGCAAGCGAAACACTATCGTCTTTTTCGTGAACGATCATTTATAGAATGGAATAGGGTAGTTGTGTCCAAAATTTAGCTTAAGGAGAATTTGATAGATATTACTCGGCTCAGGTTGATAAGTTGACAATACCTCAATATTCATACAGCTATATCGTAATAAAAAGGCAGTGATATTGTCTTTTTGATTTAGCCTTAATTACTTAAAGTTATTAAGTGTAAATCAAAAGCCTTCAGCAATAGCGCCAAAGCAAAAAAACAAACTATCGCAATGACCGAACTCGCAAATAAGGCCATCCAAAATCCAATGCGATCTATCAATAACGGAAAAACCAGAAACATCGGCAACGTTGGCAATACATACCAAAAAGTATAGCGTGCATGGTTTGCAATCTTTTCATTTGGCTGTCCTTCAACATAAAACCATATCATTGCCAATACAGTCACCGTCGGCAAAGCTACTAATAAGGCTCCCAATTTATCATGACGCTTTGCCACCTCAGAAACGCCGACAATAATGCCTGCTGTTATTAAATACTTTGTGATCAACCAACCCATAATTTTACTCCATACAATAAAACCGATTGCCTATCGGTTTTTGTTCTGGCAGTATAGCGCCAATTCGTATATTAACAATGTGTATTTAAAATGTTTCTAGGTGAACTCGAAAAGCAAGTTATGCAATATCTTTGGTCATCACCAAATGTTGATGCCAAACAAGTGCATGCTGCACTCGCTAAACATCGGGACAGCTCGTCAAATACAGTCCAAAGCGCGTTAGAACGTCTTTATAAAAAGGGACTTTTGAGCCGTGAAAAGCAGGGGCATGCTTTTCTTTACCGAGCAAAAATAAAAAGAGAAGGCCTAATAGCGAAGTTAATTGATAGTGTCGCTAGTGATTTTATTGGCCAGGGCGAAAATAGTCTTGTTGCCGCATTTTCGTCAGTGTCAGCAGACATGGATGAATTGCAGCTTGACCAATTAGAAAAGCTAATTGAAATTCAGCGTAACCAACTTAAAAAGGCCAATGACGGTGCTGATTAGTGGCTTAGCGGTTTCTATGAATCTTATTGCGATAGCTTTGCTGGCTTTCTTTGTAGGTGCCTTGCTATTGTCGTTAACTTGGCTGATATTCGGACGGTTTTTAAGCTCATATTCAACTCGTTCCCAAAAAGTATTAATATGGATGTGGTTGCTAGGCCCGTGGATATTGGGTTTAAGTACTATGCTTATCTTTAGCCCAATATTCGAACAAACTAAGCTCTATCAGTGGATTGAGGGTATTGCGCATTGGCATCACCTGTACGTGTTTCAATTAAATAGTTGGCATGGTGTAAGCGTTATACTTTTCGTTGTATTTAGCCTGTGTTTAATCGTAATTAAAGGCACGCAAGTTTATCGACAGAGTAATGCCATATATACCTTAAAACACTTTTCAACATCTCAGCATTCCTGTAGTAATACTTACAAGGTATTGATAATAGATAGCGATATTCCCACAGCCTTTACATCGGGGCTTTTTAGGCCGTCGTGCTACGTCTCAAAAGGACTAATTGACAAACTTACTCCTGCGGAATTAGACATCGTAATTGAGCACGAGCTTGAACATGCCCGCAACAAGGATCCGCTCTTAATGTTATTGATTGCTTGTTTATCTGCGTACTACCCAAAGAAACTGGCGCTGCTATTAAACGCTAAATACCGGCTAATGACTGAACATATTGCAGATCAATCAACGGTGTTAAAACATTCTGCGCAGGATGTTGCCGCGACTATCGTGAAGGTCGTTAGGCTACAAAAATCTGCAGCCCTAGAAAAAGAAGACGCATATTTGAGTTATTTTGGCGCCAATGACATCACGCAGCGAATACAGCAATTATTGCAACCCACCCAAAAATCGTTACCCGCTATTATCCCTGTCATCGGTATGTTCGTACTGTTGTGTATAACCGTGGTATCGGTTGATGCATCTCATCACCTCGTTGAATCTATTTTTACCCATTCTTAAGGATTACACCATGTTTGAAGAGTCTCATTTTCGCTTAATTAAAAAACCGATTGAAGGTCGGTTTTTAGGGCGTTGTGCAAGCTGGTTGGTTTTGCAACTCGCGCTCGGTGTGCTGTTGTTGCCAACACCGGCCTTATCGCAGAGCGTCGAGAATTCAACACCATTGGCACTATCTGAAGCGGTTAGCCTTGCACTTGCCCAGCATCCTGAAATGGCCGTGTTTACGCATCGACTCAATGCACTTAATGCCAGAGTACAACAAGCGAATGTGTTGCCAAGACCCACCATCGGCTTTACCGTTGAAGATGCCATGGGAAGTGGTGTATATAGCAATTTTGGCGCGGCACAAAGCACGCTAAGCATAGGCTGGGTGCTCGAACAAAACACACTAAAAAGCCGAGTTAACGCGGCAAAAAGTGCAGTCACGCAAGTGGACTTTGATATTGACATTAAAGCCTTAGATATTGCAGCCTACACCGCGACCTTATTTATAGAAGCTTTGATATTAGATCAAAGGCTGCAGCTTGCTAAACTTGCCGAGCAACAAGCCAAAGAAGCATTAACGGCGATTACACGCAGGGTAGAGGCTGGCAAGAGCTTGTTTATTGAACAACTTCAATCAAACGCTGAAGTAATTCGCAGAGCGCTGGAAGTCGAAGATCTTGAACACGAACTAGAGACGGGTCGCTATAAGCTAGTTGCACAATGGGGTGGTGAAACCAGTAAATATGCGCTTCGTGGAAATTTACTCAAGGTACCCGTCATACAGAATTTACCAACACAATTAGCCAAACTTAATGAGCATCCAGCACTACTCGCATTCGCCAATCAGCAGCGCATCGCGCAATCACAAATAGAGCTTGCCCGCATCGAAGCTCGGCCGAAATGGGAAGTGTCGGCAGGGATAAGACGTTATGAAACCAGTGATGATTTTGGCTTAGTCGCCGGTATTTCTATTCCCTTTGGAAATGATAGGCGCAGCGTCGGTGAAGTAGACGTTATTGAGGCCAAGCAGGCGGAGTATCAAAGTCAAAGTGAGGTGCTAAAGCGAAAATTAAATACTCAATTGTTTGTACTTTTACAAAACATGAAACACAGTAAACATGTCATTGATACGCTAACCATGCAAGTAGTCCCCTTATTAGAAAAAGCCTCCAGCCAAGCAAGCGATGCATATGATATTGGTCGAATAGGCTATTTAGAGTGGACTACCATTAAACAAGAATTGTTGAGCACACAAGCCCAGTTACTGGATGCGTATCAAGCCATTCACCTACAACATATCGAAATTCAGCGCCTGACCGGTGCAACCCTTTCTAATTAAGTGAGAAAAAGAATGAGTAAGCGAGTCGTTATTTTAATATTTTTGTGTCAGTTGGGATTAGCATTTGCCATGACATCCAATGGCGTATATGCGGCTTTGCCCGCCGCAGCGTCTGAAGCTGAACCAGAAAAAGGCGTCAATGGCGGAAGGTTGTTGCGTGAAGGTGATTTAGCGGTAGAGCTCACCATATTCGAAACAGGCGTGCCTCCTGAGTTTCGTGTATATATTACACAAAACGATAAATTGGTAAGCCCCAACCAAGTTGAGTTAAACATAAAGCTAAGCCGTTTAGGCGGTGTTGTTGACGATATTAACTTTAGATCCGAGGGCGATTACCTGCGCGGCGACACCGTTATTTATGAGCCTCATTCTTTTGCAGTCGCCGTTACTGCCCAGTATAAAGGCAAACGTTATTCATGGCAGTACGATAATTTTGAAGGCCGCACCCTTATAGAGGAAAAAATCGCACAAGCCATGGACATTGAGACCGAAATAGTGGGCGCAGCCACGCTACATAAAACCGTAAAGGTATTCGGAAAACTCGTATTGCCAGCTGATGCAAAACGCACTATTCAAGCCCGATTTGAAGGTGAAATTAAGCGCATGCATGTTGGTTTAGGAGACACGGTTAAAGAAGGGCAAGTGCTTGTCACTATCGAAAGCAACGAAAGCTTACGATCATTTCAAATAAAATCTCCTATTGCTGGCGTGATCAGTCAACAACAGGCGAACACTGGAGAGCAAACAGGCGCACGCACGCTATTAGAAATCACGCAAACTAACACGCTTATTGCAGAGCTGGCGGTGTTCCCCATGGATTCACCATCGGTTAAACAAGAAGCACCAGTAAGCTTAACGATAAATGGACAAGATGAGGTATTCACGACCATCATAAGTGGCACAAGATTACCTATGCGAGATGATCAAGCCCGATTATTTTTAGCAGAAGTAGACAATACCGCCGGCTTTTTGAATGAAGGCGTATTTGTTACCGCAAAGATAGAGGTGGAAACATTTGATGTACCGCTGGCCGTTAAGCGTGTCGGCTTGCAAAGCTTTAGGGATTTCACCGTCGTGTATGCAAAGGTTGGCGAACAGTACGAAGTCAGAATGCTCGACTTAGGGCGTGAAGCGGGTGAATGGGTTGAAGTGTTGGGCGGCATCGATTTGGGTACACACTACGTCACACAAAATAGCTATATCATCAAAGCCGATATTGAAAAGTCCGGCGCATCACACGACCACTAGGAGCGCTGCATGTTAGATTTTATTTTACGTTTTGCCATTAAGCGCAACATTCTTATTATGGTATTAGTGCTGGGTGTTTCGGCGCTGGGCGTATGGAATTTTTCAAAGTTACCGATAGATGCGGTACCCGATATTACCAATGTTCAGGTCATGATAAACACTGATGCACCTGGCTATACCCCGCTGGAGGTTGAACAACGAATATCATATCCATTGGAAACTGCTCTAGCAGGCCTGCCAAACCTTGAAGGAACGCGTTCGGTTTCACGCTATGGTTTGTCTCAAGTTATCGCTATTTTCGGTGATGACACCGACATTTACTTTGCTCGCCAGTTGGTTAATGAACGATTATCCTCAGCAAAGTCTTCCCTGCCCAATGGACTTGAGCCTCAGCTAGGCCCAATCGCTACCGGGCTTGGCGAGATATTTATGTTTACAGTTGATGCACTACCTGATGCAAGAGATAGAGACGGACAGCTTATTACCCCTATGGACTTACGCTCTGTTCACGACTGGATAATTCGACCACAGTTAATGCGCGTGCCTGGCGTGGTTGAAGTCAATCCTATTGGTGGCTTTGAACGAGAACTGGTAGTGGCGTTTGATCCTGAAAAGTTACTCTCATTTGGTCTTACTCAGGCTGATGTGGTGTCGGCAATTGAAAATAATAACACCAATCAAGGCGCAGGGTTCATTGAGAAAAATGGCGCGCAGTGGTTAATTCGCATACCCGGGCAAATTGAAGATATAGAAGCGCTTAAACGCATTGTGATTGAAACAACTAACGGCGCGAGTATTCGCGTTAGTGATGTTGCCAATGTGAGCGAGGGACATGGTTTGCGCACCGGCGCGGCGACACAGGGCGGGCGAGAGGTCGTCATGAGCACCGTGTTTATGTTAATTGGCGAAAACAGTCGCACGGTGGCTTATGCCGTGGGCGAAAAGCTGACAGAAATAAACAAGTCACTGCCCCAAGGCATAATAGCCACCGCAGTCTATGACCGCACTAAACTTGTCGACCAAACACTCAATACCGTGCGAACCAACCTCACAGAAGGTGCGCTGCTAGTTATTGTGGTTCTATTTCTCTTACTGGGTAACTTTCGCGCCGCATTTTTAACCGCACTTGTCATTCCTATTACCATGTTAATGTTAATCACGGGTATGGTGCAAACCAAGGTAAGTGCCAATTTAATGAGCCTAGGGGCATTAGATTTCGGTTTGCTGGTAGATGGTGCCATTATTATTGTGGAAAACTGCTTGCGAAGGCTAGGTCAGGCTACCCCCGACGGGCAGCAGCTCGCGCTAAAGCATCGCTTGGAAATTGTATTTACGGCCACTAAAGAAGTGATACGTCCCGCCTTGTTTGGCATGTTTATTATCACTGTAGTGTACATTCCTATATTTGCACTTGAGGGCGTTGAAGGCAAAATGTTTCACCCAATGGCAACGACCGTGGTCATTGCGTTATTATGCGCAACGTTTCTGTCGGTCACGTTTGTTCCCGCCGCGACTGCGTTGTTGTTTAAAAAACCGGTCAAAGAAAGACACAACTACATTATGAGTGGCGCTACCTTTTTGTATAGACCCGCCCTTGGCTGGGTGATTAAAGCAAGATGGTTTGTGGTAATCGCTGCGGTCGCGTTAGTGGGCATTATGGGCTATCAAACCACACGGCTTGGCAGTGAATTTGTGCCCAACTTAGATGAAGGTGATATTGCCATGCATGCGCTGCGCATACCCGGCACATCTTTGACCCAAGCGGTTGCGCTACAAGAAAGCTTAGAAGCCCGCATTATGGAAATGCCAGAAGTAGAGCGCGTATTTTCCAAAATTGGCACCGCTGATGTAGCAACGGATGCAGTACCGCCCAGCGTCGCCGACAACTTTATTATTTTAAAATCACGCGACGAGTGGCCCAACCCTAAAAAACCTAAAGCGCAAATTATAGAAGAATTAGCCGCATTAGTTGAGCCGATCCCCGGTAATCGATACGAATTTTTACAACCCATTCAAATGCGATTTAATGAACTGTTATCCGGCGTGCGGTCCGAATTGGCTATCAAGGTGTTTGGCGACAATTTTGAAGTACTAGACGCGGTAGGCAGTAGCATCCAAGATGCCATTGGCGGCGTGGAGGGCATTGCTGATATACAAATGGAACAAACCACAGGTTTGCCGATGTTAACCATACAACCCAAGCTTGAGAAACTTGCGCAATACGGAATGTCTAAAGCTGACATTCAGCAGCAACTGTCCACATCATTAGGAGGTCGCGTAGCCGGTAAGTTCTATGAAGGCGATGCCAGAGCCGACATTGTGGTGCGTTTGCAAGAAAGCATGCGAAGCGACATTGACGTCCTTTATCGACTGCCGATACATTTACCGGATGGACACTATGTGCCGCTACAAGAGTTGGCGACCCTAGATATGGTATTAGGCGCAAACCAAGTGAACCGCGAAAACGGCAAGCGACGAGTGGTGGTCACCGCAAATGTGAGAGGGCGTGATTTGGGCAGCTTTGTTGCCGATATACAAACTCAAATCAACGCTAATGTGGATATTCCTGCTGGCTATTGGCTTGAATATGGCGGCACATATCAAAAACTACAGTCGGCTTCTAAGCGCTTGTCGATTGTGGTGCCAGTGACCTTATTTATGATCCTTGGATTATTAATACTCGCCCTTGGCTCGTTTAAAGATGCCATGATCATATTTACAGGTGCACCACTAGCCCTAACCGGCGGGATTGCTGCGTTACTGCTGCGTGATATTCCGTTTTCTATTTCAGCGGCTGTGGGGTTTATCGCACTATCGGGTATTGCGATAGGAAATGGTTTAGTGATGGTCTCGTTTATTCGTGATTTGCGCAAACAAAATATCCCACTGGAAGAGGCTATATTTAACGGCGCAATAACACGATTGCGCCCGGTTATTACTACCGCATTAGTAGCCTCATTAGGCTTTATACCAATGGCGTTAAATACAGGCATCGGCTCAGAGGTTCAACGACCACTTGCCACGGTGGTTATTGGCGGAGTCCTTTCTGCCACGCTACTGACTTTATTTGTTGTACCGGCGTTATACCGCATATTGCATAAGGACAAAAAAGACTTGGCCGGCGAGGAGCAAGCTAGTGCAAAGTAATATTCTACGCTTAGCCATATTGGTCTTGGGGCTTGCATTAATGAGTATGTCATTTGACATACTCGCGCACGGCGTTGACGACAAGACACGGATATTCTTGGAGCAAAATACAGGGGTTCAATTTATTCCCTTTATTTACATTGGTGCAAAACATATGTTTACGGGTTATGACCACATACTATTTTTAGTCGGCGTCATATTCTTTCTCTATAAAAGTCGAGATGTACTTTTGTGCGTCAGTATGTTCACTATTGGTCACAGTATCACTTTGCTTTGGGGTGTACTTGGCGATATTCAAGTTAACCCTTATCTTATCGACGCTATCATTGGTTTCTCCGTCATTTATAAAGGCTTTGACAACTTGGGTGGATTCAAGCGACTGTTAGGTAAACAGCCAAGCACGAAGCTTGCGGTATTAATATTTGGCTTATTTCACGGGTTCGGATTAGCCACCAAACTGCAAGAATTTGAATTAGACGCTGACGGCCTCGTTGCCAACATGATTGCCTTTAATATTGGCGTTGAACTAGGTCAATTCATGGCGCTTGCGTTTATTGTCATTGCCATTAATTTTTGGCGAAAATCCCCTTCATTCCAGCGCTTTGCAATCACCACTAACACATTGCTGATGAGCGCAGGTTTAATGTTAGTTGGGCTGCAATTAACGGGATACTATTTATCTTAACAATGAACGAGAAAACCACTATGACACAAGCTGTAGTTAGTACTAAAACATTACTTAAATCGACGATTGCGGCCACGGTTATCGCCCTAATTGTATTCGTCGCTTTTATTCTGCCAGCAGAATACAACATTGACCCTACGCATATCGGCCACAAATTAGGGTTAACAGCATTAGCCCATCATGACAATGACCCTGCGCCACAGGCTGATATGTTAGCGAACTCTAAGCAAGGACAGCAGGTGATTGAAGTGACAGTGCCTGCGGGCAAGGGTATCGAGTATAAATTTCAGATGGCTAAACACGACAAGATGACTTACGAATGGCTAACAGACGGTGAACCGCTTTATTTTGATTTGCACGGCGAGCCACAAGGGGATACCACGGGTTATTTCGAGAGTTATGCTATTGCCACGTTAAGCCAGATGAAAGGCAGCTTTACGTCACCGTTTGATGGCTCCCACGGCTGGTATTGGAAAAATAACAGTGACAAAGTAGTCGCCATTCAATTGATCGTTGAAGGGCAATATGAAGTCATTGGTCTTAGATAATAGCTAAACACAGGAAGAAAGTAATGAAAAAGATAATCCGTACAATCATATCAACCGCATTTTTAATAGTATTTATGGGATTAGGCATAGCCGTTGCGCATGAGGGTCATGAAACAATCAGCAGCGAAACGGCAATCAAGATTGCCAATAAGTCGGTAAAACAACTTACGTTTAAAGACTTAGGCTATGAAATAGGCAAACTTGATACAAGTTGGAAGTCGTTAACGGATACCGATTTCAGTATGGTACAAGTATTAGAAAAAACGTTCCTTGTTAGCGCGACTAATACCACTAACAACAATGTTATTTATCTTGAAATCGCGAAGAATGGAAAAGTGCTATATGTCAAAGATACAAGTAAATAAGCTGGGGTAATGTCATTGGTAAACTATAGTCGATTCTACCTACTAAGCGAATTTGACGGAATTAAAATGGTAGGCAAGGGCTTTCAACAAAACAGACAGCGGCAACGAGCATTTAAATGAAATACAAGTTGTACACTAATCCTTAAACACAATGGTGAAACATGTTTTACTATCTGTTGATTCAGCAACTATATCCCCACCATTTACTTTTATTACCGACCTGGCTATCGTGAGGCCTAGACCTGCACCTTGACCGTCCCGCGTTCGTGATGGGTCGGTACGATAAAATCGGTCAAATAATCGATTAATATGGTCTTCGGACACCGGCTCACCATTATTTGAAATAATAATTGAGATTAAATTATTTAGTTTTTGTGTTTCTATTACTACTTTGTCGTTTTCGGGAGAGTGCCTGATAGCATTGGAAATAAGGTTGCTCAAGGCTTGGCGCAACATCGTTTTATCGCAAAAGACTTCGACCGCTGGGCCTACAAGTATTAACTTAATGTTTTTTTCGTCAGCAAGCAGTTCAAAATATTCAAACAGTTCAGATATTTCTTTGTTTACCGCGACCCTATTTTTGTTTGGCTTAATTAAACCATGCTCAGTTTGCGCGAGCAGTAGCATATCGCTGACCATCTTCGTCATCCGATCATATTCTTCAAGGTTTGAATACAGAATATCTACGTATTGCTCATTCGTCCTAGGCTTACTTAGCATAACCTGTGTTTGCGTAGTTAAGTTGGTAACAGGCGTTCTTAGTTCGTGAGCAATATCGGCGGAGAAAAAAGACAATCGCTCAAAACTGTCCTCTAACCTTTGCAGCATGGTATTGAAGGACTGCACTAGAACTGATAGTTCAACAGGCACATCTAGCGGGTTGAGTCTTGAATCTAATTGTTCAGCAGAGTGTTGTGGTTGAATTAGCCGGACACATCAATAAAGGATAAACTCCAATTATTGAGGTGTCAAAATGACTAAACGTGTATTAAAGAAATATCCAAACGATTTTAAGCAAGAAGCCGTGGCGCTGGTTACTGAGCAAGGTTACTCAGTTGTTGAGGCAGCTGCTTCACTAAATATAACCGATAAGCTTCTTTATAACTGGATTGCAAGAACGAAGCAACAGAATGAAAATTCTGAGTTGTCGACGGATGAACGAGCTGAACTCATTCAACTCAGGAAAGATAAAAAACGTCTTGAAATGGAACGTGAAATATTAAAAAAGGCTTCAGCTTTTTTTGCGAAAGAAATGAAGTAAAGTATTCATTTATAACAAGTTTAGGTAAACAGTACCCAGTTGCTATGTCGTGCAAAGTAATGCGAGTCAGTAAATCAGCGTACTATGTTTGGCGCAAGCGCCCCGCGATAATAATAAGTGCAGAAACACTTAACATGCATCGTAGAGCCAAAGCACTATTCAAAGCGAGTAGAGATAGCTTGGGAAGCCGTGAACTTGGGAAAAAACTGCGCAAAGAAGGCTTTAAAATAACTCGCCATCGCGTCATTAACTTGATGAAGCGATTAGGTTTAGTTGTTACCCAGCGGATTGCTTATAAAGTCACAACAAAGCGCAAGCACAGTGATGCAGTTGCTGATAATTTGTTGAATATGAATTTTAATCCGATAGGGCCCAACCAGGTGTGGGCTGGTGATGTGACTTATCTGAAAACTGGCGAAGGTTGGCAATATCTGGCTGTGGTAATGGACTTGTTTGGTCGCAAAATTGTAGGTTGGCATGCATCACAACGCATGACCACGGACTTAGTTGAGCTTGCGTTTTTAAAGGCTCATCGCCTGCGGCAACCACCTAAGGGTTTGGTATTTCACAGCGATAGAGGCTCACAATACACAAGTAAACGCTTTAGAAAGCTACTTAAAGACCTTAATTGTCGCGCTAGCATGGGAGATGTTGGTGCGTGTTGGGATAACGCTGTTGTCGAGAGATTTTTCGGCAGTTTGAAGCATGATTGGTTGTTCAAGGTTGCGCAACCAACCAGAGAGCATATGAAGCAAGATGTTGCTGCTTATATTAAATATTACAACGTGGAGCGACTGCATTCGTCGAACGACGACCAATCACCCGTTGAATATGAAAACTCCTTTAGGAAAGTGTCCGGTTGGACTTGACCAGAACACTTTTTGTTGGGCGGTTTAGAAAGCTACGCATACGGCTGGTTCATCGCGCTGATTTGGGTGCCTTTGTACAATTTCTTTGGCAGTAAGGCTAAATAATATGAACGAACCAATAGCACATTCAGGCGTGTGGGCACTTGCCCTAATCATGATCACGATTGCGTCTTGGATATTGTATAAATATCTCGCCCCCAAAACATGGCGAGAATGGGCGGGCGCGGGTGTCGTTCAAGCGTTTATTATTGCCTTGTATGCCGAGATGTATGGATTTCCATTAACCATCTATTTTTTAGCTCGTTTTGGTGGTTTAGATAGAACCGAACTCAATGCTAATTTATGGTCATCTTTGCTGGGCATGGGTGAAACCGGCATGATGATTTCAATGATTCTGGGGTACATATTACTCTTTATTGGAATTGGACTGTTTTTCAAGGGCTGGCACCAAGTGCATCGTGCAAGACAGGAAAATAAATTAGTAACGGATGGACTGTATGCGTTGGCAAGACACCCACAATATACCGGACTATTTATTGCATTGTTTGGTGAAGGTGTTGTGCATTGGCCAACATTATTCTCTGTTGGATTACTACCAATTATTGTCTTTATTTACTATCGACTTGCCAAACGTGAAGAGCTAGTGGTGATCAATGAATTTGGTGACGAATACCTTGAATACCAACAAAGCGTGCCGATGTTCATCCCACGATTTTCACAGTGGAAATCGTTTGTTGAACAATCGAAATGATGCCAACGAGTAGTGTCATTGTAATGAGCTTACACACTGACTTGGCTGAGGCTAATTCAATTTACTATAAAAAATCCGCGAGACTTTATGGATGAGCAATAGTGAAAGTTAAAATTGGTGCAGTTAGCGTAATGCTGCTTTGGGCAAGTTGCTATCCACTCATATCTCTAACATTAGATTATGCGCCGGTTATGCTAACCGCGTTTTATCGTTTTATCGTTCTATTGTTGCTGGCCTGTTTTTAGTAGTCATTGCTTTATTTCTAAAAAGGCCACTGCCGAACAATAAGCAACAGTGGTTTTATATTACTGCTATTGGCATCACGGCTACTAGTATTGGGTTTTGGGGTATGTTCTACGCCGCTAGCCTAATTTCTCCTGGCTTGGCGACTGTGCTGACAAATACACAACCGTTGATCGCAGGTATTCTGGGTTGGTTTATTTTGAAAGAGCATATGGGTAAAAACGTGGCCATCGCAATGGCACTTGGCTTTGCAGGAATTGCAGTGATTGGCAGCGAATCTCTATGGAGTCGCAATGGACAGCCTGTTTTAGGTGTGATTTACATTTTGATAGCCGCGTTGGGTATTGCAATAAGCAATATCTTACTTAAATTAATCGCACGTAAAGTGGATATTTACTATGCGATGGGTTTTCAACTGTTGATTGGTGCAATCCCACTGGGGATCTTTAGTTTTTATCAGGCGAGTGCGGTCGAGGCAAGTGATGTTGCACCCATGGTTGAGTCAATAGAATATCTTAGTATTGTCTTTTTGCTTGCAATCCCGGGTACCGCGCTTCCTTTTCTTATTTGGTTTTGGTTGATGGACAAAGCACCACTTTATCACCTCAATATGTATAGTTTTTTAACGCCGGTATTTGGCCTGTATCTTGGTTGGTTTTATTTTGAAGAAACCTTAAGTCCGTGGCAGTGGTCAGGCATTATTATTATTGCTATGTCTATTGCTTATATTTCGTTTTATTCAAGCAACAATAAAACGCAGAATTAACAGCTGTTAATACTTTGATAAGAGCGCAATGCACATGATGATTTAACTACTTTGACCAACAGTAGTGTCAAGATATTTTGTAGCAACAACAAGGAATTCCAACAAATGAAACATATACATAAAGAGCAGGATAACAACTCAATATCTCTTAGTGGCGCGGTTGCGATGGGAACAGGAGTGATGATTGGTGCTGGTATATTTGCATTAACGGGTCAGGTAGCGGAATTAGCCGGGCCGTTATTCCCATTTGCGTTCATTCTTGGCGCTATCATTGCCGGATTTAGTGCTTACAGCTATATCAAAATGTCTAATGCGTGGCCATCTTCGGGTGGCGTCGCCATGATTTTGCAGAAGTGTTATGGCACGGGTGCGATTGCTGCGGGTGCTGCGTTGCTAATGGCATTATCGATGGTTATTGCAGAAAGTCTAGTTGCCAGAACCTTTGCATCTTACGTTTTACGACCCTTCGACATCACAGGTGGACCACTCGTGCCTATCATATCAGTTGCCGTCATACTTTTTGCATTTGCGGTGAATGTGGCAGGAAGCCGATCGGTTGGGATCCTGTCGTCAATTATGGCGGTGATTAAAATTGGGGGAATCACTCTTTTTGCCATCGCGGCTTTATGGGCCAGCGGCTTCCAGTTCTCTACAGGTATTGACACAACATCAAGCTTCAAGCTGACGGGGTTTGTGGCTTCAGTGGCGCTTACTATTTTAGCCTTCAAAGGCTTTACAACTATCACTAACAGCGGGTCTGAAGTCACCAAGCCTCACCGAAATATTGGTTTGGCTATTATCATTTCAATTGTGTTATGCGCTGTCGTTTATGTATTAGTCACATTTGCTGTAGGCTCAAGCCTTTCGATTGACGAGATTATTTTAGCAAAAGATTATTCGCTTGCAGAAGCTGCGAAGCCAACTCTTGGCCGCACAGGTTTCTATTTAACCATTATTCTTGCTGCCGTTGCGACTTTGTCCGGTGTATTAGCGAGCGTCTTTGCAGTATCACGTATGTTGGCCATGATGACCGATATGAAAATGATCCCACATAGCCATTTTGGAATGTCAGGCTCTGTGCGTAAACACACGTTGGTATATGCGGTGGTTATTGCATCGCTGCTTGCCGTATTTTTTGATATAGGACGAATTGCTTCACTTGGTGCGTTTCTATATATCGTTATGGACATGATTATCCAATGGGGTGTATATCGTCATATGCGAAAGGAAATTCATGCATCAACAGTAATAATATTAACCGCTTTGGCTTTCGATTTCATCGTTCTTGCCGCCCTTACCATATACAAAATAGAGACGGATCCTCTAATTGTTATTTATTCGGTAATTGCCATATTGAGCGTATTTGCCTATGAACGTTATTACTTGTCAAAATGGTACGGAGAACGTTCGACACAAACATCTGATTAGTCACAACCATACTTACGCTAAGCTTAGCAATGTTATCTTGGCACATTCAATTTATAACGAAGATAGAAACACTTATTAGGAGTTACATTGTAACTGTTAAAAGTGTCTAGTGAAATCTGGGAAGTTCAGATATCCCTATCTACTATGTAGGCAAACGTACGTTTTCAGGGCGTTTCTATTCTCAGGGCAGGGCTATGAAAGTCGATAGTTTGCTCGAATTTGAATCGTCGATGTTACCTGTTCAACGTCGTTGTTGCTAACAACGACGTTGAACAGGTAACGGTATCTTTGGAATGCCAAGTTACCCATAAAAATAAGCATAGGAGCCTGTTGCTATGCAAAGATTAGGGGCGAAGTGTCAATTTTTGATGGTGGGCGGTGTTGCTTTTATTGTTGATATTTCCGTTTATTTAGCGTTAACAGAGCTATTGTCTTTGCACTACTTGGCTGCTCGAGTTGTCGCTTTTTTAGTAGCGGTCGGGGTTACTTGTTTTGGTAATCGCACGTTTACATTTTCAACAAGAGCTAAAATGCCATTCCTGTCGCTATATAAGAAAGCGATATTAGCGGCTGTTATATCGTTCGTTCCTAACGTGCTTGTGTTCTGGTCGGTCTTAACCATTTCGCCTAGTGGGATGATTTCTAATATAACAGCGTTTATCGTGGGGACCTTGGTGGGAATAATATTAAATTTCATATTGAGCGATAAGTATGTCTTCTCCTCAAAATAGCGCTGTAGTGATAGTGCAGTGTAAAAGCAACGTAGATCAAAAGAAAAATCTATCGTAAACAACAATCGATCGTAGACCTGTTTTTTTATCCATTTAATAGATGGTGCAACGCAAAAACAATCGGTGAAAAGAAAACATGATTCAATTTAAGTTTTCAGAAAATTGGAACAGAATAAAACAGTTTATTAAAAAAATAGTTGATCAGATTCAAGCGTTATATATCGCAAGTCGTGATCCACGAACATCCTGGTGGACAAAACTACTAATTGCAGGTTTGCTCGCTTATGCTCTAAGTCCGATTGATCTGATCCCAGACTTTATACCAATATTGGGTTATTTAGACGACTTCATATTATTACCTTTAGGTATTTATTTGGTGAGCAATATAATCCCTGAAGACTTATGGCAAGAGTGCTTGTCAATAGCTAAAGAATCTCGGTCAACGTTACCGAAGAGCCGAAAGGCAGCAGTAGTGATTGGCTTCATTTGGTTTTTAACATTCATAGCCGTTTCTGTTTATATGTGGAATCAATTTGGTCGAGCTAAGATTGATAGCGAATAATTAGTTTGGCCAAATTTAGGAGACGACGATTAAATGAAATCCACCACTATGTCTAATACTGTTTAGTGTTAGACATAGGGATGATTGTCAATTCGTAATAACTTCTATCGTCAAATGAGGAAATTCCTCGAATTTAGTGGAGCACCCTCAGTAAGCTTTGGGCCATAATTGCTTGGCTTTTTTATTCACCATTTTGTTAAGACAAAATAGAGCTCACGATATGATGTAATTTAGTAAAAATATCACTCTAGACACTTATCTATTTTGTTTAGAGTACAATACCAAAAACGATCTAAAAAGATATTTATGACCCGATAAATATTCAACGAATAGGTATAACTGGTGAAATTAACAAAAACGACTTTGACCCACTGCAATTGCTGGCAGCTCATATGTGGCAGGCGATACAAGAGTATGCCTATTTTCAATAGTCCCACAAAAAAACCATTGCCGACTCACAAATGACCCATTCGCGTCCCACATCTTTATTTTGGTTGATTTTCGTACAGAAGATTTGAAGCTAAGTCATTGAAAAGTAAAGTGGTGGACGCTACTGGGCTTGAACCAGTGACCCTCGCCTTGTAAGGACTAGATTTTGATTATCATCTTATCTTTCACTAAATACGGTAAACAGTGCAGTTATCAATTACTCCGTTTATTCACCGTTTCAAATCGATAACTCTTTTATTAAACATCTTCACCCAAAATGTTTTTTGCTTTTCATCCATGAAAGCATACAGCATTGTATGGTGCTTTTCACACAGGGCGATAAGTTTATCAAGCATAGAAGATATCGATTTTTCTGGCACATAGAAGGACTTACCTAAAGTAATAAAGTCTTTTCTTTTTATCTTGTCATCTCTGCCATTTACCTTTAACGCCATTTTATGGTCTTTATAGATATACGTAGTAATCAAGTCATAACATGGGCATAACACAGTTCTTCCAGACCTTGATAATGTTTGGATACTGATGTTTTTTGCGTGCAGATCGCCGTTTCCTATTAAATATGAATATGCATAAAGCTGTATTGCTTTTAATATTTCTATTTTTGGGGCTGTTGTATATTGCGTTAGTCCTTCTAAAACATCTTTGAAGCTGATGCGATATTTATCAGCAGGGTATCGGTCTAAGAACTGACATGCGTCTTCTTGGTGGTGCATGCAGGCGGTTTTATTTTCTTTGTCACTTTCTGTATCAATGTAGCGATCAAATCTTTCCACAAGCAAACCGTGTTGTCCCTTTTTATCTTTGATGAGCCTGGCAGTGTTCACCTTAAGTCCGCACTTCTTTGCAAGCGCTAGGCAAAGATTTTCGTTTTCAACTAAGCGTGGCTTATCTTTAGGATTTAGCTTCAGAATATAAAACTTGTCTTTTTGAGCATGAACAATTGGAAAACTGATCATGGATGCGGATATTTTCTCCTGCACCCCAGAAAGCGCTTGGTTATATTCATTATAGTTTTCATTTTCGATGCTTTGTTCAAAAAGCTTATAAAAGTCAATCTCAGCAAAGCTTGCAGGCTTTGCTGATCTTATTTGTGAAGTATTTCCAGGGGCGACAACATTAATATCGCCAATGGATTGCGATCCTACAGTTGCTAAAATACTAAATAGGTCGTCCGCTGATGTTTTGATCCTACTGATGAGTGCGCTCAGTCTTAAACCCTCTGGCAGAAGACCAGCAAAAAATGGTGGTAGCGAGTCGCCGTAACTTGTATACGTTGCATTTTCAGCGCTTAGATGAAATGAGATCCCTTTGTTCCCGTTCGATAAAAAAGCTTGATCGAAAGCAAACATAGAACCTGTTTTTGTTCGAGTAAGGGTGCCGGCAAACGTTGTGCCCTTGTAAACATCTAATTGTTCTAGTGCTTTTGCATCTTCTAAGCGCAATTTGATTTACCTACTTTATTTGTCATTTCGAATACTTAAGTTCCATGTTCAAACCTAGTGCCTCTAGCACCAATAACACCTTATCCATTTGCACACTCGGCTTGCCTTGTTCCAGTTGGCTCAAAAAGTTAAGGCTAACGCCACTTAAGTTCGCGAGTTCTGTTTGCGTCAATGATTGGGCTTTACGCTCTTCTCTAATTTTCGCTCCTATGAACAACATCGTTGATCCCATGCAATTTCCTACGAACATATGAATACGGTTTAAATTAGCATGAGAATACTATAATGCAAGATTAAATTACTTTGTTCGAGTGAATTAAGGGATTTTTTACGAGTATACGCCGTAAAATGCGTATAATTCATGCGTTGATGTGAATTTTGACAGTTTCAGTGCACTCGCACTTGTGTGTTGGGAATCTGCTGTTTTACTTTGAATTCATGCGTTACTTGGCTTCTTAGCGGGGTAGTAAATAGCCTATTTCGTTTTGGCCGTCATTTAATGCAAGCGAAACACTATCGTCTTTTTTCGTGATCGATCATTTATAGAATGGAATAGGGTTAGTTGTGTCCAAAATTTAGTTTAAGGAGAATTTGATCGATATTACTCGGCTCAGGTTGATAAGTTGACAATAGCATCGACGCTAAACTAATAAGTAGGGCAAGGACATTAAGGCCTACATTATCTGTCACAGACCACTATCAAAAGTTTTGTAAGGATATTGGTATAGAGAGAACCGCTTGTGCACCCGCCACTTCTTTTCTATTTCTTAAGCCAATAGTGCCTCCATGATTAAACATGATTTGTCGACAAAGTGACAAACCGATACCACTGCCTTTAGGCTTTGTACTATAAAATGGCACAAACAAGTTGTTGGCATTGGCGATGCCCACCCCTTGGTCACTAATGATTAAATGCAGGTATTTTTCATCTACCTGATAGTTAATTTCAATAAGCTTACTTTGCTTCACCATTGCTTCATCAGCATTTTTGAAAATATTTATCAATACTTGTTCTAACTGACTTTTATCAGCCGAAATTATCAATTGATCGTTAGTAAGAGAATGATCCAAAAATTGTAGTTGGCAATCAGTAAATAATTTAGCGATCTTTATCACTAATAAATTAAGACTGAATTCAGTTTTGTTGGGTAGTGATAAATGTGAAAGTTGGCTATAACTAGCAATAAATGCGCTAAGTCCATCTGCACGCTCATTAATAATATTGACCCCTTCAAATAAGGTCGTTCTATCTAATATTTTGTTTTCGTTTTGCAGTTTTTGTTTCATCGCTTGGCTTATGCTAGCAATAGGCGTCAAAGAATTATTTATTTCATGACTCAATACTCTAAATAAGCTTTGCCAGGCTTTGCGTTCTTTTTCTATCAATAATCTTTCAGCACTGGTAATTAAATACAGTTGATGCTGTTTACCATCACTTAAAAAAGTCTCTTTAAATAGAAAATGTTCACCGCCAAGTGTTTGATGATTAAACTCGATAATACCACTTGTTGCATGGCTAATGACTTCTCCTAACTCGAGTTCAACTAAGAGAATATCTTGTAGGTTTGTAGAAAAATTTTGTTTACCAATCAGCAATTTTTTTGCAGAATCATTTGCCATAACTATAAACCCATTATCATCCACGGCAAGCACCATGGCATCCATTTGTTGCATTATTTTCTCGAGTAATAATTTACTCTCTTTTGCTTCAATTTTATGTTGGGAAAGTGTTTCGGCTAAACTGTTCACGCTGCCAAGCAATTCCTGAAATGCTTGATTATGCTGCAATCGACCCCTTAAGCTATAATCGCCATCAATCATTGCCTCTAATATATTTGATAATGTGCGAATTTGCTGCTGCGAACGCTGCCTACTGCTCACGACTACAAATAGTGCCAATAAAGATAGAACAATATCAATGAAAGCGATGAGATAGATTGATACACCCGCAAGATATAAAGAAATTGTGGTAAGTAGTAAACAAGGAACACACATTATTAGCGCAAGATAACTGTGATCATCTTTGTGCTGGATACTATTGTTGCGTGCGAATATTTTTCCTAGTTTGTTAATCCAATCCATATTTACTCATGCGTCGATAAAAACCACTGCGACTTAAGCCTAGTGATTTTGCTGTTTCGGTAGCATTGCCATTGTAATATTTGAGCCGATTTATTAGCGTCTGTTGTTCAATATCGTCTATTGATAAGTCGTAATTGTCTATAGAGGGAGAGGTACTTGCTGTTTCTTCTAGTAATATATCTCGCCCACTAATGCTTATCTTTTTACAGGTGAATAATAATCTTTCCATTAAGTGGCTAAGCTCGCGAATATTTCCGGGCCATCTATATTGTTGTAGTTTACTTAGCGCATCCGATGATAAATCTGGCACCGGAAGATTGTATTTTACCGCATATAATTGCAAAAAATGCTTAGCCAGAGGCTCTATATCTTCGATACGTTCATGTAAAGACGGCACGCGTAATTGAATGGTGTTTAAGCGGTAAAACAAATCCTGCCGAAACGTTTGCTCGCTAATAGCCTTTGGCAGATCACTATTGGTTGCTGATATAATGCGCACATCGGCTGTTTGTGATTTGCTACTGCCAACAATCTCAAATTTTTTCTCTTCTAACACTTTTAACAATTTTGCCTGTTGGATAAGCGGTATGTTAGCGAGTTCATCTAAAAATAAGGTTCCTTGTTCGGCCATTTCAAATCGGCCCACGCGGTTTTCTTTAGCGTCTGTGAATGCACCTTTTACATGGCCAAACATTTCGCTTTCAAATAAGCTTTCCGGAATCGCTCCCATATTCACAGGTACAAAAGAGTTATTCATGCGAGGCGAAAGTTTATGCACATAAGACGCAAGCATACTTTTACCCGTACCATTATCGCCGGTTAACAAGATACTCATATCGCTTTTTGCTAATTCATCTAGTGTGTTTAACAATTGCATCATAGTGGGTGATTTTGCAATGATTTTTTCTTTTGAGGCAGGAAATGACTGACTGCTTAACAATCTATTTTCCTGGCTAAGCCTTTGAAGTTTTTTGTCTATTTTTGCTAGCTTTATTTGAGTGTTAATGGCACTAATGACTCGCTCATTATTCCATGGTTTTTGAATGAAATCTTTTGCGCCTGCTCTCATTGCATCAACTGCGATGTCTATTGTCGCCCAACCAGTCATTACAATGATAGGCAACTTATCATCGAGTTTTCTGATTTCTTCTACTAGCTTTAAGCCTTCAGCGCCCGAGGTGGTGTCCTGTTGAAAATTCATATCGATTAAAACAAGGTCAACAGAGTTACTCTGTAAATTATCGAGCACCGCTTCTGGCCTAGTCATAGCGATAATATCGATATTTTCTTCCGATAGAATGTATTTTAAGCTGGCAATGATATTTAAATCATCATCGGCTATTAATATTTTATGATTATTCACGGCTGCTCACGCATTTATTGGATAGAGAAATAACGATAATAAATATAACACTTTGTGTAAGCTGACCATATTCATTGGCCCTGGGTTTGTATTTTCCATTTCTATCCTCCGTTAATTTATCGCAGCAACAACAAAATCTGTTGTTGCTGAATTGAGTCTATATTGCTAAACCAATTATTCGTAACGTAATGCAGCACTCGGCTCCATTAAGACAGCTCTCCTTGTAGGAGTATAAATAGCTAACAACACAATACAAGACAAACCAACGGTAACCGCAAGTGCCAACAAGAAATAAAGGTAGCTAGGCAATAAACCATCAGCGAATTCATGAATGCCAAATGAGATCAACGCAAATACCACAAGCGCTAATCCTAATCCTATCATTAACTGCCTTATGCCCTGTTTCATAAACATACTGACAATGTTTCTATCTGTCGCACCTACTGCGCGCCGAATGCCAATCTCGTGGGTACGCTGCGCTACAGAATTAACCGTTAGCCCATAAATACCCACTAAGGCTAACATCAGCGCGAAAAAACCGGTACCGAAGGTTATTTTAGAGGTTAAGCGCATTGAATCTCGCATAATATTTCTGTTCCTATCAGCCGACATTACTGCTCGCTCTACCTCAATGTTACGATCGGTTTGAAAAAGTGCACGATAGAATATTTCTTCCGCTTTTACGTTAGACAGTGCGGTTTTATAGTAGATACTTTGTGCTCTTTGAATAAATTGAAGACCTGATATATACACTTCGTCTTGACTATCTAATTGACCAAAAATTGATCGCGGATTGATACGGTTACTAAGAATGCCTACCACAAACAATGATTCTTCTTTGTCCTGCATTTCAATACTAATGTTTTTCTCAAGCGCAGACTCGCCTGGCCAATACCGATTAGCCATAGATTGACTGATCAATGCGACCTTTCTGCCATTAAGGGTGTCTTGACTATTTAGGTGTCTGCCGGCAATCAGTTTAATACCTACAAATTCGGTATTACCGATTACACTGAAAGTATCAATGTTAGGCTTTTCTACATCTTCATTGTAATCGAATCCGGCTAGCGTTAGTGGATAGTAGCCCGCATAGTTACTAGCGTTAGCATCAACTACCTGTGGGTCATTTTTTATGCGATTCAAAAGGTTTTGATACAGTAATATCTGTTCTTGATCTGTTTTGTATTTATCACTAGGTAAAGCAATGGTTGCCCTCATGACATTAGTATAATCGTCACCAATATCCAAGCTAATAAATTTTTGTGAGATATATCCAGACAAAGCACCAATTAGCATTAAAGTAGCCACAAGAAATACTTGAATAGTGACTAATAATCGAGATATACGCCCTGATTTTTTACTTTGCGCACCTCTAGTACCATCTCTTAATGTTGCATTGATGTCTTGATTAGCGGAGCGCCAGGCTGGCAGAAATGATGACAAAAAGATGGTCACTAAAGTGAAGCCTACTGCCATACCGAGTGTTTCAAGGTCCATCCCCCAATGCCACCAAAAAACCAGACTGTTTGGCATCCACGAGTGGAGAATCATATCAGTGAAATCTAATGCGGCACCCACCAATAAGACGGAAAGCATGCCTCCTAGAACTGTGATAATTATACCTTCCCACATCAGTTGGCTCACTAATCGAGCGCTAGACGCACCAAGTGCAGCGCGGATCGCCGTCTCTTTTTGACGTTCTATTGAACGGGCCAATAACAAATTACCAACGTTGATGCAGGCGAGTGCTAATATTGACCATGCAATAATATTCAAAAAAGTAAATATTGTGTTCCCTATACCATTAACCTGATCCATGGGAAAAGTACGAAGATGCACTACTTTACTGGCTTCAGGGCGGTCGTATAAGGCCACTGATTGTTGATAAAGTTGGTCGAGGGAGTTTGTTAATTGTGTTGCGGCTAGCTCAATGTTCACTCCATTTTTAACGCGTGCATATGCAGAAAAATAAGCAGAAGAATCTTGGCTAGAGTCGATTGTTGATTGACTAATCGGCAACCACATTTTTGCTACGCCAGGAAAGTTATATCCTTGAGGCATAACACCAACAACGTTTGTAAGCTCGCCATTCAAGTTTATTGACATATTCAACACATCATTATTCGCAGATAATTCATTTTGCCAAGTTTCATAGCTAACAACGGCAACCGCTGTAGCTCCGGCTGTCATATCTTCAGCTTGAATTGAACGTCCCATTAAGGGGGGTGTGCGGCTAAAACGGAAGAAGCCCCCGTCTACATAACTGGCGGGTACATTCTTGCCTGCATCAGTAAAAGAAAGTCGAACGTCTCTTGAATCATAAATACCAAATTCACTTAGCGTATCTTGGCTTTGCGCTATTTGTGAGAATTCATAAGCGGAAATTAAGATTTGGTTGGGATCGACGTTATTTGAGATACCAACGGTTTCCGTTGAAAACGAAAGTGCTGTTTTACCCTCAGGCAATGGCAGAGATTTATATATAGTTGAATACAAGAAAGAAAAGGTGAATAGACTTATAGATAAACCGCCAACCAGCACCGCTAAGGTCATTGCGGTAAATTTAGGGGCTTTAAAAAGTAACCTCAAAGCATATTTTATATCTACAATTACCAACATATTAATCTCCTAATCTAGTGTTAATTCAACAGCTTCATCTGAAGAAAAACAAGCTTTATTAGTTGGCGTATTCGACTCGTCAGATATAAGCCTGCCGTCAAACATTTCTAAGCATCTACTGGCTCTTTTAGCGGAGGCCGGATCATGCGTAACCATACAAATGGTGGCACCATTTTGATGAAGCTTGTCAAGCAAAGCCAATACGGCTTCGGCATTCTTAGAGTCCAAATTACCGGTTGGTTCGTCTGCAAGAATAATGGCCGGATCGTTAACTAGTGCTCTGGCAACTGCAACCCGTTGTTGTTGTCCGCCCGATAACTGTGAAGGGTAATGATCTTTACGATGCGACATTTCTACTTTCTCAAGTACATCGTTTACTTTGGCGTCGACCACTTGTTTTGACAGTCCTGACTGATAAGTTAGTGGCAGCATCACGTTCTCAAAAATTGTTAGATCAGATATTAAATTGAAAGATTGAAATACAAATCCAATTTGTTTACTTCTAATTTTCGCTCTTTCATTACGCGTTAGAGATGACACGTCAGCAGCGTTAATTTTGTAAGTTCCAGTAGATGGCGAATCTAGTAAGCCAAGCAATGCTAACAGCGTCGATTTGCCGCAACCAGATTGACCACTTAAGGATAAATATTCGCCTTTATTAATGACCAGATTTATGTCATTAATTGCACGAGTTTCAATCTCGTCCGTTAAAAATGTTTTGCTAATGCCCTTAAGCTCGATAAGTACGGTCATTTTGTTCTCCGATTAATTCTATTAGTTTATGCTCTGAAATTAGGCTTAGTTAATCATGATTTCTTGATGTTCTTGCCAGTCTGAGGTATCCGATATAATGACCTCATCTCCAGCCTTAAGACCTGAAATTATTTGAATTTGATTTACCGAACTTTGTCCAAGAGCAACAATTTGTTTTTGCGCAAACTGAGCATCTGCGGTAAGTCGATATAGTCCAGTTTTACTGTGTTTAGGGGCGAATACGGGACGTTTTATGAAAAGCGCATTATCAATATTACTAATTTCAATTGACCCATCGACGGTTAAATCTGGGCGCGCTTCGTTTGGTAGTATACTACTTAGTCTCACGTCAACTTGAACCATGCCAGCGTTGACTGCAGGATCAATCCTTATCACTTCACCTATGATTTCAGAAGTACGCGTATCGACTACAACATTTTGTCCAAGTGTAATATCGCTAACCATTATTTCTTGGACCTGCAATTCAGCATATAAAGACCTTTGGTCGGCGATCAAAGCGACACTTCCCCCGATAATAGCTTGCTCACCTAAGGCTAATGATACTTGCTGAACAACACCGTCGGTTGTCGCTTTTACAGCTAAAGAAGCTACTTGGTCTTGTACTCGCTGGTAGTTATTTTTAACTAATCCTAAACGTGCATTTTGGGCTGTTTGGGTGGCATCTAAATTTGCTTCCATCTTCACTACTTTCTGTTTTTGAGCCTGCCAAGACTGCTGCTTTTGTTTGACATTCAGCTGGCTGCTTTGGTAATCCAACGCCGATACTGTGCCATTTTTTTGTTCATACAATTGTGTTTCAGCATCAAGTTTAAGTTTGCTTGCTTGGTAGCTGTAATCAGCCTCCACAACAGAATTCTTCAAATCAAGCAACTGAGATTCAAGCACAGCATAAGCGGCATAATTTTCTGCCTTTTTTGCTTCAAACTCCCAACGGGTCTTTTCCAATTCTCGATGTAACTCGGGGTTTGATAACTGCATCAAAATTTGTCCCTTAGTAACATAGGCCCCAGCCTTTACAAATGCTTGTTCAACGCGTCCCGATACTTGTGATGATACCCAGCGTATGTTTACGGGCTTTAAAACACCTGTCGCGCGCACATTCACCTTAAATTGACCTTGGTATACAATGGCAGTAACGAGTTCTTCTTTGTTTACGATAAAAGAGGCGCTGCCCATAAAGCCTTTGAAAAAATACGTACCCGCTAGCAGTAACAAAGTCACAGCGACGTACCAATACTTTCGCCATAAAGGAGGTTTTATTTTTGTTCTTACGGTATCCATAAATCTTCTTAAAGTTGTTTAACCTTAAGCTAGTAAATACAAAGTCTGTGCCAAGAATAAGTTATTCGTATCTATATGTAATTTATACATATTCTATCTTTAAGCTATTTTTAATGTTTTACAGTGTGTCGATACTAATACATCTACTTTAACGAAGTGTCGCAGTAACGACACACTCATAAGCTATAATAAATAGACGTGTTTTACGAGTTTGATGAGATTGGATAGCTTGGCGAGGTATTGTCAACTTAACAGCCCCTCAACCAATTGTGCGATAATCTGCTGATGAAAAATTCAAATATCTATGCAGGTTATCGTTATCCTAGACAAATCTTAAGCCACGCAGTCGACCAAGATAGTGATGAGATAGATATTTTGGTTCAGAAACGAAAAAATAAGGCCGCTGCGATGCGCTTCTTTAAGCGACTATTGAAAGGGCAGGCAGGTACGCCGTTAAAGGTTGTGACGGATAGACTCGCAAGTTACTCAGCTGCAAAAAAAGAATTAATACCAAGTGTAGAGCACTCAACTATTCAGTATGAAAATAATGGGTGTGAACTATCACACCAGCCTACTCGACAACAAGAACGACAGATGCGGAAATTCAAATCACAGGGCCAAGCCCAGCGATTTTTAAGTTGCCACGGGGTAGTAAATAACCTATTTCGTTTTGGCCGTCATTTAATGCAATCGAAACACTATCATCTTTTCCGTGCTCGATCATTTATAGAGTGGAATAGGGTTAGTTGTGTCCAAAATTTAGCTTAAGGAGAATTTGATAGATATTACTCGGCTCAGGTTGATAAGTTGACAATACTCTTAAGTCTATTTTAGGTCTTAACTCGCTCAAAATATGTTTTATATCACAGAGGCAAAACCACCGGAAATCCACTTAAGGCCCAAGCTATTTTGTTGAGGCTGTTCAAGCATGCAAAGTATCAATATCTGCAAAAATAGAAATAAATTATCAAGGAAAATTAATCCCAATTTCATGAAATTATTGAATTCGTCCGTAAAAACACGTGCAAAACAAAAAGCCCCGCAGGCTTGCAAAATCATAGGGTAGGGCGAAGTTGCTGAACGGATACGCCACATTTTCGGCACAGATTAGGCACGCAGCCGCCACACATTTATTTATTTTACGTTAACTGCAGTAGGATTTTTAAGTATTTTTTAAAAGAGGTTTTAAAACAATGAAATAGAAGATGGTGGACGCTACTGGGCTTGAACCAGTGACCCTCGCCTTGTAAGGGCGATGCTCTCCCAACTGAGCTAAGCGTCCGAAGTACTTGATTTTGTTAGATAAGAAGTGGTGGACGCTACTGCCGGCTCGCTACGATAGTAGTTGAACCATGGGTTGACGTATTTCACAATACATTCCGAAGAATGGTGGACGCTACTGGGCTTGAACCAGTGACCCTCGCCTTGTAAGGGCGATGCTCTCCCAACTGAGCTAAGCGTCCATCTTGTCTAACTTACTTATTGAAATGTTCCTCATTAAGTTGGGGCGTATTATAGGGTTGAGACCGAATCTGTCAACCGCATTTTAAAAAAAAAGTGCTGTTCGTTTAAAAAATGTTCAAACAGTGAGTTATTTTGTGATGCATTGCTATTTACTGGCGGCATTAAACGGTAAACTATGCGCAATTAATTTTGAGGAATAATATTATAATGACAGTGGTAACTCGTTTTGCTCCCAGTCCTACCGGCTATTTGCATGTTGGTGGTGCTCGTACTGCTCTTTATTCTTGGTTGTATGCTAAGAGTAAAGGTGGCGAATTTGTATTAAGAATAGAAGATACAGATCTTGAGCGTTCTACAGTTGAAGCAAAACAAGCCATTTTAGATGGTATGAATTGGTTAGGCTTACATCATGACAAAGGACCGTATTATCAAACCGAGCGCTTTGACCGTTACAACCAAATTATTGAAGAATTACTAGAGAAAGGGTTGGCTTATAAGTGCTTCATGACGGTTGCAGAACTTGACGCAATTCGTGAAGAACAAGAAAAGAATGGAGAAAAGCCACGTTATCCAGGCACTTGGCGCAACAGAACGGATCATCCTGAAGGGCAACCTTTTGTCATTCGATTCAAAAATCCCTTAGAAGGTGACGTTCTTATCAACGACCACATCCGTGGCGAAATTCGGATATCTAATACTGAGCTCGATGACTTAATTATTAAACGAACTGATGGTGCGCCGACATATAACTTTTGTGTTGTTGTTGATGACTGGGATATGGGTATTACGCATGTTGTCAGAGGTGAAGACCACATTAACAACACCCCGCGCCAAATTAATATTCTCAATGCATTGGCAGCGCCGATCCCTGAATATGCGCATGTGTCGATGATTTTAGGAGACGACGGCAAAAAGCTATCTAAACGTCATGGTGCCGTTAGCGTAATGCAATACAGAGATGATGGTTATCTTCCTAAAGCAGTTTTGAACTATTTAGTCCGCCTAGGCTGGTCTCATGGCGACCAAGAAATATTCAGCATTGAAGAAATGATCGAACATTTCAGTCTTGATTCCATTAGTAAGTCGGCCAGTGCATTTAATACACAAAAACTAAATTGGTTGAACGAGCACTATATTAAAACACTGCCTGCGGCAGAAGTAGCGCTATATGCTAAATGGCACTTTGATCAACAAGGCATCGATTACAGCAATGGGCCTAGTTTAGAAAGTGTTATTGAAATACAAGCTGAGCGTGTAACTACGTTAAAAGAGTTGGCAGCTATAAGCACCTACTTTTATACTAATTTTGACGAGTTTGACGAAAAAGCAGCTAAGAAACACTTGCGTGTTGTCGCCAAAGAACCACTGCAAGCTGTAAGAGAAGCACTTCTTGGCGTTGCAGACTGGTCACCTGAAAATATTCAAGCCGCGATCAATGCAACTGCCGAGAAACTAGATGTGGGTATGGGGAAGATTGGAATGCCATTGCGAGTTGCAGCGACAGGCTCAGGCAATTCTCCCGGTTTAGATGTGACCTTGAATCTCTTGAATAAAGCGGAAGTTGTGCAAAGAATAGACAAGGCGCTCATTTACATAACAAATAGAGAAAATTCTTAAAAAAATCGTTGACATAATTAAGTCAGATGCCTAGAATGCGCCCCGCTGTCAAGGAACTGTAGCACAAAACATAGCTCGCAGGTCCATTTGGACACGGGGCTATAGCTCAGCTGGGAGAGCGCTTGCATGGCATGCAAGAGGTCGGCGGTTCGATCCCGCCTAGCTCCACCAAGTTTTATTGTAGCGTGTTGTGTTAGAAAAAAAATCCAAGCTGTTGCGGCTTGGTCTAGGTTAGGATAACGTCGTTCACTTTAGTGTTCGGTTATGCTAACAAAAAACTAGTAAAGTTCGCTTTGCTGAAAAGTTTTTTGTCCCCTTCGTCTAGAGGCCTAGGACACCGCCCTTTCACGGCGGTAACAGGGGTTCGAATCCCCTAGGGGACGCCATTTTCTCAGTGGTAAATCTGGGAAGAAGTAATGAAAAATCCAAGCTGTCGTGGCTTGGTCTAGGTTAGGATAACATCGGTAACTTTGCAGTGCCCGGTTGTCCTAACAAAAAACTAGCAAAGCTCGCTTTGCTGAAAAGTTTTTTGTCCCCTTCGTCTAGAGGCCTAGGACACCGCCCTTTCACGGCGGTAACAGGGGTTCGAATCCCCTAGGGGACGCCAATTAAAGAAACCACCCAATCGGGTGGTTTTTTTTTATCTACTTTTCGGATTATATAAGTTGCACCGATACATATACTGATAAACAGCACAGCAAATAAATTAGTTAAATAATTTAGACTAATCACATTAAAAACTATCAATTGAGGCATAATTATCGCCATGAAAATTGTATTAGCTCCAATGGAAGGTGTTGTCGATCACCTTATGCGAGATATGCTGACGAGAGTCGGTGGTTTTGACTTGTGCATCACTGAATTTGTAAGAGTTGTTGAGCAACTGCTTCCTGCCAAAACATTCTATCGTTTGTGCCCTGAACTCCTCAATGGTGCGGTTACCCCAGCGGGTGTGCCCGTCAGAGTGCAATTGCTCGGTCAACATCCACAATGGTTAGCCGAAAACGCAGTAAGGGCTGTTGAATTAGGTTCTCCTGGTATCGATTTAAACTTTGGTTGTCCGGCAAAAACAGTGAATAAAAGTAAAGGTGGTGCCGTGCTTTTAAAGGAGCCTGAAACGCTTTACCAAATTATCAAGGCAGTGCGCGATGCGGTGCCAAAAGACCAGCCAGTGAGTGCAAAAATACGACTCGGGTTTGACGATACTTCACTCGCATTGGAAAACGCCGACGCAATCACACAAGCTGGCGCTGATCTATTAACCGTTCATGCAAGAACAAAAGTAGATGGCTATAAACCGCCAGCCTATTGGGAATGGATTGCAAAAATAAAAGAAGTCACTGACATTCCTATTATTGCAAACGGAGAAATCTGGAATGCGGTTGATGCCAAACTCTGCCAAGAGCGCAGTGGTTGCCAAAATTTAATGCTGGGACGTGGGGCTTTGGCAATGCCAAATTTGGCTCAAATAATTAAAAATAATCATGCGCCTATGTCCTGGGAACAAACTAAAGAGCTACTGGTATCATACTCTGGTTATGAAATTTATTCTGACAAAGGGCGTTATTACCCGAACAGAATAAAACAATGGTTCAATTATCTAAAAAGACAATATCCTGAAGCTGAAACCATGTTTGTTGAGCTAAGGAAGCTTAAAAATGCTGATGATATTGTGCGAATGTTGGCTGCATAAATAAACCGTCATTGAAAAATCTGTTACGTTAGTGACAAATTCTACAGTCACCAATTGTGAATTAACGGCAGGTAACTCGTGCTCAAAACCTAAAAAAACACTAATTAACGAATTGCTATTGCAGTTTGTATCGTTTATTCCTGATTTTATAGTAAAGTAGGCGTAGCAAACATTAAAATATGCTGCGGATTTTCAGATCCTTGAATACAGTTAATCTTTATATAAAATCAAAAATGGCGTTGTCCAACAACAAGGAAAGATATGCTTAATACAAAACTAAAACTCGGGCTTGCACTAGCAGTTTCAGTTGCTTTAGTAACTGGCTGTAGCGCTGATAAGCAAGAGGCAAAACAAAAAAATGTAACGGGTATCGATAAAAATCCATTCCCAAGTACTTATCAAAAAATGGCGAGTAAGCCGATAGTTATCACCAATGTGACGATTCTTGATGGCATAGGCGGTAAAATTGAAGATGGTCAGATTTTACTCAAAGATGGCGTCATTGTAAGTGTAGGTAAAAGCGTAAAATCGCCATCTGATGCAATCGAAATTGATGGCAAAGGAAAGTGGTTGACACCAGGTATTATTGATAATCACAGTCACTTAGGTGTTTATCCTTCACCGTCAACTCGTTCTCATTCGGATGGAAACGAAATGACCTCACCGGTAACCGCGGAGGTTTGGGCTGAGCATTCAATATGGCCGCAAGACCCCGGTTTTCAGCGTGCACTTGCAGGCGGTGTTACTTCACTGCAGATCCTTCCTGGTTCGGCTAATTTATTTGGTGGTCGCAGCGTGACTGTTAAAAACTTACCGAATAGAACAATACAAGACATGAAATTTCCACAAGCTCCTTACGGTATAAAAATGGCTTGTGGCGAAAACCCTAAGCGTGTATATGGCTCTAAAGGTGGCCCAATGACTCGCATGGGTAATGTTGCCGGCTACCGTCAAGCGTGGATCCAAGCACAAGAATACCGAACTAAATGGGCCGACTATGCAACCGAACTTGAAGCTGGTGGGTCGCCTAAACGACCAACCAGAGATCTGAATTTGGATACGCTTGCTGGTGTTTTAGATGGTGACATTATTGTTCACATGCATTGCTACCGTGCTGATGACATGGGCACCATGATGGACGTCATGAAGGAATTTAATTATAAGATTGGCACATTCCATCATGCGGTAGAGGCTTATAAAATTGCTGACAAGTTAGCTGAAAATAATGTTTGCTCTGCAATGTGGGCTGATTGGTGGGGCTTCAAAATGGAAGCTTATGACGGTATTAAAGAAAATATTCCCATGGTTCATGCGGCAAATGCGTGTGCCATTGTTCACTCAGACAGTGACCTTGGTATTCAACGTTTAAATCAGGAAGCAGCTAAGGCATGGGCTGACGGTAAACGCGCCGGTATCGATATTAGTCAGGCTGATGCTTGGCAATGGTTATCTGCAAACCCTGCTAAATCGCTAGGCATTTTTGATAAAACAGGATCTTTAGAAATAGGTAAAAATGCGGATGTCGTTTTGTGGAGTACCGACCCGTTTTCTACTTACGCGCAAGCGGATAAAGTATTTATTGATGGCGCAATGGTATATGACCGCAGTAATCCTGAGTCATGGCCGGTAAGTGATTTCGAGCTAGGACAAATTGCTGAAGGAGATGCAAAATGAGTTTATTTAAGAAAGTTGCATTAGCCTCAAGTATCGCGATAGGACTCAGTTTAAGTGCACCAGCACTGGCTGAAAATATTGCGATTGTTGGCGCGAAAATCCACACTGTATCCGCCGCTGGGGTTGTTAATGAAGGGACTGTATTGATCAAAGACGGGCGTATCCAACAAGTTATCCAGGGTACAGATGTACCAAGTGGATACCGTGAAATAAATGCCAAAGGCAAAGTTGTTACGCCAGGCTTTATCGGCGCTGCTACCTCATTAGGTCTTGTTGAAGTGAGTTCTTCTGCAGGCACGGTTGATGCGAGTTCAGAAGCTCATGCTATCTCAACGGTAGGGGCTGCACTGGATGTGCAATATGCACTTAACAATGACTCAACCCTGATACCGATAACCAGAATTGAAGGTTTTACATCGGCAGCCACTGGATTAGGTAGCACTGAGCAATTGTTCTTGGGCCAAGGTGCTTTTATTACGCTTGCAACAACCTATCAACCAGTTATGAAAGCGCAAGCCTTTATGAAGCTGAATGTTGGTAATGCTGGTGCAGACGATAACGGTGGCAGCAGAGCTGCATTATGGGTTGCTATTAATCAGTCATTTGATGAAGCTAAATTTGCTAAGTCCTATGCGATGGACCCAAGTCAAGATTGGCTGGGTTTAACGACAATGGCAGATGCGAAAGCCTTAATCCCAGTGCTTGATGGCAAAATACCGCTAGTTATTAATGCGAACAGAGCTGCAGATATTATGCAGGTAATTGCTCTTAAAAAACGCTACTCAGGCTTAAATGTAATTTTAGCAAGTGGTTTAGAAGCATGGCGTGTTGCTGATGAGTTAGCCAAGCACAACATACCCGTTATACTCGATCCTGAATCTAATTTACCGGGTGCCTTTGATCAAATTGGCGCGACCTTGGAAAATGCAGCAAGATTGCATAAAGCCGGTGTTACCGTTGTGATTGGAATGGATACTCATAATATTCGCCTTGCAACCCAACATGCGGGTAATGCCGTTGCGAATGGTTTGCCACATTCGGCTGGTATCGCAGCATTAACAATTAATGTTGCTAAGATATTTGGTATGGACGATCAGGTAGGTAGCTTGGAACCGGGTAAGTTTGCAGACATTGTGATTTGGAGTGGTGATCCGCTTGAAGTGACTCAAACGGCAGAGCAAGTGTTTATTCAAGGTGAGCAAATTGACATGACTTCTCGTCAAACTAAGTTGCGTGACCGTTATTTGAAGCGCAATGCTGCAAAGCCGATCGGATACACTCGACCATAGCAGATTTGAGCGCCACCTTTATTGGCGTAAAATAATATTATTAAGCCGCTTATGCGACGTGTCATTTTTTGCTTTGACATCTTCATTAGTGGCTTTTTTGTGTCTTCAAAATTAATTTTTCACATTAAATAAATAACTTTAAGTTAAAAATAATTTACATTATGTTTGTTTTATTATACATTAAGTTATATTTAATTAAATTAATTGGAGAGGGTTAATGAACATGTCGTTTAAAGAAAAAAGTACGTGGCTTTCTTTGTTGGCTACGTTACTGATTTTTGGTAACTACGCAGTTTCGGTATTCACAATGGATTCGAGTGTACTTAATCCCGATGAAATGATTGAAGTGGCGATGCGTAACTTAAGTTCAGCGGTCTTATTTATCATTGTTGTTGAAATTATATTTCAGACATTAATTGTTGCTGGCAGTCGCAATAAAATCGAGATGGAAGGAGATGAGCGTGATAGGTTAATTAGCTTAACTTCGAATAACTCAGGTTATTGGGTGTTAAGTATTGGCGTTATGATTACTCTTGGTCAGCTAATTTTACCAAATGTAATCGGGATACAATTATCGCTTGAAGAACGCACCAATATTCCAATGTTTGAAATGCACTTATTGTTGTTCAGTTTTATTTTGGCTGAAATAGTCCGTTTTAGTCACCAAATCTATCTGTATAGAAAGGATGCGGTGTAACATGGCTTCAGCCAATAAGATTTCTAATAAGGTACGCGAATGTCGTTTTTTCGCAAATGAAATGACACAGCAAGACTTAGCTGAGCGAGTGGGAGTCACTAGGCAAACTATTATGGCAATAGAAAAGGGGAAGTATAGCCCTTCTCTTGAAGTTGCTTTTAAAATAACGTTAGTGTTTGAAAAACGCCTTGAAGACGTTTTTACTTATGCTGCGGATATTGAAGTTGATGTTAAATAGCTGTTTTTAAAATAAAGAATAAAAGCTTTTTAAACCTTTTTGACTCAAAAGTAACGGCCTTTTAGTCGCCCAATTTATAACTAACTTAGTTTTCCTTGCTACCCAAGGTAATTGATAAAATGGCAAACAATAATGACAAACAATAATGAGCAAGCCTTAAAAGAACTAGAAACTAGATTAGCCAATACCCAAGACAGCGCTCGTTCAACTCAAGCAGCAAAACGACATGCGAAGGGCTTTAACACGGCGCGCGAGAATGTTGACAAGTTATGCTCTGGCAGCTTATTTCGTGAATATGGCCAACTGGCCGTCGCTGCTCAACGCCAGCGTCGTGAGTACGAGGAGCTGCAAACAGAGACCGCTGCTGATGGTGTCATTACGGGTATTTCTCCTATTAATATTGAGCACATCACGCTGGGCGCAGGGGGGACATCACATGACACCGTACTCATTGTTAATGATTACTCTGTTTTAGCGGGTACTCAAGGTTATTTCCATCATCTAAAACTCGATCGAATGATTGAGATTGCGCTGAAAAAGCAGCTCCCCATTATTATGTTGACCGAGGGCGGTGGTGGTCGTCCGGGTGATACTGATATTTCTACTATTAATTCGGGCTTACAATGCACCACATTCGGTCGCTGGGCTGGTCTTATAGGTAAAGTGCCGCGCATCGCGGTTAATAATGGCTATTGCTTTGCTGGTAATGCTGCACTATTTGGCGCTGCTGATATTACTATCGCTACAAAATCTTCGTTTATTGGCATGGCAGGGCCCGCTATGATTGAAGGCGGTGGCTTGGGTAAGTTCAGCCCCACCGATATCGGTCCAATTGATATGCAAGCCAAAAATGGTGTAGTCGATATTGTTGCCGACAACGAGGATCATGCGATTGAAATAGCAAAAGACTGTTTAAGTTTTTTTCAAGGGCATCGTGCTAATTGGTCTGCGCCAGAAGAGGATGCACTCCAGAGTGTGTTGCCTGAGGATAGACGTTTTGTGTATGACATGCACAAAGTGATATCAGGCATTGTAGATTTAGATTCTTTTATACAACTTGGACAGCAATACGGCACTGCCATTATTCAAGGCTTTGCTCGACTCGAAGGCAAACCTATAGGTATTATTGCGAGCAATTGCAAAGTACTCGGGGGAGCAATTGATGTGGATGCGGCGAAAAAACTAAATCGGTTTATGAAGCTATGCGATCAATTTGCGATCCCTATTGTGTCTCTTTGTGACACCCCCGGTTTTATGGTGGGGCCTGAGCATGAAAAAAATGGGGCTGTTCGTTACCTCAGCGAATTATTTGCAACGGGAGCTAATTTATCAGTTGATTTTGTCGCCGTTGCGATCCGAAAATGTTATGGATTGGGTGCTCAAGCTATGCTCTCGGGTAGTATATCTAGTCCGAGCTATATGCTGTCGTGGCCAACCGGTGAATTCGGCGCCATGGGACTTGAGGGAGCTATCAAACTGGGTTTTAAGAAGGAATTAGAAAAACAAACCGACCCAATAATGCGCCAAGCATTATTTGATAAACTACTGGCTCAGCAATATCAGAAAGGCAAGGCCATAGAAGTTGCTACCGTGCTTGAAATTGATGCGGTGATTGAACCTCGGGATACCAGAAAAATAGTGCTCGCTGCGTTGAATTAATTAACGGCTATTTATGCTGGGTTAAAACAAAAATGGACATAGGACTGTCCATTTAATAGCAAAGAGGCGCTTTTGCGGCTTGAGTCGTCTAATCGAAACCAATTCAAAATCTTCTATCAAGTGTTTCTAGTTCATTAAACCGACGTACATCTCACTCAGTCAGACTGTCATTTTGCATAATTAATCAAAATATAGCCTTCCAACTGTGGTTTCAATAACGCAGTAATCATGGGTTGCGCTTCTGCTGTAGGATGAATGCCATCGTTTTGCATTAGGTCTTTATTCAACGCAATATCTTCTAAGAAAAACGGAATTAACGGAATGTTATTTTCAGCGGCTACATCTTTAAACACTTGCATAAACATGTCTATGTAACGCCTTCCGTAATTAGTTGGTATCTGCATTTCTTGCAACATAACCTCAATATTCCTCTGTTTAGCTAGCTGCACCATCTTATCAATGTTAGCCTTTATCTTGGCAGGGGTATGACCTTGCAATGCGTCATTTCCACCAAGTTCAATCAATAAATGGGTGGGTTTATGAAGGTCTAACAGCCGAGGTAGGCGAGCCAATCCTCCATCGGTGGTGTCGCCACTTATTGCGCCATTAATTACGGAGATAGGTTTGTTTTCACTGATCCACGCATTTTGTAACAAATAAACCCAGCCTTGCTGTTGTGTTAACCCATATGCGGCACTTAAGCTGTCACCAAGCACCAGTAACTTGTGTTCTTGTACTTCAGGCTGATCTGAATGGCTAAAAAAAGGGAATAAAAGACATACAAGTATGCTCGCGCGAAGAATTTTTGCAGCATAACCGCTATGACGAGAAGCAAAAGCCAAGAATACGCAGCTAAACGTTGTATTTTTGGTGCCCTTAATCGGACTAATTTTTACGGATTTTGAAAAAGAAAACACTATGACAACAGCTCCTGCAATGATCGAAACTAAAAGTATTATAAAGAAAGTTCATACGAGCGAAGGCGAGTTACAGATCCTTCAACCGATTAGCTTTACAGTAAAACCAGGCGAATCTATTGCTATTATAGGGGCATCTGGTTCAGGTAAGTCAACACTTCTTGGATTATTAGCCGGATTAGATGAAGTATCTGGTGGGCACATTATGATAGATGGTGAGCCTTTGCATTCTATGGATGAAGAGCAGCGGGCGAGACTACGTGGTGAAAAAGTAGGTTTTATTTTCCAAAGTTTCATGTTGGTGCAAAGCTTAACGGCGCTTGAAAATATTATGCTACCAGCTGAAATAGCCGGGCTGTCAGACCCTAAAAAGCGCGCTCAAAAAATACTTGAGCAAGTTGGACTAGATCACCGAGCTAATCATTTTCCTAATCAGCTATCGGGTGGCGAGCAGCAGCGAGTTGCTATTGCTAGAGCGTTTATCACCAATCCTAAAATTCTCTTTGCGGATGAACCAACCGGTAATCTTGATTCCACTAATTCAACCAAGGTCGAGAATTTACTGTTTGATCTGAATAAAAAATCCAATACTACGCTCGTTCTTGTTACTCATGACAATGAACTTGCTCAGCGCTGTCAGCGTCAATTACACATGCATGCCGGTGAATTAACTGAGCAAACCAAGCCGCTTAGAGTCGTTTCTGGAGAATAAGATGTCTACCGTATTTCAATTAGCGTGGCGGTTGTTCAAACATGAAGCCAAACGCGGTGAGTTAACCATTATTTTACTCGCAATTATACTTTCTGTTGGATCTGTGCTGTCGTTATCTTTATTTAGTGAACGTTTGCAGGGCGCACTAACCGATCGTTCTGCAGAGTTTATCGCAGCAGATCGACAGTTACGTTCTAGGGAGCTTGTGGATGATATTTGGATAAGCAAAGCAGCTGAATTTAATCTCAATAGTGCCTATCAAGTTAGCACTCGCTCAATGGTCTTTGGAGCAACAGAACTAGCGTTGTCAGATCTTCGTGCTGTCGACGCTAATTATCCCTTAAAAGGCAGTATTAAAGTTGCACCGCAAGCTTTTGGGGTGCCTCAAGTAACGACTGAATCTCCTAAGGCGGGCGAGGTATGGATTGATTCTCGTCTTTTTCAATTAGTTAACGTTGAATTGGGCGACAGTGTTGATATAGGCGACGCGAGTTTTCAAGTTACACAAGTACTCAGTGAAATTCCAGATGCTGGGTTCAGCGTGTTTAATACCGAGCCCATTGTATTGATGTCGACCGACGACTTGGCGAAAACCAATGTAACAGGCCCGGGTTCACGGGTGAGTTACAAGTACTATTTTACTGGCGAAACCAGTGATTTGGACGATTATTATGACTGGCTTCGTCCGCAACTGAATAAAGATATTCATCGATGGACATCAATTGAAGACGATGAGTCAGCTATTGGGCGCTCTATTGCGCGTGCTGAACAGTTCTTTTTGTTAGCCAGTTTGTTAGCTATTGTTTTAGCTGCAGTGTCTATTGCAGTCGCTGCGCAGCGTTACAGTCAGCGTCATTATGACCCCGTTGCGATTATGAAAACCCTAGGTGCCGGGAAGGCGATGGTGCAACGTATTTATCTACTACAAATATGCTTCATTACAGTCTTAGGGATTGTCTTGGGTGTCACGGCAGGTTTAATCTTGCAGCAAGGTGTTGTCATACTTTTAGCTGACATTGTAGCGGTCTCGCTGGATATTTGGCATTGGCGACCATTGGCTATTGCGGTATTCACCGGCGTTATTTGCTCCGTTCTGTTTTCGCTATATCCTTTATTACAATTATTTTCGGTGCCGCCGCTGCGTGTATTAAGGCGAGATATTAATACCACGTTGTCGTCAAAAGTCCTGCAATTTGCGACCTCAGGGATCGCTGTTTTCTTATTAATGTGGGTTTATAGCCAAGACTTGATGATCAGTGCAATATTATTCGTATCAGGCATTATTTTAGTTGTCCTGTTACTCGGCGTTACCCATGTTTTGATTATTGTTGGGGTTAAGTTAGGTAGCGGTAACATGGGGGCTTGGACATTGGCTTGGGCCCGTATTCGGCGCAGAGCCATGGGTAACAGCGTACAGTTAATTAGTTTTTCTATTACCATTATGCTGTTACTTGTCGTATTAGTTATGCGCAATGACATGGTCGAACAATGGCGTGACCAGCTGCCAGAGGGGACACCAAACTATTTCGTTTCAAATGTAACAGAGAGTCAACGGATTGGTTTAGAAAGTCAGTTTGAGCAAAATAATGTTACCGGAGGTGGTTTTTATCCGGTTGCCCGTGGACGTTTTGTTGCGATTAACGACGAAAAAATTCGTACTGAAGTGACTAAAGAAGACACAGAAGTTGCTGATGAAGGTCGTCAAGGCTTGGGCCGTGAAGCAAATCTGACGTGGAGTACCGAACTCCAAGTGGGCAACAAGATTGTCGAGGGTGAGTGGCTGGATTCGTGGCAAAAGGGTGAACCTTATCCATTATCAATTGAGAGTCAAATAGCGGGGCGGTTGGGTATTAAGCTTGGCGATGAATTGACCTTTAATATCGGTAGTGAAGTTATTACCGCCACAGTAACCAGCTTACGAGAAGTTAATTGGCAAACAATGCAACCCAACTTCTTTTTCGTGCTGCATCCTAAAGCGGTGGAAAATTTCATCCCTACGTATATAACTAGTTTTAATTTGGATGAATCCCGCAAAGCAGAAATAACTAAACTGATGGCACCTTTCGCTAGTGTTACCTTATTTGATGTTGATGCGAGAATTAATCAGCTTAGAGAAATCATTGACCAAGTGTCGGTGGCCGTAGAGTTTATTTTAATATTGGTGCTTATTGCAGGTGCGCTAGTGCTCATCGCGCAAGTTCAAGCCAGTATGGATGAACGCTTGCAAGAACTCGCTATTCTTAGAACGTTAGGTGCCAGAGGGTGGATGATACGCTTTAGTGTTATCAACGAATTTATTATCATTGGCTTCGTTGCCGGGTTGATGGCGGCCATCGCAAATGAATTTAGCTTGTACATGTTACAAACCCAAGTATTCCAAATGGAAGCTGGCTTGCATCTCGAATATTGGGTGATAGCACCAATAGTTGGTGCCTTGACCGTCGGTTTGCTCGGTGCAATAGGTTGCTGGCGCTTGCTAAGTTTAAATACGGGTGAGTTGCTTCGGAAGATGGTTTAAGCTTTTTAATTCGCTGTGCAGGTCACTTGCGCCACTTCCTTAGTCCAAGATGTCCTTGTCATACAAGTAGTCTCTGCCTGTTTTATGCGGGTCGAGACTTTGTAAAAACTTCACCTAAGTTTGCATATTGACTTGCCCCTAATCTTGCCAAAGGATTTACTTTTAAGGCATCAATTACAATACGATTATTAGTTTGATTTACTGCGTTGTCGTCAACATACAATTCAATTGCTTCTACAAAAATAATTTGTTGTGATGCGTTGCCTATCTTTTGCGTGCTATGTACTTTACATAAATAGGCGATAGGGCAATCTGCAATGCGCTGTAATGGCCAATCTGCGTGCTCAATCAGCTTGATTTGATTAGCTTCAATTTCGCTTTCACCATATTGTAAACTCGCTGCAGTGGCAGTGACCACATCAGACTGTTGGGCGTGCGCAATATGCACAACACAGTACGCCTCTTCAATTAGGTTTGCGACAGTATCCTTGGTTGTGCCATCCGGTTTTTTGCCCATGGAAAGCATACATAAAGGCGGATCGCTGCACACAGCATTAAAATAAGAAAAGGGAGCAAGGTTGAGTGAGTCATCGTTATTTTTCGATAATACCCAAGCTATTGGACGCGGTATGATAGTTTGGGTCATTAAGTGATAAACAGCGGTGCTCGACATGTTGCTTAATTCTATATTCAATTGTACTTCCTCTTTTGTAATAAATTGTTGTTTTGCATCGTATTTCACAAGCTAAGAGTATACTATGTCGAGCGCTGAATTTGCGCTAATGAATCGAAAATACTTTCTTGAGCATGTTTGCAAAAGAGCCGTCGATGAAGGTCATACTTTGGCCGGGATTTGAGCACCACTAAAACATAGCAATCCGCAAAATCATTCGATTATGCTATTCTCTAAAAAGCTCGATATTAAAAGCTCGATATTAAAAGCTCGACATTAAAAGCTCGACATTAAAACCTCGACATTAAAACCTCGATATTAAAAACTGACTAGGATTAACTATGCACGTAGACAAAGCTAAAAAGCGAATTGCAAAACAAGTAAAGAAGGGCTTTAAAGGTTATCCTCAAATTTCGATAGAATACTTTGGGCATAGTCCGAGTTGTGCATCATTAGTCGTGGTTCAATTTACCTTAGAAGAAGGCAGTGAGGTGCAAGAAGAGCGTTTTGCAAGTCAATCTGATGCAAGAGAAGATGAAACTATTCAAACTGCATTGATCAAAATAATTGATAGAGCCGATGCTATTTCGGTGCTTCAAGTACCGACTCTAACGATAATCAAATAACGATATTGGTATTAAAATATACCTTTTTATCTTTGTACAACCGCAATTGTGGCAGATTTTTTTGCGTTGTAGGTGTTAAATTTTTTTGTACAACGCTTTCAGGAACTCGGTTATTAATAAATGAAATATTTTTCTTCTTGTTGTATGGCGTTTTCGCTATTTATTCTGTTTTTCATTAGCTGCAACAGTGCTGCAAACAACAGTGACATAAACGGTAATGTGTTAAACAGCGGTGCCATCGATAGCAGCATTCAAGGCTTCCCCTCACAACACAATAGTTGTCAAATGACGCTTTTGGTAGATGAACAGATGGTGACAAAACGATCGCCCGAAAAGTCAGAAAAAATACGTGTGCGGCTGCCGTTCGGCAAAAGTGTCGTACGCTTAAATTGTTCTTTAAGTCAGCAAGCGGTGTTTAGTTTTAACCGACATGAAATTGTTAGCTTTGAGTGGGACAACAAAAGCGGCTTAATTAGTCAAATTAGAGCTAGTAATCCGTCTTTCGTGCTACCGGTTGGACAATTTTCAGCAGATTTCCAGATTGTCAGTCATCATGAATATCTACAACAATTTGTTTGGCAAGATTTTGCTAGCTATGTTAACCAAAGTCTTACCAACAATATTACGATGGGCGCCTTTTATGGACTATGCCTGACTTTGATACTCTACGTATTTTTTATGGGGCGAATTTTAGGCGATAAGCGCTTTGAACTTTACAGTATTTATGTGTTCTGTGCGGCGACATTTTTTCTATTGCAAGAGGGTCAACTTAACATATTTTTGCCTCAATATGCTTTTCTTCTCACCCATCAATTTTACCTAATATTTGCTGGCCTCACTGTACTTACCGCAACCATATTCATTGTTAGGCTCACCGACCTTCACTTGTCTTGGCCTAGACTAAGTCGCTATGGGTTGCAATGGAGTGCGACAGTGGTACTGCTGATTTCTGTTGCCTTGTCATTCATTGAGCATAACGGGTTCTCTTCTGCGCTGGGCAATCTGATGTCAAATCTGACTCTGGTTATCATGTTGATTATATTTTGCTTAGTCATTATGCAATCCTATAGAGGTGTAAAAATGGCGTGGTTAGTATTATTCAGCTTATTGCTGATGTTATTAGCCATGATATTTCGGGTCGTTTTTGCCGAACTGAGCCCTTTCTTGAACCGTTATGCCCTTATAATAGCTTTTTCTATCGAGGCATTCATTTTCGCAGTAGCAGTGTCGTCGCGAATTAAAGATCTCAAACTTGATAAAATAAAAGCGCAAATAGACGCAAATACTGATGTGCTGTGCAGTGTATTAAATAGGCGCGGATGGGAACAAAAAGCTAAGGAATTGCTGATTTATCAAGAGAACAATAAAGGAGTACTTAGTTTGCTTTATATAGATATTAACGACTTTAAAGTCGTTAATGACACCCATGGACATGATTGCGGAGATCAGGTTTTACAAGTTATTGCTAAAATCATCCAAAATCAAACACGTACTAAAGATCTTATCGGTAGAGTTGGCGGCGATGAATTTGTTGCCTTAGGGCATTTTGACAACCAACAAGAAGCAGACCAATTTGCATCTCGAATGAACGAAAAATTGCAAGACCTGTCTATTCGAATTGACGGACTAGACGATGTCAAAGTGAGTGCAAGCGTTGGCAATGTTGTTTTCGAATCTGCGCCTGAGTCGGTAGCTAAAATGTTAAAAACAGCAGACAAGTCAATGTACACAGCCAAAAAGGGAAGCAAGCTCGAAAAAATTAACGATGCCAACTCGGATTAAACCGCTTGCTTACCTCATGCCATTTTACAAATCTAAATCTGCTAACGCGTCTTTCAATGTAGGAAAGGTAAATGCAAACCCTTCATCAAGCAGCCTTTTAGGAATAACTTTTTGACCATACAGCACAAGATCTGCAGATTCACCCATTAGCGCTTTTATGATAAAGGCAGGCACTCTGAAAATACAAGGACGCTCTAGCCGTTTGGCAAGTGCCAACGAGAAAAAGTGATTGGTATTAGGGTTAGGAGACGTAAAGTTATAAACGCCTTGTGCGTCCTCGCTGCTGAGCAAGTGTTGAATGCCATTGACCATGTCGTCAATATGTATCCATGCCATAAACTGTTTACCTGAGCTTATAGGGCCACCTAACCCCAAGCGAAATGGCATCAGCATCTTGGCTAAAGCACCGCCTTCATCTGATAGCACAACCCCAGTTCGCATTATACAAACTCTGGTTTTGGCTTGAAGCGCTATATTTTCCCACTTCTGACAGACTGCTCGACTGAATTCATCGTGAAAATCGGTGAAGTCTTCCGTCACTACGGTGTCGCCTTGACGTCCATATACACCAATAGCTGAACCACTGATAAATACACTAGGCGCATTGCTTGACGCATTAATTAAGTCGACCAGCTGCTGTGTTATTTTCCAGCGGCTCGTGCAAATTTGTTCTTTTTGGGCATCAGACCAACGTTTATCTGCAATAGGTTCACCGGCCAAATTAACAATAGCGTCAAATTCATCTACCGAGGTTAATTCTTCTGCAGTAATGCATTTAATTTGTTCGCCAAGTAAGCGTTTTGCTCGACTTGGATCTCGTGTTACCACGGTCATCGCATATTGTTTTTCTAGCGCAACGACTAGTGTGCGACCAATTAAGCCAGTGCCTCCGGTAATTAAAATATGCTTTGACATGGTAATTTATTCCTTAGTACAAGATAGTGACAATGACACTGAATCGGAAAAACGAAGCGCGTGAGGTTTATCAACTTCAGCTTCTGCAAAAGTAACCCAAGGATGCTCAGCCGCAATGTTTAATATGTCGTGGGTTAATTTTTCCAGTAAATAAAAACGGTTATCTTCCACAAGCCTAATAATCGCTTTGGTAATTGTTTTATAATTTAACGCATGATCCATTAAGTCTGAATCAGTCGCTTTTTTTGCGTCGTAATGAATTTTAACGTTAATTACTACGTCTTGCTGATTTTTAATTTCATCATCATTAATACCAATATAGGTACGAAGTCGTAAATTTTTAATTCTTATTGTGGCTTGATTTAAATTCATTTATTCAATATTTCCTTTTGTTCTTAATCGTCTGAAACTTTTTATGTGATTACTTTTAAAATTTGTCATACTAACCGCGTATACAAACCAAATTATCAACGATACCTATCTAGCTAAGAATGCTCACTTATATTAACAAGCAACTGAGTTAACTGTAGACAAATTTGTATCACTGGCATTTATTATTTTCGCAAAAGAGGCAATATGGATATTAAATCACCTATCGCAAAAGCTATGATTGTTATGGCCTGTGTCATTATTGTTCTTGCTGGCATTAAAGCGGCAAGCGTCATTATGGTGCCATTTCTCCTATCAGCGTTCATTGCTATAGCTTGCAGCCCTCTGATTAACTGGGCTAGCCGTTACAGAATTCCCCGTTGGGTATCTGTTACCTTAGTTATACTGATAATACTGGTGATTGGTTTTATGTTAGCCGGCTTAATTACACAGTCATTAAGCGAATTTCAGAAAAACATGCCAATTTACCGCGAACAGTTGACGGGTGAATTTGCCTGGATAGTAAACAAACTTAACGTATTAAACATTAATATTGACAAAGATTTATTTTTAACTTATCTGGATCCCGGTGCGGCAATGTCAGTGGCCACGGGGTTTTTAAGTGGCATGGGTAGCGTTTTATCTAATTTAGTACTCATATTATTAACCGTTATTTTTATGTTATTTGAAGCTGAAAGTATGCCAAAACGTATTCATGTCGCGTTGTCAGATCCTGAAATGAAAATGACACACATAGACCGATTTTTACAATCAGTGAACAGCTACCTAGGGATTAAAATGTTAGTCAGTTTAGGCACCGGGATCTGCATTGGTAGTTGGTTATATTTCCTTGGAATTGATCACTTTTTGCTGTGGTCAGTACTCGCATTTATGTTTAATTTCATTCCCAATATTGGTTCAATTATCGCCGCGGTACCTGCAGTTTTAATGGCCTTTGTCGAATTCGGTTTCTATAAAGCAGGCTTGACTGGTTTAGGCTTTGTGGTGGTAAATATGGTTATGGGTAATGTTATTGAACCGCGTTTTATGGGCCGTGGCCTTGGCCTCTCTACCTTGGTGGTGTTTTTATCATTGATCTTCTGGGGGTGGTTATTAGGGAGTGTTGGCATGTTACTTTCAGTGCCACTGACAATGGTGGTGAAAATTGCGCTTGAATCGAGGGAGGAGAGTAAGTGGTTGGCAATATTGCTGTCGAGTGACGAAACAGAAAGTGTCACGACAACAACGATTGATGAAGAATCAAAAGAGATTAATAGTATCGAGCAACAGCCATAGTGTTAGTTTCAGCTTAGTGATGTGCAATTACTAATAAATAAACGTTAAGGAGGAATTAATGCCATTGGTTCGTAACAAGATTGCACAACAAATTATTTCTAATAAACTTATTGCCATCATTCGTCTGAATAACTCTCCTTCAGTCCAAGCAACGCTTAGGTGTCTTGTAAAAGGCGGCGTTAAGGTTCTGGAAATAACGTCTAACACACCCGATTTTTGCCTGCATATCGAATTGGCAAGGCAACAGTTTCCAACAATTTTAGTGGGAGCTGGTACTATATTAAATACACAATTAGCCAAGCAAGCTATTGCAGCGGGTGCCCAATTTTTAGTTACACCAAACGTGAGCGCTAGCGTTGTCGAAATAGCCCACGATAATAACATCCCAGTGCTAATGGGTAGCGCTACACCAACCGAAATTGCAAATGCGATTGAATATGGTGCCGACATCATTAAGTTATTCCCAGCAAACGCATTATCTATCGATTATTATAGAGCGCTAAAAGGCCCTTTTTCGGACACCCCAATGTTCGCCGTGGGTGGCATTAGTCAAAACAATGTTGCTGCATGGTTAAGTGCTGGAATACAAGGTGTTGGAGTCGGTAGTGAATTAGCGAAAGAAATCACCAATGAGAATGCAATGCCAGAGCATATTCGCTTTGTACAACAGTTCATGGATAGGCTTAATCGATGAGGACCGTTGGATAAACTCTGGCACGAACGCTAACTCTCACAAGCATCCTTATATTACTGGTTGTCTAAGGTCATTAGTGAAGCGTTGATGTGGTAACTGCATGCAAAACCGACTGCCTTTGCCCGGCTCACTGTGTATAAGCAATTCACCAGCATAACTTTCCAGCATATCAACAACTAAGGCTAGGCCCAGACCTTGACCTTCAGAATAGGTATCGAGTCGTCGCCCACGCTGTGTAATTGCAGAAATAGCCGATTCGGATATACCTTTTCCATCATCTTCGACACAAACTAAAGTACATGTTACTTGTTTTACATAGGTAACTTTGACCGTCGATTGCGCAGCTTTGCAGGCGTTGTCCAGCAAATTTCCGAGAATTTCCATGTAGTCGGTTTGGTCAATTGAAAGAGAAGCGGGTTTAGGCATTTCTAATGTCAGTGACAATGCTTTTTGGCGGTGAATTTTCGTCATTGCATCAAGTAATGACTGCGTTACAGGCGCAATGTCAATACTTGGTAAAAACCCCACTACGTTAATCGTTGCCCTTTTAAGTTGGCGTTTAACAATATTATCAATATGTAATATCGGCTCCTTAATCTCTTTCGTTAAGTCAGCTTGGCCAAGAATAATACTCAATGGTGTTTTTATACTATGCGCTAAATCGTCTAAGGTTTTTTTATAGCGCTCTCTTTGCTGCTTCTCACTATCGAGAAGCTTGTTAATGCTTTTTTGCAGAGGTTGAAGCTCGGGTGGATAAATATCGTTAATTCGATCGATCTTACCTTCTTCAATTTGGCCTATACGAGCAATAATTTTCTGCATTGGCATAAATACACTGCGCAGCGATAAGGCAATCAAACCAAGTAAAACCAAGCCTAAAACTGCTATCCATCCCCATAGGCGATTAATAAAAGTGCTGAGTTCGCGCTGGTAAGTATTTTTATTATTGATGACTAGAAAGCTTACTTCTTCGAAGTTGCCATCAATGAAGAACTCTGCCTTTTTAGATAAAGCAAAGTGAGGGTTTTTTTCATTAAAGTCAGTTAGGAAAATGGTATCACCAGGCAAGTGTCCTGCCGTTTGCCGAAATAGCGCGTCAAACATACTGGCGTTGATATTATTGTTAATGGACGACTGCGATTGCCATACCTGTTGTTCTCTCCACTCAATTGTCGCTACTAAGTCGGCGCCTGGAAGGTTTAAGTCTTCAACAAAAAGCCGAGAGGGCATGACGACTTCGCCTTCTTCAAATTCAAACTCAGAGATCATAGCGAAGGCGGTGGTGGATAGTTCTTCTCTTTTAGCCAGCATTAAACTGCGTTCATAAGCATTTTGCATTGAAAATATAATAGCTGGAAAAAAGATGGCAGCAAACAAAAAGCACGTTAAGAATATGCGACTTGTAATTGACCAAGTTTTCATTTTCACAACGACTTAACGCAAGCTAGCATTGAGTCGATAGCCTCTACCACGCAAGGTCTCAATTGGTTTAATAATGTTATCTTTATCCATTTTACGTCGCAGTCTGCCAACAAATACTTCGATAACGTTGCTGTCTAAGTCAAAATCTTGATCATAAATATGCTCGACCATTTCCGTTTTTGATACGACTTTGTTTGGGTTCATCATTAAATATTCAATGACTTTATATTCGTACGCAGTTAACTCTATAGGTTGTTCGTTAACATAAAGTTGGTTAGCAAGAGTATCTAGCACTAATGGTCCTTTTTGCACTAAAGGACTTGCTTGTCCAGCGCTGCGACGAATTAACGCTTTCACTCTAGCCAATAACTCTTCATGCACAAATGGTTTGGTTAGATAATCGTCAGCGCCACATTCCAAGCCTTTTACTTTTTCTTGCCAACGGTCTCTGGCGGTTAGAATGATAATGGGGCAGGCGATATCGCTGGCACGAGCTCGTTGAATAACTTCAAAGCCGTCGATACTGGGCAAACCAACGTCAATGATGGCTAAATCGTAGTCGTATTCTTTTAGTTGATATAGTGCTTTTTCACCGTCGTCAGCTAAGTCGACACTAAATCCTTGTGATTGCATATATTGGTCTAGTTGAAGTAGTAAGCGACTATCATCTTCGACTATCAAAATTCGCATGGTTAACTCCGTTTATGAACTTACAATGTTTATGCACTAAATAAACAAACTATATACTAACTTTACCCGTTATAGCATCAACTGTGACATAAACTACACGTCCAGATTTTTGATGAATTTTAACTCGGTAGACATTTCCGCGACGTTCTACTTTCAGCACTTTTCCTGGAGCCGCTTGCAGCGCTCTTTGTGCTGCTTGGGGCCCACTTATTCTTTGTTGTTCATGCTTATCTTTGGCGACAGCAGCAGGACCCAGTAAAAAAGAACTGGATAAAATAAGCATAGCGGCTATAAAAAGAGAGCGTAGCGTGATCAAAGTGGAGTACCTACTTATTCGTTAATGACTCATTTTCGCGATTATACATCGTCTATTATGCGGTGTTTTGCTGAACTCAAGCTGAATTAAATCAACTCAGCACACCTTTCCTTACTAACATTATCACGACAATCAATGACGTTGAAGTGTCATTTTACCTTATTAATGATCGGTTTATTTTGACGTAAGGCGGCTTAATGCTCTGTGCTGGTCTTTGTGATGCGAACTAGTTTCAAAAATCACAAAATTTTTTTAATTTTATGATCACCATTTCACGGGCTTATATCAGTATTTAGTTTCAAATTTTAATCCGAACAGACAGCTTGGAAAATCAAATCGAAACAATAAATTACAGCAATTCGTCATAATTAAATATCAAGTTTTTTTCGAAGCTGCTTTTGTTGGCCACTTTTGGTTTTGCTATCCATCCGCTTTCGTTGTGATGAGCGACTTGGCTTGGTTGGTTTTCGAACCGGCTTTTCGTAAGTGCTTTCTTTGATGACGTTGGCAAGACGTTTAATCGCATCTCTTTTATTTTGTTCTTGTGTGCGATGATTTTGTGCGCGAATAACCAATACACCTTCTGACGTGATGCGCGAATCATTGCTATCAAGTAGCTTAGCTTTGATTTTATTGGGGAGTGAAGATTGGTTAATATCAAAACGTAAATAAATGGCTGTGGCAACTTTATTAACGTGTTGCCCGCCCGCACCCTGCGAGCGAGTAGCGGTTAAACTAAACTCACTGTCGTCAATACTGACTTGGTGGGTAATAAATACAGCCATATTATTTATATTATCTCGTATTGCTCAGTGACTCTAATTTTATACAAACTACAAACTACAAACACAGCGCAATACCAAAATAAGCACTACTAAAATAAGCAGAGCAATTATGCACAGCCCTATTATGCATAACATGATTATGCATAACGCAATTATGCTTAGTAGATTAAGGTAGCACTTTTTTGTATGGTTTAACGGTCACTGACTTAAATACACCAGCGCTGACATACGGGTCAGCGTCTGCCCAAGCTTTTGCGTCTCCCAACGACTCAAACTGTGCAATGATTAATGAGCCAGTGAACCCGGCATCCGCTGGGTCCTCACTATCAATTGCTGGGGTTGGACCGGCAACTAAAATTCGCCCTTCATCAACCAGCGCACTAATTCTATCTAAGTGGGCTGGCCGTGCTTCCATTCTTAGCGTTAAGCTGTTTTCAACATCTTCAGCATAAATAACATACCACATGATTTATTCCTTTTTTTAAAGGTTATACAGCTTATTAGAGCAACGTTGCCGCTTTCATCTTGGTCACAAAGCTAGCTAATTCGGCTAGCATTTTATCTTTGTCTGTTAAGTTTGCCGCAATGATATTCACTGTAGCAGAGCCTGATATAGCGCCTGCTGCTCCTGACTGAATAGCATTTGCTACTTGTTCAGGAGTACTGATACCAAAACCAAGCAAAGGAGGGGCGACTTTGTATTGGCTCAACTTTGCAATAAGTTCAGCCGCTGGAATCTCTACCGCAGTTTCAGTCCCGGTCACACCTGACCTACCTAATAAATAAGTATAGCCATCTGACTTTTCACCAATGGCTTTTAAGGTTTCGTTACTTGCATTTGGTGGTGCAATTAATATTTGATGAATATTGTGTTGCTTCGCCACAGCAATAAATCGGTCAGCTTCTCGTAATGGCACATCTGCAATCAAAATTGAATCAACACCGGCGGCTGCGGCTCTCTCGTAAAAGTTAGCAATACCATTAGCTAAAACCAAATTACTGTATAGCAATAAACCAATAGGCACAGAAGGATGGTTTTTACGAATTTCGGTCAATATATCAAAGCAAATTTGTGGTCTTATGCCGCTGCGCAATGCACGGATGCTCGCCTTTTGGATAGTTGGACCATCGGCAATAGGATCAGAGTAGGGTATACCTAGTTCTAATGCATCAGCACCGCTTTTAACTAATTGGTCAATAATAGCAAGGGATGTCTCTTTGTTAGGGTCGCCAATCATCACGAAGGGCACAAATGCGCCTTGATTTTTTGCTTTTAGGCTTACAAACATATCCGCATAACGTGTTGTGCTCATAGCTTGTCTCCTAAAATTTTGATTACGTGCTCTAGATCTTTGTCACCACGTCCTGATAAATTCAAGACAATGATAGTTTCCTCAGTTGCTTCATCCGCCATATTTAGAGCATGAGCAAGTGCATGAGCTGGTTCTAATGCTGGGATAATACCTTCTTTTTTCGCCAACAGTTGAAACGCGTTTAACGCTTCTACGTCCGTAATCGCGAAGTATTCTGCGCGTCCGGTCTCAGCTAAAAATGCATGCTGTGGGCCAACCGCAGGATAATCTAAGCCAGCCGATACTGAATACGACTCTTCAATTTGGCCATCTTGGTCTTGCATAATATAAGTGTATGCGCCATGCAGAATACCTTTGGTACCCGTCACGATCGTTGCGCCATGCTCTTTAGTGTGGATACCTTTACCCGCAGGTTCAACTCCGATAAGGCGTACTGATGGTTCATCGATAAAGTCAGCAAACATACCAATCGCATTAGAGCCACCGCCAACGCAGGCGACAACAGCATCAGGTAAGCGACCTTCTTTTTCCATAATTTGCGCACGGGTTTCTTCACCAATCATGCGATGGTATTCACGCACAATCGTTGGGAATGGATGAGGACCTGCAGCTGTGCCGAGCAAGTAATGTGCTTTGTCGTAGTTTGCAGACCAGTCACGCATCGCTTCATTGACAGCGTCTTTTAACGTGCCTGAACCGGAATCTACTGGAATAACTTCGGCACCCATCAGGCGCATTCTAAAAACGTTAGGCGATTGCCTTGCCATGTCTTTTGCACCCATATAAATGCGTGCTTTAAGGCCAAGTAATGCACATGCTAGAGCGGTTGCAACGCCATGCTGACCGGCGCCTGTTTCAGCAATAACTTCGGTTTTTCCCATGCGCTTGGTTAACAACGCCTGACCTAATACTTGGTTAGTTTTGTGCGCGCCACCGTGTAATAAATCTTCACGTTTTAAATAAAGCTTAACTAATGGGTTTGTTACTATATTGCGGGTCAGCGTCATCGCAGTAGGACGACCTGCATAATCTTTTAATAAACCCATAAATTCTTTTTGGAAGCTTGGGTCGTCTTTAGCATCTAAAAACGCCTGCTCTAATTGGTCGAGGGCAGGGATAAGTAATTCTGGCACATACATGCCACCAAAATCACCAAATTTACTTTCTAACTTGTTCATTTTAAGGCTCGCTTCTTTTAATTTTAACCAAACAGGTTACTTAATACTCTCTCAATGAGGCGAATAAACTGCTTAGTTTGGATTCTGATTTTTCAGCAGGTGAGTCTTCAACACCTGAGTTTACGTCTAATATGGCAACTTGGGTTGCTCTAGCCGCATTGATATTGTTTGGCGTTAATCCGCCGGCCAATATCAATTTATGTTTGTGAGGCACATCGTCTAACAATTGCCAGTTAAAGGTTGTTCCTGTGCCACCGACTTGCTCGCCAACCTGGCAGTCGAGCAATACTTTGTCAGCGACTCCCAGTTTTGCAGAAAGCTCATTGGCAACAAAAGCAGTCAAATCTGATTGCGTTGATAACACAGACTCAACAGCCCAGATCTCACAAGACTCAGGTAACAGGGTGCGTAATGTCTGCATATACTCAATGGACTCATTACCATGCAGTTGCACCGCTGCTAAGCTTAACTTGCGGGCATAGTCAGCAACCATTTCTATCGGGTTATCTAAAAACACACCAGCGCGTTTTTTGCTAGTAGCTAGGCTAGCTATTTCAATTGCCCGCTCAATTGATACGTAGCGAGGTGATTTAGTCGCGAATATTAAGCCCATGTAGCTAGCGGGTGTTGCCATCACTTTTTGCGCATTTTCGACTGAATTTATACCACATATTTTAACTTCACCGAATATGAGTTTTTCAACCGCATTAATTAAATTAGCTTCGCCCATCAAGGCGCTTCCAACGAGGAAACCATCAACAAGCGGACTTAATCGTTGCACTTCCGAATGCTTATAAATACCAGACTCAGACAAAATTACGCCATCAAACCCGTTTTTTGTAATCAATGGCACCAAACGTTCAGTGGTGGCAAGGTCGGTACTCAAGTCACGCAAATTGCGGTTGTTGATACCAATAATATTGGCGCTAAGTGCTAATGCTCTTTGTACTTCTTCTTCATTACTTACTTCGGTTAGCACGTGCATGCCCAATTTGTGAGTGAGTGCACTAAGGGTTGTAAACTCTTCATCAGTTAACACTGATAACATCAATAGCACGGCGTCGGCATTATGGTAACGGGCTAAATAAATTTGATATTCGTCAACAAAAAAATCTTTGTTTATGACCGGTTGAGACACTCTTGACGTTATATAGTTTAGGTATTCAAACTTACCCTGAAAGTACTTTTCGTCAGTTAATACCGAAAAGCACGATGCATGCGGCGCATACGCCTCGATAATTTCGTCTAGGTCGAAGTTCTCTCTTATTAACCCTTTTGAGGGAGATGCTTTTTTGCACTCCAAAATAAAGCTCGCATTAGGCGTAGCTAGGGCCGCAAAAAAGTCCTTCTTGCAAGGTTTTAATGTGTCGATAAATGTGCTCAATGGGAAATCGATTTTACGCTGAGCGATTTCTATTTTCTTGTCATCAACAATCTTTTCTAATACGTTTTTAGCCACAATACTCTCTTACATCTTACAGTTGATAGGATTAAATTTTGCTACTGTTTGGCGCGTTAATTTATGCTTGTTGTGCTACTGCTGTTTTGGCTCAATCTAGCGGCCTTTTCGATGGTCTGCATCGGCTTGCCAGCATCTATCGACGCCATTGCCATGTCACATGCTTGCGTATAACTGTCGGCTAAGTCATTTAACTTTATTAACGCCGCGGCATTCATCGCAATAGCCGCAGTATGAGCTGGCGTGCCACTACCATTAAAAACATCGGCGATGAGTGCTCTATTTAACTCGGGCTCACCACCTTCTATGGCTTTTAAAGGGTAATTTGTTAAGCCGAAATCTGCAGGTGATACTTGGCTGCGAGTAATTACACCATTATTTACTTCTACAATGAGGCTGTCGCCGTGCAATGCAAGCTCATCAAGACCACTACCATGCACAACATAGGCTCTTTTATGCCCGAGGGTTACCAGCGTTTGTGCATAAGTATCTAGCAAATCGGGTGTATAAACACCGAGCAAGCTATGCGTTGGTCTTGATGGGTTCGCCAATGGCCCTAAAATATTGAACAGTGTTCTGGTTTTCAGAGCTAAACGAACAGGCATCGCAAACTTCACACCAGAATGATACGAAGGGGCGGCTAAAAAGCACAAATTTGATTCATCAAGACACTTGCGGGCTGTGTCAGGACTCATATCCAACGCTAGACCAAATGCGGCAAATAAATCGGATGATCCCGACTTACTTGAAACACTTCGATTGCCATGCTTAGCAACTTTAACACCGCAACTGGCGGCCACAACAGCGGCAGCACTCGAAACGTTAATAGTATTGTTACCATCACCACCAGTGCCAACGATGTCACTAAAATGATAGTCCGGGCGTGGGAAGGCTTTGGCATTGCTGACCATCGCTGCTGCAGCTCCGGCTATTTCATCGGCGGTTTCAGTTTTCATTTTTAATGCGACAAGTAACGCAGCCAATTCAACTTCACTCACTTCGCCGCGCATAACGCGGTTAAAAACAGCCTCTGCTTCAACAAAACTCAGTGCCTGCATAGCATATAGTTTTTCTAATGCGTCGAGCATATTTTGAGGCCCAAACGCAGTTTTAATAGTGTCTCTATTCATTTCTATATTCATTGGGTCCCACCCTCGTGTTAGCGCAACTATCCGTTAGTATTATCACTAACTAAAATTCGTTGCCTATTTTGCTATATTACGTTCAGGAATACCGCCGGCTAAAAATGCAATACTTTGCATGAGCAACACACTGCCATCGCATGTAAGTATGGATTCAGGATGAAACTGGAATCCGAGCATTCTATCATTCGGCTGTAAAACTGCCATAACCAATCCGTCTATATCAGCAATAACCTTTAAGCTTTCAGGTATTTGCGTCGCGACCAAAGAGTGGTAACGAGCAATAGATAAAGGATTACTTAAGCCAGCAAAAATGGATTGTGTTTCTGTTGTTTGCGCATAGCTCATTTGAGACGCTTTACCGTGCATCACCTCTGGTGCTCTGGCGACCACACCACCATATGCTTCCACGATTGCTTGGTGACCTAAACAAATACCTAGTACCGGATACTTTCCGCGTACTTTTTGTAAGACCTCAGGCATGCAACCAGCGTCAGAAGGTGCGCCTGGACCAGGTGATAACATTAATAACGTCGGCCCTGTTTTATCATATGCGGCTAATTTATCCAATACAGTTTGAGCAGCAACCGTATTTCGATAAATACTCATTTCGATACCTAAGCTTCTGATTTCATCGACTAAGTTATAGGTGAACGAATCGATATTATCTATCAGTACGAGGTTAATTTGTTCGCTCATGCCGGCTCTCCTTGCTGCTTGTCATCAAAATCGACAGTGGTTGTGTCACTTAGATTTGCGTCTGGTTTGGGCGCATGCGCAGCAATAATAGCCGAAATCACGGCTTGTGCTTTTGCGCGAGTTTCATCGGCTTCAGCTTGCGGGACTGAATCGTTGACCACGCCTGCACCTGCTTGAATATAAGCTGTTTTTAAGCGTACGAAAGCAGAACGGATTACGATGCAGGTGTCCATATCGCCATTGCCATTAATATAACCAACAGCTCCGCCATAACTGCCGCGTTTCTGTTTTTCGACATTCCTAATTAACGACGCTGCACTGACTTTAGGGGCTCCCACTAATGTCCCCATATTCATACAAGCTTGGTAAGCGTGCAATGCATCCAAATCGTCGCGCAGTTCGCCAACAACGCGAGAGACTAAGTGCATGACATGTGAATAGCGGTCAACCTTTAAAAGATCTTTGACATGTCTGGTGCCAGCTTTACTTACTTTAGCGACGTCATTTCTGGCCAAATCGACTAACATAATATGCTCTGACTTTTCTTTTTCATCTTGGCGTAAATTTAACTCTAAGCGACTATCTAAATCGTAATCAATAGACCCATTGGCTCTTTTTCCTCGCGGTCTGGTGCCAGCTATTGGATACACTTCTACCACGTTGCTGTCTTTATCATATTTCAATGCAGATTCCGGTGACGCACCAAACATTGTAAAATCTTGATCATTTAAATAAAACATGTAAGGAGAGGGATTCTGTAACTTTAGTTGCTGATATGCGGCTAATGGTGATGGGCATGGCAAACTAAATGAACGAGAGGGAACCACTTGAAAAATGTCACCGTCGAGTATGTGTTCTTTCAGCGAGATAACGTCAGCGCAGTATTCAGCGTCAGATTTGTCTACTTTTAACGTGATATTTTCAATCGTTTCGGCAGCAGATATTTTTGTAGGAAGAGACGCTAATTCATGTTTTATTTGCTCTAAGCGCTGATGAATACCAAAATAATTCTGGGCAACATGTGGGCCACTAAATACCGAGCCGATTATTTGTGTGTGTGCATTTTGATGGTCAATCAATAATAAGGTTTCAGCTAGATAAAACACGTATTCAGGACAATTGTTATCTGAGAATATCGCCTCGGGTAACTTTTCAAATGTGCCTAATAAGTCGTATGAAAATACACCGCCCAAAAAGAGTGCATTAGGGTGGTCACGCAAGGTTTGAATATTTTCAGTTAAGGTTCGCAAAACATCAAATACGCTGGCTTGCTTCAGGCGAGAGTCTTCGTCCAGATTTTGATCAACCGGCGGGAACTCGAAGCGGATATTATCTTCAGACACCTCTTGGCTCGAATGATAAGGTTTTAATTTTTCTATTAAGATTGGAAAAACAGACTGTCCATTCGCCGTAAGTGCAGTAATAGTGACACTTTGGTCGTTACATTCAATACGAATTGCAGCATCGATTAACAACAGACTTTTTAAGTTTGCTTTGCTGTCAATTTCTGCAGATTCCAGCAATAAACTGTTTTCTTTTCCGAGCGCTTGGTATGCCAATAATGGGTCACTAACGTAGGGTCCATCTACGATAATACTCTCAACCTGACCAGGTTGTTGTCCTAACTCTGCTAAACTCATTTTCATTCTCGTTGTATGGCTACTTGAAGCCGATGGATTGGCTTCTAATTATTATTTCATTTTTATTCGTTTAATTTTTGTTATTTATTTCGGGTAAAAACCAATCAAAAAAAAAGCCCGTTAAACGGGCTTAAGTATTGCGAAACGAACACGTTCACACAGCCCCTAGTTGAGGTTGTGCCACCACCAAATGTTTTTCTGAGCAATACAATTGCCTTGTGCAAGCGTCGCCGCAAGCTTCATATCAGCTGATTTTGTTGGAGTTTTAGTCAACGTGTTCTCTTAGTTTGTAAATTTGTTTTTTAGCGACTCTTATTTTTACGTAAGGCGTATGTATAAGTTTTGCTTTCATGTATAATGCATAGAAGAAAACAAATCGGTCTTTATGTCAAGCATAGAGACTGTTTTAGTTGTTATATTTAAGAAGAAGACGTTTTGAAAATAGATTTACATTGTCATTCAACTTGCTCCGATGGCGCATTAACGCCTGTTGAATTGGTTCAACGAGCCCAGCAAATGCAAATTGACGTGCTAGCTATTACCGATCATGACACCGTGGCGGGTATCACTGCTGCGCGCGATTACGTTAAAAATAACAACATTAAATTGAATATTATTGCGGGTATCGAGTTGTCTACCTCTTGGCATGGATTTGATATTCATGTCGTTGGGTTACGCGTTAACAACGATGATCCTGCTTTCTTAGGACGTTTAGATGGGCAACTTGCTGAACGTGATAATCGAGCCGAACGTATTTGTGAAAAATTAGCTAAATGTGGCCACGAAGGTATCTATAATGTAGCTTTAGAAATTGCAGACGGTGCGCAAATTTCACGAAATCATATTGCTCGGGCGCTGGTACAAAAATCAATCTGTACGCACCCACAGCAAGCGTTTAGCAAGTATTTAGGTAAGAATAAAAAAGCGCACGTTACACCCAAGTGGATTAGTATTGAAGAAGCTATTAAATGGATACATGAGGCCGGTGGACAAGCGGTGTTAGCCCATCCAGGTCACTACGACATGACAACTAAATGGTTGCGCAGGCTGGTAGCTGAGTTTGCTGAAGTGGGTGGTGATGCAATGGAAATAACACATCCAAGTATGGCAGCGGACAAGAAAAAGTTATTACAACAAATTATGTCTGAGAATGACTTACTTGCCTCAGTAGGCTCTGATTTTCATTTTCCAAGTCGGTTTACAGAGTTAGGCCGCCGTTTGGACATTCCAGTTTCTTGTAAACCAGTATGGCACAGTTGGAATTTAGTGACATCTGATGAGGACATTCAATGAGTCAGTTTTTTTATGTTCATCCAGACAACCCGCAAGTGCGACTAATTAAACAGGCTTGCGAAATCATTCGAGCTGGCGAAGTCATTGTTTATCCAACAGACTCAGGATATGCCGTTGGTTGTCAGATGGAAAACAAAAAGGCGCTGGAGCAAATTTGCCGTATTAGAGACATCGGCAAAGATCATAATTTCACCCTTATGTGTCGAGATATGTCTGAGTTGTCAGTGTATGCGAGGGTCGATAATGCTGCGTTCAGGCAAATAAAAAATAATACCCCAGGGCCTTACACCTTTATTCTCAAAGCGACTAAAGAAGTACCCAAACGTCTGCAAAATCCGAAACGAAAAACCATTGGTATTCGGGTACCTAATAATCCCATTGCGCTGGCGTTACTGGAAGAACTCGGTGAGCCTCTAATGTCGACAACATTAATATTACCTAATGCGTCAATGGCTGAAACTGATCCAGAAGAAATCAGAGATAAACTTGAAAAACTCGTTGGTTTAATTATTCATGGTGGTTACTTAGGTGAACAGCCAACGACTGTCATTGATATGTCTGAGGGGGAAACTCATGTCATTCGAGTTGGAAATGGCGATCCTTCGCCTTTTGAATGAGTCAAAACGATACGCCTACTGAGAATAAGTCGGCAGTAGCTGTTGCTGAAATAAAGGACCAGCGCCCGCTGGCATTGGCTTTTGTCAATGGTGAGGCGATAATCGAAAAACCAGAAGACCTTTATATTCCGCCCGATGCACTTGAGGTGATATTAGAAAGTTTTGAAGGTCCACTCGATTTATTGTTATACCTTATTCGTCGTCAAAAATTCGATATTGTGGAATTGCCGGTATTACAGATAACTCAGCAATATATGAAATACGTCGATGTGATGACCGATGCAAAACTCGAACTGGCTGGTGAATATCTGCTAATGGCAGCTATGTTAGCGGAAATAAAATCCCGCTTACTGCTGCCTAAACATATTGACGCGACAGAAGATGAAGACGATCCTCGAGCTGAGTTAATTCGCCGTTTGAAAGAATATGAACAAATTAAAAAAGCCGCAGAACAACTCGATTTAGCACCAAGAATGGAACGTGACAATTTTAAAGCATCAGTTCAAACAAGCGACAATGTGCAACCGATAAAGCATCTTCCGCAGGTAACGTTGCAAGAAATGGCCTTTGCTTTTCACTCGGCTATGCAGCGTGCTCAAGCATTCGATCATCATCAAATTGAAAAAGAAGCGTTGTCCACCAGAGAACGCATGTCTTATCTATTGCAACAACTCAATCATGAGACCTACACGGAACTGTCCAGCCTTATTTCGTTATCTGAAGGCAAAGCCGGTGTAGTAGTTACTTTTATTGCGATTTTAGAATTGGTAAAAAGTGGGCTGATTTTATGCTCTCAAGAAGGCGCATTTACAAATATTCACGTAAAGTTGGGTGAAATTGTGTATGCAGAAGTGTAAACTCCGCGCCTGTTTTGCCATCGTATTTTTGGCGATAGCACGCCACCCTATTAGTTAAATACACTAGGGACTAATAATTACCGCAGTCGTTTGCTGCAAAATAAGGTAAAATGGATGCTCGTGCGGCGATAGGCGTGCCATTTACTGGAATAGCGCAAAACCTTCGCAGCGAATGTTGGTTGTGAGCGGGCTTGGACTTGGACCCGAAGGCACAGTGGATAACGCAAATGCAAAAAATTAACGAAACACAATTAAAACAGTTGATAGAAGCTGGTGTTTTCGTGGCTGACGGGCCACTTAATATTGAGGTCATGAAGGCCACATTTTTAATTGGTTTTGTGGTGTCAACGGCACAAATTAAGAAAGTCTTAGTTGAACTCGAACTGGACTATGCGCCGCGCGGTATTCATTTAGTCAAAGTGGCAAATGGTTATCGCTTTCAGTCTGACGACGCACTAGGTCCGTTGTTAAGTAAGTTATGGCAAGAACATGCGCCCAAATACAGTCGCGCTATGATGGAAACCTTAGCTCTGATTGCTTATCGTCAGCCAATTACGCGCGGCGAAATTGAAGAAATTAGAGGTGTGTCGGTAAGTAGTCACATTGTAAAGTCACTTTCAGAAAGGAATTGGGTAAAAGTGATCGGACATAAGGAAGTACCAGGCAGACCAGCGCTGTTAGCGACAACAAAAACATTTTTGGATTATTTTTCATTGTCAACGTTAGCTGAATTGCCATCAGCACATGACTTTGCTGAAAGTTTAGAGCAAGCAATGACTGCAGCTGACATGCAAGATAATACGCCAGATAACGAAAAGTTACATTAAGACGTAGTGATATTTGTTGCTCTTTTAGATGAACTAAAATTGAAATGCAGAGCTCTCTACGCCCTAAACGTTTTATTGAATTTCAATATGAAGTTCAACATCAAATTAAGTGAAGAAAAAACATGACGGATAGTCAAGATACAGAAAAGTTACAAAAAGCACTCGCTAATAATGGCGTGGGTTCGAGAAGAGAAATGGAAAGGTGGATCCAAGAAGGCCGTGTTTCGGTTAACGGTCAAATGGCAACCTTAGGCGATCGCGTTGCGGTCACCGATCAAATTCGTGTTGATGGACATCTTATTGCGCGCAGTGTTGAAAAATCCACTTGTCGCATATTGATGTATAACAAACCTGAAGGCGAACTATGCTCACGTAACGACCCAGAGGGACGAGCCACTGTATTTGAGCGTTTACCAAAAATAATTGCAGATCGTTGGATAGCGGTAGGCAGACTAGATATTAACACAAGCGGACTCTTGTTATTTACCAATGACGGTGAGTTAGCCAATCGCTTGATGCATCCTCGTCATGAAATTGAACGAGAATATGCGGTTAGAATTTTTGGCGAAGTCACACCACCGATGCTAAGAGTATTGCAAAAAGGCGTTGAGCTTGATGACGGAATGGCAAAATTCACCCATATTCATGTGCGACCAACTGACGATGAAAGCCAAAATCAATGGTTTAATGTGACCTTGTCCGAGGGCCGAAATCGAGAAGTACGTCGCTTGTGGGAATCACAAGGTGTTCAGGTTAGTCGCTTAATGCGCGTACGCTACGGTAATCTAGAATTACAAAAACGTTTACCTCAGGGCGCTTGGATTGAATTAGACCTAGCACGAGTAAATCAGCTAAGAAAGATGGTGCAGTTACCAAACGAAACGGAAACGACATTGAATCTTCAAGACGACAAACTAGATCACACTAGGTTGAGCAGAATGCGTCGTTCAGTTAAAAAACATAAGCTGAACAAAGCTGGGCAGGGCAGACGAAATGCCTCTCAAGCAAGAACAAAGAAGTAACCTTAAAATAATGATTTTAATACCATGCGAATAGCGTTAGGCATAGAATATGACGGCTCAAAATATTATGGGTGGCAACGTCAGAACGATTTTATTAGTGTGCAAGAAAAGCTTGAATTAGCGCTAGAGAAAATAGCGTTAGAGAAAATTATTGTGACTTGTGCAGGACGCACTGACGCAGGTGTGCACGCAACCTACCAAGTTGTGCATTTCGATACAGAGGTGCAAAGACCAACAAAAGCTTGGACGCGTGGCGTTTGTACTCACCTGCCAAAGGATGTCAGTGTGAAGTGGGCTAAGTTTACAACACCTGAGTTCCATGCCCGATTTTCAGCGACCTCAAGACGTTACCGCTATATCATCTATAATAATCCCTTGCGTACAGCTATATTACACACTGGGATTACTCATGTTTATTATCCTTTGGATGTTGATAAAATGCATGAAGCGGCGCAGTGTCTAGTCGGGAGTAATGACTTTTCATCATTTCGCGGGGCTAATTGCCAATCGAATTCACCAGTGCGCCGTATGGAAGAAGTGTCAGTGACTCGTAAAGGCGAGTATATTATAGTAGAGGTGGCCGCCAATGCGTTCCTGCATCATATGGTGCGCAATATTGTGGGTTCATTAATCAGAGTCGGTACGCATGAAGAAACCGTAGGTTGGATGCAAGATACACTCGAGGCTAAAGACCGTAAGGTTGCAGGAACAACGGCTAGACCCAATGGTCTATACTTGGTCAATGTTATTTATCCGCCCGAGTTTGATATGCCGATAAGCCATTTTGGACCTATATTTTTATAGTGAGTAAGACGGTTTAAGTACTTCTTAGACCAGTTTTACTTTCGTCATTAGACAATAGTATGATTTAATGAACAAATTAGTGTTGTCGAATGTCGTAAAAAATAGAACAATCAGTGTTTAGTGCATAAACAGGACACTAACGAGTTGTGGCAGCCATCAAAGCGCGATTAAAAAAGAATTAGAATAGGAATGTTTCATGAGTTGGATAGAGAAAATACTTCCACGCACGCAGTCTTCAATTAAGAGTAACGTCCCTGAAGGTATCTGGACAAAATGTGGCTCTTGTAATTCGGTACTTTATAAAACTGAATTGGAAAAGCAATTAGAAGTATGTCCAAAATGCGATCATCATATGCGTATCACAGCGCGTGCTCGAATAAACGCATTTTTAGATGCGCAAGACCGCGAAGAAATTGCAGCAGACCTTGAACCACAAGACATACTCAAGTTTAAAGATAGTAAAAAATATAAAGATCGTATTACTGCTGCGCAGAAAGCAACAAATGAAAAAGACGCGTTAGTTGTTATGAAAGGCAAATTAAATGGTATGCCCATTGTTGTCGTTAGTTTTGAATTTGCTTTCATGGGTGGTTCAATGGCATCTGTGGTGGGGGCTAAGTTTGTTGCGGCGGTGAATTCTTGCTTGAAAAATAATACACCATTAGTGTGTTTTTCTACAAGCGGCGGTGCGCGTATGCAAGAAGCTCTTTTATCGCTTATGCAAATGGCGAAAACAAGTGCTGCGCTCGCAAAAATGAGTAAAAAGGGACTGCCATACATTTCTGTATTAACCGACCCTACAATGGGGGGCGTTTCTGCGAGTTTGGCAATGCTTGGTGATGTTAATGTCGCTGAACCCAAGGCTTTGATTGGTTTTGCGGGACCTCGGGTTATAGAACAAACCGTGCGAGAGACGTTGCCACCTGGTTTTCAACGGAGTGAGTTTTTGATTGAAAAAGGCGCAATTGATATGATTGTTGACCGTCGCCAAATGCGCGATAAACTCTATTCGGTATTGTCAAAACTACATCACCATCACCTTGCGAGTTAACCTTAACCTCTAGTTAATTTATAGTAGATAAATATTAGTAATGAACAAAAAAACAGGTCTATCTGATTGGTTGACTTATATCGAGCAAGCCCATACCAAGGAAATTGATATGGGCTTGTCGCGTACTAAGGACCTCGTAAATCGTCTCGATATTGACTTTACAGAGCAATATGTGGTGACTGTCGGTGGCACTAATGGCAAGGGCACAACGTGTGCACTTATCGAACAAATTTGTTTGCATGCGGGCCTCACAGTAGGTGTTTACAGTTCACCCCATTTAGTTAGTTTTTGTGAAAGAATTCGTCTAAATGGCAATTCGATTACTGAAACAATGCTTTGTGATATTTTTCAGCAAATAGATATTAGCCGCAAAGATCCGACACAAAAAACAGTCGAACTTACTTATTTTGAATTTGCTACATTAGCCGCGTTTAAAGCCTTCTCAGAGCAGAAGGTGGATGTTGTTATTTTGGAAGTCGGGTTGGGTGGCCGACTCGACGCGGTTAACGTGATTGATACTGACGTAGCGGTTATTACCAGCATAGGACTTGATCATCAAGAGTGGTTGGGCGATACAAAAGAAAAAATAGCGTTTGAAAAAGCTGGTATTTTCCGCACTAGTAAAGCGGCGATTATCGGAGACGAAACACCACAACAATCAATGATAGATTATGCTAACCAAGTTGGCGCTCTATTAGTCTGTCGCGGTAAAGACTTTATTTTTAATGAAGCCAGCAACCTTATTAGTATTCAAGGTGAGCAGTTCTCAACGGCGAAGGCAAAAATACCCAAGCAGAATGTGGCAACAGCCTTAGCTGCAGTGAACGCATTAAGTCGAAGCGCGTTTTCAGCAAGCGCAAACGCAGTGAGCAGAAAATTGACGGCGGCGTACCCATTTTTAACAGCAACAAACGACATACAAGCTATTATCGATAAAACTCAGGTTTTAGGTCGTCATCATATCTTGCGCCAGCAGAAAAAAGGCGAGTGTTGCGCTGTCATACTCGATGTCGCGCACAATGAAGACAGTGCATTGCAATTGAGTCGTTTAATTAGAACTTATTCTTTTATTACCTGTCATATTGTTGTGGGTATGTTAAAAGATAAGAATATCGAAGTTAGTTTACAGGCATTTTCTGATATTCAAGCGCATTGGTATTGCGCCACATTGCCATCGGCTAGAGGCGCAAATGCAGAACGTCTAGTTCAGGCAGTAGTTTCGAGCGCTGAATTCAACAAAAATTCAAAAGTAGATGCCTTTGAAACAGTGAATATGGCCTACAAACAGGCGTTAATGAATGCTCAACCCAATGATATTATATTGGTCATGGGATCTTTTTTAACTGTTGCGGCTGTTCTCAAATACCATGCTAGTGCATAATCGGATGTAAGTGGACGTCACATATTAATTTGTTGAGGAATAATCAGTGTCAAATGCGTTACAAAACAGGCTAGTGGGAACGGTTATCCTAGTTGCCGTGACGGTTATTTTTCTGCCAGATTATTTGGATGGGAAAAAACAAACTAATACTGAAACTTTTGTAGATTTTCCGCGCTCAACGTCAAATTTATCAGCAATTGCACCAGGTACTTTTCCTGCAGACGAAGTAGCTAAAGCAACTCGCAGAGAAGTAGTTGTTATTGACGAACAACCTGCCGATGAGTTACTCGAACAATCACAAAACCCTGAAAATACGGGGCAATCGACAGATGAAGAACGTCGCATGGCACAACTGATGGCGAGCAATTTACAAGCAGCTAAAGCTGACAATGGTGAGCAAACAGAAACCACTAGCCAGCCTACTGCAGTGCAGAATAATTCCCTCGCCGAGCAAACCTTAATTAAAAGTGCGCCAGATACCGCGAATGATAACGCTGGATGGGTAGTTCAATTAGGTAGTTTCGGCAATCAAAAAAATGTGAATGACTTACTTAGAAAATTAGAAAAAGCAGGCTATCGTTCTTTCAGTCGAAAAGTACAAACGAGCGCCGGACGTTTAACCAAAGTATTTGTTGGTCCCGAGTTAGATAAGCAAAAATTGGACTTGGCCTTACCCCACCTAAAAGAGACCACAGGACTGACTGGTAAGGTAACTACCTTCGACGTTGTCTCCGAATAGGCTAAAAAAGCATGGCATTAGTCTATTTTATCATTGGACTGAAAGACGCCTTCTGATAGAATGCCCTCCATCCTAGAAACCCCACTTTAATGTTGGTTACGTCAGCATTTAGAACAGGTTTATGACAAAAATTCTACCTATGATGCACCTCTTATATGAACTGGTTTGATTTTACCATTTTAGGCATCGTTGCCTTGTCTGCCGTGATTAGCCTAATTCGAGGCTTTGTGAAGGAAGCTATATCGTTAGTCGTATGGTTTTCTGCGTTTATTATCTCTAGTCAATTCTATCTTCAACTCGCAAAATTTTTAACCCGTATTTCCGATGAATTATTTAGAAATGGTGTGGCCATTGCGATCTTGTTTATTTCGACATTAATTGTTGGTGCCCTCGTCAATTATGTTTTTTCTCAGTTAGTCAAAGCGACTGGACTCAGTGGCACCGACAGAGCCTTAGGCGCTGTGTTTGGTGCAATCCGAGGCCTACTTATTGTTAGTGCATTACTTTTCTTTATGGACACTTTTACCCCATTTTCCGAAAGCAAATGGTGGCTACAATCTCTATTGGTGCCTGAATTTTCAGTCATTATTGAATGGTTTTTTGAATACGTGAAAGGCAGCTCTAGCTTCCTTTCTCCTACCGAATAAAAGGTTTCTATATGTGTGGTATCGTTGGTATTGTTAGTAAAGGTCCTGTTAATCAAGACATCTATGACGCGTTAACTGTCTTACAACATCGTGGTCAAGATGCAGCGGGCATCATGACAATTGATAATGGGATGTTTCACTTACGCAAAGAAAACGGCTTGGTAAGGGATGTATTTCGTACTCGCCATATGAAGCGTCTAACCGGAAACGTCGGCATAGGACATTGTCGCTACCCCACAGCTGGATCTTCAAGCTCTGCTGAAGCTCAGCCCTTTTACGTAAATTCCCCATTCGGTATTGCATTTGCGCACAACGGTAACCTGACTAATGCGCATGAACTGCAAGCTGAAGTCTTTAGTATTGCCCGACGTCATATCAATACAACCTCAGATTCAGAGCTACTACTTAATATATTTGCTCATGCTTTACAAAATTCTGCTGGTTTTGAAGTTAAACCTGAAGAAATATTTTCTGCGGTAGAAACCGTGCACTCTAAGATCCGAGGCGCTTATGCGGTTGTTGCTGCGATTATTGGTAACGGTATGGTGGCATTTAGAGACCCCTTTGGTATTCGTCCTCTTGTACTTGGCAAGCGTCAAACTGAGCATGGTGACGAATACATGGTTGCTTCTGAAAGTGTTGCCCTTGACTCAGTAGGCTTTAACTTTGTAAGAGACGTTGCGCCAGGAGAGGCTGTTTACGTTAATCAAAATGGTGAGTTATTTACTAAGCAATGTGCAAAAAATCCAAGCTGCAACCCGTGTATATTTGAATTCGTTTACTTTGCTCGTCCCGATTCGTTTATTGACGGCATCAGTGTTTACGCATCGCGTGTTAATATGGGACGTAAATTAGGTGAAAAGATAGCCCGAGAATGGGCTGACTACGATATTGATGTGGTGATCCCTATTCCTGAAACGTCTATGGACGTAGCACTGCAAATTGCGAATACCTTAAATAAGCCATACCGCCAAGGTTTCGTAAAGAATCGCTATATTGGCCGAACATTTATTATGCCGGGCCAAATACAACGCAGAAAATCAGTGCGTCGTAAATTAAACGCCATTTCGTCTGAATTCAAAGGTAAAAATGTTTTATTGGTTGATGACTCTATCGTGCGAGGGACAACGTCTGAGCAAATTATAGAAATGGCGCGTGAATCGGGTGCAAATAAAGTGTATTTCGCCTCTGCAGCACCTGAAATACGCTTCCCGAATGTGTATGGTATCGACATGCCTTCTGCCAATGAACTTATTGCTTACGGTCGTGAAATTGAGCAAATTTGTGAGTGCATTAAGGCTGACGGCTTAATCTTTCAAGACATTGCTGACTTGGTCGATGCGGTTAGAGAAGAAAACAGCGCTATAACTAAGTTTGAAACGTCTGTATTCGATGGTAACTATATCACTGGCGATGTGAATCAGGAGTATCTTGAGAGTATTGATAAATCAAGAAGTGAAAAAGCTAAATCTCCCGTCGTTCAAGAAGAGTTAAGTAACCTTGAAATGCATAATATGGGCTCTAGCTAAATTATAGATGTGCATGCAATAAATATACAAAAGCCCGCAATTAGCGGGCTTTTTGCTATAAGCTAGTTGTGATTTCACATATATTCTGGACCGACACCCACGCTCCACAGGATAACTGAAGACGCCATAAGTATAACCAGTAACACAAGACCACAAGTGACTACAGAGCTACTGTAAATAAATCCTTTTTCCTCTGGAATATGCAGCATAATAGGCACGCCAGAGTAAAGCAGGTAAACGGAGTAGGAGAGACCAACAAGTCCAATACACATAATAAACCATAATTCTGGATAAAACGCGCTAAATCCCGTCATAAATATTGGCGTTGCGGTGTATGCGGCAAGTTCCAGTGATTGTGTATAAGTTGGATTAGCATCAAATGACTTTGCTAATTCGTTGATTATTACTGCTAAGGCTACAACACCAATAATTAGGCCAAAATACATGGCAATGGCCATTTGCATTGCGCTTTGTTGCGTTAACTTAATTGTGTCTGCAGTAGCTCCAGCACCAATATCCCAACCTAGATGAGCTGAAGCATAATATGCCATACCAGCAGGAATAAGTGCAATTAACATAATGTGACTTAGCGCGTAAAAGTAAGACTCATGGCGTTTATCAATAGTCTGCCATTCTTCCTTCGGGTGAGTATAAATACCCCATAAATGATTTAAAATCATTGTGACTCCTGCTACAACAAGGTTGTTCTAAATATTAATAATGATCTTGGGAACGCAGCCCACCGATATTAGCGTATACCAAGTTTATCTTTTAAATCACTCTACAAATTGCCAATGCGGTTTAATTTGGTTAAATAGAATGTTACTAAAAAGTTAAGCGTAATATAATTTATTAACATAGCTTTAACAAGAGTTTATTGTAAATGAACCGGATTGGTTAAATACAAGTTGGTGATTTAGTTTCTGATGTCTATTCATAGACCCTATGTTCTAGTGTGCAAATGGAATCGCAAATAGGAATGGTGTGATATAGTTGTATTAGGTGTTTTGTTGTTTTGATTAGACGCATTTAAAAACAATAAACTACAGTGACATATGATTTATTTGCTGAGATGACAGATGCAACAGAATTCAAGAAACAAGATCTTAAAAGACCATTTAGGTGAGCTTAAAGCGCATGCGATAACGGCTAAATCTAAGGAGGATATTGACACGGCCGTGCAATATATTTCGCGATTTTCGAGGCGTAATGCATACAAGTTTAACCATACCTTAGCGATAATAGGACTGATACTGGCGAGTCTTGTATTTCTGTTATCTTTTTGGGCAAAAATGGATTTATCGTATGACCAGCGTATTTGGATGCGTATCGGTGGTTTTGCGTTGGGTGTCGTTTGTATCGCGAATATTTGGTTACGATTTGCTTCCGTCAAAGGCGTCGGTGATGACTTGTATGTGCGCGCCGTTGCCATTAATGCGGGCATTGAAAGAGATTATAGTTTTAATGGCAAAAGCTATTGGCGTGAATTGAAATCAATTTTTCCACTTTTCAATTGTGGTGACGAGAGCCAAAGTATAACTAAACGTTATCTAGGTGGTGTGGATTCGATACCATTTACGCTATTTGAGTTTAAGTACGTTAACGTGACCACACATTACACAACGGACAATAACGGCAATTCAAGGGCGTCTAAGTCAAGAAATACAATTTTTAAATATGGCATGCTGGTGCAATTCACTCAGTTTAACTATCTTTGTTTAAATGCAAAACGTTTTTGCGGAAAGTGGGATTCCTCTAGCCGGACGTTTAATAAGCTATTTAAGGTAAGATGCGCAACAGAAATTCAAGCGGCCAAATTTTTTGGTCCTAAAGTTGTCTTAGCTTTCGCCGATAAATTTAACTTTATCAGGTCAATGGATGTAAACGCTCAATCGGTTGCGTGTTTTGAGCTACCTAAAGATATTTTCCCAACTCAAGTGAAAAAACCTTCGTTGCGCAAACCAACGGAGTTTGTGCAACAATTAAGGCAGCCAAGTCAAATTCCAATGTTAGAAAATGCTAAAAATTTGATCCAGTTTATTAACGAAAACAAATAGGACTCTATATGATTACTTCTCTAATCGTTGCCGTTATTATTATTATCGGCATTATTATCTTGTACAACCAAATTGTCGGTAATTTAAATAGGGCCAAACGTGCTTGGTCTGACGTGATCACTTACGAGAAACTGAAGCAGGATGTCATTCCACAATTAACTGAGTTAACGGATAACTTTAAAGAGTTTGAAAGTGGCTTCATTGAGAAGGTGACTGCACTCAGAGAATCTATTTCTGTGTTGGACGAAGATGAAATTGACGTAAAGGCATTGGCCAATGTTGAGACAAAATCAAATGCAGTGTTTTCTTCTTTCAGGGCAACAGCTGAAAACTATCCTGAATTAGGCTCTACTAAAATCGTGCAAGAGTTGATGGATGAAATTAGCGATAAAAATGAAAATGTCGCAGCTGCGATTACTATTTACAACCGCAGTGTTGAACACTTCAATAATTCTATCGAAATGGTGCCTTATAATTTAGTTAACAGTTTGTTTTCGAAGAAGCAGAAATTAGATAATTTTCATCAATCAGGTACGGTCGAGTCGTATGACTATAAACCTAACTTTTAATATTAATATCAGATGGTTGCAGCATAATTGATGCACAAGCTTAGCGAGCATTAACAATTAGTTGTTGAATGGTCAAATTAAAGTGAATAATAAAGTTAATGATTGAACAGACCGAAAAGCAAAAAATGCTCGCAGGAGAAGAGTACTTTCCTAGCAATAAGCAATTGCAGGCGGACCGAATGAACGCCAAGACAATTTGCTATCACTTCAATCAACTGCCTCCTAATCAATTTAAACAAGGCATGAAGGCGCTAAAGGTACTTTTTGGTAGAGCTCAGTCGTTTTGGATTGAGCCACAATTTTATTGTGATTATGGCTATAACATTCATTTAGGTAAGCAGTTTTATGCCAATCATGGCTGCGTCATATTAGACGCAGCGCAGGTAATAATTGGCGATGACGTTATGCTCGGGCCGGGTGTTTTAATATCCACAGCAACACACCCCTTAGATACAACAAAGCGCAACAAAGGTATTGAAACAGCGCATGCAATCACAATAGGCAATAGTGTTTGGATTGGCATGGGTGCAAAAATTCTACCAGGCGTAATTATTGGTGATAATGCCGTCATCGGTGCGGGGGCAGTGGTGAACAAATCAGTTGCGGCTAATACCGTTGTCACCGGTGTTCCCGCCCGAGTCATAAAACAGTTGTAACATAAAAATCAGGTCATGCGGTGTGCATGTCCATAAACTACATCGGTGACAAATGATACGTCAGCAAAAACGCGCGTCTGCGCGTTCTTCGATACCTGCTTGTCATGTCCTTCCTTGTGTACCAAAATTGTACGGCTAATCCGATATTTTTCGAGAATGCCAGTATTTCTCTATGCCCACCAAAACAAATATAAGTGCACCGCCACCGAACACGCGCAACCACGCTTCTGCGCTTATTGGCGCACTGCTAAACCATGAGTTCATGATCGGTAAGTAAGTAAAGAGCAGCTGTAACACCATCATCGCGCCAATTCCTACCCAAATCCATGGATTGCTATTAATGCCCACTGCGAAACAAGAACGCTTAAGTGAGCGGCAATTTAATAAATAAAATGCTTCTCCAACTACAAACATGGCCACAGCAACTGTGCGTGCTTCAGCTTGACTTGCACCTAGGCTTAATTCAAATTCATATAGGCCAAAAGAAGTAATACAAAGCAAAGTAGATACGAGGAGAATTCGCCATACTAAGCTAGCATCAATAATTGGTGTGTTTGGCTGATTCGGTGGCCGTTGCATAATGCCGTCCTCTCTAGGTTCGAACGCTAGCATTAAGCCTAAAAATATTGCGGTAGTCATATTGACCCATAAAATATGAATCGGTAATAACGGCAGTGAAACACCTAACATAACAGCCAAAAGTATCACTAAACCTTCGCCTCCATTAGTTGGTAAAGTCCATACAATAAATTTTTTCAAATTATCAAAGACGCCACGGCCCTCCTCAATTGCATCTCGAACCGTTGCAAAGTTATCGTCAATCAGCAACATGTCTGCAGCGTCTCTGGCGACCTCAGTTCCATTCATGCCCATCGCAACTCCAATATCTGCGCGACGCAGGGCAGGGGCATCATTAACTCCATCCCCGGTCATTGCCACCACATGTCCTTCGCTTTGCAGCGCTTTTACTAGTTGCAATTTATTTTCTGGGGTTACCCTCGCAAAAACCTTATATTTGAGGGCTGCTTCAACAAGTTCAGAAGGTGTCATCGTTGCGATCTGAGCACCTGTTACTGATAGGCTAGCACTGTTGTCACCTACAATACCGAGTTGGCGGGCAATAGTTCCTGCGGTTAATGCATGGTCTCCAGTAATCATTTTAACATCAACGCCGGCTCGATGACATGCTGCTACCGCCTGAATAGCTTCAGGTCTTGGCGGATCGATCATGGCTTGCAAGCCTAAAAATTCTAATTCTCCTTTGACATCGCAGTGGTTGATTGTGTCGACATCTAACGCAACGCACTTTCGCGCAAACGCGAGTACTCGTAAACCTCGCGCTGCCATTTTTTCAGCTTCTTGTGCAACAAGTGCAGTATCAATATTTTGTAATTTACCGCTCACATCAAGCATCGAATGACAGCGCGGTAAAAGACTTTCTAAAGAGCCTTTGAGGAAAATTATACGTTGGTTATCACAAATATTTAGAGTCGCCATATACTGGTATTCGGACTGAAAAGGTATCGTATCTAGACGTTCAAAACTAAGCGACTGCTGGCTGATGCCCGCCTTAATTGCAGAAGTAATCAAAGCCGCTTCAGTTGGATCGCCCGTGATAGACCACTGTCGGTTTTCGTCATTCAGCGAATTGGGAGCGTGTAAGTTAGAGTCATTGCACAACCAACCCGCTGTCAAGGTTTCAAGTACGCCCGGCATACTTTCTATTTTGGTGGGTTCTTCCTGAATATGGAATTCGCCCTCTGGATCATAACCGCTGCCGGTTGTGGTTAGGTGCTGCCCTGCACACCAAAGTTCCCTGACTGTCATTTCGTTTTTAGTCAGTGTTCCGGTTTTATCTGAACAAATTACGGTAGTGCTGCCCAGTGTTTCAACCGCAGACAAGTTACGGATCACAGCGCGACGTTTAGCCATTCGTGAAACACCGATGGCTAACATAATCGTAACAGCAGCAGGCAAACCTTCCGGAATAGCACCAACTGCCAATGCAACTGCTGCCATAAATGAGTCAATAAGTGGCTGCCCATGCAACCAACCAATTAAAATTGTTAATGCAGCCAAAATCAAAATTGCATACAAAAGAACATGACTAAATTGCGTGATGCGTTTAGTTAGCGGTGTATCTAGCGTTTTTGTATTGGTAATTAATGTGGAAATTTTACCAATTTCAGTTGCATCTCCGGTTCCTGTTACTAGACCTAAGCCAGTACCATAAGTAACCAAAGTTGAAGAATAGGCCATATTCTTCCTGTCACCAAGTAGACTATTTTCCAGCAGCGTTGCACATTCCTTTTCAACAGCCAGGGATTCGCCTGTTAGAGCAGACTCATCTATTTTGAGGTCTTTAATCTTAATCAATCTCATATCTGCTGATACTTTATCGCCTGGTTGTAAAACAACTAGATCACCGGGGACTAATTGTTCAGCGGATATAGACATTTTCTCTCCATCTCTGATCACTATTGAGGTGGTTTTAACGCTTTTAGATAATGCATTGATTGCTTTCAGTGCTTTCGATTCTTGCACAAAACCTATGACTGCATTCAATAAAACCACCATGAAAATCACCGCAGAATCGACCCACTCTCCTAGTGCCATTGTAACTGTTACAGCAGCTAGCAATATATACACCAATGGTTGATGAAATTGGATCAAAAAACGTTTGAACGGTCCTGTTCCTTTTTGCTCGGTAATGTTATTCATGCCATATTGCTGTTGGCGAGCGGCTACTGTTTTTGTAGATAATCCTAATTTCACATCAGTATTCAGTCCGTCTGCAACTGTTTCTGAAGTTTGAGCGTGCCATGACTGTTGTTTTTGTTGCATAAGAATCTCCAATAATATTACCTTTAAAATATCGTTTTCTTTTAGCGAGTAAAGGTCATAATAATTTAGGTTTTTTTCGAAAAACACGAAAAATACGATGTAATGAATAGATGCTGGAATTTCAAATCTTCAGCAGTAAAAGCAGCATTCTTTTAGTGCTTGCACTTTGCCTTTTTAAATAAGATTAGTTCTCCTATTACCCCAACAGAAATTACGGCGATTGCTTGCCTCTATTGCGTTCTTCGTCATCCGATTAAAATGTCTAAATCGGTGATAAAAAATCCGCTGGTTTTAAGGTGATCACCGAAGAATTAATACCTTGGAGCACGGTTTCTGAAGTATTACCGATGAAAAAACCTGGGATCCCTGCGCGCCCAATAGTCCCCATAACGACAACATCAATTGCATTATTATTGACATATTCTGGAATAAGTGACTTAGGTGGACCTTTTTGCAGGCATTGTTCAATATTTGAGTTTGTATACTCACTAACCAAAACATCAAGACTTTTTGTATATTCATACTTTTCTTTTTCTAATAATCCTTGAATTTCTTTTGCTGAAACTCTAGTAAATGCGCCATGTCTCAATGCTTGTTCGCCAAATAATTGCCAGCATGAAAATACCATTAGTTTAGCTTTTTTTATTTTACTCAAGGATGACGCGATATCTACAATCATGCGATTCTGAGCGCGTCCTTCGGCATGTTTTTCCATCGACAAGTCGACCGCGGCTAGAATTTTGTTTACCGAATTGCTTTGTGTCGCCTTGATTATCCAAACGGGGGTTGCACATTTGCGCATTAGCTGAAAATCATTGCTATCGAAGCTCTGTTTGCAAGCGTTCGCAGCTTTAATCAATAAATCACTTTTGTTGCTGATTACGGCTTTAATAATTTCAATAAAGTTTTTACCGGTAGATACTCTTATTGATATTTTTATACCCTTACTCTGCAGTTTTTGCGCCAAGTCGGTTAGTTGTGAAAGTCGTTGTTCAACAATAAGTTCAGTTAATTCCTCAGGACTAACAATATCTATATAACTACTCAGGATACTCTCAAGCGGCTCCACTACATCAAACAGGGTAACTTCGGCACCACTTTGTTTAGCCAATTCGATACCTTGTAAAACAGCGATGTCGAGTTCAGGATTGGTTTGTTCGTTAACTTTAATAAGTATTTTTTTAAAAAGTTTCATTGGTTTATCTCCCATGGTTCATGGACCGTAATTGGTTAGCTTATAAAAGTGTAAAAAAGAAGGAATAGAATTATTAACATCGCAGTTCCGGGGCTAGCGATGACTAAGCGCTTGCTTGAATTGCTTAACCAAGATTGTGACCATTCTAATTTTAGAGCATAACTTCTATCCAAAGCTTTAGACGTTTTGGAAATAAAGCAACTTAGGTTTTGTGCGATTTTCATGCATAGTCTGGCTATTTTTAAATAGACCATGAGTATGTCGCCAGCCTCAGGTGCTGCTATGCCAGCGCGAAGTCTAGGGCTGATGACTAATAACATTATTCCAATAAATCCGGGCCATACAGTAGCCCAAGTGATTGTTGAAAATACACTTTGCTTAATTTTAAATTCAAATGCTGGAGTAAAATAGACATAACCAACACACAGCAGAGCTGAAAGGATGGTAGGTAAAATAAGTCCCCAACGTGGTGATGAATTAGAGGTGTTCTGTGCATCAGACTGTTGCATTAATTGTATAAAACGGCCCATCAGTAAAGACGTTCCAATAGCACTAAAAACAAGAAAGGTCGAAAACAGAGGCCAGCTTGAAGTTGCGCCTTTGAGCGCTTCTTTTGCGAATGAACCGCTCGTAAACGGTAAGCCTATTAAGGATAAAGCAGGAATTAGAACAAGTAGCCATAAAAAGGGAGAAAGTCGAGTTTTTTGTGCCAAGTCTTTTTTTAGTCCAACGCACAAAAACAACGTAGCTTTAGCAAAACCATGATGCATTGCAAAGAACAATATAGCCGGCAACAATAGTTCCCAGCTGTTGGGAAATGCTAAGGCAAAACCAATACTGGCACTAATAATCCCAAGTTGACTGATTGTAGAGTATGCCAACACTGTTTTTGGATTACTTTGGAACATACCGTAAATAGCAGCAAGAAATGTAGCAGAAATACCCAAGACCATCATGGGTTGCGCCAAAGTCATAATCGATTCATCACCTAATGGTAAAAAACGTATCCAGCCCAACAGACCCACCTTTACCATTACAGCACTCAACAATGCACTGGCAGGAACTGGAGCAACAGGGTGAGCCTTTGGGAGCCAAACATGCAGAGTCGCAAGACCCGCTTTAACACCAAAACCGATGATCAGAAATCCGCTTACCCAAATAACGGGGACTGCGTCTTCCACAAAATTAGTGTAATAAGTATTGCCAACCAAGGCAGCGAGCAAAATAACCTCGCCAAACACGACCCATTTTATATATGTAGCTGCAGCTGATCTCGCCTCGTCACTCTCAGAATGAAGTATCAAGGGGTAAGCAGAAAAGCTCATTAGTGCAAAGAAGCTGATGAATGAGGATATCTCTTCAGACAACACGACACCAAGATTACCAATCATCGTGAGTAGAAAAAATAAGTAAAACCGATTTCGCTTCACGTCGTTAGCTAAATATGATTGGGCATATAGGGCCCCAACAAACCAAAGCAGAGCGGTCAAGGTTAGAAATGCTTGTTTGGTCATATCTCCATCACCCATCAGCACTGCAGCTAACAACCCAGGAAGTGGAGCTAATGGAATGAGTTTGATGACCAAGGCTCGTAAATGCTTAATTATCATTAATCCCAATAAAGAAATAGGTAGTATCAATACCCATACAGAGCTCGTATTGTAAGTGAGCGTCATACTAGTAAGATCTGGCAGTACTGACCTGTACTCCTGCGTTGCAATTAATGTCGACCAAGAGAGAGGGCTGACGGACAAAGATGCAAATAGCCCGGCGAGTAAAGCACAAAATGCGGTAACCAATGGAGGCAGAAGTAGCATCCAATTCGCTTCTAATTTCTTACGAGGCAGTTCCTTTGGCCACGGCGAATCCTGTTCCTTAAACCAGACAGCATTTATTATCGGTAAAAAATATGCTGCATTTAAAATACTACTCATTGCCAACACACCTAAAACCCAATGCGCCTGAGCCTCCATAGCACCTACGCCGAGGTACCATTTGGATACAAATCCAGCGATGGGAGGTATGCCGATCATTCCGAGCGCTGCAACGGTGAATGCCGCCATAGTCAGAGGCATACGCTTACCTAAACCGTTCATTTGGCTTATTTTGTGAACACCTAGGGTTTCTGCAATGTTGCCAGCGCAGAAAAATAGTGTGATTTTCATCAACCCTTGATGTACCAAGTGAACGAGCCCACCGATTGTGGCAATTGGCCCTGCGATTGCAGTACCCAATGCAATATATGACACTTGACTCACAGTTGAATAGGCCAAGCGTTTTTTCAAATCGTCTTGGCTCAATGCACGAATAGAGCCATAGACAACTGTAAATCCCGCAAGCGCAGCTAAAAATATTGTTAAGCCCAAGTCTCTTGCAAATTCAACACCATAGATATCATAGACAACACGTACGATCCCAAATGCGCCCGCTTTCACAACCGCAACTGCGTGTAGCAGAGAACTCACCGGCGCGGGGGCTGCCATCGACACAGGCAACCAACCATGCAGTGGGAAGAGTGCGGCCTTTACACCAAGCCCTGCGATCAGTAAGACAAAAATTATTTGTAGATGCGTTGTATCCAGACTGGGCATATCTACCAATACACCTGCCGTCGTAAAATCAAGCGGACCGGCTATTACTGTTAGCCACACTGTACCTGCCAACAATAGCGCACCACCGATCATTGTATAGACAAGGTATGTCTTTGCGGCTCTGATTGATGCCGCATTGCCCTTGTGAGCGATCAGCGGATAGGTTGTAAGAGTTAGTAATTCATAGAAAATTAGAAACGTAATCAAATTGCCGGCAAGGGCTAATCCAATAGTTGCGCCAACACATAAGCTAAAAAAAGCGAAAAAGCGACTGCGGTTAGGCGTATTTTTAAAATAGCCAATTGCATAGATAGTGGTAAATAGCCACAGGAATCCCGAAAGGCTCACAAATAGCAGTGAAAGTGAGTCTCCGTGCAGCACAAGATTAATATTGGGTAGTAAGGGGAGGCGAGTCTCAAAGTCTAAACCGCTGTTAACGCTTGTAAGAAGCAGGCCTATTAAGCTTAATGTAATCAATGCGCCAGCAATGTTAAAAGTTCTGCGCAGAGCAGCCTTGTGCTCAGGTGTCGCCATAATAGCGAGACCAGCAATAATTGGTCCTAGTACGATCATTCCTGGTAATAGAGAGTTCATACTCATACGCCCTGCGCCCCAACTAGAGGATTACTAATATTGAGAATAAAATCAGCATTAAAACCCAAAGCTAGCGTAATCAGCGCGAGAATCAGCGCTGACATTGTTAATATGATTGACGGCAATGCCTTTGGTATAGTGCTAACAGCACCGGCATCAAGCGTGTTATCAAATGCCAAGCTGAGTACTTTGAACAAATACATCGCAGCCAAAAGCCCTCCGCTGAGCACGACCACTGCCCACCACCATTGCCCACTCTCGATAGAGGTCGTAAGGAGTAACCACTTCGCAATAAACCCCGCGCTTGGTGGTAGGCCAATTAAACTGACTCCAGCGATAGTAAATACCAATACGTTAAGAGGCTCTCGTGCGGCAATTCCCTTGAGTTGGGCTATGTCGCCACTCCCTTGTGATATGATCAAGTTGCCTGCGGATAAGAACATGGCCGCCTTAGCACATGCGTGCGCCACAATAAAGTAGATGGCAGCCTGTGATGCAGAACCAGAAAACGAACTCGTATTTGCCGCATGTTCGCTTAACGGAAAAAGTAAGAATATGTAACCGAGCTGTGCTACCGTTGAGTAGGCAATCAGTACTTTTAACTGCGTAGCCCGAAATGCCTTCCAAGACCCATAAACGATGGCGATACCTCCCAAAACTCCTAAAATCTGCGACGCACCAAAAGTAGTGGATTCACTTAATACGTCAAACCAAAACTTTATTAATATATACAATGATGCTTTAACCACTAACGCGGAAAGTATTGCGCTTACTGGTGTCGGCGCATTTGCATGGGCTTGAGGTAACCAAAAGTGCATTGGGAACAAGGCTATCTTAAGCATAAGACCGATCGTGATAAGTATCATTGCGACTTGATCTGGGAGTCCGTTGCCGGAACTAGCTGCTATCTGCGCCAGATCTAGTGTGCCATGGGTGCGGTAAAGAATAGCGATCGCCATCAAATAGAAAAGCGACCCCAATAAACCAACGAGCAGATACCTTAGTGCAGCTTCTAGCGCTGCTCGTGTCGATTGGATAGCAACTAGCGCTGCTGCAGCCAGTCCTATAATTTCTAAGCATACATAGATATTGAAAGCATCACCGGAGACAAATAAGGCATTTAAACCTGCAATCAATAGCCACCATAATGGCCAAAATCGCAGATTTTTTGAATCATCAGCATAATATGCAGTGCTGTACACAGTTAATATTAGGGTTAGTAATCCAGTCAATGCAATCATTAGAATAGAAAATCCATCTACCACCAGATCGATACCTAGTGGCGCTCCCCATGCACCGATTTTATAGGTGGCGGTTTGATTAGACGGTTGCTCCAAAAACACTATCGTCATCAACACAACAATCAGAAATTGCACAAATGCAAATCCAATATTGATGCGCCCTTGAGTTGTGTTTCGACTAACAAGAAAGCCGACTAAAGCCGCAATCAAAGGCAAAAATACAATGATAGGTAGCAAAAGCGACAAATTTATACTGCTCATCGATTTAACCTCCTCTGCTTAAAAGTACTCATTTTATGCAGTCGAACCATTAAGTTTAAGGCTAATGCCGTGCCGGCAGCAGCGATAACAATTCCAGTTAAAACCATAGCATGTGGCACAGGATCAACTAATGACTCGGCTTGCTCAGCTATCGCAATCAATAGCATAAAGATGCCAATGCCCATGACGTTTAAAGATAATATTTTTCTCATTACATGGCCCGCAAGCACTATCCCAAGTAAACCAATAGCAAAGAGGCCTAAACCGGTAATGCTGTATAGCAGTGCAGAGCTCATGAGGCAGACTCAGATGAAATAGCGTGGCTATTGCAGGGAATGTCAATAAGGTTGCTGTAAAGAGACGCTAGGCATATCGCAATCGACAAAGTAGCGCCACTCTCTATAAGCAGTATCAGTATTGCAGCATAGTCTTGGGGGTATTTGAGTAAACTCCCTTGGAACCACATTAGTGCTAAACCAACGGCAATAAACACAGCTAAACCACATGCCATTAAGCTTCGCGCCATGATTGATGTGTAGTTAATACGGTAAGCGCTAGTTTGAAACATCAACACACAAGCACCCGCCAACAGCGCCCCGGCCTGAAACGCGCCGCCTGGCTGAGTTGCGCCAGCCCAGAGTAAATAACCAGCAAACATGAGTACTGCAGGTGCAAGCCAGCGTTGTAATGAAGTGAGAACAAGATCGCGGTGTGGTCCCTCAATACCTCGAACTAGAGGAGTCTTGTAGTTGCTTGTCGGGAGAACCGCTATTACCACGATTAACAAGACAGCGATTTCGAGTAAAGTATCGTAAGCGCGAAAGTTGAGTAGCACAGCGGTTACAGGATTAATTACACCGCTGCTAATTAGATTTTCTTCAACATAGGGTCGCAGTCCGTCATGGTGAGCGTCATGCTTCAAAATCAGCAGGATCATAAAAATCAAAAAGCCTAAAACCGAGCACAGGGCTATTATCCTCGATGCGTTAGGATCATTAGCCGGGCCATTATATTTAAGATCTATTTGATTAAACATGTTTTTGGGACTCCCGATTATTAATTTGGGCATTAGATGGCGCTGTATACACTTCCTCGTCTGCAGGTTTAATACGATTCCATGCTGCGAGCAAAAGCGCACCGGTTATTCCAGCCCCGATTGCAGCTTCGGCAATCGCAACATCAAATGCGCCCATTTGTCCCCATGCGATAGTCACTAAAAGACCCAAACACACAAAGAACACAATGCATCTAAACAAAGATGCAGAGAAAATACTCATCCAAGCAAGGACTAAGCAATTGAGCATGAGCAGCACATCAAATACTATCTGAAGGTTCATCAATCATTTCCACCCTTTTTAAATTTTGCTCGTGATTTTGTGTTCACAGATTGGTCCCGCATAATCTGTGCAGCGATGAGGTAACTGCAAGCTGCACTTGAAAAAATGATCAAGAGCCAAACGAGTAGCAATTTAAACACGTCGAGTAAAGAACCTAAGTGTGGTACTAACCCAATGATGATCAATCCTAGCCCCAAATTATCAGCTTTAGTCAGGGCATGTAGCCGACTTAACGTGTCTGGAAACCTTATCAAACCAACCGTGCCAGCAAAGAAAAAAAACAAGCCTGCTGAACAAAATATCAAGCTAAACACTTCAAAATGAGTCATTGTTGGTTTCTCCTAAGCTGAGTGAAAGTCACGAGCAGTATTGAAGTAAGTAGTGCGAGCACAAGAGATACATCTAATAGATAAGGTTCGCTCTTAACCACCGACAATATTATAAGCATGGTCACGCCAATCGTTCCGACCAGTTGCGTCGATAATATGCAATCCGCATAGCTGGGTGCTCGCAATACGCGCAGCAGACTCAGTGATAATAGAAGTGCCAATATCAGAACAATCGCTGTAAAGTAGGTTGTCATGAGTCTTCATTGCCTCCCAATAATTTTGCTCGACTACCTAACAACTCGCTAACTCGCATTTGGCAATCGTCAATTTCACTTCTCTTGAACGAATTGAGGTTAAGGATATGAATCGTAATTTCGCGTCCGCTACGATTTGCGCTGACAGTACCAGGCAATAAGCTGAGAACTTGCATTAAAGTGAAAATCTGAGATTCAGTCACTAAATCTGTTTGATAAATGATCAGGCCTGGCGACAACTTAGAATTGGGGATAAGAGCTAGTTTTGCTATATCCCATCCACCTCGTAAAGATTGCGCAATGAAAAAAAACAAAAATGGTATTGATTTAGTTGGCTTTATTAACCATTGTTCAGACTGTTGTTTGTTTTTCAGGAAGAGGCTAAGCGAACTGGCCATTGTAATGAACACGGTACCAACACCCCATGAATTTGGTTGCCACCCAGTGAGCAGTAGCCAAAAAATACTAAATAGTGCTACTCGGACCGAGAAGTCAATACTAAAAGCGAAGCATGAGGTTCGAGGTTTGCCGCTTTGATTATCATCAGTCAGTTTTCCCATTGATCACCCGTGCAAGCTTCAGTTAGATTTCACAAGCTATGATAGTACCAACGGCGATAAAGGAAAAAAGTCGAATAAAACGAGAGCTACAATCGTTATAAACGAGAGCCCTTGAAAGTAGAGGCCTAGATTGGACCTGTTTGGGGAATTAACGAGAAAAAATGCACGTCCTAGCAGTATTGCAAATAGCTTCAATGGCGGGATGGCTGACTTTCCTTTCAGCTGATATTGCATAAAATTTGTTTTTTACTTGCTCAGTTTGCCCGATAATTTCGACATCAAAACGTTGGCAAATTTCTTCGGCAATCACCGTTGGCATAAAAAAGACTCCTAGACCTTTTTCTCCAAATGCTTTGATTAAACCGCTGTCGTCAAATTGTCCAACTATATTGGGAAATATTTTTTGATTGTATACCCATTGGTCAAATAATTGTCTTATTCCAAATTGCTCTGTAGGCAACAACATTGGAGCATGATGCAATGACTGAGGAAAGTTATTTGTAAGCGATTTCTTTAAATTTTTTGAAGCAAAAAAGGTTAAGCCTGACTCGCCTAAGTAATGATTGAAGGCCTTGTTATCAAACGTATGATTGGTAGGCGTATCACTGATCACCATATCAAGTTTATGCACAGCCAGTTCAGCTAAAAGCTCTAAGACTGGACCTTCGGTACTTATAAGATTGATGGACTCAGTTAAACTGAGCGCCGGTTCGATAATTTTACATACAATAGTTTTTGGCAGAAAGCTTGCCGCTCCAATCATGAAATCAGACTGATTACAGTGACTAGAACCTCGCATTACACTACTGAGTTCACGACTCAACTCAAATATTTCATTAGCATATTTCAGCACAGTTCTGCCAGACTCGGTCAGGACTAACTTTCTGCCATTTTTTGTTAAAAGTGCACAGCCCATGTTTGCTTCCAGCAATGATATCTGTCCACTAATAGTATGTGGCGTAATGTGCAAACTTCGGCTTGCTTTGGCGATGCTGCCTTCATTTGCGACTGCCCAGAAATAACGCAAATGCTTATGATTAATGAGCCTTGACATAATATTGACCTCAATTACCGTGACTTTTCAATGCCTATTTTTATTATACCGAATCATTTATCTATTAATAGTGCTGTTTTAATCGCTTGGTTAACTCAACGAAGTTAGATGATAAGGATACGTTTTCTGCGTTTCTTGTTACTCTAATATTTTAGTCTGTTGAATGTCATGATTATGTCACCTTTGGCGGTGCATTCGATAAGTTGACACGACCAGCTTAGTCGCTAAACATAAAATATACATATGCTAAAACAAAACCCAACCAGCTTAACCCCAGCAAACTCCATGGCAGAACTTGCATAGAATTATTAGTGGATACCACTTCCACTATTTCGGTGCTTTCATTCTCTCGCTGCTTTGTCTTTTGTTTAAGCCGTTTATCCATTTCACGTGACTTCTTACTCTGCTGTTTTTTATATTCAGCAATCCCTTTTTCGATACCTTGGGCAATCAACTTGGTTTGCTCCTTAGTTTGGCCAACTTTTTGCGTGCCTCTGGCCATTTTCATCGCTTGCAGTTCAATTTCTGGTGATACTTTATTTTTCATATTTCCATTTAACAAATAAAAACTTTGACGGAATATTAGCAGTTTATAAGTGAAATTGAATATTTAGATAAGCATCTTCACCCATTTGAACGGGGTGCGGCAAACTTGTAGTCATGAAATACCGTCTTTGTTTTACGGTGAGCATTCTCCGATAAGCTATTTTTTATGATTTATCATTACTTGTTTTTATAAATTTATAGAGGGCTATTGGCACATATCACCACACAATTCACAGGCTGTAACAATTCAACCAAGTATTAGTTTAATTCGCCAACTATAATAGTGAGAATACCAAGTTGATTTGTCGTTAAGTTTTTAAGTTGTTGTTTTTGTTGTTTATTAATTAACTGGCACATTCGATGCAATCTCTGACTTAGATGAATTAAAACTACAAGTTCAATCAAGGAACTGACTATGAATGCCCCGACTTCTGTAAATGTAACTGGCTCAATGAATAATAAATTTAAAATGACAGCACTTGCTGTTCTTCTTAGTACCGTCGTTTTATTGAACGGATGTGGTACCGCTGAGGCCACCAAAACAGAGAGTGAAATAGCCGAAGAAAATGCTGAGAAAGTGATTGCTATTCCGGTTGAAGTTAGCCTCGTACAAAAAGGCAGTATTTCCTCAAATTACACAACCACTGCAGTTTTAGAAGCGAAAGAAGAAGCATTTGTAGTGGGCAGAGCATCCGGTATCATTGAGCAAATAATGGTTGAAGAGGGGGACTATGTAGAAAAAGGCCAAGTTCTAGCGAAACTGGAGCCTGAAAGATATGAACTTAATCTCAGACGCGCTCAAGCCGATATGACTGGCATTGAAAAAGAATTAGCGAAAATCAATAAAGTGTACCATCAGAAATTAGTCAGTGATGATACTTACGACAAGATGACAGCACAATATGAGTCAGCCAAAGCAACTCTGGCTCTAGCAACATTAGATTTGAAAGAAGCGACTATTATTGCGCCCATCAGCGGTTATATTGCAGAGCGAAATGCCAAAGTAGGTAACCTCACTGAATCGTTTCAACGTGAAAGAATGTTTCATATCGTTCAGCAAAAAGAGCTATACGGCATTGTTTATTTACCAGAAAAAGAACTATCCCAAGTACACAAAGATCAAAAGGCCCGCTTAATCGTCACTGCCTTGAATGACATAGAAATTAACGCTTTTGTTGAAAGGATTAGTCCTGTGATTGATTCAAAAACAGGTACATTTAAGGTTACACTGCGGGTTCCAAACGAAGATAACAAGCTAATGTCAGGCATGTTTACGCAAGTAAGCTTAAATTATAACACTCGCGATAATGCGACATTGTTACCGAGAAAAGCGATGCTTGCCTTGGACGACACAGTTAACGTATTTGTTGTTGATGATAAAGGAATTGCTAGAAAAGTAGCCATAAAAACAGGTTACCAAGAAGGTAAGTATGTTGAGGTACTTGAAGGATTATCGGGTAATGAAACAGTGGTGATTACGGGTCATCAAAACCTAAAAGACAACGCTGTCGTTAATATCGTTAACGGTTAATTAAGGGGATCATCATGAACTTAATTAATGTTGCAGTGAAGCGACCTGTTACCGTGTGGATGTTTACTTTGGCATTGTTGCTATTTGGCTTGGTGTCACTGTCTCGTTTGTCTATTAATTTACTACCTGAATTATCCTACCCGACGTTAACTATTCGCACAGATTATATAGGCGCAGCGCCTGGAGAAGTAGAGCAGCTGGTCACTAAGCCTATAGAAGAAGTTGTTGGGGTGGTGAAAGGAGTGCGCAAGGTTGTGTCTGCATCGAAGGCTGAGCAATCTGATGTTGTACTTGAGTTTGAGTGGGGCACTGAAATGGACTTAGCCAGTTTAGAGGTTCGCGAAAAGCTCGATGTTTTATTTTTACCGTTAGATGTGAAACGCCCGTTACTGTTGCGTTTTAATCCGAGCCTTGACCCAGTTATGCGCTTAGGTTTAGGGGCAGTTAGTGAGCAAGTTAATAGCGCCGATAGCATGCATATCAACACCACTAAACGCATTCGAACCTATGCAGAAGAAGAGATTAAACGCAAATTAGAATCTATTGAAGGTGTTGCTTCAGTGCGTATCGGTGGCGGACTTGAAAACGAAGTCCAAGTGCTTATTGATCAGCAAAGAACCAGTCAACTTAACATCTCTATCAGTGAGATCATTCAACGCCTCAAAGACGAAAATGTTAATGCATCAGGTGGTCGTGTTGAAGATGGTTCACAAGAGTATCTCGTGCGCACCATTAATCAGTTTGAAAGCCTAGACGATATGCGCAATCTTTATGTTGCGACACGTGAAGGCAAGTTTATAAAGTTGAATGACGTTGCCGAGGTAGTCGATACCTATAAAGAGCGTGATTCAATTACTCGTTTCAATGGCTTTGAGGGTGTTGAAATAGCCGTTTATAAAGAAGGTGATGCAAACACCGTTGATGTGGCGAATGCGGTGATTCAGCGTTTAGAAAGCATTCGCAATAGCTTGCCTGAAAACTATAAATTGCAAAAAGTGTATGACCAATCTGAGTTTATCTCTAGTGCCATTGATGAAGTCAAATCGGCTGCGCTCGTTGGTGGTGCCTTAGCTATGTTTATTTTGTATTTCTTTCTGAAGAATATTTGGGCTACCTTAATTATTTCAATTTCAATTCCCGTTTCTATTATCGCCACCTTCAACTTGATGAATAGCTATGACATTAGTTTAAACATAATGAGTTTAGGCGGTATTGCACTGGCGATAGGTTTATTAGTCGATAACAGTATTGTGGTGTTAGAAAATATTGACCGCCACAAAAAGAATAAAGTGAACGCCATGGAAGCAGCTTCAGTAGGTACGTCTGAAGTGTCGATGGCAATTGTTGCATCAACATTGACCACAATGGCTGTGTTCTTTCCATTAGTTTTTGTTGAAGGTATTGCAGGTCAATTGTTTAGTGATCAAGCATTAACCGTCACTTTTGCGTTGTTAGTTTCCCTCGTCGTTGCCCTAACGCTTATTCCTATGCTGGCAGCGCGCGATAAATCACATGTTAGCGTTACAACACAAAAGACTGAGCTTGATTTGGGGCCGCGTTTTAAAAAAAGTAAACCAACAAGCAAAGTCGGCCGATTTTTCTGGTACTTAGGTACTCCGCTGCGCTGGATATTTAAAACGATTTTTTACTTTGTGCCTGCTGCTATTGTTGGTTTTACGGTGTTTTTGTTTAGAATTCTTAGCAAAGGATTAAGTTGGTTGTTTAAACCTGCTCTTTGGGTATTTGATAAAATATATGATGCATTGTCGGTTATTTATTTCAAAATGTTGGACTGGGCTATGCAGGCCAGGCTTCTTGTTTTTGGTTTAATTATTTCAATTTCGTTGCTGTCAGTAGTGCTTATTCCAAAGCTTGGTATCGAATTAATACCGCCCATGTCGCAAGGCGAGTTTGATGTGGAAATAACCCTTCCTACAGGCTCAAGGCTTGAAAATACTGACAAATTGCTTTCCCAACTAGCTACTTTTACACAACAGCAAGAGGGCGTTGAACGAACCTATTCATTGGCTGGCACAGGTAGTTTAATGAATGCCTCACCGGCACAAGGTGGCGATCATTGGGGTAAACTAAATGTCGTGATGGCAGATGCTGCGAACGTAGAGCAAGAGCAAAAAGTCATTGAGGCTATGCGCGCTTATCTGGCAAATAAGGCAGGTATACAAAGTAAGTTTGGCACACCTGAGTTATTTAGTTTTTCAACTCCGCTAGAAATTGAGATCATTGGCTATGACTTAGCTAGTTTAAAACGCTATGGCGACATACTCGCCGATGAGCTAGCAAAAAATAATCGATTTGCTGACATTGAAAGTTCTTTGCAAAGCGGTAACCCAGAATTGAAAATAAATTTTGACCACTCAAAATTAGCTCAATTAGGTTTAAACGCACCGAGTGTATCTAAGCTTATCGCCACTAAAATAGGAGGTGAAATTGCGAGTAAATTCAGTATTAATGAAAGAAAAGTTGATATTTTGGTGCGCAATCAAGAGCAGCAACGTGATTCAGTAGCCGATATCGGGCAAATTATTATTAACCCAGGCGCCTCGCCATCAGTTCCTTTGTCGGCAGTTGCTGATATTGAAATGTCAGTAGGCCCGAGTGAAATTAGCCGTGTAAATCAACAACGTGTTGTTTTGGTTTCAGCTAATTTGGCTTATGGTGATCTAGGTGTAGCGGTAATTGACGCACAACAAGCTATAGACAACATTCAACTACCGATGAATCTACAAGCTAAGGTAGCCGGGCAGAGCGAGGAAATGACTGCAAGCTTTGATTCCCTTTATCTTGCTTTAGCGTTGGCAGTATTTATGGTGTATATCGTAATGGCCTCACAATTCGAATCCTTCTTACACCCATTCCTAATCTTGTTTACTGTACCGATGGCTTGTGCAGGCTCTATTTATGGTCTAGTGCTAACCGGCACAAATGTCAGTGTCGTTGTGTTTATAGGCTTGATTATGCTCGCAGGTATTGTGGTTAATAATGCGATTGTGTTGATTGACCGTATTAACCAGCTGCGCCAAAGTGGCGTTGAAAAAGGTGAAGCGATAATAGAGGCTGCACAAAGTCGATTACGTCCAATTTTGATGACAACGTTAACCACGGTGTTGGGTTTGTTGCCGATGGCAATAGGTCTAGGGGAGGGCTCTGAAATTCGCACACCTATGGCAGTCACCGTCATCTTTGGCTTGTTATTCGCATCTTTACTAACCCTTTTCCTTATTCCGGTGTTGTACAGTTTGTTCGATCGCAAGCAATTTAAGCCAATGTCTGCGCCAGTTCAGGATACTAATGTGCCGACAGTAATAACAGCACAGGAGTCTAGCCATGGATAAGTTCGCTCATGCAGGCGCGGTGCTCGCTTCGTTCGCTATACGGCGTCCGGTTACCATCACGATGTTGTTCTTTTCGTTACTTATTATGGGACTAGGAGCGAGTCGTTATTTACCGTTGGAAAAGTTTCCTGGTATCGACTTCCCTGAACTCTTTATTGAAGTGCCGTATCAAGATGCAACACCAGCTGAAATTGAGAAAATGATAACGCGTCCGGTCGAAGAAGCATTAGCGACTATGTCGGGTATTAAGCGATTGCGCTCTGTTTCGAATGAAAACAGTGCACAAATCAACATTCGCTTTGACTGGGAGGCAAATATAAAAGCTAAAAGTATAGAAGCGCGAGAGAAAATTGATGCGATACGTCATTTACTGCCAAGCGATGTTGAACGTGTGATGGTATACAAATTCAATTTGTCTGATATGCCTGTGTTTCAATTGCGCTTATCTAGTGATCGCGATATTTCAAATTCATTTGATTTGTTAGAACGTAACTTAAAAATGCCGATTGAACGCATTAAAGGTGTTTCAAGAGTCGAATTATATGGTGTTCAAAAAAAGCAGATTTCCATTCGGCTTGACCCAGATAGAGTTGCTGCATTGCATGTTGATGTGGATGCATTAACCAGGACTTTGCGCGAAGCTAATTTTTCAATGACCGCTGGGCAATTTTTTGACCTAGATCAGAAAATTACGGTTAATCCGACGGGTGAATATAAAAGCAAAGAAGAAATTGCTGACCTAATGGTGATGCGCAATGTTCGACTCAGTGACATTGCACAAGTGATGTATGAAACACCAAAAGCAGCGGAAGGGCGACACTTAGATAAGACCCATGCAATTGGTTTGAATATTTTCAGAGAGTCGGGCGCAAACTTAGTTGAAGTGTCTGACGCAGTCATGGCAGAAATTGAAAATGCAAAAAACAGCAGTGCATTTAGCGGCATCAATGTTTTTATTATGCAAGATGAAGCTACTAGTGTAACTCAGTCGCTGCAAGACCTTATAAACTCAGGCTTAATTGGTGGTTTGTTATCTATCATTGTGCTGTATATGTTTTTACGTAATTTAGCAACGACTCTGGTCGTTGTGTTATCCGTACCTTTCGCTATCTGTATCACACTCGCGTGCATGTATTTTATGGGGTACACGCTAAATATATTATCACTGATGGGCTTAATGCTAGCAGTAGGAATGTTGGTGGATAATGCGGTGGTAGTCACGGAAAGCATTTTTCAAGAACGTGAAAATTCGAGTGACATAATCCAAGCAACTAAAAAAGGAGTGTCGTTAGTTAGCCTAGCGATTATTGCTGGTACGGCGACCACAGTGATTGTGTTTTTGCCTAACATTGTTGGCGTAAAAGCAGAGATAACCGTGTTCTTAGAGCATGTTGCCGTCTCAATTTGTATATCACTAGTAGCGTCACTACTGATTGCCCAAACTCTTATTCCTTTGCTCACAACAAAACTTAAAATAAAGCCCAAACCTGCACAACAAAAACCGTCAAAATTGAAAACATTTTATGAACGTATTTTAAGGTGGACACTTGCGCATCAGAAAGCGACGGGCGTCATCGCGATTGCAATTTTGCTAAGCACTGGAATTCCAATGACACTTTTGAAAAGCGATGATGACAGCAACAATAATCAAGATCGTATTTGGCTGAATTATGATATTCAAGGGAATTACAGTCTCGGAGAAGTCGAGAAATCAGTTGCCAAGATGGAAGACTATTTGTACGCAAATAAAGAAAAATTCCATATCAAGCAAGTTTATAGCTACTACACTGCGGGTTTTGCTGTATCGGGAATTACCTTACAAGATGATATACCTGTAAAAGTAACAGACTTAAAAAATGACATTAAAGAGACAATGCCATTATTTGCTAGAGCTAAGCCCTCGTTTCAGTGGGATCAAGGTTCAGGTGGAGGGGTTCGACTCACCTTATTTGGTCAAAGCTCAGAAAATCTGTTGGAATTGGCCAATCAAATCGTACCGGTATTGAATAGTGTTGAAGGCTTAACGGATGTAAAAACTGATGTGGATGGTCAAGATTTTGAGCTGCAACTCACCGTAGATAGAGAGAAAGCATTTCGTTTTGGTTTGAGTTCAACCGATGTGGCGACAATTGTGAGCACCGCATTACGTGGTTCAAATTTACGTACATTCAGAGGTGAAACCGACGGCGAGGTTAGTATACGATTGATGTACGACGAGTCGCTGCAAACCTCGGTCGAAAAGCTACGTAATCTAACTATTTTTCGGAATGAAAATCAAAACGTGACCTTGGATATGGTGGCAAGCATGAAAGTCGAGCCACGCTTATCACAAATCCAACGCAGTTCGCGTCAAACGTCACTGAGTATTGGTGGGAACTTGGAGACCGATATAACTGTTGATGAAGCTCGCGAACGAATTGAGTTAATCATGCAGAACATTGAACTGCCGGCTGGCTATTCATGGTCTTTAGAGGGCAGCTTTCAGCGTCAAGATGAAGACGAGTCGATAATGCTAACAAATATGCTGTTAGCCATTATTATGATATATATCGTGATGGCTGCATTGTTCGAGTCATTGTTACTACCAACGGCGGTGCTTACCTCACTTGTCTTTTCATTCACGGGCGTTTTTTGGGCATTCCTAATAACGGGTAATGCGATGACTGTGATGGGCATGATAGGCATGCTGATCTTAATGGGTATAGTGGTCAACAACGGCATTGTGCTGGTCGATCGAATAAATCATCTGGCGAACACTGGCATGAGTGTGCCGGATGCCATAATTGAAGGTTGTTTAACTCGCGTTAGACCTATTTTAATGACTGTGTTAACCACGGTATTAGGGCTACTACCATTGGCTGTTGGCGACGTTAATATCGGTGGTGATGGGCCTCCTTATGCGCCGATGGCGATAGCGATTATTGGTGGTCTGTTATTCAGCACTATTACCAGTTTATTTCTTGTGCCTTTAGCTTATTTGCTGTTGCTGAAATTACGTCGTTCGACGGTGGAAATGATCAGTGGGAGTAAGATGATGGTGTCTAAGCTAATTAAAGCTGCATGATGTGATGTTATAGTTAAGCAAGTTAAACAAAAACCAGTAAAAACTCGGAATTCGGGCATGTTGGTTGGGAATATCTTTAGTCATTTATTTGCTAGCTAGCTTGAATAGGTTAGTGTTGTTAACTTCGAGTTTGAGATTAGTGATTCCATGAACAGCCGTTTAATTCATATTGAACCCAACCAAGAAGACAGTTTACAAAGTCAAATTCGCCAAAAATTGGTAGAGGGGATTTTAGTTGGCTCTTTTGCGGCTGGTAGCAAATTACCCTCTTCGCGTAAATTAGCAAAACAATTAGATGTCTCACGCAACACCGTGGTGCTGGTGTTTCAGTCTTTAATTGATGAAGGGTATTTAGAAAGCCGTGAACGCAGTGGTATTTATGTTACCTCTGAAGTTAAATTTGGCAAGGTTGCTAGCCGCTATCCGGCAAGCTTCGATACTAATTCAAGTATTAATACACATCGTTTTAAAGGTGCCATTGCGATCACAAATGAAACCTCATGTCCTTCTAACTGGCGAAGCTTTCCTTACTCGTTTATCGATGGCAAGTTTGATTCTTCGTTATATCCAGTCAAAGAATGGCGAGAAGCAAACAATAAAGCCAATACAACGCGCGAAATTTACAAGTGGTCAGAAACACAAGGTGCAGAAGATGACCCTATGCTGTTGGATGAAATACGCACTAAAATATTGCCGCGCAGAGGTATACAGGCTGGTCGTGATGAAATTCTGATCACCGCGGGCAGTCAACAAGCGTTATATTTACTGACTCAACTTTTTGTAGACAGCGATGTTACGGTGGCAGTAGAAGAACCTGGTTATCCAGAAATGCACGAATTATTAACCAACAAAGGGGCTAAACTTGTTTATCAACCTATTGATGATTGTGGAATTGTGGTCAATGACGATTTAGATAGTTGCGATATTATTTACACTACACCCAGTCATCAAACTCCAACCAGTATTACTATGTCAATGACACGCAGAGACGAATTGCTTAAAAAAGCCAACGAAAAAGATCTATTAATTATTGAAGATGATTTTGAATTTGAGAGTAATTTTTTAGGCCAACCTCATCCGGCGCTGCGCAGTTTAGATAAAGACAACCGGGTAGTGTACGTGTCCTGTTTATCCAAGGTCTTGGCTGCGGGGGTACAAATAGGCTTTATTGTTACTGATAAAAATGTGATATCTGAGTTGAAAAAACTGAGAAAATTAATGATGCGTAATCCGCCTTTACATAATCAACGCACGGTGGCGTATTTTTTATCACTAGGCTATTACGACTCTTATATGATGCACTTGCACAGAGTGTTTTTTGAACGTTGGTTAACCTTAAGAGAAGCCCTCAATATTTATTTACCCAATTGTATCGATACGGGTCCGATACAAGGAGGCACTGCATATTGGGTGACGGGACCTAAGCAACTAGATGGCGAATATTTAAGAAAAAAAGCCGCCGAGCTAGGCATACTAATTGAGCCAGTAAAACGTTATTTTGCCAAACAAGATCATCCTGAAAATTGCTTCCGTTTGGGTATTACTAGTATTCGGAATGAAAAAATTAGAGATGGGGTGAGTAAACTTGCAGAGCTTATTCATCTGCTAACCGCCGAATTTGAAGAAAAATTATCTAACGCGAAAGGTAAATTGCTCAGCAATGAAAGATTAAAGCAAATATTACCCAGTGTAATACTTGAATGCCAAATGGTTTATGGCGTGCCATGTATTATTGAATTGATTGCCGATGGCACGATGTACGGAAGTACTGGGGGTAAAAATAAAGAAATAGATAGCGGTAACTGGTGGATTGAAAACGGTATGTTTTTTCGTCAATGGAAATTATGGGGATATGGCGAAATCAAAGGTTTTTACGTAATCATGGATGGCAATGAAATGAAATGGTTTGATAAAGATTATTGTTTTGTTCGGCAACTGGAACTGAAGGGTTACAACAATCAAGATCTGGCACCATAGCTCGAGTCAAACTGGTACTACTAAGAGTACCGCTTATATTAGAAGGTAAATGCACTTAAAAATAACGTCACGATAAAAGTGATATTGAGTGAATACTTATGAGTCACTTCTCAATTGCTGGACTTCAATTAGCTCTCCATCCAGGTGATAATTTAGACGCAATAGCAAATGAAATAATTAAAACAAAACAACGTTTCCCATGGGTAAACATGATTGTGTTAAGCGAATTAGCCACTTATGGGCCAGAAAAAAAATATGCAAGTAAGTTACCTAATAAAACAGAAGATTTTTACTGCCAGTTAGCTAAAGAGCAGAATGTTTGGCTAATTCCCGGTTCCTTGTATGAAGAAGTAGGCTCTGAGGTTTTCAACACAACGACTGTCATCAATAACAACGGTGAAGTAGTTCAACGTTATCGCAAAATTTTTCCTTTCTATCCCTATGAAGACGGTGTGTCATGTGGCCACGACTTTGTTGTTTTTGACGTGCCTCAGGGGCGCATCGGAGTCGCAATCTGCTATGACCTGTGGTTCCCTGAAGTAGCAAGACAACTAACTAGTATGGGAGCCGAAATTCTCATATATCCAACGTTAACTGGCACTATCGACCGCCCTTTAGAACTTATAATGGCGCAGGCAACAGCTGCGACTAATCAAAGTTACGTAATCGCAATAAATACTGCAGGAGAGCTAGGAAATGGACAATCAATCGTGGTTGGACCTGAAGGTAATATTATTTATCAAGCTGGAGTAGGCGTTGAAATTATTCCCATAGAAGTGGATTTTAAGCTGATACGTCGTAATCGTGATCGGGGTTTGCACTGTTTAGGTCAACCCCTTAAAAGTTTTGCAAAAAATCAAATTGAATTTTCAGTCTATGCAGATAAAGCCCCACTAAACACAATATTAAGCGAAATGGGGCCTCTTGCTATTCCTAAAATTAATGCGGTGAAACGAAATTAAAACTGGACCTAACATAAGTGCAAAACTGGTACTACGAAAAGAATAAAGGCTAGTTTAGTCTCGAAAATGCTTAAAAACTTTACACTATCTGGAGCCACAACATGAAAATCGCTACATTTAATAAGTCAATAATATCGAGTGCTGTTAGTGCAGCAATAGTTATGTCCGTGTCTTCTGGCGCTGTTCAAGCTCAGGAAGCCGAACAGGTAGTGAAAAAGGGAATGGAAATTATAGAGGTTACAGCTAACCGTCGTGCTCAAAATATTCAAGATGTGCCGTTTAATATTTCAGCGGTAGGTCAAGAGGAAATTGATGCTGCTGGTTGGGTTGATAGCGCAGACTTGCTTCGTGAAATGCCTGGTATATCAGTTCCTGATGGTGGTGGGCGAGCAGCAGCAAATAACAATGCTATTACTATTCGCGGTTTAAACCTTAGCCTATCCGGAACCGATGCTGTATTTCTGACTGATCCAACCGTAAGTACCTATATGAATGATACTCCCGCATTTGGTAACTTTATCCTAAAAGATATTGAACGTGTTGAAATTCTGCGAGGACCACAAGGAACACTGTATGGTTCAGGTTCATTAGGTGGAACGGTTCGTTATATTATGAACAAACCTGATGTATCAAGATTCTATGGAAAAATTGATGGGACATATGGTCAAACAGACGGCTCTGATGGTAATAATCAGTCTGCAAATGTGATGTTAAATATCCCTCTTAATGATAACTTTGCCATCCGTTTTAATGCAGGCGCAATTTCTAACGATGGGGTGATTGACTACGTTAATGCCTATCAAGTAGATGATAGTGGTTCACCAGTGTCCCAAGGCGGTGATTTTGTCTTAGGCGGTCCTGTTATCCAATCTATTAAGGATGCGGATACTGTTGAAATTGATTATCAGCGTCTTTCGGTTTTGTTTGAGCCGTCGGATGATTTTAATGCACTGTTTACTTATATGAATCAAAGTGGTGACTTTGGTGCTCGCCGCGCAATCAGCACAGGAATTAATGCCCTTACCGGTGAAAATTATGCTGATGATGAAATTGGCGCTGCGCTATTGGAACCGGCATCAAGTGAGAATGAAGTACTCAGCTTGGAGGTAGAATATAATCTTGGTTTTGCGACGTTAAGTTCGAGTAGTTCTCTCAGTGATCGTGAATATCATCAAGTAGCTGATAACACAGGTTTTCAGATTACAAACGGTATTGCTTATTGGTATGGTTATGGAAATATGCCACGTTTGGCTTTTGCCGCGTTACGCGACAATACTTCAGAAGCATTTACACAAGAACTACGATTAGTATCTAATTCCGATGACAGTAAGGTTGATTGGGTTGCTGGGCTTTATTATCAGCAAAAAGATACGACCGCTCGACAGTCTACTGAAGTCAGTGGATTTACGGATTGGCGGATAGCTGCAGGACTTGATGCGAGGTTAACTGGTGCCTATTTAGGTAACTTTTACGATTTAACTAATAATCCAGCCGAATCATTTCTTTGGACTTATGTAAATGACTTTGAAGATAAAGCTGCATTTGGTGAAATTACATATCATTTTAACAATAAATTACAAGCAAGTGTTGGATTCCGTTATTTTGAAAATGTATCAGAGGTTGTATCACAAACTGGTTTTCCAATTTTTGGTATACCAGGGCAATTAGTTAAAGATAAACAAAAAGACAGCGATATTTTATTTAAAGGAAATATTTCTTATAAACTAAATGACGATATGATGCTTTACGCCACCATATCAGAAGGTTATCGTCGTGGTGGTTCAAATGCTGCGCCAGTCAGGACCGAGGAAAGTGATGTGGGACAGGCACAACAAGATCCGAATGATCCAGAATGGGCTTCTTTTGACGTTGATACAGTTGTCAATTATGAGTTTGGTGTTAAAGGTAATACTGATAGCGTTAGATATACGGCTAATTTATTTTATGTTGACTGGTCTAATCCACAACTAAATACTTCTACACCATCGGGCTTTTATTTTGCGGTAGCAAATGGTGAAAGCGCTAAAAGTGTCGGGCTTGAGACTGAATTCAGTTGGTCGCTGACGGACACTACAACCGTTTCTGGTGGTTATACTTATGTTGATGCAGAGCTTACCGCAGATTTCTTTACACATGATGCTGATTATACGACTAATGGGGCATCAAGACTTCAAGCTCTAGATGGTGATACTTTACCTGGCACTGCGAAGAATACACTCAATTTAGCGCTTACTAATTATCAAACTTTGACTAGTGATCTCTATTTAGATAGTCGTGTTAGTTATTATTATCAGTCGTCTTCTGAAAACTCCATTCTTACCGCATTTGAGGGCGATAGATTTGCACAAACACTACCCTCATTTTCTATGTTGAATGCATCGTTTACAGTCGTAGCTGATACCTGGACGATTGGTTTAGCAATAAAGAATATCACTAATGAAAAAGGCACCACGGGTACGTTTACAGAAGAATATATGGGTGGGGATGGCTCTTTCTATAACTTTTCTGGAACAGGTCAGAAAGACTTTATATCTACTCCAAGAACGGTCACCGTATATGGGTCTTATTTCTTTTAATAAGCGCTTAGTTATTACTTAAAAGCCGGGAATGTTGAAGAGGTCACTTCATCTCCCAGCTTTTTGATATCGATAAAGTTTGTAATTAAGCATTGCTAAATAATTCAATTATTTATAATAGAATATCTTTATATTAGGTTTAATAAAGGGAAGAACATATTAATCAAGATACACAAGAGCTACTTGGTTGCATGGATGATAATCTTGTGCGTAGGGTGATTGACTTAACTTTACATATTACCAAATTTGAGAGTCTTAGCATTGCAACATACTAAAAATCAATTACATCAAGTTGCTGTCCAGTCTTTGGAACGCAAGAATGTTAGACAGGCTATTGAGGCTTGTCGATTGCTCAATGTTCGATTTCCCGATTTTTTTGAGGGTTGGCACATTACTGGTGAGCTTTATTTGAAATTAAACAAACCTGAATCGAGTTTGATTTCAATTGAACGTGCGTTAGCGTTGCAACCAAACGAACCAAGAGCGATATTACAAAAAATTGAGTGCTTGCTTGCTGTACAAAAAATAACAGAAGCCAGAGAATTATTACTGAAAATTGCGAAATCAAATAAAAGTAATATTAGTATATGGAAAAAAGAATTAAGCCTATATGTACTTGATAAAACATCGATGTTGCTGGGACTACAGGAATTGCGCAAAGAAGCATTGTTACAGACTGAGTTGGCGATTTCCTTGGATCCTGAAAATCCTATATTACTTTATAACTTAGCTACTGGGCTACGTTTTGCAGGTAAAATAAAAGAATCAGAGAAGGTCTTGGATAAATGCCTTGCGCTAAATCCATTCGATTTTGAAGCTCAGGCAATGCGCTCCTCGTTGCGAAAGCAAACTACAGGATCAAATCACATCCCAGAATTAGAACGCATCTTAGAAGATAAAAAATTACAAGCACAGGGTAAAGTTAACATTTGTTATGGTTTAGCTAAAGAATACGATGATCTTGGTGAATTTAAAAAATCCTTTAGTTATTTACAGCAGGGTGCTGACAGCCGTCGCGCTCGAATGTCTTATGATGTAAATAATGAAATTAGAACCATTGATGCCATAATAAAAACTTACCAGAAAGAAATGTTTGAAAAAAAAATTGTAGGCAATGTAAATCAGGAAGCGATTTTTATTATTGGGCTTCCACGCACAGGGACAACTTTAGTAGAGCGCATTTTGGACAGCCATAGTAATGTGTATGCTGCTGGAGAATTGAGCAATTTTAGCCTCGAATTAGTAAAACAAATAAACACTAATATTGATGCCTCAAAGTTATCACTTACTCAATTAGTTAAACAAAGTTCCTTCGTAGATTTCGCTAGTTTAGGAAAAAATTACATTAATAGTACAAGGCCATCCACAGGTCACACTAAAAGGTTTATAGATAAACTGCCCATCAATATGTTGTACGCTGGTTTAATTCATTTAGCATTACCCAACGCAAAAATAATCAATATGACACGACACCCAATGGCTGCCTGTTATGCTGTTTACAAACAGCTATTTAAAGATGCCTATCCATTTTCTTATGATTTGAATGATTTAGCAAAGTACTACATTGCGTATCATGAATTGATGCAACATTGGAAAAAGGTTATTCCTGGTGTGATGTACGATTTAAAATATGAAGATATGGTAGTTAATCAGGAAGCAGAAAGTCAGGCGTTATTAAAGTTTTGCGATTTGCCTTGGCAAACTCAATGTTTGCGATTTGATAGAAACCAGAGTGTATCTACCACTGCGAGTGCTGCGCAAGTGAGACAACCCATCTATAATACCTCAGTTGACAGATGGCGTGAATATAGCGAACAACTTCGACCCTTGCAGCTTATGTTAGAGCAGGCTGGAATATCGTGTGATTAAAGGATGAATGTTTAGTCATTCATTACCACTTACTCAATACTTTAACAACATGGTCTAAACTGACTTGGGATGACGTTGCTTGATGCTCATATAGTAAGTTTATCGAGACTAATAATGACGACTTATTAACCAACTAAATTGGGTGCCATTGAAAACTAAAATAGCTAGTTCTTAACGTTAATTTAGCCAGTAAACACGTTCAACAATAATTATAATCTGGCACCATAGGTCTTATAAAACTGGTACTACTCAGTGAGGTGTATATGTTAGAAGGTAAATGTACTTAATAAGAACGTCACGTTCAAAGTGGCACAGGGTTGATAGTTATGAGTCACTTCTCAATTGCTGGACTTGAAGTAGAATCCCGCCAAGGTGGTATTTAATGCGTTTGATATTATTAGTTACCTTTATGACGTTCAGCTTTTCTGCATTGTCAGCAACTTTAGATAGGATACTCAATAAGCAAAATGTCGTTCCGACTGCTCCTCTCTCAATGTCCTCCCTTCACCCTTATCCACTAAAATCAAAACTCCCAATTAGACAAGGAAGAACAAGTATTTCGATGAGTCCCGATATGTCGATGCTGATTGACATAACTCGCGGAGAAAAAATTAGAGATGGGCGTCATATTATGCCGACTATTTCTTTTGATTGGGTCCAAAACGAAGCGGGTGAGGTGATTCCGAGCATAAGACATCTAGTGGTTTCCGATAGTGCCTATTGGGATTATATTCTTGGCGTTGGTGAAATTTGGCAAGACACCGCTGGGCAAGCGTTTGCAAGAGTCAGCATGCCTTTTACCTTAGTTGAAAAAAATCAAAACTGCACACACAACGGCGTGCTTGTTTTTGATAGTGGTATATCAGAGGGCTATTCTTATTTTCAAATTAGTAGTGAGACATGCGCATATTTCAAAGCTGACTTCTGGGGACAAGGGGTTGTGACTAACACGCTCTTAAAGTATGCAGCCCAAGACAGTCGAATTATTCAGTATGCGAACGAAAAAATGCGACGTGTGAGAACAAAGCCAATTGCGATGATTACCCAACAAGCTAAAAATATGCAGCCTAAAATGCTGGCATTACCCAGTGGAATTTTACCTAAAGATATGTCGGTATATGGGGTTTTGTTAGACAACGTACATTATGTATCGGAGTGTCAAACACGAGCTGGTAACTATCCATTTTGTGAGCAAATGGTTTTGCCTTCATATTCAACCGCTAAATCATTATTTGCTGCGGCGACTATGTTTTACCTTGAAAGAAAATATGAAGATATATTTTCTCAGCCAATCAGCAAATGGATAAAACAGTGCGCTGATGACGATTGGAAAGATGTTACTTTTTCCAATTTGTTGGATATGAGTACGGGCCATTATGAATCAGCGGAGTATTCTGCGGATGAAGCTTCTCCACAAAAACTCGCATTTTTTAATGCTAAAACAAATGAGCAAAGACTAGAATTTGCTTGCGGTCACTTTTCACGTAAAAGTAAACCAGGTAAGAGATTTGTTTATCATACATCAGATACCTATCTGCTAGGCGCGGGTTTAAGTGCCTATGTGAAAGATAAATTAGGAGAACAAACCGATTTATTTAGCGATGTATTGTATGAAAAGATATTTAGACCGTTGGGCCTTAGCCAAGTAAGTGCCCAAAGTCGACGAACTTCTGATCTGAACGGCCAGCCTTTTGTGGGTTATGGTTTATTTTTTACTAGGGATGACCTAGCAAGACTAAGTCGTTTTGTTAGTCAGCAGGCACAAGTTGATGTTAACTCTGCTATTTTGGCTCAATCTCCACTTCAAGCAGCATTACAACAAAATTCCGCTGATCCTGGGCTGACGACATACTATAGCTATATTCGTTACCAGCATGGATTTTGGGCTAGAAAAGTCACAAATAAACTAGCTTGTAAAAAGCAGCAGTGGATACCCTTTATGTCTGGCTACGGCGGAATAACAGTCGCACTGCTGGCCAAATCGTCTATCTATTACTACGTCAGTGATAGTTTTCATTTTGATTGGTCTGAAGCTATCCCCGAACTCGAAAAATTAAATATTATCTGTCCACGCGTCAAAGCAGATAATTAGATGTACTCGCACAGGAGAGATAAATGTTAAATAGTGATACCCACGATATTTCAAAATACAAAGTAGATGCCAACAGCATAATGGCGCGCATTTTTCTCGCTTTCTTAACTACAGCGGGCATTTTTTACATTAACATTATGCCGGCTGTCGTTAGCGGTTTAAAAGAGGGCTTAGCTTTTACTAATCAACAAGCTGGTTTTGTAAGTTCGGCAAACTTATACGGTGCCGCGATTGGTGCTTTAACGGCAGTTTTTTTAATTAAACGAATTAATTGGCGCGTATGGTCATATGCTTTATTAATAAGCTTGCTTGTGATAGACGGTATTTGTATTTTTGTAGAGGATCCGACGTTAATGGTCGTTGTCCGATTTATACATGGTTTAACCGGTGGATTGCTTGTAGGTATTGGGTTTGGCATTATTTCTCGTACCACTGAAGCGGACAAAACCTTTGGTTATCTGTTATTTATTCAATGGAGCTTAGGCGGTTTTGGTTTGATGTTTCTACCTGAACTAGTACCAAATTATGGGACTGCGGCATTGTTTTTGTCTTTAATCGCTTTTACCGCTGTCACCTTATTTATGATGCCATTTATTCCGCATTATAAAGTAGAGCAAAATCAATCTGCTGAGCAGTCTCAGACCCAATTAAGCAAAACCCTGTTGTTTTTAAATCTGGTCGCTATTTTCCTGTTTCAGGCGGCAAATATGGGGTTATTTGCATATATAATTGGATTAGGAAAAGCACAAGGTTTAAGTATAGAGTTTATGAGTCCAGCATTGGCATCGGCAAGTTGGTTAGCTCTAATAGGACCATTTTTAGTCATTCTTATAGGTACTAAATACGGCCGAACTATCCCTTTGGTGACATCAATTATAAGCACCGCATTATGCAGTTGGCTGCTACATTACAGTGATAGTGCTCAAGTTTATTTAATTGCCAATATAATTATCGGAGTGACCTGGGCGTTCGCACTTCCATATATGTTTGGTATCTGTTCTGAGTTAGATAAAGCCGGACAGTTAGCCGCTATGGGGGGATTTGCCTCTAAAGTAGGATTGGCATCAGGTCCTATGGTGGGGGCCCTTATTTTAACAGGTGAACAATATGATTTAGTAATCAACGTGGCTGTAGTTACGCTAATTGTTTGTGCAATATGTGTAATAAAGCCAGCTAAAGTGCTGGACGCGAATCATTCTTAGAATGATTGCGTTTTTCGAGATAGATAGCATCGTGACCTATAATAAATGTATGGTAAACTCCGCGTTTATATAACGTTTAAAATTAAGAAGTTAAATCATTGTCGACCGAAAAACTGTTAGCCCCAATTAACAACTTTTTAAAATGCTCAAGCCCACAATCTTGGGTTGACCAAGCGATCAAGCCAGAGAACTTATCAATAATACTGCTTGACCATTTAATTTGCGAGTTAAAAGCGGCACAAAGTGCCATGTTTTTGATACGTCGATACGCGGTAGATAAAGAAAGCAGTCAAGCTTTGTTGCAGTGGTTAAAACCATATGAAGATTTTACCTATCGAATGCAGGGCGATTGGCGCGTTTTGGCAAAACACAATAAGCTAACTAAGTCGATGATGCCAGCGCAAAACTCAGCATATGGACAAGGTTTAATAGACAAAATGGTATTGTTGATAAAAGAAGAACTCCATCACTTTTATCAAGTGTTAGAAATGATGGAGCACTACCAGGTACCTTATGAAAACATTTCCTCAAGTCGCTATGCTAAAGGTATGCTGCGTCATGTGAAAACTCACGAACCAGATGCTCTTATTGATAAGCTAATTTGTGGTGCGTTTATTGAAGCTCGCTCATGTGAACGTTTCGCAAAATTAGCCCCGCATGTTGATGCTAAGTTAGGTGACTTTTACGTATCGTTATTGCGCTCTGAAGCGAGGCATTTTGAAGACTACCTCGAGTTAGCAGAATCAATAGCAGGAAAAGATATCTCAGAGCGCGTCGCTGTTTTCGCTGAAGTTGAAGCAGATCTTATCCAATCAGCAGATAGTGCGGAGTTTCGGTTTCATAGCGGTGCGCCGGTAAAGAGCGGTGCGCCGGTAAAGAGCGGTGCGCCGGTAAAGAGCGGTGCGCCGGTAGTTTGATAATACTAAACTTAATATAAAGACATCGATTGCAACACAACCACCTTTTAGCATCTTAGACTAATAGGTAGAGAACTTGTCATTATCGCATTGCTTAGTGCTTAAGCGTAATTTTCTCTATCAGTGTTTGATCATTAACAACGAAACTGATGGTATATTCACCTGCAGGTTGTTCACTGTTCTCAGGGAATGGGAAGTTAATCAATTTAGCTTTACTTGCGTCAAAGCTAAATTTACCCATCACTTTTCCTCTCGGGTTTGTCAGTGTTGCTTGCACATCGGTAAATGGCTTTTTACTGAACTGTGGACGCACCAACAAGCGCTGCACACAAACTAATTCGGCAAAGCGAGGCGGCTGGCAATATGTCGGAGTAGTGTATATCTGTTTTATATAAATATTGCTCGACAAGTCACTTTCTAATTGCCGATTAGACTCTTGCAGCAATCTTTTTTCTTCATCAAATTTATTTACAATCGTATTCAGTTTGTCAAGCTGGCTTTGGATTATTTGTTTTTCTGTATTGGCGGAACGCGCAGCAGCATTAGCCGCAGTTATTTGTTCTTTTAATGACACCATTTGTTTATTTAAAAAGCTCACTTGTACTGCATTGTCACTGCATTCTTCGGCACTGAATGACTGTGAAGAAACTATTTTGCTGCGCTGTAACGCTTGCTGTTCGGCCAGTGAACGCATTGACGCTTGTTCGCTTTTACACTGTTTTAACTTTTCAACACTAGTATCAATCATCGCTCTGGTTTGCATGATTTGTCGTTGAATATCTTCGCCAGAGGTTTCTAAAAATTTGTTTTGCGTAGAGAGTTCAGTAACCTCTCTCTCTAGCTTCTTGCTGCTGTCTAATAGGTTAATGACGTAGTCTGTATCGAACACATCTGATTTTTGGTCGTCACCCATTACTAATATGGTAATGATTACGATATTAATAATCACCAGTACTAAGTACTTGATGCTGCGGTTGAACATTGTTGATGTCCTTTTATTCTCTTGGGGGTTTAGCGCTAACAACCCTTCTAGCGCGACACAAATGCATCAATTACATAACTTCGCGACGAATGATAGAGAGGAATGGATTGCTTTACAAACGTTTTCACGAAACCAACCACTATAAATGCGGCAATCGGGACCAAAATAGTGGTTTTGTCACCTTTTTATGTCAATCTCTGAACAACTAATCAAACATAAATTACCACAAATAATTAGAATGAACGGTTTGCCAATACTAAATGCTGTTTATTAGCAATGAGTATACTGCCTTGATCGTACCAATCACCCAACACAATGCGTTTCATCGCTTTATTATTAAGAATGAATTCATGTACTTGAGGGCGGTGCGTATGACCATGTATTAACAAATCAACACCATGGCGTTGCATTGCCAACTCAACTTCACTTTGGGTAACGTCCATAATCTCTGCGGTAAGTTGTTTTTTATTTTTTTTGCTTGTTTGACGACCGTTATTTGCAATTTTCCGACGCGTTTTTAATGGCAGTAATAGCATTAATCTAGGCCACCACCAACTGCGAGATTTTTTACGAAACTTTTGATATTCAACATCACGGGTACAAAGTTCATCGCCATGCATTAGCAATGCTTTGCGACCATACAAATCAATGACCTGCTGCTCAGGTAAAATAGTCATGCCGGCTCTTGCTGCAAAAGATTGACGAATAGCAAAGTCTCGATTGCCGTGAATAAAATAAATGGGCACTGTTACACTCAAGGTTTTCAATGCTGTCGCAATACTTTCAGAGAAGGGAGTTATATCGTCGTCACCTATCCACACCTCAAACAAGTCGCCTAAAATATACAAAGCATCAGCATCGACTGCTTCAGTTTGCAGAAAGCGAAATAGACAGTCGTTAATATCTTGCCGATCTGCACTTAAATGCAGATCGGAGATAAAGTAGGTGGCAGACATTGTTATAAACCTAAGAATTTAGGTAGTTGTTATTCAACAATTTCAGCAGATTCAAGCACTACGTCTTCTACTGGCACGTCTTGATGCATACCCATGTTGCCTGTAGCTACCCCTTTAATTTTCTCGACAACGTCCATACCTTCAATCACTTCAGCAAAAACGCAATAACCGTAGCCTTGTGAATTAGCTGCAGTAAAGTCTAGGAAATTATTGTCTTTCACGTTGATAAAAAACTGCGCTGTAGCTGAATGCGGGTCATTAGTTCGAGCCATCGCAAGAGTACCTACTTTGTTACTTTTACCATTGTCAGCTTCGTTTTCAATCGGTGCTTTTGGTGTTTTTTGCTCAAGGCCTGGTTCGAAACCACCGCCTTGAACCATAAAGTTACTGATCACGCGATGAAACACCGTGCCGTTGTAAAAACCGTCTTCAACATAGCTCAAAAAATTTGCTACTGTTTTCGGTGCTGCGTCTGCAAACATAGCTAGCTTGATATCGCCGTAATTCGTTTTTAAAATAACCATTCTGTTGTCCTGTAAAAAATAAATGTTTTGCTCGGTTTTTCGCTTTACATGGATAAAGCCATAAACATGAGATTTGAGGGCTGTAATGGTAGCGTAAAATACCTGCAAGACCAATGTGATGCTGATGTTTTTAACGCATTATTCATAAAAGCGGTTCACATTTATGGTGTCGATGCTAGAATTCGTCCGATTTTAACGTTGCGACACAGCAAAGCTAAGCAGCAGAACCATGAGGTAAGTAAACAACATGCTACAGATTTACAACACTTTAACGCGCAAAAAAGAGCCCTTTACTCCAATTGTTGAGAATAAGGTTGGCTTATATGTGTGCGGAATTACCGTGTATGATCTCTGTCATATGGGGCATGCTCGTACTTATCTGAGTTTTGATATAATGGTTCGATATCTTCGTCATGCTGGTTATGCTGTTAATTATGTGCGCAATATTACTGACGTTGATGACAAAATCATTCAACGTGCTATTGCTAACCACGAAACGCCTGATCAATTAACGGCACGCACTATTGGTATGATGCATGAAGATTTTGCCTCAATAAACTTATTAGAACCTGACATCGAACCACGTGTTACTGAACATATGGATGAAATAGTGGATGTTATTCAACGTTTAGTTGATAAAAAACATGCTTATCAAGCGCCATCGGGTGACGTATTGTTTGATGTCAGTTCGTACGAGCAATATGGTCTCTTAAGTAAGCAAGACTTGTCCCAGTTGAACGTTGGTGCTCGTGTTGAGACTAGCAGCGATAAAGATGATCCACTGGATTTTGTGTTATGGAAGTCAGCAAAGCCTGACGAGCCTAGTTGGTCATCACCTTGGGGTAATGGTCGTCCGGGCTGGCATATTGAATGTTCAGCAATGAATCATAAACACTTAGGCGAGCATTTTGATATCCATGGTGGTGGTTCAGATTTGATGTTTCCACATCATGAGAACGAAATTGCGCAGTCATGTTGTGCCTTTGACACTCCCTATGTGAATACGTGGATGCATGCCGGAATGGTGCAAGTAGATGACGTTAAAATGTCTAAATCATTAGGTAACTTCTTCACGTTGCGCGATGTATTGAAAGTACACGACCCTGAAACCTTAAGATTTTTCTTAATGTCTGCTCATTATCGTAGCCAATTAAGCTACTCCCAAGACAGTATCTCACAAGCTAAAGCGGGACTTGAAAGATTATATACATCATTGCGTGACGTGACGCCAAACATGGACGCAGATTTATCTAAGGGGGGTTATTTAGCCCGATTTGAAACTGCAATGAACGATGATTTCAATATGCCTGTGGCATTTTCTGTTTTATTTGATGTGGCAAAAGACTTGAACAAAGCCGATGATCCGGATTTAGCCAAGGACCTTGCTGGAATTTTAAAAAGACTAGGTGCTATTTTGGGTATTCTACAAATGAACCCGTCTGATTATTTGCAAGGAAATATCCCCGGCGAAGCTCAAGGTAGTGATGATTTTGCTGCGAAGGTTGACGCTTTAATAGAGCAACGAAATACTGCTCGCGCAAACAAAGATTGGCCGTCGGCTGACGCTGCTCGCGATGGTTTAAATGAAATGGGAGTCGTTTTAGAGGACAACCCGTCGGGAACGACTTGGAGAAAAGCGTAGTAAACTTATAAAAAGAGCGCATTAATAATGCGCTCTTAAAACCATCAGCCTTTCTAAAACAACACTTTTTAATCAACGCGTGACATCGTCAAATAGTTGCTTAGTTTCTCTCAACCAACTTTTGGATTTCATGCTAGGTACGAGTGACATCCACAAATAATTTCAATTTTTGACCAGGTTGTAAATAGCGTTTTCCATTCAAACTATTCCACTTTGTAATATCACTAATTTTAACATTGAATTTGTCCGCTATTCGAGATAGTGAATCACCGTTGCGCACAGTGTAAGTCAGCGTCCGCATTATGCTATTTTCGGTTTGCTGTTCAGATACTTGATTAACCCAAACGACTAACTCTTTTCCCGTCTTTAGTGGATCGCGCGGTGCCATGCCGTTCCATTTTGCTAAGTCTCGCACTGAGACTTTGTAAGAACGTGATAGATCCCAAAAAGTGTCTCCGCTCTGAATTTTGTGGGTTAGCTGGTAGGCACCTTTCTTTTCAGCTTGTTTACGAGCGAGTCGTTGATCGGCGGAAAGTGAATACTCTTCCATACTCTTCAATGCAATCGGCACCAGCAAAAAGTCATTCGCATATATCACATTGTTTTTCATACCATTGATGCTCTGAATGACATCAATTGTCGTGTAATATTTGTTAGCTATTAAACCCAAGCTTTCACCTGGTCTTACTTTATGACGAACCCAATTTAACCTGTCTTTTGTATTGGTTTCAGCCAACGCTGCACTAAAATCATCTACAAGTCGACGAGGCACAACAAGTCTATGTGGACCATCAGGATCGGTTGCCCAGCGGTTATATCCGGGATTTAATGCGTGCAATTCTTTGGTTGTTAAGCCTGCTTTTGTGGCCGCAACGGCTAAATCGATTTGTGACCCAATATCAACAATTTCAATAACCGGTTGGTTACTAATAGTTGGCCAGTCGAACGCATAAGACTCTTTATTTGCTAATATGTCGGCTAGTGCTAGCAGTTTTGGTACATATGCTCGTGTTTCTCTGGGTAAGTCCAGCGACCAAAAATCCGTAGGTTTACCCTGCCGCTTATTTTTGCGAATAGAGCGCATGACACGACCCTCACCACTATTATAGGCAGCTAGTGCGTGCAGCCAATCGCCGTCAAACATTTCATGTAAGCGTTTGAGGTATTTTATAGCTCCCTCGGTTGACGCAACTACATCGCGACGACCGTCATACCACCACGTTTGTTTCATACCATAGCTTTTACCCGTGCTCGGAATGAACTGCCACATACCGGCTGCGCGACCGTGCGAATAGGCGAAAGGGTCGAATGCGCTTTCTACTATTGGTAATAGAGCCAATTCAGTAGGCATTCCTGCTTTTTCTAATTCTTCAACAATATAGTAAAGAAAGGGTTCAGCGCGTTTGGATACTCGTTTCATGTAAGAAGGGTGTCGCAAGTACCAATTTTTTTGATTAGTTACACGTTTTCTATTGGGTACAGTAAAGGAAAAACCTTGTCTAACGCGGTCCCAACTATCAGTGATTTTTATCGGTGCAGGGACCGTCTCTTCATTTAGATTTAATTCAATAGGAGCGGCAGGGTGAATGACCGCTAAGACGCCCTCGCTAGATGCTTCGCACATCTCTTGACCAAGCTCGTTAGAAACCACACAGGCAAACTCGTCGTGTGCCGACGCTTGCGCTTCTAAAATCTCTTGTTGGCTCGCAGTTTGCTCGGTTAACACGCAGCCGCTCAACGCGAGGGGCAGCAATAAGGCTATAATATATTTCATTCGTTCCCAATTTTTAGTTGCGCACGACATTATTCTTTCAATGTCGTTTTTATTAGTTTTATCAAGCATCTTTGTGTTTATATCTGATGCGTTTTTACCTTGTGCAACAATCAATTATAGCAAATTTCATCTTTAATTAAAAATTGTCCTTACAGCTTCTTAATGCTGCGAAAACTTCGACTTCGGAATCTGTCGATAAGTTCATGATACGTTCAATATTTTGTTTTATATTTTTGCTATTACAGCGCAGAAATGGATTTATTTGTTTTTGTTCTGCTATGTTACTGGGCAGCGTGATTTTGTCGTTTTCTCGCTGCGTACTAGCCCAACTTTGGTAATCTTGTAGGGCACTGTTTTCTGGGTCAACATGCATGGCGAAAGCGAGGTTTGCCAGAGTATATTCATGCGTACAATACACTTTTGTTTGTTCAGGAAGTTGCGCTAGTTTCTGCAATGAATGGTAAAACACCTTTGGTGTTCCTTCAAACATGCGTCCACAACCAGCCGAAAACAAAGTGTCACCGCAGAACATTAGCTCTTGGTTGTAAAACACAATATGATCCATGGTGTGTCCGGGCGTTTCGAGTATTTTTAGATCAAGTTCGGGATTATGTAGCTTAAGGCTGTCACCTTCAGATAAACGATGTCCGACTCCTAAAATTAGCGGGTTTTTAGGACCATAAACTATAACATCAGGATATGCCTCGACTAATTCCTTAACTCCACCTGTGTGGTCGTGATGATGATGAGTTATTAGGATAGACGTAAGGGTAAGTTGTTTTTCCTCTAGTGTTCTTAATACTGGAGCTGCATCACCGGGGTCAACAACTATGGCATGTTTGGTGTCATGTACACACCAGATATAATTATCAGAAAAGGCCGGAATGGCAAAAATATTATTCATACAAACTCATTTTATATTTGTTGTTAGAGGTTGCTGTTTACTGCAATTATTAACTATGTTTGGTCAAGCTAGGCAGTATCTCGCAAATTAATTTTTTTACGCTTGCATATAGATGCTCCTTCACTATAACCTTGGTTACTACTATTTTGCTACGTTTAAGGGAAGTAAATATTACGTGATGCGTTCAGCGTTAAGTGACACTAAGCCTCCATATCCCAATACATGGAAGGCACTCAGCCAAGGAGAGCAAATTCGAGTTGAGCTCGAAAATGCTTGTGCGCCAATTGTTGAACGGATATTTGGTTATCACTTTGTGAGACTGGGTAGTTTAAGTAGTGATATCAATATTCCAAGCTGCCCAATAAAGCACGTTGTAAACATAACCGATATGCAACATGAAAAAACCAGTGTGCGTGGTATTTCCAGAGAGTTACCATTACAACAAAACTCAGTTGACGCTTTCTTATTAGCGGCAGAACTCGACTTTGCACAAGACCCGCATCAAATATTACGAGAAGTTGACCGCGCAATTACTGCCAATGGCCAGTTGATTATAGCTGGGTTTAACCCGTATAGTTTAGCTGGAGTGCTAAAGTACTTGCCAATAAATAGAGAGAATCTGCTGCATCGAGGCCGATTTTTTACCAGCGCAAGAATAAAAGATTGGTTGCAGTTGTTAGGTTTTGAAATTGTAGAGCAAGAAAATGTGATGTATTCATCCTTGTTTGCCAATAAACGATTTTTACCGGGCTCAAAGTTGCAACTGTTTTGCAAACGTTACTTACCAGCGTTTTCGTCTATGTACATTTTAGTTGCAAGAAAACGAGAAATACCACTGTCGACAATTAAACCTAAATGGAAGGTTAAAAAACCCAGTTTTGCGGCTGCTAGTGCAAGAGTTCGACATTCACAGGTCGCAGTATCTAACAAATTAATATAGCGGCGCAAACCCAAACGAGTCTTATTATAAATTCATATTGTGAATACCAATGTTGGAAATCGTACCCTATTACCGACCATGGACAGTTTTTTGAGTATGAAGTTACCCAGCAACACCACTAAATTGACAAGCGCCCAAGGCCTTCTTAAAAGTGTATTTGGATTTGACCAATTTCGCTCTACGCAACAAGATATTATTGCGAGCGTGCTTGAACAACGTAATACCTTGGCCATAATGCCTACAGGCGGTGGTAAGTCATTATGTTACCAGATTCCGGCTTTGCTATTTGATGGCCTGACGATTGTTATTTCCCCTTTAATTTCATTAATGCAAGACCAAGTTAGGCAATTAGTTGAGCTCGATATTGCTGCTGTGGTGTTAAATAGCTCGTTAACTCCGTATGAATACCAGGATAATATAACGAGGCTTCAAGATGGAAAAATCAAACTTCTATTTTTGGCCCCAGAAACAGCACTTCAACCTGGTATTCTTAACTTATTGCAAAGTATCAATGTGCCTTTTATCGCTATTGATGAAGCACATTGTATTTCAGAGTGGGGGCACGAGTTTCGCCCTGAATATCGACAATTAGATCGACTTGTGTCGTGTTTCCCTAACGCGGTAACAATAGCACTCACTGCAACAGCAACGCCAAGGGTTAGGGAGGATATAAAACGTCAGCTTAATATCCCCGATGATAGTGAGTTTATTGCCAGTTTTGACCGTCCCAACTTATATCTTGAAGTCGCCCCAAAGGAATCTCCATATGCGCAAACAAAGGCGTTTATAGATAAACATTCAAAACAGTCGGGGATTATTTACTGTCAGTCACGCTCTGGTGTTGATGAATTAACAGCGCAACTTAAACATGACGGCTATTCTGTACTGCCATATCACGCAGGTTTAAGTAGCCAAAAACGCGCGTCAAATCAAGAAAATTTCGTGCGCGACGATGCTGATATTATTGTTGCAACTATTGCCTTTGGTATGGGTATTAACAAACCTGATGTGCGCTACGTTTTGCACTACGACCTACCCAAAAACATCGAAAGCTATTATCAACAAATAGGGCGCGCAGGCCGAGATGGACAAGATGCTGACTGTTTATTGTTATTTGGTTATGGCGATACCGTTAAAATTAGATTTTTTATCAACCAAATGAATAACGAGCATGAAAAGCGACTTGCTACCATTCACCTAAACCAAATGCTCGCTTTAGCCGAGACTGAAGACTGTCGACGCGTTCCGTTACTTGAGTATTTTGGCGAGCCTGACGTTAGCGAAACCTGTGTTAAGTGTGACAACTGTTTAAATGACGATAAACAAAAATCCGATCTGACCGTTCCCGCCCAAAAGTTTCTCTCTTGCGTGCATAGAACCGGCCAGCGTTTTGGCGCAGGTCATATAATTGACGTGCTGCGCGGGTCAAATGCTGAAAAAGTGTTGCAAAACCAACATAACCTATTATCAACCTATGATATTGGTGGCGAGTTAAATAAGAAACAGTGGATGACATTATCTCGACAACTTATTCAAAAGAAATTACTTCAACAAGAAGAACAGTTTGGCGGTTTAAAGCTGACTCAATTAGCAACTGACGTCCTAAAGGGCAAAGTACCTTTCTATGCAATGCTGCAGCAAGCGATACCAGAAAAACGCCAGAGTGCATCAAAATCAGATGTGATTGGTAATACTGCGTTATTGGCACTCCTTAAAACTGAACGCAAAAAGAGTGCAGATCAAGCTAATGTGCCTCCTTATGCAATTTTTTCGGATCGAAGCCTACAAGAGATGGCTTATTATCTGCCTCATTCAGAACAAAGTATGTTGCAAATACATGGCGTAGGCAGCGCAAAATTACTGAAGTATGCTGAGCTTTTTTTATCAATTATTGCCGATTTTTGTGTGCAGCATGACTTAAAAGAAGTACCTAATTCGCAAACTGCCAGTACTCAGGTGAAAAAGGAGTTGGCAAAATCGACTAGTGTCGGTAGCAAAACAAAGGAGGTTGCAGAGCAGTTTGAGAATGGCACATCAGTGGCTGACTTGTCACGTATACTTAAGGTAAAAGACAATACCATTTATAATCATTTATACAAATACGCCCAATTGGGAAATAAATTAGCTAAACCTGAACGCCTGATCGATGAAGCTAAGCTAACTGCAAAGCAAGTTCAAGATGGTATTGCTGCATTCGACGCGCATGGTAGTGAACGTTTGAAGCCGGTTTTTGAGGCATTAGGAGAAGACGTCAACTATGAACAATTACATCTGCTTAGAGCGTTTTATCTGCATTGATCAATAGGTTTTCCTGTCCGAATCGCAGACTCAAAAAGATAATTTTTAAGCTTCCAATGTAGGTCTCATTTAAGCAAAAAAAGACCGGCATTTGCCGGTCTTCTCAGTTTACTTTAATACGCTTTCTTCACTTAACTTTCATACCAGGCTGCGCACCATCATGCGGCTCGAGAATAAACAAATCACTGCCACCTGGTCCTGCAGCCAAAACCATTCCCTCTGACATACCGAAACGCATTTTTCTAGGAGCTAAGTTGGCTACCATAACGGTCATTTTACCAACTAAATCTTCGGGCTTGTAAGCTGACTTAATGCCAGCAAACACTTGTTTTGTCTCGCCACCTAAATCCAGTTCTAAGCGCAGAAGTTTATCGGCTTTTTCAACATGTTCAGCTTTGGAAATAAGAGCAACCCGTAAATCGATTTTTGCGAAGTCCTCAAAACTAATCGTTTCAGCAATCGGATCGCGCTCTAGGGGGGTCAAGCCATCATCTTTGACAATATTTGAGTCCTTTTCTTTCGCGCTTTTCTTGCTCTCGCTTTTAGCTTCATCAGTTTTTGGCAAACCCAAGCTACCTTTGGAGTCTTCGATAATGGCGTTTATTTTGTCCATTTCAACTCTCTGCAACAATGCTTTAAACTTGTTAATAGGTTGGCCTAGTTTAACTTCTTGAGCACTTGCCCAAGTAAACTCATCGTTTAGGAAGGCTTGTGCTTGCTCTGAAAGTTTTGGTATCACTGGCGTCAGATACACCACCAAAATTCTAAATAGATGAATGCCCATTGAGCACACATCGTGCGTCAGTGCTTGTTTGGATTCGTCTTTCACCGTTACCCAAGGCGCTTGCCCATCAATATATTGATTTGCTTTGTCAGCCAGTGCCATAATGTCGCGTATTGCTTTGTTGTAGTGACGAGCTTCAATATAATCGGCAATCGTTTCGCTGGCATTTTGAAACTCTGCTAACAATTCAGGCGCGTCGATATTGGTAGATAATTTGCCATCAAAACGCTTGGTAATAAAACCTGCGCAGCGACTGGCGATATTAACCACTTTACCCACTAAATCTGAATTAACTTTTAATACAAAGTCTGTAAAGTTTAAGTCGATGTCAGCCACTGAATCATTCAACTTTGATGCGAAGTAATAACGCAAATATTCTGGGTTTAGATGTTGCAAGTAGGTTCTGGCTTTGATAAAGGTGCCCGTCGACTTTGACATTTTTGCTCCGTTAACTGTAACGAAACCGTGAATGTTAACGCCGGTAGGTTTTCTAAAACCTGCACCGTCAAGCATGGCAGGCCAAAATAAACAATGGAAGTAGGCAATATCTTTACCGATAAAATGATAAAGCTCTGTGTCAGTACCTTTGGCCCAGAAAGGAGTGTCATCAATTCCGTTCGCGTTGCAGAAGTTTTTAAAGCTAGCCATGTAACCAACCGGTGCATCTACCCAAACATAGAAAAACTTACCTGGTGCATTTGGAATTTCAAAACCAAAATAGGGCGCATCGCGGCTAATGTCCCACTGCTGTAAGCCTTTCTCAAACCATTCTTCAAGCTTGTTTGCCATCTCGTTTTGAATAGCACCTGAGCGGATCCAACTTTTCAACATTTCTTCAAACTTGGGTAAATCAAAAAAGTAATGTTCTGAATCTTTTAAAATAGGTGTTGCGCCAGATACGACCGAACGAGGATTTTTAACTTCAGTCGGGTTATAAGTTGCACCACAGACATCACAGTTGTCGCCATTTTGGTTTTCAGCACCGCAGCTGGGGCAGTCACCTTTAATAAAACGGTCAGGTAAAAACATTTCTTTTTCAGGATCGTACAACTGACTGATGATACGCTTGCTTATGTAACCGGCTTTATCCAATCGATTATATACTAATTCGCAAAGCTCCTTGTTTTCTGCCGAATGAGTCACATAATAGTTATTGTAATCGACATGAAAATCAGTCAAATCTTGATGGTGTTCATTACGTGTTTGCTCAACCATTTGTTCAGGCGTAATACCCAGTTCTTGGGCTTTGAGCATTACAGGTGTACCATGCGCATCATCTGCACAAACACTGTAACACTCGTGACCGCGCATGCGCTGGAAACGAGTCCAAATGTCCGTTTGTATATGTTCTAAAAGATGACCCAAGTGAATAGAGCCATTAGCATATGGCAGGGCGCTAGTAGTCAGAATTCGACGCTTTGAAACAGGTTGTGCTGAAGTAGTAGGCATAGATGATTTTTAGTCAGTTTCACAAAATTAAAAATATGCCAAGATGGTAGCCCAAACAACACCAATTTGCATTACGTAATTGGGTGTTTTGGACAGTTTTAGTGCGTTTAAGGAGCAAAGAGTGTTTTTTTCGAAAAACAAGCGAGAAAGAATTCAAGATATTGAGCAAGCGATAGCTGATTATTATGCAATTGACTGCGCGTATACAACAACTGATGCGATAGTGGCTTTGGCTGATTTTGAAAAATATGCAGCAGGCAAAAAACAGACTATTGAAATCAGTTTGGGCTTTACGGTAAAGAGTACGCTTGAAGCGCTGAAAAATGCGTTACAGCAAAACTTACCCAAGATCGCTAATTGCAACATAGACATTTCATTTAATGTTCCAATTACTCAAGCCAAAGTTGCACCTATTCCTAATGTCAAAAATGTCATTGCGGTGTCCTCTGGTAAGGGCGGCGTAGGAAAGTCGGCGACTAGCGTTAATTTAGCTTATGCATTACAGAAAGAAGGGGCTCGAGTTGGGATCTTGGATGCCGATATTTATGGGCCATCCGTGCCCATCATGTTGGGTAATCCGCAAGCTCACCCTGATAGTAAAGATAATCGCACCATGTATCCATTGATAGTAGAAGGGATTGCTGCCAATTCGATTGGTTATTTAGTTGACAGTGAGAGCGCTTCAATATGGCGAGGTCCGATGGCAACAAAAGCGCTAAAACAGCTAATTTATGAGACAAAATGGCCATTGCTCGATTACCTAATTGTTGATTTGCCGCCGGGCACAGGTGATATTCATTTAACCTTATCGCAGCAGGTGCCATTGTCGGCAGCGGTGATTGTGACCACTCCACAAACAATCGCTACGGCGGACGCAAAAAAGGGCATTGCGATGTTCGAGAAATTGGATATTCCGGTACTCGGCATTGTAGAAAATATGAGCTATTTCGAATGTAAATGTGGTGAAAAGTCATATCCATTTTCTCAAGGCGGTTCAATTATCCTAGCTGAACAGCATGGCACTGAGGTATTGGGTGAGCTACCATTAAGCAATGATATTCGAGAGCATGCAGACAATGGCAAACCAATTGTAAATGAATTACCCGACAGCAATGTTACTTCAATTTATCAAAGCATTGCGCGTAAGGTATCAATTAAAGTCGGTACGACTTTGCAGCCACATCAACTTACCCGAGATGCAACCACTGCAGAGGGCAAAAATAGCGTCAATATACAAATCGTAAACAAAAGCTAGTTGCCAGCGCAAAGCCAGACAATAGGCTGTTGCAACCTGCGCCAACTGTGATCATAATACGGCACTGCGATTGATAGCGTTTGACAATATAGGTTGGGGAAACACAGCATGCGTTTATGTGACAAGGATATTTACCAACATATTCAAGAAGGGAAAATTAAAATTGACCCGACACCTGACTATGACCAAATCAGCGGCCTGACGGTAGATGTTCGCTTAAGCAATAAATTTAGAGTATTTCAGGATCATGCGGCGCCTTATATTGATTTGAGCGGTGAAAAAGGAAGTGTCCAAAAAGCGCTTGATTCAGTAATGAGTGACGAAATAACCATTGGCGAGAACGACTCGTTTTATCTGCATCCAGGTGAGCTTGCGATTGCTGTTACGCATGAATCTATTACCCTACCGGACAACATCGTGGGATGGTTGGATGGTCGTTCGTCATTAGCAAGATTAGGCTTAATGATACATGTCACCGCCCACCGAATTGATCCAGGTTGGTCAGGTCAGATCGTTCTTGAATTTTTTAATAGTGGTAAATTGCCATTGGCGCTTAAGCCAAAAATGAAAATAGGCGCTATCAGTTTCGAAGTCCTTAGTGGCAGTGCCGAAAAACCATACAATGCTAGAGTTGACGCTAAGTACAAGGACCAAATCGGTGCTACCGCCAGTCGTATTAGTTCGGACGATAAAACCGAAAGACAATAAAAGAAGGGAATGAGTTATCTCGGTGGGTCAACTCGATCCGCTGAACTTGCATTTATTCTATACCATCCCGCAATTGAGTAACGGTCGCGCTTTGCGGGTAGTACTTCATGTGGAAACGCTTCACTTAAAAATATAGCAAGCGTGCCCAGCGCCGGAATGACCTTCAACCCTTGGGTATCAAATTCATCCTGATAAAGCACTAATTCACCCCCATCCCCAAGTTGCCAATCGGGGTTTAAGTAAGCCACCACCGATAAAACACGATTAGCTTGGCCTTTAAACGCATCTAAATGCCGCTTATAAAAGCTGCCTGTCGCATAGTGAGCATAGTGGCTTTCGAATGAAAATAAACCTAAAAATAAGTGTTGGTTTAAGTAGGTTTGAAGTTGCTTGGTCCAGTCAAGCCATTGCACGCCAGCTTCACTGTTGCCTGTTATCCAGCAAATCTCATCACGCCTAACAAAGTCGTTATGCATATGTTTGCGCAAGCGGCCAATCCCAGCTTCCACAAAAGCTTGTGAAGACAATGACGAGACTTGTTCTACTAAGTTGTTGGATAAATCAAGAGGCAAGGCAAACGGTTGAATACTATATCCCTTATCTGTTAAGTCAGTGGCGACCTTTGCAAACAATAATTGGTTTTGTTGCTCAATTAGATGAGCCGGTGTTTGCAATTGGTGAAGGCTTAAAACTTCCATAGACAATACTTGTGATTAAAAAACACTCTTTTACAGGTGAAAACAGGGTTTGACAATAATTAAATACAACACAATCGAGATAAAAACAAAATAACGGTGGAATTATATAATGCAATCAATATAATACACGCTTCGGTCGGTGTGTGGCGCAGCTTGGTAGCGCACTTCGCTGGGGGTGAAGGGGTCGTAGGTTCGAATCCTATCACACCGACCAATTAAGCACTTCCTCAGATTCTATTCAAAGCAAAAACTGTAACCGGAAACTCAAAAAGGGTGAAATGTGGAAACTATTTTAGTCCCCAGTGCGGTCGAAATAATTCAACTAGCTTTAGCGCCTATTTTCCTTATCGTGGGTATAGGAACGTTGGTCAATGTCGCGACTGGTCGAGTCGGCAGAGTGATTGACAGAGCGCGTTGGTTTGAAACTTTAGCACGTGAACAGCCTCTATGTATTGATCACAAAGCGCGACTCGAAATTCGCACGCTAAACAAACGCATGCGACTGGCGAATTGGTCCATCAACTTCCTAATTGCTTCTGCCCTTGTTATTTGTTTCGACGTTATTTTATTGATGATCAATGGTTTAATTAGCACTAGGCTGGACACCGCTATACTAGTCACGTTTATGATTAGTATTCTATTTCTGACAGGTGGACTTATCGCATTTTTCTTTGAAGTTAGCTTAGCAACCGCATCGCTAAAAATAAATGCTGCAAAGGTTCAACAGCTAAGCAAAGATAAATAACTAAAAGCCCAATGCGTTAAGCTAGAAATAGCTATGAGCGACCCGTTATCAACCCAAAATAGCCACTGATTTTATTTGTGCCCAAATTTTCATTCCTACCATTAGGAATAAATCATCAACCGATTTACGCGTTACTTGGGCGACAATCTCTGTATTCATCAAGTCAATTGTAACTAGCGCGGTTGCCCCTTTGTTATCTATCTGAATGCCGGAAATGCGCCCTTCTAGTCGATTCAAAATAGTACTTTCTTTTTCATCTTTCAGTGACAAGCTAACATCGCTTGCAATTATCCGTAGCCTGACCGTTTTTCCGACAGCTTGATTGTGGTCTTGCAACCAAAGCGAATTGCCATCAAATTCTGCTTTTAACAAGTGCCAGCGTTCATTTTTTTCAACCACTTTGGCTTGAATAATAGTACTCGTTTCTTGCTGATAAACGTGTGGCAATTGTGCGCTGGCGAACACCTCATTGATGCTCCCTTGAATAACCACTTTGCCTTTGTGCAGTACAATGACATGGTCTGCTAATCTGCAAACCTCATCGGTAGAGTGGCTCACGTAGAGCACCGGCAAATTAAACATGGTTTGAAGTGCTGATAAATAGGGCAACACGTCTTGTTTGCGCGCATTGTCTAGGGAAGCCAGTGGTTCATCCATGATCAGCATTTTTGGTTTGACTAATAAGGCACGAGCAATGGCAACGCGTTGTTTTTCACCGCCGGACAATTGATCGGGCTTATGCTGCATTAAATGCCCAATATCTAATGCACTAACGACTTCTTCAAAAAATGCTTTTTTTATCGTTTCGTGGCTACGCTTTACTGCAAATTGCAGATTCCCTTGCACACTTAAGTGCTCAAATAATCGAGCATCTTGAAATACATATCCAATTTCACGCGCATAAGTAGGTACACAGCGTTTATCATCAAGCCAAGTTGTTTCACCTACTTTTAATAAACCTTTAACACTTTTCTCAAGCCCTGCAATACACCTAAGTAATGTAGTTTTACCGCTACCTGATTCGCCTAAAATTGCGGTGATGCCGGTACTCGGGAATTCGCTGTTTACATCGAGTTCGAATACTTGAGAACCGCTCTGTAAACTTGTGTGTAAATTAGCAACAATAGTGGACGAGGGGCTGTTAACTTTAGTCATAATCAACGTCCAATTCTAAACTTGGTAGCAATACCGCGCTTTTGGAAACTGTACAGCAGCAAGAGTGCGATGAATGAAAACCCGAGCATAATAGCCGATAAACGATGCGCACCGGCATACTCCAATGCTTCAACTTGATCATAAATTTGGATAGAAACAACTTTGGTTTCCATTGGTATATTGCCACCGATCATAAGCACAATGCCAAATTCGCCTACAGTGTGGGCAAAACCTAATATAGTAGCGCTTATAAAACCCGGCTTAGCTAGTGGCAGGATGACATGAAAAAATGTATCCATAGGTTTGGAGTGCAGTGTTGCGGCAGCCTCTAATGGTTTAGTGCCAATAGCCTCTACTGCATTTTGAATGGGCTGTACGACAAACGGTAACGAATAAAACAAGGACGCAATAACTAAACCCCAGAAGGTAAAGGGTAGTAGCCCTAAACCAAGTTGCTCAGTAAGTTGACCGATAGGACCATTTGGTCCCATCGCGATTAACAGATAGAAACCTAAAACAGTTGGAGGTAAGACTAACGGCAAGGCAACGATTGCATTGATGGGCCCGCGCAGCCAAGACTTTGTTTTTGCCAACCAAATGGCAATAGGTGTGCCTATGATCAATAAAATGATGGTGACGGTAAATGCGAGCTTTATTGTTAGCCAAATAGCATTAATGTCAGAATCGGTGAGTCCCATGCAAGTTCCTTGTTAGCAATAAAAGGCTATTTTTTCGTGCCAATTTCAATCAACTTTATAGTGATGTGATTGTATGATGTTTTTTGCTTCATTGCTTTTTAAAAATTCAAAGAAAGCCAAAGCAGCGGCATTTTTATCAGCATTTTCTAATAAAACAGCATCTTGTTTTATTGGTTTGTAAAAATCTTCAGGAATCAGCCAATATGAGCCGTGTTCTGGCTTTTGTGAAAAAGAAATAAATCCAATATCTGCATTGCCTGTCGCAACAAATTGATAAGTTTGAGAAATACTTTCTCCCATTACCCATTTCGGCTTAGTCTGCTTAAGTATTGTTAAATGCTTTAAAACATCGACTGCTGCTTGACCATATGGCGCAAATTTGGGATTGGCAAGCGCTACTTTTCGGAACTCGTTATTACGTAAAACATCGGCTGAGTTATTTACTACTGAGGCTTTGGAGGACCATAATATCAGTGTTCCTTGCGCATAAGTAAAACGTCCTTTTGCGCTCGCTTTTCCGCGTTTAATGAGTTCGTCAGGTTTAACTTGATCAGCGGAAAGAAATACGTCGAAAGGAGCGCCATTCACAATTTGAGCAAAAAGCTTTCCAGATGCACCGTATGACACGCGTATTTTATATGCTGTTTCTCGTTCAAATTGTGCTTTGAGTTGTTGCATTGGTTTTATAAAATTTGCAGCAACAGCGACGTTTGTGTGCTGAGATTTTGTGTTAAGCGCCGGTGATTTTGCATAAGTTGGTTGAATGACGTCAACGCCATCACTTAGCTTTAATGGACAGAGAAATAACAGTACCCATAACACGCTGCTTTTCACTATGAATGCTACATTAACTTTCATGCTTGGACTTTTAAGACTCTTCAAGACACCACTGGGAATAGTTGGATAGTATCAGTAATATGCGAGTGTTGTGTTAATTTTGCTGACTATTTGTGTTTTGTAACAGCCAGTGTTCTCTAGTAGCTAGGTAGTTCACAATCAGTCTACATAGGCTGTCGAAAAGTACTAGTAACTCTAGCGAATAAAAGGGTTTGGTTTTTTTGAATCTTGTTTTATGTCAAACTCAAGAAGTCGTAATCATCTATACTAAATAGTGAATACAAAACAAATTTTTAAAAAAAGACAAATAATTAACAATAATTCATAAATATAGAGATGGAAAAATAAATGAAAAACTTTTTTAGACTAAGTGCGTTGGCCTTAGCTATTTCTTTGGCGGCTTGTTCTCCAGTTGAGGAAGTACCTTCGAATACCACTGAAAATAGGCTTAATCAAGGTCTGCAAACTGATTCGGTAATGAGCCCTGCAATCGATGTTAGTAAGGATTACCATTCCTATTCCAATCCAGACGAAGTGTTGGTAACACACCTTAATTTAGATTTAACCGCTGATTTTATTACCAAAAAGCTCATTGGCAGCGTCCAAGTGAGCATTAAACGTCAACAAGAAAATGCGGATGAATTGGTGCTAGACACTCGTGATCTTAATATCATTAGCGTTACAAGCCAGGGAAAAGCTGTTCCCTTCGAGTTGAAAACTGCAGATGAAAATTTAGGCGCTGCATTGCACATCAGCATACCAAAAGATGCTGACACATTGACGATCAATTATGAAACATCACCTTCAGCATCCGGTGCACAGTGGTTAACACCAGCGCAAACAGCCGGTAAAAAACACCCATTTTTGTTTACTCAAGCGCAGGCGATACATGCAAGAAGCTTTATTCCTTTGCAAGACTCACCACAAGTCCGAGTTACTTATACCGCAACGATTAGAACACCCAAAGAGTTGTTAGCCGTAATGAGTGCGTCAAATGACCCAGATACGGAACGCGATGGCGTTTACGAATTTAATATGCCACAACCGATCCCTTCTTATTTGATTGCATTAGCCATTGGCGACCTGCACTTTAAAGCCATGGGTGAGCGCACAGGCGTGTATGCTGAGCCTGCTTTATTGGATTCTGCTGCCGCTGAGTTTGAAGATACTGAAAGTATGTTAATTGCGACTGAAAATAAATACGGTCCTTACAGCTGGGATCGCTATGACTTGTTAATTTTACCTCCTTCATTTCCGTTTGGTGGCATGGAAAACCCAAGATTGTCGTTTATTACGCCAACTGTGATTGCGGGTGATAAAAGCCTTGTGTCTTTAATTGCACACGAACTAGCTCATAGCTGGTCAGGTAATACGGTGACTAATGCAACGTGGCGTGATTTGTGGCTAAATGAAGGTTTTACAACTTATTTGACCTACCGCATTATGGAAATGGTGTATGGTGAAGATCGTTACAATATGGAAGCCGTGTTGGGTTATCAAGATTTGCAAGCCGATATAAACACATTGGCGCCAGATGACCAAATCCTTGCAATCGATTTGCGCGGCAGAAACCCAGATGATGTATTTTCTAACATTCCGTATGAAAAGGGAGCTCTTTTCTTACGCGAGATAGAACAAAAAATTGGGCGTGATAACTTTGATAAATTCCTTTTAAGTTATTTTGAGCATTTTTCTTTTAAAAGTATTACTACCGACGAGTTTATTGCTTACCTTGACAACACATTACTAAGCCAATATGCAGACAAACTCGATAAGTCTCGTATTAATGCATGGATTTTTGAACCTGGAATTCCAGAGGGTGCTCCGGTGCCAGAGTCTGACGCTTTTGTAAAGGTCGACAAAGCTAGAGATGAATGGTTAACAGGTAATACCAGCGCTAACAAAGTCCAAACGCAAGATTGGACTGTGCATCAATGGTTATACTTTTTGAATAACATGCCCGAAGTCTTAGATGAAAAACAGCTAGGAGAGTTGGATGCTGCATTTTCTTTAACGGCAAGTAAAAATAATGAAATTGCGCATAGTTGGTTAATGATCGCGGTGAAAAACGAATATAAACCGGCATATGACCGTTTGTATGAGTACTTGACTAGCATTGGGCGGAATAAACTAGTCAAGCCGTTATATCTTGAGTTATCGAAAACACCCGATGGTAAAGCGTTTGCGAAAAGAGCATTTGAACAGGCGAAACCTGGTTATCATCCGTTAACGATTAGTGCGAACGAAGGCTATGTAGAATAAAAAATTATTTTTGTCGTCAAGAAAAAAATAATTTGTTGTACTTATTTTGCGGTTTTTCTATTATGCAAATTCCTGATTTATGGCTAAGTGTTATGAGTAAAGATTACAGATTTCGCAAAGAAGAAAGTGATGATGTTGATAATCAAGATTTGATTATAGGAAAGCAACGTGATGAAAGTAAAGTGGAACAGACTAAAGCGGAATTGATGCGTAAAAAACGCGCCAGTAAGCTGATGGCTGAGACTCGCAGTAAGCAAAGTGACAATACTGAGAGCACGCACTAAGTTATTTTTTTGCTGAGTTGCGACATTAAGCATTGCGCTGATAGTGAAAAACACGTTATAAAACCAGTAATCATTCGATTACTGGTTTTTTTGTGGATATTAGATTCTTAACTACTTTTTTGGAAGTGGCTGAAACTCGACATTTTGGTCGTGCTGCCGAAAATTTATATTTAACTCAGTCGGCAGTTAGTGCACGCATTAAATTGTTGGAAGAGTATTTCAATACGGCACTATTCATTCGAAATCGGAATAGCATTCAAATTACGCCTGCAGGTGAAAAGCTGATCCCTTTCGCGCAAGATCTGTCTGACACATTGTCAAAAGCAAGAAAGTCGTTAGCACAAGAAGAATGCCAGCACATAAGTTGTGCTTCAACGCAAAATGCATTTTTACTTTGTTTTTCCAATTTGCTACCAAACTTGCTAACTCATTTCAATAGCGTTAGCTTTCAACATGAGATTGCCACCGTCGAACAAATCACCCGACAACTGCATGAACACATTGTTGATTTTGGGTTAACGACATCACAAGTTAAGTCGGATGATATTGACAGTGTTTTGTTGTTTGAAGTATCGCTTTGTATGTATCAGTCAAACAGTCCTAGCGGCAAAACTAACACTAAAAATCATGATATCAATATCGAATGGTCAACTTCTGTCAATGACAAATTAGGTAAACTGTATCCCGAATTCCGCAAGGCGAAATTGCGCACTTCTTCAATAGACGTTGCTCTCACAATGGCTACTACTGAGCCGAGTCGTTTGATATTACCTAGCGTGTCACACGTTTTTTTAGATACTACGTTGCGAAAAGTGTTAGCAGGTTTTACGATTTCCCAATTTGTTGAAGACGTTAAAGTACCTGTTTATTTAAATCAATTGAAGAGTCAAAACAACATAGGGGTAGAAGAAGTAACTGCTTATTTGCAGTTAGAGGTGCAGTAATTGTGTCGACAAAAACTGCACCTTAAAGCACGTCATTTTTAAACAACTACACCCTGTTAAAGAATACGGTCGTTATTACTTTGGCAATTTGGTGATAGGTTGATAGCCTTCAGACTCTAACTCGTCGTTTATACAAGTTAGCAAGAATTCGTCCATAGACAATTTACCGGTTCCTTCATCGTCCGCAATTTCTTTACAATATGCTTTATATTCTATAATAACCTGCGCGTCAGCAACAGGCACGTCATCTGCTAAAGTCGATGCAGCGAAAAGCAAGCTAGCCACTAGTAACGTATATTTCATAAAACCTCCAAATCAATATGTTTATCAACGACGCAAGTGTATGTCGCTAAAGCATAAATGCGAGCAAAAAAAAATGTTCTTGAAGAGTAATTTATTTCACTCAAATTAGCCGATTTTTAGCTTGATATAGTGCACATAAAGTCTATATTTCGCGCGTTACTAACCCTATGATTTTACAACTACTTGGAACCAAAAATGATAACGACATTAATTGTTGTTGACTCGCCTGATGAATTTAGTCAATTAGATTTGCATGACTGTGAAGTTATTGATTTTGATAGGTATTTATCTGAATTCCCTAAGCGTGATGAGGGCAAAATGCGTGTCATTAATTTGTGTGCCACGGATAGATATTTGAGTAAAGGTTACTACTGTTCTCTTTTAGCCGAGGCAAGAACGCATAAAGTGCTGCCTAGCGTCAATACCATCAATGATTTGATTATTGAAAGCCAAGAGCAATCTTTGCAAATGAAAACTATTACGCTACCAAAAGCGTTAAGTGATGAAGTACCAGACGATAGTCATTGTGACGTATTTTTCGGTAGTACTAAAGCACCATCAATGGGAGCTATTGCAAAGTTCGCATTCGAACGCTTCCCCGCGCCATTTTTGCGTGTGTCGGTTAGTAAACAAGCCAACGCAACGCTTATGACTGTCGGCTTTGGCGATTGGCAGTTGGCTGAAACTAATGGCAAGGCCGAATTGGCGAAGGCGCTGCATGATTATATGTTAAAAACGTGGCGTCGCGGGAGTAAAAGAAAACCAGCGCGTTGGGACATGGCTATTTTGTGCAACGAAAACGAAGCGACTCCTCCAAGCGACGCAAAAGCCATAAAGCATTTTATAAAAGCTGCAAAACTTGTTGGTATTAATGCTGAAGTCATTAACTCAACACAAGCGGCCAATATTGCACATTATGACGCCCTGTTTATACGCGAAACGACAGCCATTAATCACCCAACTTATCATATTGCGCGTAAAGCTGAGCAGGAAGGTCTAGTCGTGATGGACGATGCGACGAGTATTTTGAAGTGTTGCAACAAAGTGTTCTTACATGATGCTTTCAGTTATCACAAGGTACCATCGCCACGCAGTCATTTTGTGTCAGATAACCATACACTTACCTGTGAAAAGTTAGCTGAAGATTTCGGCTTTCCGATGGTATTAAAACTACCAGAAAGCTCATTTTCTATGGGCGTTTTCAAGGTTAAGGATATTGACGAGCTTAAGCTCAAACTAGAAAAAATGTTGAATGAGTCGGCACTAGTACTGGTACAAGAATACATTTTTACCGAGTTTGATTGGCGTATCGGTGTGTTAAATGGTCGTCCTATATATGCTTGTCGCTATCATATGGCCAGAGGCCATTGGCAGATTTATAACCATGATTCAAAAACCAATACTACAGGCGGATTCGAAACATTGCCAACCTTTGAAGTACCAAAAGCGGTGCTCGATGCAGCTGTTAAGGCGTGTTCAATGATAGGTAAAAGCTTATATGGCGTTGACATTAAACAAGCTAATGGCAAAGTTTATGTCATTGAGGTAAATGACAACCCGAGTATTGAGTCAAAAGTAGAAGACTTATATCTTGGCAAAGAATTGTACATGATCATTATGCAAGAATTTGCCAACAGGTTGGAAGCACGTGGTCGCTAATACATTGGTTTCTAATGCACCTGATGTTCGCTTACGACTGGCGTCTATGCAAGATTTAGATGCGTTGGAGAATATCGAGCTTACGTGTTTTGAGAGCGATAGGTTATCACGCAGACGCATGAGTTATTGGATAAAAGCAGCGCATGGTATTTTGGTCTTAGCTCAAAAGGCGGATGAAGTATTGGGTTATGGCCTGGTGATTTTGCGCAAAGGTAGTCGCTCAGGGCGCTTGTATTCGCTCGCTGTATTAGCAAAAGCCAGGGGACAAAACATCGCACCAGCGTTGTTGCTGAAGCTTGAGGAATTGGCGTTAACCGAACAACGCTTATTTATGCGTTTGGAAGTAGCAGAGGACAACTTCGCTGCCATCAAAATGTATAAAAATTTGGGCTATCGTAAGTTTGGTATTTATCGCCAATATTATGAAACCGGCGCAGATGCCTTGCGTTTTCAAAAGTCGATACAACAGACGACAATGGCCAAGAAAATGTCGTATTACCCTTGGTACAAACAGACCACTGAATTTACTTGTGGTCCAAGTGCCTTGATGATGGCGATGAAGTATTTACATAAAAATACTCGATTTGATCAGGCGACCGAAATTGATATTTGGCGTCATGCGACGACTATTTTTATGACATCAGGGCATGGTGGTTGTCACCCATTAGGACTTGCTTTAGCCGCGCATGAACGAGGGTTTCAGGTTGAAGTTTATTCAACACAAGTTAATGACTTGTTCGTTGATGGCGTTCGCAGTGAACATAAAAAATCAATTATGCGCATTGTAGAACAAGGTTTTATAGAGAAAGCCAAAGACGCCAATGTGCGAGTGCACAAAACTGAAATTCAACTATCTCAAATTGAAAAAGCATTGGATAAAGGTTTTGGGGTTATTTGTCTTATTAGTACTTATCAATTTGACGGTAAAAAAACGCCACATTGGGTTGCCATAACGCATGCTGACGAAAGGTGTCTATATTTGCATGATCCCGATGGTAGTGAAGGTTTCTACAATGAAACAGGCACAAGGTTGGATGCTAATAATGAGAGTGATGCGGGTGAGAGTGAAGATATTGATTTGGATTATCAACATTTACCGATTTTAAAAGAAGACTTTGCATCATTGTCGGTTTTTGGAAAAAGCAAATTAAGAACGTGCTTGGTAATAAAGCCAAGTAAATAATAAGTTGACTCTACAGGAGAGGCAAAAAATGAGTTTCTTCAATAACAACGTAGAAATTATCGCATTTGCAGCAAAAATTGATTTGGAAGAAGTCAAAACTCAGTTTGAAAAGCTATTTATAGTGCAAAAGTATCGCGATGCTCTGCACATCGAAATGCCCAAGGGTCATCTCTTTATTTTTGATTATGGTGTATTGATTGCGTAGGGCGTCAATCCAGCAAAACAAGAACAATACCTGACTGTTCTAAAACACATTGCTAAAGGGCTAAACCCGTTACAAATAGATAGATATCAATTTGTTAAGGCAGAGAAAGAGTCAATTCAATTATGGGTTGTAGATGACAAACTTTTGATACCTAATATGCAAGTCGATAGTTTGTTAGCGCTAAGTCATGCATTTGCCCAGTCTGCTAAATTACAGCACGTTGAGTCGCGTGCAGAGCAAGCAATTAACAATAATCAATACTTGATAAACACCTTAGCCCAAACGGGAAAAATACCGCTGAACCGCAAAGCGTTGGCAAAACTGAGGGGGCAACTATTACAAACTAAAAGTGACATTAGGTTGCACTATAGCTTGCTAGACACACCTGAATTTTTTTGGAATTCCCCAGTGGTTGAACATTTATATTTAAGCTTATCTAAGTATTTAGAACTAAAGCCACGAATTGAATTGTTACACCTAAAATTGCAGACTATTCATGATCTGTATGACACGTTAACGGCAGAACAGAATCATAAATATTCATCGTTTTTGGAATGGATAATTATTATGTTGATTGCTACCGAAATCGGACTCTTTTTTTTCAAATAATGTGCGGGTTATGTTAATCACTAACCAAACCATTTTCTCTTAGATAAGCGGCATATTTATTATGTTGGCCTATCGCTCTTTGATGAAGTGGTTCAGTGACTTGAATTGAACTTAGCGTTTTGACCATTGTGCCCAATTTTTGTCTATCTTGCCCGTCATTTTCGTTATGCCAACATTGCTGTTGCTGGCTCAATCCACAAAACCTCAGTACACGTTCAATAGATAATCGCGGCTGACCAACTAAGGTTTCATAAGATATTTCAAAAATTCCATGTTGATAAATTTGCTGCCAGTGCTGCATTAAATGGCTGTGCAGTTGCTGATAAGTTGATAATTCCTTGAGATCACACAAGTAAGGTTCGTTCGCTGCAAAATGATTTTTAAAAATCGAAAGCCCCGTATCAGCAAAATTTCGTGTTAAATGAATTATTTTAGCGTGTGGAAATAAGACTTTAATGAATCCAATCGATTGAAAATTAGCAGGCAGTTTATCAATCACAAATGGACTGTTCAGTTGCCTTTTTTTTACTGCAGTTTCATAAACGGAGGCAGCCTGCTGACAAATTTCGAGTCCTTTTTCTCTTTAGCTTGTAGTTTTCGAATTGATTCAATTGAACTTTTATTAAATAGAATTTGAAAGACGATTTATTTTTTATAGACTTGTCAGAAGGTCAGCGTCTGACAAGAGGTTACCTATGTAGCGTAAACGGTTTATGTTGGAGCACTTACAGTAGATATTGGTTAAATATCTAGGACTGATTCATAAAATAACATCCGTAAAATCAAGTGAAATTAGACAAAAGGCTAACGGCATAGAAAACGCCAAAACCGATGGCGTTTTCTATTTTTGTAGAGGGTAACTAATGATCTCAAACTAGATTTTATGCTTCAGTTGCTCAGAAGTTTGCAACTGACCCATTAGTTCAAATAAACCTAATTCATCGCTAATCTAAACCCAATGTGGCTTTACCTTGTTTAAAGGTAATATCAACTGGAATTAGTGCATCGGACAGTTTCTGTAAATCGGTGGCTAGATCAGGCTTGATTATACCCATTGTTTCTACCATTTCAGATACACCTGCATAATCGCCATCTCCTTGTAGCACAAGAATTTTGTTTGACAGTGCATCTATTGCATTCCCCATTTTTTCAATGTCAACCAAATACAACCCTTGTTCATTGCGTTTGAACGCACCTTCTTGTTTGAAAAAGTTAAATCTCACCATATTTGCTTTGCCATGTGCACTAGAGGCACCGAAACGAATTGAACGAAAGATACCCGCCATAAAGGTTACATAGTAATCTTCCAGAACGCCTTCAGTTAGTGCGCCTTTTTCGAGTAACTGACGCACCATATAAAGACCCAATATATCTGCTTTACCTTCCTCTAAGGCTGATGAGTGTTCTTTTAGTGCTTGTCTAACAGTGCCTTCACCGTTTAACAAGTTCTTGATACCCAAACCATGTGCTACTTCATGAAACATGGTGTTGCCAAAAAATGCGTCAAACGTGATGTGTTTGCGTTGTTGTTCAACAATCAACTGTTGTGCAATCGGCAACATGATGTAGTCGAATTTTGCGCGCATGGCATTTTTCAGTTGTAATCTACGTGTGCCTTTTTGCAGTTGAACTTCTTCATCATTTGGTAAGTTTATTGCAATCGTTTTGCTGCCGGCATTTGAATGTCCTGCGTAGTAAATCACATCATATGCATTTAAGTCGGCATCTGTGCCCGGCATCTGCGCTTTGTACGCAGCATCAACTGGTAATCCTTTTTGTAATTCAGGAAGATAAGCGGCGTACTTCGCTAGTTTTTCACTCCATGATAAGTCTTTTAATAGCACGTACGATTCAAAGGCTGCACGGTAGCCATATAATTGGTCTTCATAGACTTCAATTGGCCCAATAACAACATCAATTGGGTTAGTTTTCATGTTCATCCAAGCGAAGTCAGAGGCTTGGTAGTCGTCAGTTAATAGGGCCTTTGCACGCATATTTAAATAGCTTGCAAAGGGCTTATCCTCTGCAAGTTTAGCTGCTTGTTGTAATAAACTAGCCGCTGCAGTTAATTCTGATTTATACACTTGTGAATATTTTTTAGTACTCAAATTTCCGTTTTCATCTCGAATGACAATAGAGTAAAGGCCTTCTTTATCTTCAAAATTAGCGGCTTCGAATTCTTCTTTACTCATATCGGCTGGATAAAACTGTGCGCCTTTTGATTTTTCTTCTATTCCTGATAGAAACGGATTATCACCGTTTAATCTGTCCCATGGACCATAGTTTATATCAGCAAAAGCGTTTATTTTAGGATCATCAATGCTGGCTAAAAAATTAGACTTGTCTTGACCAAACGCTTGCTTCCAAAATAAATCATCCATAATTTTTGATGCATCAATAAGCAACCCCAACATTTCCTTTTGATTAGTGGAATAGCTTGATAGGTCAGCCGTTAATTCAACTGGATAATAGATGTCGAGTCTTGACTCATCGACGATTAATCTTGATTGCGCAGTAGCGGGTGTTTTTATCGATGTGTTTTCTTGCGTTTCAGTTGACGTTTTTGAACATCCGGCCAACGAAGCAATAACAATAACCGCTATTGCACTGAGAGTAGCAACTTTAGATTTATGCATGATTTGTCCTGTTTTATTATTATTTTAGTTGAGTTTTTATTGTTTTGGCAGGTTTGTTGAATGCACGTATTGAATCTGCCTTGACTAAATGTTAAGGCAAAATGTCATCTGATTGCAAATCTATCTTTTGTTATTTACCAGCGCCTAGAGAGCGGTGATGCACTTCAGGGAGTTAGTGTTGTGGTATCGAACACAAACATCACTTGAACTAATATCAAAGATGAGCATTAAACCGCTCGTTTCAAATAAATTGTTTGGTGCTAGTCTAGGCCATGCACCTATGACTTGTCCCCCTTGTGGGGTATTACCGCCAAGCATAAATAAACAACCTGCTGTGCCATGATCAGTCCCGGCAGTGCCATTTAACCCAACGGTTCTGCCAAACTCAATTGTTACAATAACCAGCGTGTCTTTCCATATTTCGCCCAGTCCCGCTTGTAATGACTGTATGCCTTGATCAAGCAGTGTAAATTGCCGCTGTATACGCCCAGCTTGCTTTTTTTATCGACGCTACAAGTATCCTTTTTTCAGGTGATTGCTCTGCAATTTTCTTAGCATACTGCTAGCTTGCGAAAACGATAATCTATATTACATTATATTTACATTTGACTTTTATCGGAGATTTTCGCCGAATATTAGACCGTTGCAGCGACGTTTAAAGTGATCAAGTGAATGGCAAAGGGAGTATTAATCTGTGTGACGATGTGCGAACTACACTGAGAATAATAACGTCACTATAGCTTGTCACGTTAACAACCTGATATGATTCTCGGTATTATTGCAAAGCAGTCATTGCAAAGCAGTCATTGCAAAGCAGTCATTGCAAACCCGTTATCTCTATTGCTAGGAAACCACTAAATACTATGTCCACTATTGAATTCGATGCACCCGAAGAACTTCAACATGTTTATCTTGTAGGTGGTGCGGTGCGCGATAAAATTTTGGGCGTTGAAAGCCACGATAGAGATTTTGTGGTGGTTGGTGAAAGTATGGAAAAAATGCTAGGTCTGGGTTTTCAATCCGTCGGTGATGACTTTCCAGTTTACTTGCACCCAAAAACAAAAGAAGAATACGCACTTGCACGAACGGAGCGCAAGACAGGTAATGGATATCGAGGCTTTTTCGCAGATGCTAGTAAAAACATTACTTTGGAAGACGACTTAGCACGCCGCGATTTAACCATTAATTCAATGGCGATGGATAAGTATGGACGCATTTTTGACCCTTATAATGGTCAAGAAGACCTATCCAAAAAAGTGTTAAAACACACCACTGAAGCGTTTGCTGAGGATCCCGTTAGAGTATTAAGAGTAGCACGATTTTATGCACGTTTAGGACCGCAATGGCAAATTCATGAGTCAACTAAACTGCTGATGCGTGACATGTTTAACAAAGACGAATTAAGCCACTTAGTAGCAGAACGAGTATATAAAGAAACTGAGCGAGCATTAATGGAGCCTTATCCGCATTTGTTTTTCGAAACCCTGATAGATTTTGGTATTTTTCCAGAGTTAGCAAATATGCGCGGCGTGCCTCAACCCGTTAAACATCATCCTGAGGGTGACGTGTTTGTCCACACTATGTTAGTTGTGAAGCGCTCAGCGGATTTAAATTTTGATTTAACCACCAGATTTGCGGCCCTAACTCATGATTTTGGTAAGCCCTTGGCGTTTGAAAAGTATGGGAATTTGTTCGAACATGAACAGCTAGGAATTGAGGTTATTGAGCGCTTTAGTCAGCGCTTAAAAATACCGAAGAAACTCACAGAACTAGCAAAGCTGACAAGTGCTAACCACACGCAATGCCACAAAATTAGGGAGCTAACACCTGCAAAGTTACACAACTTCTTAATAGAAAATATGAACGTAGTTAAAAATGAGGCTCGCTTTTTACAATTTTTAGATGCATGTCTTTGTGACGTTCAGGGGAGGGGACCGACCATGGTTAATATTCCTTATCCGCAGGCTGATATTGCAAAGTCATACTTGCTGTCTTTAAAAAGCCTTGATGCAAAGAAAATAGTGAAACAAGCCATAGAGAAAGGAAGTGTTGGCCAGCAAATTAGCGATGCGCTGCGCATTGCTGAAATAGATAATATTCGTGCGCAGCAGATGACCTGCTAAGAATCAAGCAATTTTTTGTAGGTGCATGTCTAGTTTTAGGGTTGCTAATACTAATTGCATGGGGAAGTTCACTCATGCCGGGTGCTTGGCAACCTGATCCTGACGACGGATTAACTGGCGTTTATGCGCCTAACGATAAACTCTTCGAACAAGATAATATAAGCATTCAGCAACAGTTTTTGCACGATGTAGGCAAAGGTCCTAAAAATAGTAAAATAGTAGAATAGACTGACTATTGCTTTGGAATAACTACCGGAGTTTCATTCTTTTTGGCGTCAGGCCGGTATTTTTTAACCATACCTTGTAGAAAGTTTCTGAGAAGCTGGTCGCCACATGCTTTGTAGCTACGGTGATCGGGTTTGCGAAACAGCGCAGATAGTTCTCCTTTACTAAATCGAAAGTTGGCGTACTTAAGAACTTCAATCATATCGTCATCGCGGTAAGACATTGCAATTCTGATCTTACGCAGTATTTCGTTATTACTTATACGCTCATCTCCTTTTAAAACTTGAGGTTCAACGCCTTCTTGCTTGCCGCGCCTTTTGATAATTAAGCCATCTAAAAACAAAGAAATGATTTTGTCGCGACAAAGAATGAAGCCAGGTTCTTCTTCTTTTTTCATTATCCGGTGTAAATACTCGGTTTCCATGTCATAACTTGCCAACTTAAATAGGTCGATAGCGGAACCATCGTTAAGTTTGAGGGCGAAACGTAAGCGGCGTAGCACGTCATTGTGGATCATAATTTACTTGTCACGGAATTAAAAAGCCTAGTATATACTAAGGGTTAGCAACTTTATAGCGCTTATCAGTCTCAAACTAGCTAAATCAAAGCCATTCATCCGTTATTCAAGGTTTAATAAAAGGCAATAATCATGTATAATGCGCGCGATTTTCAACAATAGCGCGCAACGCTTTTTTGCCACGTTAATAATTTTATATATTCGGACGTTTCTTTGATCACTACAGCAAACATTACCATGCAGTTTGGCGCTAAGCCACTTTTTGAAAACATATCAGCTAAATTCGGTAACGGCAACCGTTACGGACTCATCGGTGCAAATGGCTGTGGTAAATCCACCTTCATGAAAATCATGACAGGCGAGCTTCAACCAACTTCAGGCAACATATCTATCACCCCAGGGGAGAGATTAGGAACCTTGAGTCAAGACCAATATGCTTTTGAGAAGTTTTCAGTCGTTGACGCCGTTATCATGGGTGACGCTAATCTTTGGGAAGTAAAACAAGAAAGAGATCGAATTTATTCTTTACCAGAAATGTCTGAAGATGACGGCATGAAAGTAGCAGACTTAGAATCAGAGTTTGCTGAAATGGATGGCTATACAGCAGAAGCAAGAGCAATTGAACTGCTAGTCGAAGCAGGCATTCATCAAAAGTACCACTTCGGCCTGATGTCTGAGGTTGCGCCCGGTTTGAAGTTAAGAGTACTTATCGCTCAAGCGTTATTTTCAAATCCAGATATTTTGCTTTTAGACGAACCAACTAACAACTTGGATATTTACACCATTAAGTGGTTAGAAGACGTACTAAATCAACGTAAATGTACAATGGTTATCGTGTCCCACGATCGCCATTTCTTAAATTCAGTTTGCACACACATGGCTGATATCGACTTTGGCGAATTGCGTATTTATCCAGGAAACTATGAGTCATATATGGCTGCCGCTGCATTAGCACAAGAGCAAATACATCGCGAAAATGACAAAAAATCGATTGAAATTGAAGAGCTTCAGGGGTTCGTTGCTCGTTTCTCTGCAAATGCCTCGAAAGCCAAACAAGCATCATCACGCGCCAAAAAGTTAGAGAAAATAGAATTAACGGAAGTTGTGTCCTCGAGTCGTCAAACACCGTTTATCAATTACAAACAGCATAAAAAACTGCATCGTTTAGCGCTTGAATTAACCAATGTAACGCATGGATTTGACGGTGAAACATTATTTAAAAGTAACGAGATTTTACTAGAAGCAGGTTCAAAATTAGCCGTTATCGGTGAAAATGGTGCTGGTAAAACGACATTTTTGCGTTGTTTAATGGAAGAATTAAAAGTTAATGGCGGCGTTGTCAAATGGTCAGAAAATGCAACTATTGGTTATTGCCCGCAAGACACTACCGAGGATTTTTCAGCCGACATCACTTTGTTTGATTGGATGTCTAAATGGCGCACGCCAAAACATGATGACTTAGCGGTGAGAGCGATACTAGGTCGTTTGCTATTTACTTCTGACGACGTAAACAAAAAAGTGAACGTATGTTCAGGTGGTGAGAAAAATCGACTCATGTTTGGTAAGTTAATGATGTTAGATATTAACGTACTTATCATGGATGAACCTACTAACCACATGGATATGGAGGCGATTGAAGCACTCAATAAAGCATTGAAAAATTTTGATGGTACACTTATATTCGTTAGTCATGACAGAGAATTTGTTTCAACATTAGCAACCAGTATCATTGAGGTCAAAGAGCAAAAGCTTAACTACTTCAAAGGCACTTATGATGAGTATGCAAGTCTTTCTCGCTAGTCCCTGCTAGCTCATTACTCAGCACTTACTTTTAATTAAAAAACGGCCATTTCGGAATAGAAACGGCCGTTTTTTTTATTTATAACATTTAGAAACTAATTAATTTGATAATTTATCCATCAGTTATTCAAATTTCATGCTGACGCTGTTAGTTTAGAACTGTTTTAAACAGTCATGTTATCGATGAACTTGTCGTTATTGGTCAGCTTTTTATCATAAAAACGACTTAATAAATGATTTATAAGGTGACTTATAAAATTGTCTACACAATAATAATAAAAAATTGAAGAGGGCGCTATGTTAAGTATCTCAGGAATTACAAAGACGTATGACAATGGGGTGAAAGCATTAAATGATGTGAACATCACTATTCCAAATGGCCTATTTGGGTTGTTAGGGCCCAACGGTGCAGGTAAGTCGTCCTTAATGAGAACTATAGCAACCCTGCAGCAAGCGGATGCCGGCACGATTACCTTTGATGGTATTGATGTGTTGTCGCAACCCAATGAGCTGCGCCGTCGCCTAGGTTACTTGCCTCAGGACTTTGGTGTTTATCCGCGTATTAGTGCTTATGATTTACTAGATCATTTGGCTATTTTAAAAGGTATTGCGAATAAAGCCGAACGCCAAGAGGCAGTTAGCGGTTTGTTAGCTCATGTAAATCTTTTTCAACATCGCAAAAATGCAGTGAGTGGTTTTTCCGGTGGAATGCGCCAGCGCTTTGGTATCGCCCAAGCTTTATTAGGCAATCCTGACTTGCTCATTGTAGATGAACCAACCGCAGGACTCGATCCTGAAGAGCGCAATCGTTTTCATAACTTGTTAGTCACACTAGGAGAGGACAAAGTCATTATCTTGTCCACTCATATAGTGGATGACGTGTCTGAACTGTGCGCCGGTATGGCAGTATTAGGCGAAGGCGAAATATTATTGCAAGGTAATCCGATTGAAGTAACCAATAACCTCGAAGGAAAAATTTGGCGAAAAGTCGTTACCATGGACGAAGCAAAAGAAATTGAAACTAGCATGGCATTGATATCAAAACGTTTATTTGCTGGCAGAACGGTCGTTCATGTCATAGCTGACACACCGCCAGAGGGCTTTGAATCTGCACCAACTAATTTAGAAGATGTGTACTTCTCCACGCTACATAAACAACGCACCAACGCGGCTTAAGGGGGTCATAATGCTTTTAAAGATGCTCGCCTTTGAATGGCGTTATTACATTAAACAACCTTCTTTTATTGTCACCTGCCTGGTATTTTTCTTACTGCCTTTCTTAACCATGACTATTGAAGAAATAACCGCAGGAGCAGGCGGTAATACTAATTTAAATAGCCCTTATGTCATCGCGAATACCATGCTTAGGTTTGGTCTCTTTGCAATGTTTGTGGTAGTTAATTTCGTTGCTAATACGGCTATTAGAAATGACACATCTATGATGTCAGAAATTATTTGTACAAAACCGATCCCGCCGACGTCCTATCAACTCGGGCGCTTTTTTGGCGCGTTTCTAGTTTGCGTTACCGTATTTTCCATGGTGCCATTTGCACTACTTATTGGTTCGTTAATGCCATGGTTGGATCAAGAAAGGCTTGGAGAATTCAACGTTGCATTTTACTTAATCCCTTTTCTCATTTATTCAGTCACCACTATTTTTGTTCTATCTAGCTTGTTTTATGCAATAGCATTGCGTTTTAGAAGTGTCATGGCTGTTTATCTTACCGCGTTAGCTTTGCTGATCATTTATGTTGTATCGGCGGCAGTTTTCGATGAACCAAATCAACGTCAGATCCTCGCAATTATAGATCCCTTTGGTATAAATACATTCAGTGAAGTGACTAGTTATTGGACACCGTTTGATAAAAATACAATGACAGTTCAGTTGACCCAAGAAGTCCTTATAAATAGAGTTCTTTGGATTAGTATTGGAGTGGCTAGCTTATTTGGTTTCGGTAAATTATTGTCGCCGTTAACATTGAAGTCGACTAAAGAAAAAAAGAGTAAAGACAACACGCTCGCTGAAACACCAACAAAAACATTAAGCAGAGTGAAATATCAAGCAGGCTCCGGTATCCAGCAATTTGTGACAAGAACTAAATTTGAAATTAAACAAATCGTATTTAGTCCTGCGTTTCCTGTTCTTATGTTGTTTTGCGCGTTCAATTTAGTTGCTCAGTTTTTTGATCCAATCGGTCTTTACGGAGCGTCCAATTGGCCTTTGACACAAACCATGGTGCAGCTTATTCAGAATGCATTTGGTTTGGTAAACATTATTGTTATTACTTATTACAGTGCTGAAGTAATTTGGCGCGAACGCAGCGTTGGTATGGGTGATATTACTGACAGTATGCCAGTTGCCAACATAACCTATTGGCTTTCTAAGTTCATTGCTGTTTGCTTAGTGATTATCAGTATATTTTTGATAGGCATGCTGGCAACAATATCTAATCAATTCATTTTAGGTTATTCCAATCTAGACATACTGCAATATATTGTGTCCTTGTTTTACTTTGGTGCGAGTAGTTTGGTGTTACTTGTCGTACTTTCATTTTTGCTACAAACAATGAGTCCTAGCAAGTACATTGGCATGCTGTTATTTGTTGGCTATTTCTTTGTTTCCATCGTGTTCAGTCAAATTGGTATTGAACACAATATGTTCCAGTATAGTTTGACACCAATTTTACAATATTCCGACATGAATGGTTATGGTTGGATGCTGACAACGCAAAACTGGTATTTATTGTATTGGTCGGCACTCGCTGTGGTATTAAGTATAGTGAGTTTCGGCTTATGGCATCGCGGTCCACATAGCGGATTGCGCGCCAGATTTAAGATGTTGCCTTACCAAATAGGTCGAGGTGGCTTTACTGCTATAGCGGTTTGTTTGACCCTGTTTCTTGGCTCTGGTTCAATTATTCATTACAACACAAAAGTATTGAATAAATTTACGACTCAAGACCAAGCACTCGATGATAGAGAGCGTTATGAAGAAGAATTCGTTACATTTGAAGACGAACCCACGCCGATTATTATTTCAATAGATGCACAAATTGCCATTTTCCCAAGTGCACGCAGAGTTGAAACAATCACTAAAATTATGGTCGAAAACCGCGCTAATAAACCTATCGAAAAATTTCTAGTCAATCATCCAAATCATAGTCCGGTCTCAGAGGTGGAAATTGAAGGCGGTAGTTTGGGCAAACGAGAGGCTGATGTTGATGTCGCTTGGTTTACTTTTGACAAGCCCATGCAACCGGGTGAAAAGCGCAACGGCACTATTAAAGTTGTCCGTGAGCATAAGGGATTTAAAGACAGGGACGAAGATACAGAAGTTGTTTCCAATGGTACTTTTATTTCTAACTTCAGTTTGTACCCATCATTTGGAGTAAACCAGGCTTTCTATATTGAAGACCAACATGAACGCAGAAAGCGCGATCTGGGACCACCTCGAAGAGCTTACCGGCTTGAAGATTCTAGTCGTTATAAGCAAAGTATACTTGGGCCACAAGTCGCTCTAATCGATTTTAAAGCCACTTTGTCGACCAGTGCTGAACAATTCGCGATTGTACCTGGATACTTGAAAAAGGAATGGGAGCAAGACGGTCGTCGTTATTTCGAATATGCAATGGACAGTCCTATGTTGAATTTCTTCAGTATAATGTCAGCCAAGCTTGAGGTTAAAAAAGAAATCCATAACGGTGTTGAAATTGCGGTTTATTATCACAAAGATCATTTTTGGAATGTTCAGCGAATGATCGAGTCAAGTAAAGATTCGCTCGACTATTTCACTCAGGCATTCGGCCCTTATCAACACAAGCAACTGCGTATCATTGAATATCCGGGGTACCGAAGCTTTGCACAAAGTTTCGCAAATACAGTGCCTTACTCAGAAAATATAGGTTTTATCACCGATCTGCGTGATCAAAAAGAAATTGATCCCGTGTACTATATAACAGCCCACGAAGTTGCGCATCAATGGTTTGGTCACCAATTAAATGCCGCAAATGTTCAGGGGAGTGCGGTGTTATCTGAGTCACTTTCACAATATGCCGCTCTAATGGTCATGGAAAAAAAATACGGAGAACACAAAATACGTAAATTTTTAACCTTCGAGTTGGATAGCTATTTGCGTGGCAGAGCGAATGAAAGTTTAGAGGAGATGCCTCTGCTGCGTGCAGAAAATCAGCAATATATTCACTATCGCAAAGGCTCGATTGTTATGCTGGCTTTGCGTGACAGAATAGGCGAACAGAATATGAATAAAGCATTGAAAGGACTTATTGCTGAATATAAGTTCAGTGAGACGGTGCAAGCGAGCACGCTTGATTTAGTTGCTGCATTTAAGTCAGTTGCTTCACCTAAGGATTATGCGTTTATCGATGCTCAATTCAATCAAATCAGTATTTATGACTTGAAGATAGTCGATACGCTATTACTTAAAAAAATAGATGGTGAATTTAGTTTAACGTTGACCGTGTCGGCAAAACAATTTGAAGCCGATGGCAAAGGTGAAGAAACAGAACAGCCATTTGATGAGTTCGTTGATATTGTTTTGTTCAGTCAAGATCCGAATGATTTCGGTGTCGAAAATGAACTACTCTATCGCAAAAAACACCGTTTAATTTCAGGTGAAAACACAATTACGATTACGACTAAATTACCATTTACTTATGTCGGTATAGATCCATTTGTGCGTTTTATTGATAGGGACAGTGGAGATAACGTTAGGAAGCTATAAAACCGTACTTTACGCAAAAGGCCTGTATATATGTTAAGAGCGATACTTATTTCATTGGTAGCCATTATCCTATGTTTTGGATTAATGGACGCTATTTGGTTAGGGTTTATTGCCCCAGTCGCTGTGTTAGTATTTGCTAAGCAAAGAAAACGTTTATAAATACTACCTGTAAGCAAAAACTATATGCCAATGCTAACAAAGCCTACCTGTATAGCAATGAATGCAGGTAGGCTTGTTAGATAGTTTCTTATTCTAACTATTACTTGTTTTTATATTTTTCAAACCAAGCAATAATGTTACCTATCTTTTGAATCAGATGGCTTGGACGCGATGCAATGCCGTGTGAAGCACCAGGAATGCGTACCATGGCCGAATCAATTTGGCGTAAACGCAATGCTTGGTAATATTGCTCAGTTTCACTTATTGGGGTTCTGTAATCGTCTTCGCCAGTTAACAGCATTGTTGGTGTAGTGACGTTTCCGACTAGTGACAGTGGTGAACGTTGCCAAAGTTTTTCGCTGATATTCCAAGGCATGTCTTCCATCCAATATTGCGTAAAGAACGGATAAGCATCTGCGGTTAATGCAAAACTCATCCAATTGATTACCGGTTTAGCTACAACAGCAGCGGCAAAACGATTGGTTTTACCGATACTCCATGCAGTCAATACACCTCCACCCGAGCCGCCCGTTATAAACAGATTTTTATCATCAATGAAACCTTTTACAACAGCTGCATCAACCACATCCATCAAATCGTTGTAATCCTCGGAAGGATAGTTGTGGTGAATTAAGTTAGCAAAATCTTCGCCATAGGAAGAGCTACCTCGTGGGTTAGACCAAACAATAACATAGCCTTTTGCTGCCATAAGCTGCAATTCCATACTGAATGTTTCGGAATAAGCAGCATGCGGGCCTCCATGGATCTCAAGAATCAATGGATATTTTTTGCTTGAATCAAAGTTTGGTGGATAAGCAATCCACGCATCAATACTTCGCTTGTCTACTGAGGATATAACATCAATTTTTTCTACTTTTGCCAACGTTAAGTGGGCTAGCGCATCTTCATTTAATGCAGTAAGACGAGTTGGGCGTTTATTCTCGCTCATCAAAGCAAGATCAGCAGGGCGTTGGCTATCGTTTATGGTATAGACGACTTCACCCTTTGCTGATACATCGAATTCACCAGATGTATAAGGGCGGCCCAATGCTTGGCTACCTAACCTTGCTGGTAGTTCTTTTATTTTTCCACTTACGCTAACATAGGCTAACTTAGTTTCACCTTTGTCAAGGTAACTGAAATAAAGTCCTTTACTATTGTTTGCCCATTGCACTGAACCAATTTGACGATCCAATGTTGGTGTTAATGATGTGGCCGCTTTATCCGAATCAAGGCCTTGTAGCATTATTTGGTTAACTTGATACGATAGTTTTCTATCATTGACCCATTCATAGGCAATATATTTGCCATTGGGGCTAACCAGTGGTGCAGATTCAGGACCTGTGACCTCAGTGACTGATTTGATGTTACCAGTAGCTACTTCAACCCTGTAGATATTACTCTCATAAGGCAATAACTCCCAATTTTCATCGCGATTTGAGGCGAAATATAGTGCTTTGCTATCGGTCGACCAACTTAGCTGTCCGCCATGGTTAAATTTATCTAGGGTAACTTGATGTGGAGTACCACCTTCAGCAGAAATGACATAAATTTGCTGGAAGCCAGGGCTGTTGAAACCAGCGCCATCACTTCGATATTGTGTAGTATCAATATATTTTGCCGTACCAGCCCAGTCAGCCCCTTTTGGCATTTTGGGCATGTCTTTAAATAGGCTGGTTGCGTCTGTTTGCGTAAACATCGTAAACGCGATGGATTTACCGTCCGGTGACCAAGTTAAATTTGACGGGCTAGATTGTAAACTACTGAGTTTCGCCGTTCGGTTTGTTTCCATCCATCGTACGAAAATTTGCGATTTTCCATCTTGCACTGACAGATACGCTAGCCGCCCACCATCTTCTGAAAAAACAGGTGCAGAGTAGCTATTTCCATCCGCTAGTAGTGGCAGGTGTTGTTGCGTTTTTAGGTCATAAGTCCATAACTGTATTTTGCTACGGTCGTTCATTATGTCCATTGAACGGCGTTCATAAACCAGCATTTCTTTGCTTGGATGGAAGGTAGGGGAGGCTGCATATTCTAGTTCAAACACATCCGCGTAATCTAAAACAGAGGCGGTGGCTACAATATTACTTGGTGCTGATTTATTCTCATCTGTATTTAATGCACTCGCACTAAAAGTCGTCAATCCTAAAACAGAAGCCGCAATGTATAGCGAGATTTTTTTAAATTTTGTAGACCTTTTTATCATTATATTTTCCTTAATGTACTTTGAAGAACTAGCAGCAGCTATCGAAACCTATAAACGCCAAAGTAAAATGGCATGCCACAACAATACTATCGCCATTTAAGTCTATCGAACAATCACCAGAAAACCCAGTGATCTTTAGTTGCGGGTAGTTAACTTTTAAGCATTAAGTCAACCGATAGCAAAAAATCCGTCAAACCTTTTCATAATTATCGTTATATAGCGTTACTTTGTATTATATGAAGGGCAATGAGATGCAATCAATTAATTCACAAGACCAAAGTACACAGGCGATGACAGAAGTTGCTCTGGCACTTTCAATGGCATTTTTTTCACTACTTTTATTAGCCTTAGTTTCTATTGGAATGCCTGAATCGACTAATAATAGCAAACAAGAAGCGCGAACTAGTGTGCCAGAATTTGTACTAACCGAATCAAGTACAAAGAAAAAAAGCACCCAAAGCAAAGAAGAACCGATAGAAATTCAATATGTGTTTTATTTTGAGGGAATGTTTTACGATCAGTATTTACACATCACCCAAATTACCAACCTCAACAACAAGCAAAAATTAGTGGTAGCAATGCCGATGAATACGGATGTAACTCAAGCGTTGAGCTTGCAAAAAAAGTTTAAAGACTTTGATTTATCGTTGACCATAATGAATAGCGAATGGTTAGTTGCGTTCGAGTCCGCATTGAAAATTTAGGGTAATTATGACGACATCAACTCGTTTTACAAGCACCAAGCAATGGCCAAAAATGCTGACATTGAGTTTGCCACTGACGAAACCTAATACATTATTAGCTTTGTTGATCTGCAGTGCTTTGACTGTTGGTGTCATGAGTATTTTTATTACATTTTATAATATTCAAAATATGCTTGTGGCGCAAAGCTCGGGATCTCAAAATCACCAACAATTCATGACAAAACCGGCAAATAAACGTCAGTTAATTGCCACATTGCAGTCACTCAGAATGCATAACGTGACAAGATATCAACGCTTCTCTGTGCAAAACAGACAATTGACTCAAAACACAACGCAACGAATACAACGGCAACAGGTATTGAATTCAAATGCTATTTTGCCTGCTGGAGTAGAGCAAAACCTGGTGACATTGGATAAACTCGAAACAACGATAAGTGCTTGGAATAACGTTGACCAGCGCCATAATAGCCAGCATCAGCTTTCTAAAGCTCTCGCAACTTTTGCCGAGCCCGTCCAAAAGGGGTGGTGATTTAACTAATAAACTGAGTAATCATTCATTACTCACCGCACCTGCAAAATATAACTAAATTCCATACAGTCAGCAATTTTCTTACCGCGTTATTAAATATAAAAAGTAGGCGCAATAATTGCACTAATTATAGATATTATAAGTACCACAGCCTCTTAATAAATAATTCGCTCAGAACATCTTTTTTAGCCAGCGTTTTATTATTTTATACCAACAGGCTAGGCTTAATAATAGTCATGTTATGAGAATTGAGTTGCGTTCAAAGCAGCATAGAACAAATTTAGGACTGAATTTTTTGTTAAAAAGCATTGGAAAATACAAGGTAAATGGACGGATTGCGCAAGGCACAACCAGCACCGTTTATCTTGCACAAGATCCTAATCTACCCATACAGCTTGCTATCAAAGTATTTGATTACCAGCTAGTTGTCGATCAACATGGTCGCGCACAAACCGAGCAACATAAAATATCAAATTGGCAAGCAGATTTTATTAGTGAAAGTAAAATTCTGCACCAATTATCGTCGGCCCCGCATATTGTTTCGTTCATGGAGTTTGATTTTACCGATGCGAATCAACCTTATATTGTAATGCCATATTACAAGCGCTCGTTGGCAGATCTGTTGGGCACGCAAAATAAACTAAGTATAAATAAAACACTGCTCATTGCGCAGCAAATATTAACTGGGCTCTCGCATATTCACGAGGCTGGGCTTGTTCACCTTGATATCAAACCCGCAAATATTTTATTGGATGATAATGACCAGGTGCAAATCGCTGATTTTGGTATTTCCATATCGAGTTCAACGCCGCCCGCTAAAAAATCTAAAAATGATATTCAACGTGGTATTGGTAGCTTATATTATGCTAGCCCTGAACAGTTAATAGATGCACAAAACGCCTCAGTGCAAAGCGATATTTATGCTGTTGCAGCGTTAATGTATCGTTGTTTAACCGGTGAGCAATACAGTAAAATACAACGGCCAGTTAATCTCGTTAACCCTAATATCGACGCTGAAGTTAGTCACCTCATTGAACTTGGTTTATCGACAGAACCGGAACATAGACCGATGTCAGCCAAGCATATGGCGGAGGCGATTAAGGAAGTTTATGAAAAACGTAACGTTCAAATTAACCAACATCGTCAAAATGATGACCCCGAAGCAACACGTGTATGGGAAAATTTCTCAACGGCTAATAATAATATTGAAGCGCTTAGACTGAGTATTCAAAATACGCTATTAAAAGAAGGTGAAATTAATGCATTTCACTTTAATCGATTAGCGTTGTTAGCCGAAGCCGAGTTGCACCAACAGTACTCTGCTGAATGGCTAGGTAATTACATTGTTCAAATACAGTCTCAATTAGCACGTCAAAACAATAAAGCTGCCGCATTTTTTTTGTGGATAGATCATGTTAATGAAGCAATAGGTCGTGCTGATACCAATCAAAACCGTAGTTTGACAGATAAAGTAAAGCAAAACCTAATAGGGTTAGGTAAATCTACTCTGAACATGCCGGTGCAAGAGATAGTCAGTATTGTTGAGCAGAAGCTGTTAAGCAGAAACACTGAAAACACGCCAGTAGTGCACACAGGAAAAAGAAGATCGCGGGGACGTTTTGTCTCTGCTGTGTTTATAATTGCTTGCGGGTTGTTAATACCGTGGTGGTTACAGCCTGACAAGGCAGCGGAGTCGACTCTGGATGATTCAGAATTAGCAGCACTAGCGAAAAATGCAATTGAACAGGAAGAATTAGTTGTCGGTCTTACAAATAACGACACGCGGTTGCGCAGCAAAAAAACAGCAGAAAATATGGTCAACGACATATCTCAAATTAGAATTAAAAATAACACTGGTACAGATAGATCACCCGCTAACGCTGCAGTAATTTTGCAGATACAACCCGAAGATGCAGCGGTTGTATTGCAATCTATGCAGGGCATTCCAGCCAGTAGTGAGGATATAAAACAAGGTGAGTATTGGTTGCGAGTGAGTAAAAACGGCTACCAAACAGTAAGCAAGAAAATTGCTATTGCAACCGAAACCTACATTATCAATGAGCGCCTTGAATTGTCAGATACGCGTTATTTTATTGGCAACACGGATAAAACCGTAGCCGATGGTATTCCTATCGAATTTATATTGTTACCGAAAACACCGATGAAATTGAGTTCAGAGGCCTCGGAAGTTACTTATCCTCGCATTCGCATAATGTCATTTGAGGTGACCAATCAGTTATATAACGCCTGTGTTGCTGCTGGTAAATGTGCAACATCAAAAACCCTATCGACAGACTCTCGATACCATACTTTTTCTTTACCTGAACATCCCGTTATAAATGTCAGTTGGTTTGACGTTTATGAACAGTTTATACCTTGGTTATCCGAGCAAACAGGCACTCGGTTACGCTTACCTACTAAGGCTGAATGGGAATTTGCTGCGGCGGGTTCAGTGCAAAATCTATCCAAAATATACAGTTGGGGGCCAAGAATGCAAATTAATTCAGCGCATTGTAAAAACTGTAATGCTGCCGATGGGATCAGTATCAATACCACGATGCCGGTAAGAAGCTTCGGCCCAAATAATTGGCAGTTATTTGATATGCATGGCAACGTGCAAGAGTGGACATCGACTTGTCCACAACCTTTCACATCAAAAGCGTCGCACTCTAGCCTAGAACCTCGATGCGATTTAGCGGTAGTTAAAGGAGGTTCTTGGTTGCAGGATAAAAGTAAGTTAGGGATTTCAGTGGATGACTTTCTGAAGAAGACAGTCAGGTCGCATACCACGGGATTTAGATTAGTTGAGGAAGTACATGAATAACGTCGTCGGTTTGTTAATGATGCTCCTTGTTAATTTTTCTACTCAGGTGAATGCTAACGAATTACGGGTTATTACATTGTCAGAGCCTACGCAGGCAAATATCCAGATGTTAGCCACACCTATAGCGAGCACAAAAAAACGCTATGTATACAAGTTAACACTGGCCAACTTTACTCCCCAAGAGGTAGATATCTTCTCGGGAATGGCTCTTTCTAGTGCAGATGATGTGAACAGCAAACTGTTAGATGAAAAAACCACACTTCACTTTTTAAATTTATTTTTGCCGAGTAAAGAAATTACATTCGAAATTTCTACTTTACTCTCGCCAAGTCAATTCCGTGAGCAAATGTCGCGCCTGTTTAAACGAATGAATGTTGAGGTATCCTCAAAATTTATTCAACAAGATAATCTATTTAAAAGTACGAGAGCCGTTTCTGCTTATTCGATACAATTAGTTGTAATTTGGAGTGCGTTAGTCATATTCGTATTGTTGCTGACATTAGTCGTATTTTGGTCTTGGGTTCAATTTAAATTAAATTTGTATGAGTCGAGTAATCAGAGTGCTAAATGGGTGCGGTTAGTGCGCATACTCAAGCTCATTCCTGTGCCATTTTTATGCCGAGATAAATGGCAGCAACAATTATCATATTGGGAAAAACGAGTTAGCCAGGCTGATATTTGGTTTGATAACGCGCAGCAATTATTACAAAACTATGAAATTGAATCAGCCAATGTTTTTGTCAACAAGGCACTCGAAGATAATGCGTCAAATATAGCAGCACAAACGCTGGAAGTTGAGATAGCTGAAAAAATGTCTAGTCACCAAGTTATGCAAAGCCAACGAGAGCAGTTCAAAAATGTAGTATCAAAAGCGGTCGAATCAGCAAAGGCGGGAGAGCTTTTCGATGCCTTGGCGCACGCTTATAGTGCGCTTGAATTATGTCACAATCATGCTGCTACTGGTCGTCCCGCGATTGACCTGCAAATTGATTCTGTCAAAAACTTAATTCAACGTATTACAGCCAATACAGCACAACGGTGTGCGGGTATTATATTGAACTCTGATGAGCAGAAAATACAAATCAATTGCGGCCAATCAATGCGAATTGGTAGACCCGATAGCAAGGTTTATCATGCCAATAGTGTAGACGTTACCTTGCCTCAAGACACTCTCTCTCGCGTACACAAGGGGCTTCTTATTGTTCGTCAGTCAAATGGTTTTACGATTCAGGATTTAGGCAGTACCAATGGCATGTGGCTGCAGTACCAAGTATGTGTACCTAATAAAGAATTCATTCTCGCTGAAATGGACCAAATTCACCATTCTCCTCCAGATGAACTTGGCAGTATTGGTTTTCAAGTGAGGTATGTTCAGTCAAATTTGAGTGTCGCGTTGTGTCTGTGTCAAAACGCGATATTACCATGTGTCAATCTGTCGTCCTCGAAGAGTTTTATTAATCCTTCAGAATACGCGGGTCATCGGTGGTATTTGAGTAATGAGAATTTCTATTTAATATTTTCACTCGGTAAATTTATCTGGTACAGCGAGTCACAGTGGCGATCTAGTAAAGCGCAGAAAGAAACCGAAGAGCACTTTAGTGAAGTGCTTAAAATTGAATTGAAAGATGAAGTCTGGTTACATTTAGCGAGTCGTTCTTATGATGTGAAAATTGATAATACTCGAATCCTAGGGCCCGTGCCTTTGCCCTTAACAAGTCAACTAAGTGTCAATGGTTTCGCTATCGATGTCATGCTTATACCCGAACAAGTTGTGCATACCTCTGTGGCAGATAAACGCGATGACTAATATTGTTGAATACGGCGTCAGTCAGACGCTTAAAGCTGAATTTGATATGCTCAGAGAGACTTTATCAATTCGCGAATACCAAGGTACGCACAATGGCGAACTGAAGAAAAAATACACGTCGAAAACAATTGATAAACTTGCGCAATATATCCTTTGTCGAAATTACGGTAAAGCTTGCTTAGAACTCGCTTATTTATGCTGGCCTATCGTGCGCCATCAGGATTATACAAAAGGCTTGTTGCACTTTTTTTGGTTGGAAGAAGCCATTTCACCTAACCAATTCAGAAGCAGTATTTACGCGCTCACGCAACACGATCTTCAAGCACCTGCTGTTACATTGAATGAGGTAGGGTTGGTTATCAGTTTGCCAACACAGAATTTTACAGTCAGTGCATCGAGAGTCATGCTGTTAAGCGCTTTGCTGGAATTATTGGTTGGTAACATTGCAAACATCTTAGAGGATATCGAAGCACATTTGTCTACCTCTGATTGTAATTGTGTAGGTAAATTAGCGACATATTTACAAAAAAAATTATATGAATTTTTAAAAACGCATCTGCCAACAGCTAATCTACAACAAAAATATCGTTATATTCACCACTGGGTCGCTAAAAATGGCAATGCAGAAAAACTCAATGATGAAGCTGTATTCAATTTTTGGACTTGCGCTATTAATGAAGAAGGTTATGTGAAATTTGAAAACGCATTAGTCGATATTGTCGACTATCAGTTTGCTTATGAACAGGTGAAAGTTGCCCGAGAAATTTCTTTTAGTCAATCTGACCTTGATAATATCACGATTGAGACAGGGTCGCCTGAAATTGACGAAAATCAAGCAAGTTGGTTATACGAAACTATTTTTGGATTAAATGAAAACGAAATAACGCCACCGACTTGGCTTGTTGATGCCCCCAAATTTTTGACTAAAAAAGAGTACGCATGCGTTTCTCTGTTATTTGAATTGCGCCATGGGGTTACTCAATTTCCATTATCAGTAATGCGAAGCGACGTATTTGGCCAATGGCAAAATCTAATTATCCAACAAACTAGAGATAAAAGTGATGCGTTAATTGATAAACCAAAGCAAGATTATACGACTTATCTTGAGCGTTTAAATGACTGGCGTAAACAAGCCGGAAATACACTGTTGTGTTGTGCAGCAATATTGTATGAGCAGAAAGATGTGAGATGCTTAGCGGCACTAACACAAGGTGTTGGCTTAATTGTTGAATGTCAAGAAAGCCACGATTTTAGTCATATGTTACAACGCTTGGTGAGTGTAAGTGAAAAAAATGAAAGCAACTCTGAGCTTACATTTACACATATTAGTCGTTGGTTGTTGCAATCAAAAACGCTCAATAACTTTTTTTCGTTAGCAAAAAAAACACTCGCCAAGAATAATCGTATAGGATTTAAAAATAGTCATGACTATCATCAACCTGATATTTACGAGCAAGGAGCCCTGCATGTAGCGCAAGGTGCTCAGCTTATCTATGATTTAAACGAAGCGGTCTTGCAACAATTAGCAAATAAAACTAACCAAGCAGTCTCACTTGACGCATTTTTTACGTCAGATCTTTTCATATTCAAAAGTGAATTGGTAAAAAGATATGGACTAAAATATGAATAAAAAACAAAGTGGCAATGACCGCGGTATTGCCAATGATGGCACTAATGATACTGGCGGCAAAAACAGTGGCGCGACGGAAATACCCGCGTTGGATCCTAGGCAAGCAGCTATTTTTGTGGTTAAACAACAATATAAACAATTGAACTATAACGCTTCGGTAATCCAAGGCAGGTTAAGTTTGAAGGGCGAAGAACCGGCTATATCATTACAAACACGGCATATTTCATTTGCTGAATTAGTGCACTGCGCTTGTTTTCCGTTTGCGACAAAATCGCAAAAACTAATGCATACTATTAAAAAAGACGTCAGTTTGTATACTCAGTATGAGTGGATATTAGGAAAAGTGAGTTTTGCCTCAAGCGGAGAACAAGTAGCTGCTAGTTCGGCTAGTGCAATAATGTCGAGAACGACCGACTATTTTGACTTTCAAATAAAGCCTGACCAAAGCAACCACCGCCAAGTGTATTTAGTACTTAGCTTAAAACAAGTGCAGGAAAAGGACTCTGCTTATGCAAAAGGTGTATTTTTACATTGCATACTTGAAGGCGAATTTAAGGTGCTGCATTTTGAAAATATACTGGACGGACAGGCACAGATTATTATTGAAACAGACAGTGATACTTACCATTTGATAACGAGCCCAAATACAAAGTTGTATTTATGCTGATACACGTGACCAATCAATATCGGAAACATACCAACCAATGTCAGTAAATATTCATGCATTTATTGCAACCAGTAAAGGCCTTGTCGGTATACAAAGTATTACCGAATTGCAGGACAGTGCGCTACAGTCAGTAATAACGATCAATGGATCAACTGACCTAGCGACAATTAGTTCTGCATACCATCGATTTGTACAAAAAAGTACAGGTGTCATTCAATCTGAATTTGGGGGGCACAGCTTTCGAGCTAATATTTCAAGAAATATAGATCAGGGTAATAGTTGGCAGTTACCTTTTTATTTGGCCCATTTTATTCAAGCGAACGTGACTGCACAATTTACGGGTGCTGCAGAACCCGAAGCTATTCAATTAGGTGAAGGAATACCAAAATCTGGAGATGTCGTGATGATTGCGACAGGTCAGATTAACACGTCTACGGGCGCGATTGAAGCGGTAAGCCATATTCCAGAGAAATGCATCACAGCGTCGGCACAAATAAAACTGTGGATGAAGAAAGGGATATTAGTCGAGTTTTTTATTCCAGCAATCAGCGCAAAAACTAACGATTCAACGCAGCAAAAGTTTGTTCAACAGACAACATCATCTCTTCATTTAAAAGATAATACACTCCAAATACTCCCTGAAGTAGATTGCGCTATTTACCCAGTTACCGATATAGGCCAGTTAAAAGAGCATGTTGAGCAGTTGTTACCGGCACCGAAGCGAGTTAATGATCAATCTACTAAGGAAGTAAAAAGGGTTGCTGCGTCAGCGCACAAAAATCAGTTAAGCGATAATTTTTTAGTCTCTTATACAGCGCGTTTAAATTCGTCAACAAGGTCAAAAAAATCAGCTGTCCTATTATTGAAAACAGTGCCTGTGGCCTTAATAATCATAATCGCAATTATGTACTGGGTGTTTAATACAAACTCCGTTTATAGCGGTACCCGATTTATAACAACAATCAAGAGTGGCCTGAATTGCGATACTAATGCGCTAAAACAAGTCAGCCTTGTCGCACAACAATATGTATCAAGAATTCCGGCTGTGACATTGAGTGACGCCTGCAGTGTAATGTTAATCACGGCCAAGCAAACACCACAAGTATGGTTAGTGGCAGATAGTAAAACACTTATTGAGCTTAGTTCGGTTATGATTGATGAGGAGTTACACTGGACTATTCCTCTACCCCAACAACAGAATGTTGACCGCGAATACGTTCTCGTTGTTACTAACCAATATTTGGATCTTGCAGACTTAGCGGCTTTTAAATCCTACCTGTCACGCCTCGGAACAACACAGAAACCTACTGTTGAAATACTTGCGCCATTCTTTTCGCAAATTGATGTTAACCCCCAGTATATTAGTCAAAAGTTAGTTGCCGCGGTCGATTAAGCGATATTAATTTACCGCAACGTTCAAATTAATATTTAAATAGTCTAAAAAAAGGCCTAATCATTTTATAACCCTAAGTAATATATTACGGGAGTTTAAAATGAAACATACATGCATATCGACACAATATCTCAGTTTGGCTTTGAGCTGTTTTCTTTTGCTGTTAACAGGCTGCAATAGTACGTTGCACAGAGCCACGGTCGAGTCAGCACAAACTAAACCAAATAGCATCAATATGATGACAACAGCAAACATAGATCGCCTAGATGCGGATTGTCATGCCCAGGTATTGCGCAGAGAGAATAGTGTCGGTGCTTCCTCCGATATTGCTCAACAAATAGCGCTGGCCAATGCTGCTGTGCGCTGTATTGCAAATAAATCCTTCTACCCTAAGCACCCTGACAATCAAATAGCGATGCAATTAAATGCCCTAGCAGTGGTCAATTTCATTAAAGCTGGCGAAACTCAAATGGCCGAAAACAGCTTAGTTCAATTTAGAACGCAGTTTCCTCAACAAGATCTCTTATTTGCCGACTACACGTCGTTTGTCGATACCGCGATTGCCTTGCTGCAACACGACGAGTTGTCGGCTCATCAGTTGCAGATACTCAATATAAATGCGGAATTGCGCAATGAGTTAAAACGCCAAGAGTATTGGCTAAAAAACTAAATATTGTAGCTCAATAAATGAATATTCATTAAAAGGTAAACAACATGAATAAACTAAAAAAGGTCAATGCATTGAATAATGCAAAAGCGAAAAGCCCAATAGCTGCGCACTTTGTATCGATGCTATGCGTCATTATCACTGCAATGCTAGCACCAATAACAGCCTATGCTAATTCGACGGACGATTGGCAACCCGTTGCTTCTGAAACGTTAATAAAGTTGCCTGCAAACCTCATTGAAAAACGCATTCAGCAGGACTTTGAAATGTCACCACTTGCTAATCAATTACTCTCATTAGAAAGCACCATTGCACACAAAGGAGACAAAATTAAAGCGTTACAAGGTTTATTAGCGGACGCCAGCACCACCGAAATGACTGAAGAGCGAGTTAGTTTGGTACAAATAAAGTCGAGTTATTTAGATGACATGCAAGTGAGTCAATCTTTGCGCCAAGACGCACTGAATAAGAAACAGTACTTGTATGAAGATGTGTTGAGAAAGTTATTTCATCAACAAAACTCGTCAGCCAATTTAGACATGCAAAAACTGAGAGCGAAACAAGAAGAAGCTAAACATCGCATGGACCGGGTTATTGCTCAAGTTGATGCTACGTTACTTGGCGATCACCTTGATAAAGCCAGTCCTTATGCTGATGAATTTGCCATGAATTTAGGCAAAATAGCACAATTAAAAAAAGCGATAAGTCAGCATCAATCGTCACTAGCGCCTACCATCGATGGCGTTGAGGTGACTGCCCAAGAATACGTTAGACAATTACTGATGCAAGCAGCTAGTGACCAATCATTGTTGGATCAAGAAGCCCTTATGATTAGTTATATGGCGAAACTGGTCGCATTAGATGCACAATCTATTGAATTTCGTTTGGCTTATGAAGAAACTGAAAACGGTGTCGTGATTAACAATTTCACGAAACCAAACCAAGCAGCTGACCTCTTCCTTTAACCGATATTATGGAGATTACTATCATGAAATACGTATCTAAATTCACCCATAAAACGACCTTTATTGTTCTTTTATGCTTATGTTTAACTCAGCTAGTCAACGCTAATGAATTGTTCACACTTAAAAACCTTGAACGCGAAAGAGCGACACTTATATCCGATTTTTTAAGTAACCAGCTCGACAGCCAACAAAAACAAAAGCGCCTACAGCAAAGACAGCGTCAGCTAGCCGATATGGAGAGAATGGTATTGCGCGATGAAAGGTTGTTAAACACTAAGTCCCCTATGGTTAACAACGCATTTAAAGAGTATGACAAAACATTTTTGGTTCACGCCGGGGCTGAGCAACAAAGGAGTGCTATGAATCAATGGTTGACCAATGTGAACCTGACCAATGAAACTGTGCTTAATGCCAGAGCAGGATATAGATAATGACTTATTTTCGTTCAGCAGGAGGTTTTTGACATGTTAAATATTGAAAAATGGATCCCTAGTTTATTTCGACTATTGGGGGCCATGGTTATATTGCTGGCGGTCGCTAGTTACATGACCAATATGACTCTGATTGATTTGCTGAGTTATGTTGAAAAGGTATTCAGCTACAGTTTTGTTTTGCTATTTGTTCCTCTCGTTTTGTTTGCAGGTTATGCCATTGTGTTAGTTAACAAAGCAGGTGTGAACGCGGCACAAAAAGTCTTTTGGTTTGAAATAGGACAGCAATCGGCAAATGGTATGTCAACCTTAGCATTGACCTTTACCCTACTGGGAATAAGCGTGGGTATCGGCACGTTGTCAAAACAAAGCTTAACTCCCGATACTGTAAATGACGTAATTGCTGTATTGACGCAACAGTTTTCGATGGCCTTTATGACCACGGTTGTAGGACTGCCATCGGCAACGCTAAGTAGAGCATTATTGAGCATTAGTATGGTAAGACCATACAAAAAAATATCGTATGACTTACCATTTATGCATCATCAAAAGGAGTCACTGCATGACCATCATTCGTAAAATTGCATTTGTTACAGTTAGTATCAGTGCGTTTATCTACCTAGTATTGCAAACAAGTCAAGGTCAAATTTGGTTAAATAAAAGCCATCAGTCATGGTTTGGCGAACCGACCAAAGAGGCGAGTGCCACGTCCTCAAATGCGCATAAAGAAGATGCCTTGACTGATTCATTCATGCAATTTTTAAAAGATAGTGAACAAGCCAAGAAAATGGCAGAATTAGAACTTCAACTCAACGACATGAGGACAGTGATTGCTGACATAACTGCTGGGATGCATGAATTAACCGCGCTAAATATAACGTTACATGAGCAAAATCAATTATTAGATAATGCACAAAGACAAACATTACTCGCCGATAACACACTAGCAAAGGAGTTTGCGCAGCCAACAAAGTTTCAACAAACCAATGCATTACCTTTGCAATTTGATGAACCGCAGAATGCGCCAGTAGAACAAACAGTTGCTTCGTCAAAATCAAGTAAAACAGACGCAAGACAACGGCAACTTGAGCAACAAGCAAGACTGCAAGAGGTTGTGCAACGAATGGAACTCACTGCCTTGCAAGCTATCAGTCGTTAATTAGCCAGACTGACAAGGTAAAGCGATGATGTTTTTTCAAAAAAATAAGGTGAAAGATAAACCTTCTTCTCATTTACTGGGCAAGTACTGGGGTTATTTAATCCTCCTAAGTCTGCTAGGAGTATGGTGGTTTGATGTTTTTTATGTAACCCAAGAACAAACATCAGTTTCGGTTTTATCAACTAAAGCATTACCTGTTTTAGTTTCAGTTATATTGCCTCGAGTTCCTTTAATTGAATCCAAACTGGATACTCAGATATTGCCAACGCCAGCTAAGGCGGTTAAATTTAAAGTGGCTGAAATTCAAGTTGCTAAAATACACACTGCTACTAATCAAGGCTTGTTGGCTAATCTATTGCATGAGCCAACAAGCGCTCCAGTAAAAAAACTAATGAATCAATTGACGGATATGAATAGCAGACATATTCAATTTTTACTACCCGATGGAAACGCGGCCAAAGAAGCTTTTCTTAAGCATATGTATCGATGTGAAAATATGCAGTTTGGTGCCCTTACAAATACATCACCTAATCAACTTACTTTGCTTTCAATGGGGGGTCGTGCAGATGTCGCGTTTCAAGCGAGCGAGCTTTTACGTCTTGCTCATGATTACTTGAGTGAGTATGAACGTAATTTATTCACTCTATATGGACACGGAGACCGTCCTGTGCGCATTTTTCCAAGGCACCTTGATGTCAATATAGCAACTAAAATAGCCACAGTAGTGGGCGAAAATCAGCTTCAACTTTTCAGCGCTCGGTATTTTTTACAAGACTCACAAATAGGCTTAACTGAGATTGTTTTAAACCAAAAAGCAATAACACGCAACTGGATTATCTCGTCAAAAAGTTGCTATTAAAATAGCCGCGATACGAAGGTTGGGCTAGAATCAAAAAATACAAAAGGGATTGTGGAAATAGTTGTGCAAATTGGGTTAGTGTTGAGCGGTGGTAAGTCATCCAGAATGGGTAAAGATAAGTCTTCAATGACGGTCGGCAAGACAACCATGCTGGAGCACAGTATCGGGATACTTAAGTCCCTCAATTTAGACAAGGTCGTGGTCAGTGGTGCTGAATTTGATATTCCTGATATATTTACGGATAAAGGGCCGGTAGGGGGTATTTTTTCAGCTATTCAGCATTTGTCGCTGACTATTGGGGATAGTCTATTAATAGTACCTAATGACATGCCTCTGCTGCGTTCTGATTTATTACTAAAATTAATGCAACAATCATTAATTCATAAATGCACATGCTTGTATAAGCAACATCCGATGCCATTAAGTTTGTATATTAGCGAAGGAATTTTAGCCAGACTTGAGTTACTGGAAAACACGGCAGGAATGTCAATTAGATATCTTATACAAGCTGACAAGGTGGTAGAACTTGCCGTTGAGTCCGGTGATGTATTTTCGAATGTAAATACGCCACAGGAATTAGAACAAGCTGTTCAATTGCATAAGAAACTGTGTCCATGACCCGCTTGTAAAATTGATTATTTGAGCCCAATTTATTACCTTGAACGAGTTGCTCGGGATTCATTAACATAGGAAGGGTGTTATCGACGAACATTGCTCACCGCTATTAATTAAAATTAAATGTAGTTTACCAATAACACCAATAGCGAACTTCTTGCTGTATTAAAAATTGTTCTGCTTGTTTCCCTTGCAGTAACGCTAAGGTAGCCATGAGTCCGGCTTGCACGCAGTGGTCACTAGCCACGGTAATAGAACGTGGCCCATCGATGATGGGCTTTCCGATGTGGGGATTTAGAACATGCGAATAGCGTACGTCGTTTTTTAGTAAATAACGGTTTGCGTCGCCACTTGTCGCTAAACCCCCGCGGGCTATTTTTACCATGACAGTTTTGTATGTTGTATCGTTGTTCTCAGTTTTTACGGGAGCATGTACCGGCATTTCGATACCCACTAACCAGTATTTGCCTTCGTTCTTTGGTTGCGTAACCTGAATGTCGCCCCCAAAATTAACTAATATAGAAATTGCAGGGGCTAGCGTAGTACATAATTTCGCAACACAATCTACTGCGTACTCTTTGCCAATACCGCCTAAATCTATTTCAAATCCCGCGGGCATTGTCATTTGCTGTTGGTTAAATTCAACGCGGTTCCAACCAATAAAAGCCAACAATTTATGCACGGTTTCTTCATCAGGTACATTATCCGAGCCATCAAATTTCCATGCACGCCTCAACACACCTGACGTAATGTCGAACAAGCCATCACTTATTTCAAAACACGTATTTGCGAAAGTCAGTAATTGAAAGGTTTCGGTATCGATAGCGATAGATTGACCTTGAGCTTGATTAATAGCATATACAATATTGTCGTCGCGATACCGACTAAACTTCTGCTCAATACGAAATGCTTCTTTAGCCGCTTGCTCAGTAATATGGCTTGCAAGCAAAGGATCGATAGTATCAATGAGCAACTCACAAGGGCTCGCCATACAAAAGAAACTGCCTTTGATATGATCATCGGCAGTTTGAATTTTCCAGTCAGACAAAATAGCCCTTACCTATGCATTAAAAATTATAACTAAATTGCAAGATAAACGCTTTTATACTCGGATACAATTCTTGGGTTGCAAGTACACCGATATTTTCAAAGCCAGCATTTTTCGGATCTTGCTGATAATACTCAGCTCTTACTCCCCATTCATGCCCATTATTCATTTTGTGACCGTATTTTAAGCCAACCGTTATTGCTGTCATTTCGCCTAATCTATAATCGGCTGATGCAACAGCAGGTAATACATCAGCTGCATTTAAGTAAGGACGATAAAAATCGGCTTCACTTTGCTGATAATAGCGAATATGTGGTTGAATATAATCTGTTTCGGTTAAGTTATAACGCAACTTAGAATCAATTGTATGTGATGTTACTTCCCAATCATCCGTAGCAAATCGATATGAAACATCAGCGATAGCATTATCAAACGCGTACTTAGTTTGCGCATAAACACTATGTTTAACGCGGCTATCAGGGCGATTTTCATGCACTATTGATTGCGTTTCACCATTTGTATTGACTACGCTGAGTAATTTGTAAGGGTCGTTTAAGTAACCACTGCTATTTGAATAACTATAGTTTAATTGCACGATCATACGACGGTTAATTACCTGAGTAAGACCAAATAGTGCATCTACAGTTGATTTGTCATCCGTATCTGAAATTCGGGTTTGATTAAAAGCGGCCTCAAAAGCATCTTCGCCAGCTTCACCTGCGCCAAATTGTCCGTTATTTACTAACATGGGAGACAAGGCAATAGGGCGTCCACCAACAGGGTCAATACTATCAAATTGATAAGATAAGCCGAACAAAGCAGTTGTGTTCTTGTTGTAAAAATCTTTTTCTGCAGACACGCTGGTACCGACTGACAAGTAGTCATATTCGGTAGAAATGTTGCCGCCTATATTAATTCTAGTATCTTTATAAATAGGCTGAGTCCAATTTGCACTGACTTGTACTCGGGTATCTCTGAACGTATCGTCCAACGGCAATTCATTTGGCGAAGTCGTATATTGACCATCTCCAGATGGGCGACTAAATGTTTGTGCATTCGGTTGCGCAACAGCACCTGTCGCTGATGCACCGGTGAGTGTGTCAATGACCAATTTAGTATTTAGAATGTGTTGGTCACCAAAATCTTTGGTTGCACTAACAACACCTTCAAGAAGGCTCACACGGTCGGTTTCGCCATAGTAGAGAATAGCAGTATCAAACTGCCAATCGTTTACTGATTTAGTTTCTTGCGCTTGCACACCCGCGTTTAATAAGGTGCAGGTTGCTGTTGCCAAGAGAGTGGTTATCTTTTTTGATTTACTTAATTGCATCCGCAACCTCCGCCAGCAAATGAACGTCCGCCACTTGTACCTTCTTTACTAAAATAAATATGTTCGTCTAAACCGATATCGACCGCATCAGCATTGAGGGCCATTTCGTCTTTAGCTAATAAGTCGCGTTCCCAAGGTTGAACGCCTAAATTTGCACAACCACCTAATTGCATTGCGGTGATAATGAAAAACACAGAAATTAGTTTTTTAGTGTATATTTTTGATGTTCTTATTTTTTTAATATTCATGTAATTACTCCAGCTCAGACAATAAAGAGATAATTTCGTCTTCATATTGTTTTTTGTTTTTTATAAAAAAACCTGTGTGTGTTTTGCGTAAATTGCCATGCTTATCAATTAAGTAGCTACTTGGCATACCGACTAGTTTATAGTCTTTGGCAACGCTACCTTCAGGATCCAGAAGAATCCGAAAATTAGCAGGGTAGCGTTCTAAAAAGGTGGTGATTAACGCCTTATCGTTGTCTAAATTAATGCTGATAACCTCAAAACCTTTCTCCGCATATTTAGTTTGCATTTCATTCATCCACCCAAAAGAAGTGCGGCAAGGTTTGCACCAGCTCGCCCAAAAATCTAAATAAACGACTTTGCCTTCAAAGTCGTTTAGGGATACTAATTGCGTAGCGGAATGAAAATCGGCAAGGGTAAAGTCCTTAGCAGCAGAGGCATTGGCCATGCCTCCTACAAAAAATAAGGAGATAAAAATTAAAATGTGGGATTTTGTTCGCATAACGACACTCAACAATATAAATATGCAGTCAGTATATTTTGCGAAACTTAAGAGAACCTTAGCTGCGATTTATCTTCACACTTTTGTGTTTAACTAATCCGGTAGATTAACTTCAAGCGGGATGACCCTGCATAGAAATAATGGATATCACAACTAGATTTCTGATAAATAAGCGATTAATCCAAATATGCCAAAGAAAGCCGGTTGATGAAACAGATAAATCACCAAGCTATGTTTGCCTGGCAATGCTATCCATGTATGCTTTTTAAAACGCTGTAGCGGATCATTTTTTAAAAACGAAGTTGAAGCAAACCAAATGCCTATGAATACCACACCTACCCAAGGAAATAGGCCGACATAATCATTTGAGTATGTCGGAAGGTAATCGCGGATATAATTGAATGGCCAAAGACTAGACACCCAGCCGATGTTATAGACAGTAATGATACAAAATCCGATAATCAGAGCGATTCTTGGTTTATTTGCAAACATAATGCAAAGAACGCTAGCAACCGCAATAAAATGTAAAACACCAAAATAAATGTAATTATTAGGCACCATTAGCAACGACACTAAACTGATTGCTAACGCACTCGCTAAAATTTGAATGAGCCGTTTAGTAAATTTTTTCCAATTGATAGAGCGTTGATATGACAAGTGCAAGGATGCGCCTAAACAAATGAAGAAGGAGGTAAGAATAACGTGCCGAAAAGTACGCCATCCTTCTCCATCAGGTGTGTTCCAGTCCACATAACCGAAAAATTTCAGATCATAAATAAAATGAAATATCACCATAAGAACAATGGCAAAGGTGCGTAATACGTCAATACTGAAAATTCTATTATTCAATGAGTTAAAACTCCATTTCCAAAGCAAAGCGTAGTGTATGATCAGTTGTTTTACCATTCAACCCCGCTATGAAACCCAGTTCCCACTTAAGTTGACGCTGACCTTCAAAGCGCTTAATTCCCATAAATGCGGGACCAATTCCAAAAAAGTCGCGACTAGAGTAGATTTCAATAGCGGGTTGAATTTCAGGTATCCACCGATAACGATATTTCAACCTAAATTCACCTTGCAGTGTTTTAATTGAATCACTGCCCCAATTTTGAGTTGCTAGCAGGTTAATGGTTAAACTGTTGCGGCCAAATTCTTTTTCAGCAAGTAAGCCTGTGGTAAATTCCCAACTGTCTTTTTCATGCCCTTTTTGAAGTTCAAATAGCGCGCCCCAATCAGCCCAAAACTCCCCTTGATCAGTTAACATCCATCGCGCTTCAATTTCATAAGAGTGTAATCCGAAATTATCATCTGAGTCACGCTCTCCCACAAGATAACCTTCAATGGTTACGTACTCAGAAATCGCGTGTCCGTATGCAATACGTTGCAAAAGTTCATTACCATCGTCATTCTTTCTTGAGCTGAAACGCCATTCAAATTCACGCTCAAACGGCAGGACATATGGGTGGTAAACCTTGTCGACGGATTCAGAGGCATCGCTTTTGAGGGCGACCCCGTTGAGCATAATAATATACAAACACATAAAAATAGGTGTTATATGTTTCATTGAATAACTCCATGAACAGTACTTTTACTCTCGGTAAGATTAGTTCTCATCAAAAGCGTAAATATGACAATTGTAGAGACACCAAAAACAACTAAATAGATAAGCGTGGGCGTTGCGTCATAACCGATCAGTATATGGAAAAACTGACCATATTCGTTTCTGTCAGCAATTAAGTTATTGGTATTCCAGAGAGGGAGTGAGGAAGACAAAACATCAATTTGTTGCAAAACAGTGACGATGTTACTTAATTGCCCCGCCAAAAATAGTGCAATTGCGAGTTTGAGCGGCAGACTGTTGTCTATATTTAAAAAGACAAAGAAAAGAAGGTAGCTAATGCTGATGCAAATTCCCAAACCCACGCTGACGCCAACATAGACACTCGCATGCAATTGGGTTTGTCCTACCGAAGTGAAGAAAACAATAAAGTCACTGGCATGAGGGAGGACTAGCAGGAACAGGCTCAAACTAAATAATAATTTACGTATAAGGTTATTTTTTGTGATTTGCCCAAAGATGACCGAGGCGGTTAGGCTAAGAGATATCCCAATAAGTAATACTTCATAGCCAATACCCTCAAGTGTCATTCCCAACCAAGGACGAAAGTGGGTAAGAATTGCGCTAGATAGGAGACCTAGCATTATCGTGCAAAGGTAAAAAAAGTGATGATCTTGTTTAAGTGCAAACCACCACATAGTTAACATGTTAACTTTTTTATCATCTGCCGTTAACAGTTTCTGGTTACTGTCAAAAAATGAATGCCAAGCGCAAATGTAGGCATAGAGAATAAAAATGGGTAATGTTTCCTCGATAAAGAGAAGTAGGCTGTTTATCAGCATTTTTCTATTTCCTCAGATGATCCGATTAGCACTGGTTCGCAGTCAGTGACGACAACTTTTCCAATTGCTGTATCAGGATGGTACTCCCCAAAAAAATGGTAGATTCCTTTGGGGAGTGGACCGATAAACAAAACTGCATTTGAATTCGCAAAAATTACTTTCTCACGGTTGAGGTCAAAGCTATCAAACTCTTCTGGTGAATCATCTTTATTGACAATAATCAGTTTGATTTTTGTGTTTTCAGAAATAGTAATAACACTGGGTTCAAAAATGTTATCTTTCAGATCAATGGTAACAACTGTAGTTGCAAAGACGACAGTTATGCTAAAGTAGGCACAAAGTAAGGCGACTGATATTTGATAAGCACGTTTATTATTCATAATCAGTGAAGTAAACCATCATCAATTCGAAACTTAACTTGTACTGATAAGCCGCCTAACTCGGAGTCTGAAAATGTAAGTGTGGCGCCATGAGTAGCTAATATTTGTGCGACAATTGTTAAGCCTAAACCGCTGCCTAAAATCCCTTTGTTTACCGCGTCATCAGTACGATAAAAACGTGTTAATACATTTTCCCGCATAGACACTGGAATACCAGGACCTGAGTCTTCTATAGTAAGAAGGACATTGGTTGCAAACCTACTCACGTCAACCCTTATCATTCCTTGGTCGGGCGAGTACTTGATGGCATTTGTTATTAAATTTGAAATCAAAGTTTGCATCAAAAAAGGTTTGGACAGCACAAATTGTTGTTCACCAATCAATTCAATCGTTTGCTGTTTTTGTTCAATGTGCGGGTACAGGTCACCGATAACACTTTGACAAGCCTCTAATAAATCGACTTTGTCTTTGTCTTGCAGCAACAATTCAGGGTTTGTTTTACTCAACATAAGTAGTTGATTAACTGCTTGTATCATCCTTTCTACATCTTCTTGCAGTTTCGGCAGGTCGCTGTTTAAGTCACTTGGGTTATTCTGCAAGTTATGCAGGTTAATTTTCATCACACTAAGTGGCGTGCGTAATTCATGTGCGGCGTGTGATACAAATTCGCGTTCACGCTCGAAAGAGGAGGTCAAACGAGCAAACAGTAAGTTTAGTGTCTGAATAACAGGCTCAAGTTCGGTGCTTCGGTTGTTGATATTTAATTGTGAGAGGTTGGTCGACTGACGCTTTTGTAAATCGCTCGACAACTGTTTGAGCGGCAATAGACTTCTGGTGGTAATGAAAAAAATGAGCACCCCTAAAAACGGCATAACCCAAATAATGGGTTTTACGGCAGCTAAAATCATTTCTTCAACAATTAAGCCTCGCAGTTGTCGTTGCTGAGCTACCAATATCCATTCATTTTTAGTGAATTCTATTGTAAATAAACGCCAACGCTTGCCTGAAAAACTAACATCTGAAAATCCATGTTGTAATTCACCTATTGGACCCGTTGGGGTATTATCAGTGCGGATGACTGCTTTACCATTGATCACTATTTGGTAAGCAAATTCTACACTTTGTTTTAAGGTTTGCGCGGTTAACTCGGGCATGTTTTTTTTTGAAATGAACATTTTCTGATGTTCATCTGCAGCATTACTAGCCTGAGTGATATCCCAATTGATAGCTATAGGCACAAGACCTTGTGCGATGACTTTTAATTCATCATCGTAAGTCCTGCTTGAGATATCCGTACTGGAGCGATAGCCTTGAATCGCTGCACTGAAGACAACCAACGTGAGCGAGCAAATCAGCAATAGAGTAAGCTGTTTACTAATGCTATACATAGTTACCTTGCTTGTTTAGGAACACTATAACCAACGCCTCTAATTGTTTTGATAAATTTATCAGGTAGTCGTTTTCGTAGATTATGAATATGCACTTCAATTGCATTACTGCTTACTTCTTCACCCCATTCGTATAGCGTTTTCTCGAGGTGTTGTTTACTTTGTATCCTGCCGTGATTCTCCATTAAGGCTTTGAGTAACATGAACTCTCTGCGCGGCAGTTCAACTTTTTCACCAGCCACTCCAAGTTCGTGCGACGCGACGTCTAAACTTACTTCATTTATGTCGATTAATGAAGACGTTGACGTACCTAAACGACGTTCCATTGCTCTCAATCTTGCTAAAAGCTCATCAATGTCGAAGGGTTTAGCGAGGTAATCATCAGCGCCTGCGTCTAAACCGTCTATTTTGTCGGTAGTCGTATCCCTTGCGGTGAGTATGATAACAGACAAGTCAGGGTATTTTTTCTTTGCTCTTTTTAATAGATCAATACCATCCATGTCGGGTAGTCCTAAATCGAGGATCATCATAGAAAATTCGTTACTAGTTAACGAACCCAAAGCACTTTCAGCCGTGGGCATGTGGGTAATAGCATAACCTTTGTGACGTAACGATTTGCTTAACTCTTCGGCAAGCCTGTTATCATCTTCAACTAATAGTAGTCTCATACACTAAATTTATAAACGAAATATGTGGTGATACTATCACTGAATACTTAAGTCATACTTAAGCTTTTATAGTGAATGAAATTTGCAAGGTCATTATTTAACCACAAATGAAGAAAGTGTAAATACAACTAGCACGTTTTATTTAACCCAAAAAAAAGCTGAGCAATGCGCTCAGCTTTTACCGCTATTAGTTAACATATTTTAATAACTACTAAAGTACGAACCTTAAACTATGCAGCCGGCGGGATAAAGCCGTCTAATAGTATTAGTTGTGGTGCGTCCCCTTCCATATCACCGTCAACTGCAATTGCGGTATATATCTCGCCAGCGGCAAGCGATAAAACACCCGTTTCAATAGCTTCGGTTTTAGTGCCGGTTGGTGTTACTGTGACAACGTAGTCGCCTGCCGGTAACTGCACGTAGCCCGTCTCAGCTAAAGCACCAGTTGCATAAGGTACATCAGAAAATGCGGGGGTGACGTCAGCGATTTCACCGTCGGTAGTGACGTAAATGTCAACATTAGGCGTTGCTTGTGATGCATGAAAAATGCGTACTTGAACAGCGGTAGCTATTTTTCTGGGGGTATCGATTATTAAGTCTAAGTCAATGTTTTCAAGCGTGTTGTTGGCTATTGCTGTGTAGCGCATACCCGCTGTTAATGAAATAGGAGCGTCGTCAATTACCACAACGCTGTTGTCAGCGTCAGCTGCAACATCAATAAGATAATCACCCGCAGCTACATCAATATAGTTAGTAGCGCCTTTGAAAGGTGCTCCATCAAATAAGGTTAATGCGTTATTGGCAATAATGTCTACTGCAGGTGCGTCAGCAACACCATGTACGGCACGAATTGCAGCCGGTGTATCTTTATCTAGTAAAGTTGCTGAACCCGTTCCCGTTGCAATTACAAGCGATACAGGAGACGCACCAGTCACCACATTTTGTGTTGCTGCGATTAATAAGTCTGAGCCGGCTTCGAGTGCAAGCGTCCCAGAATCGAATACCACGGTTGCTGACCCTGCTGGCGTAATCCTAATTTGGTAATCGCCGGCGGGTACTTCAACCTGACCGGTAAACGCTTTGTAAGCAAGAGTCGCAAGTGGCTGCTCTGTTGACAAGTCGGTGTCCGGTGCCGTTACGTAGACATCAACTTCGGGTGCATTTGGCGCTGCGTGCACAACTTGAGCTCTAACGTTGCCAGCAGTTACTGCAGTCAATGTATTTTCGACTACTAACGCTTCAAGCGTATCTTGCGCAACCGAACCAATAGCCAAGATCGTATATGTTTGGTCTCCGGTTAATGCCGCTGAAAACTCCAATACGTTTGCATCATCGCCTGGCAAATTAGCTTCTACAGCGATGTTGTATGTATTAGCAGCAAGTTCTACCCAAGCAGAGGCGTCTTGATAATCGATATCTAATTTAGAGCCAACAGGCGCACCATCGACAATGATATCGACGGTTGGTGCGTCAGGTGACGCGTGTACAACCCTTACGTTGGCATTTGTTATTATTTCAACTGGTGGTGGCGCAAGTTCGACGACCGTATCGTCATCATCATCTAACCAGCAACCTGATAACAAGAATGCTGAGCATACAACAGGTAACAGTATTTTAGTTTGTGGCGTAATTTTCATGATCTTTCCTTTTTTCATCGTTAGGTATTGCGGTTTTTTAGTACAATTTTGATTGTCGTATTATTAGTTACTTGATATTTTTTTGATCGGTTTAGCGTAAATCACTGTTTTTAAGTTAAACTTTTGTAATATAAATTTAATGAAAATTTTCATAATCTGTACGCGAGGTCACCATTAATTATTTTCGAACCATTCGACCGTCTAACAAAGACTTATTTTTCTTACCCTTAGGAGGGACGGGAGAGATAGGTATGAATATGAATTTATATGGTCATAATAATAATTGGCTGATGGTTGATTGTGGAGTTACTTTCAGATCACCGATAGATCGATTAGATGACCAAAACCCATCTGCTAAGTTGTTTGATATGATTGCACCTGACCCTGTGTTTATCGAAAATAGGCAGGAGAGTCTGTGTGGCATTATTATCACTCATGCGCATGAGGATCATGTAGGGGCGTTACCTGCTTTATGGAATAAATTTAAATGTCCTATCTACACAACAAAGTTTACTGCAGAGGTATTGCGCCGAAAACTTTATATGACCGAAATTGCTGAGTTGGTTAAAATTATTATCGTTGAGCCAGGGAGCACGATCGATATAGGTCCATTTACCATAACGTGGCTGTCAATAACGCACTCATTACCTGATGCCCAGGCATTGTTCATTCAAACCGCCGTTGGCTCGGTTTTTCATACTGGTGATTGGAAAATAGATTTTAATCCGATAACTGATCAGCCTTTCGATGCGCAACCGTTTAAGCAACTTGCTAAGTTGAAGCCAACGGCAATGGTTTGCGATTCCACTAATGCACTGCGTCCAGGTTATTCCTTGTCAGAAGGTGATTGTGAATTAGGATTGTTGCGGACGGTTCAACAGTGTCAGGGGCGAGCTATTGTTACTTGTTTTGGCAGCAATGTTGCTCGCCTGATTAGTTTGGCAAGAGTAGCAGCAAAAACAGGGCGATACATGACATTATTGGGACGTTCACTCGAAAATATGTACAGTATTGCGCGCAGTACTGGCTATTGGCCAGATGAATTGAAAATTTCTCATCGCCGAGATATTGGTTATTTACCCAAACATGAAGTATTGATTGTTGCCACTGGTAGTCAAGGAGAACCACGAGCAGCTCTGGGCAGGTTGGCAGGTGATAGTCATCCAGATTGTGAAGTAGAATCGGGTGACACAGTTATTTTTAGCTCAATTACAATCCCTGGAAATGAAAAAGCGATTGATAAAATGGTCGAAAACTTGAAAACAAAAGGGCTTATTGTCATACAATCAGCAGAGTCTAAGCATACAATACATGCATCGGGTCACCCAAATGAGCATGACTTACGCGATATGTACGAGTGGGTTTCTCCTAAAGTTGCAATTCCTGTGCATGGTGAACCCGAACATTTGCAAGCAAATGCCTTAATAGCGCAAAAACAAGGTATACAAAAGCAACTTGTCGGATTAAATGGCGACCTATTTCAATTAGCACCGTCGATTAAATTAATTAAGAATGCAGTTAAAGTGGGCCGGATAGACATAACTGAAGTCAACAAATCAATCAAACCTTGATTTTTTCGATCACATATAATGCGCGCTAGTTGCCGACGAACTTTTAGCTTTTGCTAGTTTGTAGTTGAAGATGCATTAATGAAAAATGGAGTAAAGCACTATGGGCGTTGACAGTTCTGCCTATTCAGCAAATATCAATAATCGCCTCGAAAAGCGATTCAATGAAGACATCATTCTGGCTGAACTGACGAGCATTTTATCTGGGGCAAATGTTAAAGCAGATCCGAAAAAAAATGCACATTTCAGGAAAGGATGGCGTTCGGGTGGCGGTAGTGCGCTGGCGGTTGTATTTCCTGAAACATTATTGCAATTGTGGCAAAGCCTGAAAGTTTGCGTTAAAGCCAACACTATCATTGTCATGCAAGCGGCCAATACCGGCTTAACTGAAGGTTCTACACCTAGCGGTAATGATTACGATCGCCCCGTTATTGTTATTAACACATTGGCGCTTGATGCACTCTTTCTGATTAATGCTGGAGAACAGGTTGTTAGCCTTCCTGGTGCCACCCTGCATCAATTAGAAAAAAAATTATCGGCGATAGGTCGCGCTCCTCATTCTATTATAGGGTCGTCTTGTTTAGGTGCATCCATTGTCGGGGGGGTAGCAAATAATTCCGGTGGCGCCTTAGTTAAACGCGGGCCCGCTTTCACCGAACTGTCAATATATGCACAAATTAATCAGCATGGTGAACTAATATTAGTTAATCACTTAGGCATTGAACTAGGCGATTCTCCAGAAACGATATTGACAAATTTGCAACAAGGAGACTTTGCGCATAAACCAGTTGCTCAGAGTCATAAAATGGCATCCGATAAAGAGTATATCGAGCGCATTCGCGACGTTGATGCCGATACACCTAGCCGATTCAATGCAGATAAAAGACGGCTCTATGAATCAAGTGGTTGTGCTGGAAAGCTAGCGGTATTTGCTGTTCGCCTAGACACCTACCCAGTTGCTGAACGCGAACAAACTTTTTATATAGGAACAAATGATACCAAGGAATTAGCGCAACTTAGAAAACAAATGCTATCGCGCTTGACTAACATACCCGAAGTGGCTGAATACATGCATCGAGATATTTTTGATATCTCACAACAATATGGCAAAGATACTTTTTTAAGTGTGCTGCATTTAGGAACGGATCAATTACCTCGTTTATTTTCTATTAAAGGGCGAATTGATGCAGCGCTGAACAAATTTAGCTGGTTGCCAATAGCATTGACTGACAAGTGGATGCAATTTGTTAGTGCTTTATTTCCACAGCATATTCCGCGGAGATTACTCAAGTACCGCGAGGACTATGAACACCACCTTATTCTTAAAATGAGTAACGATGGGATCCCTGAAGCGGAAAGTTTCTTGTCAGAATTTTTCAGTGAATCAAAAACGGGCAGCTTCATTGTGTGTGATGTGAATGAGGCAAAACGCGCTTATTTACATCGTTTTGCGGCTGCAGGAGCAGCGCTTCGATACCATACTATGTTTGCAAAAGACGTTGGCGATATTTTGGCATTGGATATTGCTTTGCCGAGAAATCAAATGGACTGGCATGAAAAGCTACCACAAGAACTAGATAAGCAGATTGACAAGAAACTCTATTATGGTCATTTTTTTTGCTATGTATTTCATCAGGATTACATTTTGAAAAAAGGGGTAGACGCGCAAAAAGTGAAAAAGCAAATGCTAGCGCTTTTAAATAGCAGAGGAGCTAAATATCCAGCAGAACATAATGTTGGACATCTATATGAGGCAGAATCTGATTTAAAGGCTTTCTATGAATCACTCGATCCTACAAATACCTTTAACCCTGGAGTTGGCAAAATGGAAAAAACTAAACGCAACTGCGCCTGTTGTCTTTAGTCATAAGGTTAAACGCATAAGTCATAAGCTTAAATGCATTGGGTATATCCATTTGACTATAACTATGTGAGGGTAATGTAGATTATTTGAGCAAAATCGCTTGGTATTTATTTATAGGCTTTTATTTTTCAAACCCGTCAGTAAAAACAAGTGTTATGAATTGTTACAAAAATACTGGTCATACAAGTTCTCTTGTAAAATAAAAAATCCCTAATTAGCGTCCAAAGTCTATTTTTATTGACCTTAGGTGTTACTTTCATCGGCAATAATGTTTTTAAAAAAGTAACCCTTCGAAAAAAATTGATAATAACGAATGTAAAAATCGGTTGTATATTCCTAATAATCGCGCATTATTATGCATATGTGAATAACTTGTAAATGACAGGATGGTTTATGCCGCTAGATAATGCCGATTTGATTCCTCAGGAAAGTATAGTTTCCCCTTTATCAATGCTCTACAAATGGGAACAAGAAAAACCCGATAGTCTTTATATGACTCAGCCAATAGGTGACACTAAACTCACTTTTACTTGGCGTGAAACGGCACAAGAAGCGCGTAAAGTTGCTGCCGCTTTGTTGGCAAAAAATTATCCTAGGGGTAGTCGTATCGCAATATTGTCTAAAAATTGCGCGCACTGGATGATTGCAGACTTAGGAATCATGATGGCGGGACACATTTCTGTTCCGATTTTTTCCACAGCAGGAAAAGAAACCATTAATTATGTTCTGGAACATGCAGCTTGCCCGCTTATCTTTGTCGGCAGACTAGATAATACGGAATCACAAGACGAGGCCGTCCCTTCCAGTATCGAAAAAATAGGCTTTCCTTACCCTGGGGCTGTTGGCACAGCATGGGATAAGTTTACCGATATACAGCCGTTGAGTGAAAGTCCGGTTGCGGATATGAACGAAATCATGACAATCATATATACGTCAGGCAGCACAGGGCAGCCAAAGGGGGTTGTTCATACTTACGAAACCATTTGTTGGGCTGCGCGCAACTCTTTGAGCGCGATGTCTGTAAATGAAGACGACCGAATTGTTAGTTATCTGCCGCTTGCACATATTACTGAACGAGTATTAGTTGAGCTCGCTAGCTATTATTCACGCATGCAAATACGCTTCGTTGATTCGTTGGCGACATTCACAACAGATGTGAAAGCGTGTCAACCCACCTTGTTTATTTCTGTTCCTCGTTTGTGGACGAAATTTCAATTGGGTGTGTTAGCTAAATTGCCGCAAAAGAAGTTGAGCTTCTTATTGAGTATTCCCCTTGTAGGTAAAAAAATCGCTAAGAAGATCCGTAACGAAATGGGCTTAGGCTCAGCCAGATTATGGGCCTCCGGTTCTGCTCCTCTAGCACCGGCAACTATTGCCTGGTTTCATACCATCGGCATCGATATCTCTGAAGGTTGGGGAATGACTGAAAATAGTGCTTATGGTACGAGCAGTGTTCCATTTAGAGTCGATAAAATAGGCTGTATAGGAAAAGCTTACGACGGTGTTGATGTGAGAATTGCTGAGGATGGTGAAATACAAGTTAGCTCTCCATGTAATATGATTGGTTACTATAAAGAGCCAGAAAAGACGGCGGGCGTGTTTACTAACGACGGATTTTTGCGTACCGGTGACAAAGGTACGATTGACTCTGAAGGTTTTGTAACAATTACTGGCCGATTAAAAGATATTTTTAAAACAGAGAAAGGCAAGTATGTTGCTCCTGCACCAATCGAAGCGAAACTAATGGAAAATCCGATAGTAGAGCAAGTGTGTGTTACTGGGACTAACTTACCGCAGCCGATTGCTTTGCTCGTGCTTTCTGAAAAAGCAAGACAACATAACAAGGATGGTATTGTTGAGAGCCTGCGTAAAACGCTTATTCTCGTCAATGGTGGTCTTGAGAGTCACCAACGATTGGACCGAATTGTTATATTTAAGGATGAATGGTCGATTGAAAATGACCTATTAACACCAACCTTAAAAGTGAAGCGTCACGTAATAGAAGAAAAGTTCAGGTCTATAATCTTAACTGATCACAAGGTAGACGTAGTCTGGAACGATTAACGCTGTCACTGCTGAATAATGCTGGTGGAGGATTAAAGTCAACCTGTGTTGTTCTGCAATTAGTTACATTTTACTATGTGATATAGCTAGCGAGTTTTTAAACTCGCTATGTTGTCCTCACAATGGCTACTTATAATGTAAGTAGCCATTTCTATTATTCGAGACTGAAAATCTTAACTCGGGTATCGACTTTCAAGTTGCTGATATATAACATCCGCATAGTCATTTAACCTACTGTCAGTTTCGCCGAGCACTTCCACTAAATGTTCGTTGTCTTCTTTGCCATGCCACATCTTTATGTACGATCCTTCTTTATAACCATGGTCCTGTCTGAAAAAATTCAAAATATTTTTACCAACATATTGAGAAAATAACGCGGTCGAGTCCATTTCTGCTTGTTCCACAATGGTTATAAACAGCGGCACGTCAAAACGCTTAGCAACGCACAAACCTGCCATTAATTCTAAGTTCTCAACAAGTGTTGCTTCACTAAAGTTAATTTTATTACCATCAAAGGTCACCTCTGTATGAGACTCTAGAAGTGCTTCTGCAATAGCGCTTGCCGCAGCATTGATGTCGCCACTATGCTGAATAATTAAGTGGGATAGGGCAAAGTGCCATATATCCACTAACTCCATCTGTACTTGAGGAAGATCTAATTTTTGTGCTTTCCACCATTTCCATCCATGGTGCTCAATTGCTTCTACTGATTCGATCATAGCCGCTCTTAAATAGCTATAACCGGCAGTTAACCATTGCGGATTGACTTTTTTGTTCATTCCATCTTGGAGGTTAAGCATGGTGTTAAGTTGAGTACTTGTTAACATCAATCTTCCTTTCAATTTTAGTTAAGTTGCCAACCCAATAAGGGGGCGGCAGATTTATCGGGAATTATTGTAGCTGTTTAATGGAGATTTTAATACCGCATTTGAATAGCAAGCAACTCAGCACTAGTATTGTGCATAAAGTAATTGTTTTGCACTAAAAAGCATCATTAGTGAGATGATTTTAAATTGCTTTTATATTATCTTTATGATTTTATTGATAAAAATAACTTGGCAATGATTTTGCTAACATATCAGTGTTGTGTGTGTTCGTTCAACATCCTTTGCATTTTTTTATACTGCGTTGGTATGGAACACCTTTTGCTCGGTAGATAATGTCCTTTGTCTACTGAGTTTTTTCCTCCTTTTTTGATCGCTATATTTATCATATCCTAGTGTTAAGCGTCATCTATTCATGTCATAGTATGGCTATCTTCGGTTGAACAATAATAAGAATAATTAGCCTTGCTAACACTCTATCCTTCAAACAAATTAGAGCATTTAAGTTACCTGCTGCAAGCCGTTATGAGCACCAGCCAACAACCCGTTTTGAAAGCCAAAACAGTGTTAGTCGAAAGCACGGGTATGCAACATTGGCTTAATTTACAGTTGGCCGAGCATGCTGGTATTGCAATGAATATTGACTACCCAATGCCAACGCGTTTTGTATGGCAACTTTGTCGCGATATTCTTGGCCATGACAAGGTGCCCATGCAATCTACATACAAGCGCGAGGTCATGTTATGGCGCATTGAAAGGTTATTGAGTTCAGAGGCATTTGAGCAGCAAAATTTCGATGCTGCGCTAAGCGATTATTGGCAAGAAGCAAACAGCGCGACTGCCGAGTATAAGCGAGTGAATATTAGCAGATTGATTGCAGACACACTTGAGCAATACCTGATGTTTAGACCAAATTGGTTGCTAGCATGGGAGAAGGGGGAGTCGTTGTTATCCTCATCTGTGGCTCGCAGCAACCATGCAAATGCCAGTTCGCAAGAACAAAATAAAGTTGCCCTTAAACACGAAGCCTGGCAACGCTGGATTTGGTGTGAGCTAGCAAAAGAAGAGCCAAATCACCCGATTAGATTGCAGCTACTAGCGCTAGAGCAATTGGACAAGAAAAGCCATCTTCTGCCACGCGAAGTGTATTTTTTTGCGATAAACACAATGGCGCCGCAAACCCTCGATTTTTTCAATCAGATAGCTAAGTACACGCAAATCCATTTTTTTCATTTGAATCCGTGTGTTGATTATTGGGGCGATGCAATATCAGACAGAACGTTAGCTAAGCAACTACAACAAGGAAAAATTGATGCGTGGGTTGAACAACAAGCTATTAATCCATTGCTAAGAAACCTTGGGCAACAAGGGAAAGATCTATTTAATTTATTATCACAGTCTTCACATTATGAAATAAGTGCATTTGACACGGATTATCCGCAGGAAAATTCAACGTCTACATTATTACATAAAATTCAGTGCGAGATTTTACAAGGAGAGGCTGGTGATAGCTCTCAATTAGTCGAGGCAACAAAGGCATTGCAAGATGATTCACTGGTCGCACGTTCATGTCATAGTGCGTTGCGTGAAGTACAAGTGTTGCATGACTATTTACTACAGCAGTTTAGTACAGATGATAACCTTAGCCCGCGCGACGTATTGGTTATGTGTCCAGCAATTGAAAACTATTCACCATATATTGAAGCGGTATTTGGTAAAAGTATTACAGAGCTGAATAACGTTGATAAACAGCGTATTCCATGTTCGATCGCGGATCGTAATCCGTTAGATGCCGACCCATTAGTCGCTGCATTTATGCAACTGCTGTCATTGCCTGACAGTCGTTTTAGTGTGACTGAATTTTTGAGCTTTGTGCATCTTCCTGCCGTGATGCAAAAATATGACATCAAAACATCTGAACTCGATCTGTTTTCTTATTGGGTGCAACAGTCGAACATTCACTGGGGTTTAGATGCTGAACACAAATCGTCTATATTGGGCGTTGATAAAGCCAACGATGTATTTACATGGCACTGGGGAATGAGCCGATTATTAGAGGGTTTCAGCCATGCCGATAACGATTTGTTAATTAATGACAAATTATTAGCGCTCAATGAAGTTGAGGGTCAGCTTGGCGTAACGTTCGGTAAACTGCTGCATTTATTGGAGAAGCTGGCGAGCTATGGCGATTCTCTTAAACGTTCCCGTACTATGGATGAATGGAAAGTTTTCCTGTTTGCAATGAGGGATAATTTATTTGATGCTAGTTCGGTTGAGCAATTCTCCTCGCAAACAATCACAAAAATATTGGGACAGTTTTTTGAACACTACCAAATGTCATTATTTGATAGCCTCGACGCTTCTTTAGTGGTCGATACAGACACCCCAGCACAGAGAAAATGGAGCTACCAAACACTTCGCCAAGCTTTACAGAATGCTTTTACTTCACCCGATAGTCAAAACCAATTCATGACTGGGCAAGTGACCTTTTGTTCGATGATGCCAATGCGCAGCATACCGTTTAAAATTATCGCCGTTTTGGGATTAAACGATGGAGAGTTTCCTCGCCAATCAAGCTTTGTTGATATGGATTTGGTTAATCACTTTGGGCGTCAAATTGGCGATAGATCGCGCAGAGGTGACGACAGATATTTGTTTTTAGAAGCCATCTTGTCGGCGCGCAATTCATTATATCTTAGCTACCAAGGCAGAGGTATAAGAGACAATAAAATCAGAGAACCAAGTTTAGTTTTAAGTGAATTTTTGGCTTACTTAAAAAAGTATCATCAATTTGATAATGTTAGCCAGCAACCGCTGCACCCTTTCAGTATTAACGGGTTTTTAGCAGTGCAACGTAACAGGCATGATTCGTCGCAAAAAGTACAACAAAACTTTGATAAGGGTTGGTATAGATTGATGACTAGTTTGCATTCAGCAGATAATGTTGCGCTGCCTCCTGTTTCTTCTGCTGCCGAGCCAGTCCAGCCGACGAAGGATGACCACGATGCATTGAGAATGCCGGCAACGATGGAAGTACATACGCAAGATGCATTGATTGCAAATCAAAGCGAGCAATTAGCCGTCAAGCAAAATGTGAGACTGACTGATTTAGTGAGGTTTTTCAAAAAGCCCGTAGAGTTTTTTGCAAATAATACCCAAGGCCTTTGGCTCGAGGATATTGAATCAAGATTATCCGATACAGAACCCTTTATTGAAAACGGCTTAGATGTTTATTTAATGAAATTGGAATTTATTGACGGTTTGCTGGAATGCGAAAAGTTGGGCTACTGTGACGAGCAAAAACAAGCGCTATTAAATGCAATGAAAACGCGTTTAATGTTATCTGGGAAGTTTCCTGATTATCCTAATATTGAAGATCTCATTGACGAGAACTCCGAGCACAGCCAAAAACTAGTTACTCAATTGTCTACCTACGTTTCAGACGAAGTACTCAATGGCCAATTGACTATATCAAATGTGTTGATTGATTTTTATTTTGATTTATCAAACGTAGGCGGCGCCCTCGACTATAGCCTCAGTGGCAATAGCACTCGCCACCTCATTGGCACATGGATAAAACATCTTGTTGTATGCGCTTACACTGACACAACAGAACTCTGCATTAATCAGCAGGGTGAGGATAGTCAAGTCGTTGTGCCTAACTTGAGCAGTTATGCTATTTGTATTGTCAAAAACCCGCAGTCGAAAGTGGTATCTATAAAAACACAAGAATTTAGTTTTATTGAACAACCGCAGGCTATCGCTTATTTGTCTGATTTGTTGGCTATTTTCAACCGTGGCAATGCCAGTCCTTTGTTGGTCGCACCAGACCTAGCTGATAAATTGATGTCTGGTATAAAGTCAGACCCAGAATTTGAGCCCTATTCAGCAAGTGTTGAAAGTTACTATCAACATCCTGAAATTTCAAATAGATGGTCGACGTTTTTCGATGCAGGAAATTTCCCATCACAGTTTGTCGTGGATAAATATTTTACGCATTATTTTCCTCACTATGTGGAAAAAGACCAGGAGACCCTGCGAGATTTGTTATCTATTTATCAGCCTTTAAAGAAACATATGATTAACCGAAGTGCTAAAAAGGCGAGGGCATAATTTATGTTACATCTTGATCCTCTTAACCTTGAATTAAACAGCCGTCATTTAATAGAAGCGAGTGCTGGGACTGGCAAAACATTTAATATCACACGATTGTATGCCCGCTTAATCCTTGAAAAAAAGTTGTCAGTGCAAGAAATATTGGTAATGACCTACACCAGAGCTGCGACCGAGGAAATTAAGGGCCGAGTCGCGGCATTTCTGCTTGAAATACATAATGAATGGCATGCCGAAAAACCGTCCGATTTCACACAAACCTTGATTAGTAGAGTCGGTGTTGAGGAGGGTGATGCTTTGCTTACATCGGCGCTGTTATCACTTGATGAAGCCTCTATTTTTACCATTCATGGTTTTTGTCAACGTGTGTTAAAGCAATTTGCGGTTTCGTTAAACGCCGATTTAGAATTAGAGTTAGTCACTGATTCAACGGAACTGATGATGCAAGGTGTTCAAGATTACTTAAGAGTAGCGATTAAAAATGAAGAAAGTTTTACGCTACTATCTTCAAAAAATTGGCATATTCCAGATAATTTCTTTAACGAATTTAGGTCAGCAATCGCTTCTGACTTGTTACTAACTCAGGTAACCATGGCGCAAGTGCATTTGGATGAACGTGCTAACTTAGCAAGCCAACTGTATGCTCAAGCTGATTTTATTCAACAGCTATTTAACGAGTTACAACAAAACCAAACTCTGTTATTCGACGCTTCTGTTTTTGGGCATAAGGAAGAAAACAAACGCACGCAAGAATGGCACGCGTTAATTGCTTGGTTTGAAAGAATATTAACTTATATAAGACTTAATGAGAGCAAAGACAAGGCTGCAAGCACTGCACAACTAGATGCGTCAAACCTTGGTTCTGTTGATTATGAGAATGTTGATTTACTGCAACTATTAATCACACCACAAGAAATGGGGGACTTTATCAATGGCAATCGGTTTCGGTCCTCACCTGAAGCTAAAGTCATATTGGAGCCACTAAAATTACTTAGAGGTGACATTAAAAAGTGGATTGAACAAAGCACAAAACAGTTAGAAAAAAATTCACAATTGACTGCAGTACTCGGCCTTGTAAAACAGGGTATTTATGCTATTCGTGAGCGTGTCGAGGTGGCAAAGAAAAAAGCGCATGTTGTGCTGTTTGACGATCTTATTAGTGTATTTTCGAATGCCTTACAAAGCCAAGGGACAAATTTACTCGATTCTATCCGTAAGCAATTTCCTGTTGCATTAGTCGATGAATTTCAAGATACCGATCGCCATCAATACCAAATACTTGACCTACTATATCCAAAAGCAGACAAAAATAGTTTGTTATTGATGATTGGTGACCCTAAACAAGCCATTTATGGTTTTAGGGGCGGTGATATTTTTGTCTATCTGACGGCTAAGAAAGACGCGGATTATGTTTGGTTAATGGATACCAATTGGCGCTCCAGTGCACCAATGGTAACTGGCTATAATAGATTGTTTTGGGGACATTCGTTGCAACAAGAGCAAGCACGCCCTGTGTTCGGCTTTGATATTGACTACGAAGTTATAAGATCTACGCCACTCTCAAAAGCGGCCGAGTCACCGCTGCATGACCCCTTAGGTTCAAGAACAGCAATGACCTACATGTTGTCTTCAGATGGTATTGACACAAAAGGTGATAATGACAATACAAAGAGGAAGAAGGTTGAGTTAGAGCAACAAGTATTGGATTGGAGCTCACTTGAAATAATGCGTTTGCTAGGAGATGCTAAAATTGGAGAGAACAAGGTTGTACCAGCCGATATTGCAGTGTTGGTAAAAGACAGAATAGAAGCAACGTTAGTAAAAAATAGTCTGGATGCTGTTGGACTAACGTCGGTTTACTTAAGTGACAAAACGGCCCTGTTTTCAACGTCTCAAGCTACTGAACTCTATCGAGTATTAGATGCAATTTTACATAGCACGGACAGGTCAACCCTAGTTGCGGGCGCGAACTCGTCGTTATTAAGTCGTGTCATAGCTAAAAATGCTTCGCCAAGCGAGCACCGAAAGGTATTGGCTGAATTACAGGGCGACTTGATGCATCCAGAATGGGAAAAGCTCGTGGTCGCTTGTTTTGAATTCAAAGAAAAGTGGGCACAACTTGGTATTTTTAGTTTATTGCTGAGCCTAATTAAACTAAATTATGCACCTCAATCTGCTGCAGAACGAAGTTTAACCAACATGATGCATTTGGCTGAAGCGATGGCGAAAAATGCTGTTTTAAATAAGTTACCGGAACAACAGTTAGCGTGGTTGAGCCACCAAATATTTGATCATGTTGCTGATGAAGAAGTCCAATTGCGCCTTGAGAGTGACGCCAACTTAATAAAGATTGTGACTCAACATGGTTCAAAAGGATTGGAGTATCCTATTGTATTCGTTCCTTTTGGGAATAAATACAAAGACCCACGTAAAAGAAAAACAAGCACTATTCAGCATTTTAAATATCAGGATATGCAACGTGCTCAATCGATATATCAATTAGGTGCAACGCACGCGAGCTTAGATGAATATGCAAAGCAAGATCATGCTGAAAAAATACGCTTAATGTACGTGGCGGTTACGCGCGCCGAGCATCGCTGTTACTTAGGCTTAGTAAATGACATAAGTAATAGTGAGTCAGCGTTAAATTCAGCGTTAGGGCTTCCAAAAGAAAGCTTAAATTCTTGTAAGTCTAGCGATCCAGCTCATTCAAAGGCTATAGATTGGATGAATATACATGTTTTTGAAACTAACCTTGAGGGATCTGTCGACGGCACCTTGCACAGCAATAATAGCGCTGTGAATGTCGATATAACGCCGGTCATGTCGAGCGCATACCAAGGCGTTACAGAAGTTGCTATTCCTTCTGTTGTAGAGGCGAAATTAGCTAAGCGGTCGGCATGGATAATCAGCTCATTTTCAAATTTATCACGTTTCCACAAAAGTGATAATAACAGTTATTACGATGTGGCATCGCCTAATCAAATTTCGTTGCACGCAATTGAAACTCCAAGTGAACATAATGTTGTTAGTATTGACATGAGGGCAGACGGGCTAGCAGGTTTGTCATCAGAATATGCATCAGAACAAACCAGTGTGAACCCTTTCGCGATTAGATATCAACTAGAAAAAGGTGCGGATACTGGAAATCTATTGCACGATATTTTAGAGCAAGTTGATTTTTATTCACCTGATTGGGACAGTGCTGCTATCGTTGCATTATCAAAGTATAAAGCGTTAGACGAAAAACAGGTTTTAGCTATTTTTGACTGGCTAAATAGCTGCTTAAACACCCCGCTTATTAATGACTTCTGTTTAGCTGACTTGCAAGCTCAGCAAACCTTAAGAGAAGCCGAATTTTACTTTCCAATGCCGAATTTAAAAGTGAGGCAGGTGGCAAAAGTATTGCAACAATACCGCCAACACTTACAAAAGATTAAAGGTTGGTCGGCGTTAAGTATATCGATGGCCGATATTCCAGAGCTTAGTGGCATGATGCATGGATTTATTGACCTCATATTTGAACATGATGGAAAGTACTATGTTGGCGATTACAAATCGACGCATTTGGGCAATTCATCGAGCGACTATAAGATTGAAAAACTGCATGAAAACAATCAACAACATCTATATGACTTGCAGTATTTATTATACTCGTTGGCCTTGCATAAATATTTAAAGCAGCAACTTGGTGATTATTCATTTGATACCCATTTTGGCGGTGTTTTTTACCTATATTTACGCGGTATGTCGCCCGAAGGCCAAATAGACGGTGAGTCTAGTGGGGTCTTTTTTGATAAAGTGGACCCGCAATATATCGAGTTGTTAGAAGAACTATTTAGTCAAATTAAGGAAGGGGTGTAAAAGCATGTTGTTTTCTATTCCTTCGTCCATAGCAAAACACATTGGTTACTCGTCATGCACCGATTGCTTAGTCGCGTTGCATGATATTCAATCTATTGACTACTATTTTGCAAATAACGCCATTGTGAAACGTTATGAGCTTGAGAGCGAGAATACTTTTTTCGGCGAACATCAATCACTTTCGCAATTATTTCATGTGCTATTGGCGCTTTCATATTTCCAAAGGCAAGGACACAGTTGCCTCAATATTACCGCGATTGCAGAAAGCACCTGTTGGTCTGAAGCTGATGTGATCCAACCAGAACAAGTTACCGATAACCAGCAGACTCAATTCAAAACAGGTTTTATATTTGCGAGAGAAGCGCAGCTTAGCGATATTATTCAACGCTTCTTTGCCATTTGCCCGAAGAGAAGGGATATACACTGGGATCAACCAAACTTATATACCGGACGTTATGCAAACTACGAAAATGAGGTCGCAGTTTTTTTTAAGCAGCAACAAACCAAGTACTTAGTGGATTCAGAACCTGCTTTTATAAGCTTGCAAGAATGCGCTAATGAGCTTTGGCCAACATTATTTCCCGTTAAATTTGAGAACGCCATTGACTGGCAGCAAGTCTCTGTCGCTAACGGGCTTATTTCGCAAACCTCAATTATTAGCGGTGGAGCAGGAACAGGCAAGACGTATACTGTTACAAGGTTATTATTATCTTGGCTTTATACACTAAAAAACGGTTTGCCAAATCAGACTAAGCCCAAGCTTATGCTAGCAGCACCGACAGGAAAGGCGGCACAGCGTTTAAATGAATCTATTTTGGCTGAATTTACTCAATTACTTGGTTCGAACAAACAAAATCATATCACCACATTAATTGCAGACTTAATGCCGATGATCCAAGCTAAAACAATTCACCGTCTACTTGGTTTAGGCATGTTTGGGATTGAGCCAAGATACAACGATAAAAAGCAACTGGACTGTGACTTTTTGATTATAGATGAAGTGTCTATGATTGATTTAGCAATGATGGCTAAACTTTTGCGGGCACTTCCTAAAACTGCAAAATTAGTATTAATTGGAGACGCAAATCAACTACCATCGGTCGAGAGTGGCGGGTTATTAAAAGATTTGGTCGATCAAGCAGCGTGGCAGAATGCTGCAATATCAGGTGATTATTCGCGTATTTATAGCCAATCACATAGGCAACTCCTACATCAATTACTGCCTAATTTTGCGACGACCGATAATCAAAATAAATTCAGCGAAACGCCGCACCCAAGCATTGATAAAGAACACACATCTGAGCCTTATCGCTATAATCACGTTACCTTTTTGCAAAAAAGCATGCGCTCTCAAAATGAAATAACGCAACTAGCACAGAGCATATTACTGGGGCAGTCGGCGCAGTTATCATTATTGTTGCCAGAGCCAACAACCCCAGTAGTAACGTGGCATAAAAATGCTTATACACAAGCTGGAACAGTAAAAATAGAGTTGTTAGAAAAAATTGCGCAGCGCTATGCATGTCTATTTGAAAGTCGCAATGTTAGCGAGGCAATTGGACAATTACAGCAATACAGACTGTTGTCGAGTACAAAGAAAGGCCGCTTGGGTACAGAGTTTTTGAATACTCAAATTGAGCAACAGCTAAGAAAACGTTTCGCTCATATCGACGTTGGACAACTGTATCGTGGCATGCCAATTATGATCGTACAAAACGATTATCGGCTAAACCTCTTTAATGGCGATATAGGCGTTATATGGACCAATGAGGATGGTCAATTGCTTGCGTACTTCCCTGATCCAGAAATACCTGAAACTCAGTTATCATTCAGTTTTACCTCGTTACCTGCATTTGAATTGGTCTACGCAATGACAATTCATAAAACCCAAGGTTCGGAATTTGAACATGTTGATATCTTGTTGCCAAATATACTGGGCGCTAATGCAATGGTGCATAGTAGTCAGCACCTGAGCAGAGAATTACTGTACACAGGGGTTACCAGAGCGAAGAAAAGTATTGGCATTATAGCTAGCTTGTCAGTGCTGAACGACTGCATAAGGAAAACATCAACTAGGTTTAGTGGTTTGAAACGAAAATTAGGTCGCTAGATTAAAGATCTATCAATATTTCTAATCTTTTATTTTTACAACCACCGGTTTTATTACTTTAGGCATCGTGGAAAAAGTAAGGATCGCTTTAGACTGATTTAAGTCAGTATTAACTGTGTGTACCTTCACGGTTTTAGAAAAGAATAATTGGTTTTGTTTGACTCGCATAAAGTGTTGCGCATCAAAATAGTGTTGTTGATTTAAACAAGCCAATTTAGTCAAAGACGAGGGATCAATCCAACCAATCAGTTGGGTTGGGTAAACGATGCTATCCTGCAAAGTAGCGATATCTTCTCGAAAGGTAAGACTAGCGCCAAATACAGGTAGATCTGATAATATTATCTCGGTCTTTTCATCTGCAACCAATGATAAAATTTTGCATTCCGACGTACTTTCTAAGTTGTCATTAGCTTCTGAGTGGGGCATAGTTTCTCTCCCTTGGACATCTGTGATTTTACTTGTAAGCGTACGCAGTTGGATTTGCCATAGCGCTGAGTTAATAACACATAAAAAGATGCTGATAAAAGTGTTGCTTGCATCGTAAGTGAGATTGAAGTTTAGGTTAAATACTCATGTTTGCTGATGATACAGATCAAGCAATGTGTACAGAAAACAATAAATAACAAAAACATTAGGAGTGGTGACAAATGAGTTTGACGAAGTACGTGAGTTCGGTCTTCTTTTTAGCTATGCTATGTTTACTGCAAGTAGTTCATGCACAAGACAAAGAAGACTTTCTAAAGGCCAAACAAGCAATGTCTGGCTTTGTAGAAATTGTATATTCTAATAGTGACGACAAAGTTTATTTAGCATTAGATGTCGCGCAACTTAATCAGCAAATATTATTTCAAAGTAGCTTACCGCAAGGGATTGGGTCAAACGATATTGGACTAGACCGAGGTCAGTTGGGAGACACTCGTCTTGTAGAGTTTCAGCGCTTTGGTAATAAAATATTATTAAAGCAACTTAATACTGACTATCGCGCAAGTTCAACTAATATGGCGGAGCGTCAGAGTATTGATGAAGCTTTTGCCGATTCAGTGATTGCTGGATTTGAAGTTGCACATGAAATTGGAGGTAAAATCTATATTGATTATACGGCTTTTTTGTTATCTGATGTGCATGGTATTGCTGAGCGATTGAGCCAAACTGAACAGGGTACTTATACAATAGATAGCAGTCGTTCTGGTATCTATTTACCAAAAACAAAAGCGTTTGAGCGCAATACTGAGCTTGAAGCGTTAGTGACCTTTGCTGGTGCGCCTAAAGGTCGATATATCAAACAGGTAACGCCTGATGCTAAGAGTGTGTCGGTGCATCTGCATCACTCGTTTTTTGCTTTACCTGATGACGACTATAAAACACGCGTTTTCCATCCCTATTCAGGTTTTTGGAAACACAGTTTCTACGACTACTCAGCGGCATTGGATGCTGAGATGGAGCAGAAATTTATCCCTCGCCACCGTTTGTCCAAAAAGAACCCTAACGCAGAGCTAAGTGAGCCGGTAGAGCCTATTATTTATTATTTAGATCCAGGCATCCCAGAGCCAGTAATGACCGCATTAAGAGAAGGCGCATTGTGGTGGGATCAAGCATTTGCTGCTGCCGGTTATAAAAATGCATTTCAAGTCAAAGTGCTACCTGAAGGTGCTGATCCAATGGACGCTCGCTATAATGTCATCCAATGGGTGCATCGAGCGACGCGCGGTTGGTCGTATGGCAGTTCCGTTATTGACCCACGCACAGGTGAAATTATTAAAGGGCATGTCACATTAGGTTCGTTGCGGGTAAGACAAGACTTTTTAATTGCACTTGGTATGACGAGTCCTTTTGAGAATGAAAGTGCAGGGAAAGCCAATACAGATGCACAGTTAGAAATGGCGTTGGACCGTATTAGGCAATTATCAGCACACGAAGTTGGGCATACTTTAGGGATAGCGCATAACTTTGCGGCAAGTGAGAATAATCGTTCGTCGGTAATGGATTATCCACACCCACTCATCACTTTGGAAAACGATAAAATTTCACTCAATAATGCATATGCCAAAGGTATCGGTGATTGGGATAAGTATGTGATTGCGTATGGTTATCAGGATTTTGCTGAGGCTGACGAAAATAAAGCGTTAAGCGCATTAATTTCGCAAGCGAGAAAAACTGGCTTTCTATATAAATCAGATCCTGATGCTAGAATTGCTAAAAGAGCATCGAGTGACGGGCATTTATGGGATAACGGTAAAAGTCCCATTGATGAATTTGCAAGAATGAGTGATGTCAGAAAATTTGCGTTAACTCGTTTCGGCGTTAATTCACTGCCAGTCGGTGCTGACGTATCTTCGCTTGAGGAACGTCTCGTCCCTATATATTATTCACATCGATATCAACTCGATTCCTTGGTAAAACAAGTGTCTGGTGTTATTTATGAATATGAGCAAAAAGAGCTCAACTTGCCACTTAAAGGCAGTGCATTTGTAAAAGGCGAAACTCAACAAAAAGCAGCCGAAATGATAGTTAATGCAGCGTCAGCTAATTATCTTGCTATACAGCCAAGATTAGCAAAACTGATTAATCCTAAAGCTTATGGTAGTAGCCGAAACAGAGAAAGTACCAATGGTAGAATGGGGATCGTGTTTGACCCGATAAGTGCAGCAGAGGCAGCGTCAGGTTATGCTCTTACTAATTTGTTGGAACCGATAAGATTAAATCGATTGGCTTACCAACATTCCCTTGATAATAGCATTCCAAGTGTCCAAAAAGTGGTTGCTTTGGTATTTGATAGCTTAGTAAAAACGAAGTCTACTGACGTTTTAGAGCAACGTATTAAGCACGTTGCTCTAAGCATCTTCTTCACTGTAATGAGAGCTGATGAATTGTCTCCCGAAGTTAAGTTAGCGATGCAAAGTGAATTATTAAGTTATCAAAATTGGTTAGCGAAAAAAGATAAAAGTGCTCAAGGTAAAGTATTACTGAAATACATTGAGCATTATTGGACGTCGAACGAATGGCTAGGGAGTTTTGCGGTTAAGCCATTACCACCGGGTTCTCCCATATAATTGTGTTGAATGTTTAAATAACTCGGCTGTAGCGCATATTATGCGTTGGCTGAGTTAAGTATTTATCAAAGCTCATACAGATATTGCGAACTAAAAGTCTGCCGCGGTCTGCAATTCTGATATGAGTGTTATCCATTGAAATTAGCTCATCAAGTTCAAAGCTACTTAAATCTGCAATGGATTGTGCAAAGTAATCATCAAAATCAATTCCAAACTGTTCTGATATCTCTTTTTTGTTAACTTGAAAGTTACACATTAAAGAGTGTATTACTGCTCTGCGTAATTCATCATCAAAATTTAATACCAAGCCTTTGACGAGTGCCGATTGTTTGCTTTCTATTGCCTTGTAATAACTTTTAAGATCTTTATTGTTCTGTGCATACATATTCTCAATACTACTGATAGAAGACACCCCTAAGCCAAGCAAAGCATTATGTTGTTTTGGCGTGTAGCCCTGAAAGTTTCGATGTAGGTGACCGGATTTTAACGCTTTACTCAATTCGTCATTGGGTTTTGCAAAATGGTCCATTCCGATAAAAACATAACCTGCTTTTGTTAAAAGCTCGATACCGAGTCTTAATAAATCAAATTTTGTATGTGTGTTAGGTAACCATTCGTCTTTGATTTTGCGTTGTGCTGGGAACTGTTGAGGCATGTGTGCATAACTGAAAAGCGAAATTCGATCAGGATCAATTTCGATAACTTTATGCAAGGTCGTCAAAAAAGTATCTACGGTTTGCATGGGTAGGCCATAAATCAAATCTAAATTGATGGACGAAAAGCCAAATTGTTTGGCTCTAGTCACTAATGCGGCAATAAACTCTGTACTCTGCACCCTGTTTATTTTTTCTTGTACTTCTTTATTAATGTCTTGCACACCGATACTTAAGCGGTTAAAGCCCACGTCAGCTAAATCATCAACATAACTCAATTTAATCTCGCGAGGGTCGATTTCAATACTGGCTTCGAAGTCGCTATTGAATCTAAAATTAGCTTGCAAGTGGGCCATGAGTCTGGCTAATTGAGATTTGTCTAAGAAGCTAGGTGTTCCTCCACCTAAATGCAATTGCGTGACTTTGTAGTCGCTAAACTGTTTACCGCGATGCGCAATTTCTTTGAACAGGAATTCGAGGTATTGGTCTGCTTTATGTTTATGCCGGGTAACTATTTTGTTACAGCCACAGTAGTAGCAAAGCGAATGGCAAAAGGGAATGTGTAAGTATAAGGATAAATTTTGAGCACTTTGATGGCTTGATTTCTGTTTAATCTGAAACTCAAAATCGTTATCAGTGAATTCATCATGAAATGACAGTGCGGTAGGATAAGATGTATATCTTGGTCCTGCTGTATTATATTTATTCAGCACTTTTTTATCGAAATACTCAAGATTAGCCATGTCATCACTTACATTATCAATTGGTTGATGCAGCATTATAAGCGAATCCTGTTAGTATGAAATTGATCTCACACAGGTTTCCATACAATCTATGAATAACCCTATATCACAACAATCAATTACCTTTATGCGGCCAAAGAACATAACATTTTGTTTACACTCAAAAGGAATAATACATGGCTCAATTATATCTCGTACGTCACGGTCAGGCGTCTTTCGGCGCAGCAGACTACGATAAGTTGAGTGACATAGGGCACGAACAGTCGTTTTTGTTAGGGCAGTACTTTGCGCAGCGCGACATTGCGTTTGACAGCGTTGTCACTGGTGATATGCGCAGACACAAAGAAACCGCCGCAGGCATTCAAAAAGGCGGTGATAGTAATATCCCCGTTGTTATAGACTCTGGTTGGAACGAATTTGATTTCAATGCAGTTGTGAGTGCTTATTTAGCCGCTAATCCTCTGATGCGACCCCCTGATAACTCACCAAGAGCGGAGTTTTATCGTTTATTAAAAAATGCGATGTTTGCTTGGTCTAAACAAGAAATTGGTAATGATCTTCCTGAATCTTGGCGAGAGTTTACCGGCAGAGTTGCTGGAGCGGTGGAACGTATTTGTGTATCCGATGCGAAGAATGTGTTGGTCGCCAGTTCCGGCGGCGCAATTGCGATAACGATGATGAATATGTTGGGATTAACAGTAGATAAAACCGTTAACTTTAATTTACAAATTAAAAATACGAGTATCAATCACTTTTTCTTTAACCGTGATGGTATTCAACTAAGCAGTTTTAATAATGTCGGGCATTTAGATTTGCCAGAGCATAATTCATTAATTACATACAGTTAGTAAACTAAATAACCAGCTTAAGCATGGGGCGAATATGAACTTTGATTACACTGAAAAAACGCAAAATTTGATTGATAAATTACAGGCTTTTATGGATGAATATATTTATCCAAATGAAGCAATTTACCATGACTTGGTGCACCAATCCGAGAATCCATGGGTTACTCCTCAATTAATGCATGACCTGAAAATAAAAGCAAAAGAAGCGGGTTTATGGAATTTGTTTTTACCAAGCGAATATTTACCCTATGGTGCAGGTTTAACTAACCTTGAGTATGCACCTCTTTGTGAATTGATGGGTCGTGTATTGTGGAGTTCAGAGGTATTTAACTGCAGTGCACCTGATACAGGCAATATGGAAGTGTTGGCAAAGTATGGTAACTCAGAACAGCAAAAGAAATGGTTAGAGCCTCTGTTAAATGGTGAATTGCGTTCGGCGTTTGCAATGACTGAACCTGCAGTGGCCTCTTCTGACGCAACCAATATTGAAACCTCTATTCAGCGTGAAGGCGACGAATATGTTATCAATGGTCGTAAATGGTATACCAGTGGTGCCATGAACGAAAACTGTAAGATAATGGTAGTCATGGGTAAAACTGATACATCAGCCGCCAGACACGAGCAGCAGTCACAAATTTTAGTACCGTTAAATACAGCCGGTGTAACGATTGTTCGCCCTATGTCAGCGATGGGTTACCTCGATCAGCCCGTTGGTCATGCTGAGATCCTTTTCGAGAACGTGCGGGTGCCAGCAAGTAGCTTACTTGTAGGTGAAGGTAAAGGTTTTGAAATTGCTCAAGGTCGTTTAGGCCCGGGTCGGATTCACCATTGTATGCGCCTTATTGGTTGCGCTCAACGAGCACTAGATGAAGCGTGTGTGCGCGTTGAAGAACGTATTGCTTTTGGGCAGCCGTTGAGTAAACAGCAGTCAGTGCGCGAAAGCTTAGCGCAGATGTATTGCAAAATTGAACAGGCTAGATTACTTACCTTAAAAGCAGCAGACCATATGGATAAGTATGGTAATAAAGTTGCCAAAAATATTATTGCAGCAATTAAAATTGTCGCGCCGAAAATGGCCTGTGAAGTTATTGATGAAGCGATTCAAATTCACGGTGCGCAAGGAACATCACAAGACACAACCTTGAGCGAGAAGTTGGCTTATGCTCGCACTATCAGACTCGCTGATGGTCCTGACCAAGTGCATATGATGCAATTGGGTAGGAATTTGGTTCAGCAAATGGCTGCGAAAAATAAGTAAATAAAATTGATGAGCTTTAAAATCACGCCAAACCTAGCGACACTTCAAGCATATTGCGATTGTAATGTACCTGAAGTAGGTACCCTAATAACTCTTGAGAAATTCAGTGGAGGGCAATCAAATCCAAGTTTTAAACTGACGACAACATCGGGTGAATTTGTGTTGCGTCGACAACCACTTGGTCATTTGCTCAAATCAGCCCATGCGGTAGACCGTGAATATAAAGTTATCGACGCTTTGCAAGCAACCAACTTACCTGTGCCAAAAGCTATACATCTTTGCACCGATAATGAGGTTATTGGGAGTCAGTTTTTCATTATGACCTTTGTCGCTGGCGATATATTTTGGAATGCCGCACTAGCGACACTAGATGAACGTCCTTGTTTTGGTGAATCACCAAATTCAAAACGGGCAAAAATATATGATCAAATGAATCTAGCGTTAGTGAATTTGCATAGTATTAACCCCGAGAAAATTGGCCTCGCCGACTTTGGACGGCCGGGGAATTATTTTGCTCGTCAATTAGAACGATGGACAAAACAATATATTGCGGCAAAAACAGAAGAGAATGATAACGCCGAATTCCTGATTAAATGGCTAGGTGAAAATTTACCCGCTGATGACGGCCTAATGTCTATTGTGCATGGCGATTTTCGTTTGGACAATATGATATTTTCTCATGACAACCAAGACTTATGTGCCATTCTTGATTGGGAATTGTCAACCCTTGGTCACCCTTACGCCGACCTAGCCTATCAATGCATGCAATTGAGATTACCTGCAAATATGGGTAATGTGCCCGGCTTGGGAGGTGTATACAGAGAGGAGTTAGGTATACCGACTGAAGAAGAATATGTCGCGCTGTATTGTCAGCGCGCTGGTATCGAAAAAATAGATAATTGGCAATTCTACATCGCATTTAGCTTTTTTAGACTACTCTCTATAGTCCAGGGCGTTGTAAAACGCGGTAAAGACGGTAATGCGTCAAATCCAAAAGCCTTGGAACTCGAACAACTATTAACACCACTATCAAATCTCGCAGTGCGAGCTATAAAGGAAGATTACTAACATGAAAGCGATTGTTTGCAATGAATTTGCTCCTGTTTCACAACTAAAACTGCAAGATATGCCTGATCCTAAAGCTTCTAAAGGCAAAGTAGTAATTGATGTAGCTGCGGCAGGTGTTAATTTTCCTGACAGCTTGTTAGTACAAGGTTTGTATCAGATGAAACCTGATTTACCTTTTATTCCGGGTACTGAAGTAGCGGGCACTATATCTGAAATAGGTGAAGGTGTTGCGCATTTGAAAGTAGGCCAGAAAGTCATTGGTTTATGTGTATTAGGTGGTTATGCTGAAAAGGTTGAAGTGCCTGCATCTCATGTTATTCAATTACCGGAGGGTATCCCGCTAGATGAAGCATCGGCTTTGGTAACAGCTCACGCGACTGCGCATCATGCGTTAAAGCAAAGGGCTAATCTATCAAGTTCTGATACGTTATTAGTCACTGGTGCTGCTGGTGGAACTGGCTTAGCAGCGGTTCAAATTGGTAAGTTGATGGGGGCTAAAGTGATTGCGGTTTGTTCAACTGACGAAAAGTGTCAAGTGGCAAAAGACAATGGTGCTGATATTTGTATTAATTATACTGGCATTGATCTGAAAGCGGCTATTAAAGAACATACCAAGGGCAAGGGTGTCGACGTTGTTTATGAGTGTGTCGGTGGCGACATGTTCCATATATGCTCTCGCAGCATGGCTTGGAATGGTAGACTGTTAGTGATAGGTTTTGCGGGTGGCGAAATACCCAAATTCCCAGTTAATCTTTCGTTAGTCAAAGGGTTTTCGGTGGTTGGCGTATTTTGGGGATCATTTACCCAACATCAACCGCAAGACTTTATGGCGAACATGAAAGAACTTTTAACATGGTATGTGCAAGGTAAAATTAAAGTGGTTGTAGATGAGCGTTTTGCATTAGCGGATGCTGTGGACGCAATTAATAAAGTGACGGATCGAAAAGTCAAAGGCAAAGTAGTGATAACACCGTAAATTTTATTTTTTATGTTGATATAAGCAAAAATACAATAAAAAAAAGGCGACTCTGGCGAGTCGCCCTAAGTGACGGAGTATCCTCCATCTACCATGTTGAAATGGTTTTCAAAATGGTTACTCAAAAACGGTTTAGATACGTTCCTGAAGAGCGACCGCGATTGGATTGTCAGACAAACCTTGTTCTGTTATCCATGCCTGCAGAGTTTTACCATCGTCCTCTGGCTCTTCTAAATCTTTTTTCGGCATTTTCTTAACGAGTAACGTTCCTGCTTCAACTGAGTTGTTCAAAACAGCAGCACGGATCATGCTATTACCATTACACTTTATGCCGGTGTAATAATCCTTCAGTTGGAGTCTGAAGTTTGAACGTACGACTTTAATCTTTTTACGCAATTCGCTTTTGTCGTCCGCAACAACAATGTTACAGATATTAGCTAATGCTGTTTCAATTTCACTTGCCTGAGCAGGAACAGACCCTAAAGCAAATGGGATAGCAACGGCAAGAGCGTATAATTTCGTTTTCAACATGATATTTACACCTTTTTAATAATTTGTTTCGAAAAGAATATACGCATTAGAAACTCGTTGTTCAGTCAGGCGTTGAATACTTGGGTATTTTATTTAATACTTTATTTTTAGGGTTTATTATAAAAAATATAATAATAACACTTGGTTGGGTTTTTTTGCGCTTTAGGTTATAGGCTGGATTTTATCTTCATTATTCATTTCCCCCCTTTAAAGATTGGGTTTTATGTAAATTTTTATAATGTTAAATTAATATACGTATTTCCAAATGGCAATATCAAACACATTATGTCGACTATTTCTTTATTTCTGGTCTTTGCCGATAGATAATATTTTAATCTCCTTAACTAATGATGGCCTACATAACGGCTAAATTTACCGTCTCATATAAACTCAATAAGCCAAACTTATTTTGCTGTATAAAATCAATAAAGTGGGCTGATAGCTAGATTTACCATAGTCTTATAAAATTAGGCCAATTTGGGAAATATTATGTCGAACGAATCTACGTCAGTCAGTCCGGTTACTTATGTTCAAGAACAACATCTCGCACTGATAGGGTTAAACAGCGCTCCTGTAAACGCATTATCAAAGGCCGTAAGAATTGGCGTTATTGATAGTGTTAACAAAGCATTGAGTGACGATAAGGTAAAAGCAATCGTACTGCATTCGCACCTTCCATTATTTAGTGCAGGTGCAGATATTTCAGAATTTAGCGGTGGTGACTTGTCACCCATGTTGCCTGAAGTTCTTAATGTCATAGAGCAATCGACAAAGCCAGTCATTGCGATTGTAGGTGGTAACGCATTTGGTGGTGGACTAGAGCTAGCGTTGGCTTGTCATTACCGCGTAACACATGCCAGAAATAAAGTGGGTTTGCCTGAAGTACATCTGGGTATTTTACCGGGGGCGGGGGGAACGCAAAGACTACCAAGGTTAACCGATCTAAAAACGGCATTAGATATGATTGTATCGGGCGCACCGACTCCCGTCACTGCTCTAGGCGACGCATTCGATCTTATTGTTGATTCTGCTGACGAACTTCAAGCTGCGGCAATGAGCTTTGCCGCCAATGTTGTTGAAAAGCAAATGCCAGTAAGAAGAGTATGTGATATTGAATTAGCAATGACGAATGATATCGAAACATTATTTGAACAATATAGCCAAGGTGTTGCTGCAAAATCAAAAGGCTTTTTCGCGCCAGGTCATTGTGTGTTGGCGGTTAAGGCCGCGTTTACGCACGATTTTAAAGCCGGCCTTGCGCGTGAATCAGAGTTATTCATGGAATGTATGCAAACACCACAGGCCAGAGCTCAGCAGCATTTCTTTTTTGCTGAGAGAGCTGCATCGCATGTTCAAGGAATGCCCAAAGACGTTAAAGCGCGTGACATTAAACAGGCCGCAGTGATTGGCGCTGGTACAATGGGTGGCGGTATTGCCATGAACTTTGCCAATGCCGGCATTCCGGTCGTGATGCTAGAGTTAAAGCAAGATGCTTTGGATAAAGGTCTAGCGCTTATTCGTCGCAATTATGAAAATTCCGCTAAAAAAGGTAAGTTGACGGCTGCTCAGGTTGAGCAGCGTATGTCATTGTTGTCTGGAACCACGAGTTATACTGATTTGTCAGATGCCGACTTAGTTATTGAAGCTGTATTTGAAAAAATGTCAGTGAAAAAAGAAGTGTTTGGTATGTTGGACAAGGTGTGTAAACCCGGTGCTATATTAGCGTCAAACACTTCTACACTCGATTTGAATGAAATTGCATCTTCAATTTCTCGTCCGCAAGATGTCATTGGTTTGCATTTCTTCTCACCCGCAAACGTGATGAAGTTACTTGAAATAGTACGTGGCGAAAAGACCAGTGATGACGTTATTAAAACAGCCATGAAATTAGCTAAAACTATCCGCAAAGTTGGCGTTTTAGTGGGTGTTTGTTTTGGTTTCGTGGGTAATAGAATGATAGAACCTTACGGTAGAGAAGCGGGTCGTCTTATGCTCGAAGGTGCTACGCCGGAGCAAGTTGACCGAGTTATCGGTAGGTTTGGACTGCCAATGGGTCCATTCACTATGGGTGATATGGCAGGTCTAGATATTGGTTATTTTGTGCGTGAGTCGCGCAGAGAATTTATAGCCCATGACCCAAGCTATTGTATTGTAGCCGACAAGTTGGTTGCACAAGGTCGCGTTGGATTAAAAGCGGGTAAGGGTGTGTATTTATACGAGCAAGGCAGTCGTCAACCAATACCTGATCCTGAAGTAATTGAGATTGCGAAGCAAGAAGCTAAGCGTTTAGGTATTGAACAACGTGAAATTTCAGATCAAGAAATTTTAGAGCGTTGCATCTATCCACTGATTAACGAAGGCGCCGATATTCTTAAAGAAGGCATTGCCGCTAAATCTAGCGATATTGATGTTATTTATGTTTACGGTTATGGGTTTCCTGTGTTTAGAGGCGGTCCAATGCAATTTGCTGATGAGATTGGTTTGGGTACAGTGCGTGATCGCATGAACTATTATAAAGAAACACTCGGTGAATACGGACAACATTGGTTCACGCCCTCATCGCTATTAAATGAACTTGCAGATGCTGGCAAAACATTCAGCTCAGTAAAAAAAACTCAGTAAAATATAATTGATGGCTGACATGCTCAGTTGTTTGAAAGTAGAAAGAGGAAGTTATGCAGAATTTTAAAGCACCACAAAGAGATACTTTATTCGTAACCAATGAATTATTTGGTTTTGAAGCACACTACCAGCGTTTAGGCTTCGAAGATGCTACCGATGACCTAATTCGTGCTATTTACGCTGAAGCAGCTAAATTTGCAGAAAACGTGTTAGCGCCGATTAACGCTTCAGGTGATGAAGAAGGTTGCCAATTTAATGATGGTGTTGTAACCACACCAACAGGTTTCAAAGAAGCATATAAACAGTATGTAGACGGTGGCTGGCCATCAATGTCTCATCCGGTAGAGTATGGTGGTCAAGGCCTACCATATTCACTTTCTACTTCAATGGCAGAATGGTTTTCTGGTGCAAACCACAGTTGGGCAATGTACCCAGGCTTGAGTCAAGGTTGTATGGAGACACTTAAGGCGCATGGTACTGAAGAACAGAAAAAGATTTACCTCGAAAAATTAGTCGAGGGTAGCTGGACAGGGACTATGTGTTTGACTGAGTCACACTGTGGTTCTGACTTAGGTATGCTTAAGTGTAAAGCTGAACCTGCAGAAGACGGCACTTATAAGCTTACTGGAACGAAAATTTTCATTTCAGCGGGTGAGCATGACATGTCGGACAATATCGTGCATATCGTGTTGGCTAGGTTGCCTGGTGCGCCAGCTGGAACAAAAGGTATTTCATTGTTCATTGTGCCTAAATTTAATGTAGACGCGAGCGGAAATATCACCGACCGTAACGCCGTTAAATGTGGTTCTATTGAGCACAAAATGGGTATCAAAGGCAGTGCAACTTGCGTTATTAACTTTGACGCAGCAAACGCTATTTTGATTGGTGAACCGAACCGTGGCTTAAACTGCATGTTTGTATTCATGAACATGGCAAGAATCGGCACAGGCGTTGAAGGTTTGTCTGCAACTGAAGCTGCATTCCAAGGTGCCTTAGCTTACGCGAAAGACAGAACGCAGTTTCGTTCAATGTCAGGTGTGAAAAATCCAGATGGACCTGCTGACCCAATTATAGTTCATCCCGATGTGCGTCGCATGTTACTAACGCAAAAAGCATTGCGCGAGGGTAACCGAGCACTTGCAATTTATTGCATGCAACTAGTTGACGTAACTCAGCATGATCAATCGCCTGAAGAGAAGAAAACTGCCGAATCTAAGTTGGCATTGTTAACGCCTATCGTTAAAGCTTTTCTAACCGAAACAGCTCAAGAAACGACAAGTTACGGTATGCAAGTATATGGTGGTCATGGCTACATAAAAGAGTGGGGAATGGAGCAGTTAGCTCGTGATACTCGAATTTGTACCATGTATGAAGGTACCACTGGTATTCAAGCTATTGATTTATTAGCACGTAAAATTATGGGTTCAAAAGGTGAGCTTTTGAAAGTATTTACTAGTGAAATTAAGAGCTATTGCGCGACTATTCGTGACAAGAAGCAATTTAATCATTGGTCGAATGCGATTGAATCTCACGTGGATGAATGGCTACAAATCACTAATGATATCGGTTTGTCAGCGGCGAATAATCCCGATGAATTAGGTGCCGCGTCAGTTGATTACCTGATGTATTCTGGTTATGTCACGGTTGGTTATTTTTGGTTGAAAATGGCAGTTGTAGCGCAACAGAAAATCGACGAAGGTACTTCTGAAGTTGATTTTTATAATGCTAAATTACAAACAGCAACATTCTATTTCGACAGAATGCTAACGCGCACAAGATCATTAGTTTCAGCCATTAATTCCGGTTCAGAAAACCTAATGCAGATGGATGCCGAGCACTTTTATCAAGGCTAAGTAAACACGTGTAATGAGATAATAAAAAGACGAACAAGGTAACCTGTTCGTCTTTTTTTATACCGAGTAACTCGAGTTATATTTTCGTCCGATTTAAAGGTGACTACATGATCACAGAATATAAAGTCGTATTGCCAACGACGACTGCCTCACAACAAAAATTGCATCTTGTTGCACATGATTGGGGAGGACCAAAGGCTACACCAGCCAGGAAGCATCATGAACAACTCGAATATAGTATGAAAATATTGGGTGAATTTATAATCAATATAATGCTTGGTAACGATTAACATAATTGATATGTGAAGAAAAAAACGAGCTAAATAAGCTCGCTAGTAAGTAAAATCGCTAATGTTAGTGATTGTACGTTTTAGCTACTTCCATGATTTGTTCCCGCAACCAAATATGTGCAAGATCATGATCGGCGCTAACATGCCAATATAAGTAATATTCTACAGGCGGAATATCAAATGGCATTTCGTAAATTGCTAGATCGTAGTGTTTTGCTAAATGATAAGGTAAGCAAGCAATTAAGTCAGTTTTAACGATGGTACTTGGCACTGCTAAAAAGTGTTGGCCACGCATAACTTCTTTGCGCTTTTTACCCATCTTATCTAACTCTATATCAATAGGACCTGCGCCTTTCTTACGATGCGACACATTGATATGTCCTAGCTTCAAGAAAGTATCCAAGTCCAAACCATTCTTAAGTAAAGGGTGGTTTTTTCTTGCCAGAACAACAAAACGGTCGGAGGCAATTTTTTGTTTAAGTAAATGTGGATCAGTGAACGTTGAAGCGTCGGCAAAAAAATCTAGACTGCCACTTGCCATTGCCGAGACCACGTTGGTTCTTGCGATCTCATAATTGCTTAAGGTGATGTTAGGTGCGCGGTTCTGTAAAAGAGCCATGAGCCGAGGCATAATACTGACTTCTAATAAATCACGACTCGCAAAGTTGAATGCTTTGTGAGCAGTAGAAGGCTCAAATGTGTGTGAATCTTGCACGCTTTTTCGCAACAATCCTAGGGCCTCACGCGCAGGACCTATTATATTCTGTGCGACCGGTGTTGGCGTCATACTGTGGCCGGTGCGCACAAACAAGGGGTCGTTCAACATTTCTCGAAGGCGAGCGAGGGAGTTACTTACCGCGGGTTGGGTAATGCACAACACGTCAGCAGCCTTAGTTAAGCTGCCAGCGGTGTAAATGGCATCAAACACACCAAACAGGTTGAGATCGATACGATTCAAATTCATCTTATAATTGTTCCCTATAGTGCGATATTGTTATTTTCTATTAGACAAAACGGGTTAAATATATCATTAATGGCCGCGTATGCATTAATATAATTGATAGTATAAATCGAGTTCAATACAAATTAGTAATAAAAATAGGATAAAAATGGAATTTTCACAATTAAATGTTGGTGATGACTTACCTGAAACTGCTTGGTTTAAAATTACGCAAAAAAAAATTAAGGAGTTTGCTGTAGCCACAGGCGATCATCAATGGATACATCTTGACCAAGAACGTTGTGCAAAAGAAAGTCCATTTCGCACAACGATCGCACATGGCTTTTTATCAGCATCGTTGATGCCAATGATGTTTGAACAAATCATTACTATCGATTCCACACGCAATACAATGCTTAACTATGGGATCGATAATTTACGCTTTCTTGAGCCGATCAGAGTTAATGATTATATTAAATACCAGTTTACAATAGCTGATATTGAGCAAAAACCGACTGGAAGGTTGTTCAAAGTTGCCGCACAAGTCGATATAAAAGGTAGAGATAAACCTGCCTTGATAGGTACGTTTCTTACATTATTGATTGGCAAGTAAAATGTATTTAAGATCTTTATTGAATACATAAACATACGTTCTGGTCGGACCATATGAAATTTAAATTGTAACATATAAATAACAATTCGCTTACAAGTGCCAGTGCTACTCTTACTATCAACACACTACAGTTTAATCTTAGGCTGTATTCAATAATAATTGATAATATATATCCGTTAATCTGGACACAGATCCAGAAAGGCGGAATTTGGGGACACATATGAAATTTACCGCCAAAAAGACAGCAATTGCTGCCTTCGTTGCATCACAGTTACTTGCTTATCCATCTATTGTGCTTGCGCAAGAAGCTGAAGAAAATAAAGCCAAGGAAGTTGAATTAATTTTGATTACAGGAAGCTTTGTTCGACGCAGTGAAAATTTTGATTCACCTTCGCCGTTAACAGTTGTAGATAGTCTTGCAATTGACGCAATAGGTGCAAAAAATATTGCTGATATTACACAAACACTGACTATTAATACGGGTGCGGAAAATACACCTGACGCTTTCACGCAAAATGCAACAGCAGGTACATCAAATATTAACTTACGTGGTTTAGGTGTCTCCTCAACGTTAGTACTATTGAACAATAAACGCCAAGTGGTTAATGCTCAGCCGAATAACGATGGAGTTAATTTCGTTGATACAAGTTCACTAGTACCTATGATAGCTATCGGCCGAGTAGAGATTGTGAAAGATGGTGCATCTGCGCTGTATGGTTCGGACGCGGTAGCGGGTGTAGTTAACTTCATAACCAAGAAAAACTATCAGGGAGCATCTGTTAGTCTGGATTATCAAGACGGTGCTCACGGCAATAATAAAGAATATGTAATGCAGGGCTTATGGGGCGCTGTGGGTGACGATAGCAGCGTTATGGCTGCTATAAGTTACACCAATCGTTCCCCATTGTTTACCGGAGATCGTCGTCTAAGCCGTCCTCAAGATGATACCAGTGCATTAGGTAATCCGGGCACATTTTTTGCGGGGGCGACGCCTCTTATCGATCCAGGTTGTGCAACGTTTGGTGGCACACCACAGGTGATCGTTCCGGGTGTTGGTCCAGGAGGCACTGATGTTGGTACTTGCGGTTTTGACTTTGGTAACACTTATTCATTTGTGCCAGAAGAAACTCGCGTAAACGCTTACACACGAGCAACTTATAACGTTGCTGATGCAGTAGAATGGATAACGGAAGTAAGTTTTGCGCGAAACCGAGCAGAGCGAGGTGGTTCACCTAGTTTTCCTATACTAACCTTTCCTGAAGTACCTGCTGATCACCCAGACAATTTCTTAGGATTTCCTGTCTCATTCTTTGGTCGTGAATTAGGAACGGGATCTCCTGGCGATCCAGCTAATACAGAATCAGATACATTCCGTTTCAGTACGATGTTGCAAGGCGAAATGGATAACGGATTCTGGGAAGTAAGTTATACTAATGCGACAAATGACTTCTATTTTACAGTGAGAGATACCTTAGCTCAAGAATTTCAAAACGCATTACGAGGTTTTGGTGGCCTTAAATGTGACCCTATCACAGGTTCAGCAGGTCAGGGTGGGTGCGAGTATTTTAATCCATTTTCATCGGCGTTTGTAACCCCAAATTCGCAAACCGTTATTAATTCGTTTACCGGTAGACAAGAAATTGATTCTGAAGCTAACTTAGAAGTTGTTGAAGGTTTTGTCTCAACAGAATGGTTTGAAATGGATGGTGGCGCAGTCGGTGTTGCCGTGGGTGCTCAGTATCGTTATCAAGATCTGTCACAAGACTACGACGAGGCATCTAACCAAGACCGGTTTGCTTTCGTTATTGGTAATGCTGATATTTTTGGTAAGCAGGACGTTGTGGCTCTATTTGGTGAATTGGCAATGCCAGTCACAGAAGACCTTGATATTCAGATAGCCCTGCGTTATGAAGATTACGGCGGCACAATAGGCGACACTGTTGATCCAAAACTTGCCGTTTCATATAGAGCTAGTGACATGTTATCTTTGCGCGGTTCAATTTCAACATCGTTTAGAGCACCGTCCATCTTTCAGAAAGATGGTGGTGGAACAAGCTTGAGAAACGCGGTTGACCCATTGTCTGGTGGAACCGCTTTTATTGCAGTCCGTGCTAGTGGTAATGAAGATTTAGTGCCAGAAGAATCAACCGCCTTTAACTTAGGATTTTCTGTAGAGCCTATGGATGATTTATCGATAGAGCTTGATTATTGGAGTTTTGATTTCACTGACTTAATTATTCAAGAGAGTTTTCAAGCAATCTTAAATGACACTCCTCAAGACCCTGTTCGTGTTGTTCGAGCCGGTGATCCATTAACTGGTCCATTGCTGCAGGTTAATACAACTTATGTAAATGCGAGTTCACTAAAAACCTCTGGTTTGGATTTAGTGACGAGTTACAAATTTGAAACGGAGGTTGGTACGTTTACTCCTTCTCTTAACGCAACTTATGTACTCAAATATGACTTAGTCGACCCGCAGGCTGGCAAAGTCGAGGGTGCTGGACTTCGTAACTTTAATAACATTGGTGTGTCTAACCCAGAGCTTCGTGTCAATCTAGGCTTAAATTGGAAAATGGATGCTTACTCTGCAAACATATTTGCACGTCATGTTAGTAGTTATGACGACGATCAAAATGTAGATGCCGTTACTGGGAACTTTCTTGAGGTTGATAGCCACACTACATTTGATGCACAGTTTAACGTTGACTTAGGTAATATTTTTGAAACAAAGTCTAACTATGTGTTGACGATTGGTGGGATTAACTTGACCGATGAAAATCCTCCTCAAGTATTCACTAATGCCGGATTTGACTCAAAGGTTCATGACCCAAGAGGGCGTCAGATTTATGCTCGACTGGCCGTACAGTTTTAAAGGGGCCGTTAATTAACTCTTAGACATTGTAAATCAATAGTAAAAAGTCTTGCTTGAACAGGCTATTGAGTGAACTTGGAGCCGTTACTTTCGGGTAATGGCTTTTTTGGGCCCAAAATTTAAGTAACGAGAGACTTCAAACTGAATTTCCCCGTTATAATCAAGCATAAAACGTAAAATTAATTAATATATAACAATAAGTTAATTAGTTTTTAGCGCCATGTATTATATTTAGCGCCATGTATTATATTTAGCGTCATCAAGGATGATCTCGATGACCAGATACTTAGCAATTGATACGGAAACCACTGGATCATCACCAATAAAAGGCGGCCATCTTGTCACCGAACTAGCTAGTATCGAGTTCCTGAATGACAAACCTAGCGGAATTGTATTTAATCTCAAACTCAATCCTGAAGGCAAGAAATCCACAGGGAGAGCTTTCAGAGTCCATTGCATACCCCACGATGAGCTTATAGATAAACTTCGACTTGCCGACGATATGGAATAGATGCCAAAAGGCGTGTCGTTCATGCCGCTCATATTGACGCGGAGCTGCGTGCGGAGTCGTATTTCAAACTGATTGATAAGAATCAGACTCCACTTTCTAAAACACCCCTGCGGAGTCCACATCGTAAAACGAAAGCTATTTCAATTCCGAGAGCATTTATACATAAAAAAGTATGGGTCGGACTAAAACCACTAGGGCAATCTTCTTTTGGCGCAAGCTGATTCAGCGAATATGAGATAGAGTTACGAGTTCACTCTGCTCTAATGGCTCCAAGTTCGCTCAATATCCAGTTGCTTGCAAGGCCTTTGGATACGGCTTACGGGTACTTATCATCTTAATTCAAAATCCATATTTTTGGTTCGGGGGCTATGCTAGCGACACAATTAGCGATCTAAGTTTGTTGTTTCTGTAGTCATTAGCAAACACTTTTAGACAACCCTGAGTGAAGATGGTCGATCAACAAGCGTACCTTCGGCGACAGTTGACGATTATGAGGATAGATCGCCCATATGCCTTCGTCCGGCACACGGAAAACATCTAACAAGGGTAAAAGGTGTCCTGTATCCATATGAGTACGAAGATAATAATCGGGTAATTGGACAATCCCGATCCCTTTCAATGCAGCATCCACAAGCGCCCATCCACTGTTGTACCTTATGTTACCAGTAACGCGTATGTACCGAGGTGTATTGCCTTCTGTAAATCGCCAATTGTCTATAGTACCTTGCAAGCAATTGTGCTGCTCCAATTCGGACAAGATTTGCGGTTCGCCGTTCGCTGCAAGATAATCAGGCGATGCACAAACATATTGAGTTCTGCACGCTAATTGTCTTGCCATCATAGTGCTGTCTTTAAGTTCACCCAATCGGATTGCCAGATCATAGTTTTCAGCGACGAGATCGAGCATTTGATTGGTCAAAACCACATTGACTTCAAGTTCTGGATAAAGGGTAACAAAGTCATTAATTAAGGGGGCGATAATGCTTTCACCATATGTAACGGGAGCGGTAAGATTGAGTCTACCTCTTGGAGTTTGATGCAAGTTAGTAATTGCGCGCTCTGCTTCATCCAAACCATCAAGTACTTGTCTGCAATGATTATAGTAGATTTGACCCGTCTCAGTGATGGTGACTTTTCTCGTAGTGCGATAGAATAATTTTACTGCTAACCGCGTTTCCAATGCAGTGATTTGTCGACTAACGTGTGCCGTTGAAACCCCTAACCGCGCTGCTGCATCAGTAAAGCTTTTCGTTTCAGCAACCGCGGCGAACTCTGAAATACCTTCCCAATTAGACATTAAGGCCCCCATGTTTTGGTGAATAATATATAAAAACTATTACTGTATGGTAATAGTTTATTTCAATAACTCCATATTATCGCAGTTTAGGAAATAGTGTATTATTGTTTTTTGAGTCACCCGCATGTGCGGAATTTCATAAATCAACAACAAAGCGAGTTCCAATGGCCGATATTATTAAATCCAGGGCAGCAGTTGCTTGGGCACCCAAGCAACCTCTTACAATCGAAGATATCGACGTTATGCCACCACAAAAAGGCGAAGTACGTGTGCGTATTATTGCAACGGGCGTCTGTCACACCGACGCGTTTACTCTATCTGGTGATGACCCCGAAGGCATCTTCCCTGTCGTTTTGGGTCATGAAGGTGGTGGTATTGTGGAATCGATTGGTGAAGGTGTGACCAGTGTTGCAGTTGGCGATCATGTCATTCCGCTGTATACACCAGAATGTGGCGAATGCAAATTTTGTAAGTCCGGCAAGACCAATCTCTGCCAGAAAATTCGTGAAACTCAGGGTAAGGGGCTGATGCCTGATGGTACTAGTCGTTTTCACAAGGACGGTAAGCCACTTTATCACTATATGGGTTGCTCGACATTTTCGGAATACACAGTTTTACCAGAAATTTCTCTGGCGAAGATTAACCCAGAAGCACCACTTGAAGAGGTTTGTTTGTTAGGTTGCGGCGTCACCACTGGCATGGGGGCGGTTATGAACACCGCAAAAGTTGAAGAAGGCTCAACAGTCGCGATTTTTGGTATGGGCGGCATTGGCCTATCAGCTGTTATCGGTGCAACGATGGCGAAAGCCAGTCGGATCATTGTCATTGATATTAATGAAAGCAAATTTGATCTAGCGCGTAAACTTGGCGCAACAGATTTCATAAACCCTAAGAATTACGCCAAGCCAATACAAGAAGTGATCGTTGAGCTAACTGATGGTGGCGTTGATTATTCGTTCGAATGCATTGGTAACGTCAATGTCATGCGTTCAGCTCTAGAATGTTGCCACAAGGGCTGGGGCGAATCTGTAGTCATTGGTGTAGCAGGTGCTGGACAAGAAATTTCAACTCGCCCATTTCAGTTGGTTACGGGCCGCGTTTGGCGTGGATCTGCTTTTGGCGGTGTAAAAGGTCGCACGGAGCTTCCCCAATATGTCGAACGCTACCTCCAAGGTGAGTTTAATTTGAATGATTTCATAACACACACTATGGGGCTTGATGATATTAATTCCGCGTTTGAGCTGATGCATGAAGGTAAAAGTATTCGCACAGTTATTCATTTCGGTAAATAGCGTGCTATCTACCACTAACTGTTTTTGTGGTTACTCTCATATAGGGCGTGGCCACCCCTTTTTTAAACAGTCAGAACGATGTCCTTTAAAAATACACATTCCTGTAAGAGCTTTGGCGCTGATCTTTGTAAGCAAGATACTTCTTCAGGCAGCGCGCCAGTCAATAAACGATAAGCGCGGTTTTGAATAAATTTCTAAGGCTTTTTGGTATTAAGCAATACGCTTTAATACACCCGAGGATAAGGTAAACACAATACCTTTAGAGGTAAAGCCTGACTGCATTAAAACATGGTGCTGCAAGTATTTGTGCAGCCTAGACCAATAAAAGTCTTCTGTGACGAATATACAAAGAATATGAATGAGATTAGTAGAAATAAAAATGCTCAGAAATCACGGCATAAAGCTAAATTAAATAAGTTCAGTGATAGCAATAACAAGCTATTTTCTTGTTTAAACATTATCCAGTTTTGATTTAAATAACAACGGATTTGTCTTTGTCATGGTCAAACTATAAATGCTCGTGACGCTGAGTAGGTTTTCTAAAAACAATTGGTAGCACTTTTTTAAAGAACGAGCTTAAATGAAATCCTAGGCAAAAAAAAACCAACACACTGTGTTGGTTTCTTTATATGGTTGCGGGAGCAGGATTTGAACCTACGACCTTCGGGTTATGAGCCCGACGAGCTACCAGACTGCTCCATCCCGCGATTGTTCTGGTTTGAAGCGACTTAGTCGTTTCAAGAAGTGCGTATTATACATAGCAAATTCTGCTAAGCAACACTTATATTTTTAATTTCGCATTTATCTACTGAAGACTAGTTAGCCCGTGCAATTTAAAGGACGGGCAGCTCAACTTTGCAAATTACAAATCGACAAAACAGATAAAAAAAAGCCAACACATGTGTTGGCTTCTTAATATGGTTGCGGGAGCAGGATTTGAACCTACGACCTTCGGGTTATGAGCCCGACGAGCTACCAGACTGCTCCATCCCGCGATTGTTCTGGCTTGAAGCGCCTTTCGCGTCTCAAGTGGTGCGTATTATACATAGCAAATTATGCTTAGCAACTGTAGTTTTACAATTTTATTGAAATAAACCTTAAGTGCATAAATAAAATACTGAAAGGGCATATATTGGTTTTTTATTGCACATATTTATTTGTGGCGTGTATTCGTGGTTCCTCAACGTTTTAATCTGTTTATGTTGACTTATACTGAATAAATACCCATGCCTTGCGACTAAAACTATTCCAGATTACCTAAAAAGTTCCATTTTCTCAGCTAATTCGAAGTCCAGTTCACTAATACCATCAGCATCATGAGTGGTTAGCTCAACTTCAACTTTATTATAAACATTAAACCATTCAGGGTGGTGTTTCAGTTTTTCAGCCCATATCGCAATTTGTGTCATCCAACCAAATGCTCGAATAAAGCTTTTGAATTTGAATGTTTTACAGAGTTTATCATTCTTAATAACCCATTGGTCACCGGCAACTAGATTCTGATTCAATTGCGCTAGGGCGGCATCGATTTGTTTGATGGTGTATTTTTCAGACACGGTAAGCTTCCTTCATCATGTAATGGTTTAACTATTATTTGGACAGACTGTTACAGCTTGAGCAAAATTTCAAGTTATTGGCACAAATAATAATGTAACGTTCACTTATATTTGCGTATGAACAGCAAGGCAGTTATACTATATCTAAGTTTTAAGGCGGGCTCCCTGCATTAAGGTTAGTTATTAGGTTTAGTTTAACTAGTAATTTTCTGCATAGTAGCGTCTAGGTCAAGCGTCTGAAGGGCTTTAGGCATTTCGGGCATCAACATGAAGTATTTGTGAGCTCCGCTTGACCGGGGTTTTTTTGTATCTAGCGTTTAGTAAATTAAGCGCGGTAGACTGAAGTATGGGCTATATGCCCTTTTTTTGTTTTTGGAGTGTAAATTTGTCGCAACTTGAGCGAAAACTGACAGATATGCTAATTCCGCCGGTTGAAGCATTGGGCTTCGAGATGGTTGGTGTAGAATTTGTGAGAGCCGGTAAACATTCGATTTTGCGAGTGTTCATTGATCATGAAGATGGTATCGATGTAGATGACTGCGCTAGTGCAAGTCATCAAATAAGCGCAGTGTTAGATATTGAAGATCTAATTACAGCGGAATACAACTTAGAAGTGTCATCGCCCGGTATGGACAGGCCATTATTTAATCCTGATCATTATGCATCGGTTGTCGGTGAAACTATTACAGTGAAGCTGTCAATACCGCAAGACGGTAGGCGCAACTTTAAAGGACTTTTATTAAAATGCGAAAACGACAGCATTTTAATAAAAGTTGATAATGATGAATTTTCTTTGGCTATTGCTAACATTGAAAAAGGCAATTTAGTTCCAAATTTTGATTAACTATTGGGGAGTGTTTGCTTCTACTCGGAGCAATCTGTGAGGCTTATAAAATGAGTAAAGAAATTTTGTTAGTGGCTGAAGCCGTTTCAAATGAAAAACAAGTACCAAGAGAAAAAATATTTGAAGCACTAGAGTTTGCTTTAGCCAGCGCCACTAAAAAGAAAAATGAAGGCGATATTGAAGTTCGTGTAGCTATCGATCGCGAAACTGGTGATTTTGATACTTTTCGTCGTTGGTTAGTGACCGAAGACGATAAGATACAAGAAAACCCGTATGCTGAAATGACAATTTCAGCTGCGCAAATTGACGAACCAGAAATTCAATTAGGTGACTATGTTGAAGAGCAGATCGAATCAATTTCGTTTGACCGTATAACAACACAGACAGCAAAACAGGTTATTGTACAAAAAGTACGTGAAGCTGAACGTGCTCAAATGATCGCAGAGTACGAAGACCGTGTCGGAGAATTAGTCACCGGGACGGTTAAGAAAGTAAATCGGGACAACGTTATTGTCGACTTAGGTAATAACGCGGAAGGTGTTATTTATCGGGATGACATGTTGCCTCGCGAAACTTTCCGTCCGGGAGACCGAGTACGTGGATTACTCTACGTTATTCGACCTGAAGCGAGAGGCGCACAGCTTTATATTAGCCGAACGCACCCTGATATGTTGGTTGAGTTGTTCAGGTTAGAAGTACCAGAAATTGCGGAAGAAACACTAGAGATTAAAGCGGCAGCGCGTGATCCTGGTGCGAGAGCGAAGATCGCGGTTAAAACCAACGATAAACGTCTCGATCCAATTGGTGCTTGTGTTGGTATGCGTGGTTCTCGTGTTCAAGCCGTATCCAGTGAATTAGGTGGTGAGAGAGTTGACATTGTATTGTGGGATGAAAATCCAGCATCTTTTGTTATTAATGCAATGTCACCAGCTGAAGTTGCTTCGATCGTTGTAGACGAAGATAATAAAACGATGGATGTTGCTGTTGAAGCAGATAACCTCGCCCAAGCAATTGGACGCAGTGGTCAAAACGTTCGCTTAGCTAGTCAGTTGACTGGTTGGGAATTGAACGTAATGACAGTTGAAGCTCTAAATGCAAAGCATGAAGAAGAAAATGCGAAAGTGTTAGGCATCTTTACGTCAGGTTTAGATATTGATGAAGAGTTTGCATCGATTTTAGTCGATGAAGGTTTCACTTCATTGGAAGAAATTGCTTACGTACCAGTGAGCGAATTATTGGCGATAGATGGTTTAGATGAAGACACCGTTGAAGAGTTGCGTGGCAGAGCGAAAGCTTGGTTAACGACTCGCGCATTAGCAAACGAAGAATCATTAGAAGCGTGCGAACCAAAGCAAGAATTACTCGACCTTGAAGGCATGAACAGACATGTTGCGTACGTTCTTGCGAGTAGAGGCATCACCGATCTAGAAGGGCTTGCAGAGCAAGGTACCGACGAAATCAGTGATATTGAAGAATTAGACGATGAAACTGCGGGTAAGCTTATAATGGCTGCGCGTAATATCGTTTGGTTTAGTGAAGAATAGGTCAGCAGGGGGATAGTAAAGAATATGGCAGAAGTATCCATAGATAAGCTCGCCACAGATATTGGCACAACCGTTGATCGTTTGGTTCAGCAGTTTAAAGATTCTGGTGTAACGAAAGTCGCAGGTGACGTAGTTACTGAGGAAGAGAAAAAAACATTGCTTGATCACCTGAGTAAATCTCATGGTGGCACAGGTATCGAAGCGCCAAAGAAAATGACACTTCAGCGTAAGACGACAAGCACGATTAGTTTAGGCAAATCGAAAGCCGTTAAAGTTGAAGTTCGTAAAAAACGCACTTACGTTAAGCGCACAGATACGGAAGAACAGCGTTTAGCTGAAGAAGAGGCGGCGAGAGTTGCCACTGAAGCGCTGGCGCAGTTAGAAGCAGAGAAAAAAGCAGCGGAAACAGCAAAAGCAGCAGCTGAAGAGAAAATAGCTAAAGCAGCTGAAGCACGCAAAGTACAAGAAGTAGAACGCGCAGCTAGAGTTGAGAAAGCGAAGAAGGAAGCTGAAGAACGTAAGAAAAATGAGCCAACTATGTCCCCAGAGGAAAAGAAAGCTCATGAAGCAGCACGTTCGGAAGAAGAGCGCATCAGAAAGCAGCAAGAAGAAGAAATTCAACGCAAACTTGAAGAAGATGCGAAGAAAGCTGCAGAAGAAGCGCGTAAGCTTGCTGAAGAAAATGATTTGCGTTGGAAAGAAGAAGAGATACGTCGTAAGAAGCAGGAAGCTGAAGATGTTCACGTTCATTCCAACCGTTATGCGCAGGAAGCTGAAGACGAGCAAGATATGAAAGTCGAACGCACTTCTCGTCGTCGTAAGAAGTCGAAGAAGAATGCGGGTGAAGATCTTAAGCATGGTTTTAACAAGCCGGCACAGCCAGTCGAGAGAATTGTTAAGATTGGCGAAACCATTACCGTTGGTGAGCTCGCTAGCCGTATGGCGAAGAAAGGCACTGAAGTCATCAAAACGATGATGAAAATGGGTGAGATGGCGACAATTAACCAAGTTCTTGACCAAGATACCGCAGTGTTAGTGATTGAAGAAATGGGCCATAAATATGAGCTTGTTAATGATAATGCACTTGAAGACGAGTTAATTGCCGACACAGCACAAGGTGACAAAACCACACGCGCTCCAGTGGTAACTATTATGGGGCACGTTGACCATGGTAAAACTTCGTTGCTCGATTACATTCGACGCGCGAAAGTCGCTGATGGTGAAGCCGGCGGGATAACACAGCATATTGGTGCTTACAGTGTTGAAACTGATAACGGTCGCATTACATTCCTTGATACACCAGGACATGCCGCGTTTACGGCAATGCGCGCACGTGGTGCAACTGCAACAGATATTGTTATATTAGTTGTCGCAGGTGACGATGGTGTAATGCCGCAAACCAAAGAAGCGGTTCAGCATGCTCGTGCTGCTGGCGTACCTTTAATCATCGCTGTGAATAAGATGGATAAAGAAGGTGCTGATCCCGACAGAGTTAGAAATGAGTTGTCACAACTGGATGTTATTTCTGAAGAATGGGGCGGCGAAAATCAATTCGTATCTGTTTCTGCGAAAACAGGTATGGGAATCGACGCATTACTTGAAGCCATTTCATTACAAGCTGAATTACTTGACTTACAAGCGATAGCAACGGGTCCTGCCCGCGGTATCGTTATTGAATCACGCTTGGACAAAGGTAGAGGCCCAGTTGCTTCGGTTCTTATTCAAGAAGGTGAATTGAAAGCTGGTGACATCTTATTATGCGGTGAAGAATACGGTCGTGTTCGAGCTATGCGTGATGAGCATGGGCAAGAAATTAAGCTTGCAGGTCCCTCTACACCAGTTGAAGTTCTTGGCTTATCGGGTGTACCAATTGCTGGTGAGAACGCGCTGGTTGTTCAAGATGAACGCAAAGCAAGAGAAGTTGCTGCAAAACGTCATACTAAACAGCGCGAAGTTAAATTAGCGAAGCAACAAAAAGCTAAATTAGAAAACATGTTTGCGAACATGGAGTCTGGTGATGTGAGCGAATTGAACGTCGTGCTTAAAGCCGATGTTCAAGGTTCAATTGAAGCGATCGCTGACAGTTTAACTAATCTATCTACTGACGAAGTTAAAGTTAACATTGTAGGTAGTGGCGTGGGTGGTATTACTGAAACCGACGCGAGCTTGGCTGCAGCATCAAGTGCTATTGTGGTTGGTTTCAACGTTCGTGCCGACGCAACTGCGCGCCGCATTATCGAAGCTGAAGAAATTGACTTGCGTTACTACAGCATTATTTATGAGCTGATTGATGAAGTGAAGAAAGCGATGAGCGGCATGCTTGCGCCAGAATTCAAACAGCAAATCATGGGTATTGCCGAAGTACGTGATGTATTCAAATCACCGAAGATTGGTGCAATTGCAGGTTGTATGGTTACCGAAGGTGTCATAAAACGTGCTAATCCAATCAGAGTAATTCGCGACAACGTCGTTATCTACGAAGGTGGACTTGAATCGTTGCGTCGCTTTAAAGACGATGTTCAAGAAGTTAAGAAAGGTATCGAATGTGGTATCGGTGTTAAAAACTATAACGATGTTAAAGTTGGCGACCAGATCGAAGTATTCGAAGTTGTTGAAGTCAAAAGAGAAATCTAAAAGACTGCTTAACGAAAAAATAATGCATTGTTTTTGTAGCTTATAAATAATGTATAGAAACCAAATACGGAGGCTTTTAGCCTCCGTTTTTTTCATTGTGCCCGTTGTGTGCATTTGAAATTAGGAGAATAAAATGCCTAGAGAATTTTCTCGGACAGATCGAGTAGGTCAGCAAGTCCATAAAGAAATTGCCAGTATCTTACAAAATGAATTTAAACATCGCGAACCTGAAGTAGGTATGATCACTATATCAAGTGTTGAAGTTTCTCGAGACCTCGCACATGCCAAGATCTATGTGACTTTCTACAACAGCGATGAAGAAAAAATTAAGGATGACCTAGCTCGGTTGCAAGATGCGAAAGGCTTTATTCGCACCGTGCTTGCTAAGCGCATCCGCATGCGTGCTGTTCCAGCTGTTCACTTTTTTAGAGATGAATCTATTACTGAAGGTATTCGTATTTCGACTTTGGTTAATCAAGCTAGGGCGAAGGATGAAGCTAAAGCAAAAGATAAGTCTGAAGATGAATAGAGATTAAAGTAGATGATGGCAAGAAGAAAAAAAGGCAGGGCGATCAATGGGGTCGTTCTTGTAGATAAGTACAGCGGTGAGTCATCTAATTTTATCTTGCAGCAAGTTAAGCGTTTATATGGAGCGGCGAAGGCTGGCCATACAGGTGCGCTTGACCCTCTTGCAACAGGCATGTTACCTATCTGCTTGGGCGAGGCAACCAAGTTCTCCCAATTTTTATTAAACGCAGATAAAACTTATATAGTGACGGCAAAGCTGGGAGAGCGCACCGATACGTCTGACTCAGACGGTGATATTGTCGAAACGAGAGCGGTTAATGTGACACGAGAGCTTATTGATTCCGCTGTTGAGGCCTTTCGAGGGGCAATTAAACAAGTGCCATCGATGTTCTCAGCGCTTAAACATAAAGGTAAACCTCTTTATTCATATGCTAGGCAAGGTATTGTTATTGAACGTGAAGCTCGTGATATCACGATCCATTCGTTAACGGTATTGCGCTATGAAAATAATGAGCTAGATATGCAAATTGCTTGTACGAAAGGTACTTATATTCGCTCCTTAGTGGATGATTTAGGACAGGCGTTGGGTTGTGGAGCACATGTTACGATGCTCAGGCGCACAAAAGTTGCAGACTACCCAAGTAAAAATATGATTACTGTTGAAGAATTACAGGCTTTGTCTGAAGATTTATCAGTAGACCGAGAGTTTCGCGGTTTCGATAAGTTGGATGCATTGTTATTACCAACAGATACTGCCGTTTCAAATCTTCCAGCCTTTAATGCAACCGACGATAGTATTGAACGGTTTTTGCATGGGCAAGAGATCATTGAAGAAAATCAATTTACTAAAAGCGATCTTGTTAGAATTTATCGAGATTCAGACAATCGTTTTTATGGTATGGCAGAAGTCGATATTGGCGGAAATTTACAACCTAAACGAGTGGTTGTTTATAAAGAAAGCTATTTCGGCGAAAACTAAGCTAAAGCACTTGTGTATTATCGCTTCACGGGTATAATACTCGCTCTTTTTGGCATGACTGAATTAGTGATCGGCATGCTGTTGTTTAAACCATCTATCTATATTGGAGATAATTATGTCACTAACTACAGAAGAAATCGCAACAATCATATCTGAGTTCGGCGTTAAAGAAGGTGATACAGGTTCACCAGAAGTTCAAGTTGCTTTGTTAACGAATAACATCAACAAACTTCAAAGTCACTTTAAAGAGCACAAAAAAGACCACCATTCACGTCGTGGTTTGTTACGTATGGTTAGCCAGCGCAGAACATTACTCGATTACTTAAAAGGTAAAAGTGGTGAGCGTTACTTAGATCTTATCAAGCGTTTAGGCCTACGTCGTTAATTCGATAGTCCTAACGTTAGACATAAAAAAAGCACCTTCGGGTGCTTTTTTTATGTCTAACGAACAGTAAAATTTGAATCAATTAATGCTAATCTGCTCCAATAGCATTGACGTTAGCGATGTTTATGAACTCTCCTAGCTAGACACTTCTAGACTGTCTTCTTCGCAATTTCCTGTAATAACGAGTCTAAATCAGAGATTTTTTCAAGCAGCGTTGAGTTTTTTGCTTCTAAACTCTTAATCTTATCGCTCAGAACTTTGATTTGATTCATCTGCTTAACTACTTTTTCACCTGTTTGTTCGGCATTAACATTCACAACTAACATATCGTTGGCTTGGGTCGATAGTTTTTCATTTAAGCCGTTTATACGGTTCAACATTTGCTGAACATTTGTCGTCGCGTCGGTTAGCTTAACTTGCATGTTTTTTATATCATTACCAAAGCTAGCCTTCGTGCTTCCCAAGTCATTATTCAAGGTCTTTATTTCTTCCTGATTGCGTCTCCAAGCCGAAGCCCACAATTTATCCATTTGGCCCCACAACTCTTCGGTTCGCTCTGCCAACTCAGTAACTTTAACGCTAAGTGCGACAGTTGAATTGCCCATTTCTTCATCTGTCGCGGATAAACGTTGTTCTAGGGACTTTAGTCTGTTTTCAGTATTTATCGCTACGGTATTAGCTTGTCCAAGCTGCGTGTAGAGATAAATACAGCCCACACAGGCGGCAACAGCGACAACCAATACAATTGATGGGAATAGATTTGAAGCAACTGGAGTTGAATTAGGTTCTGGTGGCTCAGGCGCTCTTTTACCTATTGGACGGCGCTCATCAACTTCTATATTAATGGGCGCAAAATCTTTATCATTTTGTGACATATCTATGGTTTCTTAATAGTATTAATTTTCTGCGGTTATGGTAAATCAAAATTTCAAAATATTCATGTTTAAATTCACTCAACGTACACACTTTTGACTTAGATTCAATGATTTATAGGTATATTTTTCAGGTCGCAAAAATGAATGTAAGGTGTAGACACACATACTGCAATAACATATATTGCATTTTGAGCTCCTAACATGTCGACGTATTATATGAAATTGACCAGTAAAATATCGTTTACTCTCGGTATTCGAACGCTTATTTTGGTATTAATGCTAGGTTTTGCCATGTCTTTTTTGCAAACCTATATCGACTTTAAGAATAGACGAGCCGAAGTCAATACGTCGATTGAATCAATCATTGACGCATCAAAGGACTCTGCTCAAAATGCGGTTTGGAACTTAGACAACGATTTAGCGGCATTGGTTATCAAAGGCTTAACCTACTTCAATCACTTCTCATACGTCGCGATATTAGATGAATGCGACAATGTTTTAGCCGAATCAAACGAAAAAGAACTAGAAAAATCCAACAAAGTCCTTTCATTTTTCTTAGTTCCAAATATTAGGGAATACATCGTACCCTTAACAGATGCTGATGCATTGCAAGCTAGTGTAGGTGAGTCACCACTAGAATCTGGCAAGATGTTAGTTCGAATTAATATACATTCTTCACTCAGTGATGTTTACGACCGCGCGGTAAGAACCTTTATTATCTCACTTGCGGGTTATATTTTTATATCTCTCACATTGGTTTTGCTTTACCACTTTAGTTTAGCTGCACCGCTTATGCGCTTAGCTAGTCGATTCGAGAGAGTGAATACATCATCCTTTACTGAGCAGTCAATTAGTAAGCTTCGAGGTCACGAGTCGGATGAGTTTAGTAAAATCATTGATTCAGCTAATGATTTATTAGGGCGCATAGCATCAGGTCAAACTCTTCTCACTCAACGTAGCCAGCGTTTTAGGTTAATTCTTGATACTGCTCCAGCTATTATCTATTCATTGGACAATGATGGTAAATTTGTATTCGCTAATAAAGCGACGGCGTCATTCTACGGTTACTCAATATTTGATCTGAAAGGTAAGCTTGCTTCTGAAATTATTGAGCCTGTTGACTCAGCGTTAATGGAAGTCTTGAATAAATTTCTGGCTGATAATTCTCGACAAATGAACAAAGTATTTGATGCCTACGATTCTGAAAAAGTAAAGTGTGTTATGGAAATGTCGTTTGTAAAATTCCACACCTATGATGGACAAAGTATTTTGGTTGTGGGTAATGATGTAACGAAAAGAGTTGAAGCCGAAGAGAAGATTGAAAATTTAGCTTATTGTGATTCACTTACCAACTTACCAAACCGTAACAAAGTGTATGAAATACTGAACTCTCAAAATATTGCGGTTGCAAATAGTCAATACCAAGTTGCCATATTGGCAGACTTAGACCAATTTAAACGAATAAATGATACCTTAAGCCACAGTGTTGGGGATCAGCTTATAGTGAAGCTAGCAGAACGGCTATCAACCGAATTTCAGGATATTGGCTTTGTTGCTCGCTTAGGCGCTGATGAGTTTTTACTTCACAGCGAACAATTATCTAACAATCGAGAGATTGCAAATACCACCGCCGTTGAACTTGCCGAAAAGCTAAGAAAATGTGTCAACAGAGAAATCGACATTGGCTTGCATCGATATAATTTATCTGCAAGTTTAGGTGTGGTTGTGTTTAAGCCTGGTTTTGAAACAGCTGACGAGATTCTGCAGTATGCGGACACTGCGATGTACGAATCTAAAAAGTCGGGGCGTAATTGCTCTACGCTATTTATAGATAAAATGGCAACTGAAGCAGCTGAGTTACTCAAATTGGAACGTGACATTAGTACCGCTATTTTTAAAGATGAATTCTTTTTCGTTCTGCAGCCGCTCATATCATCTGTAACCATGGAAGTGACCTCTGCAGAGGCACTTATTCGCTGGCAGCGCGATGATACGATTGTTGCTCCAAACGATTTCATTCCTTTTCTTGAGGAAAGCGCTCTGATTATTGATGTTGGTGAAAGAATGCTGACAAAAGTATGTGAATTTTTGGTGCAATTGAAACAACAGGCACTTTTACCTAAGTCATTTAAGATTGCAGTCAACATCAGCGGAAAACAACTATCGGAGGCTAATTTCATAGATAAAGTAACCAGTGTGCTAAGAAAACATCAGATTGCGGGTCACTATCTGGAATTTGAAATTACCGAAAGTGTCGCATTAGATAATTTGAAAGATACTATAAATAAAATAAATGAATTAAAAAAAATGGGTATCAGTTTTAGCCTTGACGACTTTGGTACAGGATATAGCTCACTTAGTCATTTAAAAGATTTGCCTGTTGATAAGTTGAAAATTGATCAGTCTTTTATTAACGATATTAATGTTGATAAACAAGACGAAAATCTAGTTAAGTCAATTCTTCAACTTGCTGTTAATTTAGGTATTGTTACTGTTGCCGAAGGGGTTGAAACAAAAGAACAAGTAGAATGGCTAAAAGAAAATGGCAGTATGTTGCTGCAAGGTTACTATTTTAGTCGCCCAATTTTACCTAATGAATTTGTTGAAAAATACTTGTCCTCAAGCACAAAGTAGCTAGCTCTTCCGAGAAAGCACACGACCGCTGAATAGCCTCATTTTGTGATTGTTCCAAATGTTTTTTTTATGCTATCAAAGATAATCTGAGCAGCACCAAGGCATAACAGTAAGTATATAAATTTCACTTCGCAGTAACGTTATAAGCCACGATCATCGGCGGTCTATCGTATTCTCCTGTTCTGGCCGCACCGGATATACTCATGTATAGAATGTTGTTTGTATCGTCAAATGTAGCACCAATAATACGGCCGTCGAAAGGAGTGCGCCACTTACCATAGCTAAACGGTTTAACGTCCCAAGGGTTTTCAGTAGTCAGCATCTCGTTCACATTAAATAGCCAAAAATAAGAGTAATTATCATCAGGTTTATAAGTGCAACCACCTGAGCATGCGCCAGTTTTTCCCTGTTGTATTATCTTATAACCGATACCACTATGAATGCCAGCATGTGAACCGACGACCATAAAGGTGCTTGTGTTGGGGACTATGAAACCGTAAATGCCCCTCGATAATGCGCCCCATATTGGCGATACGTTTTTCTGATAGTCATTTGCACCCTCGACTAACTGTGTACCTTTTTCGAGAGGGTAAACTTGAATTGCTTTTGTATTGATTACACCGTTGCCATCAGGATTAATATTTAAAACTTGATTTGGGTTAAATGTAAACAGACTTGGTCCCTGTGAATACCTGCTTGTAATAGAATAAACACTAGACCACCCAACAAGATAATCAGCGTTTAATTTACTGCGCATATTTTCGGGTATCTTTGACATATAACCTGCAGCCCTTGCTTTACCTTCTATTTTTAGAACTCCTTTAGGTTTTTCACTCAAATCACTCGCATTTAATACCTGTAAATTATCTGTATTGCCACCGCTACCGTCATACCATATCTCACTAGATACAAGTAGTTTGTCGTTTTTATACAACATACCTGTTATGCGGTTAGTCCTTATGTTATCCAATGCCCTAACATAGTTTTGTAATACTTGTGCATTAGGTATGTCTTTAGCACGGGGTTCAAACGATAAACTAATGGGAATTTCAAACTCTGCAATAGCGTTATGATGGCTATGGCCAGCCATAAATATACTGTGGTGATTCGGGTTATATGCAAGTGTTCCAACGGCATAGTTTGAATTACTAACGCTGTTTGTAGCGTTAACCCGAAACGCGCCTTTATATTTAAGGCTGAATTGAGCTTGCAGCCCGAGTGGATAGATTGGGTTTGTAGGCGTTGACTCGGGCATGACGGCCGCAATATCTTCCTCAAAGAATACTTTATTATTTTTATTAATATCAGCAATATTAATTTTTATTGGGTTGTTAGTAATGGTCTGGGCAATAGAGAGAAAGCTACTTACTGTTAACGCCGTTAATAAAAACTTCTTCAAATATTTCATAATATTGTTCCTTTAATATTATCACCAATATCTTTTATTCCTATTTTTGCTCTGAAATCTAGTGCGTTATCGCCAATTTTACAATTTCACAATTTGTAGTCTAGCTTAAACGTTGGCTATTTCCACTACATTCAATTCGCAGATAAGATTTACTAGATGCTTTCGAGAGCTAATCTCGATGAGGTATTAATATTTGGTTTGGGCGAATTTATAACTTCAATGGTGGCATTATTCCCGATAATTGCTACCCACTAGATTGCGACATTCCTTCTCAAGATAAATTTAACCCTTCAATATTTGTCCCTGATGACTTCATTGTTAAAGATGTAATTTTCTCTTTTACTTGGCAGCATAGTGCTAGCACTGACATTGTTGATTTTTCACTTGAGGCCCCCAATGGCAATTTAGCAGATATTGCCGGGGGTCGTCCATGCATGGATAGAGATGGAGGCACATATACTTTCTCTGGTAGCGTGACAAATGAGCTCAGTTTTTTATATGAAGATGACTGCTCGTTTGGATGGTCGGAAAGCGGCGATTACAAACCCTCCGGTAGCTTTGGGTCTTTTATTGGAGGCTCTTCGTATGGCTTTTGGAATTTGTCGATCTTTGATGGATTTACTTCAGATGAAGGTTTTGTCGAAAGTTGGCAATTAACCCTCGTAAGGGAAGTGTCAGAGCCGACAGGACTCGCGTTGATGAGTTTAAGCTTAATAGCACTAAGTTACAGTAGTAAAAAACGTCGCAAATAAATACTTTGTGATTAATACGGCGAAAGATACAACCCCATGCAAAAGATGGGGTTTTTATTGTCAACGCGAAAAATAGTCAAATAACATTACTGCACCGCTGTTAAACACTTAGATTTGAAAACTAGAAAGTGATAACTATGTTAGGCTTTTTCGGGCTTATTCTTACAATCTTTTGTATTACTTTTTATCAATCGTAAATAAGCGGGCTCTAATCAATTCTAACGACATCATTACATAGTCGTGGCACGTTACAAAGTAATCCTCACTTTGTGTCTGCCTGCCATTATTTAGCAGTATCATAAGCATAGCATCGCCCTGTTGCCCTCTCTGTCAGACTATCTGTCGCGTTTAAAATTTAACCATCATAGTTAAGTTGAGGGCGTGGAGTGACAATGCAACATTATTCATCTGAGGTCGATGAGAGTAATATAGTTTTGCCATTGACCCTTCTGACCTCATGTGACAGTCTAATGCGGATTTTATTACAAGGATTGTTATGTTTATATTTAAAAGTATGAACGAAGTCAGCTTTCTGTTGACGAATGTTTTTTACCTAACATGATTCTAAATACTTACTATTCAGTCAATCCTTACTATTCAGTCAATCCTTACTATTCAGTCAATCCTTGCTATAAAATTCATAATATTAAGAGCTGGTTAGCTGGCAATAGTTACATTAATTTATAAAAGGAAGGTTAATGAAGATTTTTAGGGTTAAAAATAAGCGATTAGTCTTATTCATATTTGCCACCATGAGCCTATTTAGCTGCGGTGGAGGAAGTGATTCAGATAATATTGAACCTACACCAATAACTTCTCCTGCTCCGATAGAAGTATCAGGTGGAACGGTTAGCTCACCAGCACAAATGGATCCAAACCTCGCGCACACCATTTCCAGTGATGACGCCCAAAACTATTTTAAGGTTAACGTAGACGCTGGCAATAGAATTGTCATTTGGAGCCAGCTGAATACATATCTGGATGACACACCATTTGCACGTTGCAGTGCTGCTCCTACTGGTTATCATGTCGGGATTTTGTTAGTCGGTACCACCAGCTCCGCTTGTGCAAATAACTATGAACATGTTTTTGAAGATGGCGGTGAAGCTGTTTTTAGATTAGGGTATCCAAACGATAATAGTGGGATCTTCTTATACGCTATTGTAGGTGATGAAGCAGATGAAGAAATACTTTCAGCGACGGGTAGTGGAGGCCTTCCTGATCGTCCTAGACTGATTAATATAAGTGGTGACAATGATATAAATGCAGTCAATTTGTTTAATTATTATGCCTATAGAGGGATTGTTGGGGAAACAATAACCATCAATGCATATCTAAATAACAATTTTGGTGGAACGGATGCTTCACGATGCGGTTCTGCCATCAATAGCCAATCCTTTGATAATCACTACAGTTATGGCATTGCCATCAACGATAGAAGTTACAACTGTGATGATGAAATCTCTTATACTTTTGAGCAAGATGAGACAATAAATCTGCATTTCAAATACATTAAAAACGTTTTTGGATATTTCACTATTTCAACAAACCAGTAATAATGCTCCACATACGAGGCTTGCAATGTGTTTTTGCTGTGCTTCGTTTTTCTATAAAGCAAAGCATATTAATCTATAAGGTTATTATATGGAACACACGTCTGAGCAAACAGATAGGAATCGAGTGAACTGGCATTGTATGAAGTCCTGTATATGCATCAGATGCCTAAGTGCGTCTAAGTATTAATTGAAGTCTCATTGAAATGACAGAAGGTAAACTATCAGCAAAAATTCCGCCACTTCATGTGCCTAAAGTTATTTCTCTTATTAGTGATTTAGATAAACTGTTTAATCAAGTTTGCCTCTCTCCATGTTGCTAAGATTGGCAGCTAGACACCATGAAAACTTTAACCAATAGGTTGGCTCCAGAAGTAACGTCAAAGCTGAGAAGGTCTCGCCTAGATTAAATCAATACCGTCTACAGATTGGGTCCGAGCTATGTCTTCAGTTGTTATTCCATTCAACTTAATAAACTGAATTGCGTTTGTCATACTGCCAAACGAACTTATTAGCATATTCCTGCCATGCTCTGTTAGCTCGAGCTCGTCACCTTCGGCTAATAAGTATAGCCATGTTTCTATTAATATTTTGGGTGGGTGTTTTGTTTTCAGCTGATGTCTCCTGATTTTTATGTTTGGGTTAAAAGCTCAAAGGACGATTCCTTTAAGGTTCTGTTTTAGTGTGTGTTTTGATTTTGCTGCAATTCTGGTTGAAGCAGGCTGTGATTGTAAGACTGAGAGCTCCTGAATCGATCTCACAAGGCATTAACTTTCAAAGGTAGTAAAGTTTAAGTTTTGTCTGATAAGATCTTAGGATCGCTTATAGGGGTTATTTGTTGATCAAATGAAAAATGTATGCAAGTTCATGAAGCAATAAGGGAAACTTTATAGTTGTTCTGCTGTGATTCACTTCGATGATGCATCTCATTTGGGTATATTTGTTGGGAATCATTGATTGTTTTCATATAATTAAAAACCACAGTACCCAACGGACGTTGGGCCTTCAGTTGCGAAGAACTGAACTATTTAGGACTCTCTTCTACTTATTACATACGCAGTGCTGCAACAAAGCTAACAGGCTGTTAAGTGTTGTGAGTTCAATCGGTCGTCATAAGGTTATAATCTAAAAAAGGGAGGTTTCGACCTCAACCGGTCATTAGATATATTAAAAAACGCTGCTATATGAGCAAAAAAAACGCCTACCTAATTGGGAGACGTTTCTTGATGATTATCGACGACATTGGGTTACATGGGTTTATTCGGGCATATCGTCGACGATGATTAGTTTTGATAGTCAATCAGTTGAGCTGCGTCACACGATATCTGCCCGGTGCAACCCCCTTCCAAGCGGAAAAAGCTCTTATGAAAGAATTAGACTCTTGATAGCCAAGCAAAAATGAGATTTCCCCAAGTGATAATTGCGATCGCTTTAAATAGTGATCTGCGAGCTCGGTTCTGATCAACTGCAGAACCGAATGGTAGGTCTCTGATTCTTCTGCCAGTTTACGTTGTAACGTGCGTTTACTCATGGCAAGCTTTTCCGCTGCGGCGTCAATTGAGCTATATCCTGCGGGTAACATCTCAACAAACACGGCTCGCAATCGCTCTACCGTTGAACTTTTTGTGTTGATATTCGCCAAATTTTTATTTAACCCACTCTCAAAAAACTGCCACATGGCCAAATTCGCCGTTAAAAATGGCCGCCGGGCATCGTTAGCGGAAAAGGCAATTTGGGTGTCCAACCCTTTTTCAAGGTTGCAGCCAAAGTACTGTTGATAGGCTTGAATTTTGTCAGGTAGCTCAGTCATGACAACCCTAGTTGGTTTTATGTCTTCTCGGGTTGCTAACCTACTGAGTTGAGTAAAAAAAACGGCTTCCGTTAGCGCCAACGATTTAGGTAGATTGCCCTCGTGGCCGTAACAGCGAATCGTCAGTGCCGTTTCTTTATCCCCTACGTTAACCGCCAATTCCAACGGCCCTATTAAGGGCTTATATTGCTGGATACGCGCCAAGGCCATATTTAGGTCTGAGCTACAAATTGATGCCAACATCGGCGCTTCAAAAGCCTCTACTGAAATATGCTGCGCCAACAGGAGAGGAATTTCTCTATCACCTACTGCCTTCTCCAAGCCATGCCAAAGTTGAAAATACTCAACCGGCGTCAGTGTGACGTTTTCACGGTGTAAAAGATCGGCTGACAGCCTTGCATACGCTAAGGTGGCCTCAATATCGACCTGCATATCACTTAGTAACAGCTTCCAGCTCGGCGATACTTTAAACTGCCTTGCTCTTTTCACATCGGCCCTCCAATCTACACCAGCATTCGCGGCAGGCTTATGCGGTTTTTTCCATCGCGTTACGCGATATCTTTAGTATCATCTTGCGTGGTAAAAGTGGCACGACCCAATCCATCATAAATTTAAGTGGCGCTTCATTAAACGCAACTAGATTGCCTTTCTCCATTGCTTTATAGCCGTATTCTGCAACTGAGCGCGGCGATTTGGCATTTTTCCAGAGATCAACGCCCTCTAAATTACCGGCCGAGACAAATCCTGTTGCAACCGCGCCAGGGCATAATGCCGTTGCGGTCACATTAGAATCGATCAACTCTCCCGCGATAGCTTGAGTGAAGGAAGTGACATAGGCTTTTGTTGCGTAGTAGACCGCTTGAAGCGGCCCAGGCATAAATGACGCCGTTGACGATATATTGAGAATGTGGCCACTGTTGCGCGCAACCATCCCCTTCAGATAATAGTGGGTTAAACTTGTAAGCGACAACATATTTACTTGCATCATTTTTTGTTCGGCTTCCAATTCACGTTCATGGAATTTACCGTGGCCACCAAAACCGGCATTGTTGATCAGCGTATCAATTTGGATTCCCAACCGTTCAGTTTGCTCGAATATACGCTTTGCAGATTCATGCTCAGAAAGATCTTCCGTGATCACGGTTACCTCGACCCGATACTTTTCTTTTAACTCTAGCGCTAGAGCGTTGAGTTTGCTTTCTGTGCGCGCCACCAAGACCAAATTACCGCCTTTCTCTGCATGTATACGGGCCAATTCTAAACCGATACCACCTGACGCGCCAGTAACAAGTGCTGTGTTTACCATATCTATCTCCTAACTTGATTCGTTTGTTTGAGTTATAATAGGTAATCACCTAGCAATTCACACTAGCGAATGACGCCAATAGACTAGCAATAGATGACATAATTGCAACATTCTAATAAGTTACCTAACCATCTTCACATCATCCACCAGCAAAACAACACCTTGCTGATTCCCCCACTCTGGAGAAATAACCAAAGGTGTATTCACGTTTTTCAAATCGGAACTATCGGGGTCAGGGAACTATCGGGGTCAGAACAAAGTTAAATTATTCGTGATGCTTTGGCTAAATAATTGGTAATAGCTTGAGCCACTAATGTCTGCAATGTCGGATCAGCGGTCATTAGCATGACGAAAGCAAAGCTCTGCTGCTTGCTCATGACAGTCTGTAGACGTAGGGCTAAATCTATCAACTCAGAGTGTAAAGCCAGAGATGAGCTGCTACAGCTTAACTGTCATCAGAACAGCTATCTAATCTATCAGCTAACTGCTTTTTAATATCTGCTGTATTGAAGAAGGTCGCTATTGTTGATCTACTCAAGCCAACAGCTTTAGCAATATCAGTGTTTGATCTCGTTGGGTCAAGTAGCTTCAAGCTCAGTGCATTCTCTTTCAGATCAGTTCCTTTGCCTGCTTCCAACGAAGCCTTCAGAAGACTTATTTCTTTGTCTTTATCAGCAATCACCTTATCCTTTTCAAGCAGCAGCATGTCTTTATATTCCATCATTTCTGCAAGCTTCAGGTGCGCCCTCATTTGAGTTAAAGCGGCGCTGTATGATTTCGCTTCAATTATTTGCCGTAGTTGAAATACTTTATGCTTTTTCATTAGACTTAATTGAGGATTATTCATGGACTCTAGTTCAGCTATTACGCAAGAAAGGTCTACTTTATCTGGTGGTCTTTTTACGGCGCGTCTAGCCCAGTCAGCCACTTGGTTGGAGCTAGATTTATGTTCAGAGAACACCTTTGACACAGGACGACTGGTTGAAAGATACGTTGGTTTTATGAACCTCAAGTCATATTGTTTTACATAGGCAGGATAGATGTTTTTAAGCTTGTTCTGCTCTCTCTGAATGTCATTCCTCAAGCGTTTGGCTTTGGCCAATTGTAATTCATGTTTTTCTACCACCTTATTAGCCTCTGTTAGCGGATCTACGTTTGGCTCATCAGTCTTAGGCATTGGGATGCTTGGATTAGTTGCTAATCTGCTTTGTAGGGTGGGGATCATTTTATTTTTTGTCATAGTTAATTAACCAGTATGTAGGTTGCGGTCGGAGGGATTTGAAAGAGTCATGCTTTATGGGTTAGTTGAGGTATATATGGTTTGTACTGAGCACTAGTTTAATTGCATTGTCAGTGTTTAAAATCTAACGCTTTTCGCTTAAACGCTCATTTCTACCCCTTATAAAATATTATATATAAAGAGTTAGCAGTATTCTTATTGGGGGAAACAGATAAACCGTAAACAGATTCAACACAATAGACAATGTTTTAAGAGTAAATGATGGTAAACAAATCCAGTGTCAGTTATTTCTTTAGTTTATTGATAAACAACGAGGCTCACGCTCCGCGTGGCCAAGTTGTTACTTTATTAGTTAGTTAATGGTGAAATATTATTAGTCAGTTTGTAAAGGTTAACTTTTTCGTTATTTCGAAAGTTAAGAAAATAATAATTCTAGTCGGAGAGTTGAATTAATAAATGATTACAGTACTGAACAGGTAGCTTTGGTAAATGAGGCTATTGCTGGCACATTTACTACTTATGGATCGTAAATAAGGGTAGATGCGGAACGTGCTCTCGTGTCCTACTCGTGTCTTTCGAAGTCAATTTGTAGTGGTTTTGTAGAAGTGCAGTAATGACAAAGCCCCTATAAATAGGGGCCTTGTGGTCTTCTTGTTGGTGGAGCTGGCGGGAATTGAACTGTAATAATAAGTCGTTAAAAAACAGTGGTGTAATTTTTTAAATGTTATATTTATGTTTTCGTGTTACTTAATGTGTTACTTAGAGTGGAAGTCACTCATGTCGTGGTTAATCATAACTAACCATGTTTTCAATACCCAATTCAGCCGTTTTGATGAAACAGTGAACTGTTTGAAGTAATACTGTTAAGTTATCTTTGGGCATAGTGTTCGAATCGTCACAATCCAGTATCGTTTCAATAATCACATTAGCGCGGTCTAATTGCACGATCACATCATAATCAAGTAATTGGATTTTCATTTGTTTGACTCGTTATTTGGGATAGTTAACAATATAAGTGATTGGAGGATTAGGTAACTGCACTAGGGAAGGGTTTAAATAATTGAAAATCTGCAATACTTTATGTTATTTTCGTTTAATCATATTTATCTAAATAAAAGTTTACTAAAAGGAATTAACTAAATGACAAGGATTTTAATATTAGTGCTTATGGTTGCTGTTTTAGCATCTTGCGGGGGCGGAGGATCTGAGGAAAGTAGCCCAGTAATACCTTTAGTCGTGCCAAAGCCCGCCAATGTGACTGCGTCTGCAAGTAATGGGATTGTCACTATCGAATGGGATTCTGACTTTGATAGTGCTAGCTTCGATATTTACTTGGCTACAGAAGACAATCTCCAAGCTGAAAATTACTCTTCATTTGATAGGTCTGAATGGACAAGGGATGTAAGTTCACCCTACGAGTACACTCCTGAAGATCTTAAATACCAATATTTTTTTACAGTGGTCGCAAAAGCTAGTGGGATAGAAAGCGACCAAAGCGATATTGTTTCCGCAGTTCCTAGATACAATGATAGCGGCGAGTCTGTTGAAGACCTTTACACAAATCTAGTTTGGTTGAAGTGTTCTATCGGGCAAGCTTATAATTCCGCTTCAAATTTATGCGAAGGCGAGCCTACTCGGTTATCCCATAATGAGGTTTTATCTTTTATTGCATCTAATTATCCCGAATGGAGAATGCCAACCTTTAGCGAGTTAGTATCGCTTGTTTATTGCGAAACGGGGAATCCAGTTTATTTTCTTGAAAACGATGAACAGCTTTGCGATTCAGATGGAGAAAACAATGCAACTATCTATTCATCAATATTTTCCAACACTTTAATAAATGCAACGCCTCTTTACAGGACAAGTACGCCAAGAATAGTCCCAGGCTTTGAAAATATGAGCTTTTACGAGAGCGTGGATTTTTTGCGTGGCGGCAGAACCTCAAGTACTGGTAATGAGCCAACAGCGTTGCATGCTAAATTAGTGTTTAAATTTAATTAAGGGTAATAATATGAAATTCAGGTTTTTAGCGATTTTAATTCTGCTGCTCCCAATGTGCGTTAAGGCAGAGTGGAGTTTTGTAAATAAAGTAGATGATTTTACTGATGAAAAAGTCATGTTTACGTCATTTTCTAATGACGAACACGAAATTCAATTGAGTTATCAGGATAATGCCGTTTGGATGTTTATAAGCCGCAAAAAAATAGGGACAATTGAGCCAGATGGTCTAATCGAACTGAGGGTTGATAAAAGTGATGTAAGAGTTATAGATCCTGTTAAAAGTAAATCATTAGCGAAACTATTAGGAAGATCTACTTTTCAGTGGGAACCAGCTACAGTCGGCTTTTTACTATGGCATGGCGATGAATCTGAAGGATGTGGCTATGTGGGGCAACTGTTGGCTGGCGAGCAACTTAGAATAAGATATCAGACAAGCGGCTTAGCGCGCACCTCGTTTGCTGTTAATCTCGAAGATGCGGATAAAGCTATTATCGGTGGGTTAGCCCTAACAAAATGCGGTAATGCGACTTAATGTAAAACAACACCGAATAACTTTAAATGTCTCAAGTATTGTAACTAAAGGACGATTTGGCATTTATTTAGTGGATTTTAACAACCAACTATTAGCAATAAACCTTGCTCTATTATCTTTCTTTACTGCGTTTTCTTCTGCGTTTCTAGCGTATTCGTAAATAGTTGAATACTCATTTATTAAAGCTTGCCTTTGGTTTCCTGGAACTCTCCTAAGTTTAGCCAGTATCCATGCCGCATCGCTGTATTTGTAGCGTAAGCGCTCAACTACATTGGGCGGGGTTTTACAAAATGTAAGGTTTTCTGCTCTAAAATAGTTGTTAGGTAAACTACTATCGTTTGCTGCATTAACTTCTGAGTGCTGTATTTCCTCGATTTCAACCTGTCGGAAGTGTCGATTAATCGGGAGCGCCTTATTTAGTTGGCAATCATGTTCGGAAGTGCTGTCGAGCGATGTCGGATTTACTGGGGCGGATTTCTCCGCCTCCAGTCCTAATTGTTTTGCAAGATTAAACAAATCGCAAAGCCTCAATGGTAGTTTTAGTTAATGAGTCGAATTCAATTGCAGATAGACTAAAATCCATTACGAGAGATTTCGCATTTGTTGGCGGTTTTCGATTGTTAGACTTGTTCATTGCACTTCACCTCCATATCCAATGTTTCTATTCATTCTCCATGACTCTTTGACTGGCTTTCCATTTACTGATGAGTCGGGCGGTAACCTAATCAACCAATCATTATCTTCGAGTAGATGCAGTATTTCGCGGCATTTATCAGCACCGTTTAACCTCGCTACCTTATTTTTGTTAATGTCATTAACGGTAATTACAGCTAACTTTTTGTCTGTTATCCAATCAATAACTTTGGCTGCAATAGTGTAATCACAACTTGCATCTGACTTACGATGTAAGCGCAGGCACTCCTCCAAGTACCATGAGCCAAGTAGAATACCTCTACGCATATTATCCGCTTCAATTTCAATCGCGTTGGGGTCTTTAATTATGGTAAGAACGCCTGCAATTCTTATCATTTGCTCCGCCATTTTGGATGCGGTTGGCTTTACATCTGCAAGCTGTAACTTTGCTCCTAATTCACGCTCAATTGCGTTGTAAGCGTCTTTCCATAGCGCTTTTGATTGCGAGCTAACTTGTAATGTTCGAGGACAAAGTGTTCCACTATCATCCATAGGTAAAGGCTTTTGCAGTAGCGAGGTCATTAGGTTTTGATAATTGACAACAGACTGATCATAAGCTAAATCTAATCCTTGATAAAAGCGAGTGCCAGCGATGCTTTGTGGAGCTGCAATAAGGAATCTAGCTAAAAATCCTTGGCCTGTTAGTTCTTTATCAGAAAAGATGCTTTCAGAAACTACAGGCTGGATCATCATGTGAGATGATAGCCTAGGGTTTTTCAGTGTCATCGATTCACCTGCGCCTGCTCTGGTGCGATGAATATCGCTGCCATCCCATAGCTTGCTAAGTATTGCGATACTCTTTAAACGGTTTTCATCTCGCATACTATGACCACCAAAAAATGAGCCTCCTTCATCGCTAAATAAACCTTGAGAGCGTAACCCACTAAATAAACCTTTTATTAATCCCTCTGCGGTTGGTTCTTGACTCAATAGCATTGGAAGTTTTGGCTGTTCTGGCGGCAGGCCTAGCTCATGCAAAGCCATAGTAATTGCTTCTTTACCATTTTTCTTACTCTTATCTACAGCGCTTTTTCTGCTGATCTCGAAAGCCTCTAATTCATTTTGGAATCGTTGGTATTCTTCATCATACGCGTCATAAAGATCTCGCTGCCGCTGCTTGTGCGGTGCTGTAGCAACTTTATCTACACCGCTTTTTCTATCACCAGATCCCGCAACCGTAAGCATGTACAAGCTTAATGGATAGACTCTACCATCAAGTACAGCATCCGCGAATGGTTGAACTGCAAGTGCTGCGGCTGCAAGAACGCTTTGTGCTGCCATTTCAGGCGGAACTTGTACGCTTTTTGCCATAGCTTTTGCGGCATTACCTAAGACATCACCTAGTGCATCCATAGGATAATTCGATGCCTTCTCACTGACAGGAACTAATATTTGCGGTTTAGAATCCACATATTTCTGAGGTTGTTTAATTGCTAAAGAACTCATACTGCGACCTCCATTAAATAGCCCGTAATTGCGCCTAAGCCATATGTGCAAGCCATATCATTAAAGTCTGTCCCGTTATCATTGGCTGCAAAATGAGGATAGGTTAGGGTAGCTCCCACTTGCTTTGCTGCTTGCTCTCCTTTGATTAGCCCGATATTTTGCTTTTGGTTGGTATGATCATTATCTGCACAAATGATGAGCTTTGCGTTTGGTCGATTAAGCCTTATTGTTGCCGCTACTGTTTTTAGGTTGCCCGCATTAAAAGCAACAATAACAGGAAGCGAACTGGCCTCTCTTAGGGTTGCTCCAGTTGCAAAGCCTTCGCATATTAAGACTACGTCTGAATTGTCTTCATATCCGATAGGACAAAAGCAACCAGTTATCTTGCCACCTTTCTTAAATGATTTGCCACCATTTGGGCTTATGAATTGTAGACTCGACAAGCATCCATCCAATGAAACAACGGGTATCAACAGACAGTTATTAGAGTCAATTCTAGCTATGTGTGACTGTATCTTCTTAGCTAATAAGTAACTGTGAGACTTCACTGGCTGGGCTTCCTCCCACTGTTTAAAGCAATCATTTGCAGCTTGTCTTTGCTGGTACTCTTTTAGTTTTAATACTTCTCTTCTAGCAGCTTCAATTTTTATACGCAAAGTTGAATCATTAGCTGAATAGCCTCTATTACTAAATGTGTGTTTAGTACCATCCTTCCATGAGCCAAAAACAAATACGCCATCGTCCAGATTGCTTGAATATGAAACAATCCAGCCATTTAAACTACCATTCTTATCTGAGTCAACTTGAAAGCGTTGGATTTCACCGTTTAGGTTTAAGGTTAACGGTAGAGCTGGCGTAACGCCAGCCTCCGCCATTGCCGTTAGCAATTCGTTATTCATCGTTAGCGGCCTCCTTTGGTAAGTTTTCCAAAATTAACGCTTCTAATCTCTCTTTAGTTCTTTTGTGTAAGGGGAGTTTTAAAGCTTGATCTACTGTTACTAATTTCCAGCACCATGATTTTTGTGGAACTGTCACTGGGTAAACAGCTACCCAATAACCATACTTAAAAAGAATTGGGTTTAGATGTTGTGGGACTTGGTGTGGGTTGTTAGCGTTAAGTCCGAAAGTGTCAAGCTCATGAGTTAACAATCCATCATGGAAAGCTAGGGTTCTTATCCATTTACCGTGAGGAGCTATGCTATTAGCCAAAATTGACAACTGGTCAGACCTCTTTATGTTATAATTTGTGTATAGTGTCATTACTGAACTTCCATTTTGTTGTTTAGTTTTTTGTTTTAAAAAAATACTGGAGTTAATCTTTGCGGACGCTCCAGTTTTTTTATGCTTAGTTTTCATGCTGTATTCTCACTTCTATCGTTTATACCGTTTTGAATAAACTCTTCAATATCTGACTTAATCCAAAATACAGATCTTCCACCTAACGTGATTGGCTTAGGAAAATTACCTTGTGCCATAAGACGATAAATCGATGGCTTGGATAATGGAATTAGCTCTCTAACTTGTGTGATTCTTAATAGCTCATTCTTTTGTTGTTCTTGCATCTTGTAACCTCACTGAGTAGGATTAAATTGTTGGTTTATTGCTTATTGTCTCAGCAATGCTTGTATAATATCAGTACAGTGAGACTAGTTGCAAGTGGTTCGACCAGTTGGTTTTTCTAATCACTAGGAAACTAAATTTTCCGACAGTGTTCCGACAACTGTTTGATACAAAAAAGCCCGCAATTATGCAGGCCTCCGATGATTCGATGTTTCCGACTAAGTCTAAACGGCTTTTAATCCTCTGTAGCCAGCCACACTATTACTTCCAATAGATGCTTGTTCTATGAATTCAGACCACCAACACATCATTACTTTTCTTCGCGCTAAATAATCGGTTCTATTGTAAGCAGAGCGCACTTGGTTTTTATCTACGTGAGCGAGTGCAGCTTCAATAATGTCAGGGGCAAAGCCTTCCTCATTCAATACCGTACTTCCTAAGCTTCTCAATCCGTGAGCTACTAGCTTGTTCTTATATCCCATGCGCTTAATAGCCATGTTTGCAGTTTGCTCGTTCATTGGCTTGTAAATCGATCTGTCGCTTGGAAATATAAACTCACTTCTTCCGCTTATGGGCTGCATTTCAATTAAAATCGCTTTTGCTTGTGGTGATAACGGAATTATATGATCCCTTTTCATTTTCATACGCTCTGCGGGAATCGCCCAGACATCATTAGTAAGGTCTATTTCTGACCACTTAGCATGAGCCGCCTCGCTTGGCCTTGTTAATGTGTGAAGTTCCCATTCAATTAAACAGCGGGTTGCAAATTTAATGCTCGCTCTTTGAAGCACCATCATAAAAGCGGGCAGCTCACTGGGAGTTATTGATAATTGATTTCTTACTATTGGTGATTTGAAGGCTGCTTTTATTCCAGACAATGGGTTGTGATGAATCACTCCAGTATTTACTGCCCAAGTCATAATTTCATTTAGCTTTTGGCATATCCGCCTTATTGTTTCGAGCGATCCTTTAGCCTCTAATGGCTTTAATGAATCAATAACTATTGGTGCTGTAAGTTTATCCAATGGATAGCTACCTAAGTTTTTAAAAACATGCAACTCAAGCATTCTCTTAACTTTTTCGCCATAATCTGCCGAAACAGTGGTTATTTTAATTTCAAGCCAGTCATTAGAGATATTAAATAAAGTCGCTTCTTTCTGCTCAAGCGTTTTGCGCTCTTCTTCAACTAAATATTCTTGTGGATCGATATTTTGCTCAACTAAAGCCAAATATTTATCTCGTTTGGTTGTGGCCTGAGCCAATGTAGTATTCGGATATTCGCCAATCTTTAAATTTGCTCTCTTTTTGGAGTAGGGGCGAAAGTAATTAAACAACCATACTTTTCTACCACTTGGCTTAATACGAAGTTGTAAGCCCTTACCATGTGAAAGGTTATATTCCTTATCACGAGGCTTTGCATTTTTAACTTGTGTGTCAGTTAAAGGGGCAACTGTCTTAGGCATTTTTAGTCTCCAAATGGCTTTTTTGTAACACGGTTTTTGTAACACGGATGATTATGTTACTTCCTATGTTACTAAAAAGCTAAGATTTAGCGAGAATAAATAAGACTGAATAAGTGGAATTATTGGCTGGCACGTTGGTATTTAGTGCTTTTTGTAAATTTTAGGCAATAAAAAAGCCGCTATGAGGCGGCTTGATTATTAGTGTTGGTGGAGCTGGCGGGAATTGAACCCGCGTCCAGAAAGCGTCAACCTTTGGTACTACATGCTTAGTTTGTCATTTGTTTAATCCTATGGACCCCGACAAACAGGGTTCCTTCGGACTGGCCTAATACTATTTCGCGGTTCAACCTTAGACAAGTATCCCTCGCTATTTCACTAGTATGACCTTCCGTACCTCAGTTAGTGAAAAGAACTTGAGTGGAAGGGCCTATGCAGGGTATTAAGCTGCTAGTGCGTAGTTTTCGTCGTTTGCGACTATTTTTTTGCGGCTTTTTAAAGAGGCCAGCCGCACCTCTGCATGCACCTCCAGCATCATTGAATCCTGTCGAATCCAGAGCAGCCCCGAGATAAGACTAGATTATAGCACGCTTATATTAAGACGACAGTGATATTTCATTCATTTTTCGTAGTAAGGATGATAAATCGACAACTATTCAACGGTTTATAGCAAACTATTCAACGAGGTGACTTGAAATATGAATCTATGATGTCATTGTATATAAAATATCAAATTATAAAGACCCACTAGTCATGAAAGCATTCACGCCACTTGTTCTTCCAAATGGAATAGAAGTAAAAAATCGCTTTGTAAAAGCCGCTATGGAAGAAAACATGGCGCAAGACCATCAGTTACCTGGAACTGCTCTTAAAAATTTATACGCTGCGTGGGCTAAAGGTGGTGTAGGTATGATCATTACGGGCAATGTAATGGTCGACAAACTGGCAATGACGGGTCCTGGCGGCGTTGCGCTCGAAGCTGACACTCCTATTGAACCATTTAAAGCTTGGGCAGAAATAGCAAAGCAGAACAACACAACAGTGATTATGCAAATTAACCATCCTGGCCGTCAGGTATTTAAAAAGATGGGTGGAAAAGTTCTTTCACCATCAGACGTCGCGTTAAATATGGGTAAACACAGTGGTATGTTTACGCAACCGACAGCGATGACCGAAGCTGAAATTGAAGATGTTATCGCACGCTTTGTGATCACTGCGAAGCGAGCCGAAGAAGCTGGGTTTGCTGGCGTCGAAATCCATGCTGCTCATGGCTATCTTGTAAGCCAGTTTTTATCGCCGTTGACGAACATTAGAAAAGACCAGTGGGGCGGTGAGTTGCAAGCGAGAGCTAAAATACTTTATGAAATTATTCGTCAGGTTAAAAGTAGCTGTTCTGAACAGTTTATTGTTTCGGTTAAGCTCAACTCAGCTGATTTCCAACGGGGTGGTTTTGATGTTGCAGACGCTATTGAAGTCGTTAAAACGCTAAACACGATGGGATTAGATTTCATTGAATTATCTGGTGGATCATATGAAGCGCCGGCTATGCAGGGAAGAAGTGGTGATGAAAGAACACTTGCCCGAGAAGCTTATTTTCTAACGTTTGCAAAACAGATTGCAGAGCACAGCAGTATTCCAGTGATGACAACAGGTGGCATTAAACGTCTAGCCGTTGCCAATGAAGTGTTGGACTCCAATATGGAACTGGTGGGAATAGCCTCTGCATTAGCTTTCAATCCGGCATTGATTAATCAATGGATGGTTGACCAAGACATATCGGGTTATATCCCAGCGACTGCATGGAAGGATAAAACGCTCAGTGGATTAGCGAATATGGCACTAGTCAAACGCCAACTTAGGCGCTTAGGAAAAGGCGATTCTCCAAAAGTAAACGCATCACCCTTGTTGACCTTGATCATGGATCAAGTCCGAGCAGCCAAAATGACAAAAAGGTACAGAAAACAATACATCGACTAGTTATCAACTTGGTTCGTGTATAACTACTCTCTTTTAGGGCGATGAAACAACGCGACATCGCCCAACCTAAAAGCTTAAGCGCTATGCTTCATCATACGTTCTTTCTGACGTGCCCAATCTCTATCTTTGACAGTATCGCGTTTGTCGTGTTCCTGCTTGCCTTTGGCTAGCTGAATTTCCAGTTTCACCCAACAAGCTTTCCAGTACATAGCTGTTGCGACAATGGTTAGACCTTGACGATCGAGTCCTCCCATAAGCTCTTCTATTTCGCGTTTTTTCAATAATAATTTTCGTACGCGAGTAGGCTCACTAACTACGTGTGTAGACGCCTGATTTAACGGCATAATATTAATATTACTCACATAAGCTTCACCGTCTTTAATAAAAACGTAGCTATCAGTAATATTCGCCTTTCCGGCGCGAATTGCTTTTATTTCCCAGCCCTGTAACTGCATCCCAGCTTCAAATTTATCAATGAAATGATATTCGTGGCGAGCTTTTCTATTCAGTGCAATGGTGTCGTTGGTGTTTTTTGATTTTTTCATAGTCTTCATTATACGTAGTCTTAATTACTTTGTCTTTATGTCCTTCATTTTTCGTCACGAAAATTAGAAATATCATGCTAGAATATGACGTATCATAACCTGAAGTCGTGTTTAAGTAATGCCGAGTATTCAAAGAAGTGCATTGGTAGCATATAGTGCGAGCCAAATGTATGACTTAGTCAACGATGTTGAAAAGTATGATAGCTTTTTACCGGGTTGTGTAAAAAGTGAAGTATTGGAAAGCAGTGAAAACTACATGCTTGCTTCGCTTGTTCTTTCTAAAGCGGGTGTAAAGCAAAGACTAACCACATCAAACACCTTAACTAAAGACATCTCCATTGAAATGGATCTGTCAGATGGCCCATTCAAATCGCTCTCTGGCGGTTGGCGGTTTACGCCTTTGTCGGATGAAGCCTGCAAAATCGAACTTAAACTCGATTTTGTTTTTTCTAGCAGATTAATGGAAGTTGCTTTTGGTAAAATATTTAATTCATTAGCAAATAATATGGTTAATGCATTTAGTCAGCGAGCCAAACAGGTGTATGAGTAATGTCGAGTACAATTAATGTTGAAGTTGTTTACGGTTGGCCTGATAAACAGAGTCTGCTGAACTTGAAAATAGAAGCAAACAGCACTGTTTCGCAAGCAATAGAAGCATCAGGCATAAAAAAAATATATACCGAAATTGATTTAAATGAAAATAAAGTCGGAGTATGGAATCGAACCTGCAAGCTCACCGATGTCGTATTTGAAGGCGATCGTGTCGAAATTTATCGTCCTTTAGTAGCAGATCCTAAAGAGGTTCGAAAACGCCGCGCTGAGAAAGCTAAAGAAGAAGGACGTGCCGATAAAGTTACTGGCGGTCGTCCTAACCCAATGAAAGCAAACAAAGTAGACAATACTGATTAGCATATTGCTTGCTAATCATTTATATATCCATTTATCTACTAATAACAAGGCGTTGTTGAATTAGTATTTTCTTCTTTGCAAGCCCGTCTTTGCGAGTATTTTCGCCGAAATCTCTTCTATAGAAAATTTGGTACTGTTTAAATATGGTATCTTCTCTTTTCGGTATAAATTTTCAACTTCACGTAATTCCATTCTGCATTGCTGCATTGATGCATAGCGGCTATTGGCTTTTCGTTCAGAACGAATCTGATGCAATCTATCAGCATCAATAGTGAGTCCAAATAGCTTTTTCTGAAATCCCTTCAATGACGGTGGTAGTTTTAAAATATCCCCCATATCGTCTTCTGTAAATGGATAGTTAGCTGCTTTAATCCCATACTGAAGTGCTAAATATAAGCTTGTTGGTGTTTTACCCGAACGCGAAACGCCAACCAGTATAATATCAGCTTCATGATAATCTTTGAGGTTTGAGCCATCATCATTGGCCAATGCATAATTAACTGCTTCAATTCGTATGTCATAGGTTTTTTCATGAATGCTATGCGTACGATGTTTTTCAGGTTTAGAGGGAACCCCAATTACTTTTTCTAGTGGAGCAACAAATTGGTCAAGAAAATTATAATTAATACCAACCGATTGACTCATTAATTTGCGCACTTCAAAATTTACCATTGTATAAAATACCAATGGACGCTGCCCACTTTCTTCAAAATGCGCTTTGATTTGTTCAAGCACCGTTTCAGCATGTTGTTCTGTTTCAACAAAAGGGATCGTAATGTGTTGAAATTCCACTGGGAATAAAGACAGTAAAGCATGCCCAAAAACCTCTGCAGTAATGGCTGTGCCATCGGATATATAAAAAGCAGCGCGCACAACATCTCCTTAACATTGTTGTAAATTAATTACGAAATAAAATTAAATTTTACTTAGTATACAGGTCAATTTAGAATCATACATGAGCATATAGAAACATGATTACAGTAGTGTGTAATAATATTCGTAATTAATCATACCTTGTTACAACAAACCGTGACAAAACTTATCGGTATAAAAATCAGCGGGAGGCTATAGCAGTGCAAGAATTCATACTTTGGTATCAAGAGTTGGGCATGGACGATGTTAGCCGTGTTGGTGGTAAAAACGCGTCATTGGGTGAAATGATATCAAATCTGTCAAATGCAGGAGTTCAAGTTCCCGGTGGATTTGCGACGACATCTCATGCCTTTAATCAGTTTTTAGAACAAAGCGGCGTTGAAACAAAAATCCATGAAATACTGGATGCGCTTGATGTAGACGATGTGAATGCATTGGCTGATGCGGGTAAAACCATTCGTCAGTGGATATTGGATACACCATTTCAAACTGAGTTAGAAGACGAAATTAAATCTGCTTTTATTAAATTGCAAGGTGAGATGGGTGATGAAGCGTCATTCGCAGTGCGTTCTTCTGCAACTGCTGAAGATATGCCAGATGCCTCGTTTGCTGGTCAGCAAGAGACTTTTCTAAATGTTAAAGGTTATGAGTCTGTGCTTGTCGCGATTAAGCATGTTTTTGCCTCATTGTTTAACGACAGAGCGATTTCCTATCGTGTGCATCAAGGGTACGATCATAAAGGCGTTGCGCTGTCCGCTGGTATTCAACGCATGGTACGCAGTGACTTATCTTCTTCTGGTGTTATGTTTACCATCGATACTGAGTCTGGTTTCGAAGACGTAGTTTTCATTACAAGCTCATTTGGTTTAGGTGAAATGGTCGTTCAAGGTGCTGTTAATCCTGATGAATTTTATGTGCACAAGCCTACCTTACTCAAAGGCAATCCTGCTATTGTTCGGAGAAACTTAGGTAGTAAATTAATTAAAATGATTTACTCAGAAGACCTCGAACATGGCAAGCAAGTTGAAATTGTTAATATTGACAAAACAGATAGCATGCGGTTTTCGTTAACTGACGACGAAGTAATGGAATTAGCTAAGCAAGCGGTCATTATTGAAAAACACTACAAGCGTCCAATGGACATCGAATGGGCTAAAGATGGCTCGGATGGCAAGTTGTATATTGTTCAAGCGCGCCCAGAAACGGTGCGCAGTCGCGAAGACATGCAAGTAATAGAGCGTTATCAGCTGAAAGGTAATGCAACCAAAGTAGTGTGCGAAGGTCGCGCTATTGGCCATAAAATTGGTGCTGGTAAAGCGAAAGTACTTACCTCTATTTCTCAAATGGACATGATTGAAGCTGGTGATGTGCTTGTTACTGACATGACAGACCCTGATTGGGAACCGATCATGAAAAAGGCATCTGCGATTGTTACAAATCGTGGTGGTCGTACTTGTCACGCAGCAATTATTGCTCGTGAAATGGGAATTCCAGCGGTTGTGGGTTGTGGTAATGCTACCGATAGTATTGAAGCCGGTGATGCAATCACGGTGAGTTGTGCTGAAGGTGACACGGGTTTTATTTATAATCAAGAGCTTGATTTTGAAGTTATTACCTCACGCGTTGATTCTATGCCTGATTTACCTTTTAGTATTATGATGAATGTGGGTAACCCTGACCGAGCGTTTGACTTTGCGCGCTTACCTCATGAAGGTGTGGGTTTAGCTCGTTTAGAATTCATCATTAACCGTATGATTGGTGTGCATCCAAAAGCCTTACTCAACTTTGATGATCAACCTGCAGAACTAAAAGAAGAAATCACTGAAATGATCGCAGGCTATGCATCGCCTGTAGAGTTTTATATAGAGAAATTAGTTGAAGGTATCTCTACTATTGCCGCAGCTTTCTCTCCGAAAAAAGTGATTGTTCGTATGTCAGACTTTAAGTCGAATGAATATTTCAACTTGGTAGGTGGCTATCAATACGAACCACATGAAGAAAACCCAATGTTAGGTTTCCGCGGTGCTAGTCGTTATATCTCTGAAGACTTCAGAGATTGTTTTGCACTTGAATGTGAAGCAATCAAACGAGTTCGTAATACAATGGACTTAACCAATGTTGAAATTATGATCCCCTTCGTAAGAACATTGGAAGAGGGTGAAAAAGTTATCGAGTTATTGGCTGAGCAAGGTTTGGTTAAAGGTGAGAATGGTTTACGTGTTATTATGATGTGTGAATTACCCTCAAACGCACTCTTAGCTGATCAATTTCTCGACATATTTGACGGCTTCTCAATTGGTTCTAACGATTTAACCCAACTAACCTTGGGGCTTGATCGTGACTCAGGTCTTATTGCTCATTTGTTCGATGAAAGAAATCCTGCAGTTAAAGCGTTGCTAGCGATGGCTATAAAAGCAGCCAAAGCGAGAGGCAAATACGTTGGTATATGTGGTCAAGGTCCTTCTGATCACGAGGACTTTGCAGCTTGGTTGGTAGAGCAAGGTATCGACTCAGTATCGTTAAATCCAGATACAGTAGTCGAGACGTGGTTGTATCTTGCTGAGAAGCATGGTTAATAAACGCTAGACACAAAAAAGGCTACAATATGTAGCCTTTTTTTTCGCTTAACGCGCTGTTTTTGTTCATCCATTTCTATCGTGTTTCCAGGCTGGTTACTGGTACTTGCAACGTTATTCAGTAGCTAAAATAACTTTTTTTATTTGTATTTTCTATTCAACAGAAACAAGTCCAATTTTCTAGCGCTGCGAGTTATCGCAAACTGCATTTTGGTAAGCATACGTCTGGCAGGATGAAAATCCATACTCAGCAGAACCAAGCCACCCAATACAAATATTATTGAGCCTGGAATGATAGTGAATATCAGCCCTAATAATATCAAGGCTATACTTGTAAATATTCTAAATGTTCGCATACCTGTACTCTTCAATTTCGATGGAATACTATGTATTTGAAGAATAGCGCAAATTTAGATGACTAGGTATGTCAACATGTTACAAGTTGTTATTAACCGCATTAACTGGGTTAGCAAAGGTTGGTAATGAAGTTCGCTTTTAGCTTTCTTCTCTTTCGGCTTGTATGATTTTGTATAACTTTTTAGTTTTTACTACTTTACAGCCCATAGAGCCTTCAACCGCTTTTCTACCAAGGAATGCAACAGGTGCATAGGGATGGCGTTTCTTAAATAACTTTTTGAAAAATTTATTCATTTTTAACTCCTAATTGTTTGTTGCACACACGCATTGTTTTACGTCGTATGGTGGCAACAAGGTATATTATCCTCTTGATTAACGTTATCGACCAAGTCAGTATAACCTATATAGGTATTAATTGATATATGTAAGTGTCAATCATTTTTAAGTAGTCATTATATTTAGTGACTTGCAAGCAAGTTGCTGCTGTTTTAGGTGTCGGATAAAGCACCAACTTTCTATCATCAAGCAAGTGTTACGCTTATTTCATTGGAACAGACTGAAATGACTGTTCATTTATTTTGGAATAAGAGAAATATAAATCATACATAAACCTACTAGAGCATTTGCTTCGTAGTCTATATACTGACGTTGCGACTTAAGGAGAGTTCAGTTGACCGAATTAACAGCTATTTTAGCTACAAAGCTGACAAAAGAATTACCTATATTAGTGCCACAAAGTGCGCTACATCAAGATGTTCAAGAATATATCGTTGAATTAGAAGAATCAGCATACGCAGGGGACATTGAAGTTAGCTATTCAAGTCGATTAGCGGTTGCAACAGACAATAGTATATATCAACAACTGCCACAGGCGGTGTTGCATCCAAAGTCGACTCAAGACCTCAGTATTATCACAAACGTCGCTAATGCGTGGCCTCAAGTTACCTTTAGTGCCCGTGGAGGGGGAACAGGCACGAATGGCCAATCTCTCACGCCTGGTATCGTAGTGGATACGTCTCGATATATGAATAAGATCCTAGCGCACAATATAGAAGAGGGCTGGGTTAAAGTTCAGTCAGGAGTGATAAAAGATGCCCTTAATGATTTTTTAAGACCTCTTGGTTATTTTTTCTCTCCAGACTTATCAACCAGTAATCGAGCTACTGTGGGTGGCATGATTAGTACTGATGCATCTGGTCAAGGCTCCTTAGTGTATGGCAAGACCAGTGACCATGTGCTCGAATTGACGTCGGTCTTAGCTAATGGCGATGTTATTGATACAAAGCCTATGCGCATGAAAGATGCAAAGCACAGAGCAGAGAAGAATGACAGTCTTGGTATTATTCTTCAGCAAATCATGCAAACCTCTGTGCAAAAGCGCGAACAAATTATCGCTAAATTTCCTCGTTTAAACCGCTTCTTAACTGGCTACGACCTTGAGCATGTTTACAATGAACAAGAACAGCTAATTGACGTAAGTCGATTGATTACTGGCGCAGAGGGCTCATTGGCGTTCGTGTCAGAAGCTAAGCTTAATATTACCCGAATTCCGAAATACACAGCGCTAGTCAACGTTAAGTACGATCTCTTTGAGTCTGCATTGCGCCACGCTCCAAGCATGATTGCAGCGCAAGCGACTTCGGTTGAAACTGTCGACAGTACAGTATTAAATATGGCCCGCGCAGATATTATCTGGCATAGCGTTTCTGATTTAATTACTGACGTAGAAAATAAAACAATGCTTGGTCTTAATATGGTTGAGTATAACAGCGATGACCAACAAGAGATCGAAGCTAAAATTGCGATGCTTTCGACTCGATTACAGGCAGCTGCTGAGCAGGGAACTGATGGTGTAATTGGTTTTCAAGTAACTTATGAGCGAGCGGAAATTAATAAAATTTACGCAATGCGAAAAAAATCAGTTGGCTTGTTAGGTAAAATAAAAGGTATTAAAAAGCCCATTGCATTTGCCGAAGATACAGCCGTTCCGCCTGAGAATTTAGCTGACTTTGCTATGGAGTTTAGAGACTTACTCGATAGTCATGGTTTGAAATATGGCATGTTTGGTCACGTTGATGCTGGTGTATTACACGTTCGCCCTGCACTTGATTTATGTGACATAGAACAAGAAAAACTAGTGAATCAAATTTCTGACCAAGTGGTTGCGTTAGTTGCTAAATATGGCGGTTTAATGTGGGGAGAGCATGGCAAAGGATACCGCAGTGAATATGCGCCTGAGTTTTTTGGTGACGAACTGTTCACTGAACTACGCAAGATAAAATCGGCTTTTGACCCGCTAAATAAGATGAATCCAGGGAAAATTTGTACGCCATTCGGCTCATCAGCAATGATGGTGAAAGTGTCCGATACCAAGCGAGCAACATTTGACCGTACTATTCCAATTGCATTTAAAAACGAATTTGAGCCTGCCATGAGTTGCAATGGTAACGGTTTGTGTTTTAACTATGACACCACCTCGCCAATGTGTCCGTCGAGTAAAATTACGCATGACCGAAGACATAGCCCAAAAGGCAGGGCCGGATTAATCCGCGAGTGGTTGCGCTTGTTAAGTAAAGAAGATGTGGATACATCATCCCTCAGCTATCATCAATTCCAGAGTAATTGGTTTACTAAATTAAGTAATTCAAAGACTAAAAAAGACGATTTTTCGCATGAGGTTTTTGAATCCATGAACGGTTGTTTAGCGTGCAAGTCTTGCTCTAGTCAATGTCCAGTTGGTGTCGATGTTCCTGATTTCAGAGCGAAATTTTTATCAATTTACTATCAACGTTATACAAGGCCGTTGAAAGACCACTTTGTTGCCAACGTTGAAATGTTAGCGCCTGCGATGGCTAAACTGCCACGCTTTTTTAACTTTTTCTTGGCTTCAACTATTGTTAAAGCCGGCATCAAAAAAGTCATCGGTTATGTTGATGCGCCATTGCTGTCATACCCGACACTAGCAAGCAAAATTAAAAGTATTGAATGTACCTACGATATTGCTGCATTGCGGCAACTCAACGAAAAGGACAGAGCAAACGTTGTGGTTATAGTACAAGACCCTTTTACCAGCTTTTATGATGCGCAATGTGTTGAAAAAATGATAAAAGTGGTGAAAAAACTGGGCTACCAACCGGTTTTGTTACCGTTTTCACCTAATGGTAAAGCTCAGCATGTAAAGGGCTTTTTAGCACGTTTTGAGAAGACGGCTATAACGACGTCAACGTTATTAAATAGTATTGCTTGTTTGAATCTCACGATGATTGGTGCGGACGCTTCACTGGTATTATGTTATCGCGACGAATATGCAAAAATATTGGGCTCTGCAAGAGGTAACTTTAGTGTAAATACTCTGACAGAATGGTTATCAACGGTGCCACTTGACCGTATTTCAGCGCTAGCTGAGATGACGAAAAATGCTAATCAAGCGAAACCGATAAATAGCAAAACAACCTATCAATTGCTTGCTCACTGTACCGAAAAAACCGCATTACCAAAAACTGAGTCACAATGGCAGAACCTATTTGAATTGTTAGGTATGACGCTTGAAATAGTTCCTGTAGGGTGCTGTGGCATGGCAGGAACTTATGGACATGAATTCGAGCAGTTAGAAAACTCTAAAGGTATTTATGACCTGAGCTGGTCACAGCCGGTTAAAATCGCCGCGCAGAACAATAATAAGATATTAGCAACGGGTTATTCATGTCGCAGCCAAGTTAAACGTTTTGCCAACGAAAGGCCACAGCATCCGATTGAAGCGATTTGTGATGCACTGATGGAGTGAGAAGTGAAGTCACAGCAATATGGTAAATAACACGGGAAGTTAAATTAATTAACTTCCCGCATTACAAAATATTATTCTTCGGATTCAACCGTTGACGTTGAACGAATACCATTAATGCGAGCGAAGAAGCTTGTCTTCGGCAAATATGGTTTTTCAGCTAAAAGTGCTTTTATATCGTTTTCGAAGTCAGCTTTGTCTATAAATAGGCTGTCTTGTTCGAATGCGTCTTGGATAAACTGCATAGTGATTGCTTTGTCAGTGACTAGATCGGTGCTTGCATTCATTGTTGCATTTACGGTCCCTGTAAACACGGTTAATGTCAATATTAGAAATATTGATTTGTTCTTGAGTTTCATTCTTTTTGCCTTAAGTTAATTTGTTACTTTTAAGTTGCTTGTGTTAATAATATATTAATTTGTTGTAAATACTTTATTCCGTTAAAATACAACATCTTACTTCTATTAATTGGCCATTATAATAGGCTAAAAGTGTAAAATAATATAATGATAAAAACTTTTCTTAATAATTAGAAAAACTAATGTATAATTTATAAAATAAAATGAGCGGAAATTGTTGATGGCAAAAAGATTACCACCACTAAATGCCCTGAAAGCCTTTGAAACTGCTGCAAGGCACTTAAGTTTTACAAAGGCTGCGGAAGAGCTCTTTGTAACCCAAGCGGCTGTTAGTCATCAAATTAAATCATTGGAAAGTTATTTAACGACGAAATTGTTTCTTCGACGTAATAGAAAGTTATTGCTAACGGAAGAAGGTCAGTCCTACTTTATTGAACTCAAAGATATATTTTCGAACTTGCAAGACGCAACGGACAGATTACTTGCTTTGGGGTCCAAAGGGGCTATTACCGTCGCTGCCCCACCTAGCTTTGCAAGTCAGTGGTTGGTGTCTAAAATTAGTCAGTTCTCGATAAGTCATCCTGATATTGACGTTCGTATCAAAGCGGTTGATCTGGACGATGGCTTTTTAGATGAAACAGTCGATGTTGCTATTTATTACGGAAAAGGCAATTGGCCCAGAGTGGATGCTGTTAAGCTTCATACTGAATATTTAACGCCTATGTGTTCTCCGTTGCTTTTTCAGCAAGCTAAACCATTGGACAAGCTTAGTGATTTGAAAAAACACGTGCTATTGCACGACAGCTCAAGGAGCGCATGGAAAAATTGGTTGAAGCACTTTGGCGTTAATCAAGTTAACGTTAATCAGGGACCTATGTTTAGCCATACTATGCTAGTTTTGCAAGCCGCAGCACTTGGGCAAGGTATTGCATTATCAAATACACTCCTAGCTAAACCCGAAATTGATTCAGGTCGACTTATTTGTCCCTTTGAAGAAAGTATTGAAAGTAAAGACGCTTTTTATTTAGTATGTCATCCTGGGCAAGCAGAAGTGAGTAAAATAAAAGTGTTCAGAGACTGGATGCTAGAACAAGTGGAAGATGAACATGGATAAGAATACTGAAACGCCACATTCTGCTGCAGCGAAAATCACTAATGAGCGCGAACCTATAAGTCCTTTTGTAATGTGCACAGAAACCAAAATCGGTATTTTTATTGGTGCACTCTACCTCTTCTCAGGGGTCTTATTAGGCGCATTTGCCGCGCATAGTCTGAAAGACAGATTAGACGAATATCAACTAGGTGTGCTGCAAACAGGTGTTAAGTATCAGTTGATCCACGGCGTCGCCTTGTTGATGCTGAGCGTCTTATATTCGCTTTATCAAAAACGATTATTTTATACTGCTATTATTTGCGTGGCCGTTGGGGTTTTCTTTTTCTCTTTTTCTTTGTATGCAATAGCCCTTTTAGGTACTTTGTCGTTGGGCATTATTACCCCTATTGGTGGTGTGTTTATGCTGTTGGGATGGTTGCTAACAATGTACGCTGTGCTCAGGAAGTGAAAAAATGAACTACACTATATTTAATAAAACCAGCAAGATAGAAAGTAAATCTATGTTGTTTTATTGCCGAGAAGGGTATGAAGCAGAACTTGGAGCCGAGCTTGAACTCGTTTCGGCGAATCAAAAGCTGTATGGTTATAGTCAGTTTGTGCGAGACAGTGCAATGGTGCAATTTCACTTTTATCAAGCACTCAGCGCCCAGCAGCAGTTTGACAGCATGGCATTGAGTGACTGTATTTTTGCACGGCAGCGTCTCTGCGTTATTGGTCATGTTGAACTAGATGATGCCAGTGACCGGATCTCGACTATTCTTGATTATTTGAAAGAAAAAACTGAACTGAGTCAGCAATGTCTAGGTGATATATTCGTAGAACACGCAGATAACGAAAAAGGCAAAGAGGTTGCGAAGTTTTGTAAAAAATTTACAGTACCAATGCGCCAAGCACTCCGAAGGGAAGGTTGGTTAACTAGCAAGCCACATTCGGGTTTGCCGTTTATTCACTTAGTTTTCTCAGATAGCAGTCAATGTACAGTCGCAGTTTCTTATCCTAAAAATCGGCATTTACAACTGCTAGGAATAACCCGTCTGAAATTTCCTGCTGAAGCACCAAGTCGCTCAACGCTGAAGCTGGAGGAAGCTATTCAGTTGTTCATGAGTCCGAGTCAGCAACGCGTGTGTTTCCAAAAAGGGATGACAGCGGTGGATTTAGGTGCTTGTCCTGGCGGTTGGACATTCCAATTAGTTTCAAGAGGGATACACGTAGAAGCAATTGATAATGGCGCAATGGCAGAATCATTGATGGCAACAGGTTTAGTTAAATATCAAGCCGCTGATGGTTTTAAATATCAACCATTGGATGGTCATGTCGACTGGTTGGTATGCGATATGATTGAAAAGCCCGAGCGTGTTGCGCAATTAATGACAGATTGGTTATGCAGTAGAAAAGCCACAAGCACTATTTTTAACCTAAAATTACCAATGAAACAACGTTTTCAAACCGTAACGGCGTTAATATCGTTTATTATCGATGCGTTGAATGAGCGGCAGATCAAACATCAATTAAGTGCCAAACACCTTTATCACGACAGGGACGAAATTACCGTAATGGTACTTACGGGGGCACATTTAATTTAATAAATTCATATGGTTAGATTACATTGTGCACTCTTGTTGCTTGTTTAATGGTCTACGCTTTACTCTTTTTTAGAATTCTTTTTAAAGAATATACTGAAAACAGTGTAATTTCTTCGCAATAATCTATATAATCCGCCCCGATTTTTTAGAACCTATAAAGTGGAAACATGACAGATTTAGCACACTACAGAAACATAGGTATTTTTGCTCACGTTGACGCGGGTAAAACGACCACGACAGAACGAATTTTGAAACTTACCGGTAAAATCCATAAAACTGGCGAAGTTCATGATGGTGAATCAACCACGGACTTCATGGAACAAGAAGCAGAGCGCGGTATTACTATTCAGTCTGCTGCGACTACATGTTTCTGGAAAGACCACCGCATGAACATCATCGATACTCCTGGGCACGTTGACTTCACAGTTGAAGTTTACCGTTCATTGAAAGTACTTGATGGTGGTGTGGGTGTTTTCTGCGGATCTGGCGGTGTTGAGCCACAATCAGAAACAAACTGGCGCTACGCAAACGACTCAGAAGTTGCGCGTATCATCTTCGTAAACAAGATGGATCGCATGGGTGCAGATTTTTTCCGGGTTGTTAAGCAAGTTAAAGACGTATTAGGTGCAAACCCGCTCGTTATGGCTTTGCCAATTGGTATTGAAGATGACTTCGTGGGTATCGTTGATGTGCTTGAGAAAAAGTCATACGTTTGGGATGACACTGGTCTTCCAGAGAACTTCATTGTTGGTGACGTGCCTGCAGATATGGTTGACAAGGTAAATGAATACCATGAGTTGTTAGTTGAAACTGCTTTAGAGCAAGACGATGACTTATTGATGGCGTATATGGAAGGTGAAACACCGTCTATAGCTGACGTCAAACGTTGCATCCGAGACGGTACTCGTAAACTGGATTTCTTCCCAACATACTGTGGTTCTGCTTTTAAAAACAAAGGTGTGCAAAATATTCTTGACGCAGTTGTTGACTACTTACCTGCGCCGAGTGAAGTCGATCCTCAAGATTTGACTGATGAATTCGGTGAGCCAAATGGTAAGAAGGCGATCGTATCCGCTTCAGAACCATTTCGCGCATTAGCATTTAAAATAATGGATGACCGTTTTGGCGCGTTAACTTTTATTCGTATCTACTCTGGTACATTGAATAAAGGTGACAGTATTCTTAACTCATTCACGGGTAAGACCGAACGTGTTGGCCGCATGGTTGAAATGCATGCGAATGACCGTACCGAAATAAGTTCAGCTCAAGCTGGTGATATCATCGCTATAGTGGGTATGAAGAACGTTCAAACAGGTCATACGCTTTGTGATCCGAAGCATTCTTGTACATTAGAACCAATGGTTTTCCCTGAGCCAGTTATCTCTATCGCTGTTGCACCTGCTGATAAAGGGTCTACTGAGAAAATGGGTATCGCAATTGGTAAGATGGTTGCTGAAGATCCTACATTCAAAGTTGAAACTGATGAAGACTCAGGTGAGACAATTCTGCGTGGAATGGGTGAGCTTCACTTAGATATTAAAGTAGATATTCTAAAGCGTACTTACGGTGTTGAGCTAACAGTTGGTAAGCCGCAAGTTGCATACCGTGAAACAATCACTAAAGAAATTGATGATTCGTATACGCACAAGAAACAGTCTGGTGGTTCTGGTCAGTTTGGTAAAATTGATTATAAAATTCGTCCAGGCGAAGCGAATACTGGCTTTACGTTTGTATCAAAAGTTGTTGGTGGTAACGTTCCTAAGGAATTTTTCCCAGCAATTGAAAAAGGCTTTAGAGGCATGATGGGCGAAGGCGTAATGGCTGGTTTCCCTGTACTTGATGTTGAAGTTGAATTATACGATGGTGGTTTCCACGCTGTGGATTCATCTGCTATCGCATTTGAAATTGCTGCGAAAGGTGCATTCCGTCAATCAATCCCGAAAGCGGGTCCACAGTTAATTGAACCAATCATGAAAGTTGACGTGTATACGCCAGACGACCATGTTGGTGATGTTATTGGTGACTTAAATCGTCGTCGTGGCATGATTAAAGACCAAGAAGCTGGTGTAACGGGTGTGCGTGTCAAAGCGGACGTGCCACTTTCAGAAATGTTTGGTTATATTGGCTCACTTCGCACAATGACTTCAGGTCGTGGTCAGTTCTCTATGGAGTTCTCACACTACAATCCATGCCCAGCAAATGTTGCTGAGTCAGTTATTGAAGAAGTTAAAGCGAGAAAAGCAGCTAAGAAATAGTGTTTTGTAGTCAATAGCTAATATAAAAACCCAACATTAGTTGGGTTTTTTTATGTCGGTAAAAATATAGATTACTTACATTATTAAGGATGTGAATGACACACTGGGTCATGATGTAGGGGATATGCTTGGCGCGGCTGCTAGGCATATTGCGAAAGACTGATGTTGTTGCGCGCTTTGATGGCGACGAGTATAGGTATCGCTATATATCCGGATAATGGAGTAGATGAAAAAACGCTTCTGAAGAATTCTGATGTCGCCATGTATCAATCTAAACAAGGGGGCCGAGCCCAATATAGTCTCTACAAAAATACATGAACAGAAGGTCACCCTACAGGATCATATCTTCATTAATCGTTAAATTAATATAACCTACCTAAATGTTTTTCGCACTAAAGAAGCGGTACAAATTAGTTGCCCTAACTTATTTGCAAGTAAATTGCGATTGTACGGTCATCACATGTTTGTGAAGGCGGTTGCTAAGTGTTTCAAATGGCGTTTTTTGTTGTACCTTTGTATATTTCCACTCGTAATATTCTTTGACGATAAAGCCAAGCGCCTTAGTTGCTAGTGGTGTTATTAGAGGACTAATTCGCTGACTAAATTGTTGTAACGTTTCATTCTCAATCCGGTATATCTTTTGCGTTTCGAATAACTGAAACAACTTATTTATCCATTTAATCTCATCTGACGCTCTCGCTTTTCGTTTTGGTATAAACAATAAGCTCACAAACAGCGCAATAATAACAAAGCTAATAAGAAGAGCGTAGCTGAAGCTTTGTGCTTGCATGTTTCCGAATATTTTTTTAAGTAATGACTTTTGCCTTTCTTGGTTATAACTCAATATGGATTGATCCCAAGTATGATCGATCTTTGCCATCAATAACCTTAATTGATTAAATACGGCATATTCTGTCAAGTTAGTCAGAGAGAATGGAGATTGTTCCCTAAATTCTCGACGATTTTGTACCATGCTCAGAAGGCCTGATAAAACCCTGTTGGGTGCAACAATTGCTGTAGGGTCGATGCGTACCCATCCTTTGTCATTATCCCAAGCTTCTACCCATGCGTGTGCGTCAAATTGATGCACACTAACCACATTACCGGATTGAACTTCGCCACCTTGATACCCAGTGACAATTCGTGATGGCACGTTTGCAAGGCGCAACATGTAGGCGAGGGCGGAAGCGTAGTGCGAACAAAAGCCGGCTTTTTCGGTAAACAAAAACTCATCAATTGGCGCTGATTGCATCAACGGTGGCGACAATGTGTAGCGAAAGTTATTGTTTGAAAATGTCGTGTTTAACGTGTTAATTTTTTCTTGAGTTGTCATTGATATATCAATGATTTCACTAACAAATTCAACCGTGTCGGGGTTTCCTGCTTCAGGTATTTGCAAATACCGAGATAGGTTTTCGTAGCCTTTATAAATGTTTAAAGGCTGTTCTACAAATGATTTAACTGCGTACAGACCCTGAGTATATAGTGGAGTCCTACCGGTTAATTGAAATTGTTGGTTGGTTGAAATAGTTTGTGTTGATAGGCCTTGGATCAAAATTGGAATATCTAATGAATATAGCCATTTGGTTGATGTAGGTTGCGTTATCACAATATAGTCCAATGCTTGGCCCTGAAATTCTATCGTTTTTGGGCTATCAAAATTATTATCAGTTTTTGAAATAGACCAACTTCTTCCATCAAATTCATCTAATACAATAGCTCTCCAATAGCGCTGTTGAGGCGTTGGCATTGTGCCCGTAAATTCTGCTCTGAAAACTAACTCATCTGACTTTGCCAGATTTGCAATATCACCTGGCGTCATCTTTTCGGACAAGCCTGTTTGATTAGACTTATTAACTGGCATTTGCCATAACGGAGACAGTTTGGGTGTAACAAAAAATAATAAACCCGCGATCGGTATTGCTTGTAAAAGAAGAATAATAGTGTGTTTCGAGTATATCTTAAGGGGGGTTTCTTTAATTTTAATAGCGTGTAGTACGCAAAAAATTAAGATAACTAGAAGCGCATAGAACAAACTATTAAATAAACTTTGATGAAAAATAAGTCCACAAGCGACTAAAAACAACTGAATTGACGCAACCATTTGGTAATCGCCAGTATGGTGTAAATTAAGAATTTTTAAACAACAAGCAACCACTAACAAATTAATCATGGTTTTTAATAAGCCATAATCGGTCGCCAACCAAATTAAAATCGAGATACTCAAAAGAGCTAATAAATTCAGCACTGAATTTTTAAGCGGGCTACTATGTTTAATTGACTTGTACAAGGTAATACAAAATGAGCAGCCGCATAATACTAAAACCCAACCCATTAGTGGTTCTAGTAACGACAATATTAAAGCAGCGAATGTGCCTAATGTGGTTAAGGAGGCAATTTGGCGATTATAAACTTTAATTTTTTGCATTTTACCGATGCCTCATTTTACGAGCATCATTTTCCTCAGCATTAATACCATCGGCAACATCATCAACAATAATATGTGCGTGTTGTTGATGGTGATATAACGCTACAGCCTCCAGGCATTGGATCTGATGCTGCATACCGGTATTTGGCATTATTTGGTGTTTCCCAATCGAAAAACCAAAGTTTGCATCTTGCTTGCTTAAGTCGAGAATTTGGAAGGTAACTTCGCTTAAAGCGTGTTCAACGTTCTCAGTGAAGTAATCATTGAAATGTAACCAGCCCGATATTGCAGAACGTTCACTGAAATCTTTACTCAGTAAGCCTTGGCCTTTGGCAAAATGTTTCCATGAAACGTGATGAATAGGATCAGAATCGCGATAGTCTCTGATACCCTGTAAGTCGTCTGAGGTAACGGCCACTCCTAATTTATTACCGGCTTCTCCCTGAGAATGCTGTTTGCGCAATTTTAGACTGCAAGCAATAGGTGTTGGAAAAACAAAAAATTGCCCGGGTACCGTAAGGTGTGACCAACATCTAAACAATCCAAATGGAAAAATGCTTTCGATGGATACTCTGCTTAGCTGATGCAGGCCTCTTGAAAATGGCTGGATAGCAATTACGTTAGAAGCATTTTCTAAGTATTCATACACGGGATAATTCTTACTGAAAATAGCGATGTTGGACAGCGAATGAAGCGCTGATCTATTCGGTTTATACGACAAATCAAGTTGTAATTGAACATATTGGTTTGAAAAGCAATTGGCGACTGGTCGAAAAGCAATGTGAAATTGCACAAAACTAACATAACTATGAAACAAGGCGAGTAATAGAAGCGCAGACACAAAATAGCAGAACATCAAAATGACATTATTTTGGTAATTTGTACCTAATATAAACAAGCAACTCATCAAGCCTACAATGGCCCAGCCAAATCGAGTTGGTAATATGAAGGTGTTGTTTACATCCATCTGATAAGCGTTGCTTGATGGAATACGTTTATCTAACCATCTGTCGATACGTGCTTGAGTCCAGGACTTCATAAAAATTTCCTAAGCGGCAATAGGATCGATTTTTTTTAATAGCTGAATGCTCAGTAAAGTCGCATTCTGTGCGTATTGATCTTGGCCTCTAAGCCGGTGTTCAGTCACCGATGGGAAGATCATTTGGACATCTTCTGGAATAACGTATGTTCTATCATGCATAAAAGCAAAAGCTTGTGCACAATGATATATGGCTTTTGACGCTCTAGGAGACAATGCATTGGGGTATTCTGGGTTGTCTCTGGTGGTATTAACAAGGGTTAAAATATAATCTACGATCGTTTCGTTTACGACGACATTTGTCACTTGTTTCTGCATATCCAAAAGCTGTTCAGTATCTATTACTGTTTGACTAAACACGCGATCATCGTTGCTTAATAGCATGGACTTTTCGGCTTCAAAGTTAGGAAAGCCTAATGAAAGCTTCATCGTAAAACGGTCAATTTGTGACTCGGGTAACGGGTAAGTACCGGCTTGAAATAATGGGTTTTGAGTGGCAATGACAAAGAAGGGCATTGGCAATTCGTAGCTTTTACCGTCAATTGTGACTTGGCTTTCCGCCATTGCCTCAAGTAATGCGCTTTGTGTTTTAGGGCTCGCTCTGTTTATTTCGTCGGCTAACAACACTTGATGAAATATTGGACCGGGGTGAAAGCTAAATTGATGACTGTCAGGTTCATATATATTGACACCCAGCATATCGGCAGGAAGCAAGTCCGAGGTAAATTGGACTCTTGCATAGTCCATGCTAAGTACTGATGCTAAGCATTGACTCAAGGTTGTTTTACCCATACCTGGTAAGTCTTCTAATAACAAATGACCTTTAGCCAATAAACAAACAAGAGCCATTTGTATTTGCTCATCTTTACCTTTGATTTTCTGCTTTATGGCTGTTACACAGCTTTCTATATCTTTTCGCATCTGATTGTTATCTTCGCCATATATTTTTACATTAACCACTAATAAATATAGTGTAATTGAATTAGTTAAAAACTACCTTTACCAGATTAATACCTACGTATGTATGTTTTTTCTGCATTTAAAGGTAACATATTGGGGTGAGAAAACTTGTCGAAAAAGGAAAATTATGAGTCTTCACCCTATGGCAGGAAAGCCTGCTACACAAGATATGCTAATTAATGTTGCACGTCTAATATCTGACTATTATTCTTTTGTACCAACCGTTGAAATAGCCCAGCAAAGAGTTAGTTTTGGTACCTCTGGGCATCGCGGGTGTGCATCTCTCATCACCTTTAATGACATGCATATTGCTGCTATTTCGCAAGCGTTGGTTGAGTACAGAGCAGAAAATGGTATTACTGGCCCAATATTTATTGGTATGGATACTCATGCGCTGTCGGAAGCGGCAATTACGACTTGTATCGAGGTATTGGCGGCTAATGACGTCGATATTGTTATTCAGGAAAATAATGGTTTTACGCCTACGCCTGTTATTTCGCATTGTATCTTAGGATACAATAAGGGCCGAACCAGTGGTTTTGCCGACGGTATTGTGATTACACCGTCACATAATCCTCCGTCAGATGGCGGTTTTAAATACAATCCCCCGCATGCTGGACCTGCTGACTCAAATGTCACCAACCAAATTCAAAAACGAGCGAATGAAATCATTGCCAGCGGTGGTAAGCAAGTTAGAAGAATAACCATTGCAAGAGCGATGCAATCAAATCAGGTGAAACAGATTGACTTTGCCAATGCCTACATAAACGAACTAGACCAGGTCGTCAATATGTCCGCAATTTCTGCTTCAAAATTAAAGTTAGGTACGGATCCATTAGGCGGTTCAGGTATTTATTATTGGGACCGAATTGCAGATAAATATAACCTGAATATTGAGGTTGTGAACAAAAAGGTCGACCAACAATTTAGCTTCATGCATTGCGATAAAGACGGAAAGATCAGAATGGACTGTTCTTCGGCAAGTGCTATGGCGGGTCTCATTAATCTGAAAGACAAGTTTGACCTAGCGTTTGGTAATGATCCAGATTTTGACCGTCATGGCATAGTGACGCCTTCGGCCGGTTTGATGAATCCAAACAACTATCTTGCTGTAGCAATTAACTATTTATATCAACACCGTCCAAGATGGTCGAGTCATATGCAGGTAGGTAAAACCCTCGTTTCGAGCAGTATGATTGATCGTGTTTGCTTTAGCTTAGGCCGCGAGGTCAGAGAAATGCCCGTCGGTTTTAAATGGTTCGTTGAAGGCTTAAATGCAAAAACGATTGGATTTGCTGGGGAAGAATCTGCAGGCGGTATTTTCTTGAGACAGGACGGAACTCCTTGGGCCACAGATAAAGATGGTTTTATCATGTGTTTGTTAGCAGCTGAAATGACGGCCATTGTTGGAGAAGATCCATCTCAACAATATGCGAAGCTAACTCAAATGCATGGAACCCCTTGTTATACACGAATAGATGTTGCCGCGACATTGGAACAAAAAAATGCGCTGTCTAGCATGACAACTGATGTAGTAACGACAACGCAATTGGCGGGCGAACAAATTATTAATGTTCAAACTCATGCACCTGGTAACAATGCGGCTATTGGTGGTGTAAAAGTGAGTACTAAAAATGGTTGGTTTGCAGCTAGACCGTCTGGTACTGAAAATGTGTATAAAATCTATGCCGAAAGTTTTCTAGGTGAAACTCATTTACAACAATTAGTGGAAGAAGCAGAAGAACTGGTTTCTGCAGTCTTAGAAAAAGCCTGATTGTTATAAAATATAACAAAAACTGTTACTTAAATGTAAATATATTTCATAAAAGACAATGGCTGAGTTAAAAAGTCTAATGCATTTACATTTATTTAACAACCTGCATACGTTTTCATAAAAATTTAATGGTTTTATTTCAAGAGCTGTAATAAAATTACAGAAAGATATTTTCAACGAGAGAGATAAAATTATGGCATCTTCCAATAAAGCCAAAGATTCATCTGCACAAAGGTCTGCAAACGGGGTCCCTGCGAAAACATCATCGGCTAAAACAACTGCAAAAAAATCTACAAAAACACCATCTGTTACCTTTGCTGAAATTACCTATTCTAAAGCGGAGATTAAACAGTCTATCGTAAAGCATTTGCATTCCACACTCGGAACTGATGAAAATAAAGCAAATAATCATGCATGGTGGAAAGCGACTAGTGCAGCTATGCAAGAGCTCGTATTAGAGCGTCTGCGCACAACCCAAAAAGCTCATTATATAAATGATACTCGGGCAGTCCATTATTTTTCTGCTGAATTCTTAATGGGACGTTTACTTTCCAATAATATGCACAACTTTAATCTGTTTGAGACCGCCGATGCTGCATTGAAAGAGTTGGGTGTTGAATTAACCGATGTACTCGAAGAAGAACCCGATATGGCGTTGGGTAATGGTGGCTTAGGCCGTCTAGCAGCGTGTTTCCTTGACTCTTTAGCTACAATGGATTTACCTGCGATTGGTTATGGTATTCATTATGAACATGGTTTATTTCGCCAAGAAATCAAAAATGGCGCACAAATTGAGCGACCTGATAGCTGGAGACATTACGGAAACCCTTGGGAAATATGTCGTCCTGAGTCAATTCAGGAAGTTCCTCTATATGGTTATGTTGAGACCAAGTATGGCGAAAACGGTCGCGTTCAAAAAGAATGGCACCCTGGCAATATCGTGAAGGGCGTTCCCTGGGATATTCCTATCGTAGGTTACGGTGCGAAAACTGTGAACGTATTACGTTTGTGGCAAAGTGAATCGTCTGATTATTTTAATTGGGATGTATTTAATTCCGGTGGTTATGTAGATGCGCAGCGCGAAAATATTAAAGCTGAGACTATTTCAAAAGTATTATATCCAAATGATGAAACTGAAGCGGGTAAAGAGCTGCGCTTAATTCAGCAATATTTCTTTTGTGCTTGTTCATTGAAAGATATTATTCGCCGCTACAAAAGAGCTCACGGGGATGATTGGAGCCGATTTTCTGAGCAAGTTGTAATCCAACTAAACGACACTCATCCGGCCATAGCCATTCCAGAGTTAATGAGAATATTAGTCGATAGGGTAGAGCTAGATTGGGATGCGGCTTGGAGTATTTGTACTAAAACATTTGCCTACACAAATCATACTTTATTGCCTGAAGCATTAGAAAGATGGTCGGTAAGAATGATTGAAAAAATCTTACCAAGGCATATAGAAATCATTTATGAAATCAATCATCGTTTCCTAGCACTAGTTGAGAAAAAATGGCCTGGCGATAATGTGATGAAAGCCAAGCTTTCTATTATCGAGGAAAGCACAGAAAAAATGGTACGAATGGGCAACCTCTCAGTGATCGGCTCATTTGCGGTAAATGGTGTGGCCGAAATTCACTCAAAATTAGTCAAAGAGAATCTATTCCCTGAGTTTGAAGCATTATGGCCGGGAAAATTGACAAACGTGACAAATGGCATTACGCCTCGTCGTTGGTTGAAAGTATGTAACCCTCTGTTATCTGAGCTTATTGGTAAGAAAATCGGAAACGATTGGCCTTCTGATCTAACGCGTTTGGACAAGCTGTCAGAATTTGCTGATAATACGATTTTTCAGAATCAGTTCATGAAGGTAAAACAAAAAAATAAAGAAGCGCTTGCGGCTGAAATTAAGCACTTAACGGGTATTAGTGTCGATACAAAAGCTATTTTTGATATTCAAATTAAACGTTTACACGAATATAAGCGCCAACATTTAAACTTGATACATATTTTGGCACTGTATAGAAGGCTGTTAGAGAACCCTAGTTACGATATGCACCCCCGTGTTTTCATTTTTGGAGCAAAAGCAGCGCCTGGTTATACTTTAGCTAAGGACATTATTTTTGCGATTAATAAAGTTGCTGACAAAATAAATAACGATCCCAGGGTAAATAATAAGATTAAAGTTGTATTTTTACCAAATTATCGTGTGTCACTGGCTGAAAAAATGATACCTGCAGCCGATGTATCACAACAAATATCAACGGCAGGTAAAGAAGCTTCAGGAACAGGAAATATGAAGTTAGCGCTTAATGGTGCAATTACTATAGGTACAATGGATGGCGCTAATATAGAAATTGCCGAAGAAGTTGGTGACGATAATATTTTTATTTTTGGTATGACCGTTGACGAAGTAACAGCGCTGTCAAAGAAAGGATACAATCCATTTGATATTTATTATCATAATAAAGAAGTGAAGGCTGTACTCGATTGGTTAGACTCTGACTACTTTACACCGGGCCAACCAGGTGCTCTTTCTTCTTTGAAAAACAGTATGTTATCAGGTGGCGACCCATATATGTGTTTAGCTGATTTTGAATCGTATAGCGAAGCCAATAAAGCACTCGATGCGGCATATATAGACAAATCAAGATGGGCTAAAATGGCGATTTTGAATACAGCGAAAATGGGTAAGTTTACTTCTGATCGTTCTATTGCCGATTACGTTGAACGCATTTGGAAATTAACTCCGTGTGACGTTGAATAACTAACAAAAGTGTTTATATTTCTTCAAAGCCAACTTCATGTTGGCTTTTCTTGTGAAAGGTTTAACGTACGCGACCGATATACTGTACAATAACAAATACAGTTAATGTAACTGCAAATCTCTATATTTTTCTCGGCGCACAGTTTTTTTATGACTCAAAAGCACCAAAGTTTAAGCACGCTTTCAAATAGATATCACTTTATCGATCTCATCGAAGGTGTTGCAAACTCACAACCTTATTTTTCACTAATGCTCGTGGATGTCATGCGTTTTTCCGATGTTTCGTCAGCCTTTGATCACAAAGCTGGTGATGAAATTTTACTGCAAATTGTTAACCGCATTCATGAGATATTCGGCCAAGACCTGATCCTAGGTAGGGTTAGTGGTGATATTTTCGGCTTAGTGTTTGAAGGTCGCCATAGTGATTCAGTAATGCAATCAAAGTTTCAACGTCTAGTTGAACATTTTAAAACACCTCTATATACCAATGAGACTGCGTTTATTGCCGATTTTAATGTTGGTATTGCAAGTCGTACTCATAGAAATGTTACCGCAACAAAACTGATATCGTTGGCCGAAGCTGCGTTAAAACAGGCTAAAAATAATAAACATCAGAACTGTAGCTTTGTAAATGACAACGAAAATTCAGCTACGGGAAGAGGTTTGGCGTTAAAAGCAGATTTAACCCGTGCAATGAAAAATAATGAACTAGAACTCTATTTTCAACCGAAAGTTAATTTGCTAACGACCGAAATTATTGGCGCTGAATGCTTACTTAGATGGAATCATCCATTAGATGGTGTCTTGTTTCCGGGTTCGCTTATTGAGGCTGCAGAATCATATAACATGATGAACGAGCTTGGGCATTGGACAATATCAAGTGCGCTCAATAGAGTGGCGCAATTAAATAGAGCTGGGATTAATATTTCAGTTTCTATCAATCTTTCACCAAGTCAGTTATATGATGTCAGTCTGCCAAAGTTATTGTCGGGCTTACTTCAACGTCATCAAATACAAGCAAATATGATAGAGCTTGAATTAACTGAAGATGTTGCATTATCAAATTCATTAATGGTTAAAAGACAACTAGATGACATTCGTGCAATGGGTGTGAATGTATCGATGGACGATTTTGGTAAAGGGTATTCGAACTTATCTTTTATTCGTGACTTAGACTTAAGCGCAATTAAAATTGATAAAACATTTGTTATGGAGCTTGAACAAAACCCAGTCAATAAAGCGATCGTTGAGGCAACAAAACTCATCGGTGATGCTAAAAATTGTGAAGTGGTTGCCGAAGGCATAGAAACAGTCAGACAATTAAATATTCTAAAAGACTTAGGTATCTGCAGCGGTCAGGGATTCTTATTTTCACCAGCAGTAAACTTTGATTCATTTGTAAAGCTTTGTGAAATTGGAAGTTTTCAACAGTTATTAGCAGAAAAAATACGAACAAACGCAGGTTAATGTTATCATTAAAGTGTGTTTAATTATTCTAAATAGAAGACATGTCGACTAATTCAATCAGCTTCCTAGATCGCTCAAGGTTTTCACCTGGGAGCATACAAAAAAATCAAAAATTCCAACTTAATAATGGCACAACAGTCGAAATTTGTTGTCCGGGTATTATTACGTTTGAACCTGACTCCTTACGTTTAGCAAAAACAATTTTGCTCTCATCGGGGGTTCATGGCAATGAAACAGCGCCAATTGAGATTTGTGATAAATTGGTTGAAGACTTATTACACGAAAAAATACAAACACAGCATCGAGTCATGTTTATATTCGGTAATTTACCTGCAATGAATATAGGCGAACGTTTTATTGAAGAAAACCTAAATAGATTATTCAATGATTCCTTATTAACGGATAATCTAGAGCAGGTGCGTGCGCAAGAGATAAAGCGTGAAGTCCATCGTTTTTTCAATGGAGATTCTGAAACGCCATCATCACATGCTGTCTCAAGGCGTATTCATTATGATTTGCACACAGCGATAAGAGAGTCAAAAAACGAAAAGTTTGCAGTTTACCCCTATCTGCATGGACATGCATATAATAAGGACCAGTTACGGTTTTTATCCGCATGTGCTGTTAACACCATTCTTCTATCACAATCACCAACGTCTACTTTTAGCTATTACACTTCGCTTAATTATCGTACGCATGGTTTTACAGTAGAACTGGGCAAAGTAAAGCCATTTGGTGAGAACAGTATGGCGAATTTCAGTCATGTTATCGATATGCTAAGACAGTTGATAACTCAACAAGAACCTATTTTACCTCCGCTCAATGAATGTCCACTAGATGTCTTTGATGTTAAACAAGTGATTGACAAGGGTTCTGCGGATTTTACACTGCATTTCGCCGACAACATCCCTAATTTTACTGGATTTCCTAAAGGCACCTTATTAGCGACAGATGGTGATATTGAATATCGAGCACTTGAAGATGGTGAATCGATCGTCTTTCCAAATGCTAATGTGGCGTTAGGTCAGCGCGCATTATTAACGGTGGTGCCTTGTGATATTTGAATTAGATAAACGGTTACAGAACGACAGTTTCTTTGTGTGTAAATTATCAATTGCTCAAGTCAGACTAATAAATGACAGACAATTTGTTTGGTGTGTGCTTATTCCAGAAATTAATAACGTGTCAGAAATAATAGAGCTGAATGAGGTGCAACAAACTGAGTTATGGCAAGAGTCAGCAATGCTTAGTAGAGCGCTAATTAAAGGCTTTAGCCCAGATAAACTAAACGTGGCAGCTATTGGCAATATTGTTTCTCAATTACATGTGCATCATGTTTGTCGCTTTAAAGTTGATATCGCTTGGCCCGCTCCGGTTTGGGGACGACAGCCTATGATAGGTTATGAAGAAAATAAACAGGTAGCGGTGAGTGAAAAGATTAGTGAACTATTAAAAGAACAGCAGTCACTGTAGGGTTGTTGCATAAAGCTTTGCACCAAAATATCTTCCTAGAGTCTAAGCAAATGCAACGTGAACAACGAAAGATTAAAGACAGATTCAATTAAAAGCAGTGTCAAACTGCACTAACCTAACGTCTTCAATTAAACTAACTTAGACTAAGTTAAATTAAACCAGGACCACCGCCATCTTTATCTTGGGATTTTTGTTTTTCAGATCCTTCATATTCTTCAGAAAAATGAAACGGCTTAGCTTTGAGTAAAGCTGTAATCGTGCCTATGATAAAGGCTAATGCAATAACTATAATGGTAACAATAAGCCAGGTGCTCATTCAATTCCTCTATTTAACGTATAACGTTCGAACAATGTATTGAGGTTCAATAATACAGTATCCAAGCCCTGAATGTTTGATTCAATTAATTTTTTACGTAATAACTCGACTGAAAATGATGTAATGATTTGGTCTGCAATATGGGTATAAGACAGATGCCACGGCTCAGCAGCAACGCCGCCAACATATTTTGAATAAGGAAGCGCAAAGCCAAATTTGGCAGCATTATCTTGTAACCATTGCGCTAAATCAGCACATGGACCATCGCCTTCATATTCTTGCGAAACAAGCTCAAATGAAGTACCACAAGCATCGACTTTGGTGCGGTCGAATACGTCAAAGTCGGTACCCCAATGATGGCGACTTCCGCCAGGAAGGGCTGACCAGAGTAAAATAGCATGCATTTTTTCTAAGTCGTCGAGTGAAGCCGTCTCGAGTACGTTACCTTCGAGAGTATTGAGTTTTAGTTCGCCTTTCCATTTTCTATCCCAAATACTTGCTTGTTTTGAAAAACTACGGTAGCTACTAACAAGCTGCAAGTCATGACCTTCCAGTTTAGCAGCTTGTTGCATTTGTATAAATGCATCGATAACTACCGGTTGTAATTGGTGTTTACCATCAATATAGACTACATGGTCAGCATTTAAGCCCAGAATCTGTGGTGATGAAATCATGCTAAAACACGCACCAATGTAGCGTAATATATATTTTCTAATGTTTTTAAATTTTCAACACTAACACGTTCATCCAGTTTGTGAATAGTGGCATTTTCTGGCCCTAATTCAATAACTTGTGCGCCAGTGGGGGCAATAAAACGACCATCTGAAGTACCTCCAGCCGTAGACAACTCCGTGTCTATTCCTGTTACCTCTTTAATACTGTCAATAACCGCGTTTACTAATGCGCCTGTATCAGTTAAGAACGGTTGACCGTTAAACGTCCACTTAATTTCATACTCGATGTTGTGCTTTGCCAGTATGGCTATGACTCTTGCAATCAGTTGCTGGTCGGTCACTTCAGTTGAAAATCGGAAGTTGAAGCAGATTTCAACTGTCCCAGGTACGACATTGCCAGCGCCTGTCCCTGCATTGATATTTGATACTTGGAAACTGGTCGGTGGGAAAAACTCGTTACCTTGATCCCACGTTGTTGACGCTAGTTCTGTTAATACTGGAGATATCGCATGTATCGGATTTTTTACTAAATGAGGGTAGGCGACATGTCCCTGTATTCCCTTAACTATTAGATCACCGGTTAATGATCCCCGTCGACCATTCTTGATAACATCACCGGTTTTCAATGTGCTCGAAGGCTCACCAACAATACAGTAGTCAATTTTTTCATTTCTCGCCTCTAAAGTGTCAATGACTCTGGTTGTACCATTAATGAAGGGGCCTTCCTCATCACTGGTTATAAGGTATGCTATGGACCCTGTATGGTTTGGATGGTCCGCTACAAAGCGTTCAGTAGCGCAAAGCATTGCAGCTAAGCTGCCTTTCATATCGGCAGTACCTCGACCGTAAATAAAACCATCGTCAATAGTTGGCTCAAATGGAGGATATTTCCATTTCGCTGTAGGGCCAGTTGGCACAACATCAGTATGCCCAGCAAAGCAAAAAACCGGCTTGCCTGAGCCTTTACGTGACCACATATTAGTTGTATCTTCGAAAATCATTGATTCATTTTTAAAGCCAAGAGGGGATAAAATAGCATCCATATAACCTTGACAGCCTTTGTCGTCCGGAGTGACTGATTGGCGTGAGACTAAATCGAACGTTGTTTTAATTACATCACGCATTATGCAAATACCTTGCTATAGGTATCCGCATTAAACCCAACATAGTAGCTGTCTTTGTTAAGCAAAATAGGGCGTTTTATCATCGCTGGAAACTCAAGCATAAGTGCTAATGCTGTCTCCCTATTGATTTCGCTTTTTTGTTCGTCAGGTAATTTACGAAAAGTAGTTCCGCGTTTATTCAACATGCTTTCCCAGCCCAATTTAGCTTCAGTGTTGGCTAACCATTGTTCATCTAGCCCCTCTTTTCTATAATCATGAAATTGATAATCTATTTGATTGGATTCAAGCCACTTTTTTGCCTTCTTTAGCGTATCGCAATTAGGTATGCCATATAGCGTTGTCACTTTTTGTGTATCCTTATTAATCTTTGTGTTATCGATGTTGTGTAAATTGTTTATTGTATTACTTCATACCGAGCTTTCTTTAGCGCAGCGATAGCTTTTACTAATGAGTCTGATTTTACTAAAAAATAGTCTGTTTCGAATGTCGATACTACAAAAATACTAATTTTCGCTGCAGCGAGAATAGCACTAATTTCAGCCATGATACCGACCATTGACAAATTAAGCGGACCGAGTACTTCAAGTACCCGCCAATCATAATCAGATTCGAGCGCCTCAATAGCAATTTCCTGTTTTACTACTAAGGATAATTCATCATGTGTTTTGCCTATAAAATAAAAATCGCTACTAAGTACGGATGCAGGTATTGACTGATCTTCACTCATAGAATGAATAGTGAAGGTGGAGTCAAGGACCGAAAGTGTTTGTTTTGCCAATGTTATTCCCTCTTATCCACTGAACTTGTGGATAACCTTGTGTGTGACTTATGCCTAAGTGTATAACGCCATGTTTTAAATAGTAAATATTAATTGGCTATATTACGTGCACTTAGTTTATTAATATTTAAAATTAGTCTAGCAGCTCTGTATTTACGCTTAGTTTTAGCGCAAACTATGGGCTTTATTCGCACAAACTGAAAAAATAATTAGGGATACATGTCTTTACTTAACATTTATGCTGGTAGCGTTGCACGCAAACGAATTCAAGATGAGGGTTTTCACGCTGGGCTATTTGGTGGGTTTCTAGGAGCCTCTGGTGGGCCAAAGTGGTTTGTACTTGCTGGTTTAGATAAAATTATTTTCCCTGAATTCCTTGATGCGAGTAATACTTCAATAGATATTATGGGTAGTTCGGCAGGTGCTTTTCGTGCCGCTTGCTTGGCTCAAGATAAACCAGCAGAGGCGATTGACCGTTTGGCAAAAAATTATGCCAAAACAGTTTATTCTGCAAAGCCTGAAGCCAAAGAAATTACAGAAAAGGGATACGATTTACTGCATACAATGTTGGGTGAAAATGGTATTTCTGAAGCATTGAACTCGAATAAAAAGAACGTACACTTTTTTGTTCAGCATTGTCATGGTCTTGTTAGTTCGGATAGAAAACTGTCCCAAATGTTAGGCTTGTCGCTGGCTGCGGCTAAAAATATAAGGAAAAGAAAATCGATATCGAGTCAGTTTTCGCGGGCTGTCTTTTCCGCGAAACCAAAAAAAGAGTTATTTACCGACCCTTATGACTTTCCTACGGACTACTATGCACTTGATAAACAGAATTTTGTACCTTCCCTGATGGCATCAGGTTCAATACCTGTTGTATTAGAAGGTATAAAAGATATACCGAATGCAAAACCGGGTGTTTATAGAGATGGTGGTATCATAGATTATCATTTTGACCTTGCTTTTCAACACTCTGAATTGGTGCTTTACCCTCACTTTTACAATACGCCGACACCAGGCTGGTTTGATAAAAAGGTGCCAAGCAGGCATTGCCATGAGAGCAGTTATGAAAATGTAGTCATGTTAGTACCCAGTCAAGAATTTGTAGCAAATTTACCATATGCTAAGATTCCAGATAGGAAAGATTTTGAGGATATGCCTGCTGAGCAAAGAATCAAGTATTGGCTTGAGACCATAAAGCAATCTGACCGCCTTGCGGAAGCGTTCCTACACTATTTACAGTCTGATAATATTTTGGCCCAGATTAAACCGATAAATTTGCACAGGAAGTGATTGCTCTCTCGGAATAATGCGATTTTTAGTCTCAAAAAAGAGACGTGGTTTAGCTGTAAAACAGGCGGTTAGCTTACATACAACTAGCGCAACAGTGTTGACGGTCAAACGGTTTTTTTGCAAATGTAAAATATTTTCAGAAAGCGCTTGCCAATTTTTATATGCATCGTTATTATACGCGCCGCTTCAAGCATTACGACTATAGCTCAGTTGGTTAGAGCGCTACCTTGACATGGTAGAGGTCCCCAGTTCGAGTCTGGGTAGTCGTACCAAATACCTCGATAAAAACAGCCGCTTACGTGGCTTTTTTTACGCCTAAAATTCGAGCAGGCGGCGAGCTAAATAAATTTGGTTATATCTGGCTGAGCGGTGCTGTGCTGCTCAGTAGTTGGGTGTGTGGTCAGAAGCACTCAATCACACTTTTCGAAAATACCTTGCCACATCTTTATATGAGTCAGCATTGCTTCTTGATACTTATCAAACTCAGACTGATTGTATTTGTTAACGGTCAGCGTGAAACTGTCTGGTAGGTTATTATCGTTAATGAGTTTTAAAAACTCAGGCTTTAGAGCATAGTGATAGTGGTTAATTTGGGCGCTTATCGCTTGGACGTTTTGAATGAAAAACATGTTAAATACATTGCGGATAATGGCTAACTTCTCGCGGTCTTTTTTTGTTTTACAGTCAAACGCTGAGGCCCAATAGGATATATCAGTCGTCATCTGGTTCAGATAGTTACGCAACAGCATTTGAGAACGCCATAAACGCACATAAACTCTGTGCTTTTGGATTGATTGTAAGCTTGCTTCCATTGCTGCTATGTTGGTTGTCGGATCATCTCTGACAGCAATAAGGTTCTTTAAATCAAATAATCCGTCGGTAAAATTATCATTTTCGTCACCATCAATAAAACCTGAAGATGCACTAATTCCTAGATAAAATTCGTTGCTTTGAGTCATCATATTCGCCCATACCAACGGAAAAATCGCTTGTTTTTGGGATAGCCAATCTTGTATTTTTTCAGCAAGTACGTCGTTATTTTGAATTGTATTACTGGCAATACACTTTTGCAGGTGATCAATGAGATTCCATTCGTAATTAAGTCGAACGGAGGGAAGTTGAATTTTGCCTAACGCGGTATTTCGTTCTGCGATCAATTGTTTAATCGCACAGTTTTCAATTGCGTAGAATTCACGTATTTTTATATTTAACGTCGGTATACTGATAGCAAAGGTTTTTTTATCAGGGAATTCAAGTGTAGCAAAAAGGGGCATAGCTGTTTTTTCAATGTCTAATACCGTATACATTCGCTCACTATAATCTTCTAATGCGTTGGGTAATGCTTGATGGCGTTGACATGATTGAATTAATGGCATTAAAAAAATAAACAAAATGCATTGAAAGGCAGTCGTATTACTTAGCGATTTGCTGCTCATTTTACTGCGATCCCTGCTTTAGCTTTAATGATAACTCATAGATATTTTCGAATGTCTGTCTCGTTGATTTCAATAATGTAAGTTTCAACATAAAAGCAGGGATTGCAATATCCGCATCTGCCGATCCAATATAGCTTAATTCACAGTGCGTGCCCATGCGCGATAGCCGCCACGTTCCTATAGGGTGTTTTACCAATACCGCACTTTCTAGTTCCTTAGCAGATGGAAGGACATCAGATTCACTTACGTATACCGCTACTTCGGATTGATCTTGATTAAATTCAATTACAGATTTAGTCAACATTAAACGGTCACTAAATGGCCATGGACTGTCAAACCGAGTTTGAATTTCCCGGGTGTTTCCATTGGACTTTTTAAGCAATATCACCGCTTTGCAATTATGCATCCACGCGCAATTCTCAGGAGCACTGTCGAGCAACTGAATAAATGCGATAGCTGAAAGCTGGATCTGCATCTTTGCTTCAACTTGCCATTTTCCGTCGATATCGTTAATGGAGATATCAATGGTCGGCTTTTCATCTGCTGCGCTGACGTATGGAGTGCCGATTAACATGAGTAAAACAAGTAGGATTGTCAGCTTACTATCGATAAAATTTACGGTAAATGGGCGATTCAAAATATTGAGTTCTCTTGAAATAGGGTTTTAAGCCCTGTTTATATTGAATTAACCTGAGTTAATAATTGCATATTCGACACCCATATCGGTATAATTTGGTTTTTTGGGTGCTTGTTGACTTTATTATGGTCGAACAGCAAGTATCTCTTCGAGTTCGGTGCTCACTTGTCAAAAGTAAACCATCGTTTTTTATTATACGTCATTGTAGACGATTTACATCAAGTGGCACATCGTAGGTGTCACCACTGTTAAGGATTTTTATGCCAGTCATTACTCTTCCTGATGGAAGCCAACGTAGTTTCGATAACCCAGTTTCAATTGTAGACGTTGCTATGGACATTGGTCCAGGCTTAGCTAAAGCGACAATAGCCGGTAAAATAAACGGTAAATTAGCTGATGCTTGTGACATGATAAATGTTGACGCTACATTACAAATTATTACTGCTAAAGACGATGACGGCTTGGAAATTATTCGTCATTCATGCGCTCATTTGATTGGACATGCGATTAAGCAACTTTACCCTGATGTTAAAATGGCAATTGGTCCAACAATCGACAATGGTTTTTACTACGACGTTGATTTAGAACAACCATTGAATCAAGACGATCTTGAAAAAATTGAAAAACGTATGATGGAGTTAGCTAAAACCGGCTACTTAGTAAATAAGAACGTGGTTAGTTGGCAGGAAGCGAGAGACACTTTTGAGTCACGCGACGAAATGTATAAAATACAGATACTTGATGAAAACATAGAAAAAGATGATAAGCCTGGCTTATATCATCATGAAGAATATGTTGATATGTGTCGTGGACCACATGTGCCAAATATGAAATTTTGTCAAAATTTCAAATTGATGAAAGTGGCGGGTGCATATTGGCGCGGCAGCAGTGACAATAAAATGTTGCAACGAATATACGGCACTGCTTGGGCTGATAAGAAGCAATTAAAAGGTTATCTGCAACGTTTAGAAGAAGCTGAAAAACGCGACCACCGTAAAATTGGTAAGACACTTGACCTATGGCATTGGCAAGACGAAGCACCCGGTATGGTGTTTTGGCACAATGACGGTTGGACTATTTATACTGAAATAGAAAAATTCGTGCGTCAAAAGTTACGTGAATATGATTACGATGAAGTGAAAGCGCCATTAATGATGGACCGCTCGCTTTGGGAGAAATCCGGGCATTGGGATAAGTATGCTGACAACATGTTCACCACTGAATCTGAAAAGCGTGAATATGCAATTAAACCAATGAACTGCCCAGGTCATGTTCAGATATTTAATCAAGGTCTAAAATCTTATAGAGACTTACCATTAAAAATGGCTGAATTTGGCTGTTGTCATCGCAATGAGCCCAGCGGTTCTTTGCACGGATTGATGCGTGTACGCGGATTTACACAAGACGATGCACATATTTTTTGTACTGAAGACCAAATTCTTGAAGAAGTTAGCAAATGTATTCAGATGGTTTACGATACATACGCGGCTTTTGGTTTTACTAACATTGCAGTTAAGTTGTCCACGCGTCCTGAAAAACGAGTCGGTTCAGATGAAGTTTGGGATAAATCTGAAAAAGAACTAGCGGATGCGCTAAAAGCAAACAACATTGAATTTGAATATTTACCGGGTGAGGGGGCTTTTTATGGCCCTAAAATCGAGTTTACTTTGCACGATTGCTTAGAAAGACCATGGCAGTGCGGGACAGTGCAACTAGACTTCTCAATGCCGGGCCGTTTAGGTTCGACTTACGTTGCCGAAGATGGTGAGCGTAAAACTCCAGTTATGATCCATCGAGCGATACTGGGTTCACTTGAGCGTTTTATTGGTATTTTAACTGAAGAGTTTGCAGGTGCATATCCGTTATGGCTAGCACCAACTCAAGTAGTGGTAGCCAACATTACTGATAGCCAGTCAGAATATGTTACTGCTGTTGTCGCGCAACTTAAAGCAGCTGAAATTAGAGTGAAACCTGATTTGCGCAATGAAAAAATTGGTTTTAAGATCCGCGAACACACACTGCGCAAAGTTCCGTACTTTATTGTGGTAGGGGAAAAGGAAAAAGAGTCGGGGATGGTTGCGGTGAGAACCCGAAAAGGTATTGATTTAGGTACCATGTCGGTTACTGATTTAGTGACACTTTTACAAGATGAAATTAAAAGTAAAAAAATACCGTAGCAGGAATTTAAAATATAGGTATAATATGCACGATTCGAGGAGCTTAAGCACAAAAAGCTTCTCAGTTTTTTTTAATGTTTAGGAGCAAATGCAAATTAAAGGCGCTAATAATAAAGCACAGAGCGATAAAGCTCGTATTAATGATGAAATAACAGCCACTGAAATTCGATTGATAGGCAAAGACGGTGAACAAGCGGGAATCGTCTCATTAGCTGAGGCTCAAGGTATTGCTGATGAAGCGAGCTTGGATCTTGTAGAAATTAGTCCCAATGCAGCCCCACCCGTATGTAAAGTAATGGATTACGGGAAGTTCATATTCGAAAAGAGTAAAGAACAAAAAGAACAAAAGAAGAAACAAAAGCAAATTCAGGTCAAGGAGATTAAATTTCGCCCTGGCACTGATGAAGGCGATTACCAGGTAAAACTGCGCAACCTGCGTCGCTTTTTAGACGGCGGTGACAAAGCCAAGGTAACGATACGCTTTCGCGGTCGTGAAATGGCTCACCAAGAGATCGGCATTGACTTACTAAAACGCGTTAAAACCGATTTAGAAGACATTGCTAATTGCGAATCTTTCCCCCACAGGGTAGAGGGACGTCAAATGATCATGGTGCTTGCCCCACTCAAGAAGTAGTAATGGTCTAAAGTAGGTTAAGCTGCACACTTAATCTCACCTTGCTGCTAAATATGAACCACTAACAGGGTCTGCAACCTCGTTAGACATTTAACAATGCGGAGTTTTAGCTATGCCTAAAATGAAATCCCACAGCGGAGCTGCGAAACGGTTTAAAAAAACCGGTTCTGGTCGCTTTAAAAGTAAACAGTCTCACTTGCGTCACATTTTGACCAAGAAGAGTTCTAAGCGTAAACGTCATCTACGTGTTAAGAAACTTGTTCATGGAAGTGATCACGCTCTTATACAACGTATGTTGCCATACGTATAACCTTAGAATTCGGAGATTAAAAAATGGCTAGAGTTAAACGCGGTGTAGTAGCACGCGCACGTCATAAGAAAGTATTAAAGCAGGCTAAAGGTTATTACGGAGCTCGTAGCCGAGTGTATCGCGTTGCGGTGCAAGCGGTAACAAAAGCGGGTCAATATGCATACCGTGACCGTCGTCAAAAGAAACGTCAATTCCGTCAATTATGGATTGCTCGTATAAATGCAGCTTCACGTCAAAACGGATTGTCTTATAGCCGTTTCATCAACGGTTTGAAAAAAGCGTCTGTTGAGATTGATCGTAAGATACTTGCTGACATCGCTGTACACGACAAAGTGGCATTTACTGCACTAGTTGAAGCAGCAAAAGGCGCATTAGCGTAATTCATTAACCAAGCTAACATAGTTAGCAAGTTTAAGTTCTTTTTTGAAAAAGCGAGCAGGAAGCTCGCTTTTTTGATCCTGAATATAAAGTGATTAAACTCACTTAACAAACAGGCTAAGGTCTTCAGCCTAGAAACAATATCAATTAATCTACAATAAACCGTGTTTATCTTCAAAAACCCTGCGTAAATTTCAGTAAAAGCGTGTAAAATGCTAGGCTTACCGAATTAGTTTGTGCTTTTAAAAAGTCAGAACAAACCCCAACGTTCAAGAAGAGGAAGTAATGGAGCTTGAAGCCATCATAGAAGAAGCGCGTTCAGCGGTTGAAAATGCCAACACCCCAGCTGAATTAGACGCGGTTCGTGTCGCCTATATGGGTAAGAAAGGTAGTATAACTGATCTAATGAAAGGACTGGGTAAGTTGTCTAACGAAGAGCGCCCTGCAGCAGGTCAAAAAATTAATTTAGCTAAGCAAGAAGTGCAAGGGTTGATCAGTGCAAAGTTAAAAGCACAACAAGATGCGCAGCTTAATGAAAAACTTGTCGCAGAGTCTGTCGACGTTACGCTTCCGGGTCGTTCACAGCAAGTTGGCAATCTTCATCCGGTTAGCCGAACCATCGCACGTATTGAAGCGTTTTTTGGTGATTTAGGCTTTGAAGTCAAAACTGGTCCAGAAGTCGAAGACGGATTTCACAACTTTGACGCGTTGAATATTCCTGCCAATCATCCAGCAAGAGCAGACCACGATACTTTTTACTTCAATCCTGACATGATGCTAAGAACACAAACATCAGGTGTGCAAATCCGCACTATGGAAACCCAAAAGCCACCGTTAAGAATTATTTCTCCAGGCCGGGTTTATCGTAATGATTACGATCAAACACATACGCCAATGTTTCATCAAGTGGAAGGCTTGATGGTTGATAAAAAAGTTAGCTTTGCCGAATTAAAAGGTGTCTTACACGACTTCCTAAACCACTTTTTTGAAGAAGAAATGACGGTTCGATTCCGACCTTCGTACTTTCCTTTTACCGAACCATCAGCAGAAGTCGATGTTATGAGTAAAGATGGTAAATGGTTAGAAGTATTGGGTTGTGGAATGGTTCATCCGAACGTACTCAAAGCAGTTAATATTGATCCTGAACAATATACCGGCTTCGCGTTTGGCATGGGTGTGGAGCGTTTAACCATGTTACGTTATGGTGTAAACGATTTGCGTGCATTCTTCGAAAACGATCTTCGTTTCCTAAAGCAATTTAAGTAAGACAGAGTTTAATAATGAAATTCAGTGAACAGTGGTTAAGAGAGTGGGTTAATCCTGCGATATCGACAGATGAATTGTCAGAGCAATTAAGCATGGCAGGCCTAGAGGTTGATGGTGTTGCAGCAGTCGCCGAGAAATTTAGCGGCGTAGTTGTTGGTGAAGTTGTTGAATGTAGCCGACACCCGGATGCGGATAAGCTACAAGTAACAAAAATTAATATTGGTAACGAAGAGTTGCTTAATATTGTTTGTGGTGCGCCTAATTGTCGTTTAGGTATTAAGGTTGCCGTTGCTACTGTTGGCGCAGTATTACCTGGTAATTTCAAAATCAAGAAAGCAAAATTACGCGGACAACCTTCTTTTGGTATGCTGTGTAGCTTCTCTGAACTCGGTATGGGTGACGATCATAGTGGTATTTTGGAACTTCCAAGCGACGCACCAATAGGGGCAGACTTAAGAGATTACTTGCAGCTTGACGACAACAGCATTGAAGTTGATCTAACGCCTAACCGTGCAGATTGTTTAGGCATAAAAGGCATTGCACGTGAAGTCGGTGTATTGAATCAATTAGATGTTACAGAACCACAGATTAACGCTGTCACGGCAACTATTGATGACGCCCGCCCCATCATACTCGAGTCACCTGAAGCTTGTCCTCGTTATTTAGGTCGAGTTATCAAAGGGGTTGATTTGTCTCGCCCAAGCCCGTTGTGGATGCAAGAAAAATTACGCCGAAGTGGCACAAGAAGCATCGATGCAGTTGTCGACGTAACTAACTACGTTTTACTTGAGTTAGGTCATCCAATGCACGCATTTGATAACAACAAGTTAGCAGGTAATGTTGTTGTTAGAATGGCAAAAGAAGGCGAGAAATTAACCCTACTTGACGACAGTGAAGTTAGCCTCAAAGCTAATACTTTGGTGATTGCCGATAACGAAAAAGCATTGGCAATGGCGGGTATATTCGGCGGGTTACATTCAGGTGTTACTGCTGCAACAACTGATATCTTCCTAGAGAGTGCCTTTTTTGCCCCTGATGCGATAATGGGCAAAGCTCGTCAGTATGGTTTGCACACTGACGCATCACATCGCTACGAACGCGGTGTTGACCCATCATTACAATTTCAGGCAATGGAAAGAGCAACTCAGCTTCTAGTTGATGCCGTTGGTGGAAATGTAGGCCCAATTATTGAAGCAAAAAATGAAAAGTATTTACCAAAAGCCCGTTCGATTAAATTGCGAGCAGCAAGACTAAGCCTTGTGCTTGGCATTGATATCCCCGCGGACAGAGTTACTGATATTCTCAATAGATTGGGTTTACAGGTTACGTCTATAGAGGGTGACTGGGAAGTTATAGCGCCGTTATATCGTTTTGATATGAACATTGAAGAAGACTTGATTGAAGAAATAGCTCGAGTTTACGGCTATAACAATATACCTAATCAAGCGCCTGTTGCCAGTCTGCAAATTAGAAACAATAGTGAAACAAAAATCAGTACCTATCGCTTCAAAGATGTATTAGTTGACCAAGGTTTTCAGGAAGCGATAACTTACTCATTCGTAGACCCTAAAAAACAAGCATTAATGTTTCCAAATGTTGAAGGCTTAGTTTTACCACATCCTATTTCAGCAGACATGTCTGTGATGCGCGTGAGTTTATTACCCGGACTGTTATCAGCATTGTCGTATAACCAAAAACGTCAACAAAGTAATATTAAATTATTTGAAACTGGTTTGCGTTTTACGCCTGACTCAACTGAAAACTCTGGAGTGCAACAACAAGAAATGATTGCAGGTGTAATGTCGGGTAATGTTGCCAATGAACATTGGACAATTCCTTCAGTTGAGTTAGATTTCTTTGATGTTAAAGCGGTAACTGAAGAATTAATTGGGTTAGGTATCGACACTCAAGAGATTGAATTTAGAGCTGAAAAACATACAGCCTTCCATCCTGGGCAATGTGCTGGTGTCTATAAGGGAGAGAAATGTATCGGTTTTATAGGTGCAATTCATCCAAAATTAGAAAAAGGACTAGGTTTAAGCGGTAAGACCTTTGCTTTTGAGTTGAAATTGGTTACTATTTCAACAAGGACACTGCCTTGGATCAAAGCAATTTCTAAATTTCCAGTGAATAGAAGAGATATTGCTGTTACAGTGGACGAAAGTATCGATACAGGTAACATGTTAAAATGTATCGAGAATCTTGGCGTAACCGATTTAATTGACCTGAACTTGTTTGATGTTTATAAAGGGAAAGGTATTGAACCAGGCTTTAAAAGTTTGGCGCTTTCAATTTGGTTGCAAAGCTCAGAACGTACATTAGAAGATGCAGATATACAAAAATCTGTCGATATAGTAGTGAAAGCGCTGGAAGTTAACTTTAGTGCATCTTTGAGAGATTAATCGAATGGCATTAACCAAAGCCGAAATGGCTGAACATTTATTTGAAAAATTGGGTTTAAATAAGAGAGACGCAAAAGACTTAGTCGAAGCGTTTTTTGAAGAAATTAAATCCTGTCTGGAAGTCGGAGAGCAAGTTAAGCTCTCAGGCTTTGGTAACTTTGATCTGCGCACTAAAAATGAGCGTCCTGGTCGAAACCCGAAAACAGGTGAAGATATTCCTATCAAAGCCCGTCGAGTTGTTACCTTTAGACCAGGACAAAAACTAAAAAGTCGTGTTGAAAACGTCAAAGTTAGTTAGTAAGACAGTTTTTAACGTCTATACTTTTACTAGAATGTATTGGCTAAATGTGTCTAATATTCTAAAACACTCGCTGTATGCGGGTTTTTTAGTATTTTTGACGGCGTGCAAGCCACAAGGAGCCAGCACTGTTCCTGATACAACAGGTTTGCCAGAATCACCATCGCAACCCAATTCGATATTGCCACCTTTGCTTACATTAGAAGAATTGCTTAATACAAATGATTTCCAACTGGGAATTAAACTATCTGTTCTTAACGAAGACCAAAGCTCCCTCAAAGACTGGCAGGATCAATTAGTCGCAGTAGCGGCAGAAGTGCGTTTATCTCAGCGCGATCTAGCCCGAATAAGCGGCGACCAGGGCCTGTTATTTATTGAATTTGAAGCCAAAAAACGGCTATTTCATGATGAATTTATACAGCGATTTATGAATTTCCAAAGCATAGATGACCTCATCCAAGAATACCCGCACTTAGTGGGGGTTCATCAGAGAGCACGGTCACTTATTAAGGCTCGCGACACCGCCATACAACGCGCTGCAAAGTTGTTATCAGATGATAGTCCGCAAGCTGGCGATTTCATCCAAGAGGCGAGGGCGCAGTGGAAAGACTACATGATCAACAGTGGTAGTCTTGAAAAATTAAAAAATTAGCTGAACAATTAGTTAGCGTTAACCATTTTCGGCGAGATCGTGATTTTGTACTTGGGGTCGCTCGGCAGTAATGGCGTATTCTCAGCTTGTGCATAAGCCATAAAACCTGCGCTGTAAAACTCGGATAACGGATGACCTGATTGTCCACCGGGTACGGTTAATATTCCTTGCTCTTCATTCCCAGGCCTTACAATTAATCGTTGCGAAGCGCCAAACTTTACTAACTGCACTGCAGGCATATAACTATCCCCAAACCCTTTAATTTCTGGCATGTTCAACAAACCTGCAAGCGGGCCTAGTTGACTCGCAAATGGGTGTTGTATTTTTAGCTTATTCACATTACCCCATTCTAGTCCCTCAAGGGTTTTGGGATCAGCCTCATATTGTTCGATTAATTGTGTTTTCGTACTTTCATAGCTAGCGAATAGAAAATCGTTGTAAGAAGAAAACTCACTTGGTAACCATCCAAGTGCTTGGGTATCTAGTAACTTCCAAATAGCGGGTTCAATACTTCGCAATGCGCTTCCCAAGGACAGCTCAGTGTCTTGCATTCCTTCGTATATAGGCCCTAACAGCGAATTGATAACGGTTGAACGATAACGGCGAGCTAGTGTGTAACCAATCGAGTCAGCGCATGCACAGCTTTTCCATTGCTTGAGTATTTCAATATCGTTTGCGTATAACCTAGGCTTTTCATTTAGTATATTTATGAGTTTTGTATGCCATGGCATAATAAAACGAGCTTCATTGTCCGTTTGTATGGAATAGAAATCCTGTTCGGTAAAGCGTTGCTTCTCAAATAAACGATCTCTAATTTGTAACCCTCTAGCACCAACGGCATAGCCGCCATTACCGTATCTAAGAAAATCATCCGCTGAAATAACTCGCGCATTAGCTGTCCATAAACGTCCATGGCTAGGATTAATATGGGTTGGGAGGTTTGGTTCTTGTTGTAACCAAAGTTCAGAATAGTCATCTTCATCAATAGCAAATAGGGTCGGTGTCTTCCTTGCAGTCACGGCGCCAATAGGTCGCCATCCGGCATTTCCTTGTGCATCTGCAAGCATAAAGTTTTGTACTGGGATGCGAACCTTTTCTGCAACAGCAAAAGCTTCCGCTAAGTTTGTAGCTTCAGCCATTTGCATTATCGACATATTGACGGCATAGTCTTGATGGGCAACCCAAGCTAGCGCATAACGTTTGCCATTCAGGGTCCGCACAGGTCCATATTTGCTCATTTCTATATCGAGTACTTCTTCTCCATCTTTCAACTTTATTACTTCGCTAATAATATCGGTTTTGGTGTCATCTCCTAGTTTAATCCAATCGACATTGTCTAGATTAGCATTGGTGAATCCCCAGGCTACATGACCGTTGGAGCCAACAATAATGATGGGCGTACCAGGTAAAGAAACACCTGTAATTGTTGTTTCTTTACCTTTTGAATTATAATTTAATTGTGCCCTATACCAAATTGGCGGTACCCGTAAACCTAAATGCATATCGTCGCTCAGCATCGCACTCGCAGATTCAGTTAGTGCTCCGGTGACGGCCCAATTGTTACTACCAATATCTAAAGGTTCAACGATACTATCAAATGATAGCAAACCGTGTTGTGTATCTGTGTTGTTTGGGAGTTTACCTAATTCAATATTTAAGCTCGGAATTTCAGGTTTTGGACCACCAATAATACTGCCATCTAAGGCTGCCTGATAAGGGCTTTGAATATTGAAAAAATCGAGCAAAGCATAACCATATTTTTCTACGAGGAGGGTGTTGACTAAATCTCTTTCCACCTGACCCCCTTGTAAGTCGAGATACATACTGTAACTCACCAGCAAGCTATCCTCAGGAAGCCACTTCTTAAACTCAGTACCAGTCAGTATATATTCAAACGGTCTCGCGGTGTACTCGCTGGCTGCTAAATTAACGCCTTGTGCATAGCTTTTTAGTAGGTTTTGTTGCTCTTCTGGCAGATTTGTAAGCGCTTTGTTCGCACGTTTTCTAAACTGGTGAAAACGGGCTTTCTTATCGATACCAATTGCGATGTCACCTACAATTTCGGATAGCTCACCAGCCGCACTGCGACGCAATAAATCCATTTGAAAGAGCCGGTCTTGTCCTTGTGCGTAGCCTAAAGCGAAAACCGCATCCGAATGTGACTGAGCGCTAATTTTTACGACTCCAATGCTGTCTCTTTCGATAGTTGTGTCAGCTTTAACCCAGTCAGTCGAAAATTGCTTATCGAGAGAGGGTAAACTTGCACTTAAAATAAAATAAACCACGATGAAAAGAAGTAATGCGAGAGAAAATAATGTAAAGAGTAGAGGTTTGATCAACTTCATTTGTTTTTCTTTTTATGTTTAACCTTTATTATAACTAAGGCTAAGTCAAACCTACTTAGCTTTCAAGTTTTATCCTTAAGGCGTTTTTAAAAAACGTATAAGAAATAGTCAAAAAGGAACACTATGTCACCTGTTATTCTTGATGTGCACAGTTTTGAACTCAGCTCTGTTGAGCGTGAAATATTACAACACCCTTTATGTGGTGGTTTAATATTATTTAGCCGCAACTATGCTGAAAGGGCCCAGTTATCGGCATTGATAAAAGACATTAGGCGCACTGTTAAAAAGCCTTTCCTAATTTCGGTTGACCATGAAGGCGGAAGAGTGCAGCGGTTCAGAGAGGGTTTTACGCAAATTCCTGCAATGGCAAATATTGAAAAATTTGAAGTGTCACAACAAGTGCAACTAGACTTGGCACAAGCGATGGGATTTTGTATGGCTTATGAATTACTGCAACTGGGTGTTGATATTAGTTTTGCACCAGTACTCGATCTTAACGGGGTTAGCGAGGTGATTGGTAGTCGAGCATTCTCATCTGATCCTGAACAGGTCATTCGCTTAAGTGGTGCGTACATAGAGGGTATGCATGCAGCTGGGATGAAAAGTACTGGCAAACATTTTCCCGGTCATGGCTCAGTTGCTGAAGACAGCCATACTGCTATGCCCGTTGATAAGCGTAGTTTTGAAGAAATTCAAGAGCAAGATATGCGTGTGTTCGAACAGCTTATTGCAGCTAAAAAAATAGATGCAGTGATGCCTGCACATGTAATTTATTCTAGTGTAGACAGTAAGCCCGCAGGGTTCTCTTCAATGTGGATAAAACAGATTTTGCGCAAACAACTTGGTTTTGAAGGTGTCGTATTTTCAGATGATTTGTCGATGCAGGCGGCAAGTGTTGCCGGCAGTGTGACCGATCGCGCAGAGCACGCGATAGAGGCTGGTTGCGATATGGTATTGGTTTGCAATGCACCGTCACAGGCAGAAAAAGTATTAGATGGATTGAGCCAAAAAAAGGTTTATAGCCAACGGTGGCTGAATTTACTTCAGAAAGAAGCGCGCCAAGAGGTAGCTAAAAAACCTCAAACACACGCTACTTACGTGGAAAGTGTTAGGCTAATCAATTTAGCCAACGAGCACTTCTCTTAATGTCTATTTTTGCTCTGTTCGAGGTGTAATATCCGCTATACTTCGATATCTGGAATTTGAGCTTTGAAGTTGAATGCTCTAGCAGCAACAAAAAAGTAATCGGATAAGCGGTTCAAATATTGGATACAAATAGCCGGCACATTGCGTTGTTGCGATACGCTAACAACGGCTCTCTCGGCTCTTCTTGCAACGGTTCTGCATATATGAGCCTGAGCCGCTAATTGGCTGCCTCCAGGTAATATAAATTTAGTTTGCGGCGGTAACGCCTGCTGTAGTTTATCGATCGCATCCTCTAGTACTTGAGTTGAATTTTCATCAATCTGCGGTTTGTCAGAAATGGCAAAACCAATACTGAATAGGGTTTTTTGAATGTCGAACATAAAAGTTGGACTAAGAAAACGGTCATTATTGCTACTATCTTGGGGATTGACCAGTAATGCACTCAATAAACCTATATGACTGTTTAATTCATCAATTGAGCCATAACATTCTAAAATAGCATCGTTTTTATCCAAACGAAGCACTTCCGACGCGTAGACCTGAGTTGTGCCTTTGTCACCGGTTTTAGTATATATTTTCATTGTCTTCCTCTTTTGGCTTTTCATAGCGTTGTAGTTGGATAACAATCCCCATTTTAGGATGATCGAAATAGTGAATTTGTTTACTTATCACACGTCTACGTTGCTTAAACGGATATTGTTCAATTTCTGCTTCGCCAAAACTATTCAGTTGTAATTCATGAAACTCAAATTCTGTCTCAATATGTAAATACGGAACTCTATTTATATATTTCAAATATACTTTTACTTTGCCGTCGAGTTCCCAGACATCATCAATCGAGTTTGTGCTAGTTGATTCATTCGCTTTGACGCTCGCTCTATTTTCCCAATTAACGGGCTTATCTTCACTCAATTGCTGCTTTAACTCGGCAAAAAACGTCTCAGAATTTTGATCAATAATATTTTTTAATTCGGGGTCATATTTTTGTTTTAAGGATTCATATGTCAGAGGTGCTTGCTTTGGCAATTTTAGCTTTTCACCAGCGAATATGCGATAAAATGACGCGTTGTCTTCGCCAAAAAAGACTGGCTGGCGCCATGCTATGTGGCTCAGTGCGCTAATATCGCGCTGACTAAATAGTTTTTTTGCATAATCGATAAGCGCGAGTTTACCATCGTCCAACAAATGGGCACTTTGGGTAATGCCAATGGCTGGTTGTTGCAGGTAAACCGGGACCATACTGATATTGTTAGCGCGCATAAACGAACTCGCTATTTCTTGTTTTAAAGCACTGCAATTGTCTGGATTAAATAAAATACTGAAGCGTTCTTCAGTATTCAATATTGCAGAAAATGTCTTGTATTTACCGATCTCTTCGTTGCTATTACTCTCGTTAAGCCGACTGTTTTTTTCGTCAACAGCATTTACATAAATGCTATTTGTAGTGTTGATAAGTGGTAAGTACGTCTGATAAATTGCTGAATTTGGTGAGCATTCATAGAGCATTCCTTGTAAATCACGGAATGGGTTAACCCGACGATATAAAGGCAGGCTGATGAGATCAACCGCCTTTGTAAACGAAAGTTGATGCGTTATATAACTAAAATCCTCTTCCAGTACCGTATTTGAAGTGTTGCGTTTAAACGCAATAACTTCAACATCAAACCACCAATCTTCTTCATCCTGAGACAAAGCTTGCATTGGTGCTGCAAGCAATATCAATGCAGTTCCAGAAACCGCCAGTGTCGTTAAATTTGGCTTAATGCTAGTCATTGAACTAGCAGCACATTTTACACCTGCAATCATCTGTCGCCTTGTGTTTTTGGCGTAACTAACGAAGAGAGTGAGACGTGAAGCACTAGCTTGCATGGCATTCCTTTAAAAATTTATCGAGTAAATCGCGAACATGATCTAATTTTTGCGCTGCACTGTCGAGCTTTTTCATAAATCTTAGCTTCAGAGGGCCTTCAAACTTATATTGGCTTGGATATTTCTGAATTAGCTGTATTAAAAAACTAGGGTCTATTGCCGTAGTTTGCTCAAACTCAATAAGCCCACCTGTCTGTGTTGTTTCAATTTTTCGAATACCAACTTTCTGTGCAGTTAGCTTTAGACCTGATTGCTTGACTAAGTTTTTAGCGCTATCAGGCAACAGACCAAAACGGTCGATTAACTCAATCTGGTACTCGTCAATCTCATTTTGATTTTTACAACCTGCTAACTTTTTGTAAAGTGACAATCGGGTATTCACATCACCAATATAATCGTCAGGAAGCAGGGCAGGTATGCGTAAATCAACTTCAGTCTGAGCAGCAAGTACATCATCTAATGATGGCTCTCTGCCTTCTTTAAGTGCCTCTACTGCCTGCTCTAACATTTCCATGTAAAGACTAAAACCAATTGTATTGATTTGTCCGGATTGATCGTCTCCCAGTAACTCGCCGGCACCACGGATTTCTAAATCGTGTGTTGCCAATGCGAAGCCTGCGCCTAAGTCTTCAAGTGATGCAATCGCATCTAAGCGCTTTGCCGCGTCCTTGGTCATGCGTTTTGGGTGAGGTGTTAGTAAATAAGCATAGGCTTGGTGGTGAGACCGACCCACTCGACCGCGCAACTGATGCAGTTGCGCTAAGCCTAAATGATCAGCTCTATCCATAATAATTGTGTTTGCCGTAGGTACATCAATGCCTGTCTCGACAATAGTGGTGCAGACTAATACGTTATAACGTTGATGATAGAAGTCATTCATCACGTTTTCCAGTTCACGTTCACGCATTTGACCATGCCCGATTGCTATTCGCGCTTCAGGTATAATTTCTTCAATCTCGCGGGCGGTTTGTTCAATCGTTTTGACTTCATTATGCAAGAAGTAAACTTGTCCACCACGCAATATCTCGCGCATAATAGCTTCGCGAATAATGTCAGTCTGGCGCACTTGCACAAAGGTTTTTATAGCGAGTCGCTTAGCCGGCGGCGTAGCAATAATGGATAAATCACGCATGCCACTCAACGCCATATTCAAGGTTCGAGGAATAGGCGTAGCGGTGAGCGTTAGAATGTCGACATCGGAGCGTAAGGCTTTAAATTTTTCTTTCTGACGGACACCAAAGCGATGTTCTTCGTCAATAATAACGAGCCCTAAATCTTTGAACTTGACGTCGTCTTGCAACAGCTTATGGGTACCAATAACAATATCACCTTGCCCACTAGCAAGGTCATCAATAACAATTTTTTGCTCTTTTGCACTACCAAATCGAGAAATAACTTCGATTTTAAAAGGCCATTGTGCGAAACGATCTTTAAAGTTTTGATAGTGCTGCTGCGCCAACAGCGTAGTAGGCACCAAAATTGCGACTTGTTTGCCACTTGATGCTGCAATAAATGCGGCGCGCATAGCAACTTCGGTCTTACCGAAACCAACGTCGCCACACACCAGTCTGTCCATCGCATTCGGGCTACCCATGTCTTGCAAAACGGCATTAATAGCAGTGCCTTGGTCGACGGTTTCTTCAAAAGGAAAACTGTCTTCAAATGTTCTATATTCGGTCCAATCAATAGGGTACGCGAAACCCGGTTTCGCTGCTCGTTTGGCATATACATCCAACAACTGAGCTGCAACATCTCTGACTTTTTCTGCGGCTTTACGTTTCGCTTTGCTCCATGTGTCATTGCCTAGGTTATGCAGCGGAGCATGCTCCGCATCGCCCCCACTAAAGCGGCTAATCAGATGCAAACTCGACACAGGGACATATAATTTGGCTTGTTTGGCATATTCAATAGACAAGTATTCAGTCGCTACACCTCCAGCATCCAATGTTTTCAAGCCAAGAAAACGACCCACACCATGATTAATATGGACCACAGGTTGGCCTTCAGACAATTCAGCAAGGTTCCTAACAATCGCGCTTTCGTCCGTTGCCTTGCGTTTGTCTTTTAATTTCCTTTTGCTTACTTTATGGCCGAGTAGCTGTGTTTCCGTCACGAATAAAAACGCTTGTTTTTTATCAGCAAATTCGAAACTGTTTTCGACCATACCTACACAAATAAAAATACTGTGGGTTGATTCATCTAATGCAGCATCAAAAGTAGGACTGTTAATTGGAAATATGTTTGCTTTGTGTAAAACATCCATCAAGTTTTCTTTGCGACCCTGTGATTCCGCACAAAAAATAACTTTTTTACCTTTTTCTTTGGCTTTTTTAACTTCAGCCTGTATTGCCTGGTAGGGATTCGTTGCCGTTAAATCAATACCAATACCTTCAATCGGACGGCAATCAAAATTATGTTTGCCTGCTTTTTTTGCTAATGAGTTGCCTATTAGCTGTGCGCTAGGCCACTGTTTAAGTCTGGTCATTAATTCATTTGCATCAAGATATAAATCGATGGGTGCTAACAATGGTCGGGCTAAGTTGTAGCGATATTGCTCATAGCGTTGCAATAAATCTTTATTAAATCGTTCAGATGCCTTATGCAAATCGCCATAATAGAGCATTAGCGCATCGTCATTTAGGTAATCAAATAAGGTTGACGTTTTTTCAAAAAATAACGGTAAATAATACTCTATGCCGCTGGGCATCGTTCCTTTGCTTACTTGATAAAAAATCGATTCTTTGTCCGCGGTATTACTGCGTTCAAACCTATCGAGGTAGCGCTCTCGAAATCCGGTTAGCGCATCTTTATCTGTTGGAAACTCCCTTGCAGGCAGCAAACGTATTTCTTTGGTTTCCTCTAAGCCCCGTTGCGTGTCAGGATCAAAATAACGGATTGAATCTATTTCATCATCAAATAAGTCAATCCGGAAGGGTTGATCGCTGCCCATGGGGAATAAATCAATAATACTGCCACGCACTGAAAACTCACTATGTGTCATTACTTGGCTAACATGCAAGTAGCCCGATTTTTCAAGTTTGCGTTTAAATTCATCGGTATTAATGGTTTCGCCAACTTTTAAATACATTAAATGTTGGCCAACATATTCGACAGGCGCTAAACGTTGCAACAGAGTATTTATTGGCACAATGAAGATGCCGGGTTGTTTCTTACTGAGTAAGTAAAGCGTCTCTAAACGTTGCGAAACAATATCTTGATGCGGTGAAAAACCATCATAGGGAAGTGTTTCCCAGTCAGGAAAAAGCTGAACATGGACGTTTTGGTTGCGTAGAAAAAAGGCGAGTTCTTTTTCAAGTTTAATCGCACTCGGACTGTCCTCTATTAAAACTAATAGAGGACCAGTGTGTTGCTTCGCCGCGTTAGCAATACTCAGCGCTTGGCTGGCGCCTTTTAGTTCACCCCATTGAATATGATCAATAATATTTGAGCTATTCAGTGATTTGGCCTTGGGTAAAGGCACAGAAAATAGATTAGACATACTGCTTAGTTGTTTCTCTGTGGTTGTTTAACGATTATTGCGTAATTGACTGGTTTGCAAATGTAGGCTTGCCCGTACCAGCAATTCTTGGTCTTGGTCGCGAATGTGCGTATAAACGTAGCTGACGTGATAAAGATCATCGACGACTTGTACGTCAATGACTTCCCCGAGGCAATAAATAGCAGCGGCTTCTTTTTCGAGAAACACTTTCACTTCTACTGAAACGCCTATTTCAATAGGCGAAGCATGCCTAACAATGATACCTCCACCGCCAAATTTCACCGCTTCAGCACGTTTCTGCTCTTCATCTTGTTGGATCAAAATATACGACATCATAAGATCAATTTTGCGCGCTTGGAGTTGCAAATAATTAACTAATTCTTGTAGCTTTTCACCCATGGAACGCAATGGTTTTAGTGCTTGCGATTCAATTTCTGATAACTCTGAAGCAATTTTAAATGCATAAGGCATATTGCTTTCAAACTCCTCCATCGATTGTGTTGCTTGATTTTCATCAATCACACTTATATTAACTTTGGTCGGATGATTGATTAAAAAGAATGACTCAAATCGCTGTTTTTTATCTTCTAATGAGTTCAAATGCAATGTCCTATGCAAAAATTACGTTAACGTGATGCTATTTTCTGAGCTATTAATCTTTTAGTATAAATTGTTACTATCTGACCGCAGATGTTTATAATAACAATGTCGATTAGCGTTATTTTCTGCTTTTCAGGCAGCGTATTAATTCGATTCGCTTTACCTGATATAAGTTCAGGAATACGATATTTGCAGCAATGGTGCTAATCTACCAAAAAACGGCTCAGGTTTCACTCTGGTTTGCGATCCTTTGTCTTTATATTAATTAATTAACGCTGAGCTCCGTTTAATACAAGCTCCGCGAGTTACAATAGGGTACAAAACTGAGCTTATGCGTTTTTCCTTACTTCCGTCACTGCCTATATCCGCCTTTATTGGTTTACGATATTCAAAAACGTCTAATAAACGCAGCTTCGTTTCTTTCATCAATTTGTTTTCAGTCGTTGGGATTGCTCTTGGTATTGCGTCATTAATTACAGTACTTTCGGTTATGAATGGTTTAGAAGGACAACTTAAACAGAAAATTTTAGGAATTTTGCCGCATATAGTCGTGGATAATCGAGGTCCTATCTTATTACCCGAATCGTTACAGGAACAAGTTTTAGCAAGCACCGATTTCGTGGAACAAGAAGTTATTGTGCAATCCAGTAAATTAATTAAAGGATTGTTTTTGCAAGGCATCGATACTTCTGTAGAAAAGCGTCATTCTATCATTGCTCAAAACGTCATTGCTGGTGAATGGGACACGTTACAACCTGGCAGCTTTAATGTGTTGATTAGTCAATCGCTTGCCAACCAACTGCGGGTTTCTATTGGGCAACGACTGCGCGTAATTAGTCCATCGGCAAGTACTTATACCCCACTAGGACGAATGCCTAGTCAACGCTTAGTCACCGTCGCAGGTTTGTTTCAGTTGGATTCAGAAGCTGATGATAAAGTTGTGCTAATGAACATCAATGATGTTGCTAAGTTATCGCGCAAGCGCGATTTATCGTTTGCAGGAACTCGCTTATATTTAACTGATGCTTTTCAATATCAAGCTGTTGTCGATGAACTTGATAAACAAGGACTGGAATACACGACATGGCGTGAAAGACAGGGCCCTCTTTTTGATGCGGTTGGTATGGAAAAAAATATGATGTCATTAATGTTATTCCTAATTATCGCGGTGGCAGCGTTTAATATAGTATCGGCGTTAGTAATGGTAGTCACTGAAAAAACCAGTGATATTGCAATACTGCAAACACAAGGTTTAGTGCCAACAGATGTGATGCTTATTTTTGTCCTCAATGGAATTTTTAACGGCATTAAAGGAGTCGTATCTGGGGTCGCGATTGGCTTGCTATTGGTCTTCTTCTTAAACGACATTTTAGCACTGCTCGGTTCAGGTTTGGCTTTTGGACCGAATGGATCCGGTTTGCCGATTGAAATGAAGTTGTCTGAAATTGTTATAATTTCTGCTGGTTCACTCGGCCTTTGTATATTCGCTACTTTATATCCAGCTTACCAAGCAGCATCTATTAAACCTGCAAATAGCTTACAAACGCAATAGGCGCTATAATTGTCGCTAATTTATGAAGGCTGACTATGCAAGCTAATTGTTTGCCTCAAGGATGAGCGAAGAGTTATTAATAAATTAGCATCCATACGCAATCATTCATTTTATTTACACCTAGAAAGAGAATTTATATTTTGAGTAAAAATTACATCAGCTCACAATCATTATTGGAAGACAGTTTTCGCCTTGCAGCTAAAGTTTTTAACGATGGATTTCGTCCTGACTTTATTATCGGAATTTGGCGAGGTGGAGCTCCGATAGGTATTGCAGTACAAGAATTTTTTGAATACAAAAATACGCCAACAGACCATATTGCAGTGAGAACATCTTCGTATTACGGGATTAACAAACAGTCAAAAGAGATTAAAGTGCACGGTCTTCACTATCTTATTGAAAACGCTAACGCTGGCGACAGCTTACTGATTGTCGATGACGTTTTTGACTCTGGGCGAAGTGTGCAAGCATTGACCAAGCAAATTGAAGTATTGATGCGGTTAAATACGCCAAAAGAAATCAGAATTGCAACACCGTGGTACAAACCAGCCAATAACAAAACCGATATTGTGCCTGACTATTATGTAAACAAAAGTGATGAATGGTTAGTGTTTCCGCACGAACTCGCTGGTTTGAGTAAAGAAGAAATCAGAGAAGGTAAGTCAGAGTTATCTAATATCTTAGATGTCATTTTTGATTAAACGGCAAAAATTTTAGCGCTTGTGAACGATATCTAGCATTTTTAGTTGTCTTATTTGGCTCTATACAGCCGTCGATTGAAGCGCTGTCAATAAACATAACGACAATGGCTGTTAACAAACCATTGTCGTTTTTGTTTTTATTAGAGTGAAATACAATACCTATTTGCCATCAATATAAAACTTATCATGAAAGGTATAAACCCAAAGAGGTTTGTGTATTACCAATGTCGTCATGGTGAACCCATTAAAAAAAGCTTCTGAGAATACCAGCAGGGGGATTAACAACACGTAGTTGTTGAAAATAACGTCCCAGCCTAAATCAGTATCGAGCTCGAAGTAGCCCGCCATAGCAATCATCTTTAACGAAACCGTAATGGCTCCAGGGAAAAAAGCACACACGAAAATATAAACGAATATATTTTTTGGCAGTTTGTGAAATGACCAACTAAAAATGGCATAGGTAATGCTTATCGGAAGTAATGTGCCTAACAGCCAGTTAATGCCAAGCATAGAAAATTTCTCGTAGCCTACGATGGTAACCCCTAATAATACAAAACTAGAGGATATAATGGCCCATCTAAATCCTAATATAAGCGCAAGTGATGTTAGCCAAATGAAGTGAACTTGCAGTTCATCAACAATACCGACACGAAAAATCCAAAGTACGAATACCGCAGCGCTTGCACCAAAAAACCGATGCTGAAAAGCACTGTCATCGACCAATTGTTTGAAGTTAGTGTTTCTAACAATCATCGCTAGTCCTATGAGGCTGGCTATTGCACCTAATATTTGTAATTCAGTCATGGTTACTCGGAGTATGTAGATCAATTAAGAGGAGCATCGATTGGTGCGTTTGTTTCGGCGTTTGCAGCAGATGATACTGTGTATAACTGTCATTAATATCGATAGAAACAATTTTCATTTTGTTAGTATTCGCCTTAATCTTTGGGAAATTATCATTTAATACCGGTATTATACGGTGTTGGGTTTAACATTCACTGAGTATTTTAAAATTAACCAAATCATCTAGAGGGGTTTCGTGTTCAAAAATCAATTTCCATTTTTTACAAATAAACCTGAACAGGTCTATTTGGATAGTGCTGCAACAACACAAAAGCATCAATGGGTCATTAAAGCGGTAAACGACTATCACTGTTTATCGAGTGCTACAGTTCATCGTAGTGCTTATGAGATTGCGAATGAAGCGACTTTACTTTACGAACAAGCACGCGATTTAACTGCTCAACTCATCAATAGTCCCACGGTTGAGCAAATTGCATTTAATAGTGGTGCAACAGAGTCAATCAATACCATTGCATCAGGCATGCAATCACATATGATAACTGGGCATAAGATATTGATATTGGCCAGTGAGCACCATGCCAATATTTTACCTTGGCAACAATTATCAGCGAGGCTTGGGCTGATTATTGAAGTGGTTAATATTTCAGAACAGGGTCAATTTACTCAACCTGAATATGACGCGTTTTTGCGACAACTTAACAGCGACGTTGCTATTCTGGCAATGGCCCATGTGTCAAATGCATTAGGCAATATTTATCCAGTAGAGGCGATTTGTCGCTTGGCTACCCAAGCAAATATATTGACTGTTATCGATGGTACCCAAGCGATTGCACATATGCCCGTTGATGTTTTCGCAATGGACTGTGATTTTTATGTTTTTAGTGGTCACAAGATGTATGCCCCGACAGGCGTTGGCGTAATGTATGGTAAAACGGCTTTGTTAAATCAGCTGTCGCCTCTGCGATTGGGTGGAGAAATGATAACTCATGTGTCATTTACTTCAGCGGAGTATCAAACGCCCCCATTAAAATTTGAAGGTGGAACACCTAATGTTGCAGGCGTTATTGGTTTAGGCGCTGCCGCTAAATTTTTAATGTTAAATATGCAACGTATACAGCAGCATGAAATACACCTGTTTAAATTACTAAGTATAGGCTTAGAAAAACGCGACGATATACGCCTATTCGGAAATCTGGCTGCACCCATCCAGTGTTCTTCTGAGCAACAAACTGAATCTGAAACGCAGACAATTCTTGGCCATTCAATAGGATTGCATTCATTTGTTTTTAATCATCATCATTTGCATGATGTAGCCAGCATAATATATCAAAAAAATATTGCTGTCAGAGTAGGGCATCACTGCGCTATGCCATTGATGGATATTTTAAATCTAGCAGGTACTATGCGAGTGTCTATTGGGTGTTACACAACAGAGCAAGATATTCAGTATTTTTTGCAGGAGTTGGAAGATGCCATCGATGAGTTAGACGAGAATAACTGTCATGATGTCTCTTCAACGTCTAGCCAACAAAACGTTCATGTCAGTATTCCTAAAACCAATAACCCTCACTCAACTAATCAGGGTACTGTCCATATTGCGGCTAGCAAGGTTACAAAGACCCTGCCAATTGCATTCAATATTAAACAAGCGACTGGGTGGGATAATCAATATCGTCAGTTACTGTTGGCGAGTAAAAGCCTTAATGTGCTGCCTATTGAAATGCGTACAAATGAAAATGCGGTATTAGGGTGCGAGTCTGATTTATGGATTGGCTACTACAACGCACAATTATGCGCGTATTCCCAAAGTAAAATAATTAGAGGTATTCTTGCGCTTCTTTTAGAGAAAGTGATACAACTGGAAACACAATCAGTAATCAATCTGAACTGCAATAAAGGTATTTCAGTTGCCACTAGTTTCGATTATTTTGCATACCTGACAGAGTTAAACTTAACACCGTTTTTCAGTGTAGGGCGCCGAGATGGAATACAAAATGCTATTGCAGGTATACAATCTAATTTATCGACACGCGATGAAGAATACAGATCAATCTGAGAGTTTAGTTTGCTGTAAACGCGTTTTCGCTTCAATCCATTGACTCATGTATTTCGTACTGTTAGTTGTATGATGTTGCAGCACTTGGCCTAAAAAGTGCTGCTGACGATGTTTTGTCAAATTTGAGCCAATGATGTCGATGCAATGCGTTAACTGCTCAGTTTGTTGCTGGTAATTAAATATTGATGAATATAACGGCTGGCTTCGATTACTAGCCAGCATCCATGTATCCTCATCTGAATATAGGGTAATGCACGATTGTATAAAAGCGTCCGTCGACGACTGAATATTATGAATAGCGCCAGGCCACATATTATATTGATCTGAGGGTTGATTAGTCTCATCCACTGCAGGCAGTAATCCTTCTGCGCCAATATCGGTGGTAACCGATGGCGTGCTGCATTGCATGGCATCTACTAATTTTCCTTTAATACCTGCCCCAAAATTCAACGGCGCCACTAAAACACGCGCGTTGGCAATAACTTCTTGCGCGTCTTTAGCGTACCCGTGCACCAAAAAACCGTGTTGCTTGTTTTCCAACTGCTTTGCTTTTGGTGTTAGGTAGGAACCGTAAACATGACAAATAGCGCCAGGCAGCGCCTGGCGTATAGCAGGCCAAATCTTTTGTTTAAGGGTAAGCACGGCATCCCAATTTGGCGCGTGTCTGAAACTACCTATACTGATAAAATCAAGTCGTTGTGCATATGGTTTTGCCGATTTCACTGTTTGTTCAGCTAGTAAAAAAGGGCAGCAGTGCAGAAGCGTCTTTGCTATACCAAAAACTGTTGTGAGTAATTGATATTCGTAATCGGAGAGTAAAATACTGAGATCGCAGCGCAAAATCGATGCAATCTCTCTTTTGCAAAGGTCGCTATACAAATAGGTATTCGTTTCCTCGGAGGTAAGTGAACTTAGCTTGTTTTTATTCGCCTCTTTGTATGCTTGATGTCGAGCATCACGTAAAAAATGCAGGTCTTCACAATCAAGTATTTTCATGCATTGGGGCGCAGCTGACGAAACACGCCAACCAAATTGTTCTTCACTGATAAAACGGTCAAAAACAGCGATATGTGGTGCATATTCGTGCACAAAAGCATCAAAACTACTGTCATTTAAAACAATTAATCGCTCGGTTACACCCATCGCGGTTAAAGGTGCTGAGCGCTCTGATTTATCAGCGGCGCAGGCAAAGGTGACTGCGTAGCCCTCGGCAATGAATAAATTTATATAGCTGAGGATATTTTGCCCAGCTGCAGTAGATGTAGGTTCTGGCCAAACTAAACCAACAAAAAGAACTTTATGATTCGACTGTTCTAACACAGTTACGTCCACCTTTTTTGGCCTTGTACATAGCCGTATCTGCGCGTTTAATAGCGGCTTTGAAATCGTTACTACCGAGCAAGCTGTGTGCAATCCCAAAACTACAAGTGACTTTTATAAAATCCTGTTTCACGGGGGATTGTCTTCTGTTTCGTGACTCAGAAGCGGACCGTTCAGGTCTGCGATCAATCCGAATAGCCATGGGGTATGATTCTATCTGTACACGCAAGTCTTCAATTGTTTCACGCACGTCATCAATCACTTTACCATCAAATATTAATGTAAATTCTTCGCCGCCGTATCGAAAAGCGCGGGCCCTGTTCCCTGTTTTTGCTATTTTACTGGCAACAAGCTTAATTACATCATCGCCTGCATCATGACCATATTTATCATTGAATTTTTTGAACAAATCGATATCTATCATTACCACCGCAAATTGCCCAGAGAGTTCTTCAGCATACTGTGTTAACGAACGGCGACCTGGAATACCTGTCAATTCATCATTAAACGCCATATTTCTACTACTGACGATGGCTGAAAATAGACACAATACGCTGCCTAGAATAGCAAATAGAATAATACTTAATGCAGACATATAAACCATTGCTAAAGCCGCTAGGCAGGCAATTGCGAGTAAATAAATATTGTGGATTGACTTAATCAATAAAACAAATAGGGTGATTGTACTAAGCGTAATTAATGCAAGTTGGAGTGGCGAAAACCAAAAGTTGTGAGCAAGAGATTGCCTTCCTACATTGCTCAATACATGTTCTGTAATAGTCAACAATGGCAACTCTAACTTAGCAATAACAAAACTAAAAAAGCCCCAAGCAACTAAGCTACCAAACAGATAAATAATACTTTTTAGTACTCTGTGAGCCGGAATTTTAATGAGTCCAAAAATAGGTAGTAACGTGATAAAAGACAACAAAAGATGTTTAGTATCGACAAAACTTTCTAGGTTTTTATCTACAACCTCCAAACCGGGAATAATATAAAAATGCAAGATGGTGATGAGGGCGATGATGCTTGCTACGTACATGGTTAATGCTTGTCGCATAGCTAAATTAAATATAATAATGAACATCAGACTGATGGACACATAGGGCACAAGATCCGCAACTGGGAATGACAGAAGTGAAGCCGAGTTATGGATAATGAAAATCATTAAGGGAACAGCTAAAACTGCCATAAAGACAATTGGGAGTGCGGTCTTATTTGCGGACATGACATGTCTTATTGTTAACTGCTTGCATTGTTTGATACCTTTTCCAGCATTTGTATTCTGCTATTGGTGTTTTATCAAGATAACTGCACTTAAACACTAAGATATCAGTTTATAATTCAGCAGCTTAAACATCCTTGATATTTTGACATAATTAAACGCACGACAAAAGTGTTAAATACACACACAAGTTGCAAAGTTTATACGTTGTAAATGCTTAACTGTTAGTGTTGGAAATGCATCAGCAGAAACTAGTCGAACATATATTCAAGAACACGGTTAGCTTATCGATTCTTCCTAGCGACTTTGCTGCGCTCTGAACACTGAATTTTCTCGATATATTGGATGAAATCAGTCAAATTTTGGATAGCACGTGATTAATAAAGCGTTTTTATGCGATAATACATTGATTAGTTGATGCAAAAAATATAACTAGTATACCAATAATTATTTGTCGACATTGGAAACGAATATTTCCCCAGAGGCTAAGCGCAAGTGTTCGGTGCTGATGTATCTCAGTCGTCTCGACAAAATTTAAACTGTGTAAAAAGGGAATTATGAACGCAATTGATTATGCAAAAAAAGTATCTGAGTTATTCGCTGTGCCAAAAACTGCTGTCAGAGTTAAAAGTTTAATTGACGATGACCGCTCTGACGCCAACAGCATATCAGCCGTCGTAATGACAGACCCTGGATTAGCTGCGCACATCTTCAAAATTGCAAATAGTGCAATCTACCGCTTTCCACGAAAGATCGATAAACTGCAACGGGCTATTCAAGTCATTGGTACGTCCGCTGTTTATGATTATGCATTGGTGTTTGGTTTATCAAATGCATTTAGCAACGAACAAAGTGAATTTGTTGATTTAGATAAATTTTGGGAACAAAGCGTGAGTTGCGCCATTTTAGCTAAACATTTCGGTCTGTTAAAAGGCATTAAAGATGCGGATAGATTATTTGTTAATGGTTTACTGCATAACATCGGTGAATTAGTCGTTTTAAAAGCCGACCCATTTTTAGCCAAAGAGTGCACGCGTTTTGATACGAAACTTAGCCCAAAAGAATGTCAATATGATGTCCTTGGTTTTACTTACGCTGAAGTTTCCGCTGCATTAGGACAGCAATGGATGTTACCTGATTCAATTGTATCTACAATTGCAATGCAACATCATGACGATACCGCTGCTGAAGCCCTAGAAATTCAGATTATGCAGTTAGCTTACGAGCTTTCTATTATCAATACATTTTCACCGCATTACAATTTAGAAACACATCTGCCTTCGTTCCTGTATGAATCAATGAAACTAGATAGCGATGATATCGAGGAAGCACTAGATAATACTAATTATCAAGTTGAACAGGTCATTCACTTATTCAACCCTGATGTATTCAAAATCGCCTAGCTAAATAGTGCTCAGTCAAATATTGCAACATCACCCTACTTGCACTTATGTTCACAAATAATTAACATCAAGTGGCAAAGTAACAACAGCTGAGTCAATATAAGTGTCGGAATAAAAATTTGGAGTTATTGTGGCTGATTCAATGGAAATCCCCGATGTATCGAAAAGGGGTGAGGCTATGCGGCCATCCCGGACTTATCGTAATTATGTGCTCATTATTTTAACGTTAGTGTACGCATTTAATTTTATTGATAGACAAATTATTGGCATTCTATCGCCGTTCATTAAAGAAGACTTAGGGTTAGATGATGCGCAACTCGGTTGGCTTAAAGGGTTTGCTTTTGCATTACTTTATACAATTGTCGGTATTCCTATTGCGTGGTTAGCAGACCGCTATAATCGAGTAAATATTATTGGTATTTCATTAACCCTTTGGAGCGGATTCACTGCGCTCTCCGGCTTTGCAGCTAACTTCTGGCAATTAGCTGTCTTGCGCGTTGGCGTTGGTATCGGTGAGGCAGGAGGGAGCCCACCTAGCCACTCTATTTTGTCTGATTTATTTGATAAAACAGAGCGAGCAAAAGCCTTAGCTTTTTATTCTTTAGGCATACCGTTTGGTATCATGGCAGCCTATTTTGCGGCGGCATTTTTTCTCGATGGTGGGTCAGCCGATTGGCGTACGGTTATGATTAGTGTTGGACTGCCTGGCGTTTTGTTAGCTATTTTGATGAAACTCACGGTCAAAGAACCAGCAAGGGCAAGAGTATCGAATGGGCCTCAACAAATGGACTTTATGGTATCCGTAAAACGTCTGCTTAAAATTCCGACTTGGTGGGGAATGTGTTTAGGTATTTCTTTCGGATCGTTTGGCAATTACGCAATATCAACTTGGATTATCGACTTTTACGTTCGAATACATCCGGACATGCCAATTCAACAACTGTTAATTGTTTTCGGTATCGTAAATGGGACTGCTTATGCGTTGGGTGTTTGGTTAGGTGGTGTCATCGCTGACAAGTGGGGTAAAAAATCTAAACGGGCATATGCATTGCTGCCTACTATCGCTTTGATTGTTGGTGTCCCTTGTTTTTACTTCTCTTTGCAAGTTGGCAATGTTTGGCTATCAATTGGATTAATGACGGTGATGCTTTTTGGCAGCGGTATGTATCTAGGGCCGTGTTTTGCGATTGCGCAAACGTTGGCACCGGTTAATGCTAGGGCGATGTCTACGGCCCTATTTTTCTTCGTGTTGAACATTATAGCGCTCGGCGGCGGTCCAACAATTGTTGGTCTTTTGAGTCAGTCTTTGTCAGCAACTATGGGAGAGGCTGAAGCGTTGCGAACATCGCTCAGTTGGCTGTTACTGCCTTATCTGTTGTCTATAGCTACATTTTATTGGGCGTCTACCAAAATAGAACATGACTGGCATGAAGCTGAAAGGATGCAGGCGTTAGATTAAACGTCTGTCATTTTCATTGCTAGGTATACTCTGACCTTGTTGCAGTCGAAGAATGGCGAGTTCTTTTTCGTTCGCCATTGTCTCGTCCCAGTGCTTTAGTTTAGGCTCCATTAATTTGTACCAAAGGGGCGGTAATAGCACGAGTACTATTGTTGAAATATAACCACCAATCATGACTGGTGCATCTGGCATAGCTTCCAATTTCTCAAATGGGACCGCGCCTTTTGCATGATGGTGACTATGTCGAGGCAAGTTGAACATCGCCCAACAACTTATTTTTCTATTTGTGTTCCATGAATGTTTCGGCATCACGCGCTCACGTGGATGGCGAACGAGACCGTAATGCTCCATATAATTTACAATTTCAAGGGTGATTTTAGCAACCAAACCAACACCAGTTACAAAAAAAACGCCTTGCCAGCTACCCACCAGAAGAACAAACCCTAACCAAGCGGCGGTCATTAACCAACCTGTGATAAATTGATTATGTAAGCTTAATATCCTTTTTTTCTTCCGACTTAGTCGTTTTACTTCTATGTTCCAAGCTGATTTGTTGGTGCCCCATATAGCAATAGGTACGTGCTTATAAATAGAACGCCCACGTGGTGCTGTGACAGGATCATTTTCGGTAGCAACATGAATATGGTGATTAAATACATGTTCAATTGAAAAGCTAGCGTCAAAGCTAAGCGCCATTAAACAACGTCCTGTAGTCACTGCTTTCTTATTACCAATGCGATGTATTAATTCATGGCCCACAACAGTTGCAATACCACTAAGCATCAGGCCGCAAAAAAACACGGCAACAAAAATTTCAATAAGATACGTGTTTGCTTTCGCAGCCACAAAATCATATCCGACGAAATTAGATAGCCAATGCATTACAGGCCAATCAAAAGGAGTGACCAACCAAATACAAACGCTCAATAAAATAAAAGTAGTCGGAACTGATGCATATAACATAGCGTTCAATGCCCATTTTTTGGTCAAATTAGGTTGACTAACATCCTCACCAAAAAATGTATCACCAATAATATAAAATGATATGAAAATGCTAAATCCGACTACAATCCAATGTTGAGCAAAAAGTACAGCGCTAATCCCTAACAAAGTCGTAATAAAGTAATTAGCAAATTTTAAATAATGAAACATGGCACTTCTCCTTTCCAGATACTGTTACTGTCTCACGCTTACAAGCAAGAAATAATAGCAATGCATGCCATCAATCAGTCATTTATTGCCAACATGTAATTTTTAGCGTAATTTGATAGAAGGTTTCAAAGGTGATTTTTATGCAAGGCATTAACTCTTCATCCCTAAGTAAAACTATATGACTGAGAGCATTAGCTTACCAACGTATTATTTTGGACACGTGATAAGTGTCTTAAAACAATCGGGTATTGGCATTGAAAAGTGGTTGGCATCACAACGATTAGATTTAGCAAAACTGCTCGAAGCTGACGCTCGGGTAAGTGTGCAGCAGTTTGATGGCTTAATGAAAACGGTTATTGAAAGTCGCGGATTCGACGATCTAGGATTGTCAGTTGGTAAAAGGCTAGAAATTGCACATCATGGTGATTTTGGTTTAGCGATATTAAACAGTGCTTCTTTGCGGCAAGTGCTCGACTTTCACGTTAAATTTTTGCCAATTAGAGTGCCTTTAATAAAACTCAATTACAATATCCAAGGATCACAAGTGATTGTGACGTTAACCGATGAACATTGGCAGGGGAGCCTTCACAGAGCCGTTATTGAAGCTGTAATGATAGCTATTGTGAATATGCTACATGCAATTAGGTTCCAAGATAACAGCCACTTACTTATCGATGTGGTCAAGTTTGACTATAACAAACCCAACTATGAGAAAAAATATCAATACATTAAAGCCGCTCAGCTTGAATTTGATAAAGCGCATTGTTCATTGTGTTTTTCCAAACAATTTATTGATAAGCCCTTAGCTTATGCTGATGATTTTAGCTTTCAACGTGCGGTACTTAACTGCCAAAAAGAACTAAATTCTTACTTGCAGCAAAATCTAAGCACCGTTGACCGTGTGTTAAAATTATTAAAACAAGACGATGGGGTTAGTTTAAATCTTACTGATATTGCGAAACAACTGCATATCAGTAAGCGCTCTTTGCATCGCTTCCTTGAAAATGAAGGAACCAGCTTCAAGTTAATATTACAAAAAATAAAAACAGAGCGCGCTGTAACACTATTTCAACAAGGGAAAACAGTGACCGAAGTTGCCGATTTATTAGACTATTCAGATTGCGCGAACTTTAGAAGAGCATTCAAAACATGGTTTGGCGTAACACCTAAAGAGTGGATAGCAAGAAACAGGATAACAAATGCAGAAAAATGATACGGCAACCAAAAAAGGTGACAAGGAACTCATTGTTCACTTCGCCCATGCCAATGGATTCCCCGCAAATAGTTATGCAAAACTATTCACCAATTTGAGTGCTAATATAGAGCTGATAGCCTTGGATAAATTTGCTCATAATCCTGAGTTTCCCTTGAACAATAATTGGGAGAATCAAGCGAATGAGCTGATTCATTATGTAGAGGCGAAGCAAGCTGCAATAGGTTCCCATTTGCCTATCGTATTGATAGGGCATTCATTTGGGGCGGTAGTCTCTTATCTAGCATGCTGCAAAAAACCGTCTTTGTTTTGTGGTTTGATTATGCTTGACCCGCCATTGATTACAGGGCTAGCTAGTTGGGTATTTAAGTTTGTAAAGAAGACTAAACTGGTTGATAAAATAACGCCTGCAGGCAAGACTAAGATAAGAAATACGAAATGGCACCATAAGACCGATCTGGTGCATTATTTCAAGCAACGAGGCCTGTTTAAAAACATGGACGTTGACTGTATCGCTGATTATGTTAAAGCCGTAACACACGAACATCAAGGAGAAAAATTACTGCATTTTGACGTGCAAGTAGAAGCTGATATTTTTAGAACAATTCCAGATAACCTCCATAAACACTACGGAAAATTGAAAACCCCCAGTTATTTGCTAACAGGCAAGTACACTGAAGTTTGTGTTCCAAAACTTCGAAAGTACTTTATTAAAGGGAATGCATGCATTACCCATGAGGAATTTGATTTTGGTGGGCATATGTTTCCACTCGAAAAGCCAGTCCAAGTGGCATCTCGAATAAATACCTTGATTGGCGATATTGTTGCGAAGCGATGAAATACCATCTATTGGTAAACGAGAGTGAACAAAGTGGGGTTCTGGGGACATTCCGTCCGCTAAAGACATAATCGCTGTAAGCCCTTGCCTTTCAAGCCCTGCCGAAGGGTATCAAATTTCTTAATAGCAGAATGTTGTTTATTACACTATCATAAACCTTTTGAAGTTTATCTATGGCATTCAAAGAACGAATCAGAATCCTTGTCGATTCTGAAATCAACGATCTCTACGGCCCTCCCAAATACTCGATCGAAGTACAGCGATTATATTTTGCTCTGAATGACGATGAGGAACGGGCCGTTTCTTCTATCCGAAATCGCTCCCATAAGTGCTTTTTTATCGTTCTACTTGGCTATTTCAAGAGTAAGCCGGTTGTCCTTAGCCCAAGTTTTGGTGAAGTAGAAAGTGACTTAAAGTTTATCGCCAAAGAGCTTTATCCTGGTTTTGGTATTCGCCGATTTTCGCTCACGCAGAAGCAAAAAGATCGATTTTATCAAAATATTTTTGAATTGGCAGGCCATAAAAAATGGGATGTAAGCCTGCATCAAACGCCTATCGTTGAGCATTTACAACAAGCCTCTAAGTCTTGGGTTGAGCCTCGTTATTTATTCGATGCCGCCATTGAATATTTGGCCCAACAACGCATTGCTATACCAAAATATACAGTCCTTCAGCGTATCGTGAGTCAAGCGATTAATGAAGAAAGAGACCATAACATTCATATTCTGAAGACAGCCATTGATCGGAAGTTAACTGAAAATATTGCAAACCTTATTGATGGTTCAGGTCAATTAACCGTCAAAGAGTTACGCCAGTCGGCTAAAAGTTTTAGCGCTGTAGAGCTGGAAAAGGAATTGAAGGTCCACAACCTCATTCAGCCATTGATGGATAATGTAAAACAAGTAATGGCATCATTATCGTTATCGATTAAGAACAAGCAACATTTCGCTTCAATGGTTGACTATTACTCCATTACCAAGCTCAAACGATTCGACCGAAAGACACAGCAGCTTTATCTAATCTGCTATTTACAGGAACGATCACAACAGAATATTGAGCGCCTTGCTGATGGCTTCACCTACCATGTCCGCAAGCTTCGTGAGCAAGCTCAAATCTATGCCAAAGAAGCAGCTTATAAAGATTGGGAAGGTGCTGCAGGTAACGTCAGTAAAGCTGCCGAAATACTAAAATTTTTTATTGATGATTCAGTTGATGATCAACAGCTATTTGGTGATATAAAACGGCAAGCTCATAGCGTCCTTGGAAGTAGAGAAATTGAATCATTATGTCTTTATCTGAATAAGCAAAAACGGGCCACCGATGATTATGTATGGGAATATTATGACCAACAAAAAGAACTGATTAAGCGTGTATTACGCCCCATTTTTCTGTGCCTAAACTTTGAAGGTTCAGATAAAACAAAGGTTCTGGTCAATCAGTTATCTGTCACAAAAAATGAAATAAAAGCAAGTGGCTCACTCAGCACTGCCGATCAAGAGCTTGTCCAGCCGAAATACCAAACGTATGTTTTTGATGCTAACCAAAAAGTGGCACCGCAACGTTATGAGTGCCTGCTGTACTTACTGATACAGAGTAAGTTACATGGGCAATTGTATATTCCTGAGTCCATAAAGTACCGAGCTCTGCAGGATGATTTGGTGCGCGACGAACAGATGCCTGCACTATTGAAAAACTCAATTCTACCTTGCCTCAAAGCCTCGTCAAATGAGCTTATTAATTCAATGAAAAGCACATTGGCTAACAAAATATGCCAGGTAAATGACCGTATTGATAAGGGGGATAATAAGAATGTGATACTTCGTAGCCGGACAGGTAAAACAAAATGGCGTTTGCCCTCTTCAGGGGTCAAGACCATGCTGAACAACCCATTTTTTGATCAGATAAAGCAGATCAACATCTCAGATGTTTTAAGGCTTGTCGATAAGGAAACAGAATTCTTATCAAGCTTTGAACATGTTCGTCAGGTACAGTCAGAGCAAACTCGGCACCAAAATGATTTATTAGCAGCACTTATTGGTAATGGTACCAATTACGGGCTGTATGGCTTAGCCAACATCTCTGATCGTTCCTATGAACAGCTTCGCCTGGTTCAAGCTAATTACCTTCGTCCAGAAACACTTGCTGAAGCCAGTGATATGATCAACAACGCGACGGCCCAGTTAGAGATTTTTAAGCATTATAATATCCAGGAAGGTGTCATTCACGCCAGTGCAGATGGTCAGAAATTCGAGGCTCGGCTTGAAAGCTTCAAAACACGTTATTCCTCTAAATATTTTGGTACAAACAAAGGCGTTTCAGCATTAACACTTGTTGCCAACCATGCCGCTATAAATGCACGAGTGATTGGTTCCAACGAACATGAGTCGCATTACATATTTGATTTATTATACAGTAACAGCTCAGACATTAAGCCCGGTGTATTATCGACTGATATCCATGGTGTAAATCATGTTAACTTCGCACTTCTCGACCTGTTTGGCTATACCTTTGCACCACGCTATGCTCAGTTCGGTGACGTGATAGAAAAGTTGTTTGATGTTGCAGACAACAAAGAGGGCAAGACCAAATTATCACTTAAAACACCGATCAAAACTCAGTTTATCATGGAGCAATGGGACACGATACAGCGTATTGTAATCTCATTGCAGCAGAAAACAGTGACTCAAGCGACGCTGATTAGAAAGTTATCTGGCTACAGTAAGAACCACCCTTTGCTGCGAGCACTAACTGAATACAACCGAATGATAAAAGCCATGTACCTACTGGATTATATCGATGATGCCAGCCTAAGAGGCTACGTCCAAAGAGCCTTGAATCGAGGTGAAGCTTATCACCAGTTACGCCGAGCAATTGCCTCAGTGAATGGTAATAGATTCAGAGGTTTATCAGACTATGAAATCACCCTATGGAATGAGTGTGCACGGTTGTTGACCAATGCTATTATCTACTTCAACTCGCTGATCCTAACGCGATTGCTGACTTACTTTGAATCAATTGGTGATGAAGGGAAGCTGGCACTAACTAAAAAAGTATCGCCGGTTGCCTGGCACAACATAAATCTTAATGGCACATACAGCTTTAGTTTTGAGGAAAAATTACCTGAAATCGAGGAAATAATGCGTCCACTAACAGAAAGAGACATCAATTAGAAATTGATGTCTCTCTGTAGGACCTGCTGGGAAAGGGATTTCAAGGATTATGTCTTTAGCGGACGGAATGTCCCCAGTACCCC